>OJBS01000004.1_pt1 | contig 384303 bp, 336 predicted proteins | sample 1590941 | NCBI WGS metagenome assembly OJBS01 (sample SAMN05416785, study PRJEB24817) | seawater metagenome | isolation source: Sea water | place: Canada:Atlantic | collected 2013-11 | reverse complement strand
GACACCGATGGCGACGGCATCTGCGAAGACATCGACCAGTGTACCGGAGACGACGCACAGCCAGACACCGACGGCGACGGCATCTGTGAAGACATCGACCAGTGTACCGGAGACGACGCACAGCCTGACACCGATGGCGACGGCATCTGCGAAGACATCGACCAGTGTACCGGAGACGACGCACAGCCTGACACAGACGGCGACGGCATCTGTGAAGACATCGATGAGTGCACCGGAGACGACGCACAGCCTGACACAGACGGTGACGGCATCTGCGAAGACATCGATGCGTGTACCGGAGACGACGCACAGCCTGACACCGACGGTGACGGCATCTGTGAAGACATCGATGAGTGTACCGGAGACGACGCACAGCCCGACACCGACGGCGACGGCATCTGCGAGGACGTTGACGAGTGCACGGGAGACGACGCTACCGGCGATACGGACGGCGACGGTATCTGCGAAGACATCGATCTGTGCATCGGTGACGACAACACCTTCGACGTAGACAACGACGGCTACTGTACCGACCTTGACTGCCGCCCCGACGACGCCGACGCCTACCCAGGTGCCGATGAGCTGTGCAACGGCCTAGACGACGACTGTGACGAAGAAGTCCCCGCGGACGAGACCGACGAAGACGGCGACCTGTTCCGCATCTGCGACGGCGACTGCAACGACGACATTGCCAGCATCTACGACGGGGCCCCGGAGCTGTGCGACGAGCTGGACAACAACTGCGACGGCAACACTGACGAAGGCTTCGAAGACACCAACGAAGATGGCGTACTCGACTGCCTAGAGGAAGACCTGGACAACGACGGCTTCACCCCCGCCGAGGGCGACTGCGACGACACCAACGCCGACATCTACGAAGGTGCCATTGAGCTGTGCGACGGTCTCGACAACGACTGTGACGGCGTGGTTCCTGATGTCGAGCGCGACGGCGACAGCGACGGCTTCACCGAGTGCGAAGACGACTGCGACGACAGCAATGACATGGTTGGGCCCAACGCCCTGGAGCTGTGCGACGGCCTCGACAACGACTGCGACGGTGTGCTCGGAGACGACGAAGTAGACAACGACGACGACGGCGTCCTGGCCTGCGACGATAGCTGCGACGACGACCCCGACATCAGCACCGGCGCCTGCGAGGAACCACTCTCGGACGACAATCCGCACATCGCCGGCGGCTGCAACTGCGATGCCTCACCGACCGCTCCGCTCAGCGCGCTGCTGCCGATGCTGCTCGGAGGCTTGTTGCTCCGTCGTCGCCGCTCGGCCGTCTGAACGACGCGCCCCGCAGGTCAACCTATCCGGGCAACGCCGTATCCAGAGTGAACGTCACCCGATGTGCATTGAGGCGCTCGACCAGCCCCATGCCGAGAGCTGCAGCGGGTGTCGTCACGCCTGGCTCCCCCAGTCCCTCACCAGCCGCTAAGCCGAGAGCTGTCTCGGCTAGCATGCAGGCTGTGGCCCCGTATCCGGGGTCTTGAGAGCCCAGTACCGTCGCAGAGTAGACGACTGTCCCATTGCGCTTCCCGAACACCCGCGCCTTGAAGAACCCGTTCTCAATGTCATCTCGACTCGGACCGTCGCCAGGTTGGGTCAGGAAGCGATTGACCAGACGTCGAACCGGTCCAATAAACAGCGCCGGTGCCATCGCAATCATCCCGCCGGCCATGGCAACAGCCCCCGTCCAGCCAAGGACTCCACTTCCGGTACGCATGGACTCGCCGTAGCGAAAGTCTGCTCCGTAGCGATGTGCGAGCAGCTCGTTGGAGCGACGAACGACCCGCTCATTGATGCCCGCCATCAGGAAGGGCCCGGTCCACGCCTTAGCGGCATGACTGTAGCGAACCCCCATCTGTTCCCGTGTGTCCGGTCCCGAGCCTTCACACAGGCCGTAGGGGTCCACCAGTACGCGCCGCACGGCAGGGTCCTTGGCTTCAGCCACAACATTGATGAGCGATGCCAGGGTCCCGCCAGAGAACCCGCCCTTGGCACCCAGCAGAACGTACTCGACCTCGTCACAGGGTTCCCCGTCCGCCTCAATGGCTGCGGTCTGAACCACGTGCGTACCCAGGTCACTCGGAATGCTGTCAAAACCAGCACAGTGGACGATTCGTGCACCGGATTTTTGGGCCTCCGCGTGGTGCGCATCGACCATCCGTCGGATGAACTGGGGCTCTCCGGTCAGGTCGCAGTAGTGGGTCCCAGAGGCCGCTGCCGCTGCCACCAACTCCGTACCGTACTTGGCGTACGGACCAACGGTTGTGCACACTACCTTCGTGCGTGCAACCAAGGCATCGAGGGACGCGCGGTCGGTGCTGTTCGCAACGATGTACTCCACTTTGGGCGCCTCTGGGCGTCGCTCCGCGAGCTCATGAACCAGCGTCTTCAGCTTTTCTTCGCTGCGACCGGCGACGGCCCAGCGGACATCGCCGCCGTAGGTGTCCTGGAGGTATTCGGCAGTCAGGGTGCCCGCGAAGCCCGTGGCTCCGTAGACAACAACATCAAGTTCGGGAGTGGTCATGTCGAGCGATTAGCGCGGCCTCGTCATGACGTTTGCCCCCGTCTGTCATTCGTGCGGGGCGGAAATCTACTTGCCGTAGTGGGTGCACGCCTTGCTCCATCGTCTTGAAGTGTGGGAATCTCCAACTTCAATCGGTCAGGAGATGCGAATGTTCGTTCGAGCGAGTGCTGGATGTGTGGTTGTGGCAAGCCTGCTGGCGTGTGGAGGCATGGGCGGACCAGCGCCGACGGAGCGAGCGATTGCCCTCGCAGACACCCGCGTCCGGGACCGATACGCAGATGACGATGAGGTCGCCATCCCGCTTGGGTTCGGTGAATCGATGACCATTGGTTGGGCCGTGTACACGCCAGAGCGGCCGACAACGCGTGAGATTGATGGGGATACCTACTTGGTTGTCCCATACACGTGGGAGTCGACATCACCGATTCGCGAAGACTACTTCAAGATGAACGCCATTGCGTGGGGCTCGGATGGCAACGAGCTCGCCGACGACCACCGCAAGGCGAAAGACACCTGCGAAGGCGATATCACTCCGGAGCAGGAGGTCTCATACCCACCACACTACGGCGGCGCGATTCCCAATGCGACCGGCCACTGTGAGTTCCTCTTCGAGATCGATCCGAACTACACCGACAGCGTCTTGTTCCTCATCGAGCGCGACCAGCGAATCACGCGAGGCCAGTACCTCGCTCACGTCCGAAAAGAACCCTGGGTCATGGACCTCGGCCCAGCGACGCCTGAGTAGGCACACTGTGCGACGAGCCTTCACTCGTCTCGCACAACCTCGACTGTCTGCACGCAAGGGTCGTCCGAGCGAATGCCGAGCTCGTCGACCACGTTGAGTTCCACCTCATACGTTCCCACAGCGTCGGCATCGAGCAGGGTGTCCTCCCCCCTCTCGGCGCTAAGTCCCGCTGAGCCATCGGCCGGACTGTCCCGCAGTTCCCATTCAAAGGCTACGATCTCAAGACCATCTGGCGAGTAGCTCCCGGCGCTCGTAAAGGTGAACGTGGCGTCGCCCAGGTCAAGCTCGCTCGCATCTACATCGCACTCTGCAACGGGCCCATCTGGGGCAGGCTCGGAGGACGGGCGGGGTGTATTGGATGGGCTATCGTCGACGCAGAACCCAACATCGCACTCCCCTTTCACACAGCCCGCAAACAGGCTGAGAGTGGCGAACAGGCACAGACGAGCCACAGAGGTCATCTTAATACTCGTCGACAACATGGACACGGATGATGCACGGCTCTTCGGAACGAAGCCCGAGCTCATCCATCACGCTGAGTCGCACGTCGTAGGCTCCAACCGCGTCCGCCTGCAGCACTGTGGTCTGTCCCAACAACACGCTTAGAGCCGGCGCCGCGCCCTCGGGTTGATCAACAATCGCCCACTCGTAGCCAACAATGTCGAGGCCTACAGGCGAGAAGCTAGCACCGCCGTCAAAGCTGAAATGGGGGTCTGGAAACGACAGTTCGCTGGTGTCCACTTCGCACATGGCTACGGGTACCTGCGGGCCTTGTGCAGACCCCGTGTCTCCAGTATCAGACGGTGGAATGTCGCAATCACAGATAACAACGTTTAGATTGCCCCTGTTTGGACCACATCCACCGAGCAACACAAGTCCAGCAATCACGGTCAGGCTAGCTCGCATCCACCACCTCTACTTGAATGATGCACGGCTCGTCCGAGCGCAATCCGAGTTCGTTGATGACGTTGAGGCGCACATCGTACAAACCCACCGCGTCTCCTTCGAGGACCGTGGCCTGTCCAGTCAAGGAACTAAGCCCGGCAAAACTACCTTCGGGTTGGTCCAGAATCGACCACTCGTAGCCGACGAGCTGAAGGCCGTCCGGCGAGAAGCTTGCAGACCCGTCAAAGGCAAAGAGCGCGTCAGGTAGAGACTGTTCAGTACTGTCCACGTCACACAGGGCCGCCGGGTACTCGACCTGTACTGCGGTGTCTAGGCCGTCCGGAAGGTCACCACGTGGAGGTGCGCACAGGGCGTTGTCTGGGCAGTCGTCACGACGTAGACCGCCGCATCCCACAAGCAGGATGCTCAAAACCGCGCAGTGAATCCATGTCATGGCTGTCCTCGGTGAAACAGGCGTCCACCCAAGTGTACAGCCAAACACCGCATCCATCAACTAGAAAACTCGCAGCAAGAGCATGGGACGAAGCCACGCTCTTGCCAGGGGTTCCGCCTACTTGGCAGGAATCGCGACTTCCGCCTCGACCGTCACCTTTGGGCTGCTGAACAGGGTCTCGCGCTTGAGAATGCGCACCATGTCCTGGCGGTCCGTGAACATGGCCACGATTTCCTTGGGCTTGCCAGGCTTCTGGTCCACGTTCTGGAAGACAACGTCCACAGCAGGAATGTCGCCTTCGCGCATGGTGATGCTGGCCAACATGGGTCGGATATCGATGCGCGCCATACTCTTGAAGCGGCGCTTTCCCTTGCGGAGCTTGGTCTTGCGGTCCACCACAATGGTTTCCATTGCTTGGATTTCCGCTGCCTTTTGCTCCACTTCAGCATGGGTCAGGTTCGGGAAGAAGAAGGTGTACTCAGCACCACACATGCTGCCCATCAACGACGGCGCACGCTGGTCTACTTGCCGCACACCGAGCAGCTCAAAGCCGTCTGGCAAGGTCATGCGCAACCGAGCCATCAGCTCTTGCGGGTCGACCTCTTCGGTAAGACCAATGTCCATGTAGTCGCCGGTGGTCTCTTCACCGCACGGAACGGCAGCACTAAAGGCCAGCTTTGGGTGCGGGTGGAAGCCATGGCTGTACGCCAGCGGAGTGCGGGCGCGGCGCAGGGTGCGTGTCCATGCGTTCTTCGACTCAAGGTGAGACAAGAAGCGAGCCGACCCGGTACGCGCGTAGCGGAAGACCAGGCGCTGCACCGGCATGAGCTCTACACGAGCTGGCTTTTCAGGAATCTGGAACTCAGGCAGCGCACGGGCCTGGACGTGGTCGCGCAACATCGTTGCGCACAGCTCACGTTCTTCATCGATCACGCCGCACTTGTGGCACTTCCGGTGGCGACAGTCCTGCGCATGCTTGAGCAGCGTGGCGCGTTCCCAGTCCTGCTGAAACCAGCCCTTCGGAATGAGAATGTCGATGTGGTCCCAAGGCAAGCGTTCGTGAAGGTCGCGCTCGCGCATGGCGAAGTCTACGTCGAACTCGAGCTCTTCGATGGCTTCCATCCAAGCGCCGAAGTTCAGGTGCTCACTCCAGGCTTCGAAGCGGGCGCCCTTCTTGAATGCCAGCTCAATGAGGTCTCCAGCGCGCCTGTCGCTGCGACTGACCAAGCCTTCGAGGAAGGTCTCTCTGGGATTGTGACGGCCAAACTTGATGGCGCCCTTCTTGTAGAGCATCTTCGACAGGATGTCCTGACGGCGCTCAATCTCGTCAATGGGGAGCTGCTGCGCCCACTGAAACGGGGTGAACGGCTTGGGCACGAAGGTCGACACACCCAGATTGATGCGAGCGCGCCGATTGATGCTCTCGCCCTGCTTCCATGTGCGAATCGCAAGGTCTGCAATCGCCTCGACATCGTCGTCGCGTTCGGTGGGAAGACCAATCATGAAGTACAGCTTCACCACGTCCCAGCCCAAGCTGTAGGCACCGGCAGACATGTTCAACAGCTCATCATCGGGGATGAACTTGTTGATGACGCTGCGAAGACGTGGACTCGCCGCTTCTGGAGCAAAGGTAATGCCACTCTTGCGGGTCTCAGCGACCATGTCTGCGAGCTCAACACTGAAGCTATCCAGACGCAGCGATGGCAAGCTGATACTGACCCGGTCCTTGCGCGCCACTTCTACGGCGGCTGCGACCATCTTCTGCACCTGGCTGTAGTCACAGGTGGACAGCGACACCAATGAGACTTCCTCGTAGCCGGTGTTCTCGAGGGTCTTCTCCATCAGCTCGGTAATCTTCTCAATCTTGCGCTCGCGCACCGGTCGAGTGGTCATACCGGCCTGGCAGAAGCGACATCCTTGGGTACAACCCCGAAGCACTTCAAGGCTGATGCGGTCGTGAACCTGCTGGGTAAACGGCACAATGTAGTCGGTCGGGAAGGTCGCAGCGTCCAGGTCGCGGGTGATGCGCTTGCGGATCTTAGGGTGGTCCACCTTGGGCAAGATCTGGCCATCTTCCAGCGTGTCAAACGGGTACAGAGCCGGAACGTAAACGCCCTCAACAAGTGCCAAAGCAGCGAGCTTCTCTGCCCGCGGACGGCCCTTGAACTCGCGTAGAACATGGGCCACGTCCAGCACAGCATCTTCACCGTCACCAATGACGAAGAAATCCATGAACGGCGCAATCGGCTCGGGGTTGAATACCGAGGGGCCACCAGCGAAGGTGAGCGGATGGCTGTCGTCGCGGTCGGCCGTGCGAAGTGGGATGCCGGCCATCTCGATGATGTTGAGAATGTTGGTGTAGGTCAGCTCGGACTGGAGCGTGATGCCAATGCCGTCCATCAACGCCAAAGAGTCCTTGGACTCCAAGACGAACAGCGGCAGATTGCGGTCGCGAAGGAGCTTCTCCATGTCCACGCCAGGCGAGTAGGCACGCTCGGCCCACAGCCACGGCAAGCGGTTGCACACGGCATACAAGATGTGCAGCCCTAGATTGCCAAGCCCCAAGTCATACAAGTCCGGGAACACCAAGGCCAAGCGGACCTCGACATCATCGAGATTCTTGTAGACGGCGTTGACCTCGTTTCCAAGGTAGCGAGAGGGCTTCTCCACTTGGGAGAGCAGCTCATCGTTCAGCACGTCGGTTAGGTTCATGGGAGCTCCGCAGTGCGTGCGACTATGTTGCCCGCGCCCCCCGGTCAAAGCCCAGATTCCCCAAGGTCTCGTCGTGCCCCTCGCATTGCTCACTCTCGCGTTGTCTGCCGTTGCTGCACCTCACGCCCGACCGGCCAAATCGGACGCGATTTACGACGTTGTTGTCGTCGCTGGTATTGGCGCCCGTCGTATCGAAGGGCAGACCGCACTCTCGGCCCGTCGGCAAGGTGGAGGCGTCTGGACGCTTCAGACGGTGCGCACCAACAACACATGGGACGACGCCGCAGAACACCTCTCCTACGACTCCGACGCCCCCCAGCCAGGAGCCCCCTGGCCGCTCATCACCCAGCACGCCGTGGCATCGGTGCCTGTTGACGTCGTCTTTGACCGTTCCGGTCGACCCGAGAGGCTGGTCAGTGAGGACGAATGGCGCCAGCAGGCGACCACCGCACTCGAGGCATTAGACCTCCCAGATGCAGGTGTACGTTCCGGTGAGGCGCTGGTTGACCCACAAGGCCTGCTCGCAGACCTCGGACGTACCTTCGTTGGCACGCCCAATAGCGAGTGGACACGTACCGACCGGCTGACAGGCGTGGATGTCGAGCGCCGTGAGACCTGCGAGACCAGCAAGCAGGCAGGCATCACCACCTGGACCTGCACAGGCGACGCTGTTGCCGTCACACAAGACGACGGGCAGCTGCAAGATGCGGAGACATGGACAACCGTTCGCGCCGACCGCAGAGGCCTGCTGGACATCGAAGAGGGCTGGTCTGGAACCTTGGTCCACCTGACACCCGACGGTCAGACTGTCACCGACTCGCCCATCGGCGGGCGTCGCCTCGTTCGGAGGCGCTAGCCCATGGCCATTCGCGGACTCGGAGACGCTTATGCGTTCCGCCGGCTGTTGTGGCTGGTCTTGGGCACAGTGGTACTGCCCACCCTGTTGTTGGCAATGTACGGCCTGTATGCGGTACGGAACCAGCGCGTAGCTATGCGGCAACAAGCGGAACAAGCGTGGACCGAGCAGCTGGTTGTTGTGGGCGGAACCCTACTCAATGATGTCGCGCGCATGGACGAAGACGTACACACCGCCGTGCAAAACTGCCGACTTCCACTGTGCGTTCTCGACGTCCCCAACGTCATCATTCACGAGCTGTGGCATGAGAGTGAGACCCGAACCGGCATTGCTGGACAAGCACTGTCGGAGGAGACGGTCTGGCTGAGCACCGGGGAGAAGACCTTCGGCGTGTTCATGAACGACGGCTGGCGCGTGTCGTGGTCCCCAGAGATCGACCTGCTGATCGAACGCGCGGCACGGCTTGCAGACGACGACACCCTTGTAGAGTTGTCGCCCATCCCCCAAGCAGATGGCTCTGCTCTGTCCTCCTTCGCAAGCTGGCGAGCGGGCTCCCACAGCGCGACCCTTCCTCTCGAAGGGCCACTGTCGAAGTTCCGACTCACCCTCGACCCCACCGCCGGCTCCGAGCTCGCACGGAGCATGTCCTGGCTGTACCTATTGGGACTTGTAGTCCTGGTGATGACAGTGCTCATTGGCGTGTACACCACTCTGTCCAGCACCATGCGGGAACTTCGACTATCGCGCTTACAAACCGACTTCGTGTCCAACGTGTCGCACGAACTACGTACACCCCTGACGTCCATCCGAATGTTCGTCGAGACCCTCCAGTCGGGTCGACTGCAAGACCCCGAGCGCGTTGAAGAGTGCTTGGACTTGCTGAGTCAGGAGACAGACCGCCTGTCCCGTCGCATCGAGCGCGTGCTCAACTGGGCACGAATGGAAGCGGGTCGGCGCGTGTACGACCTCGAGCCTGTCGCCGTGGCAGACGTCGTCGCTGACGCCCTAGACGCATTCAAGATGCACAACCTGCTCGACGACGTGTCGGACCGGGTCAGCGTCGACCTGCAAGACGACCTGCCCGCACTCAACGTCGACCGCGACGCCATTGCCGAGGCTCTGCTGAACTTGGTGGCAAACGCGATTCGCCATGGCGACGACACCACCCGCGTGCACATCACCGCCGACCGCCGAGGCAGCACAATCGGTCTGACCGTCGCAGACGACGGGCCGGGTATCGCAAAGGCACACGTTCGCCGCATCTTTGAGAAGTTCTACCAGGTCAATCCCCTGCTCGCAGCAGACAACCACGGCAGTGGACTGGGCTTGTCCATTGTTCGCGCCGTCGTGCAAGGCCATGGCGGCCACGTTGCGCTGAACACCGAAGAAGGCCGAGGCAGCCAGTTCACCCTGTGGCTGCCGGTCAAGAGCTAGAGACGACGCCGCCGCTAAGGAGTTTCGATGTCCCGACACACACCCCGCCTGCGCTTCTTCAGCGAAGCCATGGGACTCAAGCCATTCCCACAGTGGCTGCGTCAAGCACGAACCGCCATTATCGGGGAGGAGGACGTGCCGCCGTCACGGGCCGGCCTGTCCAGTCTGGCCCAGTTCCGCCCGAAGTATGGCCCGATGCTGTGGGCCGGGCGCTGCCCCGTCCCGCGCACCGCTCTGGTGACCAACCTTTTCAACCACACCCAGACGCCCATCCACGAGGGGTGGTCCACCAAGAAGACGCAAGTGCACGACTTTCGCGGAAGACGCCTCACGTACAACAGCCACAACGGGACCGACATCAGCATCCCCATCGGCACCCCTGTCCTGGCCGCCGCACCCGGCAAGGTCGTGCGCATCATTCGCGAGTACAACCGCGGTGGCCTCAAGATTTTCATTGACCACGGCGACAACCTGATGACGTGCACTGTTCACTTGGCGCGGGAGCTTGTCTCGGTTGGCGACTCCGTAAAGCGTGGCCAGACCATCGCTATCAGTGGCTACAGCGGACTGGACGCCCTCATCACCTTTCCGTGGGGCACGCCGCACATCCACTTCAACGTCTGGCTCAATGGCGTCCCGGTGGACCCCTTCCCGCACAACGGACAGCCAAGCATGTGGCGCTCTGGCGACCATCCAACTCCCCAGCGAAGCGTCACCAGCGAGTCAGCCGACGAGAGCGATGTCGACGAAGACGCGCTGAATCAGGCGATTTCTGACTGCAAGACCGCCTCCTCTCGTGCGCGCATGCAAGCCATGCCCGAGGTGTGGCGACGCGCAGCCGAGTTCATTGCCGAGCAGAACTACTACCCGACCCGCTTTCCGGCGCTGCGCAATCCGTACTCCACGACAGTCGAACGAACGGCCCGACTGGACCTGCCCTTCTCTGCGGAACACTTCGATGAGCTGGTGTTCATCGACGACTTATAGCCAACCCGTCTGGAGAGCTGTTGACAATGCCGCGCCCTACCCGCGACGCAGCGCCGCCATCGCCCGCGCGATTCGAAGGCCGTCTCGCACCGCAGAAAGCTTGCTCTGCGACCCCTCTGGGCGGCACAGGTACACAACACCGCGCTCGGCGCAGCGGGCGCCAGAGCGAACCGCATGAACGACGAGCTCGGTCTCGACCTCAAAGCCGTCATACGAGCTCGGAAACGACTCTACAAAGCGACCTGACAGGACCTTGTAGCCGCTGAGGGGGTCTCGAAAGGGTGAGCCGAACAGCAGCCGTAAGCCAGCCGCAATCCCTCGATTGCCCAGCGTATGCCTACGTCCCAGCGCACCCTTGACCGGTGTGCGCGCTCCGTTGACAACGTCGAGGTCCTCCGAGTGCAGCATCTCAATGAGTCCGCCCGCGTCGGACGCAGCGTAGGTTCCGTCGCCGTCGAGCAAGACCCAGACGTCGGCCCGCTGCTCACGAAAGGCACAGCGTAGCGCAGCGCCCTTGCCGCGACGGGTCTCGACCAGGACCCGAGCCCCAGCCCCACTCGCCACTCGCGCTGTTCCATCGGTCGAGCCGTTGTCCACCACGACCACATCCGCACTTGGCAGGGCGCGACGAATGTCGGACACCACCTGTCCGATAGTGGCCGCCTCATTGAGACACGGAATGATGACGGCTGTGCTACTCACCGCCGACCCCGCAAGCGCGCCCAGCCGGCTTGGGCAACCCGTCCCATGAGCACCAGGGACACCGGCACAAACGGTAGATGCCAGACGATTGCGTTCATGTGGACGTGGATGAAGCTGTGGCCCTTGAACAGAATGAACCACGACAGCGGTGCCAACACGGAGCACACCGTCGCCGCCACAAGGCCACGCAAGGAAGCGGCAGACTCCTTGTTCGAGCGGGCCAGCCACAGCGCCAGGCCACACACCACTGCGGTCACGATGCACCAGGTCCCGTAGGACCACCACGCCTCCGCACCGTGCGAAAAGGGTCCGAGCCTGAAGACATACGGTCGCGTCGACTCCCACACCGAAGCGGACAGCGCAGCTTGGTACACCGCCTCATGTGCGCTGGGGTCTCCGTGGGTCCGGTTTCCAAGCACCGTCAGCACATGCTGAGCACCGGTTGCCCATGAACCACTCTGGAGTGCGTTCTGGCCAATGAGCACCCCGAGTCCCACAGTCCCTGCCGCGATTAGGCCGCCCAAGTAGGCGGTCGCCGAACGCACTGACGCATGAGCAAACCGTGAGGCTGCCCAGGCGTAGACAAAGGGAACCATGCCCGAGATGAGCACGGCAGTGACGTACTCGTAGCCGGTCATCGCCACTTTGATGGCCATGGCGACCGCCGCCAGAGCGGCCACAGTGCGCAGCGACGGACGGCGCGCGACACACCACGCAGCTCCGAGCATGGGCAGGTACATCGCCCACAGCGACCACCACAGATTGCGCGAGAACAGCGTCACCCACGGCGAGGCCAGCGTGCCTGCCAACAAGACCAGTGCGGCAACGAGGCCAAAGCGGCGCCATGTCAGCGCAGTTGCCCCGGCAAAGACCAACGCGGAAAGCGCAGCTGTGCCTGTCTGCAGGACACCAAGGTGCCCGCCCACACGACGTGGCATCAGCCCATCCGCCGCAGCCGCCAGCCAGCCGTTGGCGCCGGGATGGCTTCGATACGGTGTGAAGCCCGACGCGGGGTGTCCGTCGCGGTACAGCTTGTACTGGAACGCTGGGGTTCTCCTAGAAGGCTGGCCTCGGCGGCCTGCCAGCCCCCCTTGGCTAAACATCCCTTCAACCCGGGTCTGAACAATGCGGCCCATGACCAGGCTCTCGGAGTCCCGCTGAAACTCCCAGAATGCCCGTTCACTCACAACGCCAAGCGCATTGCTCGAAAAGCTAGCCGTCAGCAGCCCCCATGCCACTAGCCCAAGCGCGCCAGCGCGAAGAAGGTCCGTCTGGGGCCTCTCCGCTGCTGTTGCAACACGAGTAGCCGCGTCCTGCCTCACCCGTCCTGCGACCGGAACACACCAGCACCAGCCCAGGCATCCGGGCCGCCTTCGTTGACGATGAGCGTGCCGGAGCCTTCGGTCGTGAAGACCTCTTCGAGCAGGCTTCCCGCGCGGCGACCGTCGACCACATGGACCTTGGGAACACCGCCGTTGAGCGCCTTACGAACCGCAGCGACCTTGGGACGCATTCCGCCCTTCAGTGCACCGGCCGCATCCAAGCGGTCGAGAGTGGCCAGATCCGCCCAGTGAAGCACGCTCGTGACGTCGTCTACGTTCGACTGAATACCTGGAGCGCGAGTGAGCAGAACCAGCTTCTCGGCACCCAGAGCAATGGCGATCTCGGCTGCTACCGTGTCCGCATTGACGTTGAGCACTTCACCAGCGGTGCCCTTGGCGAGCGGCGTAATCACAGGGATTACGCCCAGATCGAGCATGCCGCGAATCAGTTCACCGTCAACACTCGTGATGTCTCCGACCTGACCGTAGTCGACCGTCTGGCGGGCGCCGTCATCGTCCTCCACAACAACCGGCGGACGACGACGCGCTTGCACGAGTCCCCCATCCACTCCGCTGACACCCATGGCCCGCTCGCCCTGTTCTTGTAGGGCGGTCACCCACGCGAGATTGCACGCACCGCGCCACTCGCGAACAGCGGCTTCAATGAGCATGGGAGACGTGATGCGGCGACCACCGACCCGCTCAACAGGCAGGTCCATGCGTTCGCTGACAGCATCGAGCTGTGGTCCGCCACCGTGGACGAGCACCACGTTGACGCCCAGACGGTGCAGAACCCCGAGGTCGCGCGCAATGCCGTCACGCCACACCGGACGCTCCAACAGCTCGCCCCCAGCCTTGACCACAAACACAGCACCTGACGAGTAGGCCCGCAGAAACGGGACGGCTTCAAGTAGACTTAGCGGCCGTTCCATGGGACCTCCGACAGCATGCCTTCCAGAAGTGCCGTGGTCGTCCACAAGCGCAGACCGGCTTCTTCGTAGACCCAAGACCGATGGCTGTCCATCACAGCATCGTCGACAACAATGTTCCGGCGAACGGGCAAACAGTGCATAAAGCCGCCGTCATCCGTCAGGTCCAGCTTGCGATTGGTGATGCGCCAATCTGCGAGGCTCGCACGACGTTCCGCCTCTTCGGCACGCCGTCCGTAGCCGCTGAAGCCGCTCCAGCTCTTCGCAACGACCACACGGGCACCGCGAAGGCCTTCTTCTTGGTTGTGGGTGATGCGAACCGACCCACCCGCGCCATCTGCGAGGTTCTCGGCGCGAGACACAATGGCGGGATCGAGGTCCATGCCTTCTGGATGCGCCACAGTCACATGCATGCCTTGAAGGGCAGACGACATCAGGACTTGATGCGGTACCGCCAGCGGCAGTGCCTTGGGGTGTGGGGCCCAGGTCAGCGTGATCGGCTGGCCTTGCAGGTCCGGTCCGAGACGGCTCATCCACGTGGCGGTGTCAGCGAGACCCTGGAGCGGGTGGAAGCGCGCCGACTCTAGGTTGACGACAGGAACCGGGCTGTAGTCGGTGAACGCCTTGATGACTGGGTCGGCTTGGTCGACATCGCGGTCGACGAGGCCAGCAAACGCGCGCACGGCGAGAATGTCCACGTACGACGACAACACGCGGACCGCGTCACAGACGTGCTCGGCGGCATCTCCGTTCATGACGGCGCCTTCGCGCAGCTCCAGGGCCCATGACGTACGTCCTGGCTCCAGAACAATGGGATGAATCCCAAGCACGCTACACGCAGCTTCTAGCGAGGTTCGCGTGCGCAGCGACGGATTGAGGAACATGGCTGCGAGACGAGCACCTGGACGGCGAACGGGAGCAGCACCGGCACGCAGCTCTAGGGCGCGCAGGGCAATATCGCTGACGCCGAAGGGACCTGGCTCGGTACCGTCGATGAAGTGGGAAGGCATGGAGGCTCCAAGGCGAGGCAGACTAGGACGCAGACAAGACGCCACGCATCGCATCTGCGAGAAGGTGGACCGCATACTCCGGCATGACGGCCGGTGGGGCCAAGCGAAGGACGTGAGGATCCCCCGCTGTTCCGACCAAGAATCCCTGGTCGCGTAAGGCATCAACAACAGGACGCGCGGGGCGGTCCAACACACAGCCAATCCACGCACCGGCTCCGCGAACGGCAACCACACCATCCAGCTCGATCAGCGTGTTTCGCATCACCGTTCCGAGGGTCGTTGCCTTGGCCATGAGGCCCTCTTTTTCGAGTACGTCAAGCGTTGCCTGAACCGCGGCACAGGCGAGCGGACCGCCACCGTAGGTCGTGCCATGTTCGCCCGGAGACACGGTCTGTGCGATGGCTTCGGTCATCAACACGGCGGCTACCGGGAAGCCGGCGCCAATGCTCTTGCCTACGCTGACAATGTCCACAGCCAAGTTCTCGCGGTGCGTCTCTAGCGGCAGGCCGGTACGCCCCATTCCGCTCTGGATTTCATCCGCAATGAACACAGAGCCATTGGCATGCGCCAAGTCGACGGCCTGCTTGAGAAAGCCAGCCGGCGGCTCCACAATTCCACTGATGCCAAGCATGGGCTCACAGATGATTGCAGCGACGTCGTCCGTCAGGGCTTCCTTGAGAGCGTCGATGTCTCCATACGGAACAAAGCGTGTCGTGCCGTGGGCAGGCGCATGTTGGTCCCGGTACTTCCAGGTCACGCCAAGCGCGCCCATTGTCCTGCCGTGAAAGCCCTTTTCCATTGCAACAATCACGCTACGCCCAGTTGCCTTGCGCGCCATCTTCAGCGCAGCCTCATTGGCTTCGGCACCCGAGTTCACAAACCAGCAGGTGTGCATCTTGGTGAACGCACAGACACTGTCTGCCGCTTTGGTGCGAATGGCGACGTCTGCGAGTTGCGTGAAGAAGCTAAGCTGGCGTGCCTGCTGCTCAATCGCCGCGACCCACGTTGGGTGGCCTTGGCCAAGAATCGTGACGGCGTGGCCACCGTAGAAGTCCCAATACGTACGCCCCCCCGTGTCCCACAGCAGGGCGCCTTCACCGGAGTGCAGGGTGATGGGGAGTTTATTTGGACCAATAGTGTCGAGGTGCGGCATGGGCGCGTCCTTCAGGGAGTTGCGGCGAACACGCCGATAGCTGCGTCTTCACGCAAGCCGAGAGCAAGATTGAGGGCCTGCATAGCTTGCGCAGCAGCCCCCCTTCCCAAGTTGTCCATAGCCGCTAGGACTACAGCGGTGTCACCGTCTTGGTGCACACTAATGTCGCAGAAGGCAGTTCCGCGAACATGACGAAGCTCAGGGGTGCCATCGCGCAGCCGAATGAACCGACGATTGCCATAGGCCGTCCGTACAATGGCGTCGGCGTCACAGCCTGGCGTCATGGGAATGAAGCTGGTGGCGAAAATGCCGCGGTCCACAGGAGCAGACCATGGCACAAAGTTGAGCGTAGGCTGCGTTCCCAAGCCGGCCAAGAAGGCCAAGACCTCGGGCACGTGCTGATGATTCAGCACCTTGTACGCCTTGAGATTGACAAAGCGTTCGGGGTGATGCGTCGCTGCAGACGCGCTGGCTCCCGATCCGGTAGAGCCCGTTGCCGCAACCACTTGGATGTCGCCAGCAACCACGCCTGCGTCAACAAACGGAGCCGCCGAGAGCATCAGCGCCGTGGCGAAACACCCTGGAGCGGCAATGCGCGTTGCTCCCACGAGCTTGTCCGCGTGCCACTCGGGCTGGCCAAAGACCCAGCCTTCCGCATGACGGTGGTCGCGACTGCAATCCAACAGGACCGGCGCGTCTCCCAGCTGTGCGGCCAGACCTGCTGCCGCCCCATGGGGTGTCGCGAGAACAACGACATCGAGAGCGCACAAGGCAGCAGCGTCGAATCCGGAGAAGCAGACGTCGGTGGCACCAAGCAGCGCTGGAACAGCAGAGGAAAGCGGCTTGCCAACGCGCGAGCGTGACACGGCCATGCTCAGCGTCATGTCCGGGTGGGCCAGGATCCACCGGCACATTTCACTGCCGACGTACCCGGCAGCCCCCACAACACCAACGCGAATGCTCATGACGTTCCCAGCTGTGCTGGAATGCGAACTCCGAGGCTACGTACCACGCAGTCGGCAAAGTTCTCGGGCTCCTTGAACGCGTTGATGGCCGGGGTTCCGGTCCGGCTCTTTATGGCGTTCGTACCGGCGCTGTTGTCCGTCGCAGGCCCCGTCACCACGGTGGTCTCATAGCCCAGCTCTTCGAGCAGCTTGACGCCGCCCCAGCCAGCGACAGGGTCCGTCGCTGCCAGGATGATGGCTTGGGTCTGCTCCCGGATGTCATCCGCTGCGAGAATGTCGGCCACTCCGTACTCTCCGAGCAGACCGTCGCCGAGTTCTGCCACAATGACGTCCACTCGGTGGTCCGCAACCGCCGCTAAGCAGCCACGCGCAGGGCAGACAGCATCTTGCCCGGTCGTCGACGCCAAGCCGGCATCGTTGAACGTGATGGCACACACCGCGCCGTGGTCCTGCATCTCGAGAGAGTCCCGACGAAGTGCCACGCCGGTGACCTTGGTGGCCCCCACACGCAAGCCACGAGCCGTCAGTTGACGAATGAGGATGGAGGCGGCTGCAGTCTTGCCAGCATGCATGCACGTACCTGCGACGAACACCAATGCCGGAAGCTCTGGAACCACGTCACGCAGGGCAACCGGGCCCGGGAAGATGTTCGCCGGCTGACCGTCGCGTCGCTCACCGCTCGGAAAGGTCAAGACCACACCCAAGACTTCCGCACGGGCTGGTGGTCCCACTTCTGGGTTGGCCGAGGTACACTCGCCAATGATGCCGCCCAGGTTCAGAAGGTGCAGGATGTCGCCCTTCTTGATGGTCTTTGGAACCACGCCGCTGTAGCCACGCAGTGCGCGGCGCTCACCGAGCACACCAGCCACAACGTCGCCCTTGTGTACGGTCATCATGCGACCGTGCACGTCCTCGACCTTGTTGTAGACCGCTTTTTCATCCAACACGCGCACCGCAATGATGACGCCAGGCTTGGCCGGAATGTCTTCTCCGAGCACAACCATGTCGTGAAGCGGGACGTTTCGTGTAGAGGACGCCACTTTGTCCAGTTTGACCCTCATGATGTAGCCTCTGCTTCGCGTTTTGCCTGTGCGGCGAGCCACTGGGAAGTGCCATGGATGAGGGAGAAGCCCTTGGCGTCCGCACCCGTCCACAGTGCCGTGTGTTCGCCATAGGCGGTCTGCTGCACAGCGTGCATGGACCACTTGCTGCGCACGCCTGTGACTTGGACGTTTCCTTGGCGCAGGTTGACACGAACCTGCCCAGCAACACGCTCTTGTGAGCTCGCCAGGAAGGCCTCGATGTCACGTGCCAGTGGGTCGAGCAGCTTGGCCTCATGTACAAGCTGACCGTACAGCTCACCGAGATGGTCCTTCCAAAAGCGCTGCTGCGGCGTCAGAACCAGCTTCTCGAGCTCACGGTGAGCAGGAAGCAGGATGAAGGCCCCCGGAGCCTCGAACGCAATGCGTCCCTTGATGCCCAAGATGGTGTCACCCAAATGAATACCGCGTCCGACTCCGTGTGCAGACCCCAGCGCATTGAGTGCTGCGACGGCGCGCCAGCCACGAATGGCTTCACCGTCAATGGCTACAGGTAGACCATCTTCAAAATCCAAGATGATGTCGACGCCTTCCACCGGAGCCTCAGTGGGCTTGGTGGTGCGGATGTACGAAGTCTCTTCCGGGGCCATCCATGGATCATGGGTCTCCCGTCCACCGGCTGTCGTTCCCCACAGACCGTCATTGATGGAGACCTCAACGTCATCCTGCATAGGCCCAAGACCACGCTCAGACAGCCACGATGCGCTGTGTTCACGCGAGATGGCTTCGTCACGAATGGGCGCAAGCACGGTCGCTTTGGGGGCCACCGCGCGAAGCGTCACGTCGAATCGGACCTGGTCGTTGCCGGCGCCCGTGGAGCCGTGAACCAGCAGCTCGATGTCTCGCTCGGCAGCTGCGTGTGCAAACAAGCGGGCTTGCACCACGCGCTCAACGCCGACGCACAGAGGATAGACTTGGCCGCGCAACACGTTGCCGCGGATGAGCCACGCGATGTGGTCGTCATACAGAGAATCGCGCCCATCAATGGCGACGTGTTCGGTCGCTCCGAGAGCCTTGGCATGGGCCGCGAGGGCTCCAATGCCATCGTCTTCCCAAGCACCAGTGTTGATGCTGATAGCGGTGACGGCATGCCCGGCTTCGGCCATGCGTGCGACGAGCCAGCTAGTATCGAGACCTCCAGAAAAGGCCACGGCGACGGGTTGTTTCAAGACGGCTCCAAAACGAAGGGTTCAGTTGGCTTCCGGCAGTCCAACCAGCTGACGCAAGGCGCGAACAGCGGTGGAGGTACCTAGAGCGACCATGACGGTGTCATCCCCAGCAATCGTGCCTAGCACGCCTGGGAGGTTCGATTGATCAATGGCGTGAGCAACTACGGCTGCAAAAGCGGGTTCGGTGGTGACCACTGCGAGTCCTCCCCCGTATGCCACGCGCAACGAGTGTATCGGTGCTCCGAGCGACGGCTGACCCGGCATGCGGTAGCAGCCCGCCACCTTCTTCACACCCAGACGCCGCAGTTCACGCGAGACGGCCGACTGGTCAATGGCCGCACCGCGATGCACGAGCGCCTCGACAATCTCTGCTTGGGTGCGGAAGGTTCCCGCTGTCAGCAGGTCCGGCAATGTTGCGCGCCATGTCATGGCCGCGCGCATATAGCGGACACATATTATGCGCCAGCGAATTCAAGCAATCGTTCAAAGGGCCCGACCAGCCAGCTGACGAAGACGAAACAACAGCAGCCCCCCGACGGTCGAAAGGCCGGCTACCAAGCCCCACCACACCCCGGCCACACCCCAATCCAAACCGAAGGCCAGCAGGGCCGCTGTGGGGAGCCCGATGCACCAGTGGGCCAGTACATTGAACACCATAGGTACACGAACATCCCCGACCCCACGCAGCACGCCATGGGCGGTCACCTGCAGGCCGTCGACCACCTGAAAGGTGGCTGCAATCGGAAGAAGAATCACGACAACAGCAATGACACCTGCGTCTGATGTGAACAACCGAGCAATGGGGCCTGGCAGCGTTGTAAACACCACCGCCGCCACGACGGAGATGCTCCCCCCCAATGCAATCGCGAGCCATCCGCTGCGTTGCCAAGGGAATCCAGCTCCGACGAGGTTTCCTACGCGGGTGGTCGCCCCACTCCCAATTCCAAGCGGAATCATGAACGAAATGCTGGCAACCAGCAGTGCGATGGCGTGCCCTGCAAGGGCCGTGGTGCCCATCCAGCCGACCATGACTCCAGCGGCGACAAAGCCCCAGATCTCGACGCCGAGCTGCACCGCGACGGGCGCTCCCATGGACACAATGTCTCGGGCGTGATGCACAATTCCGCGGCGTGAAGGTTGTCTGATGAGCCGCGACAGCTCGGCCCGACACAACCACACCAATACCAAGGCCATACACCACGATGAGCCGGCCGTTGCATACCCAGCCCCGACCACGCCAAGTGCCGGCGCGCCTAACCATCCGTGAACAAAGCATGCATTCAGCAGCACGTTGAGCAGGTTGGCGACGATGATGGCGACGGTCGCAGGTCGCATGACCTCAACGCCCTGCATCAGCTGACGCACGGCCCAGAACACCATGAAACCGGGCACGCCGAGCGCCACCGCACGACAATACAACGCGACATCCGGCAGGATTTCTGCTGGCTGACCGAGCGCCTGTAGCCCCGGAGCGGCCAGCTGGTAGCCTGCCCATAGTGGGACGGCGATGAACACTGCCAACAGCAGAACAGCCCGTGTTGCCCCTGCAATACGCTCCGAATCTCCCCGGCCGTAGGCTTGGGAGACGATGGGGTCCACGCCCATCATGATGCCTCGGCCAAACACCCCAAGGCCATGCACCCACATGTTCGACGCGGACAATGCTGCGAGGGCCTGCTCCCCGAGGGGGCCGACCATCGCCGTATCTACCGCACCCATACCGAGCATACCCACGCCGCCAAGGGCCACAGGCCAACCAAGGCGCCACAGTGTTCGCACCTCGTCGGCGTTGCCACCAGGAGCGACAATGGGCGAAGCAATCGGCTCGGACACGAATCCCCCAACAAACGGGCCGCGTCACTAGCCCTTTGCGAGAGTCGCCGCCTTGTTGGCTTCTAGGAAGCCCAACAGCGTGTTCTCTAGATCAACGAACACGAGAGGCTTTGGCAGGAATCCCGTGAAGCCCGCCTCGTTCACTCGCCGTTGGATGTTGGCGTCCGCGAAGGCAGTGCAGGCAACAACAGGAATGTCACTGAGTTCTTCGCGCTCCTTGAGCATACGGAAGACCTCAAAGCCATCAATGTCCGGCATCATCAGGTCGAGCAAGACCAGATCGGGCAGTAGACGTCCAATCTCCAAGCCGGCAAGGAAACCGGAGTTCGCTGTGGCGACCTCCAACCCTTTCGAGTCGGCCAGCGTCTCACGCACGAGAAACAAGAAGTCTGGCTCATCATCGACCACCAAAACGCGTAAAGGCTTACCCGCTGCTGGAAACAGGGCGCCAGGCAGGTCGTAGTCCAGGCTTTCCGCAAACGTACGGAGATCTAGTGAGCCAATCCGGCGATGCCCCCCTGGCGTGCGGTGCGCAGGCACGCGGCCGCTGTCTACCCAGTTCGCTACCGTGCCAAGCGACACTCCGAACATTCCAGCGACCTGATGGGTCGTGTAGTACAGAGACTGCTCTGGTGTGGTCTTAGACAGAAAAATCCCCCCGCCGATGGAAGAACCATACCGCAGGGGGACTCAAATCATCGCAGTGATTTCTTACAGCCCCTTACAGGGCCGTCCAATGATCAATCCATGATCCGGAAGCGGAAGAATGTCTCGCCAATGATAATCTCCTCACCACCGAACAAACGACGTTCCGTGATGAGTTCACCGTTGACCAACGTTCCGTTCGCGGACTTGTTGTCTTCAATGTAGAAGTTGCCACTGCGGCGGTACAGTTTGCAGTGGTAGCGAGAGACCTTCGAGTCATTCTTGACCTGAATGTCGTTGTCCCGGCCGCGACCGAGAGTCAGCACATCGTTGCTGAACGGGTAGATCTGCTCTTCGGCAGTTCCCTCTTGGTACAGCATAACGGCATGCCGTTCGCCGCCCTCAGAGTCGTCTGGGTCAGCGTCGTCATCGTCTTCGCTGCCGTCACCCATCTCGACGAGGTCGTCGTCTACGAGGGTGTCCATGTCGCCGACTTCAAGGTCTAGACCGTCGTCGCTGTCATCGTCTCCGAAGACGACAGAGACGTCTTCGGTGATGCTGACGGACTCGGCAAAGATACCTTCCGTGCCGTCAGAGCCTTCGAAGCCGCTCATGTCGGGCTCGGGCGTCTCATCAGCAAGGATGTCTTCGTCCGACTCGCCCATGTCAAAGTCACCGAAGAGTTCTTCTTCAGAGTCGTCTTGACCAGCAAGCTGAGTCTGGAAGGCCTCGTCTTCAGGTTCCGGCTCGGGCTCGGGCTCGGGTTCCGGCTCTGGTTCAGGTTCTGGAGCACTGCCCAGACCATCCGCAACGCCTGCGTTTGCTGCAACCTCAATCCAGCGGTCTAGTTCCGTCTGGATGGTTTGCAGTCGGTCATCGATCGAGCCGATTTCCTTATTTCCCTCGGCGACTTCCTCTTGCAGGTCAGCGGCTTTGGCGTCGAACTCATCTTGTGTGAGCTCTTCAATAGCCAGGCGGAGCTCAAGCTCCTCCAACTCCCCTCGCGATGCCTCTTGACCGGACACAATGCCGTTCTTGTCTGTCTCGAGCGCGGCGACAGAAGACTGTACCTGCTCGATAAGAGGGAGGAGTGCTTCGACAACTACATCGCGTTTAGCGGTGTTATCAGAAACGACTTTCTCCACCACTTTCGCGGTGAAGCTGCTTGCCTTTGCCGTAGCCTTGTCGATGAAGTTCTGGAACTTAACTACATCATCGACTTTGCTTTGGAAGTCCGCCAACAACTCGGACTGGTCCATGGTTCCCGCCTTCATCTACAGAAGCTAGTGTGCGTGTCTGCGGGTCCCCCCCGCGACGGCCACCATTGCTACCGGAGCAAAGGCGTGCGGTCAAGGCTGTGAGGAAGGGTCCGTCAATTTCGGGACCCGACGGGGCTTAAACCGTTGCTTCGCGCCGCTAACAACCGCCCGCAACACGTGCGTGCCGCATGCATTCCACAGCGAAGTGGCGCACAGGGCTCACATTCCGGCGAGCCAGTCCCCTTCTGCAACGTCATTGAAAAGGGTGTACTGTTTCTGAAAAGCGAGTTTTACCGTGCCTGTTGGCCCGTTTCGCTGCTTTGCAATGATAATCTCGGCCAGTCCCTGATCCGCACTGTCCGGGTTGTAGTACTCATCTCGGTAGATGAACATGATCACGTCAGCATCCTGCTCAATGGCACCCGACTCACGAAGGTCCGACATCATGGGGCGCTTGTCTTGCCGCTGCTCGACACCACGAGAGAGCTGGGACAGTGCAATGACAGGAACTTCCAAATCTTTCGCCAATGCCTTCAAGCCGCGACTCATGTTGGACACCTGCTGCACACGGGGCAGCTTTGGATCCATCGCGCCCATCAGCTGAAGATAGTCGAGCAAGATGAGGCCGAGAGTCGGATCCTGAGCCTTGAGTTGCAGCGCCGAAGCGCGAATCTCAGCCACATTCAGGCCGGGCTTGTCGTTGATGTGGATCTTCAGACGACGGAGCTGCTCGGACGCCTTGTGCAAACGCTCCCAGTCGTCGGCATCTAGGTCACCCGTACGCAGCTTCGTGCCGTCGACCATGCCCAGGCTACAAAAGAAGCGATCTACGAGAGAGTGCCGACCCATTTCTAGCGAGTAGATTCCGACGCCAGCGCCATCCAGAATGGCCGCATTCAGCGCAAGGTTAAGCGCGAGAGCAGTCTTGCCCATCGACGGACGCGCCGCGAGAATCAGCAGGTCCCCTTTCTGAAATCCAGCGGTCATCTTGTCCAAGCGCTGAAATCCGGACGACAGGCCAACATTCTCACCGCCGCCCTGCGAGGCCAGCTCCTCGAACTTCATGATCTCGTCGTCGACGATCAGGCTGATCGGGTGCCACTGCTTGCCGGCGCTCCCCTGTGTAGACAACCGGACGAGCTCGCTGGTGGTCTTGTCCAACAGTCCGTTCACGTCGTCAGGATGACGCGATGCGTGGGTGGTCAGCTCGTTGCCGAGGGTCATCAACTGCCGCAGCATCGACTTGCTACGAATCAGGCCCGCGTAGTGCTCTAGGTTGACTGTAGACGGCGCGTGTTCCGGAAGCTCGATGACGTAGGCGATACCGCCGTACTTTCCGGGTTCACCCGTGCGCAGTACGCGCTCGGGGATGGTGATGAGGTCAATGGCTTCACCGTTGAGCTTCATCTCCATGAGGAGGGTGAACAGCAGTCGGTGGTCATCTCGCCAAAAATCCGACGCATCCAAGTCGCGACGAATCTCTTCGAGCACATCAGGACGTTGAATGAGCCCGCCCAACAGTGCGCGCTCCGCCTCAACGGCATTGGGGTGCAACGAATGGCGGTTGTCATCAGGACCCATGTACCCTCACAAACAGCATGAGCCCGCTGCACAGATGTGCAGCGGGCCCAAGACGTATCGACGTGGCCGAGCAATGCCCAACCTCATCTCTACAGATGCATCACGCCCGGATGACGTAAACGCGAACGCTGGCTTCCACATCGCGGTGCAAGCGCACGGGAACCGTGAACAAGCCGATGTTGCGGATTGGATCTGCAACTTCGATCAAGCGACGGTCCAACTCGACGCCTTCAGCGGCAAGCGCTTCAGCAATGTCGCGGTTGGTGACCGAGCCGAACAGCTTGTCATCATCGCCGGCTTCGCGGCGGATGGTGACGGCAGTTTCGGCAAGCTTCTCGGCGATAGCCTTGGAGCCCGAAAGCTGCTTACGACGAATGGCGTCAGCAACCTTGGCCGCATGTGCGGCTTGAGCAACGGTTCCTTCATTCGCCAGAACGGCAAGGCCGCGCGGCAAGAGAAAGTTGCGTCCGTACCCCGCGGCGACTTTGACGATATCGCCAGCGTCACCGAGGTTCTTTACTTCCTGATTCAGGATGACTCGCATGAGTATGTCCTCGTATTCGGGGTTGAACTAGGCGCTGGCGGTTTCGCCAGATGCGTCGTCGGTGGTGTTGGTAGCGTCGTCGTCATCACTGGCGGCGGCGGCGGCGGCAGCCTGAGTGGCTTCGAACTTGGCAGCAGCTTCGCGGGCAGCCTTGGCTTCCACTTCGTACTGAGCCTGCGCGGCAGCTTCAGCTTCGCGCTTTGCAGCTTCTTCGGCCAGCTTGGTGCGCTCTTCAGTCGCTTCAGCAAGGCGGGTTTCAACGTCAACAGCACCTGGCTTGCGGACGGTGAGGAAGCGAATCACGCGCTCTTCAATGCGAAGGCGACGTTCGATCTCGACGATGAGGTCGGGGCTCGAAAGGAACTTCTCGAGAACGTAACGACCTTTTTGGTGGTTCTGGATCTCGTAAGCCATCTTACGTTGGCCCCAGTCGTCGCGGACGAGGAGAGTGCCCTCGTTGTCGGTGATGTTGCTCTCGATCTTTTCGAGAATGTCCGTCGTCGTCGCCTCATCGAGGTCGGGGCGAAGGATGAGGACGAGTTCGTATTCGTTGATGGTCAAAAGACCCTCCACGTGGTCAAAATTCGGGGAACGCCGTTCGGCGCTCCCGAGGAGGATTCAGAGGTCGTTTGAGCTGCAATGCAACCCACACGCCAAATCAGTGATCGGTAGTCCACTACGAGCGGACGACCCTAAAAACGTTGTGCAGTCATGAATCATATGGAGCCGCCAGCGCTTTGCTGAGCCCGGCCACGAGTATTGAAGTGGTTCATTGCCGCCATGGCGCCGTCCCTAAGGACCGCTTCCGCAGCATCTGCTGCGTCATCGACGACATCGGAAAGGCGACTTGCCTCATCCGTTGTCCACTTGCCAAGCACGTAGTCGGCGGTGTCCCAACCCTCTGGAGGGCGAGAGACACCTACGCGAATCCGGGTGTAGTCAGCACCAATGCACTTATTCAGGTCCCGCAAGCCATTGTGTCCGCCATGTCCTCCGCCGACCTTCACCCGCACGTCGCCAAAAGGAATGTCGAGATCATCGTGGATAACGACGACCTTCTCATTCTGAACCTTGAAATAACCTTTCAAGGAGGCAGCGGGTTGACCGGAGAGATTCATAAACGACTGTGGCATGGCCAGTGTGGCCGGTTGGGACGCGATGAGCGCCTTGCCGACGAGAGCACCGAGATGCTTCTTGTCAGCGGGTGCGGACCAGCGCTCAGCAAGGCGTTCAATCGCAAGAAACCCGACGTTGTGACGCGTCGAGGCGTACTTGCGACCTGGATTGCCAAGGCCGAGCACCAGAAACACGACTAAGCCTTAGCGGCCGCAGGTTCTGCTTCTGCTTCGACCTTCTTGTCTCCGCCCTTCTTGCCGTAGACCGACAGGACGTTGAAATCAGACTCGTAGACAATCTCAACACCGGCTGGAACCGTGATCGCTGAGACAGTGATGAAGTCTCCAATGACCATTGGCGTGACGTCAACCGGCAGGGTCGCCGGAATGGCAGACCAGTCCGAACGGACCGAAACGGTGCGACGGATGACGCGCAAGCGACCACCGAGTGAAGCACCAGCTGGACGGCCGGTAGGCTCGAGCGGCACGTCAACCAGAACAGACTGGCCTTCTGCCAACCGGTAAAAGTCAACGTGAAGGATTTCACGTGTCAGTGGATGACGCTGAGCGTCACGCACTAGGCACGGAACCGATTCACCGTCGATCTCGAGGTGGATGATGGTGTTGCGGTTTTCCGTTTTGCGGAAAATCGTAGTGAGCGTCAAGGGGTCGATGTGAATCGGCGTTGCTTCCGCACCTTGTGCGTACACAACAGCGGGAAGGCGGCCAGCGGCACGCAGCTTACGGGCTGCGCCCTTGCCTACATCGTCCTGGCGAACAGTGGCGTTCATGTTGGTGTCCATGGAGTCTCCTTGGGGCTGCTCCCGACTCCCATCGGCAAACCACGACACCAAACCAAGACGCAAGTTGCCCTGGAGAAAACTCCGAAGGCTACTTCCGTCCCATGGACTCGCGGGTGCGCTCTGGGCGTACCGGGACAGCTACAGACCTGTAAAGCCGAGACCCACGCCTCGGCAGCGGCGCCGGCTTAACGCGCCATGCGGCTGTGTCAATCGCCCGTCTCTCGTGTATCCAGAACCATGGTGAGCCTGACTGCCCGCTCTCGGCCATCATCTCCCAGGCATCGCCGAAAGGCCGGCTCTGATACCAGAAGTCGACAAGCCTTCCATTTCCACACCGCAGCCCTTCACCTACGAAAAGCCAGGTGCCACCAGCGGTATCATAGCGCCGCGAGGAGAACTCTCTGACGCCCGACCTCCAGCATCACCAGATTCTCCGACCACGCTGCCGTCTACATCAGCCGCCTTCTACGAACAGTCGGCTAATGGAGTCGTTGAAGTGAATGCTGCGGATGGCCTGGGCGAACAGGTCAGCCACAGAGAGCACCTTGAGCATTGGCAATGCGGCCAGCTCCGGGCGCAGAGGAATGCAGTCTGTGACGCAGAGTTCCTCGAAGACCGACTGCTCGAGTCGCGAATGCGCCTTCCCTGACAGGACCGGATGGGTGGCCACAGCAAACACAGACTTGGCGCCCTGCTCTTTGAGTGCCACACCGGCTTTCGTCAGTGTTCCGGCAGTGTCGATCATGTCATCTATGAGGATGCAGCGGCGCCCCTTGACGTCGCCAACAACGTTCATGACTTCCGACTCGTTGGCACGCTGGCGCCGCTTGTCGACAATCGCAATCTCGCGACCGAGGTACTTGGCGTAGCTCCGAGCGCGCTCCGTGCCGCCAGCATCTGGCGAGACGATGATGGTGTCGTCAGTCAGGAGATTCTCACGGATGTACTTGAGCAGCACGGGCTGGGCGTACAAGTTGTCGACAGGGATGTTGAAGAACCCCTGAATCTGCCCAGCGTGTAGGTCCATGGTCAGCACACGCTCAACGCCCGACGCCTGAATCAGATCGGCCACCAGTCGTGCGGTGATGGGAGCCCGCGGTGCCACCTTCCGGTCCTGACGTGCGTAGCCAAAGTACGGCATGACTGCGGTGATGCGACCCGCCGACGAGCGCTTGCACGCCTCGGCCATGATCAACAGTTCCATTAGATTGTCGTTCGCCGGCGCCGAGCTCGGCTGGATGATGAACACATCCCTACCGCGAACGTTCTGGCCCAACTCCACCCGGGTTTCCCCATCGGAAAAGCGACCGACGTTTGCGGCTGCCAACGGGTGACCAAGACAACCGGCGATGCTCGCTGCGAGCTTCGGGTTGGCTGTGCCGGTGACCAAGACCATTTCACCGTGCATAGCGTATCCCGGGGCAAGCGACGCGCCCGTACCCCGAACGGTACGGACGCTTCATCGCGGGAAGTGGCTGGGGCGGTAGGATTCGAACCTACGCATACCAGGATCAAAACCTGGTGTCTTTACCACTTGACGACGCCCCAGAACACGAGCCGTATAAACGGTTTCGCCTCAGTCGTCACACAGGGACACGAAGCGTTTTTACCGCGTCGCGCATTCCAGAAACCGTCAGCTCATACATAGGGAAGATCCCCCCTATTGCCGACACGGTCGGATGACGCCACAGTCGGGGCGGATCGGGGTTGAGCCAGACAGATGCGGAACAACGCGCTTTAAACCTGCGAAGCCACTCGATCCCAGAAAGTGCATCTTCGCCTGGCCAGCTCATCCCGCTGAACAATTCGTAGGGCGCCATGGACGCGTCTCCTACAAAAACCAAGCGCGTGTGCGGCTTGAGATTGGCCAACACTTCGTGTGTCGGCATGCGGTCCCGCTGCGCATCGTCCGTGTACAACCAGCGATAAATGCAGTTGTGGAACGTGTACGACGCAAAAGACTTGAACGTATCCAGCTTGCTCGCTGCAGTGAACAGTTGCTCCACACGTCGTGCGTGAGGTGCCATAGACCCACCAGCATCCATCAACAACACAACATCTAGGCGGTTTTTCCGTTCGCGACGCTCCACGATCTCGATGTCGCCAGCGTTCTTTGCGGTCTGATCGATGGTCTCGTCTAGGTCCAGCTCGACACGTCCCACCCGGCCTAGGTCTCGCAGCGTTCGCAACACGACTTGCAGGTCGCGAATATCCAGCACACGATCGGTTCGATACCCTTCCCAGCGGCGCTCCAAGGCCATGTTCATGGCTTGCCGGCCGCCCCCTGCTCCACCAACCCGCATGCCACCCTTTGCGTGTCCGCTGTGGCCAAACGGACTGGTGCCCTTGGTACCAATCCAGTGATTACCACCATCATGCCGCTCTTTCTGCTCAGCTAGACGCTCTAGGAACTTCTTGAGCAACTCCTCGCGGTCCAGGTGAGTCCAGTCGCCCTCGGCCTTCGCTTCGCGCTCCGCGGCTTGTTCCAACCATTGAACCAGGTTCTCGCGCAGGTCCGGCGGCAGCTTGGCATCCTGAAAGGTCTCGGCAAAGGCAAGATCCCAGGCATCGTACTCCGTCTCCGAACGGCAATAGATGGCACGCCCGAGATGGTACAGGCCGTCGATATCCGTAGCCACTCCCTTAGAGAGGGCTTCCAGCAATGTGAGGTGCTCGCCAATCCCCACGGAGAGCCCGCGAGCGCGTGCACTGATGAGCAGCTCTACGAACATCTAGTACAGGGTCCGACGCTTTGGAGCCGTCGCCGCGACCAGGTCTTGTTCCTGCTTGAACAACACGCCCAAGAAAGGGTCGCCCGTCTGAACAGACTCCACGTCTACTCCTGCATGGGACAACACCGTCAGCCAATCGACGAGCTCCGAGGTCGACGGCGGCTTGCGCAGTCCTGTTGTCTTGCGGAACGCGAAGAACCGGTCCAGAGCGCGGTCCATCAAGGCCTGGTCGAGTCTCGGATGGTGAACTCGGACAATCTGCTCCATCTGCACTCGCTCTGGGAATGAGATGAAGTGGAACACGCAGCGCCGCAAGAAGGCATCCGGTAGTTCCTTCTCTGCGTTCGATGTGATGATGACCACAGGCCGGTGCTTGGCCGCTACGGTCTCGTCCAGCTCTGGGATGTGAAACGCCATCTCGTCGAGCTCCCGAAGTAGGTCATTCGGGAACTCCAGGTCGGCCTTGTCAATCTCGTCGATGAGCAGGACCACCCGCTCGTCACTTGCAAACGCCTGCCCCATGACGCCGAGTCGGATGTAGTTGCGAATGTCTGAGACGTCGGCATCACCGAACCGGCTGTCGTTGAGTCGCTGGACAACGTCATAGGTGTACTGCCCGTCGACTGCCTTGGTCGTCGACTTCACATGCCAGGACAGCAGAGACATGTTGAGTGAGGCCGCGACCGCACGCGCCAACATGGTCTTGCCGGTGCCCGGTTCCCCCTTCACGAGTAGCGGACGACGCAACGCAATGGCCGCATTGACAGACGCTAAAAGGCCGTCATCTGCGATGTAGTCGTCGGTTCCAGCAAAGGCATCAAAGGACACAGGACCTCCAAGAGTGAACTCCGAGTAATGCTGGACAGAGACATCCGCCGGTCGCAGTGTGTCCGCACGGATTGTGGTGCAACCGATCGCACCGGATTATGTCCCGCGCGTGTTGACACTAGACGGGCTCAACACACCCCCCAAGGCACCGCGTACGGTTGTGCCACTCGTACCTGACCTCGACATTGGGGTTCGCGCTACGGGCAGTGGCCTTGGGGAAATTCAACATACGCACCGTCGTGCGGAGCCATGAAAATGGAAGCCAATTTAGCAGTTCTGATCGATTTTGAAAACGTAGCCGCGGGTTGTGAGAAAGAAAACCTAGGCCGATTCGACATCGACGCTGTTCTCGAACGAATCAAGGACAAAGGCCGCGTACTCGTTGCCCGCTCCTACGCTGACTGGGGCCGCTTCGCGCGCTTCAAGCAGGGCTTGCTCAAAGCCAACGTCACCATGTACGAGCTGACCAGCCACGGCATGCACGACAAGAACCGCGCCGACATCGCTATGGTCGTAGACGCGTTGGAGCTCGCCTTCACCCGCGACTACATCGACACCTACGTGATTGTCAGCGGAGACAGTGACTTCACCCCTCTCGTACTCAAGATGCGCGAGATGAACAAGCGCATCATCGGTGTAGGTACGCGCTCGAGCACCTCACGCCTGCTCATCCAGGCCTGTGACGAGTTCATCTTCTACGACAGCATCGTTGCCCACAAGAAGAAGTCCCGCAGCCGTTCACGCGTCCGCACCGAGGCTCCAAGCTCCAAGCAGGCTGCCTACGCCATCTTGGTTGAAGCACTCGAAGGACTGCTTCGCGAGAGCTCCAACACCCCGTCCGCTTCCGTGGTCAAGGGCGCCCTGCTCCGCCGGGTTCCAGACTTCTCCGAAGGCGACTACGGCTTCAGCACTTGGACGCGCTTCCTTGAAGCCGCCAAGAAGGCCGGCGCGATTCGCCTGAGCCAAAACACCAAGCAGGGTGGCTACTTGGTTGACCTTGCCGACAACGGCGGCGAGAGCGAGCCAGATGTCGACATTGCTCCGGCCCAAGAAGGCCCGTACGTCGACCCCTACTGTCCGAATGGCATGGAATGGGTCATCGAGGCATTGGCCAAGGAAGGCTACAACCCCCTCGCCGCTCCCACGCGCATGTCCATCCTGGAAGCCCTCGAAGCGGTGGTCACGGACCGTGAGCGTCGCAAGCGTCGCAACAACATCCAGTTCGTCCGCGAAGATGTTCGTCGCCGCATCTCCAAGACCCACAGCGAACTTCCTGCAAGCGCACTGCGCAGCGTCTTTGATGCGCTGATGAACACACACGTGTTCATGCACCGTGACGGCACGCCCGTTCGCACTGCATCCGCTCCGTTCAACTTGCAGAAGAACCCAGAGCAGATGAACATTCTGCTCACGAATCTGTACCTTGAGACTCTCAAGTCGATGGGCGCTGACCTGACCAATACCAAGGGTCTTGCCGACATCTTCCTGGGCAACTCCGGTCGCGACCGCACTATCCAAGAGACCTTGGCCTGGCTCGACCAGCCGAGCGACGCCGACCTATCGGCCATCGATGATCTGCTCGAAGTCGACGGCGATACCGCTGCTGCGTCGGCCCCAGCCAAGGCACCCGCCAAAGCTCCAGCCAAGGCACCCGCCAAGAAGGCAGAGACGGCAATCGACCCATGGGCCGAAGAAGGCCGTACGAAGAAGCCTGCCCGCAAGCGCACCGCACCTGCCAAGAAGGCAGACACGGTCGACATGGATGATTTGTTCGTGATTGAAGACGACCTGCTCGTCTCCGAAGACGAACCGAAGGTCGAAGAAAAGCCAAAGAAGAAGCCAGCTCGCAAGCGTAAGGCACCCGCCAAGAAGGCCGCGGCCAAGACCGTTACTGCAGACGACGACTTGCTGGTCGCTGACGACCTCCTCGTTGCTGACGACCTCCTCGTTGCTGACGACCTCCTCGTTGCTGATGACCTCCTCGTTGCTGACGAACCGGAAGCAAAGCCCCCCGCCAAGGCCAAGGCAAAGCCGGCTCGTAAGCGCAAGCCAGCCAAGAAGAAGGCCCCGGCCAAGAAGGCTGCGGCAAAGAAGGCCCCAGCCAAGAAAGCACCAGCCAAGAAGGCTGCCGCAAAGACCGACGACGCCACCGACGACCTACTTGTTGCTGACGATGTGGAAGAGAAGCCGAAGGCTAAGCCCCGCCGCCGTCGCGCGCCGGCCAAGAAGAAGACCGCAGAATAGGCTCACCGCCTAAAGCGAGACGCCGCGTTGCCAGTCATGGCAACGCGGCGTTTGTCGTTTCGGCGCATGATTCACTAGGTGCAAATCGGGGCAGTGTGCAGGTCAGCCAGGACCGAAAGTCCGTCCGAGGCCGCACGGCAAGCAGGTTGTCATGCCTCCATAGGTCTCGACCTACAACTTCTGGCCACCTCATCCTCTGCCGGCTTGCTGGCTCTAAAAGCTGAAAGAGCGACGGTCTCTGCGGACCACCGCTCTTCCTACTGGGACGGTGTTGTTCTGACGAACAACACGCTTACCAGCCACCTTCCGGTACCTGAATCTGGCGCACGCTGCGCACGGCCTTGGTGTCCTGAGACAAGGAATCGGCATTAGCAACCAAGTTGTCGAGCTCGGCGCTCGTGAGTGGTCGGTCCAGCAGACTCAAGTCGTAGGCAACGCCGATGTCGAAGTCACGGTGCGTAGAACTGAGGTTGTTCGCCTCGGCTGCGTAGATGGCATCATCGACAGCCTTCTTGGTACCGCGAGCGGTGCTATGCGTAACGGCGAGCAATGTCTTTCCACGGGCGTTGTCCTTGAGCGACAGTGTCGCCCGCGGAGCAAACACACAGTCGCGAACCGACCCATAGCGGCTGAATTCGCCAATCGTTGTGGCGACGCGACGGGCAATGCGAGGCTGTGCTTCTTGCGTCGCCGCTCCAATGTGCGGAGTGCAGATGACACGGGGCTCGTCTGCGTAGGGGTTGGACCACGACGCACCCGGACGCGGCTCCGTAGGGTACACATCCACGGCTGCACGGCGTACCTTTCCGCTCTCGATGGCGTCCTTGAGGGCCTCGACGGAATGAACATTGCCACGCGCAAGGTTCAAGAACAGTCGAGGTCCGTTGTCGGCACGGTCGGCGCCAAGCTGGCACAGGTAGGGGTCCAGGAAGCCGTCATTGTCCTTGCCCCAGAAGTCCTTGGCGCTTGTGTGGACCGAGGCCATGTCGCAGGTACGGAACAGAGTCTCCAGGTCCGGACACGAGGTCCAGCCCATCTCAATGCCCACTTCAACCGCGACAGGGCGGGAGTCGAAGAACGTAATCTCCATGCCTAGGGCGGCACAGACGCGCGCCACTTGGCGACCGATATTGCCCAGACCAATGATGCCGAGGCGCTTGCCGGCGACTTCGTAGCGACCGGTCGCGTTCTTTTCCCAGCGATTGTCGTGGGCAGCAACGTCTGTCTCGTACAGACGACGCGCCAAGGCGATGAGGTGAGCCACAGCGAGCTCCACCACGCTCCGACCGTTGCTGACAGGGTCGTTGAACACCATGACGCCATTGGCAGCAGCAGCCTGCTTGTCGACGCTGTCGTCGCCGATACAACACAGCTGAACAGCATGCAGGGACGCACAGGCAGCGAGGACCTCTGCGGTCACCGGCACGCGACTGCGCTTGAACAACACTTCGGCATTCGTACGCCGAATCGCATCAATGAGCGCTGCTTCGTCCGGGACCTTGTCGATGCGGTGCGGGGCAATGCCCACCGCCCGCAGATGGTCGTCGAGATTTAGATGAGGCCCTTCCACAATCAGGGCATTCGAGAACGGCTGGGCGGACACGCGCGGCACAGTGCCTCCTTTCGGCAGCGCGCGCATAACCGGGTCAGCGCTCTTTGCAGAGCCGCAGGCCTAGCCTCGGCCGTACCACAGTGGAAAAATCGCTGGAATGCGCCGACAATGGTCAGCATACGTGGCACGCCGCCGGTTCATACGTGCATCAATGAGGGGCACGCTGATGGTCACAAACAACAGGGTGATGCCAGCCGCCCCAACGAGCGTCCACGGTACGCCAGCAGCGACGCCAAACAGACCGATGCCCCACCAAAATCCAATTTCACCCAAGTAGTTTGGGTGGCGGGACCAGGCCCACAAGCCAGTCTTGAGGAAGTGCCCAGGCTCGGGCTTCGTCTTTCGGTAGGCGCGAAGCTGTTCGTCCGCCAACGTCTCAACGCCGAGGAAGCCCAGAGCGACAACGACTGCGAGGGCATCGATGAGTCCGACCGGGGCCGTGCTGCCCGAGCCTTGAATGACCGGTAGCATGGCTCCAAACACCATCAGCGTAGGCATGGTCATAAGGCCGACCAGAGACAACGCCCAGTACGGGGCAACACCGAACCGGCGGTACGCGTCATAGCGCCAGTCTTCGTGCCCCAGCCCGCTCCACCCTCTCCAGAAATTCCATGTGAGCCGGGCTCCCCAAAGCGCCAGGCAGACGCTGGCCAACAGCGCCCGTGTTCCGCCGCCGTCCACCCACGTGGCCAGGGCCAAGGGCAAGGGCGCTACGGACCAATACGAGTCGTAGATGCTGGTGTTGTCGACGGCAACACCGGCTAGCCAGACCACAGCTGTCGCCGCAAGGTCGGCTGCCAACAGACGCCACCACAATGCGGCATCCGGCATGGCCAACGCGACCGCTGCTCCCACAGCAAGTGCCACCCCGTACACACCAACCATCACGGCTGTACTGGGTCCCTTTCCTGTCAGTCCTCGACCGGCCATCTCAACACTCCGTCAGATGGCGCCGCCCTACTCGCCCTCGGGCTCTTCTACAACTGGCTCTTCCGGGGCCAAAAGCCACTCGGGCAGTCCCGGCGCGTCAAAGCCGTCCCCGTCTACATCTACCCAGATGGGATTGGTCAGAGCGTACGGATGAATTGGGTAGGTCAATGGCATGGGAATCGATGGGGACAAGAACGTGGCCACGCTGCCAACACCGCCCAAGGCCTCAATGACAATCTCGTCGAGCGGGATGTACGGGATCTCAACGGGTGTGAACACCGGACTCATGGAGTCGTCTCCGGTGGCGATGGCGACATACCAGGAGTCGCGGTCAATAGGCCGCTCCAACGTCGTAGACAGGCGAATGACTTCGTCTGGAATGTCCGCGGGTAGCACCTCGATCAGCGTTCCGTTCTGGTACAGCTCGACGCGATCAACGTCCATCCATGTCGGAGCTTGAACCTCGATAGTGATGTCGATCATGCCGTCTTCATCGACGACTTCAGAGCCGACCATGTCGCCGTTGATCCACATCTGTAAGTACGGACCGTACGACGCAATGACCCTGTGGTCCTTCACAGCGTCCGCCATGGCCTGGTCGTCAATGAACGCCGGGTCATCGGACTCGGACAGGATGAAGTTGCGTGGACAGCCTGCCTCGGTGCTCGTCACGCCATGAGTGTCCGAGTTGCCGAGTGCAGTGAAGCGGTACCCAAGGTTGAGCAGCGTAAACCAATCATCAATCTGGCCTTCAATACCGTAGCCAAGCCGGAACTCGCCGTCTCGAAGGCCCTGCTGCTCCTCGAGCGTCCGCGTCATCACATTGATAATCTCAAGGTCACCACCGGTCCGGTGTTGGTCCAGCTCGGGCTGGGTCGGTGTGCGCAGGAAGATGAGGTCTTTGGTGCCCATCAGCTCGATAGCGTCGAACTCAAGGGACAGTTCATCGGAGCTGATGAGCGGATTGGACGCGGTCAAGATGCCCGGGCGCGCGACAATATTCTCAACGGTTCCGCTGTATGGATCCAGGCCATATTGGTCGAAGTACCCTAAGATACCGGCCCGCGGATGTCCGATGAACACCACGGGGTCAAGGCCCGCTTCCTCGCCAATCTCGCGAAGCTGTTCAATCATCTCTTCAGGGGTCAGTCCGGTCCAGTCCACAGCACCGCCGGCGTCGCCTAAGAAGTCCTCTGCCAACGGGAAGCCCAGGAAGTGACCAGTCTCAATGGTCGTCACTTCATTTCCTGGAGCACTCTGTACCCACTCGCCCATCTCCAACATCTCGATTGTAGGCGCGTAGTCAGTGATCCAGTCATGGTCCGTGGCCGCGAAGAACTCCACGCCTTCACACACCATGGTCCGTACACGGTCTGCGAGGGCCACTCCGCTGTCGTGAGAGCGCACTGCGTGAACGTGGAGGTCAGCGCTCACCCATCCGTCGGTTTGTACAGACCGAATGACGTTGAAGTCGAGGTGGGTACGACGGGTTGCATCAATGATGAACGGCTCGCTGATGTCGATCTCGTACTCCAAGCCCCGACTGGCGATTGCGTAGTACTCGCCGTCTGGCAGCTCAGCTTCGCCACTGCCGTACATGGGGAACAGCACCGCTTCCGGGTTTCCGCCAACAAAGGCGTCGCCAAGGGTCGGGTCGCGGCTGACGTCATCGTCGACAGAGAACAGGGTGACCTTGGCGGGTACTGGCAGCCCTCGCTCATCGCGAATCGTGAACGAAAACAGGCCCGGGCGTGGTGAGACGAGCACGACGTCTTGCTCACTGCCTTCCGTCACGGTGACGGCCATTCGCTCGCTGTCTGGACGGCCCTGTTGATGGACCATCAGCTCCCAGTCGCCAACCGGCAAGCTACCGCCGAATGAACCGTCTGCGACGTCGTCGCGGGGGTCCACATCCGTCCGCCACTGGCTGTACGGAGCGTCGTCTCCAGCGTGGTAGGCGAAGACGTCGTACCCGCTACGCGGTGAGCTGGTTCCCTCTTCCAAAACCACGCCGTGAACGCTGCCATGGGGAATGGCCTTGGCCTGAATGATACCGTCGAGAATGCTGCCGACATCACCGGTTCCCACAAAGAAGAAGCGACTGTAGCTGAGGCTCTTCTGTCCCGAGCGCGTTGGCGAAAACTCGTAGAAGGTAGCGGTCTGAGAGGCCGTAAACAGCGGAACGTAGACGTCTCCAACTGCGCCGGCAATGCCGTAGCTGACGCCATCTCCCACACCAGCCAGAAACTCAAAGCCTGCGGGGTCCAAGAACAGATTGCGTTCCTGTTCGCGTTGTTCGGCAACGAATCCGCTCTCGTCAAAGCCGATGCCCGGGCCGAACACATTGACCGAGCCGCCCTGAAGGTAGAAGTCTCCACCAACGATGCCGTCCTCAACCGCCGCCTCGATGAGGTTGAAGCCAGGGGCAATCGGCAGCATGGGCTCGGCTGCAGGAAGCTCACTCTCTCCATCCCATCCAAGGACCACGGTGCTGTCCATGCGCACCCAAGACTCACCCGGCGACAGCGAATAGTCGGTAATCAGGTGAAACTCTGGCTGATTGACCAGGCCCCACAGTGGGTTCAACAGGGTGAGGAAGGGCTCGGCTAGCGACACAACACGGATGACCGCCGGTCCCCCATCCGACCCATCGGAGAGGATGCTGACGTCTTCGTCTTCCAGCGGGGCCAGCACGTTCATGTTGGCGTTGGCAAAGACTTCAGCCAGCTGATCTTTGCCCTTTCCACCGCTGAACCGTGGGTCGTTCCACTGGATATCGGCATCTGCCAGAGATCCACCGAACACCGATGGCCCCATACTTGGATGGGCGCCCAAGATGGACACGCGAATCCGGTCGTTCTCCAACATCAAGTCACCGGGACGATCGGTGGACGGGTCCGCGGGACGCGCCAAAGACTTTGGCCCCCCAATGGTCTGGTCCAGCCGTGTGATCTCATAGGCGCGAGCGTAGGGTTCTTGCTCAGCACAGCTTGGGATCAACACAAGGCTGATGGCGAAGAGACCGAAAAAGGTCGGGAATGGACGGCGTGTCGGACGTAGGGTCTGCATGAGGCTATCATAGCGTCCAACACGCGAAGGATCTGCATCATGACTGCACTCGTCACACTCCTGACATTGCTTGTGGCCCCAGCCCAAGCCCAAGACCGCCCCAATGGTCAAATCGTCCTGAACGTGCTCGAGAACAACCTGGTCTTGCAGCCCACCGCTCGCGTCCAGGTCTGGGCAACGGCATTCGATATGGACGAAGACCCCCAGGCCGACCCCGCTGGCTACGGCGACCCCGAAGCGGACATTGGCTTCTCCATTCGGCGCGCGCGCATTGGTCTCACCGGCAACATGGGCGGTACCTTCTGGCGCGTCTCCATGGGAACGGGGGCGCCGTACGACGGACTGTCGTCGTCAGAAGACCTCATTCAGATTGTCGACGCCTACGGCGGCTACGGCTTCGGTGAGGCTCGCAATACAACGCTGTCGGCCGGTATCGTTCCGGTGCCGTTCGCCCGTGAAACACTGATGTCGTCTCTGGACCTGACATTCCAAGAACGGGGCGTGGGAACGATCTGGACGTCCCCGATTCGTGACGTGGGCGTGCTGTTCGACACCACCCAAGGCATCTTTCGCGGTCGTGCCGGCGTGTACAACGGCAACGGAGATATTCTGGGTGACAACAACAACGGCGTGATGGGTGCGGCTCGTCTCGAACTCGCCAGCGGTGACACCTACCGAACCTACTCGCCAGACGGTGAAGCCGCCTACGGCGTCGCAGTCTCCGCGCTGTACAACGACGACATCTCGACCACCACCCTGGGACTCAACGCAGATGCCCTTGGCCGTGTTGGCCCCATCACGGCGACCGTCGGCATTACCCGCAACGCCACGTCTCCAAAGGATGACCTGATTGCGGCGCCCGATGTCATCTCCGACACCACCGCCATTGGCTTCACCAGCCAACTCTCCGCTGCCTTCCCGTTGCTCGAAGGCGGCTTGGAAGTCGCAGCGCGGTACTCCAGCTTGGATGACGCTACCCAACTAAAAGACAACGGCGATGTGTCGATTGTTCATGTTGGCGCAAACTTCCACGACATCGCGCCGGGAATCGATCTGGGCGCCGGCTACATCCTGCGTCTCGAACGTCAGGGCCGCTCGGTGAACAACGACACGGTGCGAATCTGGACCCAGTTCCGGTTCCCGCTAAACGACCGCTCCGGCGAACTTCTGTAGATGCGGGCGCTCGCTACCGCACTGCTGGTTGCCTGTGGGTCGACAACGCCACCTGCCCCAGCCCCCGAACCGGTCGCGATGCCGAGTCCTGTGGCACCTATACCGGTCGGTCCCGCGCCTTCCGTCTCGGTGCCCGTCCCCGAACGGCTCGTTCCATCCGGAAGCTACGCTGCATCGCACATCCTCATTGACTACGCCGGCGCCCACGCCAGCCTCTCAACACGCTCCGTGGCACAAGCACGAACCCTTGCGGAGTCCGTTCATGCGCAAGCGGTGGGCGGCGCCGACTTTGACCGTCTCGCCGCAGACCACTCAGCCGACCCCAACGCGGGCCGTGGTGGCAGAATTGGCGTCTTTCTCGCTGGCACCATGATGCCCGAGTTCGAGGCCGCGGCTGCCGTCGTCCAGCCCGGTGAAATCGCCGCATTGACCCAGACTGCCTACGGCTTTCACATCATCCGACGCGACGCCGTCGTTCAAGGCAACTTCCGCCACATGGTCGTAGGTTTCGACGGTGCTCGCAAGCGCGACGGAACAACCACATCCGGCATGGGACGCGACAAAGAGGCAGCACGTGCCCTATTAGTGGCGGCACAGGCACGCTTAGCCGATGGAGACACCTGGACCGATGTGGTGTCAGACGTCAGCGAAGACAACCTGGCCTCCTTCGCAGGTGACCTAGGAACTGTGACTCCTGGACAGATGGTCCCAAGCTTCGAAGACGCGGCCTTTGCGCTACAGCCTGGCCAACGCAGCGACATCGTAGAGTCGCCCTACGGCCTGCACCTCATCGAGCGCTACTGAAGCACACCGCGCACGGGCATGCTCGCCGGCGGCAGGTCGACCTGGCCAAGTGACCGACGCAGGTCACGCTCAATGACGTTGCACAGCTGAGACAGTGGAAGGTCGTTGACGTCGGTCTCAAACGGGTCCTCAATCTCCGAGCCCACGGCGTCCAACCCAAAGAATGCGTAGCTGACAAACATGGTCACAACCGGCGTCAGGTAGCCGACGACGGTGTGCAAGCCGAAGGGTAGCAGCAGGCAGTACAGCCCAACGATTCGGTGGGTGAGCATGGTGTAGGACGCAGGCAGTGGCGTGTTCTTGATGCGCTCGCAGGCCCCCTGAACATCGGTGTCTGTTGCCACACAGCCTTCGACCGCAGGCAGGTGGAACAGGTCGACATGACCGTCCTTCCAGGCATCCCGCAGCCGTTCACCGAGCCGTCTGGTGATGGCATTGGGTACATTCGGCTCGTCGCTGAATGCGTCCATCTCCGCCTGTGGAAGTAAGCCTGCGAGCTGCACTTGCCAGTCGGTCTCGCCGCGCAGGTGCATACGAAGCGCGTGGACAAACGCCAGCTGACGCAAGACCAGCTCGCGGCGAAGTCCCTCGTGGTCGGCCACATACAACGACACAGAACGCGCAAAGGTTCTGCTGTTGTTCACCAAGCTTCCCCAGTGCTTTCGCGCTTCCCAAAAGCGGTCGTAGCAGGCGTTGTTTCGGAAGCCCAAGAAGATGGACAGCGCCAATCCAATCAACGAAAATGGGGCGAGACCCAGGCTAAACTTCTCGTCAAGCTCGAACGTGGTGTAGGCGAAATCGACACCCAGGGACGTGACGCCGACCAACAATACCAACGGCCAGATCTGGCGCAGTGCCGAGCCGCGCCAGTGAAACACCGCGATTCCAAAGGCATTGTCGCGTGTTCGAACGAGCATCTATCCCTCCCAATGTGCAACCCAGGGCCCCTGCCAGACCGCGTCGCCGGGGCCTGTAACCAGAGCGGGACAGTCTAGAGCCGAGCCGTCTACAGCTGAGCGGGTGCGGTCCGGTCAAAGACACCGGCATGGAAGTCCTCGACAGCCTGCTCAACCTCGGTTGCCGTGTTCATCACAATCGGGCCGTAGCGACAGATCGGCTCACCGATCGGAACGGCACCAATGACAAGGAAGCGCGCACCCTTGTGGCCGGACATGACCTTCACGACGTCGCCCGAACTGAGCAGGATGAGGTGTCCACGTCCCACCATTTCCCCGGTCGATGTCCCGGTGATGCCGAACATGGCCTGTCCCTGAAGTACGTAGATCATCGCGATCTTGTTGGCTGCGACATCCAAGGACGCACCGCTCCCTCGTGGCAGGTCGACATCCAGCAGCATGGCCTTGGTGCGGTCGGCGACAATCGGTCCTGAGACGTTCTTCTGAGTGCCCGCAATGACTCGTACCGTCCCGCCCATTGGCAGCTTGAGCAACGGAATGTCGGTTGCTGCAAGGGTCTGCACCTCGGGGGCGGACATCTTCTCCCGACCCGGCACATTCAGCCAGAACTGAACCGCACGAATGGGAGTGCCGTGCTTGGGCAGCTCTTCATGAATCAGCCCGGCTCCAGCATGAGCCCACTGGACCATTCCGGGTGTCAGACACGCCGAGTTGCCGTGGGTATCTTGCACGTTCATCTCGCCATCGATGATGTACGTGACGGTCTGCAGACCGCGGTGCGGATGCTTTGGAAGACCGGCGTCATGCTCACCGGGAGAGGCGGACTTCAGCTCATCGAAGAGCAGCACCGGGTCAATGTGCTCGAGTCTCTTGCCGCCAATCGTCCGGCGAATCGGCACTCCGCCGCCGTCCGTCACAGGCCGACCCGGAAGTATCCGAGAGATTGTGCGCGTCTCGCTCATGAACCCCCCAGTCAAGCACCGACGTCATGGTCGCATACTCACAGGGTGAGTCACTTCAATTGGGAGGAAAATCTCTGTCACTCCGCAGACGAGTTCCTCACACGCTCCATGACATCGGCGTCAAAGCGGCCATCATCGTCGTCAGCCAGCCACTCGTAGGCAACCTGCTTCCCATCTACCAACATGAATGATGGTCGCCAAGCGGCGGTGCGCGTCCACAAAAAGGCCCCACCCCAGAGGGTGGCGGCCTCGGCAGCAACAAAGCCCAGGGCCGCTGAGAGCACTGCTTGTGCGGCGCCGCCCAAGTAGTTGGACAGCAGCAGGGCTTGGATGGCCTCGCGTGCCCCTTCGCCCGCAATGGTGGGGGAAAACAGCGTTCCTAGAATCTGAATGAGGCTGCCGAAGACAATCGGGAGGAAGCTGACCCCCACAACACCAATCGCCAGCGCGGTGAAGAAGTAGACCATCGCGGTGGTGAAGTGAGTCACGAACTTGAGCAGGAGGGCGCCAAGAACAATGCCAAGCTTGCCGCGGTAGGCGGTGGCGGCGTCAATGAAGCGACGGACAAAGCCAAGCCGACGGAGTGGCGCGGGCAGTCGGTTCTCGATGAAGTTGAGAGCCCACAGGTACAGCTGCGGAAACACCAAACCAATGGTGACTCCGGCCGTGATGGTGATGCAGAACACGCCAATGAGTCCCGTCAGCAACAGGGCCCGGTCCCCCACCACGTCTGCTAGGACAACGTACCCAGCGGGAAGAGTGAGCAGCATTCCCGCGAACAGGCCGGCGATACCGATGAACTTTTCAAGCGCTTTGGCCGTAGTCGCTCGGGCCCATTCATTGCTGTAGCGCCCGGCTTCGAACAGCGTGTAGCCATCTAGGCCAATCGTGGACGGCAAGAAGGTACCGATGAAGCGACCGATGAGGAAGGCTGTGACGATTTGCTGCCAGAACGGAAAACGTAGCCCCTGTCCGCGCAGCAGCAAGTTCCACGCCATGGCGCTGGACAGCACACCAACGAACTTGATGGCCATGGCGATGAGCGACCAGAACACAAAGACGCGCGCATCTACCTTGGTCACATAGTCGGCAATGGCAGAGGCAATCGGCAGCGAGCCGACCTCTTCCCCACTGGACAGTTCCAGGTCTTGCTTGGCCGGATTGGCGCCATCCTCCAAACGAATGGTCACCAAGTCGTCGCTGCTAAACCAACCGACTGCATTGGAGTCGGTGAGCATCTCGGAGCCCAGCTCTGCAAGCTCTTCGCCATCGACCGAGACCGAGTCCACCTGCACGGTAATCGGCACGGAGTACGCACCACTGCTCGTGCGCACCCAGGTCGAGACCTCGTGGGTAAGCAAAAGATAAAAGCCGCCAATCGTGATGAGCAGCTTGAGTAGGTTCATCGCCCAACGGCGACCAGCGGACGACTTGGCCATGTGGCCCTCCCCAGAGTCCGCGCGCCCTAACCCGTGCGCGCACTCGGGAGAACCGAGAGCCTAGCGTTGGCTCCAGCTGAGCAACAACGACGCCAGTGCTTGCTGGATGCTGCCCACGTTGCGCTCCTTCTTCCCGTCCCATTCATAGACGAGCGAATCGCGCTGAGTCCAGACACGGCCTTGTTCGACGGCGAACAGCTCCCCTTCTGAGTTCTTGTTGCGACGCCCGGTCATGGCCTTGGTCAGTTCGTCGAGATCTGCACCACGACGCCCTGCTAGTGCACGTTCTTCTTCGATTGCCAGACCGGTCTTGGTGGGGTGGCGGTGAAGAGCCACAACCTCGACGAACGGCAGTCCCCAGCCCACAGCAATGACCTTGCTGGTCTGACGTTGTAGGTCCGGCCAGCCCCACAGACTCATCTTGTTCCGTCCGATCTTCAACACAGCTTGCTCACCGGCGGTGTGCAAGATCTGCAGGACCGGAGCCAGCTCATCAATGTTGTTCGGCAGTTCCTCACGGCGGTCACGCAGAATCTCGGCGCCGTGCGCCTGGACCCACTTTTGCCAGCCTGGACCGAAGTTCATGCCGGGAACGGCACCGTCTATCGACTGTCCAACGCTGCGCATCTCGGACGACCCAAGGCTAAATCCTTGAGCAACGGTCGTGTGATCAGGCTCGACAGGAGCCTGCTCGTCTTCTTCGACGACTTCGGCAATCAACTCCTCATCGTCCTCTTCCACAGCGGCGTCTACGGCAACCGCTTGGCCACCACACAGTGAAGGCAGGGCTGGAAGCACGAGACCCAGGACCAAGCTTGTCGCGTCGTCATCTGCTGGAACGGCGATGACGACGGCATCATGCGAGCGTCCCATCGTGAAGCCTTCTCCCAGTGCATTGCCGCCCGCCTGGCGGAAACGACGCACGGCGTAGACCGCCGAGAGCACAGGCATCGGCGCGGACAACACGCCGCTAATGCTGGCGACCTGCTCTAGGTCAGCCCCAACAACAAACACAACATCCACCGCACCCGCAGCACCAAGTGCCGAGACGTGACGCATGGCGTCTTCAACGGAACCGGTGTGGCGGTCGGTGACGGTGTGGCCAGCCGATTCGATAGTTTTTGCCGCCTGGACTGCGGCGGGTTCGGCGTGCTCACCAATTGCAACCACAACGGCGTGGAACGTGTCGGACATGTCTTCCTCCGGCGTGGACTATACTCTGCAACATGAAGACCACTCCAATCATCGCCGTCCTCGCCGCGGGCTCAGCCCTGACCCTTTCAGCATGCAAGGGCAAAGTTGAGCCTACGACAAATCCTCCGCCACCCATCATTGAGCCTGCCGGCAATCCGCCACCGCCGATTCTCGAGCCAACGGAGAACCCCCCAGCGCCAGAGCAAGCCACCCTGCCGGCATGGGATGATGTGTCGAGTAGCCACCCCGAAGGTGCGACCAATCCACCCATTCCCTTCTTGTACGTGACGCCCGAGGGTGACTGCTACAAGGACTTCGTCTCGCCGTTCCGCGCCGGCGGCCCCGATGGCATTGGTGACCGCGTCCGCGAAGACTGTGCGACCGAGCCCTGCGGAACCCAAGTCGCATGCCCCGACCGTGCACAACCTTTGTTAGACGCCTACAAATCGGCTCCGGCGCCAGACGTTGAGGACGGCACCACCGGTGAGTAGTGCGAGCCGCCGCGTGCTGGCGGAGTGGAGCAACCGAGTCGCCGCCGAGTACACCTCTGCGACGTATGCGGCACAAGCACTACACCGTGCGATTCAGGTCGGTCTGCCGGATGAGCTGCACCGTACAGCGCTACGAATCGTCGGCGATGAGCTGGACCACGCACGCCTTTCCCACGATTGCCTGACCGCTTTGGGCGGAGCCGATGAGCCGATTCCCCTGGAGCTGAATGCGCTGGCCCTTCCGAGTCCTGAAGGCCCGTTAGCGGCACTCGTGGACAACGTGGTGCGCAATTTCTGTCTGGGTGAGACCTTCGCGGTCCCGTTGTTCGACGCCATGCGACGTACAGCAACCCATCCCGCTGTACAGCCGGCGCTGACGCGTATTCTACGAGACGAAGCCGTTCACCGAGCCTTCGGTTGGTCGGCCCTAGACGCCTTGCTACAGGTCGATGAAGCCGGCGTTCGTGAGCGCATCATCCATCAACTACCGGGCTGGCTCGAAGGATTTCGGAAGGCCTACGCAACAATGCCGGACATCAACACCCTGACTGCTGATGAGCTGGCAATGGGTCTCATTCCACTGTCGACCTATGCCGAAGTGCATGACCAGACGGTCGCCCAAGACATTCGCGTACGCTTCGCAGAACGAGGCATCAACCTCCAAGGGACCGCATGACCTCGCTGCAAGAGCTACGCGCAGAGCTCGATGCCGCCGACGAAGCCCTGCTCGTCGCAGCCGCTGAGCGACTCGCAATCACTCGCCGTATCGGTGCATTTAAGGCCGCCACGCGCACAGGCACCTTCGACCGCAGTCGCGAAGAGGTGGTCTTGGACCGGGCGCGAAAGCGAAGCGTAGACCTTGGCTTGCCTGCTGCTACAGGCGCCGCAGTCATTCAGGCGGTCATGGAGGCCGGCCACACCGCTCAAGAGACCGTTCAGCACAGACCCGATGACGGCCCATCCGTGCTCATCGTAGGTGGAAAGGGCGCCATGGGCCAGTGGTTTGCACGCTGTCTCACCTCTAGAGGCGCCACGGTAGACATCACGGACACGGACGACCCTCGCGACCGTGCCGCCCTTGTGGCAGCGTCCGATATTGTGCTCCTATCGGTGTCTATGCGCGCGATGGAGCCCGTACTTCATGACGTCATCCCCCACATGCGACCAGACGCGCTGCTGTGCGACATCAACTCACTCAAAGCGAACGTGTGTGCCGGATACGCAGGAGCAGGCTGCGAAACACTCGGCTTGCACCCCATGTTCGGTCCAACAACCTCCTCACTGCGGCGCCAGAAAGTCGTGGTGTGCCGTGTGAACTCCGGCCCGCGCACAGGGTGGATGCTCAACCAGCTGGCCGCCATGGGCGCAGAGCTGGTCGAGGCCACACCCGAAGACCACGACAGCATGATGGCGCTGGTTCAGGTCATCACCCACTTTCGCACTATCGCCACCGGAATAACCCTTGCGAGAACTGGGGTTTCGATAGTCGAGAGCTTGCGCTACACCAGTCCGATCTACCGCTTGGAGATGTCCGTCATTGGCCGACTCTTTGCGCAGGACCCAGAACTGTACGCGTCCATTCTGTTCGACAATCCAGATGGTGACCGCGTTCGGCACCTGCTGAGCGAGGCGACCGCGGAGCTGCATACCCTCATTGCAGGACGCGACCGCGATGGGTTCTTGGCCTTGTTTAAAGAAACCGCGACCTGGTTCAGTGACTTTGCCGAACAGGCGCAGCAGGAGTCCGACCGAATCATTGAAACCTTGATTCGCGAGCCGTAGACGTGCGAACTCTTGCCGAGCAAGCCCTCGACAACTTGGTCGACCAGTTCGCACGCCCGCTCGATTTCCTACGCGAGCTGGTCCAAAACTCTCTTGATGCGGGGTCTCCGCGCATTGAAGTGCGCACGGACTACGACCCTGCGGAGGGTGTGTTGGTGCTGTCGGTGACCGACTTTGGCCACGGCATGACCCGTGAGATTGTCGATCAGCAACTGACCCGACTGTTCGCGTCAGAAAAACAAGGTGACCTGACACAGATTGGCCGCTTTGGGATTGGGTTCGCGTCGGTGTTCTCCCTGAGACCCGATGACGTCTGGGTACGGACCGGACGCATTGGGGAGTCGTGGGACATTCACTTTGATGCCGAGCGCACTTTTGCGGTCACCCCCTTGCACCCGCCAATTCTCGGCACTGTGGTCACCCTGCACAAGCGCATGGACATCGACACAGCCCGCCGGACCCAGCGGCAAGCTGCCTACGTATTGACCTACTGGTGCGAGCACAGTGACCGTCCGGTTGTACTCATTGAGGATGGCTCAACTCCCGCCATAGCCACTACGAATGACGACCCCTTCGCCGCGTTCGAAGAGCCGATTCAGATGCTCAAGACCGTCAGCCAACCGCTGGGCCTCACTGATCCCGTCACCGCCACACTGAAGCGAGACGGCCTCACCGTGTTCGTGGGTGCCACCGACTCACCACGCTTTGGGTTCTACAGCCACGGCCTGACCCTGGTCTCGACGGAAGACGTCGCGGTTCTCGGAGTGTACGCAGGCAGCGTCAGTCACCTCAATATCAAGGTTGCTGGACCGGGACTCGACCACACGCTCACGCGAGACAACGTCATTCAGGACGACGTCTGGCACCGCGCCATGCAGCTGACCCTGGACGCTCGGAAAGTTCTGCGGCAACAGCTTCTGAGCGCCTTGCAAGCAGCAGCCCTCTCGGGAAAAGACGACGACTCATTGCTTCGGTGGCTCGCCACAGATCTCGCGCCAGAGGGTTCGCGTAGCCTTCCCGACGACCAGGCCCTGTTCCGCGACACCACCGGCACAGTACGCACACTTGCCGAGGTGGAAGCCCAGGAAGATGACCTTGGAGTCCTGCTCATTGGCCAGGCAGAACACCCGGTGGTCCATGCACTGACCGCACAAGGGCGCTTCGTATTGCCGGACACACCAGCGATTCGCTCGGTATTTGCAGCTTTTCCGCGCAAGCGAGCACTCGCATTTCTGCCGAGGCTTCGCACACTACGCACGGCCACGGAGCGGTTCTTCCTGCCACAGCGCATTGCAGACACCGATCTAAGCCTGACGGACCGGACGCTTGTGACCGAGCTTCAGCGCATTGCTCTGAACCACGGCTTTCGACACCTTCATTTTGGTCGTTTCGGTGGCATTGCGGCTGCGCGACATGAACCTGCGGTCATTCCCCTGCCCAGCGAGCAGGGAGTGGTCCTGCGAAACCTCGATACGCCGATAGACGACCAGGTTCTCATCAACCACGGACACCCCACCATCCGTGCGCACCGACTGTTGGCCCGCGTTGCTCCGACTGCCGCAGTGCTCGCCATTCTGCAGCTTGTTCTCACAACGCGCGGCGCTAGCCAAGAAGAGCAAGCCCGGCTGTGCGAGGCGGTCGCAGGTGGCTGAACGGCAACGCTTCACGATTGCTCGCGACCAGGCCATCGCCAAGATGCGCGAGTACGCCATGCGTCATCCCGACCAATATGTGTTGGAGTTGATTCAAGCGGCGGTCTTTCGTGGTGCCCGGTGGATCAGTGTAGACGCCACACCGACAGAGTCTCTCGTGACCTGGGTAGGCGCGCCACCCGTCCCACACACCGAGCTGGAACAACTGTTCGACTACCTGTTCGTCGCACAGACTCGGGCCGAGACGCGCTCGCTACAACAGCTCGCCTTGGGCGTGAACGCGCTCCTCTTTCGCAAGCCGCGCAGTCTGGTCATTGAGTCCGGGGATGGGACGGTTGAGGCGTCGGTTCGGGCCACGATTCGCCGAAACGGCGACATCGCAGTTGCCCCATGCGCCCCCATCGTCGGCACCTACATCCGAGCCACGTTCGCCAAGCCGGGCTGGCGCCCCTGGAAGACTCCCGCCGTCCCCGACGAAGCCACCCTGATCTGGCAGCACTGCTCCCATCTACCGGTCCCCATTCTAGTCGACGGTCGTCCCACCCTGGGCACCTCCCCAAACACAGCCTTGTGGGCACCGGGCCTCGAGCGTTCTGTCTCCTTCGACGAACAAGGCGTGCGCGGTGTCCTCGGCATCGTCCGCCCTGGCGTCTTGCCACGGGTGCAAGTGGTCGTAGGCGGGGTGACGATTGCAACCCTGCGCATCCCGGAGCTGGGTGAGTCCACTGGCGGTATCTTGTGCGACGACCGCCTACGCAAGTCGGCCGACGGCGTCGACATTGTCCAAGACGACGCCTGGGCCAACATGCTCAGCATTGCACAGCCCCAGATTGTTCCGCTGCTGCGAAGTGAGCACGCCTCCGTCTCAACCGCAGACTTTCGGGCCCCCGAGGCCCCGTCCTCCAGCACCGGCGCCGTTCTGGTGGAGCCCATGCGGCAGGTCAGCGTACGCCCCGATGTGTCGGTCGCTGACCTACAGATGCTGGAGCCGAGCCATCCGTTGTTCCTGGTCAGCCCCGGCAACGTCATCGAGACCCACAGCGCACTGGACCCACAGCGGTTTCCCTGGCCTGTATTGCTTCTCGACGAACAAACCGGGGCGTTGCTCTCTGACAGGCTGCCCGACCGTGTCATCGCTCGCCTACAGAGTGCAGAAGATGCCCGGTTCGTCGCTGAAATGCAGCGCAACACTCATCCCGCCTTCTACAGCGCACGCATCACCCACGACACCGCAACCCTGTGGATTCGGGTGTACGTGGACGGACAAGCGCCACAGCCCGCACCGGGAAGCGGCACGCCCCTGCTGCACATTGTCGACGGCATGTCCCGCTCGCTAACAAGACTCTCGCTCTCTCTGCCCGGCGTGTGGGCCTTTGTACAGGCAGACGAACAGCCCCCAGAATCGCTCTGTACAACGCTCACAATTCAGGCACTGGGCAAGCTGTTCGACGATCAGCACGACGCCGACCTGACGGCCCTCAAACGCGCCGCGGTTCTTCAGTGCAGTCGGCCCCAGCTCGTCGCCACTGACCGAGGGACACAGCTCGACCTGTGGCTACCGCCCGCTCTTCAGCCGCATGCAGAGCACCTTCACGCACTCCCACTCGCTGCCGGAATCTCAGCCAGCGCACTCGCCGCTGTGCAAGGAACGACCACGGCTCTTCCGGTCGCGAGTACCGAAGAGCTGGACAGACTCGCACCGCTGGAGCGTCGCTTAGGCTGGGGCCACCTTCAGCACCCGTCCCGAGATCAGCGCCGCCTGTTTGCAGTGGGGACCACCGACGGCCACTGGATCTGGCTGGAACCCGACGACGACTGGACACGAGATACCGTCACAAACCTGCTCATTGTGACCGCTTGCGTGGTGCCGGATGTGGTCATCGACGGCTACATTGTCCAGGAATCACAAGGCCCATTCGTCACTCACCTAGTCCGGGACGGCCATCAGGCGCGTCCGACCTTCGCAGGAATCGCCCTGCTCTGCCGTCGCCTGATCGACCTCGAACGTCACAACACGTGGCCCGAAGCCGACGTAGACCTCCACCGGAGCATTGGGCGCGTCGTGTGTGCGTCCCAGGAGCAGGCGGACAAGCTCCCGCTGACCATTGGCACACGAACACGACCCGCGCAGGACGTCATCCACGATGAACGACTGCGCATTGCTACTGCCTACGGGCTGACCCACACCGACCACTGGACAGCCGCTCTGACGCTGGATGAAGCGAAGTACTTGTTCATCGGACGCGACATTCCCCTGCGGTTCGATGACAACCACAACACGTGGAGTGAAGACCCTGGCGATTGTGTGGTGACTCGACCGGTCCACCGCGACTGGGGCGACGGCTGGATTGACCTGCCACGTCCCTACGACGCTACCCTTGGGATTCTGGGGGTCTGGCAAGGGGAAACATTCACGCTTCGTGGCACGGAAGAGGCACTGCCCTGCCGTGGTTGGCTCGACCTTGTTGTCGAGCAGGCAGACGAACGGGCCGCCGACCTCGGCATCGAGATTCGGGCCCTGTACGCAGACCTCGAAGACCACCTTGCTGAACACCCCGACGATGATGACGCGACCCAGTACCTACAGCGGTGGCGCGACCGGGCACTGGCGCCGAAACAGCTGAATCAAACAGACCTACAATACCTCCTACGAGGCATCGCGCCCTGTTCGGTGTTGGCCAGCAACTACATGAACTCCCAGGTCTCTCCTGGGGCATCGGTGGTCATCCATCTCGGCAAGTCTGACGCGGAACGCCTGAAATATCCCGGCGACGACCTGTTGGTCTTGTGGTCCCTGGCGCAGCGCCTGTGTCATTCCACCAACACCGACTTTGTTTCTGCCTCCGAGGTCCTGAGCCGGTCTCTACTCAGCCGAATGGGTGGATAAGCACGTCATTGCCGAGCCATTCGCGAACCGCGTCAACACCCGGACGGAAGACCGCCAGACGACGTAGACGAGTCCGGTGAAGCCCGACCGCCGGCGTGATGCTCACAGGCGCTAGGGGGTCGTTCGTGACCGTACGAGGGACATCATCGCCCATCGCTTCGTGTAGGGCGTGCAACACCAAGGTCTTTACGACCGCCGGTGGCATCACGACGGCTTGCGGACCACCGGGGTACCAAAACGGTCCAAGGCTAGCCCGCGACACCCGGCAGACCCGCGCTGTGGTCAGCCCCTGAAGCGCGACGAGCAGCGACGGGAGAGAGGTTAGGATGTGCCGCGCAAAGACGTCATGAAGTCCAGGTTGCACAACGATTCGTGCCGCCGCGTCGACCTGAACAAGCCCCAGGTCACGCGTGCCGGCGGGTGCGCTCAGCTCAACCCGCGTTCGCACCCAACGCCCCGCTGGATCAATGTGGTCGAACACCAAGAATGCGCTGGTTTGCCGGTCGACACGCCGAACACGACCGACCAATCGCAGCACCGGCAGCAGCTCATGGGTCGCCAAGTGCGTCGCCAGACGACACCGCGCATCCATTCTTGCCGCCAACGCTGGGTCCAAGCGGCGAACAGTGTCCGAGACCGGCTCTGCGTGCCGCCCAAGCGCCTGTTCAGCCGTCGCCCGAGTCATCCACGCCAGGCTTGGCATTCCCGAGTCTGGGTCGACCTGTGCAGGGGCCAACACGTCTGCCGATAATGATGGAGATAGGCACTGTATGTGGGCGACAGCTGCGTCCATGGGGACAAAGTCGTTGTGCGGTGCAATGGCCTGAACAGCCGCCGAGAGAGCCCGCAGCCACGGCACGACTCGCTCACTGGGAAGCACACTCGCAGATGTCATGAGCCCAGCGCATCCACTTCGGATTGCGCCGCACGGCGGAGCGCCTTCTCCGCTTGAAGTTTTGTGTGTCCAACGTCCAACCGCCCCGGGCCGTTGTCGACCAACCGACGGGTCTCGTCTGCGGCGGACAGCTGCGCGTCCAGGTCCGGTAGGACGTTCGCCACAAGGTCTTGCGCGAGCTCCATCGCATCATCACCACCGACCAGCGACTCATTCAGGGCCGCCAGCGCTTGCTGTAGCTCCAACACCACCAGCGGGGCGTCCGCAGCAACACCGAGAGCTTGAATGCTGCGCCCGGCTTCGTTCACTGTTCCCGCCGCATTCAAGACGTACTTTGCCGTCTGTGCGTGAAGGCGCTGAACCGTGTCACGCAGGCGACGCGCGGGGCCTAGCTGATCTCTCGACAGCTCGGCCATTCCCTCAAGAAGCTCGAGACGCGTGCTCTCATTGGCCAGCTCAAAGTGCAGCCGGTCACGCGCTTGCGCCGACTCTGGCGACGTCAGGCCAGCCTCCAACACCAAGACACGCGTTGCCACCTTTGCCGCATCCGCTTCGGCTTCGCTCTGCGCGCCATGCAGGTCGTCCACCGCACCCTGAAGCTCAACCGCACACACCCGCAGGTCATCCGCCAGCGCCGTGGCGCGACGCAACGCCGTCTGTACAGTCTCGTACTGCGCCATCAACGCCGCAGTGGCACTACGGCGAGCCAGGGCGTCCCGACGGGCGGTCAACCGGCGCACCAAGCCAGCCAAGACACCCGCGTTCGCGTCTTGCTGGAGCTGACCGACAGCGCTGCCACGCTCGGTCAAGCCAGCGAGGTCCCGACGCAATGAGGACCCGAGCTCTAGCTGCGCCTCAGACAAGTCCTGAACGCGGTGAACCGAGCTTAGGCCACGCTCACGAAGAGCGAGGCGCCGCTCCTCAAAGGCTGCAACAGTCGGCTCGCGTTGTAGTCGGACCGGTTCGGGCAGTGCCACCGACGCCTCCTGGGGAGTGTTCCTACCCTAGTTCCGGTGGAAGCGTCAGGCCACGCGCACTCAGACGCTCTCGTTCAGCCTGCAGTGCCGCGTCATCTACGCCCCGCTCCCGCAGGCGTGCCAGTGGGTGCGGCCAGCCCGTATCGGACCACCGGTTTGCGTTGCGCAGGTCCGCACCGGGCAACGTGACGGTCGTAGCAGCGTTCAAGAAGCGGCGGACGGCATCTCCGCGCAGTGCAGCGGCGGCGGCCAGATGTCCGACGGCTCTCGGAAACAAGCCAAAGAGAGGCTGTTCGCTGATCACAGCGCCACTTGCGTCGTCCAAGATACTGGAGTCGTCCATAACTCCACCGGGACGTGCAGCAGCGAGTAATCCTTGTACATCCACGGCTCTGAGGTGCACAAGGTCCACGGGAACCACAAGGACCATGGGAGTGCGACTCCACTGACACGCCGTGGCCAGTCCGGTCAGTGGATGCTTCGGCGTGTTCTCACCCTCCCAGATGTCGTGGATGACTAGGCCGGGGGGCTCAAACCATGGACTCGCAGACGACCCGTCCCGGCGCACAATACCCACGCGCGAGCAGACGCCCGACAGGATGCGAGCCATGTGGACCGCCCACGCAAGACCGTCCGGGGTTGGCAGTCGCGCCTTGTCGGCATCCATGCGAACAGACCGCCCTCCAGCGAGGACGACGCCATCCATCAGGCCATGAGCCCCAGGTCAGACCGATCGAGGCAGGAAGGGTCGAACAGCTGAATCTTCACCCGAGCGCCCGACTTGACGCCTTCGCTGTCACTCGGAATATGAAGCAACGCATTGGCACGTGCGAAGGTTGAGACCATACCGCTGCTCTGCTTGCCAGCAAGACGCGCCACGAGTCCCGAGTCCGTTGATTCAACCACTACGCGGATGAACTTCGACCGACCTGGGCGGACCGAGATGTCGTCAGCACAGATGGCCGTCAGCACGGGCATGACAGGCCGGCGGATGCCCATTGCAGCGCGGACCATAGGTCGAACGAACTGAAGGCAGGAGACCGCAGCACTGGTCGGGTTGCCGGGAAGTCCAAGCAGTGGTGTACGACGACCGGTCATTTCCACCACGCCAAACGCGAGGGGCTTACCGGGCTGCATGGCCACTTTCCAGAAGTCGACTCGCGCACCAATGAGGTCAAAGGCCCGCTTTACAGGGTCAAAGGCGCCAGCCCCGACACCGCCGCTGGTGACCACAATGTCCGCTTCGGCAACACACCACTGTAGACGAGTAGCGACGCTGTGCGGGTCATCCATGGCATTGCCAGCGTAGACCCCGTCGCCGCCTGCTTCGTCGACCATGGCCTTCAACAAGACGGCGTTTGAGCTATAGATTTGCCCACGACCAAGCGGACGACCAGGCTCTACAACTTCATCTCCGGTCGTCAGAATAGCGACGACTGGCTTTCGACTGACCATGACACTGGTGAGTCCTTGAGACGCCAACAGGGCAAGGTGCCCTGGACGAAGCTCGGTGCCAGACTGAATGAGAATGGAGCCCTTCTGGACGTCCTCTCCCTTCCGGCGAATGTTCTGGCCGACAGTCGCGCGGCCACGCACAACAACGGCATTTCGACGGCTTGCATCGGTGTTCTCTACAATCACAACGGCGTCGGCGCCGTCAGGAAGAGGCGCACCCGTCATCAGGCCGCACGCAAAGCCTGGTGGAACAGGCGACTTGGGCATGTGGCCAGCCCCAATCACTTCCGTCAGGCGAAGGGTGACCTCGCCGTCCTGCGTGTCCGCAGCACGCACGGCATAGCCGTCCATGGCGGAGTTGTTCCAGCGTGGCAGCGCCATGTCCGCGGTGACATTTTCGGCCAAGACACGCCCGAGCGCGACGTCGAGCCCAATGGACTCAACGGGTACTGAAGGCACTTCTTGCAGAATGCGCCGAAGCGCGTCTTGGACCAAAATCATGTCATCGCCGGACGCGCAAACGTTGACCCGGATGGATGACCGAGCCAGAGATGTCATTCCATTCACGCAGTTGAGATACCGATACCCCTTCCCGCGTTGCAATGCGTCCCAAGCTGTCACCATTGCGTACCGTCACGCTGTTCCACACCGGTCCACCGCCGCGAATCGACAAGCGCTGTCCGACAGTAATGTGCGAGGCATTGCTGATGTTGTTCCAGCTCTTCACGTTCGCCAGGGACACGCCGTAGCGGGCCGCAATCGTAGACAGGTTCTCGCCACGGGCCACAACATGCGTACGGCTGCTGCCACCTGAAGATGCGGTGGAGCCCCCACTTCCCGACAACGTCAGGACTTGGCCCAAACGCACGGTGTCTGACCGCATAGAGTTCCAGCTCTTGAGGTTGCTCTGTGACACGCCGTAGCGAGTCGCAATCTCAGAGAGGGTGTCTCCACGTCGCACAGTGTGCGACGACGGACGGGACGGTGTGCTCGAGCGTGTCGAGCGCGTGCTCGGTGCCGGACTCGTAGACGCGAGCGCAGCACTCGACCCATTGCGCGGAATGCGAAGACGCATCCCTACGTAGATGTGGTCGGCGTTTCGAAGGCCGTTTGCACGGGAGATATTCGAGACGGAGCTTCCGTAGCGACCGGCGATGACCGACAAGGTCTCACCGCGACGGACCGTATGGTACGTGGTCGTCACACGACGGCTTGCAGGAACAGCCTCAAGGGCTGCGGCAAACTGACGCTGAGTTCCGGCAGGAACGTTGATGCGCGTCTCGCCCGTAGGGGTCGTGAAGGCGCGCAGCGATGGGTTCAAGTGCTTGAAGTCGTCAACAGACAACCCTGCACAGCGAGCGAGAACACTGATCTCGACCTGGCCTTCGACCATGTCTTGCTCAACCGACAGAGGCGCTTCGTACTCGATGTCGGTGAATCCGTACCGCTCTGGGTGCTTGCCAATGATGGCAGCGGCCAGAATCTTGGGCACGTAGTTGTCGGTCTCTGGGTGCAAGTGGTCGCCCGCTTGAATCGTCCAGAAGTCCTCCGAGCCGGAGTTGCGAACCGCGCGGCGGATGCGTCCCGGGCCGGCATTGTAGGCGCCCCATGCCAAGTACCAGTCGCCAAACATGTCGTTCAGCTCACCGAGGAACTTGATGGACGAGTCTGTAGACATGTGCGGGTCACGGCGTTGGTCAACCCATGAGTCGACACGCAGTCCGTACATACGTCCGGTACTCGGGATGAACTGCCAGAGTCCAGCAGCAGCGGCATGACTGTAGGCGTGGGCGTTGTAGCCACTCTCAATCATGGACAAGTACACAAGATCCCGGGGCAGGCCGGCTGCATCGAGCTTCTCATACATCATGGGACGGTAGGCGCCAGACCGACGCATCCACCGGGCATAATGCCGACGTCCGGGTCCGGTGAAGTAGCGAACCCACTTCTCCACCGACTCGTTGACCACAACTGGAATGTCGAACTCAGACGGGTCAACCCTGTCTAGAAACAGCGGGTCCGTATGCAAAGCTGCAGACGGATCTGTGTAGTAGTCGACTGGAATTGCCGCGACTGCGAACTCATCCGTCAACACTGCTTCTTGTCGTTCTTCTTCCAGCGATTCTTCGACAGCCTGTTCCATCTCCGGATCCGCTTCACCGCGTTCAAACCTGGAAACCCAGGTCCAAACGCCGTCACCAGGAGCTTCACGAGCGGGTTCATCGGCATCCGGCAAGTCGTCGGCGCTCAATGTCCCCTCCGCAGAGGTCGGGGTGTCGGGACCTTCCGATGACGCTGGCGCGTCCACAGCCGGGGAGGCTTCGGGAAGGTCATTTGGAGGTGTCTGGGCAGCTGCTAGGCTAGTCCAGACGAGGCCAGCAAGCGATAGTGCCGCCACCAGCGAGGTACGCATTCTAATTCTCCTGACGAGGACCCTCCCTTCCCGCTGCGGATATTACCGGAACTTGGGGAGGCGTCAATGGGTTTAACCGATGAAACACGCGGACTACACCAGCAAATCCGTGGGCTGTACGGCATAGCAGATGCTGGCGGGCATGCAAATGACCCCGAAGAAATCGCCATATCCTTGCTAGAAGGCGGATGTCGGCTTATTCAACTGCGCTGCAAGGGCTGGGCCGAAGATGACATCGTGCGTGTAGGAGTACGTGTTGGACGGCGTTGTAGCGATGCTGGTGCCATGTTCATTTTGAACGACCATGCGCACCTGGTGAGATCGGTCGGAGCGCAAGGGGTTCACGTCGGCCAGCTTGATGTAGATACGGTGACCGCACGGTCGCTCATGCCCGCTGGCTCCATATTGGGCAGGTCCACCCACAGCCTCGACCATATTGACGCCGCGCTGCAGGATGCCGACTACCTGGCGTTCGGACCCATCTGGGCCACCACAAACACAGACCGCGACAAGGGGTCGCGCGGTCTGGACGAGCTGGCAGCTGTCCGTGAGCGAGTCCCGAGCCACACACCCCTCGTGGCGATTGGTGGCATCACTGCAGACCGGTTGCCGGCACTACTCACCCACGGCGTAGATGCATGGGCCGTAATTGGTACGATTCGCGACGCCGAGGACCGCGTCAAAGCCACGCGGTCACTGCTCCACCCCTAAGGCGTGGACTGCAGGCTCACCGTGCGCTCCTGCACACCGGTAGCGCTTCCACCTTCACCGTAGTTGGTGTCCAACGTCCCTGTCTTGCGGCGCTCAATCGTGATGTCGGCTTCGCAGTTCGTCGACTCCTCTCCGGTGTCCTCAAGCGAGCCGCCTTCAAGAGTCCACGTTCCGGGGTCGCCGGACAGCTCGTCGATGCGCAGCAAGAAGCAGTCGCCATCCACAGTCACACGCATGTTGTCGCCGCTGTCCGCGGGCGTCCATGTGATGGTCAGGTCCTCGGTCGAACGCGCAAACTCGGTGACCGTAGGCACGTCGATGTCGAAGGCTGCGGGGAGCTGAATGACCGTGTTCGGTGCGCCATCGTCCAAGGAGCGTTCGAGAGCAATGACGTAGTCAATAGCTGGCTCATCTGACTGGAACTCAGCGACAAAACTGTTGAGGTTTCCCAGGGAAATCTCGTTCATGACGACGGTCTCTTCCATCAGCGTGGCCGTCAGGACGTCGTCGCCTGTGAGCTCTACGAACGTAGTGGAAAGCGCGCCACCTGCGCGCAGGGTGGCTCGAACATCTGAGGTTCCCTCACCATCCGCTGAGACCACGACATCCGCGTACATGCCGGAGGTGAGAAGGTCTTCGGACTCGATGGCCGAGCATCCCAACAACGCAACAAAACCAGCCGTAACTACTGTAATTCGCACCATGGAATCTCCCTGTCTGACCGCAACACAATTGGACCGTGTGTCAGTTGGACTCTCAGCATAGCTGGCGGTACCCCTAGGAGCGATGACAGCCGATGACGCCGCCACTTCCCGAACATGTGTTTTCGCATATTTGCGAGCTTAGTGGTTCGGTATGGCTTGATGGAGGGGCGTCGCCTAATGGCTGGTCTATCCTCACCTGGTCACCGACCGAGGTGCACACGTCGCTGACCGACTGGCAGTCCTTTGCGCGCAGCCAAGTGCGTCCGGCTTCTTCCCAGGGCTGCCCGTTTCAAGGCGGAGTTCTTGGGTACCTCGGCTACGGCGTCGGACACACAGTCGAGTCGGTTCCCGCCGACGGCGACACTCCCGAGCCACCCGTCTGGCTCGGCCGCTACGACGGCGGACTGTGCTGGCATCACCCCACCCGGCAGTGGCATGTCGCTGGGACGGACGCCTTTCGCAGCCAGGCCAACCACATGCTGCAAGCAGCCCAACAGCCGCGCTTCCCCAGCCAGCCGACAGGAACGGCCACCACACAGTCGAGCGACGACTACGAGGCCTCGGTACGCCGGATCTTGGCGTTTATCGGTGAGGGTGACTGCTACCAGGTCAACCTGTCGCGCGTGGTGCATGTTCGCGGAGTGGGGTCTTCCGCAGACGCATACCGACGGCTACGGAACGCCTCTAGCGCACGCTTTGGTGCCTACCTACGCGTTGCGAGCGACCTCGCGGTGCTCTCAAACAGCCCCGAGTTGCTCGTGCGAGTTCAAGACGGCATGGCCTTGGCGGAACCCATCAAAGGGACCCGACCACGGGCCTCGCACGAGCAGACCGACGCTCGCTTGGCGCGCGAGCTGGAAGCCAGCCCAAAGGAACGGGCAGAGCTGACCATGATTGTTGACCTCTTGCGCAACGACCTGGGCAAGATTGCCCGGCCAGGGTCCGTCGTCACAGGCCATCGTCACATTCAGGCCCACGCCAACGTCCACCACGCCTCCCAGCGCGTTCGAGCCGAACTACGGCCAGGAACAGACGCCTGGGACGTTCTTGCCGCCGTGCTGCCCTACGGCTCGGTGACAGGGGCGCCCAAGGTCCGTGCCTGCAAGCGTATCCATGAGCTCGAGAGTCAGCCTCGCGGCGTGTACTGCGGAGCCATCGGCTTCGTGTCCGACGGCGGTGATGCGCGCTGGTCCGTCGCTATCCGTACCGCCGTGGTTCATGGGAACAACGCCCGGTACCATGTGGGCGGAGGCATTGTCGCTGAGTCAGAGCCGCGCGCTGAGTGGCTAGAGACGGAGGCAAAGGGACTCGCCCTTGCCAAGGCGCTGCATCCAGAACCGGCATTGGCCAGTGAACATTTCGAGCCGGACAATTTCTGGTCGGAGCGCTCTTAGATCAAGGGGCATGAAGCTCCTACACCTCACAGACACCCACCTCGGTATCCGGCGGTCCTATGAAGGTGCCGACACCGGCTGGACGCGTGCCGACGACCACGCCAAAGCCATGGAGCGCGCGCTCCAGCCAGCTCTTCGCGGGGAGGTCGACGCCGTCATTCACAGCGGAGACGTCTTTGACCGTTCCCGTCCGCCGCAGTCGGCCATTGCAACCGCAGACAGACTACTTCGTGCGGTCGCACGACGCGTCCCTACCTTTGTAATCCCCGGAAACCACGACAGACACGGAGTGTGTCGCACGCTTCCAGTCGGAGCCCCAGGGTTGACGGTCTGCGACCGGCCTTCACGCATCGTCATCGGCGGTGTTGCCATCGCTTTCGTCCCCTACCGTCGCACTCCAAGCGCGTGGATGTACGCAGCACAGCAAGCCATCGGAGCTGGCGCCGACTGGCTCGTGGCCCACCAAGGATTCGACGGCCAGACAGTCCCAGGACTGACCTTCCGAGTCGGCAAGCCTGCGGACACCCTGGGCGCCCAGCACATCCCAGATGGCGTGTCGCACATCCTCAGCGGTCACCTACACCCACGGCAATCGGTACAGCTCGGGTCGAGTACCGTCGTGACACCGGGCAGCACCGAACGCACCTCTTGGAGCGAAGCCCACCAGACCAAGGGCTTCGCCATCTGGGACTCCGACAACCCCCGTCCCTGGCGGTTCGTCGATGTACCCAGCCGTCCAATGGTTCACGTGCGCTGCCAGGCTGATCTAGCCCACATTGTCCCTGGCAGCCTCGTTCGCTGCTCACCCACACTTCGTGCAGACGCCTTGGCGCGCGGCGGGTGGCTCACCTGGCCACGAGTCGCTCACGCACGGCCAGCAAGACCGCCGAGCGCGCAGCTGTCGCTCTTGATGGCGTCGTAGGAGTACGCTGTCTAGCTGTGGGCCTCGAGCCACGTCCGCCCCACACCAATGTTCACGACGAGTGGAACATCCAGTGGGTACACCCCTTCCATGTGCTTGCGTGCCAGTGCGCAGACGCGGTCCACCTCAGCATCCGGGGCCTCAAACAGGAGCTCGTCATGGATCTGAAGCACCATACGAGCCGCCAACCCTTCGCGAATCAACGCTTCATCGAGACGCAGCATGGCCCGCTTGCACAGGTCTGCCGCCGAGCCTTGAATGGGGGTGTTCGCAGCAATGCGTTCGCCGTAACTTCGCGTCTGCGGATTCTTGCTCGACAGCTCGCGTATACGACGGCGACGGCCGAGCAAGGTGTCGCAAAAGCCCGTCTCACAGGCATGAGAGCTGGTCTCGTCCATCCATCGTCGAACACCGGCGTAGCAGTCGAAGTACGCCGCAATCATCGCCTTAGCCTCACCCCGAGGGACGCCGATTTGAATCGCTAGCGCACTTGCCCCCTGGCCATACAGCGTTGCGAAATTCACCGTCTTTCCAACCCGTCGCTGCTCGGGGGTGACGTCCTCTTCAGCCACATGAAACACCCCTGCAGCGGTCCGTGCGTGTACATCCGCACCCTGTTGAAATGCGCTCACAAGCACGGGATCACCGGTGATGTGAGCAAGCAGTCGCAGCTCGATCTGACTCCAGTCTGCGCTCACCAGCTGGCAGCCGGGCTTTGCTACGAAGGCATCCCGAATGCGTCTGCCGTCCTCCGTTCGAATGGGCGTTCGCTGAAGGTCTGGCTCGGTGCAGATCAGGCGCCCAGAGACACTGGTGGTCTGACCGTACGTCGGATGAATCCTGCCGTCTTCGGCAATCGCCTCGCGCAATACCCGGGTGTAGGTGTTGACGAGCTTGGCCAGAGACCGCCATCGCAGCACCAATCCGGCAATAGGGTGTTCATGGCGCAAGCGTTCAAGAACCGAGGCATCGGTCGAATAGCCAGTCTTGGTGCGCTTGAGCACCGGCAGCTCAAGCTCGTCGAACAGCACAGTGCCAAGCTGTGCCAGTGACCCTGGATTGAAGACTCGGCCGGCAGCGGCATGAATCTGCGCGGCAATGGCGTCGCGCCGGGTAACGAACTCATCCTGCAGAGACGTCAGCACGGCTGCATCCACACCAATGCCAAGGTCTTGCATGCCGGCAAGAACGTACGACAGCGGCAGTTCGTGCTCCGCCATCAGGTCGTACTGGTTCGCCTCGCGCAGCCGCAGCTCCAAGAGGCTCCACGCCTCACGCACCTCCAATGCCATCTGACCGGCAACAGCAGCCATCCGCTCGGGCGCCACATCGTTCAGACTGCGACCTCTTGCCACCTCTTGGTCCAGGGCCGCCGCCGGCCGCTGCAACGCTCGGCGTACCACCTGCGCATGACCGTGAGGCATGTCCGCGGTGGGGTCCAACAGGAAGCTTGCCAGGCCAATGTCCGCTTCGACCCCTTCGAGCGGCATGTCGAGCCGAGCCAGCGCCGACAGGGCGTCTCGAAGGCCACAGACAACAACAGCGGACTCTGGGTCCGCCAACCACTGTGCGACTCGGTCTCGTCCCGGACTCGGGGAACTTAGGTCCAGCCATCCCACGCGTTGTTGTCCAAGCGCCAGACCCTTGGTACTTCCGCGGACAGCTGATGGGCCTGTGGTCACAACCACAAGCCCGACAACGGACGCATCTAGGTCGGCCAGGAATGCCTCTGCAGCCGTCAGGTCGCCCAGGTCCACAACATCCGCTGTGACAGGTTGCTCTGGGGCCTCGGTCAGAAGGCTGAAGAACTCAAACTCGGTAAACAAGTCGCGCAGTACACGGTCGGGCAGCTCGCGTATGGCCAGGTCATCCGTCTCTTCGAGCCCCTCAACATCCGTTCGAATCGTTGCCAATGCAAGCGAACGCCGGGCCTGTTCCGCATGCTCAAGCAAGGCCGACTTCTGCCGGCCCTTGAGGGACTCAACGTTGTCGAGAATGCCTGCCAGGCTGTCATACTGACCCAGGAGCTTGGCGGCTCCCTTGGCACCAATGCCTGGAACACCAGGGATATTGTCGACGCTGTCGCCCATCATTGCCAAGACGTCGGCGAACTGGTCGGGGCGTACACCCCAGCGCTTCCGCACCCACTCAATATCCATGCTCACATCCCGCAGCGGCTCGAGAAGCGTGATGCTCGGTGAGACGAGCTGGCAAAAGTCCTTGTCTCCACTGACGATGACAACGTCGTCCCCGTTGGCCTCTGCGCGACGAGCGAGCGTTCCAATCACGTCATCGGCTTCGACGCCGGGCACACGCAGCACAGGAAAGCCAAAGCCAGCCACCAATCGCTCAATGGGCTCAAACTGCGCTGAGAGTTCGCTGGGCACCGCCGGACGCTGCGCCTTGTACGCGCTGTCGATCGCATGGCGAAAGTTGGGCCCGGGTGCATCAAACACCACCGCTCCCCACGCAATGGAGCGCCCCGACAACACCTTTCGGAACATCGTCGCAAAGCCGTAAATCGCGTTCGTCTGTAGCCCCGAAGAGGAGCGAAGCGACTGAGGAAGTGCATAGAAGGCCCTAAAGACCAACGCGCTGCCGTCGATCAGGACCACACGACGCCCTGCCATATTTTCCTCCCGCATCCGCCTGCTGCAACAGTCGGCCCTCTTTCCGGGTAAGACGATGCCATGTTTCTCGCCGTACTTCTCGCCGCATGCACCCCAGCCCCATCCGATGATTCGGACGACGTTGGGACCGAGCTCACCCGCACACCGGTAGAGATGTCGATGGTTGCCTTCAACGTAGAGGGCAACGAATCTACGACCGAGGGACTCGCTCTGACGGTCATGGACGACGTCGTTGGCGAAGCGTTTTGGGGCCTCTCTGAAGTTCCGAACCGTGCCTTCATAGAAGACCTCGCGGCTATCGCCAGCGGTGACCCGGAGAATCCGTACGAGTACGAGATTGGAAACGGAAGCTTCATCAAGCTCGCCATGTTGTGGGACCCCGCTCAGCTCGAGCTCATCACGTCGTACGAGCTAGAGTCCATCAACGTGGGTGGTAGCGGCCGTTCACCGTTGGTCGGTCACTTTCGCGCTGTCGAAAATGGTGCTGAGTTCCTCATTGTCACCAACCACTTCTGGCGCTCAGAAGACCGTTACCGGCACGAGCAAGGCTCGCTGATGAACCAGTGGGCAACCGAGCAGACCCTTCCCGCCATCACTATGGGCGACTTCAACTTCGACTGGGTGGTTGAAGGCGGGGATGACGACCACGACCTAGGCTACGACAACATGGTGGCAGACGGCGTTTGGACCTGGGTGCGTCCTGAAGAACTCATCATGACCCAGTGCAACTTCGACTATAACAGCGTGCTGGACTTTGTCTTTGTTGCCGGTGATGCCCAAGAATGGACCGCCAGCACGGAAATCCTAAACACCAACCACAGCTACTGCCGTGACGACGACGAGCGCTCGGACCACCGTGCAGTCCGAGCCGACTTCGTCATTCCGTAGCCAACGGACTACTTGTCGACAATCGGGAGTACGGTGAGTGAGGTCGGGTCACGAACCGGCTCTTCGGCATCTACGGCGTCAACGATAGCCGACACTGCCCCACGACCCACAACAGACAACGCGTACCGGAAGATCTCTGCATCGGCTGCATGGGTTTGTTGCGCATCACGCAGGGTGATGATGGACTCCCCAATACCAATGAGGCTATCGGTTGGCGTTGCCGCGACGGGGGCTGCGTTTCCGTTTGTGTAGGCGAACGTGTCGGCCCAGTTGAGCGTGCTCTGGTTCTGTCCAACCGGTTGTGCTTGCCCGACAAAGCGCCCAGTCTCGGAAGCGACAACCTGTATCGACGCTTCGACGCGCGCTTGCACGACGGATGTGTGCTCGAGGTATGTGACGGGCACCGTCTCCAGGCACGGAGTGTTCAGCTCCCCTTCACGGCAGGCGCGTACACGATTTCCACTCACACTCCGCGAGGACGTGGCCACATCAGGCTTGCGCAGCCACGCTTCGTTGATGGAACCTCGCACTTCGTAGTCGGCAGCCACGGACTTGTTGTCACTACTAGCGATGAGGTCGACGAACTCGCTTGATGCCCCCGGGAACTCCCGGAGCACGTAGCTTTCTACCCAGTCGTCCACGACAACCCCCGCAACGCGACGGCCGCCGGTGAACGGCGCAATCTGAACGGTTCGGTGGGCACACTCCTCAGCGGCATGCAGCTCTGCACCGAGCTCAGTGGGGAACTCGGCGTGGGCAATACGAAGGTCGCGTACCGCCTGGCGGCAGGTTCCCGACGCGAGGTGGTGTCGGCCGAGAGCGGTGTACAACTCCAGCGAGCGAATGGCGCTGTCTTCAAGGGGGCCCGCTCCGTTGACGGCTTGGGTAAACCGCACCGCCGCACTGCGAAACTGTCCGCTGGCTACGTCATCTTCCGCCCAGCCGTAGTGAGCCGCAGCGATTCGCTCACCGGTGTCTTTGAAGTTCGGCACAATCTGCTGCGCCGCCTTGAAGAAACCAATCGCTTGTTCCCAGCGACGTGCCATGACGGCTTCATCTCCGTCCGAGTAGGCCTCGTACGCCGCAGCGGAGCGCATCTCGCCAATCTTGTCCTCGAAGTCTACGGAGACCGTGAAGTCGAGATGATTGAAGCGCTCAAGCCGGCGTGTGTAGCGCTGCATCTCTTGGTACCACTGCATCGCGGCCAAGAAGTCTTCATCCGCTTCTTCGCGCTGGGCGAATCCAACGGCTTGAGCCAACGCGTCTTCACCAATGCGGTCTAGGCCAACATTCGCATCTTCGTGGGACGACTTCTTGTCCAGCGCTTCCAGATAGTACTGCGCTGCTCGCCAGGTATCTCCTGACGTCTCCGACTCGTAGCCAGCTTTAAACGAACGCTTAGCCGCACAACCAGTCATCAACAATGCAAGCAACACGACGGTACGAACGTTCACCACTAGCCTCCAAGTCACGCCCGACTATCGCAGTCGAGCGCATGAGGAACCATACAGTGGTGGACCTCGCCTAGGCCATACGCGCTACTCGCCGGCTTCTTCAGGATCTGCCGCAGGTTCTGCGGTATCGCCTTCATTCTGACCCGGAACACTTGGACCGTCTCCAAGGATGTTCGGCCCATCCAGCACGCCACCTGCGCGTTCAATACCGGTCGTTTGGCCACCGCGGAGACGGAGCTGCTCACGGGCAGCTTGTGCTCGGTCACGAGTCGCCTGGCTACCCCTCGGAGCCGCAACTTCAGGCTCGTCATCCGCGTTGTTGCGACCGCGTCCACTGGGACGGGAGGCTGGACGGGGACGCGTACGACTCGCGGTGCGGTTGCGGGCCGGGCTGAAGCTCGGGCGGTTGAAGTTTCCACGAAGCTCGTAGTGGTATTTCTCGTCCGTGTCCCACTTGGCGCTAGCCATCATGCTGGCAATGCCTTGGAGCGGTTCTTTGGCGTCAATCACCAGATCGAGACGCAAGCGGCTGTTGGACAACCGGTTGGTGAGAACGATGTCCCCTTCAATCGTCACATCCGCGAGTGAGCTGACCAATGTTCCGCGCCGAACTTCGGCCTTGCCCTCACGAATCTCAAACTCAAGGTCGAGGTTCTGTAGGGTCGCTGGCAAGATGCCGAATCCGGTGACAATCGCGTTCATGTCGCCGCTGACACCCGACAACTCAATGTTCGCGCCGGAGAGCGATGCACGGCCATTGGACTTTGCGTAGCCATCGGGGACATCAAGGTCGACAACCAAGTCAAAGCCACCCGTGCCCAGAATTTTAGTGCCCTGGATGGGCGGAAGTGCGCTCAGAGGGAAGCCTTGTGCATCAACGTCTAGAGCGCGCATGTCGTACACGCCGGCATCGTCACCAGCAATCGTGGTGTCGAAGTTCAAGCGCCCATCACCGAAGCGTGCGTAGCCTCCGACACTGGGAGACCCGCTAATCAGGCTCATGAGACCGCCGGCCACTTTCACCTTTTCAACCGCAAGTACAGGTGTCGCGACACCCTCTTCGACGGACGACAGCAGCAGCTCGTGACCGGTCAGCCCCATCCAAGCTGGAGTGGCCGAGGCCATCTGCAAAGCCATAGTTCCACCCGTGGCGTTCGCCACCTCGTACGAGGCCCGTGAGACGAGGGCGTCAGACGGGAAGGTCAGCCGGAACACGACAAGAAAGACGACCGCCAACCACACCGGTGTCAGCAGGACAAACAGGACACGTTTCATCCGGACTCCTCAAGGGCAAAGGTCACAATCTCAAGCGTCACACTGGCCAACCGTTCGCCGCCACGCTCCTGGATGCGCCAGGACGCACTCTCAATCTCAAGCGGGTAGTCGCTCACTTCAATGTCGTAGACGTAGTTGAGCGACAGATCGACAGGGACGCGGTTCAGCTCTACCCGGTACCGGGTTCGCTCTAGGTTCCCGTCGATCTCGGTGCCCTGCTTTTCGACACTGAACTGCTCACGAACTTCGACCTGCGTCGCGGCGCGCTCAAGGAAGGCACTGGCCGGCTGATTGCCGTACTCACGCAGCTTCTCTTCTGCCGCATCAATGCGCGCTTCCGCGACCAAGTATCTCTGATGAAACCCCTGAATACGCATCAGTGCGAGCTTCTTATTGGTGATGGTCTCGGCATTGGAACTTAGCGTGCGGTTCATTCCGAAGAACACCACAAAGACGAAGGCCAAGCCAAAGAATAGGAACAGGCCCGCCAAGAGCTTGCGGTCGCGCGGGGAGAGTGCATCGAGTTGGTCAGATAGAACACCCACTATTCACCCCCTTCTGTAGCGGAACCGTTGAGCGGAATGGTCATGGTAAACGTCACCTTGTCGCGAGCGCGTCGTTCGTTGGACTTCACCGCATCGGCAAAGGCTTCAACCGCCTGAATCGAGGTCTCAATGGCGGCCGCAGACTCGTAGGTGTCGGTCTCGGCATTGAATGTCAGGCTTAGGCTACCCACGGTCAGGTCACTCACGTTTACGGTGACCGTGTCGGGGTCTGGAAAGGCATTGGTGAGCGTCAACAGCTGGTCGACGGTCGGCGGTACGCGGCCTTCGCCGGCCAATACATCCGCACGCTCTTCCATGCTTAGAACACCCGCTTCCATCACGGCGGCAGCGTCGTCACCGACAGCGAGAATACCGTCCGGGGTGTCCGTGAAGTCAGACAGGACCACGGAACGAATCTGTGCGTCCACTTCGTTGAGTTCACTGCGAAGCCGCATGAACTGAACCGCGAAGACGACCGTCGCCGCTACCAAGAAGAACGCCACGCCGGCAGTTCCGTAGGTAACCACCGCCCGCAGGACATTTACGCCGCCCTTAAAGGCGAGCGGGCCGGTGCGCAGGTTGACCGCATTGGAGTTCTTGGCCAACACCTGTGCCAACGCGCGAGCCACACCGTGCTCTGGGGGAATCCCCTCGCCATCTTCTTCCGCCAACCACTCGACATTGAGCCCTAGGTCGCGTTGTAAGTACTCAGGAAGTGGCTCCAGACGTGCGCCGCCCCCTGTCAAAAAGACCGAGTCGATCTCGAGGCCGTGTTGGTCTTCTGCCGCGATGAGAGTTGAACGAATCTCGGCCAGCAACAGGCCGAAGACACCGTCCAGAGCCGTGCGCGCTTGTGGAGAGAGACTCGCTACACCGCTCGGCAGTCCCCCCTCAGTCGGCTCTTCGTCCGGGTGGAATTCGCCGTGCTTCAATCGTTCGGCATCTGCGAAGGACAGGTCCATGGCCGCCGCAATTGCCTGGGTGAATCGGCGTCCACCAACGTCAATCGCCCGTTCACCGACAACCACACCGTCCAACAACACACTAATTGCGGTCGAGCTGTGGCCGACATCTACGACAGCCACGCCGCCGGAGCGTGAGACCATGACGCCGAGCGCCTCACCGTCTACGACAACTTTTCGCGGGTCGACACTTCGGCTCTGGAGGGCTTCGAGTACGGTACGCAAGCTCTCGGTACGGACCAAGGTGACGTGCGCCTTTGTACCTTCATGGTCGCCTGGAATGGCACGCCAGCCGAGAAGCATCTTGTCCATGTCGAACGGAACCACTTCCTCAACCGTAAACGGCAGCGTCTGTTCGAGCTGGGTCTTGTCGGTGAATGGAAGCTGAATGACGCGTGTACTGACGTCATCTGTCGGCCAGACCAGCCCAACGATGGTCGCTGGAGACTGCCACGTGTGGTGCTCAGACAGAAGCCGGTCGAGTGCGGCGAGACGCGCACCGAGAGACGGGCCACGCCCTTCGCCATCATCCGCAACACGCTCGGTGAAGTACCCTTCCAGGCCCACAGAACGACCCGCCGTTTCGTACACAGCAGCCTTTGCTGCGTGCCGACCCAGGTCAATAGCGACTACGCGAGCCATAGAATGCTCCAGGACTCACAAGGGGAAATCATAGGATTCTCCAATACACAATCTCGCCAATGGGGCTGTTGGAAAAGTCGACGATGGCGTCAATCGTGACGACCGCCTCTCCAACTTGCCCGGTGGACGTGAGATGAAAGACATTCGATTCGGTACCGACAGCACGCTGCAGCTCGGGATTAACCGTGGCACCTAGGCTCTCAAGATGAGTGACAAAACCCTGGCCGTTGGTGTACGGACTGATCGACTGGTACAACGAGATCTCGGCAAGCAAGGTCCGGATGTAGTCGGGATTGTTCGGTGTAACGTAGGCCCGCAACAGGGCCGAGATGACCTCTGGGGTGGCCGAGTTGATGTTGACCTGACCGTTTCCGTAGATGGTCAGCTGCTCACCGAACTTCTCCCAGATGTCGTCGCGGTGCCAGCCATCGACCAACCGAATTTCGCTCATGCTCTCGAAGCCGGCATTCTTAGGTCGGTAAGGCTCGTCTAGACGGTCGTAGACGGAGATTTCGGAGCCGCCTTGGTACAGACGCATGTCGTCGACATCTGTCCAGTCCGCCAAGTTGCCGATGAGTTCCCACCGGTCAATGTTCTGGTCGTAGAAGAACTGGTCGTTGTCAACGCCGCTCATCAGGCCGTACAGACGCAGTGCGACCGGGTCTTCGAGCATGTCGGCGTAGGTGGTCGCCCGGAATGCGCCCACATAGATACGGCTGTTCTCGTCTGTCACTTCCGCAAAGAAGTCGCCGTCAAAGTCGAGGAAGTTGCGCTTGGTTGTACCCTGGCCCTCTTCACGACTCTCGGCAATTTGCTCGTCTGTGAGGCCTTCGACGGCGAACTGTTCCACGTCGTCTTCATCTGGACTGGAGCCAGCCGACAGCAACATACGCATCATGCCGGTGTTGATGAACGGCATCATCTGCCACAGCTCGCCCGTCATTCCGAATTGCTGAAGCATGGGTCCAAGCTGCTGCCCCATGCCCTTACTTGCAACCAAGATGAGCCGGTACATCTGAAAGCCAGTCTCTGCCAGTGCTTCAGCCTTGGCTTCATCACGCTGGTTGGCGGCGAGACGCAGACGAACAATGCCACCCTTGGTCATCTCCGTTCCAATGATGGTGATGAACATCAGGCTGGTGATGACCATCAAGAGAGCCACACCGCTACGGGACTGTCGACCGCCGCGGTAGTACCGACGCTTGCTCTGCCCACGTGGGCGGGTCAGCTCATGCCAGATGCGTTGCGCGAGGTTCATCGACGCCCCCCACCCAGAGCACTGGGATTGCCACGTGGAATGTTCGGCTGTGCGCCGGGGCCACGACCGCCACGAAGCGGAGCTGTAGGCGCTGTCGGCTGCGAACCACCGCCTGGAGGTGCCGCGAGAGACATGCCTTGGCGTGGAAGCGGGTCCGCATACTGGAGCATGACCGTTGTGAAGAACGGAATGTCGACTGTACGCGTGTCGTCTTGTGGGTCCACGCCAATCAGCACTAGGCCAATCTGAACAGCACGTGGAAGCCGGTTGGCGAAGTCTGGGCTGCGGCTGTCCCACTCGGTCTGCCACTCGTCGGTGATGCCGTCGAGGTAGCGCAGTTCAAAGCTACGAACGTTCATCGCCAGCGGGTAGACCCTTCCACCCTCTCCGGGCTCGCCATCCACCCGTGCCGATTCCCGATGGTACAGCGTGTAGCCACGCGAGCCATCGCGCGCTGACTCGGTCCAAAGCGTCACTTCAGACTGGTCGCTCTCGCGGGTGTCCCGGTACAAGCGCTGATGACCCCGCGTTGCAAAATACAGGGTATCCGTGCTGCCATCCAAGCCAACAAACACGGTCTGGTAGAACTCGAGCGACTGGGTCTGGTCGGTCAAGTAGGCCAGCTGCAGCTCGCGACGAATGGTCGACAACGCTGCTCGCGCCGCACGGGTAGCGACGTCGCGGTCTTCAAGAATCGTACGAAGTTCAATGCCAGACCCAAAGACCGCACCGACGGACACGCTCATCATCAAGAGAATGGCAATCGAGACAATGACCTCGACCAAACTCAGTCCCGAGCGGGACTTACGACGGGCAGGAAATGCTCGGGCAGTGGGTCGGACAGCGGATGATGCGCTTACACCATCAGTATTCGCAAGCTGCTCAATGCGCGCTTTGGTACTCATTGGAGCATCTCCGCAGCACCACCCTCTTGGGTCAGGTTGATGAAGCTTCCAGCCGGGTCCACAGCGTGACCGGTCAGAATGATTTCATTCTTGCGTTCAGCAGCCTCGCGGCTGTCTTCTCCCCACCACACCCGCACGCGAATCTCGCGAATGTACTTGCCGAGCATGTCGGTAATCATGTCGTTGCTGACACCCAGCGAGGCCAGGTCAGGCTGGCCACCTTCGATGTCTGGCTGGTCGGGAGTATCCGCAGCCCCGCCACCAGGAATGAGACCGGAACCGCCCAGACTATCCGCCATTCCACCAAGGTCACCCGCGAGTCCAAGGTCAATCTCAGAGACGGTGTATTCCCAGTGGTAGTCTTCAAACTGACGACCGAACTCGAGGTCAAGCTGGTCATCTCCCAGCTCGTCAAAGTCCCCGTGCTCCTCCATCTCGCTCTCCGTGATTCCTTCGCGCTCAATGAGCAAGCGAACCTCGGTCATCTTCTCTTGCGCGAGCTGAGTAGACGTGACCAAGCGCTCCGCGACCTGGGTCATTTCGACCGCGTCTCCTTGAATCTGGATGAGCGTAGTGAGGCTCATGACCAAGATAGCCATCGCAACAACGGTCTCAAGAAGGGAGTAGCCTTGGCGGGTCGAACGGTTCATTGCGGGAAGCTCGGTCCTTCATCAGGGTGGTCACGAAAGGCGTCACGGGAGTCAATGATTTCCGGCTCCATCCGAACCGAACCCGTCATGGCGTCCACAATGATGGTGAAGCCGCGGCGGTCATTGTCTTTGTCGACCAACTGAACAACGGTCGGTTCGGTGAAACCGGTAGGAAAGACGTACGAGTACACAACCAACGGGTCTTCTTCGTCTTCTTCACCGCCGCTCGGACGCACCATGTCGTTGTACTGCGGAGTCTTGATGCCGCCGAAGACGGTGCCGCCTGGTAGGTCCACACGTTCGCCTTCGAACGGTGCTACTGCCATAAATCCACCGAGAGGGTCATCGGCCTCCACTTGTTCGGCTGTCTGCCGGGTAAGCTTGGAGTGACGCTCGCTCTCGTAGTCCTTGCGCTGGTCTTCGTCTTTGAAGATGAGCACGTTCGGGTCGCCCATCTCCACTTGGTAGTAGTTACCATCCAGGTGGTAAGCCACGCGGAAGGTCTGGTTCCGCAGAACCGCTTCCTCTCGCAGCAGCGTGTAGGTGATGGCCAGCTGACTGGCCGCACTGCGCTGATTGAGCGAGAACATCGAGGAAATGCCCGCGGCCATGACCGCGGTGAGCACCAAAGCAATGGCGATAACCACGATGACTTCGAGCAAGGTCATGCCGGAACGCCAGCGCGACCGAGCCAACGAACGCCGACCGGACGACCCAGCAACCACGTTCCCAGGCAGTGGGTCAAGCTGACCACTGCGCCAAGACGCTTCTACGAGTTCATGCCGGGCAGGTCCGAAGCTCATCCGTGTGTTTCCTAGTTGTCCGACAAGCGGATGTCAGCGGCTTCACCGGTGCCGCCTTCGGCGCCGTCAGAGCCGAGCGACACAATGTCGTAGGCCTTGCCATTCGCACCGGGAGTGACGTAGCGGTACGGGTTGCCCCAAGGGTCATTCGGCACTTCGTCCGGGGCAACAGCGGCAGCAAGGCCGTCACTGCCGCTCGGTACCGAGCCGTTGCGCGCCATATAGATCTGAACGCGGGACTCCAGGCGGCTCATCTGAACCTTGGCTGCGTCAGCCTTGGCCTGTCCGAAGACAGAGAAGATGCCGAAGGCCAAAATGCTGGTCAGAACCAGGATGATGGCGATAACGACGATGATTTCGACGAGGGTCATACCGGCGCGCTCGGCATCTGCGGCGTTGCGGTATTGAAGGCGATTGCGAAGCATTGGGGGCTCCTCCAGAGCAAAGAGAGTGATGAGTCTAAGAATTCGGTGAGTTGGCTGAGAGCTGTGTGCTTCAGAGGTCGGAGTGATGGATGTCCGCGTCGTTTCCACTGCCGCCCGGCTCGCCATCCGAACCATGGGAGGTGATGTCAAAGCCAGCCCGCACGGGAGCATCTGCGTCGTACTCGTAGGCATTGCGCCACGAGTCCGTCGGAGTCTGGCCGTCGTCAGACAGAGCAGCAAGACCTTCGGCCTGGGTGGGAACCGCGTCATGGACGAGCTCGTGAATCACGACTTGGTCGCCTAGACGCCTGATTTCAAGCGATGCGACCTGGGTATAGCTGGTCTTGTAGATGTTGAAGATGCCGAATGACAGCACGCTGGTCAGCACCAGAAGAATGGCGACAACCACCACAATCTCGACGAGAGTCATGCCCGCTCGGGACGGATGAGCAGAGGTTCGGTACTTCAATCGTGACATGACATCTCCAAGGATGGACCACCAGAGTCAAACGGCCCAAGAGGCGACGAAGGCGGCGTCGAGTGCAAGGAGCCAGGCCCGATGCGCACTCCCGTACGCGAGGGCCGCAGCGACGCAGCAATCCGCGTCACATCCGTCGTCTCTCTTCGTGAAAGCCAAGTGTTCATCGGATCATCTCGGTCATGCTGCGGAGTGGTAGCAACAGTCCAAGGGCGACGAAGAACACGGCCCCGGCGAGAATCAAGATCATGACCGGCGCGAAGATGCTCGTGAGTGCGGTCATGGCCGACTCGACCTCGTCTTCGTAAGCATCTGCGATGGAAGTCAGCATGGTCTCCAGCTCACCCGTGCGCTCGCCAACGGTCACCATGTGCACGACCATCGGAGGGAACTGGCCCGAAGCACGAAGCGGCTTTGCGATGGAGTGGCCCTCTTGGATGTTGACCGCTGCGTCATCCACCGCTTGGGCGATGTGGGTGTTGCCAACGACATCTCGGACAATGTGCAGAGCGCTGACAATCGGCACGCCACTGGCGAGCAACGTAGACAGTGTGCGACAAAACCGACTGACTGCGACCATGCGATTGAGACGGCCCAACACTGGTGTCTTGAGCTTCCAACCGTCAATACGGAACCGACCGGGGTCCGTCTTCGACCACCAGCGGAAGCCAAAGCCTCCCGCCACCAACGCCATGATAATGACGAGAATCCATGGGCTCGTCAGAATGTCACCGAACAGGAAGACAGCGCGACTGATCAACGGAAGCTGCGAATCTCCACCACCGAGGCCATCGAGAATCTCGCGCATCTGCGGCACAACAAACAGGAACAAGCCGCCAATCATCAGCGTACCGACAACGGACATCAGCAGCGGGTAGGCAAGCGCACCAATGAGCTGGCCTTGGAGCTTGACCTGCCCCTCACTGAACTGCGACAGGCGCTTAAGAACTGTGTCCAGAGCACCACTTCGCTCGCCAGCCCGCACCATCTGAACGTACAGCTTTCCAAAGAGCTTCGGGTGCTTCTTGAGTGCGTCCGCCAAGGTAGCGCCCTCAACAACGTCTTCTTTGACTTCGCTGAGAATCACCTTGAGCTTCTGCTTGTCCGTCTGGTCCACCAGTGCGGTCAACGACTCGGCCATGGGCACAGACGCCCCCAGCAAGATGGACAGCTGCTTGGTGGTATTGGCAATGTCGCGCACAGTGATGAACTGGGTGTACTTCGTGAAGTCGATTTCACGGTTCAGCCCTGTTCCTCGGCTTCCCCCACCTTCTTTGGTCTGCTCGTACACGTCCGTCGGGAACAGCCCCTTCTGACGCAGGCGAGACCGCGCGACCTTGCCATTGTCGGCGTCTACAATGCCATTGACTGCCTTTCCAGAAGCATCAAAGCCCTTGTATTCGTAGACAGGCATTCGCTACTCCTCCGAACTGTCGTCACGGGTGACGCGCAGGATTTCATCGAAGGTGGTCACGCCATTCACGACCTTGCGGACGCCGTCTTCCCACAGCGTGGTCATGCCCAGCTCTTGGGCCTTACGAGCGACGCTACCGGCGTCTGCGTTGGCGATAACCAAGGCCTTGACTTCGTCATAGGCCGGCAAGAACTCAAAGATACCGCTACGACCGCGGTAACCGTGGCCACTGCACTCGTCGCAGCCCACCTGACGGCAGACCTTTCCAGGAACATCCACACGAGTGAGACGCATCTCTGCGAGCTCTTCGTCTGTCGGCATGTACTCAACTTTGCAGTGCTTGCAGAGCTTACGCACCAGGCGCTGGGCCAGAACTCCGAGGATGGAGCTGGCTACCAGGAAGGGCTCGACTCCCATGTCCACAATTCGGGCGAAAGCACCCGCGGAGTCATTGGTGTGAATGGTCGAGAAGACCAAGTGACCTGTGAGCGAGGCTTGAACGGCGTTGCCCGCTGTCTCGCCGTCACGAATCTCACCCACGAGGATGACGTCGGGGTCTTGCCGAAGGAAAGCGCGCAGAGCAGAGGCGAACGTCAGGTTAATCTTGTGATTCACCTGCACCTGACCAATGCCAGTGAGCTCGTACTCAACCGGGTCTTCGATGGTCAGAATGTTCTTGTCTGGCGAGTTGATTTCGCTGATGGCCGAGTACAGCGTGGTCGACTTGCCCGAACCGGTGGGGCCAGAGACGAGCAAGATGCCATGCGGCTTGCGGATGAGATTGCGGAAGGTCGTCAGGGTCTCGCCTTCCATACCAATGGACTCGAGAGCCAGGACTTCGCCCTTCTCCAAGATTCGCATGACAACGCGCTCACCATGACGGACTGGAACCGTTGAGACGCGGAAGTCAATCTCACGACCACCCATACGACGGCGAATACGACCGTCTTGTGGCAGACGCTTCTCAGCGATGTTCAGGCCCGACATAATCTTAATGCGCGAGACGATGGAGTTCTTGAACTTGCTCGGCGGACGAATGCTCTCGTACAGCACGCCATCAATTCGGTAGCGAACAATGAGGTCCTTCTCAAACGGCTCAATGTGGATGTCGCTGGCGCGCTCCTTGATGGCCTGGGTGAGCAGCGCGTTCACAAAGCGGATGATGGGCGCTTCATTGGGGTCATCGAGAAGGTCGGCGTCATCTAGGAAGAGGTCTTCGCCTTCTTTGACGGCACCGTCGACGTCTTCCAGCACGGAACTCGCGGACTGACTGGCCCGGTCGTACGCGATGTTCATGGTTTTTTCGAGAACGTCCACCGGCATGAGCACGGGCCGAACTGGATAGTTGAGCAGAACACGCAGGTCGTCTAGCGCACGGACGGAGGCCAGCTCCGAGATAGCCACAATCAGCTCACCGTCGGACACGTACAGCGGCAATACGCCCATGTCGCGGGCCATGCCCATGGGCAGCGGGCGAATCAACTCGGGGTCCAACAGCTCGGGGTCGAAGCTCTCCAGCACGGGTAGGCCAGAGAGTTGTGACAAGGACTGCGCTACTGATGATGCGTCAACACCATCCGTCCGTTGCACAGCCTGGAGCAAGGAAATTCCCTGCTCATCCGCAACTTGCCGCGCGGTGGTGAGTCCCACGTTGCTGTCCTCTGCGCGACGGATTGCCATGACTACTCCCCTTCCGTTTCGCCGTCAGTCGGCTCAACGCGTGGTTCAACGGGAACTGCGAGTGCTTCCTCAATGGCGCGACGGGTCTCGTCTTCGAGGTCATCACCCGGGACAACCTGGCCGGAGTTCGGGGTGCCAGGAATCATGTACCGTTCGACCTCTTCGTCCGTCAGCTCGCGGGGAGCAATGGCAGACGTGGGCACGTACTCTTGGTCCACGTACTCGGAGTCGCGGTCCGGGAAGTTCATGGAGTAGGACAGCAACTCTTGAAGGGCTTCTTCCTGCTCTGCCTGAGACTTACCGTAGAACCGGCGTTCAAACTCGGAGCGCTGGGCCATCTTGATACGCATGACTTCTTCGATGTCGTCTTGGCTATCGATGATGTGAGGCGTGAGGAAGATGAGCAGGTTGGTACGACGCGCAGTCTTGCGCGAGCCGCGGAAGAGGTTGCCAATGAGCGGAAGGTCGCCAAGGATTGGCACCTTGGTCTCGACTTCACTCTCGGTGCTACCAACCAAGCCACCCAGCACCATGGTGCTGTTGTTGCTGACGAGCGCGGTGGTGGTCACTTCGCGCTTACTAGTGACGGGACCGCCGCCAGCCGCGTTGAGACCGGCATCATCTTCTTCAATGTCACTCACTTCAACGGTGAGCTCCAAGGTGACTTCGTCCGACGAGTTGATGCGCGGCGTGACCTGAAGGGTTGTTGCGACGTCTTCTCGCTGGAAGCTCTGAAACGCGCCACCGACCTGGCTAAGCGTGGTCTGCGTCGGGAACGGAACCCGGCGGCCTACCGTAATTTCAGCCTCTTGGTTGTCCAAGGTGATGAGGGACGGCGAGCTGACAATGTTGACCAGCGAGTTGGTCTTCAGCGCGCTCAACACGATGCCGAAGGACGGGATGGACAGGTTCGTGGTGGTGCCGGCGCCAGTGGAAATCGGCACTTCGATGCTCTCTCCGAACACGCCAAGAGCGAGACCGGTGAGCAAGTCCTGAGACAAGCCCAAAGAACTGGCGCCGAGCTGAGCGGAGCCAATGCCGAAGCCGCCACCGCTTCCGTCTGGGTCAAAGCCCGGTGCGTGGTAGCCAATGCCCAGCTCACTGCTGTCGTCGCTGGCAATCTCAAGGATGACGCAGTCGACGTACACCTGCTTGCGGCGAACATCTAGGCTGCTGATGACCGATTCCACAATGCGGAAGTCGTCATTGCTGGCAATGATGACCAGGCTGTTGGTGTTCTCGTCACTGGTGATGCGCATGCCGCTGTCGAAGGCTGCGAGTACGCCACCGGCGCTCTCGCCCTCGCCCTCGGCTGCGTCTGCCGTGGCTGCTGCTCGCTGAGCCGCCGTCTGTCGGGTGGCTCGCGTGCCCGCCGCTGCGCCCGAATCGTTGCCAGTACCCGACAGGTTGGACAGAACCGTTGCAATCTCGTCTGCTTTGGCGTGCTCTAGGTAGACCACGTGAATCTGCGACCGGCTGGTGAGGTCAACGTCGACGTCAATCTCGCCAATCAACCCAAGAATCTTCTCATGGCCGGTCTCATTGGCGAGAACGATGAGACTGTTCGTCCGCTCATCCGCGATGACCTTGCTGATGAAGGCCGATGCCTTACCCGCGGTGACGCCACTGGCGCTCGTAGCTGGGGCAGCTTCCGCTTCCCGTTCACGACGACGACGACGACGACGCTCTGCCGCGGTCTCCCGACGTGTCGTTGCAGCCGTCGCAGAGTCCTGACTACCACCCGCAGCGGTTCCATAGATCTGCTCAATCATCTGAGCCACTTCAGACGCCGATGCGAATGCGATGGGGTAAATCTTGAGGCTGCTGCTCGGAGAGGCAACGTCCAAGCGCTGAAGCACGTCATAGATCTTGCGCAGGTTGTACGCAGAGTCCGTGAGGATGAGCGTGTTGGTCGGCGCGTAGGCCACAACCTTGGCGTCCGCACTGGCCATGCTCGTGATGACCTGCTGAACGTCTGCCACCGCCACACTGTCGAGCGAGATGATCTGCGTGACGTAGGACGCGGTGAAGGGAATGTCTCCGCCTTCACCAACGCGGATGGGCGCTTGGCTTGCCTCAGAGCTCTTCACAATGTGGGTAATACCGCCCACTTCGTAGATGCTGTAGCCCTTGACCTCGAGACCAGCGAGCATTGCCTGGTAGGCCTCACCGTAGCTGACAGTACTGCGCCCGATGAACTGGACGGTGTCCGTCAACGTCCGTGGGTCGTCGACCAGAATCGTCTGCTCAAAGCGCGACGCGAAGAAGTCGATGAGCTGGGCAACGGTGTAGGTGCCATTGAGTGTGTAGCGACCACCGCGTTGGGCAGTTGGCCCCGTCTGACTGACGGGCGATGTTCCTTCAGGGCCATCCGGGCTCTGGGCAGAAGCCACCATGGGGAGTCCAAGGAGGGTCGCCACCAACAGGGGGCGTGTGAGGCGAGCGAGCGAAGTGCGCATGCGGGGGTACTCGTGTGTTGGTGTCGTCATTGGACTGCGTAGGAAAGGGTCTGGCGTTGGCCGCGACGGGAGAGTTCAACGGTGAACTCGTCCGCGTCCTTGAGAATCATGTAGGCATCCATGGCGCCCTCCATCGAGTCCAGGGTCTGGCCACTGACTGAGTGAAGGATGTCGCCATTTTGAAAGCCGAGGGCGTCGCCGGTGCGACCACGACGGATGCCGGAGATGCGGTATCCAACGGTGTTGCCTTCGGTGTTGTGGTGCGGAATGATGCGCGCTTGGCGCATGAGACCATCTAGGTCCGTCAGCTCAGCAACCATGAAAGAACGGTCGATGGTGTACGACCCTTCGTCCACCATAGTGATGTGACCCTCATGGTCCGCAGGCTCGATAGGTTCACGAGACCGAGCACCAGGTCTACGTGAAGAGGTCTCACGAACCGGACGTGTTCGCTCAATGAGGATGAGGTCGCCGTGACGCCCAGCTGGAAGCCCCTGCTCGGTCAGGGTCTGAACGATGAGGTCTGCGCAGAGCTCGATGCTGAGCGGCTCTTCGGTGCTTGAGAAGTGGACCGTCCGGCCCATGTCCCGATGGTCAAGCGCTTCAATGCGAACATCGAGGTTGTCGTGCGAGAACGTGGCTAGATTCTCCACCGTGTAGGTCCCATTGAGCGTAAACGTCACCGCTTCGTCGACAGGAACATTGTCAGCACTACACCCGGTCGAGCCGCCGATACTCAACGTGCCAGCAGCCAACGCGGCCGTCATCCATGTGCGAGCGACGGTCATCACTTGACCTCGTAGGACATGGTCTGGCGTTGACCGCGACGAGTGACTTCAAAGGTGAACCGACTCTCGCTCTGAAGCGTCTGGTAGGCCGCCATGGCCCCCTGCATCGAGTCGAGGGTTGCCCCGTTGACGGAGTGGACGATGTCACCGTTCTTGATGCCAATCTTGTCGCCAATCGAGCGGCGACGCACACCGGAGAGACGGTAGCCATCGATCTCGCCATCCGAACCACGGTGCGGAATGGCACGGCCCAGGCGGCTAATCGCGTCTAGGTCGGTGAGGTAGCGGTCCACAAGCTCGCGGTCGATGACGTAGTTGTTGTCGTCGATCTTCTCGACGCCTTCTTCGTCATTGCTGCTGGTCGGGCGAGCCGCAGGCGTTGGCGCCGGTGCGTCTTCGCCCATGGTGAGCGTCTCTACCGTGTCGTCACCCCGGCGAAGAGTGACCTTGTCAACGCCAATCGCGATGATGGTCGCATCTTCAATCATGTCTTGAATGCCGTACGACAGGGCCTCTGCTTCATCGCCGCTCTCGGTGATGTAGGCCGCGCTGTAGCGGGATGGCACAGCCACCAAGGTGCCGATGAGGCTCAAGTTCAGGTCAGCCAGTGTTGTCGACGAGTCGGTGACCTCAGAGGCACGCCCAATGGCCGATGCATCGAAGATGTTCCGGGCCAAGATGCCGTCAATGTACTGACGCTTGCTCTTGATGGTTGGGGGACGTTCAGGTCGTCCGCCCTCTGTGGCGTCCGGCGTACCGACCGCCACAATGTCTACCTGCTCAGCGTCGTCCGGCAGTGCTAACTGCCGACGAATCACGCGATTGACGCCAAAGGCAGTCAATGCGACGAGCAGGGTGAGAACCCCGACAATGATCCATGGTGCAGCGCGTTTCAAGAAGCCAACCTCCGATTCGAGTGGCGGCGAGTAACGTAGAGCAAGCATCGTGCCAGCTCAAAGAGCCCGCTTCTACGCTGTCAGACGCGCCGATTTCGACAAGTTGTCACTGGCGACGAGACCGTCGCCCGAGCCGTGACAGGGTGTCATCAACCGAGGTCAGCCGTGGGTGCGCTTGAAGTACAGCACAGCGGTGCCAGTCTCTTCTGGGTCAATCCCAACCAATTCCCACCCCTGTGCACCGGCTTCAGCCAGGTACTCGAACTTGTCTGGGCAGCTCGCGACGTCTCCGTCTTGCCCCTTGTCGACCAGTCCTTGCCAGTTGCCGTTGGCGGTCAGTACGCGGTTGTTCTCTTGGTAGACGACAAGGTACTCAAATCGCTGCATGGGGTTCCTCCGGCCGGCATCTAACCTGTGTCGTACGTTTTGTTTTCCGGTTCGTACCGGTCGTGTGTCTCACTACACACTGGCGTTTACCAGACCTACTTCCGCCACACTTGCCATCGCACCGCCTATCTGGAGACTCCATGTGGATGCTCGCCCTGCTCGCCGCCTGCTCAAACACCCCCGACGAGCCCTTGCCCTATGTCTACGACGACACAAGTGAGACCACCCCAGCCCTAGAGCTGACCGAGCTGGAGGCAGCTATCGAGGGCTTCTTCGACGTCGCCTTCACCATCACGGCGCAGTCCTTGGCCGACGCCTACCTTGACCTAGCAGCCGACCAAGATGCGTATTGCCCGCCGCAGTACACCGATGACGGCAACGCCTATTGGTTTGGTGAATGCACGACCGAAGGTGGGACCGCCTACTCTGGCTACGCCTTCGCCCAAGAGTACGAGGACGTCGCAGATGGCGACTACCTGTACCAAGGTGCCGCTATCTTCGGAGTCTTCGACCTTATCGGTGCGGAAGGTCAGACGCTGACCGGTGGGGGGCAAGCCTCGTGGCTGGACGCGGTCTACACGGGTGATGACGTCGCCCACACGACCCACCAGAATATCGTCAGCGGCACCTTCTATTGGGACGCGCCCAGCGCTGCGGACTCGTGGCTCTCCGGAGACGTCAACCCAGACATCCAGATGGTTGCGACCTACATACCTGACTACAGCGGCGGTAGCGTTCAGCTGAGCGGCGGTGTGTCAGGCCTCGGCGCCCCCGCGGACACCGTGGTCGTCGACGAGCTGGCCATGGTCCATCCAAACCTGACGGCCTGTGGCATTGAGCCGGCTGGGGTGATTGGAGTGCGTGCCGAAGACGGCAACTGGTTCGACGTGGTCTTCGACGGAACGGTCGAGTTCGGCCAGCCATCCCCCGACGCGTCCTGCGACGGTTGCGGCGGCGTGTACTGGCGCGGAACCTACTTAGGCGACGTCTGCCCAGACTTCTCGGCGCTCAGCGAGTGGGAGAACACCCCATGGTAAGACCCCTTCTGTTCTGCCTTGCGCTGACAAGCTGCAGCACGACGGACACCGTCCAGCCACTGCCAGCCAACGAGCTGTTGACCCGCCTGTCCCTTGATATTCGCGGTGTGCGCCCGTCCGTAGCCGAGTACGAGCGTGTGTTGGACGACCCAGAGGCAATTGACGCACTGGTCGACGACTACCTACAAGACCCCGGATTCGGCCCGCGCGTCATGGACCTGTGGAGTGAGGTCTACCTGACCCGAAGCGAGGGCTACAACGTCGGCCCCGACAGCTTTGGTGTCACAGCCGCGGCCTTCTACTCGTCCATCGGCGAAGAACCCCTGCGCATCCTAGAGCGCGTGGCCACCGAAGACCTGCCGTACACCGATGTGGTGACCGCCGACTGGACCATGGCCAATGAGACCACGGCGAGTCTGTGGCACACCGACTATTCGGCCACACAAAGCGGCTGGCAACCCGCCCAATACACGGACGGACGGCCCCATTCCGGTGTGCTCACCACCAACGGAATGTGGTGGCGCTACGGGTCTACAGACAGCAACGCCAACCGCAAGCGCGCCAACCAAGTCAGCCGTATCTTCCTCTGCAATGACTACCTGGTCCGCCCGATTGACTTCGACCGCAACGTCAACCTGCTCGACCAAGATGCTGTCGAGGATGCCCTGCGGACCAATCCTGGCTGCGTGAACTGCCACGTCAGTCTAGACCCGCTCGCTAGCTACTTCTGGGGCTTCTACTACGTGAACTCAGACTCGGCAGCGGACATTGTCCCCTACCATCCCGAGCGCGAAGCACAGTGGCGCAGCCGTACTGGAGTGGCCCCCGGCTTTTACGGAGAGCCCGGCTACACGCTGGCTGACCTGGGCCAGCAAATCGCCGCCGACAACCGCTTTCCGGAGTGCGCTGTCCAACAAACGTGGGAGCTGTTCTTACGCCGCGACGCAGCCGAGCTCGATGCCGCCTCCCTGTCCCGTCACCGAGATGCGTTCCTTAGCGAAGGCATGACCCTGCGTTCGCTGATTCGCTCGGTCACAGACAGCCCCGAGTACCGTTCAGGCCCGACCGATGACGCTGGCTATGTCCCGCGCAAGATGGCTACGGCGTCGTTGCTATCGTCGCAGATTGAGGGACTGACCGGGTTTTCATGGACCCGAAACGGCATCGACGTCATGTCCAGTGACCGTGTCGGATTCCAGACCCTCGCCGGTGCTCCCGACGGTGACACCGTGACTGCCAGCAGCCGCCATCCGAACGCAACTCTACTCTTAGTACAAGAACGCCTAGCGGAAGCGGCGGCAACGACCGTGGCCGAGCAAGACCGCCAAGACCCGTCGAATGCAAGGCTCTTTGGCCGCATAGACTTCAGCGAGACCCCAGATACCGACCGTGCGACCATGGCTGGACAAGTGCAAGACCTTCACTTGGCCATCTACGGCAGGCGCGTGGACGCTGACGGACCCGAGGTCGATGCCAACCTCGCTTTATGGACCGACCTGTACGGCGTGACCAATGACACACAGACAGCGTGGGCCGGTGTGCTGGCCGTCCTGCTGCGTGACCCCGACTTCCTCTTCTACTAGGAGCTGACCATGACTTCATCTCGACGCCAGTTCCTTCTGGGTTCCGCCGCTGCTCTCGCCGCAGCCGGCCTTCCCCTCGGTCTCGCAAGTGCCCAAGCCATGCCTGGAGACACCAAGTTCGTCTTCGTCTTCGCTGGTGGTGGGTGGGACCCAACCCGCGTCTTTGCGCCCGAGTTCGACAACCGAAACGTAGACATGGAGCCAGGCTCACAACGCGCAATGGCCGGTCGGATTCCGTTCGTCGACAGCGCAACCCGACCGTCCGTGTCCACCTATCTACAGCGGCACTCCGCCAAGACCGCAGTGCTCAACGGGGTCATGGTTCGCAGCATCGCGCATGAGATTTGCACCATGATTGCGCTCACCGGCAGCTCAGCGGGCACCCAGCCCGACTGGCCAGCCATCCTCGCTTCGGCCCGGCAAGACCGGTACACCCTTCCACACCTTGTCTTGGGCGGCCCCAGCTTCCCGGGAGACCTCGGAGCGGCTGTTGCGCGAACAGGTCGTAACGGCCAGCTAGAGAGCCTTCTCAGCGGCCAAGCCACCCGAGATAGCGACATTGTGGTGCCGGGATTCTCGCGTCCTGCTGAAGGCGTGCTCGACCGCTACTTGGCGCGGCGAAGCAGTGCACGACGTGACGCGTCATCGTCGGCCTTGGACCAGCGCTTGCTGGATGACTTCACCCTGTCACACACCAAGGCCACCACCCTCAAAGACCTGCAGTACGTCATGGACTTTGATGGGGGTACCCAGCTCGCAGGCCAAGCCAGTGTTGCCGTGCAAGCGCTGTCCCTGGGGCTGTCGCGCTGCATCCCCCTTCAGCACGTGGGGCAAGGCGGACAAGGCTGGGACACCCACGCGAACAACGACGTACAACAGTCGGCAAACTTCGAGGACCTCTTCGCAGGCCTCAACTCCCTGATGCGCCTGCTGGAGACCACACCTGGAGAAGCAGAGGCCACCTTGGCCGAGGAGACCGTTGTCATTGTGTTGTCTGAGATGGGCCGCACCCCCAAACTCAACGCCTTTACCGGCAAGGACCACTGGCCGTACACGAGTGTCATGATGACAGGCCCAGGCATCACCGGAGACCGCGTCATTGGCGGCTTCGATGACTCCTACTACGGGAAGTTGGTCGACCCAGCAACAGGCGACTCCACCGAGTCCGGTCAGATTCTCTCGGCAGAAGCGGTCGGCGCCACACTCTTGGCCCTGGCCGACATCGACCCCGGTCCCTACGTCAGCGGCGTACTGCCCATCTCAGGGATGCTCACATGAGGGCCGCCATCTTGTTGGTCCTGGTGGGTTGCGCAGAGCCTGTCATCTGCGACGACGCGCCGCCCACCACCTGGGACAACTTCGGCGCTGGCTTCATCACCGAGAACTGCCAGAGCTGTCACGCGTCTACGTCGAGCAACCGCTACGATGCGCCAGTGGACGTCTTGTTCGACGGAGAAGATGACCTGTGGGAGCACAGCGCCGATATCCTCAATGTTGCCACTGGAGACCGTCCAATAATGCCTCCCCGAGGCGGGGTATCCGAGGCGGACCGCGAGCGACTCGAGATCTTGCTCCAGTGCTCACAGTAGCGAGCCGGTAGGACCAAGCGTTCCTACCCGGGCAGCCCTTCCGAACCGTCCTGGGTTGCCCCCCACCGTGGACCTACGGGTCGAGCTCTGGGTAGTGACGAAACAGGCCATGGTTCGTGAACGGGACATGGCGAATCGACTGACGGTGGCCACGAACTGTTGGAACGGCGTCGATACGACCGCGCAGCTTCAACAGCTCCGGTCGTGCCGCGTACTCACGCGCCATGGCATTCGGGAAGGCGTAGACCAGACCATCGAGTACCTGCAGCAGAACCACGTCCGCGTAACAGAACCCACCAAACCAGAACCGGTCGCCTCCGCCTACAGCGGCAACCCAGTCCAGGAACAGCGGCAGCCGGTGCGCGAGGAACAGGTTCGCGGCGCGTTTGGCCTCGCTGACCTGGTTGTCATAGAACAGCTCGGTCGAGATGGGATGGTGGGTGTGGTGGACTTCGCTCACCAAGTCCATCAGGGTCAAGACCGCCATCTCCGCCTGCTCGGGCGAGTCTCCCGTCAGGTCGTAGTGCTCGGCAAGCGTGCGCAAAATGAGCGGGCACTGTGCCAGGACTCGGTTGTCGAACTCAAGGTATGGAGGTGCAAACCCGCCGAAGCGTTCGCGGGCCTCGGCAATGGCTTTGGCGCCATCCCGGCGTCCAACGTCTACGTAGTCCTGCTCGGCTACCGCCAACAACAAGCGAATGAACTCGCCGCGTCCTGGAAGGCCGGGCCAGTAGTACAGCGTAATCACGACGTCTCCTTAGGTAGAGTGGCTGCCCACTCCATGACCGACTGTACCTGACCTGCCTGACCGCGAGAGAACGGCAGCACAGAATCCGCCAAACGACGCACCTCACGCGAGTCGTGGCTCACCAAGATGGCGCACAGTCCGCGTGAATCTACCGCAGTCCGCAGGTGGCGGCCAAGCTCGGTACGACTCGCGTCATCGAGCGCGGCGAAGGGCTCATCGAGCAGCAAAATGGACGGTTCACAAGCGAGGGCTCGGGCGAGGGCAACACGCTGACGTTCACCGCCAGACAGGTCAACAACCCGGCGCTTGAGCAGGTGCGCGATACCCACTTCTTCACACAGCAGGGCAACCCTAGGGTCCGCCAAGGTCCGCCGCACTCGGGGCAGCCCGAAGGTGACGTTACCGAGCACGTCTAGGAACGGAAACAGCGCGTCCTTTTGAGGGACCCACGCGGTGCCACGTTTGTGAGGGGCAACACCAACAACGTCCCGTCCGTGGAGGGTCACGGTCCCCGTCGCCGGCGTCAACCCGGCAATAGCGCGCAGCGTCAACGTCTTACCGCTGCCAGACGGCCCAACCATCGCCAGCAGACCCGCGCCGTGCTCAAACGCAGCGTGAACACGAAAATTGGCCACGTCGACCGTCACTTCCACCGAAATCATCGGCGCCTCGTCAGCGCTGCAGCGACCACTACGACCACCAAGGACAGAGCGGTCAGAATCGCTACGTACGCGAGTGCTGTCTTCTCGTCCCCTCTCTGAAACGCAGAATACAGCTCAATCGGCATGGTGTTGGTGCTGCCCGGAATGTTCCCAGCGAACAACAGCGTGGCGCCAAACTCACCCAGCGCCCTAGCAAAAGCCAAGACAAGCGCGGCGAGAATGCCGGGCCAAGCAACCGGTAGGACAACGCGCCAGAACAGCGCCACCGGCCCAAGGCCAAGGGTCTTGCCAACGTCTGTGAGTTCGGTCGGAACGGCCGCGAGAGCCGGTTCTGCGGTCTTTACGAGAACCGGTAGAGCCACAACAGCGGCAGCGATGACGGCCGCTGCGGGTGTGAAGATGAGCCGAATTCCGAGCTGTGACAGCGCACTGCCCACAACTCCCTGGCTGCCAAAGACCACAATGAGCGCATACCCCGTGACCGACGGCGGCAGGACTAGCGGCAGCAGGACCAGAGCGTCGACCACGACTCGCGAAACCCCTCGTCTTCCCGACAAAAAGACCGCGAGAGCAATGCCCGGTACGGCAACCAAGGCAGTGGAGAGCAGCGCCACCAGCAGCGACAGCTGAACCGGGTAGGCACTCATTGGGGCGGAACCGCGAAACCATGCGACGTCCACACCGACCGACCCGCTTCACTCGTCAACGTCTGCACAAAGGTCGACGGCCCAGCAGGCACCCCTGCGGCCACAACCACCGGTACCTGTTCGTCGACGAGGGGGTCTTCCTCCCAGACAAACAGCTCGGGTGCAAGGCGCGCATCGGTGCCGTACACCACGGCGGCCTGCACCTCGCCGCGCCTCACCAACGCCAGACTTGCGGCAACATCTGGCACAGCGACTGCCTTCGCCGCAATCTCGTCCCAGTGACCATAGTGCTGCAGAACTTGGCGAGCGTAGGCGCCAACTGGGGCCACGTCCGGGTCTGCGATGGCAATGTGCGACAGCTGGTGTAGGTCCGAAAATCCGACCCGAATCGCGTTGTCCGCCCCAACCAAGACCAGCGTGTTTGTGGCCACGACCTCGGGTGTGCCCTGAATCAGCCCATCGCCGACCAGCCCGTCCAGGGGAGCCTGGCCTGCGAACACCACCACGCCGACCGGTGCACCTGCACGAACCTGGGCTGCGAGCGCCCCACTGCCGCCGTAAGTGACGCGAACCGGCTCTCCCGTTCGCTCCGAGTGCAGAGTGACGAGCTCCGGAAGCACTTCACGTAGGCTGCTCGCTGCAGCAACGGTCATGGGCTGTTCACCCGAGCACGCCGCAAGCAGCAGCCAGGCAATCACGACGACTGCCAGTGAAGAATCCGCGCTGCCGCATCCGCTGCCGACACCGGGCGGCCTTCGCGGTCGAACTCAATGATGAAGTGGCACCCTTGGCGGTAGCGATTGCACCCCCACGCAGCACGGCCCTTCACAATGCGACCCTGGCGGCACTTTGGACAGGTCATTCCGACAGGGTCGGTCGGTGGCCCCGGAGGCATGGCCGACACCGTCTTTGTGGTGCTGCGCGACTCGGTTCGCGGGGCGAAGTGCAGCCCAACCGTGCCGTCTTCCCGAATTTCCAGACCCGCCTCGAACTGATTGCCAGCCTTGCTCTTCCAGCCCTTCACAATCGGCGTCCTGCCGTCTTTCAGCAGCGTCTTCACCATGCGAACGCTGATGGCACGGCCCGTCATCTTCTTGAAGACGACGAACGTGCAGTTCCGCCCCGTCTCGCAGCTGTAGGTGCCGCGAAGATCACGAACTGGCGTCGCACAGACCGGACAGGTGCCGAGCACAGGGCCCGTTGGCTTCTTCGCAGCCGGCATAGGAGGTGGGTCAGCCGCAGCAATCGCGTCAATGACGTCACGAAGGCGTGCCACGGCGTCTCGCATGAAGACCTCAGCGGTCTCGCGCCCCTCGGCAATGTCCGTCAGCCGCTTCTCCCAGCGGCCCGTCAGCTCAGCACTCTTCAGCTCATCCACAGGCACTGCCGCAATCAGCAGACGTCCCTTCTTCGTTGCGTGGACGTGCTTGCCTTGACGTCGGATGTAGTTGCGCGAGATCAAGGTCTTGAGAATCGCTGCACGTGTGGCTGGAGTTCCTAGACCCGCCGAGCGCATGGCACGCGCCAGTTCCTTGTCGTCTAGAGTCTTTCCGGCCAGCTCCATGCCGCGCAGGATGCTCGCGTCGTTGTGTGGACGAGGCGGCTTGGTCTGTCCTTCGTGGACATCACTGCTGTCGGTCGTGGCCGTCGCACCTTGCTGTACCGGAGGCAGCAAGCGGTCTTTCTCGCGACCCGGCGGGTCCACGGCACGCCAGCCTGGAACGGCCAAGATGCGGCCCTTGGCACGAAATCGAGGCGGGTTGGCGAGCGGTTCGGGCAACGACTGTACAGGCACCGCCACCACAAGCTCGGTCAGGTGGAGCTCAGCGGGTGGCGACAGGACCGCAAGGAGACGACGAGCGACTAGGTCGTAGATGCGCTTTTCGTCCGGAGAGAGGCGGCCCGGTACCGGCTGACGGTCGGTCGGCAAGATGGCGTGGTGGTCTCCGACTTCAGCGGCGTCGACCACGCGCTTGCCTGGACGAATCGGGCTCTGCAGGATGTCCGCTGCGAACGGTGCGTACGGGGGAAGCGTCTGAAGCGCTTCAACAATTCCCGGCAGAGTATCCACCTGGTCAGGCGTCAGAAAGCGCGCATCTGTACGTGGATAGGTCAGCAGCTTGTGCCGCTCGTACAACGCTTGTGCCGTATTCAGGGTCTGGTCCGCCGTCATTCCATAGCGCTGGTTGGCGCGACGCTGAAGGGACGTCAGGTCGTACAACAGCGGCGGCGGCTCGACCTTCTTGCGACTGCTTGCGGTCTCCACCACGCCATCTTGACCGCGTACCGCATCCGCAATGGCCTTGGCGTGGGCTTCTTCAGACAATCGCTCGGCGACCGGTGTGTCCTCAAAGCGCTCGTTCTCGGCCCGAACATCCGAGCCAAACCAAGTACCCGTCCACTTCGCTTCACCGCTGGTAAAGTCGGCTCGGACCTGCCAGAAGGTCTCCGGCACAAAGGCGTCAATCGCCAGGTCGCGGTCCACAATCATAGCGAGAGTTGGCGTCTGGACACGCCCAATACTCAGCAGCTCGTCTCCGCCCCCCTTTCGACCCAAGCAGGTCATGGCACGGGTCGCGTTCAGCCCCACCAGCCAGTCCGCTTCGGAGCGACACCGGGCCGCGTCTGCCAAGGTGTCATACTGGGCGCCATCCCGTAGGTTGCTCCAGGCTTGCCGAATCGCAACGTCCGTCATGGAGCTCACCCAGAACCGCTTCACGGGGGCTGTGCCTCCGGAGAGTTGGTAGGCGTAGCGAAAGATAAGCTCGCCTTCGCGGCCCGCATCACACGCATTGACGACCGACGTGACCGCACGGTCGGACAGCAGGCGCTTGACCACCTTCCACTGGTCAGCGGCCCCATCCCTTCGTGGCCGCAACGCAAAAGACTCCGGCACCATGGGCAAGGTGTCCAGGGACCACCGCTTCCAGTCGGGATTGTAGTGGGCAGGTTCCTGCAGTTCTACAAGGTGACCAATGCACCACGTGATGCGAATACCGTCACCATCAATGTAGCCATTTGCATTGCCGCGCACGCCAAGGACCCGGGCAAGGTCCCGTGCGACAGAGGGCTTTTCGGTGATGACAAGCTGCATCGGCCGGTCTTAGCCCGGTGCAGCGTCGGGCGGCATGAGGTCACTGAGGAACGCTGAACACCCGATGCTTTCCGGGACGGCCGCGGACCTCGATATCGGTCATTGCTTCCAGCACCAGCGAGCAGCCTTCGTCGGAAGCACGCTTGACGACCTCTTCGGACAGCAGCACCTCTACACCGAGCTCTTTCGTGGCCGCTTCTAGGCGACTCGCGTAGTTCACCGTGTCGCCGACAACCGTGTATTGAAGCCGTTCAAGAGTTCCGACATTGCCAGCGACCGCTGTGCCGTAGTGAATGCCAATGCCCTGTCTTAGTGGCGGCAGTCCCCGCTTGGCCCGAGTCTTGTTCAACTCGGTCAGCGCACTCTGCATACCGGCGGCAGTGCGGACAGCGCGCGTCGCTTCGTCGCCTAGTTGCTTGGGAATACCGTAGACCACCATAATAGCGTCACCAATGTACTTATCGACCACTCCGCCATGCTGACGGATGACGCGAACCATGGTCTCAAAGTACTCGTTCAGCTCAGCAATGAGCGCCCCCGGCTCCGTATCGACTGAGTACGTTGTGAATCCGCGCAGGTCGCTGAAAAGCACGGCAACTTCGCGCGCTTCTCCACCGAGCTTCGCGGGTTCGTCCTGAATCATTAGCGCTACTTCTTCGGAGACGTACGCGCCCAAGACCTGTCTTGCTCGCGCCGCATTGCCCGCAGACGTTGCGGTCGACAGCACCAACGAGCGAACCCACACTGCGAGGCGATAGCCCAAGATGCCCGCCGAGATGAGCACAGCGTACGCCATGATTGCGTCACCGTTCTTGTACGTGACCCGCTCAACATTGTAGGCATAATCCCAGCCTATCAGCGTAGAGACGGCAACAAGTGTGGCCAGCAGGCCAGCGAGCGCGGTCCCCTTTGACAGCCGGACACCCGCGGCCAAGACAACCAGCACCCACACACCAAATTCCGGGGCTCGAAGCACACCCAAGTAATTGTCGTGCGGCCAGATCACACTCGGCGACACCACAATGAGCGTGAGCATGACGTCCAAGAGAGCCGAGGCAATGAGCCACGGTGAAGTCTGCCGCACACGGCGAATCTGCACCCCGATGAACCCGCTCAGCGCGAATCCGACGATGAGGGAGCCAATGGCGATGATGTGCTTGATGTGCCCATCGCCAAACTCAGACCAGCGAATGAGCAACAGGCGGAGAAAGACCAGAAGGATGAGCAGGCCGCGCACAATCGAGATGCTGGTCTCAATCTGACGCGACGCCTGCTGCATGAAGCGCTCAATGTCGGTCCGCTGGTCCATACATTCCCGTCTGAAGCGGTCGGATGCACACCGAGCACTCGGTGGCAGTGTACCAACAATGAACCCAACGAGCCCTTGCAGCGCAACCCACCCTCGAAATCGAGCCCTGTCAGTCTTGGCAGTCTACGTCCCGGCCGTCGACGTCACCGTCGCAGTCATTGTCAAGGTCGTCGTCGCACAGTTCAACGGCATCCGGGCTGACGCCGTCGTCAGCGTCGTCACAGTCATCGCTGTTGGCCACAACACCGACCGAGGAACAATCGAAGGTTTCCATGTCCGGGTCGCCGTACCCGTCGTCATCGTCATCGTCATCTAGGTACACGGCTTCGTCACGTGCGTACTCAATGCACAGGTCCGGAGCCGGGGCTTCTTCGCCACAGGCGCAGCGAACGTCGTCTCCTTGTTCTGAAGAGGTCTCGTTCGTGCCACTGCACGCCATCAGTCCAACTAAAAGAATCAATCGCATGATGTCCTCACCGGCCCCACATTGGTATCGCTTATCAAACCAGCGCTGTCGATAGACATTGTGAGAGTCCACCGTTGTCACCGCTTGTGCGTGGTTACTCGTCTTCGGCTCGGAAGCCCAAGTCGTCGACGACCAGCGAAGTGTAGAAGTCCCGGCGACGACCTCGCGGGTCATCCGGATCGATACGTTCTTCTTCGGTCCACACCGCAAGCGTTGAGTCGACGGCACGCTGTGGGGCGCCCCCGAAGGCACCGGCAAAGGTCACGGGCTCCCCGCGAACGAAGTCGTAGTACCGAGGCTTGGGCTCAACTTCCGGGGTGGCCTCCGTATAGACCCGAATATTGTAGGGCTCTCGGTATGTGGACTGCCCCGCATTGTTGGTGAACGGGTAGGTGAACCGCTGTTCGTCCCACTGCACAGGAGTGGTGTTCTCAGACGTCATATGCATGACGACCATGTTCCGACCCACCTCTCGCATGTGAGCGCGCTCGTCCATGTTGCCAATCGCGGGCAGGGAGTCCAGTCCCTCAACCTGCTTGACGAGGTCGACGGTAATGCGCACGCCGTCTAGCTCAACGGTGTCTCCGACGTTCGCGAGCTGACACTCAACCCCATCGTGCTCTTCGCTCAGCAGCTCACACATCTCAACCGCGCGGTCACTGACGTTGGGTCCGAACAGTCCACCACATGCAAGTTGAGTCAGAACCACAGCGCAACCCACTCCAACCAAGACCATCTGCATCAGTACATCTCCGGCATGTTCGGGTCCATCGCCTTTCATCAACGTTTAGGCACTGCGGGCACCCAGATTTCCCTACTCTCAGCAGTCGGTACCGACAGCACCAACGGCCCAGTTACACCGCCGTCCTTGGAGGCTCCCTTGCGCATCAGTCTGTTTGTCCTGCTCATGTCCGGCTGCTCATGGCTCGAAAGCGATACGGAGGAACTCACTCCGGTCACGGTCGTCCCCGACTCCCCGATTGCACCAGACGATTGCCTGGAAGAACCCCTCGGCGCTGAACAGCTTCGTGTTGCCATCCCGTCGTCAAACATGGCCATCGTCCTACCCAAAGCAGACGACTGGGAGACGGACTGCACCCGGTCTGTCGACCCCGACGGCAGCGCCCAGCTGATGAGCGCGTCGTCCGCCAGCCAGAACAGCTCTGCGTACATCTTGTCTCTACGTGGCCCCGACGACCCTGACCACGAAATCATGCTTCAGGCCGCACTGACCGAGATGCGTCAGGTGTGGGAGATGAGCGGCTCAGTCGACATCGACCGCCCCTTTCCGAGCCTTCCCGTCGCCGTCTTGCGCGCAACGGACAACGAGTCAGACGACGTCACATGGCAGGTCGTGACGGTGAGCAAGTCGCAGGATGGTGAGTGGGTTCGCATTCATCAGACCTGGAGCTGCGACGGTTGCGGTCTGGACGCCATGGGCACCAAGTACACGATTGACGCCATGGTCAGCGCAGCGAGTGGGTGGGGTTTCCCGCAGTAGTGCATTACGCACCCGGCCATCGCTGCGGGTGGCCCACAACGGGCCTGAGATCACACCGCAGGACCTGATCCGGTTCGTACCGGCGGAGGAAAGCGACCATGGCTACCGAGCCCACACAAGAAAGTTTGCTACCTGGAACCAAGATTCTCGAAGGTGACCTTGGCGTCCCTGTTCGCGAGATTCCGCTGTCAAACGGCGAGACCTTCCGCGTGTACGACACGTCCGGACCGCAGGGCCATGCACCCGAAGTGGGAATCCCCAAGAAGCGTGCGGCCTGGGTTCAGGCACGTATTGACCGGGGAGACACCAACTTCTCGCAGATGCACTACGCCAAGAAAGGCATCATCACCGAAGAGATGCGCTTCATCGCTCAGCGTGAAGACGTGCTTCCCTCCTTCGTTCGTGACGAAGTGGCCCGAGGCCGTGCGGTCATCTGCGCCAACATCCGTCACACCGAGCTGGAGCCCATGATCATTGGGCGAAACTTCAAAGTGAAGGTCAACGCCAACATCGGCAATAGCGCCGTCACAAGCTCCATCGCCGAAGAAGTTGAGAAGCTGACCTGGGCCACGACCTGGGGTGCCGACACAGTCATGGACCTGTCCACTGGCAACGACATTCACGAGACCCGCGAGCACATCCTGCGCAACAGCCCAGTGCCCATCGGCACGGTGCCCATCTACCAAGCGCTCGAGCGCGTAGACGGCAAGGCCGAAGACCTGACCTTCGAGATCTTCATGCAGGTCCTGCGCGAGCAGGCTGAGCAAGGCGTGGACTACTTCACCATCCACGCTGGCGTTCTGCTTCACCACATCCCGCTGACCGCCAAGCGCATCACCGGAATCGTCAGCCGCGGTGGCTCCATCATGGCCAAGTGGTGCATGCATCACCACCAAGAGAACTTCCTGTACACGCGCTTTGAAGAGATCTGCGCGCTGATGCAAGAGTACGACATCACCTTCTCACTCGGTGATGGACTGCGTCCTGGCTGCATTGCAGACGCGAACGACGAAGCCCAGTTCGGCGAGCTGCGCGCGCTCGGCGAGCTCACCAAGATTGCCTGGAAGCACGACGTGCAGGTCATGATCGAAGGCCCCGGCCACGTGCCCATGCACAAGATCAAAGAGAACATCGATCTTCAGCTCGAAGTCTGCCACGAAGCCCCCTTCTACACCTTGGGGCCACTGACCACGGACATTGCTCCCGGCTACGACCACATCACTAGCGCCATTGGTGCGGCCATGATCGGTTGGTGGGGAACGGCAATGCTCTGCTACGTCACCCCGAAAGAGCACTTGGGTCTGCCGAACAAGCAGGACGTCAAAGACGGCCTCATCGCCTACAAGATTGCCGCACACGCAGCAGACTTGGCCAAGGGACACCCCGGCGCACAAAAGCGCGATGATGCTCTGTCGAAGGCACGCTTCGAGTTCCGCTGGAACGACCAGTTTGATCTGTCCCTCGACCCCATCACCGCACGCTTGTTCCACGACGAGACGCTGCCCGCCGCTGGTGCCAAGGTCGCTCACTTCTGCAGTATGTGTGGGCCGAAGTTCTGCTCGATGAAGATTACCCAGGACGTCCGCAAGTACGCCGCTGAGCAAGAACTCGCCGCTGAAGAAGCGCTCCAGGCAGGCATGGCAGCCAAAGCCCGCGAGTTCGCAGAAGCGGGCGGCGAGCTGTACACGCCCGCCAAGTAGCGGTGCCCTGCAGTACGCCGTCTCACTCGGTGGGACGGCGTACCGACCAGGCGTCTACAGGCCTCACTTCAGCCTGGGAGGACGCCATACTCAGCGGGCACAACGAGAGTGTCTGTGAACCAACGTCCAAGCGTAGCCCTTGCGCACCAGGGTTCAACGTCTGCTACCGCTGCGCTGAGCTCCAGTCGGGCAAGACGTAGATTTCGCGTTAGGGGCGCGCCTTACACCGGTCCAGCGCCATCCGCGCGGACGATTATTAGAGGGTACCCATGGCCACAGACGCACAGTACGAGCAAGCACTCCATGGCATGCGCGACCTGTCCTACGACGAGCGCAAGCAGCTGCTCAAGACGCTCAAGCGTGAACGGTTGGATTCCGAAGGGCAGCACAAGGAAGCCATGAAGATGCTTCCGAACTCCCACTGGAGCAAAAAGCACCTGCTCGACCGCATTCCCAACCCCACCGGGGACGCGTACGAGCAGAAGATTCTCATTCCCGAGTTCACTTTCTTGGGAGTCGCGAACCAGCCAGACTACGGCGAAGTCTTGCTGACGTTCTACCCGAACGAGTGGACCATTGAGCTGAAGTCCCTCAAGGTCTACAAAGACGCCTTCCGCGACGCCATGGCCAGCTACGAGCGCCTCGCCAACGTGGTCTTTGACGACCTCATGGCTGCATACGAGCCCCGCCGTCTCCGCCTGATGATGCGTCTGCGTCCACGCGGCGGCATCAGCAGCTGCTTGACCATCGACTCCGACTGGAAGATTCGTGGCGGCGAAGAGAACTTTGCGGACTGGGCCGGAAATGTCGACGGATTCGGCTTCCAGGTTCACAACTCAACTCGCATCTAATCTAAGCCCGAGCCTGTCGCCCACACCACACTGTGGGGCGGGCGACGGGCATCGCGTCCACATCTCGCCTCAAGGCCGCCAAGGCCAAATCGAGTCTAGGTGCAAGACGCGAAGCAGCACACATCGAAGATGTGGAGCGACGCAGATGTGGCGCACAAGGAAGCCCCCAAAGAAGAAGGGGCCACCTCCCACACCGGCCGATTTGCTCATCGCCACTGTGAAGAGTCGCCCCTCCAGCCTGTCCTAGGACACATGGAGTGTCATTCGCAGCTCTAGTCTGCGGATGCTTCTAGTTGCAGGCGTCTTCAATCTCGCCATCACAGGCATCGTTTCCCTGGCAGCTCGATGTCTGGCAGATGTCGCGGCACTCGGCGTCACCGCCGCAGCCCGCTTCGCACTGCGCTTCGAACACCGCCACTTGGTCCCGACACTGCTGGCAGTCGTTGTTGCAGTCCGACCCACAAGCCACCAGCAACGAAAATCCAGCAGCCACACACCCCATCAAGAGACCACGCATACACACTCCATTCGATTGGCGTCGCGAGTAACCCGTGACCAAACCGACGGAGCGCTAGTTCGCGTTCATGGCCAAGAGCCAGCCCTGGGGCCAGCTCACGTCGAGGTACACCAACCGGCCCTCGTGGCAGGTCACACAGTCGAGCCATCCGTCTTCGGATGTGGTCATCTGGCTCGACTTCGGTCGCACACTCAGAAGCTGCAACACCAGCTCACGCTCGCGGTCGTCCAAGACCACAATCGCAGTCTGTGGGGTCCGACCGTCACCAGAACCCAAGATGGCCTTGATGAGTCCATTGGCCACGGCACGCTGGGTACTCGCCTCCCACTCATCATCAATCCCGTCCAGCGCATGTGCGTAGGCCAAGCGAAGGGTGATGGACAGTGGGTCTAGCTCGATCAGCGGCTCAATCGTGTGAATCGCCGCTTCGAAGTCCAGCCCAGCAAGCTGGGTATTCAACGTCTCGATAGACGATTGGTCCCGACCGAATGGGATGTAGCAGGACGAGTGAACGTACAGGGTTCGCAGCTGGTCGTAGTCCACGCTGTCTGGGTCGAGGAATGCGTCTTCCAACAGTTCCGTGAAGGTGACGACAGACACGACGCTACTCGGGGCGACGCAGGCCGACAACAGTCGTACCTGCGACGATACGGTGCGACTCGTTCATTGGAATACGCTTCTCGGCGCGTATCAGACGGCCGTCATCGCCGCAGAGGTAGGTTGCGCAGCGAGGATGCAATGGAGCGACCATGATGCCCGAGTCGTCTAGCTCAACAGAGACCTGCCGACGGCCAGCAAGCGCACGGTCCAGGGTGAATCCCCCACTTCGCGCACGAGCAGCCCGACTACCGGGGCACCAGCGAATATTGTCTTGCCCACGACGGTCCGGAAAGGCCAACCCAGGGTGGTTGGGTTCACGCCCCAGCTCGGCGATCTGGCCCCTGGACACTCCGAGACGCATCTCGGTATCCATCAGAATGAGGCCCGCATAGCCTTGGTCGACCGCCTGAAACGTCAGAACACCGACGGGTGTCTGCACGGCTGCGCCATCTGCCAGCTTTACGGTCTGGCCGCTTCCAAGACCACGTCCGCCAGCAACAATGCCCGGGTGCAGTGCGTGTAGGTACACGCCGCCCGATTGGACTTCAATGCGCACAACAGCTCGGTCCGAGCGATTGACCCAGCGCCCGTCAGGGAGCAGGTCGTAGGCGTAGGTCGCGACCACATCATGAAGTGGGACCGCTGGCAGCGCCAAGCCACAGATGAACAGCTCGAAGTCCGCATCCACACCAACGTCTAGGACGATTGTGTCAGACCCAGTCGAGCGCGACACGACTCGCAGTGTGTCTTGAATCGCAGCATCGATGGCGTCGGGCATGCCGATGACCATTCCGCGACCTTGGTCAGTCCAGCCCAAGCGGTCAGACTGCGCGATGTTGTACGTAGACAAGTACAGCGACGCCGGGTTGAGAACAGGCAGGTTGTCGATCAGGTCAGACAACTCTTCGCTGCCGGGCGTGAAGCCTTCCAAAAGAATGGTGGGCTCAGGGGGCAACATTCCGGGACGCTGTCCGTGCTGCAACCGAACCAGAGCGCCAGCACGAACAGCAGCAGCCACCCCGTCTGGCAGCCAAGCGCGATGCCGCGGAACGGCGCGGAAGATCTCGCGGTCGCCAGGGATGCCCTTCAGGCGAAAGCGTCCCACGCTCTCCCACGGGATCTCAGCTTCGTTCATGCAGATCTGAGTGCCCTTCGAGAACCAGATCTCACCGGCAGGCGCCTTTGACAAGATGCGTGCGGCAAGGTTGACCGACTCACCAAAGCAATCACCGTCGATCTCTTCGACATCGCCTGTGGTCATGGCCAGACGGATGGAGATCTCGCCTTCTTCAGTCACAACGTGCTGGATGTCCAGAGCCGCGCGCAGACCATCCGTTGCTGACTTGAACAGACACAGAAAGCTATCGCCAAGGTTCTTGACAATGCGTCCGCCGTATTGCTCGACGATGGGTTGAACGAGACCCTCATGCTCGATGAGAATCTTGCGCAATCCTTCGCGATCAGTACGCGACACTTTGGCCGTGTAGTTAGCGAGGTCTGTGAAGACGACGGTGCGGGTGGCTGTTCCCACGCAGGCTCCCAAGGCCCAGCTTTGGGCTAGGACAGGGTACCGGAATAGGCGGTACAAGTCGACCCAATGCACACGACTCTGTTCAGTTGGTGCAAACCTACGGTCTGGAGAACGCCATGTCCCGAGCCCTGTTGTCCATCAACGTCAACAAGTACGCGTTGGTGCGAAACTCACGGGGTCGCAATGTCCCGAACCTTCTCGAGTGCGCAGACGCCTGCATCGCCGCTGGCGCGCGGGGCATCACGGTACATCCGAGACGTGACGAGCGACACATCCGCATGGCGGACGTCCCAGTGTTGGCGCAGCACCTACGAAAGCACCATCCGACCATTGAGTACAACGTGGAGTGTGAGCCACATGACGCCGTCCTCGACATGGTGCTGCAGGTGCATCCAAACCAGTGCACGCTCGTTCCTGTCTCTCCCGGCGAAGTGACCAGCGATCATGGCTGGGACCTACCCAATGACAACGCCCTACTCGCTCCGGTGCTCAAGCGACTTCGGGACGCGAACATCCGTTCTTCGATCTTCATGGATTGCACCCCCGAAGGAATGGCGCATGCAGCGGAAGTGGGAACCGACCGGGTGGAGCTGTACACCGGCCCGTACGCATGGGGCTTTGGCACAGACAACGAAATCCGAGAGACCGAGCGCATCTTCGCAACAGCAAGAGCCGCACAAGCTGCTGGCGTGGGTCTAAATGCGGGCCACGACCTCGACCGGTTCAACCTCGTGCCGCTTCAGACACTTCCGGGTCTGCGAGAAGTCAGCATTGGGCACGCGCACGTGTGCCGTGCTCTTGAGGTCGGTACAGCACAGTCGATTGTTGAGCTGAACACAGCGCTGGGCTGGCCAACCGTCTAGCGGAAGAAGGGCTGCTGGACGAGAGTCGTTCCCCAGCCGTCGTCGTAAGACAACACCAAGAACGTACCGCTGTTGTGCTTCACCAGGCGGTACCGTGGATCTGCTTTTGCCGACTCCAGCCAGCCCAAGTCCTCCGCTGCCATTCGTTCGAGGTCAGCAACCCGGCGACAACGACTCAGACGTCGGACCGCCTCCGGGTGTGCGTCGGCGTCGAGGGGGGCAATCAGGGCAGCAAGAGAGTCTTTGAAGCGCATGCCCACAGTGTATGCCACGACGCTCTACAGCTCGTCGAGCTCTCGGTGGGCGCGGGTCGCTGCCGCCGCCTGTGAACGCAGTTTCTCCATGACCAGACGACCGGAGTCCTGTGTCCGAGTTGCCGCAAACAGCTCGTGTCGAACGGCATCCACCGTGGCAATGATGTCGAGAAGCTGGGCCGATACCTGGGTCTGTTGGTCCTCCACCGCATCACGCCCGACCATCGCTTCCATGCGCACACGAAGACTCTCCCGAAGGCCAGGAAGCACCGCGTTATGACGCGTCTCTCCAGCCATCACTAAGGTCTCCATTCGACGAATCCGAGCTTGCAGTTGCTCAACCTCAGCGGGTGTTGAGCCACCGCTCACGGCGTTGGACAACGACTCCAGACGCGCCGCATCCGTCACGAGGTCCAAGGTCCGTTCACGTAGGTCGCGCAGGGTGTCACGTAGCTGTTGCCGGACGACAACAGGCAGATCGGCTCCGGCGTCACCAATCGCCTCCTGGAGCCCCTCAAGACGTCCCAAGGCGCGGTCGCCCAGCGTCAGTCGCACACGGGTGGCGGTTCCATCGGACGCTTCCGCGTAGTGCGCAAACTCGGGCTTGAGCCACAGACGGATGTCGGGGCCAAAGGCCAAAGGAAGTGCTGACACCTCCCTCGCTCTCGTGGACACGAGCAACGGGACCAACAACGCCACAGCTGGCATCCATGCCGCCCACATCGCAGCAAATGCATTGATTCCTAGGGCCGTGAAGCCGGCCATGACAAGCGCCACCCAGACGGTCCATCCGATGACCAAACGCCGACCATTCGACGAGGTCAAGGGTTCGCTAGAGACAACGCGGGAGATGTAGCCGAGCTGACTTGCGGATTCGGCAAGAGTGGTCGCAGTCCCATGATCAACACCCGTGACGAGACGGCATTGCACCCGTTCGAGCACAATTGGAACCTCGAGCGCACGCGCTGGTAGCCCGGCACAGGTGGCCACAACGCCAGCAAGACGCTCCTCATTCGACGCACTGGGAGGCACGCCCAGCCAGCCCTCCAACACGGTCTCCCGCAGCACATTTCCCGCAGCAGCGACGGACTCCTCAAACTTACTCTTGCGACGCTTTTCCCCGCCACTGCGGGTGATCTGCACGGCGAAGTCACCGGAAGGAAGTCCAACGGGCCCCAGCTTCACGACAGGACGCTTCGAAGGAACCGGAACACGGAGCGCCAGCAGCACCCCTTGAGCCCCAGGCGGCCGGTCTCCCGCATCTGGCGACATCAGCGCGTCGATCGCAGCAGTCACCGTTACCGGCAGGTCAGGACGCAAGGAAGCCACCGGCTCACGCTGATCATCGAGCTGTCGAGACAGGATGGCCATCGCGTCGCGCCCTTCAAACGGCGGACGACCGGTCGCGGCGAAAAAGAGCGTGGCCCCGAGTCCGTACACATCAGACGCCGGACTTGCTCGGCCGCCACGAATCACTTCGGGCGCGGCATAGCCAGGCGTGCCCATGGCCGAGGTCTTCGTGACCGTCTCATCCCCTTTGATTCGGGCTAGGCCAAAGTCAGACAAGCACGCATCTGCCCCATCCATCAGGACGTTGTTCGGAGTCAGATCGCGGTGAACCACTCCCGCACGGTGAGCCGCTGAGAGTCCGCTCGCTAGCTGCTCAGCGAGCCGTCTCAGCGCGGATGCAGACAACGGACCGGACGTGGCGACCTGCTCGGCAAGCGTCACGCCAGGATGGAATCGTAGCTTGAGGGCCAAGGTGCCGTCCGTGTCTACCAGCTCGTCGGCCACCAACAGATTGGGATGTTGTAGTCGTTTCGAAGCGGACACTTCTCGCGACAGACGCGCGCGAACACTCGCCGTAGATGCCAGGTGCGGATGCACCACCTTTAGCGCTACCTTCTCGCCGGTTAGCTCGTCGATCGCTAGATGAACCGTAGCCGTACCGCCGCGACCCAGAACCCCGAGCAGCACGTATCGGTCAGCAATGCGGACGACGGACATGCGTCCCTGTATCGCCGGGTTACCCGCGGCGCCGATGAACGACCCCCTCTCCCGAAGTGCGGTGCTCGCAGGCGCCCAATGTGTGCGCCGATTGTGGCTGGAAGCGCATGCGACCAATCCCACCGGACACCCCGAAGCACGCCGTGTACGACGCGACCAGGGCCGTCGTGTGGAAGCGCTGGCCCAGGAGAAATTTCCGGGCGGCATCGCGATTTCTTGGGGCCCCGAGGCCGCTGCCCAGACTGCCGCCGCCATGGCCGACCCTGCCACACAGACCGTGTACAAGGGCGTGTTCGACACCGGCGACATTCGCGTGCGCGTCGACATCATGCGCCGTCGGGCAGACGGTTGGGAGCTGGTGGACGTCCGCTCAGGCCTCAAGGTCAAACGCGGCAACCTGGTCGATATTGGCCTACAGATCGCGGTCTTAGGCGCCCTAGACATTCGCGTTGTTGACGCGCACGTTGCCCACCTTCGCCGCGGCGCGAAAGCCGGTGCCATTCATCCAGACACCCACCTGCGCGTGGTCCGAGTCACAGACCGGGTCATCCCGTTTGTCATCCCCGACACCGCACCCTGGCGTGCGGTCCTGTCGCTCGAAGATGAGCCGGCCATTGAGCCAGGTGTGCAGTGCGGAGTGCCCTGGCGGTGCCCCTATCTGTCTCATTGTGGCCCCAGCGCGAGCAGTCCCCATGCCAGCCCACCGGCGGGGGCACGCGAAGCGGCAGACCGTGGCGAAGACTGGTTTGGCCGAGATCTTCTGGCGGTTGTTCCGCAGGGCCCCGTCCACTCCCTGGACTTTGAAGCCTTCCAGCCGTCACTACCCGAACATCCAGACATCGTCCCCTTCGACGCCGTCCCTTTCCTGTGGGTCATTCGCACCACAGGTGAGCCGCTGTCCACGTCATTCCTAGGCGTGGAACCCGACCCACGTCGGGCCTTCACCGAGTCCCTACTCGCAGCCCTTGCCGATGACCTGCCCATCTTGGTGTGGTCCGACTACGAGTCCAAGACCCTAGGTCGAATGGCCAAGCTCTTCCCCGACCTTGGCCCAGCCATTCACGACGTCCGAGAGCGTATCTTCGACCTACACGCGCCGGTCCGCTCAGGCTTCTGGAGCGCAGCCCTCGGCGGGATGTACAGCGTCAAAGCGGTGGCCGGCGCGTTCGACCGCGACTTCTCCTACCGAGACCTCGCCATCCGCAACGGACGAGACGCCGCCTTGTTGGCACTGGGCATTCGACGAGGCCTCGTCAGCGAGGACGTGCGAGCGGACCTTGTTGCCTACTGCGACCGAGATGTTGTGGCCGTTCAGGTCATCCACGAGGGACTGCTCAAGGTGCTGCAAGCGCCGGCACAAGGCGATTAAGCACAAACCACGTTGTGGCGGACGCCCCCACGAACAGCAACACAAGCAGGGTCACCGCGATGGGGTTGATGGGTGCCATGCGCGCTGGAGGCATGGGTCGCCGCTCGGAGGCTTCGAGGCTCGGCGCTTCCAAGAAGCGCTCAGGCGTTGGAGTCGACGGAGTCGCTGAGTCTTCGGTCGGCTCGTCTGAGCGAAGACCTGGCGGCCAGGTCTCATCCATGGGTGGGATGGACGGCGGAGCCAGATAGCGAAGCGGTGCCGTGCCCGGTGTATGCAGCGTCTCTGGGCGGAACACGGGAAGCTGCGCACCTACCTCACACAGCGCGTCTGCCATTGCAGCGGCAGACGGGTAGCGGTCATCAGCGCTGGGGGAGCATGCACGCATAGCAATCTCGGCCAAGCGAGGGTCAATGTGCTCCAGCTCTTCCCGGGCGTCAGCCACTTCATGCCCAGCGAAAGGCTGGCGACCCGACAGCATGACGTACAGACAGAGGCCCGCGCTGTAGACATCGGAGCGGGGGCCGGCGCTCTCAGAGTTGTGAGCCTGCTCGGGGGACATGTACGTGGGCGTGCCCAAGATTCGATTCCGCGTGCGCGGAGTCATGCGGTCATCAATCCTAAGGGCAACGCCAAAGTCGGTCAGCAGTGGCACATCATCAATGCCAAACAGAATATTGTGAGGCTTGACGTCGCGGTGAATGATGCCGCGCTCATGCGCCGTCTGCAGCGCATCCAGCACATCGATCATGGTGTGAACCGCGGCAGTTGGCTCCAAGCTGCCAAGCCGATCAATGCGCTGCATCAACGAGCCGCCCGGCGCATAGTCCATCACGATGAACGGCTTTCCCCGTTCCGCATCAATGTCGTACACCGTGACAATGTTGCGGTGACGCAGGCTCGCGATGACTGCCGCCTCTTCTTCGAAGCGATGCCGGGTCTTGATGTCGCGGCGGTGCCGGTCGTGGAGCAGCTTGACCGCCCGATAGACCTCGAGACGTGTGTCGAACGCACGGTAGACAGTCGCAGACGCACCAGAGCCGACCATCGCTACCAATCGGTAGCGCCCGTCTCTAAGTGGTGGCGCAACGTCTCGACTCAAAGGACCCCCTGTCGGAAAAGAATATCCGGTCAACCGAAAAATTTACTCCAAAAATTCTGGCACCGGCTCTTGTACACCCTGAGAGGCCAACAACAATGTGCTCGACCGAGCGATCAATGCGTCCCCTAGCAGGTCATCAGCGGAGCATGCCGGTCTGGCAACCCCATGAACACGTCCGGCGTCATAGGATGGCCCCATGATTGCCCTACTACTACTCATCAGCTGCGGCCCTTCCGGCCCTACCTTCGCTCTGTCTCGCAGCGGCGAAGACGCCAAGATGTTGGTGTTCAACAACGCCACCGAACCGGAGTACATCGATCCAGGCCAAGCCACAGGTCACCCGGACGGGCGAATCATTGGCGCTCTGTTCGACGGTCTGACCGAGTACGACCCCGTAGACCTATCGCCGCGCCCGGGCATTGCAGCGTCCTGGGAAACGCACCCAGACGGCCGGGGATACACCTTCCACCTTCGTCAAAACGCCACCTGGACCAACGGACGCCCGGTGACCGCACACGACTTTGCGTGGAGCTGGGAGCGCGTAGTTCATCCCATCTTTTTGGGACGCTATGCGCAGCAGCTGTACTCGGTCTCGGGTGCCCAGCGATACAATGAGAGCCGACTGCATGTGCTCGCAGAGAATGTTGGCGACGTCGTTGCAGGCGAGACCTTAGAGCTGGTGGGCTCGAACGTGGTCGGCCTCGGAGACGACGCTGTCCTGCTCGCCTCTGTGAGCGATGCCGACGGACAGCCAGCGCCCGTGGATGCCGTCGTCGAAGTCGTAGAATCGACTGAAGATTTTGTCCGGGTTCAGTTCAACCCGGCCTGCCCGAGCCTCGGCGACCAAGTGGCGCTGATGAACTGCGAAGGCGACACCCTGACGACAGGCTGGGTGTCACGCGAACACACCCGAACCGCCTACCCCATGGCCGCCGAGCGCGTGGTGACCACCACCTCGGACATTCGCAACGACGATGGTGCGGTGGTCTCAACGCTCGACGCCGGCGACACCGTGGTTCTAAGGCGCATCAGCGGTGCCAATGCGTTTGTATACGACGGTAAGAACCAGCGCTTCGGCTGGCTAGTCACGTCCGCACTCAGCCACCCCCGAGCGGACCGGATTCGGTACGACGCCATCGTGCGCCCACCTATCGACTTCGTTGGCGCGCTCCCCGAGGTCGCTGAGCCCGACGCAGTCGGCACCGACGACGTCCCCGTCGACATGGCCGTGGCTGAGCTCGTCCAGCCTCCACCCGAGCGTCGCATCCAAGTGACCGCAGGCCAGCTCATCACCACGCCCAGTGCGTTGGGCATGCGTGCGACGGACGACCACACCCTGTCCGTCCGCTTGGAGGGCGTCGCCCCCTACTTCTTACAGCAGACGAGCCACACCACCCTGCGCGCCGTTCCCAAGGAAGCCGTCATGGCCCATGGTGCACGATGGACACGCCCTGAGAACATCGTCAGTAACGGGCCCTTCACGCTACAAGAGCATGTCGTTCGCGACAAGTGGGTCTTGGACAAGAACGAAGAGTGGTGGAACGCAGACGACGTGCGCATTGACCACGTCATCGCCTACTCCATCGACAACCAGACCACCTCGGTCAACCTATACCGTGCTGGATACACCGACTTCGTCGTCGCCAACGACGTCCCGGCTGTGTTCATCCCCATGCTGTCCGAGAAAGAGGACTTCCACAGCACACCCAAGCTGTCGACCTACTTCTACCGCCTGAACACCACCGTCCCACCGCTGGACGATGCCCGGGTGCGACGTGCGCTCTCCATGGCCATCAACCGCGACGACGTTGTGCTGGTCAACCGCAAGGGCGACCTACCGGCGAGCCACATCGTGCCGCCCGGTTTGCCTGGCTACACCGGCGCTCCAGGACCCACTTTCGACCCCGAAGAAGCCCAGCGCCTGCTCGCTGAAGCGGGCTTTCCAGGGGGCGAAGGCTTCCCCTCGGTCTCCATCTTGTACAACACCCTCGAGTCCCACAAGCTCGTGGCCGCGGTCATTCAAGAGCAGTGGCGTCAACACCTGGGCATTGAGATTGAGCTCGAGAACCGCGAGTGGAAGACCTACCTCAAGACGGTGCACGCGATGGAGTACGACATCGCTAGAGCCGGGTGGATTGGTGACTACCTGGACCCGAACACCTTCCTGGACCTGTGGGTCACGAACGGCGGAAACAACGAAACAGGCTGGTCAAACACCGAATACGACGCCTTGATTGACGCCGCTGGACGCGAACCCAACCCGGAAGCCCGACTAGAGCTGTTGCGCCAGGCAGAGCTCATCTTGGCGGATGAAATGCCCTTCCTACCCATCTACTGGTACGCCGACGTTGAGCTACGGCAGCCGGACGTCCGCGGCTACCACAGCAACCTGATGGACCAGCATCCCCTTCAGCATGTGTGGCTGGACCGGTAGAGCGCCCTATGCGGGACCCGGGGTGTCCTCATCCACATCCCGGGTGAAGGCGCCACCGCGGCCGAATGGAATCAACAGGTTTGCCGAGAGGCCCATCAGACCCAGCGCTACAGCGGCGCCGCCCATTGCAAGGGACTGACCTGTGGGAATGCCGTAGTACAGAACGGTCAAGTCGGGCTTCCAGGGAATCGAGGACTGGTAGGCGTAGGCGTACCCGTAGGAATACGCACTGCCACCAAACCACGACGACTGGTAGATGACCCAGTTCCAGATCTGCTCAAAGTACGGGCCAGCAATCATGGTCATGATGGTGGCAATCGGGATGAATGCGGCGGTACCCGCGAGGCCGACAGCCGACGGGAACCAGCCCTTGAGGACGGCGCGCAGGGCTGCAACCAACACCACGCCCGAGCCCATGAACAACGAGAGCACCGCACCCAGCGCCAGGGCGAACTGCGGACCGGTGTACCAGTCGATGTAGAATTGCCCGAAATACATCGCCATCTCCCTTGTGCTGGCCCCACTATCCGCCTGCGGGACTGGTGACGTGACTCCACGACACATCGATTGCACCAGAGCGCCCACTATGACGCCCGACAGCGTGCTAGATTGCCGCCGTGCTCGGCTACATCATCAGACGGGTCCTCATCATTGTCCCGATGGTGCTGGTCCTCGCGCTTGCGACCTTCTTGCTTCTGCGTCTCGCCCCCGGTGGGCCGTTCGACGCAGAGCGGAGCATTCCGCCTGAGATTGTTCGTCAGCTCGAAGCGCGCTTTGCCTTGGACCAACCTTGGTATGTACAGTTCGGCAGCTACATCACCGGCCTGATTGATGGGTCGCTTCCAAGCATGAAGCGCCCCGGCGAGACAGTCGGCGAGCTCATCAAGACCTCCTTTCCCGTTTCACTACTGCTCGGCTCTCTGGCGCTGACCTTCGCTCTGGTGACCGGAACAGCCGCTGGAATCATTGGTGCCATCCGCCAGAACACGGCGTGGGACTGGGCAACGATGTCCGTCGCCCTGATTGGTATCTCCATCCCCAACTTCGTCTTGGGACCCCTGCTCGTCTATGTCTTCAGCCTGAGTCTAGGGTGGTTTCCCCCGGCTCGCTGGGACGGCATCGCGACAATGGTGTTGCCAGCGGTCACGTTGGGACTGGCGTATTCGGCATACATTGCCCGCTTGACTCGTGCCGGCATGCTTGAAGTCATCCGGACAGACTTCATTCGTACGGCTCGGGCAAAGGGACTGTCGGAACGGCAGGTCGTGTTCCGCCATGCGCTACGCGGCGGCATTCTTCCGGTCGTTACTTGGCTAGGTCCCGCCACCGCCCGCATTTTGACGGGCACAGTGGTCATCGAGAGCATCTTTCAGATTCCCGGTCTCGGCTACTACTTCGTGCAGTCTGCACTGGACCGCGACTACAGTATGGTCCTCGGCGTTGTCTGCTTCTACGCCGTCATCCTGATGTTCCTGAATCTGGCAGTAGACGTCGCCTACACCAAGCTAGACCCAAGAGTGAAGCTGTCATGAGTGACGTGGTTCAGGGCACCAGCTTGTGGAAGGACGCGTGGCGCCGGTGGAAGCGCCACCGGATGAGCGTTGCGAGTGCTGTCATTGTGCTCTTCATCACGCTCTTTTGTGTGTTTGGCCCAACCATCGCCTACTACACCATGGGTCTTGACTACATCAGCCAAGACCTAAGCGCGTCATCCGCACGCCCGTCGTTCGCGCATCCGTTCGGTACAGACGCTCTGGGTCGTGACCTGATGGTGCGCACCATGCAGGGTGGCCGGGTCAGTCTGCTGGTCGCGTTCGTCGCCACCAGTGTCTCGCTGGTCATCGGCGTCACCTACGGCGCTATCTCCGGGTACATCGGGGGACTCACAGACGCAGCCATGATGCGATTCGTAGACGTCGCCATGAGTGTGCCCTACCTGTTGCTGGTCATCGTCCTCATGGCCGTTGTTCCGCCCGATGCAGTCAGCTTCGGCGGCCTGGACGGCAGCTTTGTGCTGATGTTCGCGGCCCTTGGACTGGTCAGCTGGCTCACCTTGGCGCGAATCGTCCGTGGCCAGGTCCTAAGCCTCAAAGAGCGCGAGTTCGTTGAAGCAGCCCGGGCCATTGGCGTTCCTCCACACCGCATCATCGCGCGTCACATCGTCCCGAATACCTTGGGCCCCGTGATTGTGTACACCACGCTGACCATTCCCGGCGTCATGCTCTCCGAGGCCTTCTTGTCCTTCTTGGGACTCGGCATTCGCGAGCCACAAGCCTCTTGGGGAACCCTCGTGAGCGACGGCGCCAACGCGATGACCTTGCTGCCCTGGCTGCTGATCTTTCCCGCCGGCACAATGGCCATCACCCTGTTCTGCATGAACTTCCTCGGCGACGGCCTACGCGACGCCCTGGACCCGAACGCGAGCGAGTCATGAGCGAGCCTCTACTGGTCGTAGACGGTCTGAAGACCTGGTTTGATACCGAGTACGGCACCGTAAAGGCCGTGGATGGCGTGTCTTTCGACGTCCGCCCCGGCGAGGTCATGGGCCTTGTGGGCGAGAGTGGCTCGGGTAAGAGCGTCACCAACCTGTCCATCCTCAAGCTCGTCCCTACTCCGCCCGGTCGCTACGCCGGCGGCTCGATTCGCTTTGACGGTGTGGATCTGTTGACCCAGTCCGAATCACAGATGCGCAAACTGCGTGGCAACCGCATCGCCATGATTTTCCAGGACCCGATGACCTCGCTGACTCCGTACATGCGCATCTCGCGCCAGCTGTGCGAAGTCATCGAGTTGCATCAAAAGGTCTCTCGGTCCGAAGCACGAAAGCGAGCGCTCGACATGCTGGACCGCGTGGGCATCCCCGACCCCAGTGGCCGCATCGACCAATACCCGCACCAGTTCTCGGGTGGCATGCGTCAGCGCGTCATGATTGCCATGGCCCTAGCGTGTAAACCGGCTCTACTCCTGGCTGATGAGCCAACAACGGCTCTCGACGTCACCATTCAAGCGCAGATCTTGGAGCTGATGCAGGAGCTGGCCCGCGAAGAAGGCACAGCGGTCATCTTGGTCACGCATGACTTGGGTGTTGTGGCCGGTATCGCTGACAAGGTCGCAGTCATGTACGGCGGACGCATTGTTGAGCGGGCGTCGGTGTTTGACCTGTACGCCAACCCACAGCATCCATACACGCAGGGCTTGTTGGCGTCCGTGCCGCGGCTGGATTCTCGCGGCGCACTGACCCCCATTCCCGGCTCGCCTCCAAACCTCGGCAACCTGCCCACCGGCTGCACCTTCCACCCACGCTGCAGCGTTGCCGATGAGCGGTGCCAGACGTACCCGGATTGGGTCGGCAATCAAGAGTGCGGCACAGCGTGCTGGCGTGCAGTGGAGACCACGCCATGAGTGCTCCCCTTGTCGACGTCCGAGACCTGAAGGTCCACTTTCCTGTCTACGGCGGCATGATCTTCCCAAAGAAGACCGGTGCTGTCCGCGCTGTCGACGGTGTGAGCTTCGGAGTTCATCGCGGAGAAATCCTCGGCCTGGTCGGCGAGTCTGGGTGCGGCAAGTCCACCACCGGGCGCGCTCTGCTGCAGTTGGTTCCTCGAACCGCTGGCACCGTCTCCTTTGACGGCAAGGACACCGGGTCCCTCTCCCGTCGAGACCTGCGCGCGCTTCGTCAGCGCATGCAGATCATCTTCCAGGACCCGTACGCCTCGCTCAATCCACGGATGACGGTCGGCAACATCATCGCTGAGCCGCTGATTACCCACAACATCGTGACGGGTAAGTCCGCGCTTCAGGCACGGGCCCAAGAGCTGATGGCCCAGTCCGGTCTCGACCCGAGTTTTGTCCTTCGCTACCCTCATGAGTTCAGCGGCGGACAGCGCCAGCGCATTGGTATCGCTCGAGCACTTGCCAGCAATCCCGAGTTTATCGTCTGTGACGAGCCTATCAGCGCACTCGACGTGTCCATTCAGGCGCAGATTCTCAACCTGCTCGGGGACCTCGCCAAGAAGCGAAACCTCGCGTACCTGTTCATCGCTCACGACCTGTCCGCCGTTCGCCACATCTGCGACCGCATTGCGGTGATGTATCTGGGACGGATTGTCGAGATTGGCACCTACGACCAGATCTGCGACAACCCGCGGCATCCGTACACCCAAGCACTCGTCTCCGCCATCCCGGTCCCAGACCCGGTCAAGGAGCGCAAGCGCCAGCGCATTGTGCTGACCGGAGACGTCCCAAGCCCGCTCAACCCACCCAATGGTTGCCGCTTCCACACCCGGTGCCCCGCACGCCAAGCAGAGCGATGCCACACCGAGTCGCCGGTTTTGCGCAACCTAGACGACGGTCGGCGTACCGCATGCCACTATGTGACAGAGGGGTCACCTCTCGGGGAGGAGTCACAAGCGTGAGCGTCGCCATAGAGAGAGAGGTCTACCTATCCGGAGGCGATACCGCGCTCGCGTTTTCGGTAGATGCTAAGCGCACGCTGGAGCCCGGAGGACCGGGATGGACCAACGTGCTCGCTGCCATCACCGAGATTGCTGGACGACTGCTCACGGAGCATGGCCATGAGACCATTGCATACGTTGGGGAAGGCTCGGGTATCAGCGAAGACGCCCCCCGCTTGATGGTGTACTTGTCCTGTGTCGATACCATCACCGACGCAGACGTTGATGCGGCCACTCGCTACTTCAGTGAGACGGACCTTCCGTGGCGTCCGGAGGGGGTTCGCCGCATTTCGCCGGAGGTAACGCCCATCGTATGTGCCCAAGAAGGAGAGCTATGGCACGTCTGGCACGTTGAAGACAGCCAGACCGTAGTGCGCTTCTACGGCCTAGATGTCGACCAGGAGCTGGCCCTACGGTGTGAGCCCGCATCGGAGACCGACCCCCGTGTATTTCCGGCTGTTCTTCGGCATGCTCTGGGTATTCGGACCCAACTTCCCCAGGAAAACGCGCCATCGCTCATCGAGATGATGAAGGTCGCGTGGACCTTGGACATGGCAGAGCGGGTCATTGAGGCGGACGGCTACGCACATGACACGGAGCTGGAACTGCTTCAGCGCACCTTCTCCCCGCGCCGACTCGCCGCTCTAGGGCTTGTGGACCGCGCGAGCTGCGTCCGATTGCGAACCCTTGCACGCGTTGAGCTGGCGACTCTGACCACGCTGAACGAAAAGCACTCACTCTTGGGACTACTGTTCCGCATTGCCCAGGCCGACGGCAAGGTCGTAGACCCGGAGCTAGCCGTTCTCAAGCTGGCTGCCGCGGAGCTCGATGTGCCGTGGGACATTGCCCAACAGTACATGCTCCAGCAGTGGGGCTAGCCGCGAGATTCGGGGCTACCAGACGCCCAGAGTTCGCTCCAGAACACTGATTCCGAGACGCGGCTGCAGGCCATCGGGTGTGTAGACGCCGGACACCTCTAGGCGCATGCCAAAGCCGGAGAGCGCACCACCAACCACCGGAACGGGGTCTGACTGTCCGGTGACGCGAACCCTGGCCACGTCTCCCGTCACTGTGCGGTACAGCGCCACTCCTCCGTGAACACCCACGGAAATTGCTGGCTTGCGACGGAGCACAGGCTGGTCCAACGACAACGTCACCTGACCGGTGGTGACCGTCGAGCTGCCCGCCTGAAGCGCATCCCAGCGCACTCCGATGGGCAGTGCCACGTCCGCACGCAACCACAGCCGGTCGCGCAGGGACACCCCCAAACGTCCACCCAGCGAAAAACCGCCGTTGTCTTCGCGCTGGCTGAACCCGACCGGCGCTACCGCAAAGTGGCCGCCCCACATGTTGTAGCGACGACCACGGTCGTCCGGCCCGACGCGACCGGCCAGACCAATACCGTCGCGCCCCAGCACCCGGCTGGCGACTCCGACCAGCTCACCGGTATCGTCGCTGACCAACGGTCCACCGGAGTTTCCTGGGTTGAGTGGTGCGGTGGTCTGAATGGCGCTGTCGCCCACGGCTGAGACCACGCCCTGACTCGCACTAAAGCGCAGGGTTCCGGCGAAAAACCCTGAGGGAACGGGGCTTCCGCAAGGATGACCAAGCGCCCAGACCGTCGTCCCTTGCTCAGGAGGTTGCTCGGCAATGACCAGCGTGGGGCGGTCTACCAGCGTCGGCACATGGACCCACGCGAGGTCTCGCCGCTTGTCTAGCCGTGCGACCCACCCACGATGCCGCACTCCGTCACGTTCCTCGATCCAGACTCGCCGGCCGCCAACTACGCAGTGGTAGGCCGTGAGCACCTCGCCGCCGTCCGTGACGACACTACCGGCGCAGGTATGACCGTCTTGCGAGACCACCACCAAGCTGTCCATACCAGGAGGGTCTGCATGTGCGACGGACGCCCAGAGGACCAGCCATGCCAGGCTCACTTACGGACTGACAAGAATGTGCTTCGGTGAACGACGGGAGCCATCGACTTCATCGCCAGCGGTCACGTAGTACTGAATGCCCGATGCGAATCGCTCCGACACCTGAATGGTCTGGACGTACTTGCCCAAGCGGCGCGGCATGCTGACGCTCTCCCAGGCACTACCGTCAGCAGGCTTGAACCACAGAATAACCGGCGTTCCATCTTCGCTACACAAGCTCGCGCTGACCGCAATGCTTCCACCCAGCGAGGTGCGCCCGGGCGACGAAGCCGTCACGCACTGGGTGACTGCGACGGGCACTGGAACGGGAACCGGCGTGGGCTGTTCGGTACGCGGAACAACAACAACAACCGGACGCGGAGTCGGCTCAACAGGGACAGGAGTCGGCTGAACAGGGACAGGAGTTGGGGTGACCGGCGACGGTTCCACGGGACGCGGAGTCACAGGTTCTGGACGCGGATCCGGGCGTGGGTCGGGTTGTGGAACCGGGTCAACGGCGGGAACCGGGTCAACGGCGGGAACCGGTTCAGGCTGAACTGGCGGCGCATTGAGGCCCGAGTCTGTCGGTTCCGGCTCCACTGGAAGCGTAGGCTGTGGAGTGGGGTCGGTCATGACCGGTGGCGTGTCCACGCCGGAGGGTGCTGTAAGGGCTATGTAGATCCCGGCGCCACCTACGCCGGCAAAGACCAGCACCCCAAAGGCCAACAGCACCAGGATTCCGCCCCAACCACGCGATTGTGTAGAGGGCGGAAGGGTGTTCTGTGGAATGGGAGCTTCGTGAAGCGACACCTGGCCTTGCGGCGGCATCGATGCCTGTCCCGGCTGCCACACCCCTCGCGACTGAACCCCAGCGCTAGCAGACGACCCTGGCTGCGGCGGCAGCGTGGCCCCAGGCGGCAGAGATGTTCGCGTGTCGTTACCCATCGGGGTGATGGTTGGCTGCGCAGGCCCCAGCCCTTGAAACCCACCGAACGCATGCGACACGTGAAGTGACGGGTCCGTGGTCTGGGCTGGCACTGGCGTTAGCGCGTAGTTCGTCGGGTCCGGCCGCTCAGGCGCAGGCCCAGGGTCTCGAGCGAGTGGCGGTGTTCCCTTAGGAGTGTCCGGCAGCTCAGGCAGGATTTCGCGCAGGGCATCGCAGAACGCCTTGAGGTCTTCGTAGCGATCGTCCCGGCGGTACTCGCTCGACTTGATGATGACATCGATGAGTTTTTCATCGACACCTTCCATCATGGTGTCACCCCGCTCAGCCGCGAACAGGTCCATCGGCATGCGGTCAACGAGCAGCGTGTACAGCGTGGCCCCGACCGCGTAGACATCTGCGCGAACGTCCACTGCCTTGGCGTTGGTGCGCTGCTCGGGAGCCATGTAGCCCCACGTGCCCATGACAGCGCCCGTCTTGGTCATCGAGTTGTCGCCGTCTCCGACCCGCGCAATGCCAAAGTCGGTGACTCGGCACATGCCATCTGCGGTGACCATGATGTTGTGCGGCTTGATGTCCCGGTGAATGATTCCCTTGGAATGTGCCGCAAGAATGCCTTCGGACATTTCAATCGTGGTCTCTACAGCCAACTTTGCGGGCATGGGACCATGGTCTTCCAGCCAATCCACGAGCGAGCCGCCCGTCACAAGCTCCATGACAATGTACGGACTCGGACCATCCGTTCCAACGTCGTACACCCGCACAATGTGCGGATGTTCGAGAAGCGCCATGGTCTGGGCTTCAGTCTCAAACCGAGCGCGCAGCTTGGGCTTGGTCGAATACTGCGGTGCAAGCACCTTGATCGCCCGCCACACTTGGAGCCGCTGGTCAAACGCACGATACACCGTGGCCATGCCGCCCTCACCGAGCGGTGAGACCAGAAGGTAGCGGCCATTTGCGAGAGCGATGGGTGCGGTCATGTCCCGAGGGGGAAGCGGCGTAAGAGAGCGCTCAGCATACCGCGAAAGCGCCCGCGCCGGCTAACGCGGGCGGGCCGGATGTCTCGCAACACTTCGCGGAGATTGTCGCAATACTCGACGGTCACGTCCTGCCGACGTCGCCCCTGTGGGGGTTGCGGCAGGTCTCCGGCGCACACCCAGGCCACCATTCGGTCGACATCGGTAAATTGAGGGACGTCTGATGAGAGCTGCCTGGCGGTGCGCAGTTGGTGCGCATCCACGTGTTCGCCGCGCACAGGGTCCCGGGGCACCACAACGGGCAGCACGCCAGCATCAATGACCTCGGCCAAGGTCGACGGCCCCGCGTGCAAGATGACAAGGCGTGCTCCAGCAATTGTGGTTGCGAGAACCTGCGGGCTCAACCAGTCCGTCCGTTCGCAGTGGGGCGTGGCTACTTGGCTGGGTCCCCCCTGGACCACCACGCGCTCATCCAGCGCAATGGCGAGGGTCTCAGCCGCCGCAACCAGGCGGTCGAAGGGCTGCTCGTGCGTGCCAACGGTGACGAGAATCATGCGGTCACCACAGAGGGCCCAACACGGTTGCCGACGGGTAAGACGCAAGCTGCTGCGGGGTCTGCACCACAACGCGGGTAGCCAGAGGTGCGCACAGTCGACCTGCCAGCGAGGCACTGTCCGTTCGGTCCACCACTTCCATAAACACAGACGGAATGCCCAACGCGCGTGCAGCCACAAAGAACGGAGGCGCAACTCCCGCGCCATTCGACAGCACCCAATCTGGTCGCACGCGACGCAGGGTTCGAAATGCCAAGCGCAGGTTTCGGAGCAGCTGGTCTGGGCGGCGATTGGTCGGCCCATGCGCCCACACCACCTGCTCGTCTGCCAATCGCGCCCGAGCGTCGGGCTTGTCCAGACAAACCCACACTCGGCCCATCTCCGACCACAGAGGTCGCAGACGCATCAGCTGCTCCAGGTGCCCGCCAGCCGAGCACACCAGCATCAGCCTTCCATCAGTCTCCGGTATGCCTCGTTCCACTGCGTGCCGACCTCGTCCCAACCGTAGCGCATCGACACCTGTCGGGCGCGTTCGCCTACCTTGGTGTGTTCACCTGCGGCCAGTTCCTGAAGAATCGGTCCCGTCTCAGCCGCTCGAAACTCGAGCGCCCATCCGCCGCCATCAGCAACGCGTTCCTCGAGCGCTGTCCCTGCGGAAACGCACACCGGCAAGCCCGCCCCCATGGCTTCAACGACAGCAATTCCAAAGCCCTCTGCGTGCGACGGCGCCACCAACAACTGTGCGCGTGACAACTGCTCGGCCACTCCAGACCGACCCAACTCGCCGTGGATGACCAGCTTGTGCGCGCAGCCTGCATCGGCCAATCGATCCACAACACGCGCCACATGATCTGCATCTAAGACCTCACCCACCACATGAAGCGTGACAGGTAATACCGGCAACCAACGTGCAAGATCGGCAAGCCCTTTGTGTGGCTCGACCCGCCCGAGCATCACCCAGCGGCCGGCCTCCGGCTGCCGCTTGGCGACAAACCGATCCACATTCACACCATTGCCGAGCACTGAGCCGGACACCCCCGCTGGCAGCAATCGCTCGCGGTCACGCTCACTGGTAAACCACACGGCGCGAGCGCGGGACAGCGTGGAACGGGTCAGCGTCCGCAGCCAGATCTGCTTGAGCCGCCACTGACGGCGCGTGTGGAAGAACCCACCATGGGTAGACACACCCACCGGTGCGTCCAGAGTGCGAACCGCGACGTCCGCGATGCCATCGAGGCCGTGAACGTGCACCAGATCAGCCTCTCCAACGGCGCGCTTGAGCCCAATGGGGACTGGATAGCGGGCAGGTCCCACACTCCGAATCCGCTCATACGCAACGCCGTCGCATTGCCCATCTCGAAAGCGAGGCTCGCCAGAGCGAAGGCGGTCCAACGTGATGACGCGCACCGTGTTGCCTTGCCGCTGCTGCCAACATGCGAGGCCATGAACCGCCGACTCCATGCCTCCCACCCGAGGCCATCCGACGCGACACACATGAACGATACGCATGGTCTAGATCCGCTTGTCTGCAGGCGGTAGCGACACCGTCCGCGATGTGCGCTCCACCGAACGCATCCGGTCCAGTCGAAACACACGCTCGCCCTCGCGCAAGAAGCACCAGCCCTGCACATACGGGAACTTGATGTGTCGGATGCCAACCTCACGAGTGAGCACGCCCCGCTCTGGGTTCTTGGTGTCCTGGTAGTCCATAATCACGGTCGAGTGTCCATGCATAGCCGCACGAAGCTCTCGCTTTTGACGCAATCGCAGGGGACTATTGGGGGCCAGAGCACCGATAAGGTCATTGAGTTCCCCAACCGTCATGGTTCCTGGGGGGTCCAAGATCTCCAGCATGCGCCGTAGTACTCGCCACGTGACCCCCGCGTCCGCCAGCGCACGGTGGGAGACCTCGACCGTCACCCCCAGTTTCTGCGCGACCGCGTACAGAGCATTTCGGGGAAAGGCGAACAACCGGCGAGCCATCCACAGAGTGTCCATGGAAATTGGCGCGTGCAGTGCCTCGTCGAGCGAGTCGTACTCAAGGTGCAGGAAAGCCAAGTCCGTCTCGACGTTGTGACAGACCAACACTGCATCGCGCAGCACGTCGTACAGATCACCGGCAATCTCGCCGAACGTCGGTGCGTCAACGAGCGACTCATCCGTGATTCCCGTAATCTCACGAGCCTCGTCGCTCATGGATACTGGCGGCTTCACGAGCGTGTCGAGGGAACGTTCGACCACGCCCCCATTCGCACGGACCGCGGCCACTTCGCACACACGGTCGCGCTCAATGTCGAGACCGGTCATCTCAAGGTCTACGACCACGACAGGAACCGTGGCTGCGGGCTGAGCTCGAAGCTCGGCCGGTGTCATCGCCCGCGCCGCTGGGCCTTGCTCGTACGGCCACCACCCTGGAACCCGCCGCCGAACGGTGTATTGCCGCGCGATGCCTGCATCTGACGAGCCAGCTCTTCGGGGAAGAACTGGTACCAACCCTGGCCAAAGCGCGCCGTGTCGATGCGCTTCTTGTTCGCAATACGCTTCTGAAGGTCGAGAAGCTGACGGTTTCCAGGGATGTGGGTCAACCCCTCGTTGACCACAGTCAGCGCTTCATCGCGCTTGCCATCTTTGTTCAACATCACTGAGCGCACAATCCAGGCCAGCGGCTCTTTCTTGCCCGCCTTGGTCGCGCTTGCGTACATGGTGAATGCCGTGTCCTTGTCACTCTTCCGATAGTGAATGCTGGCAATGCAGCCTTGGGCCATCCAGTTGCGCCACTTGCCCTTTTGAAGCAGTGGAAGTGCGCCATCCCAGTCTTGCTTGACGTAGCGAAGCATTCCACGCTGGGCGAAGAGCTGACCGGTGAGGGTCGGCATCCACTTGCCCCACTTGCTCTGGGCATCCAAGAGCAGAGCCTCGACCTCGTCGATCTTGCCGGCCTGCATCAACGCCTGCATGGGAGCCAGGGCAATCTGCGCACCGTTAGTCGCACGACGTAGCAGGAGAATGCCAACAATGCCCATGGCCAACACGGCCGGGACCATGGCAGCGACCGGATTCATCAACAACGACACCAGTACAAATGCAATGACAGCGGCACCGACAGCGGCGAAGATCGAGTACATGCAGGCCTCCGAGACCCTGCCTAGTAACGCGGAGCCCCATGCGTGGCTGAAGACGTCCGACCCGTACTGACACGCCTCGCCGCTGAGGTCGGCTTGTCCACTGTTCATGTGGCGCGCTTCGCAGACCACGAACTGGCACCAGACGCCGATGCCTACGACGCTTGGGTGGCAAACGGAATGCACGCAGACATGGGCTATCTGGAGCGCGGCGCCGACGTCAGACGCAACCCAGCCCAGCGCCTGGCCGACACCCGGTCCGTTGCTGTCTTCTCGCTCCGTCACGCGCACCAACGTCCGGCAGATCCAGGTGGGCCCACAGGCCAAGTCGCGCGCTACGCCTGGGGCCGCGACTACCACAACCTGTTTGGCAAGCGCCTCGTCCGCCTCATGAAGCGGCTGCGTCTTGAAGGGATTGATTGTTGGGGAGGTGTGGACACCGCACCCATCTTGGAGCGCAAGTGGGCGCGGCTGGCGGGAGCAGGATTCACCGGCAAGAACTGCGTGACCATCGTGCCCGCCAAGACCTCTTGGATGTTCTTGGGTACCGTGTTCTTGGCTGCCGACGCTACACCCGACCCGCCGCTGGTCAAGAACCACTGCGGGACCTGCACACGCTGCTTGGTCGCCTGCCCCACGGACGCCTTCACGGGCCCTTTCACTCTCGACGCCCGACGCTGCATCTCGTACTGGACCATCGAATCACGCGGCCTAGCACCAAGATCTCTGCGCGCAGGTTTCGGACGCTGGCTCTTTGGATGCGACGTCTGTCAGGAAGTCTGCCCGCACAACACCCGACCGCCCCCGCCGGACAGCGACGACCTGCTCCCGCGCAATGCCTGGTTGGACTGCGTGACTCTACTCAAGAGTTCCGATGACGCCCTCAAAGAGCGCTTCACGGGCACCCCGCTCCGTCGTCCGGGTGGCACGGGCCTCAAGCGCAACGCGCTCATTGTGCTCGGGAATCTCGGAGACGACGCCGTTGTGGACACGGTTCGCGAGCAGCTGGCTCATCCGAGCGACGTCGTGCGCGCCGCAGCCGTGTGGTGTCTACAACAACTCGGAGACAGCCGCGTTCAGCAGCACGTCGACAGCAGCGACGTGGTCAAACAGGAACTACGCGTCGCCTACGACGGATGACATGCTCGCAAGCGAGATGGCAAGCTGCTCCACAAGCGTGTTGCCTCGGTCACTAAGCCGCTCCATCACGGTGTACCGGCGACGCTCCACATCGTCGCGAAGCAAGCGTACGGCCAAGTCGTCCATCAGCTCATGGTCCGACAGCTCCACCAACACAGCGAGCTCATCACCAATGACGGGCGAGAGCATTCCGAGCTGGATGAGAAGGCTGCGAAGCTCGTTAATCGGGCGTTCGATGCCATCTCGCACAACCGAATGCCCTTCCGCACTGACCAGCCGAAAAGGCTTGTCCGTGGTCATCTCTCGCACCAAGTGCGCGGTCTGCACGTACTCGAGAACAATGTTGCTCCGACCGTCCGGAAAGGGCTTGACCTGGACGAGCCGACCCACGCCAATCTCGGGGTAGATCAGGGGTTCTGTCTCTGCCGGTGGTCCACTCGCAGGACGCAGGGTCGCAACGCCCATCAAGCCATCTCCGTCCATACAGTGCTGAACCAATGAGCGATACCGAGGTTCAAACACATGTAGTGGCAGCAATCGGCCCGGCATCAAAACGAGTCGGGGCAGCGGAAAGATGGGGAGTTGGTCATAGGTCGTCGCCACGTAGCAGTGTGTCCTGTGAGACAAGGGCCGTTCGGTCTACTGTGGGCTATCCGTGCCGAGAGGAGTCTGCGTGGTTGACGTCCGTATCGGTGACATTCATGCATCCCTTTCCTGGGACGAGTGGGAAGACTGGGTCCGCACCGGTCGCGTCCCACCCGATGCAAATGTGCGTATTGACGCCGTCACTGGGGATTCCTTCGTCCGGGCAGACAGCCTAGAGAGCTACGCGGACCTCAAGTTTGATGGTGCATCAGACCGACGCGCCTCGGCCTTAAACGCCACGCCCCCCATCCTGACCGCTCTGCTTGTTGGCATCCAGATCCGCATTTGGTGGTTCTCGTCGTTCAATTCGGTCGAGAGCTGGATCACTCGAGATGGCGTGAACTTCGCGTCTCCGGTTCTGGAAGACGGCGAAGGCTGGCGGCTGCTGACGATGGGCTTCTTGCACCTCGACACCGGCCACATCCTACTGAACATGCTGTGGCTCGCGTACACAGGGTCCGCCCTTGAGCGCATCTTGGGGCGTCTGAACCTGCTGACGCTGTACATCGCCTCGGTCATGGGCGGCAGCCTGCTGTCCATGTGGTTCAAGCCCGAGACCAGCAGCCTAGGTGCCTCGGGCGGCGTCTTTGGACTCATCGCCGCAGTGGTCGTCTTTGGCTTCATCCGTCCTGAGATGCTGCCCAAGGGTTCACGACGGTTCTTCGGCGTAGCCATGTTGCCGTACCTGGTCCTGATGTTTGCCAGTGGCCTACGCTCAGCGAACACCGACAACTGGGCCCACTTTGGTGGCTTGCTTGTGGGCGCTGTTCTCGCCCTCCTTCTTGCGCCACCGGGGCCAAAGCACCGTGTTCGCAACCGCGTCATCGCAGGGTCAACAGCTGTAGCCAGCGTAGCCCTAATGCTCGGCTTCTCGCTGTTCGGCCCTTACATCGCGCGGCTCGCCCCAACAGATGTCGTTCACTCACGTAGGCCCCGAGCTGTGCCCGTCGAGGTCACCGACCGCTACGAAGAAGCGACTTGGCAGGCGCCACTCGGCTGGCGTTCATCCATCCTGAGCAGCGGACTAGCCGGGTTCAACTCCCCATCCCCGGCCAGTGGGCAGCGTGGATTCGCCGTCGTCAAGACCGACCACGAGAGCGCACTCACCGCAGAGGAGCTCGCTGCCCTCTTCACCGAGCGTCTTGAACGCATCGGGTCAGAGGTCACAGCAGGAGACACCGAGGTGACGGCTGTCGCTGGATACGACGCCACACACATTCGCTTTGACGTCGGTGAGCGTCAGACACACTGGTACGGCATCGTACGGGGCACCCAATCCCTCGAAGCGGTGTGGGAGACAGACGAAGTCGACGGAGACCGGCTGAACCCCCTGCGCGACCGCCTACTCAACCGCATCGTCTGGCGACTCCCCTACGCGCTCATCGACGCCCAAGAGCGCGTCGACCGCAACCCAACGTCTCGCAGCGCACGGCTAGACCTGGCCGACGCGCTCGCACAGACCGGCTCGGCCCCCGAGGCCTTTGCCCTGCTTGAAGAGGTCATCACCGACAACGCCAACAATGCAGAGGTATGGCTTCGCTACCTCGCCGTGGTCGACCAGTACCCGTCGCAAGGCCCAACTCCCTCTGAACTCATCGACCGAGCTCTCGCTGCTGCCCCAAGTCCAGGCTTGGTTGTGGACATTGCGAAGCGCCTCAAAGATGCCGGTGAGCATGCTGCGGCCATTGGGCTGCTTGAGATGCAGTGGTACCGCTCACCCGGAAACACCGCTATCCGACGTGCCTTACGCCGCTACGGACGCTCTACCGACCTTGAGCAGACGCGCATCATTCCGCTGTGGCGCTTGGCAGACGAAGACGGGATCATCCGCCCAGACGCAGTGATTGAGCCCCCGGGAGAGCAGCCCCTCACACTCGCTGACGCTACTGCATTCGGAGACCGACGACTTGCCATGCAGACCGCTCAGTGCATCGCCTTGGCACCCGACTTGGCTTTCATGGATGCCGAACAGGCCGCTGAACAGCTGCTACGGGTCAAGGTTGGCTATGTACACCCCTCTCCTGAACCGTCCGACTACCGAGCGCTCGAGCGAGGCATACTGGCCGCTGGAGAAGGCCGCATCCCGTTGTGGTTGTGTGGCGAAATGGTCGCAGCGATCGATAACGAAGCACCGGTAAGGGCTTGGCTAGCCGAGAATGCCGTAACCGAGCCGTCCGATACCCCGTAGTCAAACGGCCTGTTGACGGGCTGGTCCTTGCCACCGTCACTGCAGATACTTACCCCCTCGCCTTCTGAACTTGGAGACCCCCATGTCCCACCGCGTTGTTGTTTTAGGCTCTGGCCCTGCCGGCCTCACTGCCGCTCTCTACTTGTCCCGCGCAAACCTCGTTCCTACCGTCTTCGAGGGCATCCAGCCCGGCGGTCAGCTGACCATCACTACGGACGTCGACAACTTCCCTGGCTTTCCTGAAGGCATCATGGGCCCAGAGTTGATGGAGCGTATGAAGGCTCAGTGCGCACGCTTCGGCACCCAGTACTCGTACGACGAAATCGTCAAAGCGGACCTGTCCAAGCGGCCGTTCATCCTCACGACGTCGTCTGAAGAGACGGTCGAGGCAGACGCCTTGGTCATCTCCACCGGCGCTACCGCGCGCTGGCTCGGCATCGAGAGCGAGAAGCGGTTGATGGGCCACGGCGTCAGTGCGTGCGCTACCTGCGACGGCTTCTTCTTCCAGAACGTGCCCGTCGCCGTCATCGGTGGTGGTGACTCGGCCATGGAAGAGGCTACCTTCCTCACGAAGTTTGCCAGCAAGGTCATCATCATCGTCCGGCGAGACGTGCTTCGCGCCTCCAAGATCATGCAAGACCGCGCCCGGAACAACCCGAAGATCGAGTTCATGTGGGACTCGGAAGTCAGCGAAGTGCTGGGTGATACCAACGTCAGCGGCATCCGCGTGAAGAACCGCAACGATGGCACCGAGCAGGTTGTCGACGTCTCCGCGTTGTTCCTCGCTATCGGCCACGTCCCCAACACAGGCCCATTCAAGGGCCAGCTGGACATGGATGCCGACGGCTACCTCGTCACCACGCCCGGCAGCACCGTCACCAACATCCCTGGCGTGTTTGCCAGCGGCGATGTGCAAGACACCGTGTACCGCCAAGCCGTCACCGCAGCGGGGTCCGGCTGTATGGCCGCCCTTGAGTGTGAGCGCTGGCTCGAAGCCGGCGAATAGGGCTGACACAGAAGAACGCCAAGACGAAGGTCAGGAAGCGCCGCTCCAAGCGGCGCCGGCCTGCCACGTGGCGATTGTGGGCCAAGCGCCTGCTACTCGCCGCCGTCATCGCGTTCTTCATTCCACCTGTCCAAGTGCTGGTGGTCCGCTTCATCGACCCGCCGTTCACCTTGACCATGGTGGGCGACGCATGGAGTCGCTCGCGTGCAGCCGGTGGACCGCTGTGGGTACGTCATCGTAGTCCCGCCATGGACACGCTCGGTGAGGTCCCCCGAATGGCTCTGACGGCAGAGGACGACGCGTTCTTCTACCACTGGGGCATCGACATGGGCGGCGTCTGCACGGCCATGAGCAAGAACCGTGAGGCCGGAGAGGTGGTTGCAGGCGGCAGCACCATTACGCAGCAGACCGCAAAGAATGTGTTCCTGTGGCAGAAGCGTAGCTGGATTCGCAAGGGACTAGAGACCGTCTACGTAGGCTGGATGGAGCTGCTCCTACCCAAAGAGCGCATTCTAGAGCTGTACCTTGGCGTCGCCGAGTTCGGTCCTGGCGTGTACGGCGCAGAGTCCGGATCTCGGTACTGGTATGGGCGCCCCGCATCCTCTCTGTCGCGCAGTGATGCGGCGCGACTGGTGTCGATTCTGCCCTCCCCCAAGACTCGCACTCCCGATGGGCCACGCGCAGCCGCCAAAGCAGCCCGCCTGCTGCGCTACCCAGCCGTCTTCCCGGGTGAGACTGGCTTTGAAGACGTGGGCCGACGGTGGAAAGAACGCAATGGTGACCTGTGTCGTTGAAGCTGCCATCGTCAGTCCTTCGCGTATTGAACGACATCGGAACCCCCGGTTGTCTAGACGCCGCAGCTCGGTTGGCGTCGAGTGGTCACCCGTCTGGAAGCTACACGCTGCACCTACGAAGCTCTGGTATCGGCCCGTCCCAAGCAGACCTCTTGGCCCAGGCCATCGAGCAGGACGCCCGGGTCGGCGCTCGCCTAGAGTCGTTCAGCATCAGCTACAACTCACACGTGTCGGACGCGGGTGTAGCCCGACTCGTAGCTGCGTTTCCGCCGTCGCTGACCCAAGTGGGTCTCGTTGGGTGCGGTCTGGGTGACGTCGCTGGTCAGGCTCTGCTCACCTGGGTGCGCACGGCTCCAGCGCTTCGCATGCTCTGCGTCGAGGACAACGGATTTTCGTCCGCCGTCCGAGCCGGACTTCAATCACTCGGCCAAGGCCGGTCGGTATTGATGGTGGTGGTGTGAGCCACCGGACGCTTCGCTACGTCCACCACGAGAGCTGCAGCTCGGGAAAGACCCCGTCCACCGCCTGGCAATAGGCAAGCGACGCACTGGCCTGCACCGGAACCTCCGCTCCGGCCAAGACGTCTTCAACGCCGGCACACAAGTCGTCAAAGCGAGCATAGTGACCGTACACTCTGCGCCATCCGTAGTCAGGAGCACCGTTTGTTGTGATCACAAACGGCCAGTCGGACGCCTGTAGAAGCAACAGCTGACGCCCTGCCTCAGTGAGCAGCTCACTCACCGTGTCGTCCGTTCGCCACGGTGCTCGGTGCCACAGGTCAAGGAAACGGTCTTCCGCCCGGTACGCCATTTCCCAGTACTGCTTGGTCTGGTCTTGGTTCCACACCCGCTCGTCGCCGGCTTCCCCCCAGGTGCCACGCGGAATGGTGACCGCTTTGTCAGCGGGGGTGTGTGCCAGCGCTTCGGACACGGTCCGCAAGACGACGTCGCCATCTTGTAGGCGACGAGCCACTTCCAGCAAGAACTCGGGGCCTTCCGCCCACCAATGGCCAAACAGCTCGGCATCAAAGGGAGCACACACGATGCCCTCGCGGCCCGTTTCCCACTGATGCTTGGCCAAGCGGTCGCGAATCATCCACGCGAAGTGGTCCGCGTGTGTACGAATCGCCTCTCGAGCATCATCCGGGCTGTACACAGCCTTTTCCCCAAGGCCAACGTCCCGACCGGTCACTCGCCAGTAGCGCAGTCCACGCATGCCGTGCCGCTTGTGAAACTCGCGGTAGCGCCCGTCTCCTGGGAACCCCACTTCTGCGTTCCACACTTGCTCTGCGATGTCTTGAGCGCGTCCAAGCACCGTCACCGGAGTCACGACGCCGCGCTCTACAACACGGTGCGGCTCCAACCATGAGCCCCACGCACGACCATCCGACCGGTCTGGCTGTCCGCCAATCGACCGGTCACCATCGAGCGCTGTGACGGGCGTCGACCCTGTGATCAGGTGGTTTTCCACACAGAAAAAGCGAACGCCTTCGTCGCCAAACAGTGTCGCCACACCCTCGCGGTCGCGCATGTCACCGTGAACTGCAACAGGCTGCCACGGTCCATCTGGACGGTACGCACACTCAGGCAACCAGATGCCGGATGGCGTGTGTCCCAGGTGCCGGGTGGAGGCTGCAAGTCCAGCACGAATCTGCGCACGCGCACAGGCATCATGCAGGATCAGAGGATGAAACCCATGCGTCGCATTCGACGACAACAGCTCTAGGCGACCTGCCTCAGCATGGCGGACCAACGCGGCGGCAATGTCGCTCTCGATGGCCTCAAACTGGACCAACATGTCCGCATGAAGTCCCACCTCACGCTGGGCGAGCCACGACAGCTCGCCATGTCCCCACGCGTTGAAGTCATTCTCGTCTTTTTCGGCTTGGTCGCGTGCGTCCTCTAAGTAGCGAACGAATCCATTTCGAAACGCTGGCGTCGCCAACTGCTCAAGTAGAATCGGCATAAGGCCGAGGGTCCACTGGATGCGCAGCCCCTCGCGTTCTGCCGTGTCCAACACCCTGAGAAGCGGAAGCCACGTCTCAGCGGCCGCCTCAAAGAGCCAGTCTTCGCCATGCGGCCAGCGTCCATGATGTGCGACCCATGGCAAGTGCCCATGGAGGACCAAACAAAAGCTTCCTACTGCCATGACGTGAACTCCCCGGTGTTGTCAATCGCAGCCGACGACTCGAATCGCAGAGGAACTCTCGCGTCGATGAGTGGAATGTGCACCACGGTATCCCAGCTGCAGGCCACAATGCGTAGCTCTGCCTCGTTTCGCAGACCACAGTCAGTGTCCCGTACCCACGGTCCAATGCCGTTCTTGTCCAGCTCAAGCAACAAGCGCTCATGGGCCTTTTCACGACCAAAGTCTCGCCAGTCTAAGGCCACGATAGCAACGGTTCGGTCGAGCGCCCGGTCATCTAGGAACACCGGTGCGAATAGTGCGACAGCTGCACCCAGCGCCGCCATCGCAAACACTGCGACAACACCGCCAAGCACCGCCAACACACGCCGCACGGTCACCCGTCTTGCCCAATCTTGAGCACTGCCAAGAAGGCCTCTTGCGGGATTTCCACCGAGCCGACAGCCTTCATACGCTTCTTGCCCTTCTTCTGCTTCTCAAGCAGCTTGCGCTTACGCGAGATGTCGCCGCCGTAGCACTTGGCCGTCACGTCCTTCCGGTACGCCTTGACCGTGCTTCGAGCCACCACCTTGCTCCCGATAGCCGCCTGAATGGCCACTTCGTACATCTGACGAGGGATGAACTCTTTGAGCTTCTTGGTGAGCGCTGCACCCTTGTAGTGGGCTTGTTCACGGTGGCAGATCATCGACAATGCATCGACCAGCTCGCCGTTCAGCAGAATGTCGATCTTGACCAGATTGTCTTGCCGGTAATCGATGATCTCGTAGTCCATCGACGCATAGCCACGCGTGATGCTCTTGAGCTTGTCGAAGAAGTCAAACACCACCTCTGCGTACGGAATGTCATACGTGATGACCACGCGACCGGTGCTGCTGTAGTCGAAGCCGGTCTGGGTTCCGCGGCGTTCTTGGCACAGCTTCAGAACATTGCCGACGTACTCTTCGGGCACGTGAATCGTCACCTTACTGATCGGCTCTTCGATATGGTCCAGGAACGCACCTTCAGGAAGCTGCGATGGACTCTGAACAATGACCTCTTCGCCCTTGTTCGTGTACGCGTGGTAGACGACTGAAGGCGCTGTGGTGATGAGGCTGAGATTGTACTCACGTTCCAGCCGCTCCTGAACAATCTCCATGTGCAGCAAGCCCAAGAAGCCAACCCGAAAGCCCATGCCGAGAGCATCTGACGACTCCACTTCCACGGAGATGGCAGCGTCGTTCAGCTGAAGCTTTTCGAGGGCGTCGCGCAGGTCCGAGTAGTCCGGGCTGTCTACCGGGAAGATTCCGGAGAACACCATGGGCTTGATTTCTTCGAAGCCAGGGAGCGCTTCGGTGGCACCGTGCAGCGCATGCACGATGGTGTCACCAACACGAGCGTCTTTGAGTTCCTTGATGGAGCCCACGACAAAGCCGACCATTCCTGGTGTCAGCTCTTTCGTCGCCAAGGCAGCCGGAGTGAAGACACCCAGCTTTTGAACCTCATGAACGGCCTGTGTGGCGAGCATCTTAAACTTCTCGCCCTTCTTCAGCGTGCCAGCAACCACACGAACCAAGGTGATGACGCCCACGTAGGTGTCGAACCATGAGTCCACGATGAGCGCCTGCAACTTCGCTTCCGGGTCACCCTTGGGTGGGGGGACGCGCTTGACGATGGCCTCGAGCACGTCTTCGATGCCAATACCGGACTTTGCCGAGCAATAAATAGCCTCGGTGGCGTCGATCCCAACCACGTCTTCGACCTGTTGAGCGACGCGGTCGGCGTCTGCACCTGGCAGGTCGATCTTATTGATGACGGGGATGATCTCCAAGTCAGCATCCAACGCCAAGTACACATTGGCGAGAGTCTGTGCTTCGACCCCCTGGGCGGCATCGACAACGAGCAACGCGCCTTCACACGCCGACAAGCTGCGACTCACCTCGTAAGTGAAGTCGACATGACCAGGGGTATCGATGAGGTTGAGCGTGTAGTCCAACCCATCTTTCGCCCTGTACACCATGGTCGCGGTCTGAGCTTTGATGGTGATTCCACGCTCACGCTCAATATCCATAGAGTCGAGCAGCTGAGCCTTCATGTCACGGTCCGCAACGGCACCTGTGAGCTGTAGAATACGGTCAGCGAGAGTCGACTTGCCATGGTCGATGTGAGCGATGATGGCAAAGTTGCGCATCCGGGACTGTTCGTTCACCATGCCTCCAAGACGCCGCCCCTATACGGGTTGGCCTCCAATGGCACGGGGTACGCAACCGAAGCACCCTCCCTGCGTGCTTGACACTCGCTCCTGCCCGGTTAGCTGCGCAGGTCGTTTCCATCCGAGAACTGGGTGGACCATCATCCCGGAGTGAATCGTGGCCAACCACAAAGACGCCATCAAGCGTTACAAGCAAAGCGAAAACCGTCGCATTCGTAACCGTGCCATCCGCACGACTATGCGCAACCAAGTCAAGATTGTTCGTGCTGCTATTGAGGGCGGAGACGCTCCCCTAGCGAAAGAAGCATTGAACACATTGACCAGCGTTCTGCATCGTACCGTCAGCAAGGGTGTGATCCATCGCAACCAAGCTGCTCGCAAGATCAGCCGCATGAACGCAGCAGTCAAGGCCATCGGCTAGGCTGACTCGGTCACCTAAAAAGGGCGCCAGTCTTCGGACTGGCGCCCTTTTTGTTTGTGGAAGCCCCCCCGTCACGGGCTGACGGCTGAAAGCCAGACCCGCTAAGAATCCAGCTCCCCTGTACTCAGCGGCACAGCTCCAACACGAGCTCTTCTAGAATGCGCACGTCCCCGGCCTTGTGCTCGTTCATCGACCGATTCGCGCGTGCCAGACGCGACAGGGTCGCTGCGGCCGTCGGTGCCTTGTCCCCTGCAGAACGCACAGCACGCAGCACGTCAAAGCGTACGCGACCCTGCTTACGAATCTCGGCATCCGGCATGCCAGACGCAACGAGCTCAGTGAGCTTTACGATCTCTCGCATCTGCCACGCAATCATCCCCAGCAACCGGCGAGCATCGTCGCCAGCAGCGGTGAGTCGATGAAGTGTAGCCAAGGCCTCGTCTACGTTCTTGGATGCGATGGCTCCCGTGAGACTCCAGATCTCGGCCTCTCCCAGCAGTGCAGAGCCTTCGCGAATGTCATTGGCGCTAATCGTCCCGCGGTTCCCCACAAACAGCGCGAGCTTCTCCACCTCAGAACGGACGCGTCCAAGATCCGTTCCCAGCCACTCCACAAGAACCTTGGCGTCTGGCATCGAGAGTTTCTTGCCAACCGCCTGAGCCGTCTCGATAGCGAATCGAGGGACATTGACGTTGGCCGCCTTGTGCTCGATGACCTGGCCCGTCTTCTTCACCGCGTTTTTCAGACGGATGCCAAAGTTCGGCTGCCCCTTCACACTCGACGGCAAGCCTGAGCCAACCAACAACAACAGCGTCAGCTCAGACGGCGACTGGGCGTACTCCACCAACGCCTCTAGCTCAGCGGGCTTGGCGAGATGCAGGTCGCGCAGCTCCACCAAGCGCAGGTCCGACATCATGGGAGGGGTCTTGGCCGCTGCAATCGCATCCAGCCCCTGTTCACCGGCGCGATAGCGGGCGTGGTTGAACGCAGGAATCCCGCATCGAGACACCCCGTCAGCAACCACGGCGGCAGCTGTCTTGTCGACCAAAGGTCCTGCATCTCCGAGGACCAGCACGATGGGCGGCGAATCACTGGCCATGCACACTCCGACAGTTGCCCTACAGGTTCGATTGACAGAGGGGCTGCACTGACGGTAGCTATGGCGGTCACAGGGGTCACGCATGTACCGTTCGCTCGTCTTCACAACCGTTCTCGCCGGCCTATCCACGCTGGCTGCTCCCTCCGCGCAGGCCAGCGCGCCGGACCTCAACCCGTCGTGGGCACCGTCAGCACTGCACTTCGTGCAGGAAGTCCCTGTCGAAGCCGCACCAGTGACCGACAATCTAGACATCGACCTCATTGCCGACCCAGAGGGCAAGAGCCGAGACTACGACATGGAAATCAGCTTCCGTGGCCGCATGATGGGTGTTCCGAGCAGCATCCTAGACATCTGGTACTACAACGAAGACGACCCGAGCTGGGGAGACTCACGCGACCGGCCTCAAATTGAGGCCTACGCCCTAGGAATTGAGTTCGTCATCAAGGGCGAGAGCGCCAACGGCATCTTCTATATGGAGTACGTCAAGTCCCGCATGAAGGAAGGCTACTGGGACGACCGCGAAGAACCGGCCGACAACCTTGATGGTGACTTCCTGCTTCCGAGCAACAACCTCGGCATGGCGGTCTTTGGCGCCAACTACGCGTACGAAGCCCACTTTGTCCGCACGTCGCAGACGAACGGTGCCTTCGGTCTGTCCTTCCTCGTTGGCGGTGGACTCGGACTGGGTGTGTTGTTCGGCGATCTCGAGCGCTGGGGCCCGGGCGATACCGGCGACTCGGCACACGTCAGATTCGACAACGGCGAAGAAGCAGACGGAAACAAGGACGGCATACCGCCAGTCCTGCCCATGGTGGACATCAACGCGGGCTTGCGCTTCAACTTCGGCGACCGCTTCGTCCTGCGGTTCGAAGGCGGCCTCCACACCATGCTCTACTACGGTGCCACCGCAGGCATCATGTTCTAGAAGCACGTCATCTAGCGTGTCTCACACCCGAGCACGCACACACCTCAACAGCGCCCGCTAGGTCCTCAACGACACTAACGGGCGCTGTTGTTGTTGAAGAGCCCAGGAACAGCCTTGACGAGGGTTCTCCTACCGGTGATACGGGCGCGTCGCATGGAACGTTTCGTGCGTGCGATGGCATCTCCCGAAAGGGAATTGGCGAAATACTCGCCGGTGCAAACAGCGTTCTGCTTGCTAGGGTCCGTCAGACGATCCCGTCAGACTTGGCAAACCAAGTCACACGAAGTAAGAGCGCGGCCTTCGGGGTCATTCTTATCTACCCCCGCAACGATTTAGCGAAACGCTTCAGGAGCACCCCTTGATTCTTGTCACCGTCCGTGAGAATGAGCCCTTCGAGAAGGCCCTGCGCCGCTTCCGCCGCAAGGTTGAGCGCGAGGGTATTCGCAAGGACATCAAGAAGAACAGCTTCTACCTCAAGCCTGGTGAGAAGCGTCGCCTCAAGCAACGCCTCGCCGAAAAGCGTCGTCGCAAGGCATCACGCCGCGCAGTTCGTCGCGCAGCCAAGCAAGCTACCCGCGCCCGTCGCGGACCACGCTCGTAAGGTAAGACTGACACCCTGCTCGCAGGGTGTGGTTGAAGCAGCAAGCCAGCTCATTTGAGCTGGCTTTTATTGTTTGTACCGCATTCATCCGTGCGACAACCGCCCTTGCTACGGGTCGAGTGGCATTGCCGGTGAGACGTTTCCGGTGCGCATGGCACGCTGAAGGCGTTCGATAGCCCCCTGCTCTTCCGGCACGTCCGCTGTGCGCGCGATCAGCTGAGCCCCGCGCTCCTGTAGAATGCCGGGATCACGCACAGCGCGTACCCAGAGCAACCGGTCTACTCGCCGCACAAGATCCTCTGGAGCTACCCGAATCGCTTCTGCGAACGAGGCTTCAGCGGCGCCAAGGTCGTACAGGCTGTCGACAATAGCCACCGACCACGCTTGTAAGCCGAGCCTGTCCGCTGGCATTGCCCCAACGAACTGTTGGATCGGCTCGTCGTCCAAGGCTCCAGCGTCCCCGACCACCTGGCGCCAACGTGTCCAAGCGAGGCCTGTCCACGCCACACAGTCCGCCTGAATGCCGTCTGCTCGGCCCACGGCTTCCGCCCACTCGCCTTGCCGGCGTGCCGATGCGAATCCAGGAACGGTGTCTAGACACGAGATGCCGTGTCCCCGAGCCGACGAAAACAGCCGCTGTGCGTCAGAGTCCACGTCGGCGACCATGCCCTGCGCAGTCTGGATGCGTGACATACGCCACCGCACTCGCGGGTCGTCACGGCGAAGCTCCCAGGCGGGCTGCAGAGCCTCGTGGGCGGCCAACAGACCGTCGGTACCACGACGCTCCCAGGCAATGTCCGCCGCGCGTAAGAGCGCGTCCATGGGATCCACCGGACCACGGTTGCGTAGGCATCCAGACAACACCAGCAGTAGTGGTAGCAGCAACCCTCGCACAGACGCCCTCCACCGCGGACGTAACTCTGTGTGAGCGGACTGGATACGGCGACCACCAACCGGCTACTCCGCGTGTGGAGGCTCCATGTTTCGTCCATTCCTTGTCGTCGGCCTGATGGCTTGCTCCAGCGCTCCCCCCGAAGTCCCAGCCCTCGCAACCGGCTGGGTCGACGTTGACGGAGCCGGCCTACATGACGAGCTCACAGCAGCCCGAGGCAACGCGCGCATCGTAAACTTCTGGGCCACCTGGTGCGGACCGTGCCTACGTGAGCTTCCAGTTCTCACAGCGTACGACGACGCTCACGACAACGTCGATGTGTCGTACGTGTCCATAGACCACCCAAGTGTCCGCTCCCGAGGAGAGTCTGTGCTGACAGACCATGGCCTAGGGGGGCGTCGTGTGTTGCATCTGGGCGAGCCCGACCCAACAGCGACCCTCGTTCAGAACATCGAGGGATGGAACAACAGCATTCCTGTCACCCTCATCATCTCCCCAGCCGGACAGACCATGGCCACCTACACCTACGCCGTAGACACGAGCATTCTCGACGCCGCAATCGCACGTGTCACCCCATGAGCGACGATGACCTTCCAGACATCCCAGAGCTGCTCAACACCTTCGCAGCCGGTATCGCCCGTCGCGGACGAGCACGGGTGCGCAAGCGCCTCGGAGCCACACGTGCCCACCTAGAACGGCGTCAACTAGAGCAAGACCGCCAACACTTCTGGGTCCGCTTGGGCAAGACCGCGTACCAGCTCGCCAACGACGGCGAGATCGACCATCCAGCGATCAGAAAAGCTGTGCAGCGCATAAAAGAACTTGAACAACAACTTTCGGAGACGGCAGAAATAGACGCACCAACAGTTGTTGCCCCGGCAGATCGGAGCAATTAAATACGCCGGCGTCGGGTCAATGACCCTGCCGGGGCTGTAGCTCAACTGGGAGAGCGCAAGGATGGCATTCTTGAGGTAGTGGGTTCGATCCCCACCAGCTCCACCATCTAGAACCGCCGAGAGTCTGACTCTCGGCGGTTTTTCTTTGTCCGCTCTCCATCAACCCAACGGACGCGCGCCCTACGGACCCGTCGTTGGCTTGGCCTCAGCGAACTGCCGCCAGCGACCGGCGTAGCGGAACACCACCGGCGACACGGGCCCATGCTCGCTGTCGAACATCTTGTGAGCGCCTACGGCAATCACGTGGTCCAGCTCGGCATCTCCAGGCGACCACGCCAGTACCACCCCTTGAACAGGGACGGTGACGTAGAAGGTCGGTGTGCCGGTGACCGTCGCAATCACCTCTGGCACGAGTACCGCGCCATGAGCCCAGCCATCGGGGTCCGGAGCCATGAAGTAGCTGCCTGTCATGCCGTCCACAGGGACTTCCGTCCAACCGGCCGAAAAGTGCTCGCGTGCCGTCACGGTCGCTTGTTCGACCAATGCTGCGTGGGTCGTGTCCCATTCGCGCAGCTCGCTGGCGGTCACCCACTCCCCAGTCGCGCGCTGCCAACACAGAAGAGCGGCACTTGCCCAGAACGGTTCACAGGCAAGAACCTCGCTTCGCCCCTGGCTGCGCGCATACTCAGCAAACTGTTGGGGGGCATCGATTGGCGCAAGACGCGGACGCAGATCGCCCGGCGGTTGGGCAGACGCAAACGCCACAAGTAGCAAACCCATCATCAGGCAGTCTCCACACATCAAAGTACAGGGAGCACAACACCGCTGACGCTGTCAGTGGTCCGTTGGTCCGTCGTCTAGCAGTATCGGCAGTGACTCTGCTCCGGCGAAGGCTCCGTCCGCGTTCATAGAGCGGATGCGGGCTGCCAACAGCAGCGCCATTCTATGCACGAGCTTGTAGGCCGCCAGGTCTCCCTCGCGCAAAAGACGATTGAAGCTAGCCTTCGGTACACGAAACAGAGTGCCCTCGGAGGTCGCTTTCGCCTTTGCCGAGCGCGTATCGCCGTCCAATACGGCCATCTCACCAAAACATCCACGCGGCCCTAGCCGTGTCAGAACACGCGTCCCTTCAACGCCAAAATGCGAGATTTCGACTACGCCTTGGTAGATCACAAACCACGCATCTCCAGGATCCCCCGCACGAAAGAGAGCATCCCCTTCCTGGAACTGCTGCAGTTCCAGAACGTGAACGAGTGTCGACAGTTCGTCCTCGTTCAGGTGCTCAAACATGGGCGTGTCAAGCAGAAAGTGGATGACTTCATCCAGTGGAATTTCGGCGCGCATACGATTCCTCATCAAGAGTCTACCCGACTGGCAACCTGTCCACCAAAGACGACAGCAACACCGCGAATAGGCTAATCCCCCGCCGCGGAGGAATGCATGTTTTACATCACAGACTTGGACGACGACACTCAAATCGTCATCGAGGCCGCAACATCGGGTGCGTTCGCGAAATCTGACCTAGAGGTTCGCCCCAATCCAAGCCTTGCGCTGCAGAATGCGATCACGACTACCGGTCAAATCGCTCAAAAATTCGCCACTGAGCTGCGTCCTACAATGGTAGCGACCGGAGCAGATGCCGAGGTCTCCTTCTCCATGAAGTGCGACCACACTGGCTTGGTCATGATCGCCATGAACCCCGGGGAAGGGCAATTCAAGGTCACCATGTCATTCAAGAATCCCGGCGCCGTAAGAGCGGCCCAACCGGCAGATGAACCGTTCCCGCTGCTAGAGGCGGAGCCCAGCTTTGACGACTCACAGGACGCGACAGCCCAGTGAACGTCGGGGACGCTATCGGCCCCGCCGTCCTCACCGAGCACATCAGTGCAATCGGAGATGTACACCGATTCCGCGGCACCTCCGGCAATGATGCTGTGGAAGTCCTCATTGTTGCCCCGTCCGCATCCCAGCCGGACCTAGACGGCTTCAAGGCCACCCACGCAAGCCTTCAACAGGCCTCTCATCCAGGGGTGTTGACCACCACCTGGACTGGCAACACCCAGTCTGGAGCGTTCGCAGCCATTCGCCCGTGGACCGAGCCCTTGCCCATTGGGCGGGACGCTGCTCTGGCAGAACAGCAGCTTCGGATCTTGGTCCCCGCAGTCCTCGCAGCGGGCCCTGCACTCCAGTCGTCGACGAACTCACGCGACCTGCGTCGGCGCGCTGACGGAAGCCTCGTCGTAGCGCCAATCGGCGCGGATGCCGTCACAGACCTCACCACAGTCGCCCCAGAACGCCACGTCGGTCAGCCGCACTCAGCAGAAGCAGCCTTGTACGGACTAGGCGCGGTATTCTACACCGCCCTCACGGGAAGAACTCCGCTCGATCCCGGGCTGCGGACAGACGAAGGTACCCCAGAACTCGCAACGACATGGCGAACGGACCTTCCGTTCAACCTCACCCAGGGACTGGCAGCACTTCTTGCCAACGCCCCGAGCGAGCGCCGGCAGGTCACAGCACGCCTAGACACAGCAGCCCCCAAGGCCACCGCCGTGGTGGGGACTGTGAAGCTGACCACACGCACCAACCGCGACAGCGACCCGGTTCAAACGAGCGACAACGCACGATTGGACGTCGTTCGCGACAGCGCTCGCGCTCTCATCGCCGTTGAGAATGACGACCTGCAGCGACTCTCGCCCGCGGACCTCAGTGTGCTCGCTGGCTGGTCCAACCGCTCCGTTTCGTATGTCCGAGACGTTGTACAGTCCGGCAATCCCCTCATTGTCTCGGGATTCGCCACAGCGCAGACTGCTTCAGCGCGCATTCAAGAACTACAAAGCAGCGCTGCCGTTCCCTTGACCGTGCTCACTCCCCCTTCGGCACTGCGAATCTTGGCCTCCTTGGGTGCCAGTGGATTGGGGTTCTTGGTGATCGGTCTAGCACTCATCACCGGCGCGTACTGGGCAGCACTGCTGTCCGTCTTGTTCTTCGCCACCACGGTCTTGGGTCTGGCGGTTTGGGGGGCACGCGCGCTTGCCTTCCGGTCCACCGCAGCCGCTCTTACGGGCGGCCCGAAGCTGTCTGCCCGCTTGCAGGACGCCCAGACCCGCATCTCCGCCATCCGAAGCCATCTGGCGGCCATCGACCTACCCGTCGCAGCCGATTCCGACGTCCGAGATGCCCTCACGGAGCTGGAGCGTCGCCTCATGGACCTCGCTGCAGTGGACACAGGCTCGGGACCCGCACACAGCGCCTTAGACGACGAAGTCGCGGGCCTCAATCAAGCCATCGACCGTCTACAATCGAGTCTACCTGTGCGTAGCGGGCTGCCCATGGAACCCGTCCTACAAGCGGTCCACGAAGCCACAATCGCGGCGCGAGACGCAGTCAAGGACGCCTCCCTATGAAGCGAGCAGGACGCGCACGCCGGTTCGCTATTCGCGACCTTTGTCCTCCCGACACACTGATCATCGATGTCGGTGCGGACCACGGCCATGTGGCCCACGCACTTGGCGGGATTGCCACAGAACGCATGCCGCAGCGGTCGGGTCGCACAGATGTCGACTGGGTCATTGCCGACGGCCTGCTGCCCTTCCGAGACGTGCCATGCGCCGTCATCGCCGGCATGGGCGCCGAGACCATCGTCCGCATTCTCGACAACGGACCACGGCCTTCTGTCGCCATTCTCCATGCGCAAGATGACCCACCCAAGCTCCGACGCATGTTGGCCACACGCGGCTGGCGCATCGATGCAGAGGCCCTCGCACCCGAAGCACGCAGGTACGCGGAAGTCCTTCGAGTCGTCCCCGGAGACGAGCCGAGCAGCGGCTTCACCCTCGAATTTGGTCCACGGCTGCTCGCGGATGGACACCCTTTACTGCACGACCACTTGCAGCAACTCTGTGGTCACTACGGCCGCATCGCAAAGCAAACCAAAGGCAGCGCCACCGACGCCCATTCATTGGCAATGGCCCGCCTCGCTTTCCTACAGAAGAAGTTGACCGACATGGGAGTTGATACCCAGGACAGTTGACGGCTATCGTGCGCCACTGGTTCCACCGGAGTCGCTAATGTCCGCCCTTCTCCTCGCGTTGCTAACTTCTTCCTCTGCTATGGCACAGGTCCCGCACGGTGCGGACCTCGATGACGCCATTGCTGTAGACCTGACAGCCGCCGGATTCGTCGAGTTGCCTCGCGTGGTTGGCAATCTGATTCCGTCGAACATCCCTGTTCCGGCCGTGGAACTCGGTGACCGTCGCGTGGACTGCATCATCCCAAACCCCTTCGGTGGATGCTGGGTCGATGTTGTGACGTACGACTACTTTGTGCGAATCGACAATGTCGACGTCAACGTACAGCTGACCAACCTCACCATGACACCTGCCGACCAGGTCATCGAGCTGGACGCCACAGCGCGCATCAAGATCAACACCCAGCAAGCGCCAGCGACCATCGCGGCGGGTGTCGAGATTGTTGAGCTCATCGACATCAACACCAACTGTGGTTTCTGGCTCAACCCAGTAGATGTCGACATCTTCACCACCGTAGAGATCGACATCGTCGACGACATCGACGGCCAAGGTGTAGTGGACGCCACCGTCTCCCCCATCTTGTGGGAATGGAACCTGGAGGCGGAGGACCTTCAGCTGTCCGAGTGCGGCCTTGCGGACATTCAGGATTTCTTCGACGGCGCGCTGTTTGACCTTATCAACTTCAATCCTTGGGAACTGGCGATTGGTGCCATTCTCGACACGGTTGAGGACTCGGTAGACGGTCCCATTCAGGAGCTTGCCGTCGCCATTGAACCGGCCCTCGAAGACGCCTTCGCCGCGGTTCAGATCAGCGAAGAGATCGCGCTGGGTGAGTCGATCCTGTACCTCGACGTCTGGCCCGAAGACATCGACATCCAGCCTGAAGGCATGCGTATTCAGCTCGGAAGCTCCATCAGCTCCGACATCCATCCGTGCATGGACCCCTACATGCCGAACGGTTCGCTCTCCACTGCCGGAGATCTGCCAGCACTCGGCTCCGCTCCGCTGGATGTTCGCGAGGGCCACCACGTCGGCATTCTTGTCGACGATGACCTGGTCAACCAAGCGCTCTATTCGGTCTGGGCCGGTGGACTGCTCTGCTACACACTGCAAGATGGCGATGACAGCTTGCCCGTGGCCATCAACACCTCCCTTCTCGGAATCGTCGCTGGAGATGCCTTTGAGGCATACTTCCCCGAGACCGAGTCCATGGAGATCATCACTCGTCCCACCATCCAGCCCTACGCTGTACTCGACGGTGAGCACGACATCACGGCACGCATCGAAGGGTTGGGCCTGGACATGTACGCCAACCTCGACGGCCGTATGGCCCGGATGATCGGTGCTCAGATCGAGACCGACGCAGGTGTGGACCTGGGCTGGGTCACAACAACCGGCGAACTCTCCCTCGACATCACGTTCGACGCCGCAGACATTGAGCCAACCGTCACCTACCTGGAGCTGGCTCCTGGAAACGAAGCCCAGGTTGAAGATCAGCTCTCCGGCCTGATGGGCACCATCGTCGAACCACTGGTCGGCGACTTGCTGACCGACATTCGTTTCGGCATGCCATCGCTCGAGGGCTTGGGCCTCACCACGCTCGAGTACGCCGCGAGCGGCAATGGTGGAGACCACATCGGCGTGTACAGCGAGTTGGGACTCGTTCAATACAACAACGGTGGGTGCGACGGCGCAGGGTGTGCGGACACCGGCAGCAGTTGTGGTGGGGGCTGTGCAGTCGGCGGAGCGACCGCCCCGGCCCGAGCCGTCTACGGCGCCCTCTTCCTGCTGTTCATGGCCCGTCGCCGTCGTAGCTAGCGGGTGATGGTGAGCGACCGCAGGACCGGCTCAACAAGCAGGCGACCGCGAAACCCCTCGCCAGGTGGGTAGATGGCCTCCAGGTGGACCTCTTGTCCGCCCTGGATGCTGTACCAGCCCTGAACCAGAGTGCCGTCGGCCTCCACACAGCTGTGGCTCGCCGCAGGATCCAGTGCTGGCACTGCCCGGTACCGGCCACGGTCATCCAGAATCGGCTCACATCCTGGTCGGGGTCGCGCCGCAGGACGTCCGGTTGGAGCAAACGACCACAGCTCAACCTGCGACAGCGACACCGGCTCCGTCACGCGCAACAACAGGGAGGCCCCCGGGGGGCCGGTCATGCCCGACCACCCATCGGGAAGCGTCAGCCCTACCTGCCCGTTGGACCACGGACCCGAGGCAACGGGCTCGCCAGTCGCAGTCGTCACAATCGCAGTCTGCGGCAACGTAAGCGAAGCGCCATTCGGTGGGGTTTGAGCGACACGCGGGGCACAGGCAAAGCCCAACAACAGCCACCACACCCTCACGGGCGGCCCCATGGAAGACCCGCTAAGCGCGCAAGATGTCCGGTACTGCCCCACACTGTGGCGAACGCGTCAGGTTCAGTCGCTGTTCCCCGTACTTGGGCCACAACGGCGCGAACAACATCCGGTTCCAACGCCAAGACAGCATTGACCATCGCTGTGGCCTCTGCATCTACATCATCCGAACACACCGCGATTCCCATCTGTTGTGCCTGGATTGCGGAGAGAACGGGCGACGTGAGAAGTGTTCGAAGGGCCTGCGTCTTGCCTACACGGTCGATGAGCCGCTGCGCACCACCCCAGCCGGGTGCAACGCCACGCTGAGCCTGGACGAACGCCAAGCGTGCCTCTGGAGCCATCAGGCACACATCACCACAAAGGGCGAGCTCCGCTCCTCCACCGACAGCCGCTCCGTGGACAACCACAATGCCGAGCGCTGGCAGATTGGCCAGTCGTTGAATGGCCTGTCCCATCAGCGTTGCCATGTGATGACCGGCCTCAGGCGTACCTAGGTGCGCACGGACATCCCCCAGATGTCCGCCGGCGCAGAATGCAGCACCTCGTGCTCGCAGCGTCCACACGACGGGCGGATGGGCCACCCAGTCGTCCACTATTTCAACGAGCTCGCCCATCATCTTCGTGGTCAGCGCATTGCGAGCCCGATCATGGTCGAGAGTAATCTCCGCGTGAGCGCCGTTCCGAGTCGCAGTGATCTGTCCTTCGGGAGACGTCGTCTCGAGCGACTGAAGCCAGGCCCGAGGGCTCACTTCGGCTCCTGTAGGATCGACTGGGCAGGAACCTGTCCGCTCCGCAGCCGTTCCCGGTCGGCGGGACCAAGCGCAGCATCCGCCGCGGCACGTGCACGCTCACCGATGAGGTCTAAATACAGACGAACCCGCGCGTCTCCTCGACGCCGTTCCCAGGTCTCCCGCCCCTCGTCCATGCACCAGCGTAGGTGGTCGGCGGCGGCGTGAACGACAGCGTCAATCCCCGTGCGCTGTGTTGCTGAGGCAGTAAATACCGGAGGCTTGTAGCCAGGCGAGTCATCCAGAGCGATGGACCGCTCCATCTCGCGAGCGAGCCGCTGGGCCCCCGGACGGTCGGCCTTGTTGACCACGAAAACGTCGGCAATCTCAAGCAGGCCGGCTTTTAGTGTTTGAACCGTGTCTCCGGATTCGGGAGTCAACACAACCACTACGGAGTCCGCAACCTCCATGACTCCTAGCTCCGACTGCCCCACCCCGACCGTCTCCACCACAATGAGATCGAAGCCTGCGACGTCCAGAATATCCACGACCTCTTGCGTAGCACCCGACAAGCCACCCAAGTGGCCTCGTGCCGACAATGAGCGCACGTAGACCCCGTCGTCTCCTGTGTGAGCTTCCATTCGCACCCGGTCACCCAGAATCGCTCCTCCTGAAAACGGTGAGCTGGGGTCGACTGCAACAACAGCCACCCGCTTTCCTTCTTTTCGGGCCATTGCGACAATACGGTCCGCAAACGTGGACTTTCCTGCCCCCGGTGGACCGGTCAAACCAATCACGTGGGGCACACCAGGACCTGCGCGCCGGCGCACGTCATGGGACGTGAGCGCCTCGCCTATTCCTGGCAAACGAGCTTCAATCGCGCTGATCGACCGCGACAGTGCAAGGCGCTCTCCACCAGCGGCTCGAGCGACCAGAGCAGCGGCATCCAACGGCATCGAGTGGCCTCCCGGGCAAGTGGCGGGCTATCTAGCCGGTCCGCAGCGCCTCGGCGCGCCTGCACGTCCGGAGAACCCTATGCGTACCGCCCTGCTAGCCCTACTCTTGACCGCCTGTGGTGGTCCTGCCACCGTTGCTGGTGACATCGGCGGAACGTCCTTTGAAAAGGCAAAATCCGCATGGTTCGGCGGCGGCGTCATCGTCATCGTGGACGAAGATATCCCCTGCGACCAGATGGGTTGGGTGCAACGCTTATACACAGAGGACACGCCTGCAGATGGTCGGCGTGAGTTTGCCGCTGTGCAGATTGCGTTCCGTGGCGACATCACCGAAGGGCCCTTTCTGACCGACCGAGTTCAGGGTGTCAGCGCTGACGGTCTGGTGAATCTGTCCGACAGCGTCGAAGTTCATCATGCCCGCGAGGGCGAGATCATGATCGACAGCATCAGCCCAAGCAGCATCACCGGTAGCTTCTCAATGGCCTTCGGAGTCGGCGGTGTGGCCGGCGATTTTGACGCGAAGTCCTGCGTCAACATCCGCTAATCACCAGCCTCAAAGGTCCATAGCGCCGAGTCACCAAACGACCGCGCGCGAACCAAGCGCAGCACGCCCACACTCTCGGGTGCGCTGCGTTTTGCGTCGACCTCCATATGAACCGTTCCGACCCGCCCCGACAGCGCGGCCAGGAACGGCTCTGGCTCCAGCTTGTACGGCGGGTCCACAAATGCCACGTCCCACTCACCAGACCGGATGCGTGTGGCGTCCTGAATCCGAAGATCAATTGACGTGTCAAGCGCGTCTAGTCCTTCGCGAATGCGTGACGCCGTTCGGCGGTCTTTTTCAAAGGCCGTGACCACCGCTCCACGCGACCACGCCTCGACCGCGATGATGCCCGAGCCGGAACACGCATCTAAGAACCGAAGGTTCGCGAGGTCTTGACCAATGATCGAAAAAATCGCCTCGCGCATGCGAGTAGAGGTTGGCCGTACCCCTTTTTGAATGGGAGCAATCAGCCAACGCCCGCCGGCTGAACCACCTGTAATTCGCAATCGCGACACCACGCCTCCGACGCTTGTTTTGCAGGTGCTCTAATTCACCGTAAAGGGGATGTACCCCTCCGGTGTGATCGAACAGCAATGCAGGCGGATTTCAAGCTCCCACCGGGGTCGGTGCCGCGAAAGATTGCGTGAGAGTTGAATGGGCGTCTCTGGCCGCTTACAAGCGCCGCCCTCACGTCAATTATTGTGCCCGACGTACGGAGGACTGATGAGAAACCTCCCTGTTGTCGCTCTTGCGACCCTAGGAACCGGCTTTGCCTTGATATTGGCCGCGTGTGAACCCTACGCGCCTAAGACACCAGAGCAAATGGAGCTCCACCCCATTGCTGCGCGCCCGATCGAAGGCCCGCAACAGAAATGGGAGTGGGTAGACGCCCCCGCTGATTCAGCAACCCCAGCTGATGAAGGCGACCACGCTGCAGAAGGCGACCACGCCGCAGAAGGTGACCATGCCGCCGAAGGCGAGCACGGTGGCGAACACGCTGAATCCGGCCATTGGCGCCAGATTGGTCAGATTGGAGCCGGTGCTGTCACCGGTGACGTCATTGACCAACCCATCGCCTTTACCCACTACCGGCATGTGACGGTTCTCGGCATGGATTGCCAGTACTGCCACACGTACGCTCGCGAGAGCAACTACGCCGGGGTGCCCCCTGTCGAGATGTGCATGGGTTGCCATACCCACGTACGGACCGAATCCCCAGAGATCATGAAGCTCACCGAATACTGGGAGAACGACGAACCTGTTCCCTGGCAAAAGGTGCATGACCTTCCTGATTTCGTACACTTCGCCCACAAGCGGCATGTGCGGGCCGGTGTTCAATGCACCGAATGTCATGGTCAAGTGCCCCTGATGGGACGCTGGCCAGACGGTGACCCGTCACAAGCCGAAGTCATGGTCCGTGAGGCCCCCCTGCAAATGGGGTGGTGTCTGGACTGCCACGCTGAACATCCGTCCGTAGATGAGAACTACGGCGAGGACGCATCCGTGCGTCGCGCCGAGCTCAAGGACTGCTGGACCTGCCACAAGTGATCCTGGAGCAGCAATGAGCCGCCTCAATCGCCGTGATTTTTTGAAGACAGTCGGGCTCACCGGCACGGTTTCCGCCGCTGCCGCGTGTCGCTGGGACGACAATCTCTACATCACCCCTATCGAAAACCTGTTGCCGTACGTTCTCAAACAAGAGGACCAAGTTCCCGGTACACCAACGTTCTATGCAACGACGGTGACCACGGGACCGCACGCGCATCCGGTCAATGGTCGCAACCGTGAAGGTCGTGTCGTCAACGTGGGTGTAAACCCCGAGGCGCCTTGGCAAAACGGTGTTCCCGCGGCAGCCCTTCTGGGACTGCAGCGACACTACTCACCGGACCGTATCCACGAGCCGATGAGTGGTGCCGGTGAGGCCGCTACGGCCGTCACCTGGGACGACGCAATGACTCGCGTCACCAGTGCCGTCCAGGCCGCTGGTGGCAAGAAAGTTGCCTACCTAGGCCCCTACCGCAGCGGCGCTATCGTCACGCTCATCAATGAGCTGACCGACGGCAACGCTGTATTTTGGGAACCGCTCGGGTACGACGCCGAAGCTGACGCCGCCGAAGCCCTCTTCGGTCAGCGTATTCTTCCCGGCTACGACCTCACGAAGGCACACTACGTGCTGTCCTTTGGTGCGAACTTCCTCTCCGGTTGGGGCGGAACCAAGCTCGCGTCCCAGTACGCAGATGCTCGCAATCCGAACATCGGCAACTTCATCGCACGCTTCGCCTACGTCGGTCCTCACTTGGACCAGACCGCAGCGAACTCGGACGATTGGTACAGCTGTTCGGCAAGCGCACAAGCCGGCGTTGCACTCGCTCTCGCCAGCCTTGTTGCTGACAAGAAGGGAACGCGCGCCTCACTCGGTTCCGCTCTCCCCGCTGTTGACGTCGCTGCCATGGCATCCGCCGCTGGCCTGACCGCCGAGCAGCTTGAGAGCATTGCAACTCAGATGGCCTCCATGCCGTCTGTTGCACTCCCGGGCGGCGCTTCTGGCGCTACCACCGGCGCTGTGGACCTCGCTGCTGCGACCTACTTGCTGAACCTCGCAAGCGGTGCCGCTGGCGTGACCTTCGGTATGGGTCGTCACTACGAAGGCCCCATTCACGGCTACTCGGACGTCAAGGCCCTGCAGTCGGACCTGGATGCCGGCAACGTCGCCGTGCTGTTTGTTGATGACACCAACCCTGTCTACAGCTTGCCTTCAAGCTCCGGCATGGCTGCGTCACTGCAGAAAGCTGGCATGCTCGTCAGCGTCAACAGTCACCCAGACGAGACCCAAGCGCTCGCTGGTCTGACCCTGCCGACGCATGACGCCTTTGAAGACTGGGGCGACGAGGTTCCCGAGGCCGGATTGGTCTTGGCTCGTCAACCGACAACGTCTCCGCTGTACAACACCCGTTCGCTCGGCGACATCTTGTTGAGCATTGGTAAGGCAACAGCCCCCGCCGTTGCAGAAACTGCCGCCAACGAAGACGGAACCGTCATCGACGCCGCTGTTGCAGCCGCTGCTGCTGCCATCGGAATTGACGGTGAAGAAGCCGTCGAAGTCGCACTCCCCGCTCTCGGCTTCGCCGCAGAGAACTGGCGCGACTACCTCACCCAGACCTGGCAACGCTCGGGATTGGTCACAGGCTCGAACTTCGAACAGGGTCACTACGAGGCACTCGCGAAGGGCTTCCTGGCAGCTCCTGGTCGTTCGCTGACCCCGCCGGCACTCACCGGTTCGCACAGCTTCGGCAGTGCTGGCGCCTACACCGGCTCCGGCGACGTCGTCCTTCATGCCTACCCGCACCCGTTCCGTCAGGACGGCCGCTACGCAAATGAGCCATGGGCGCAGGAAGTTCCTGACCCAATGAGCGGACGCACGTGGGGTTCCTGGGGTGAAGTTCATCCCGAGACCGCAGCCTCGATGGGCATCGCCGACGGCGACCTCATCACGGTGAGCCAAGGTGACGCGTCGATTCAGGTCGCCGCAGAGCTGACTCCTGGCATTGCTGCTGGGACCATCGCCATTGCCTTCGGTCAGGGACACACTGCACAGGGCAACTACGCCAAGTTCGGTGCGAACGTTGTTGACTTGATGGCTGCTACGGCAACCAACGGCTCTGGCCTCGCTTGGCAAGCCACGCACGTCAGCGTCTCCAACACCGGTGAAAAGGCCAACGTGCCCTCCACCCTCGGCGGTGACAAACAAGGGGGGCGCGACCTCGCTCCCGCCGTTCCTGCCGCAGAACTTGCAGCAGTCGGTGACTCCGAGGCCGCTCACGCTGGTGAGCTGACCGGTATTCATCACCTTCCGCGTGACCCGCGTCTGGTCGAGACTGGAAACCTGGACTTCTACCCGGTTCCCGAGCATCCAAACTACCGCTGGGCCATGACCGTCGACACCAATGCCTGCAATGGCTGCGGTATCTGCGCCGTCGCCTGCTCGGCCGAAAACAACCTCCCGGTTGTGGGTCGTCAGTTGGTTGCCCAAGGTCGCGAGATGAACTGGATTCGCATCAACCGCTACTGGGAAACCAACCCAGACGGTTCGCCAGATGCGCGCTTCCTACCCATGATGTGTCAGCACTGTGGTCACGCCCCCTGTGAGAGTGTGTGTCCGGTCCTAGCGACCTACCACAACCTCGAAGGCCTCAACGCAATGGTCTACAACCGCTGCGTCGGCACTCGCTACTGTGCGAACAACTGCCCATACCAGGCACGTCGGTTCAACTTCCACAGCTACATTTGGCCAGAACCCTTCCAACTCCAGCTGAACCCCGATGTCAGCACGCGCCAGATGGGCGTCATGGAGAAGTGCACGTTCTGTGTCCAGCGTACCCGCGAAGTCAAGGGCGCGTACCGCGACCAGGGCTTCACCAACAAGGTGCCGTCCGCCGCTATCGAACAGCTCCCGGCCTGCGCCGAAGCTTGTCCTTCACAGGCAATCACCTTCGGCAACCTCAATGAGGAAGGTTCGAAGGTGGCAATGTCCCGCAAGTCCGCTCGTAGCTACATCGCACTCGATGAGCTGAGAACGTTCTCTGCAGTCAACTACCTGGGTCGCGCAAACTTCCATGTGGAGCTGGGTCACCATGGTCCAGAGGGCGAGGGGCATGGCGATGACCATGCCGACGCCGGGCATGGCGATGACCATGCCGCCCCCGTTCACGCAGATCCCTCACACGATGATGCTGGCGAACCTGCCGGTGACCATCACGACGACGCCGGCCACACCGCCGGCGGCCACTAGGAGACCGCAATGCTTGGTAATCGTCCAGCGACTTATGCGGAAACCAACCGCGATATCTTGCGCGTGCTGTTCAAGCCGTCACCGCTCTTCATCCTGGCGTGGCTTGTGTCCGTCGGATGTTTGGTGTTCGGCGCATACCACTGGTACCGCCAGATCTTCTGGGGCCTCGGCACCGACGGTATGAACCAGGCCTCGTTCTGGGGCACGTTCATCGTCACGTTCGTCTTTTGGGTTGGTATCGGTCATGCCGGTACTCTCATCAGCGCCATTCTCTTCTTGGTTCGCTCCAAGTGGCGTACCGGCGTCTACCGCGCATCCGAGGCCATGACGGTCTTCGCGGTCATGACGGCTCTTCTCTTCCCGATGCTTCACCTCGGCCGCGTCTGGCAGGTGTACTGGTTCTTCCCGTACCCCAACCAACGCCAGCTCTGGGTGAACTTCAAGTCGCCGCTGATGTGGGACGTGTTCGCTATCAGCACGTACTTCACCGTCTCCGCGGTGTTCTTCTTCATCGGGCTCATTCCTGACCTCGCCATCGTGCGTGACCACAACACCGGACTCATCGCCAAGGTGTACAACGTGCTCGCTCTCGGTTGGCGCGGAACGAACCGTCAGTGGCGCCACTTCATGGCTGCTTACGGCTTCTTCGCGGCCTTCGCGACTCCACTGGTGCTCTCGGTACACAGTGTCGTCTCCTGGGACTTCGCCATGGCGACTACGGCAGGTTGGCATTCCACCTTGTTCCCGCCGTACTTCGTCGCTGGCGCCATCTTCAGTGGCTGCGCGATGGTCATCACGCTGCTCATGCCCATGAGCTACTTCTTCGGCTGGAAGAAGTACGTCAACATGTGGCACTACGACGCACTCGCCAAGATGTGCCTCCTGACCAGCGCTATCCTGACCTACTCCTACGCCACCGAATACTTCATCGGCTGGTACTCGCAGAACCCTTACGAGTGGGAAATCTTCCAGTGGCGTGCCACCGGTGAGCTTGCTTGGGCCTTCTGGCTGATGATCTTCTGCAACTGCATCGCACCATTGCCGCTGTACTTCAAGAAGCTTCGTCACAACCACATCTTCTTGTTCATCGTCACCATTCTGATCAACGTCGGAATGTGGTTCGAGCGCTTCAACATCGTTGTCAGCTCGACCGCACACAGCTTCGACCCATCGATGTGGCGTGCCTACAACCCGAGCTTCAATGAGTACGCAATTCTCATCGGCTCCGCCGGTTGGTTCTTCTTCCTCTTCCTGTCCTTCAGCAAGACCTTCCCGTCCGTCGCCATGATGGAAATCAAGGAAATGGTCGCACCGCCAGTCCGCGGAGGTCACCATGAGTAGTCACGCAGCAGCTGCTGTCGCCCCGGCGAACCGCATCAAGGGAACGTACGCACACCTCGACTGCTTGCTTGCAGGAATTGAGCGCCTCCGCGCTGCCGGCATCCAAGGCTTTCAGGTCGTCTCTCCCCTTCCCCGACACGAGATTGAAGAAGCCTTGTACGGAGGCGCCCCGTCTCCCGTCCGATGGTGGACGTTGACCGGAGCCATCACCGGCTTCACCTTCGGCTTCTTGCTTCCGTCGCTCACGCATTCGCAGTGGCCAATGATCAACCCAGGCGGAAAGCCGGTTGTCTCCTTGCCTACCTTCGCCATCATCATGTTCGAGTGCACCATCCTCTTCGGATGTCTGGCCACCTTGGCCGGCTTCATTGTGCACGCCGGATTGCCGTCTTTCATGTTGGACAAGAGCCTGCAGGACCCACGCTACTCGGACGACCAGTTCGGAATCGTGTTCCTGAACGCCAACGTGACCCAGACGGACGCCATCACAAGCATCCTCGCCACCTCCGGCGCGGTCGAAATCACGACCGGAGACGACACCGTCTACGAGGTTCCCAATGCGTAAGTTCCTCCAAAGCCGACTCGTTCAGGCCGTGGCTACTGTCACCGCTCTCGGAGTCGCCTCCACCGCTTCCGCCCTGCCCTGGGACGTCGACCTGGTCGACCAAGAAATGGTGAAGCCCTTTGAGCAGCGCATGGCTCTGACGCCGGAAGGCTCAGTCGCGCAGCCGAACATCCTGACTCCTCGTATCGGTGGCTACTTCAACATCGACACGGCCGCGGCCATCAACGCCTTCCCAGAACCGTCCACCATGGCTTCTGTCGCTCAAGGCGAAGAGCTGTACGGCGTGTACTGCTCGGTCTGTCATGGCTACGGCAACGAGAAAGGCACCGCCATGCAGAGCGGCCGCTTCCCAGACAGCATCATTGGCCGCATGCCCACGCAATCAACCCTGAACGTTTGGCCCATGGGCTTGACGTACAAGGCGATTCGCTACGGTAAGCTCGGCCCAGACGGCGTCACTTCGTCCATGCCTTCCTACGGCTGGGCAATGACCGAGCCGGAGATGTGGTCCATCATCCACTACCTCAAGCAGACGAGCAATCCGCCTGTTGACGGAGGTGCACAATGAGCGCCCATTCCATCGATACCAACGCCATCATTGATGGCATGGCTGGCCGTACCGCCAACAAGACCGCTGGTCTAATTGGCATTGTCGGCATCGTCCTCGGAGTCGTCGGCTTCGCTCTTGGCTTGCTCGTCTTCAAAGAGCCGAGCTGGACCTGGGGTGCCTACATCGCGGGCCTCGTGTTCATTCTTGGCATCGCCCAAGGTGGCGTCATCTTCTCGGTCATCATGACCGCGACGCATGCCCGCTGGGGCCGTCCGCTCAAGCGAATCGCCGAGACCTTCGGTCTGTTCCTTCCCTTCGGCTACCTCGCACTCATCGTGCTGCTCGTCGTTGGCTTGAAGGTGTACCCATGGCATCCACAGACGTGGTCGCCCAACGGTGCAGTCGACCTGGCTCCACACAGTGGCCTAGCCATCGACACCAAGGCCATGTGGCTGGACCCGACCTTCTTCATGCTACGTCAGCTTGTTGCAGTCGGCTTCCTGTTCATCTTGGACTTCTTCTACCTACGCGGCTCCTTCGGACCCGACCTCATCATGGCTGGCGCCCGTCTCAAGTCGAAAGACGCGAGCTGGAAGGCTCCAGGCTGGTGGTCGCTACTCGGCTACAAAGAAGGTGCTGACCAAGCTGCTGCCATCGCAAGCGGCAAGAAGATGCAGGGCGCCTTGTTCCCGCTCATCGGCTTGTTCTACGCAGTCGTGTTCTCGCTCATCGCGTTCGACCTTGTCATGTCCTTGGCCCCCTGGTGGTACTCGAACATGTTCGGCGCGTGGTTCTTCGCATCTAGCTTCTGGATCAGCATGGCCGCCCTCGGCATCACTGCTGTCCTGACCAAGCGCTGGCTGGGCATCAACCACCTCATCACGCCAAACGTGACGCTGGACCTTGGCAAGCTCATCCTCGCCTTCTGCATGTTCTGGGCCTACACCTTGTTCGCTCAAATCCTGCCCATCTGGTACGCCAACATGCCAGAAGAAACCGACTTCCTGCTCATCCGCATGACTCTCGGTGAGTGGTCTTGGATGTCCAAGACGGTTGCAGTGATGTGCTTTGTGATGCCATTCACGGTTCTCGTGTCCCGCGGCATCAAGAAGATGGAAGCGCCGTTTGTGCTCATCCTGTCGGTCATCCTCATGGGCGTGTTCATGGAACGCACCCTCTTGGTCATGCCGAGCATCTGGTTTGAACACACCTTCCCCATCGTGCTGTTCCTCTGCGTGTCTCTGCCCATCTTCGCAGGCTTCGTCGGCGGGTTTGTCCTGCTTGTCAGCCGCGTCCTTGCGAAGGTCCCGCCGATTCCCGTCAGCGACCCCGAGCTCGGTGCGCACCCTTGGGACGTCCACGTTCACGCCTACGAAGGCGATGTGCTGCCCGCCTCCAAGTAGGCTCTCGGCACACTCCTCCCCTCGGGGAGGCATGAAGCGGCTCTTCCTACTAGGATGAGCCGCTTCTTCCGTTTTGGCATCTGAAACCTCGGCCCCTGTCCCCAGAGAGACCTCATGCAACGTGTGCGTGCAGAAGACCTGACCTTGTCCTTTGAGGGCGAAGCGGTGCTCGTTCGAGCCGTCACCCGAGGCATTGGCGCCAAGGTGCCGGCCGTCGCGGTCGCCCTGCTTGCGTTCCATTCCACTCCGAAGACGCCCGAAGACGTTCTCGCAGCCTTTGGTCCACGCATGGCGCCGCTTGCCGACGGCCTGGCAGACGCCGGGCTGCTTGTGGCTCCCGATGATGCCGCAACCACCCCCGTATTTTTTGGTGGATTCGGTCGCGTAGACGTCCACCGGCGCATGCTCCAAGACGCCGTACGGGTCGACACCTACGCAGCAGCCATTCGGTCGGCCATCAAGCCAGGAATGGTTGTTGTCGACGCAGGTACCGGCAGTGGTGTTCTCGCAGTCATGGCCGCAAAGGCCGGTGCCACGGTCTACGCCATCGACAACACGGACGTTCTCGACATCGCCAAAGAGGTCGTGGCCGCGTCGGGAGTGGCCGACAAGGTCACCTTGATTCGTGGTGACTTCTCCACCGCAGAGATTCCACAGCTCGCGGATATTGTGGTGACCGAGACGTTTGGCGCCCTGGCCCTCGCTGAAGGCGCTGCCCGCGACCTGCAAGCCGGTTGCGAGCGCTGGCTCAAACCTGGGGGCCGTGTGCTTCCAGGCACTGTAGACCTGTGGTTTGCCCCTATTGGAAGCCACGATGTGTTCGCGCGTTCCGTCGAGGTCTTCGACATCAAGCACGGCGTGGACCTGCGTCCCCTCCGTGGCATCGCGACAACTCGCGGCGCAACCCTCTCCGTGACCGCCAGTGAGCTCGCCGCACCTGGCGCACTGGCCATGTCGTTGTCCTTCCCACGCGATGAGGGGGGTGAGGGTCAGATCTCGGTCGAGGTAAACGGCCCTATCTACGGAATGGTCGGCTGGTTCTCCTTAGGCTTTGGAGACGACGCCGTGCTCCCGACCGGCCCCAGCGACCCACACACCCACTGGCGTCAGGTGGTGCTGCCTTGGGCCACCCCGCTCGAGCTGTCTGGCACGCTTGTGGCCACGTTCACCGTCACACCCGACCCAAGTGACCGGCGAGGCCTAGAGGTGGCGTGTAAGTGGTCCTGTGGCGACCAACACGGCACGACCATGCACCGTGTCCGCTAGGACTTCCGCAGAACCGCTTCGACAATGCTCTCCGTAGCCCCGTAGAAGCGCCCTTCAGCCACAACACGCACGTCGAAACCAGCGAATCCCAGCGTATCTGCCAGGGTATGGCTGGCACTATCCGTGCGTGTGCTGATCAAGACCTTGCCGCCGGGAGCCAGAACGTCGCCCACTGTCGCCGCGAAGCGCTCGAGCACGTCTTCCCCCTCCCACGCCAAGTCAATGAACGTAGACGGACGCCCGACATGCCGCGGTGGGTCGAAGGCCACAATGTCGAAGCGCTCCCCAACGACCGCGTCGAACAGGTCACCTTGGCGCACATCAACCCGGTGCTCCACATGATGGAGCTGAGCGTTGAGGCGGGCATTTCGAATGGCTTCGGGGTTCAGATCCACCGCCACGACTTCGGCGCCTCGCAGAGCGGCGAAGACCGCGGAGACTCCACAGCCCGTTCCAACATCCAGCAAGCGGGGTGCAGGTTGCCCCGGTGGACGCACGGGGATTGCATCTCGCAGAACGCGGGCAAGCATGCCACCGGTGCGGTTACTGACGGGATTGTAGACGTCAGGCAGCACAACAATGGCAACGCCGTCCAGCTCCTCCACAGCGGTCTGACGCGAACGTCGTCCAAGACGTGCACGCATCTCTGCCGCTCGACGAACCGGTCCCAGAGCGGCACTCCACAAGCGCGCACGACGACTCATTCTTCGACCTCGTCCGACCATGCCGATGCAGGAAGAGTGTCCTCGTCTTTCGACATCGCACGGTAGCGGCGGCGCTCATTCGCTGTCTGGTAGGGCGTCACAAACCGGTTCCACAACCAAGGAACAACCAAGGCGGCGCCGATGGACAGGATCAACACCCAGCCGCCTCCCCAGATGAGCGCCATGCGCCAGGAAAAGTGGATGCCCGTAAAGACGTTCAGCGCTGAGAGCGCCCCATACAGCAGCACCATCATGGGGATGATGAATGCGAAGACGAGGCCTCCTTGCATCAGCCACCACGACACACTGTTCTGGCGCACGTCTTCGATGGGTTCACTCACGCGGCCGCCGGTGCTGAAACAGGTTCACCGGAACCATCTAGTCGTAGTGGCGTGTGCGACCGACGTGTCACGTAGACGAACAAGGCCAACGCTCCGATAAACATGAGAATGGAGCCGTAGTGCCCTGGGGTCAGCCCGAAGTAGCGACTGTCGGCGCTGGCCAAGTCCGTTGCCCGGAGGAAATCGAGGCCAAAGCGAACCGGTGCATACAGCATGCCGAATGCCGCCAGGAAGAAGCCGGGAGGACGGTCTCGTCGGCCCCACATGTAGAAGAGAGCCGCAACCAAAACGGTGTAGGCAGCCTCATACAATCCCAGCTCGTGGCGAACGCCAAGACCCGGGAAGTCCATACCCAAGAAGAACTCGGTGGGACGACCGATATGGTCGTGCACAACCCCACAACCCACCCGGCCAAAGAACCAGCCGAACGGAAAGCCGTAGGTGATGGTGTCTGCATATCGAAGCCCTTCGAGCGGTGCTTCACGGCGTACAACCGATGGAAGTTCCTTCTTGTACCCAAGCCAGCCGATGTAGGCAGCAAGAGCCACGCCTGCAGTCAACGCAAGCTGACGCTGTTCAGGTGCGAAGATGGCCACAAGTACCGCTGCTAGACCGAGCATCGCGTAGGTCAGGATAGACAACCAACCTTCATACCAGCGAAGCAAACGATAGTAGACGAACGCTGCGAGCACCGCTCCAATGAAGCCGCCCATCGAGGAAAAGCCTTCCCAGAAGCGCAAGAACGCGAGCAGCGACTCGACTGGGGCGTCCATGCTTAGGCGGTCGTTCTTGTAGGCGAGGACCGTGAAGATGTGTCCGACCAGAAATCCGCTGATGACGACGAAGATGGCGCCATCCACAAGGTGACGCACGTCTAGCGACAGCTTGATGGCCCGCGAGCGCGCCACCTCCAGTCCGATAACAAACCCAATGCAGACCAGCGTGAACCACGGATCAATGGGCAGATTCCCCAGACCAGGGATAGGAATATTCCACACAGGGAGGACAAAGTAGGGAATCGAGGCGAACACCAGCACTCCGGATTGCCGGGCTCCTAACCGCCCAGACTGGCCAAGGCGTGGCGGCTAGCGCTGCACCGCGTCAAACTCATTGATGGTCACACCACCATTGCCGGCAGTTCGGGTGGACGAGAACGCGAGTCGCGGCTGGCCGGCCTCCTCACCCAAGAACCCATCCAACATCCATGTAGACGCATCCACGCCAAACAACGTGTCTGGGCACATGATGTCGAGGCCCTGGCCGTAGCACTCCATTGTGGGGGCGCCGGAGTCTGGCTGTAGGTCGGCAAATCCAAGAGACGTGCTGGTGAACGAAAAGCCAGTGAAGGGCGCATCGCCACGGGTTCGCCAATCGGTGTCACCGTTCAGAAAGACAGACAGAGCATCGTCGGGGCCATCTGCCACGAGTGGATCCAAACCAAAGCGAACCTCACCGCCGTCGCTCAATCCGTCGTTGTCCGTGTCTTCGTCGAGGGGATTGGTACCAGCTGCCAGCTCCCCGTTGTCACGAAGACCGTCACCGTCCGTGTCCGCGTTGTTGGGGTCCGTTCCCAAGTCCCGCTCGTCAGACGTCACAATGCCGTCCCCATCCGGGTCCGTGACATCGCTCACGCCGCATCCACGCGCCAACACCAACAAAGTGATCCAAGTCGCCACACAACCTCCACGGTTGAACCTAGGCCGTCAGATTCCGACCGTCAGTCTACTTAACCGGAGAACGCGCCGAACATCGCTGCTGCGACCACGTGATGAATCGAACCTTGAGCGAGAGGCAGAACGGACGCATCCATTGCCACCTGCTTGCTACCCAACGCACCATTCTGTTCACTGCTTTCAGGCGTGTACGCCTCACACAGATGAACGCCCGCATCTTCCGCCGCGAACATGCGCGAGGGATGACGCGTGAGAGCCAGCTCTGGCCCCATCATCTTGACGGCCTCGTGCTGGCGGTACCAAGTGCTCACCGAGGGACGCTCAATGTCCCGACCGAAGATGTACGACAAGTAGGCAATCGACGCCCCTCGTTCATACGCTTCCATGAGCTTTTCGCCGTCCCGTTGGACTTCCATGACGATCCGCTGCGTGTTTACGACGGGGTCCGTGGCGTCGTAGTAGGTGCGGCCAGCGCCGTCTGGGGCGGTGTGGTGGTGGCGCGCTTGCCACGGCGTGCCGGCGTACCGGCCACCCTGAAACACCATGTCGAAGCCTTGCTCGGGACCGGTCGGTCCACCAGCGCCACTGGCGCTTGGCAACAGCTGAAACAACCCAATCGCACCCGTTCCGTTCGGGTAGTGCAGGTCGCCGTAAGTGAACACGTCATCCATGCGTGCTTGATTGTCGAGCGCGCTCTCCGACTTGGAGTTGACGATGGCTGCGAAGGCGATGGCCTCTGGCAGCCCGGCCTCGACGAAAGTCCAGTAGATGACCCGGGCGTTTTCAATCTCGTTGAAGGGACCGTGGTCGCCAATCTCTTGGTCAACGAGCGGCCGAAATCCTTTGGTGACACGCTGTAGCCACTCGCCACCACTGAGCTTCATCTCCGGATCACACTCGAGCTCGCTCTGGTCCAAGGACCCCGGATCTGCCGACGCCGCGAGCGGTGTCAGAAGGGCCACGGTGACCGTGAGTAGGGAGCGCAGATGATGCAAAGAGACGACCTCTGGGATTCAGGGTCCGCGCTTACTCAGTCAGTTTGCACGGTGCAAAAGGCCAACGTTAAGGCAGTACATGAAGAACGTCACCCGCATGCACCACCAAAGCGGCATCATCGTCCGTTCTGACAATCAACGCACCATCTGTCGTAATCCCAGTGGCTACGCCCTCGGTGCCCCCCACTCGCACGCGATGGCCGATCGTGACGGCGCCCTCACGCCACTCTGCCATGACCGCCGCCGGATCCGACTCAGCCAGTTCAAGCACCGTCAAGAACGCAGATGCGGTGGCCATGGCCACGCTTGCGACATCCACCTTGTGGTCCAAATAGTCGGCCAGACACGCTGCGTGAGGCACATCATTCGGCGCCTCGGTGACGTTGACTCCAATCCCCACCAAGACCACATCTACACGACGGCCGGCCGTCTCAAGCTCGCACAACACTCCAGCGACCTTCTGTCCGTCGGGTCCCAGCACATCATTCGGCCACTTGATGCCAAAGCGGCTGCCAATGGCGCGTTTGATGGCAACAGCAGCAGCGAGGCTAACAATGCCGATGTCCGAGACGTTCATTGCTGGGCGCGCGATGATGGTCATAGCCAGACTGCCACCTGGTGAGCTCCACACCCGCTGCAGACGCCCCCTGCCTTGGCTCTGCTGGCCAGCGACCACGACCGTTCCATGACCGGCCCCCTGTGCCGCGAGCTGCCGTGCGTCATGCATGGTGGACGTCGTCTCGGGGACGTAGACAACAGTCGCTGTATGGCCAACCCGCTGGGCCGCCGCATCAAGCGATGCCTGCGACAGCGATGTCATCGCGTTCCAGCGACCTGTAGCGACAGATCTGCCCAGCGAGCCTGGTGAATCAAGCCGCCAGCACTGGCGACATCGAGACCAAAGTCGCGGATCCGCTCCAGCCGAGCCGGATTGATGTTGCCGCTCGCTTCCAGGAGGACGCGTGGGTCAATCGCTCGGGCCTCGGCAATCGCCAGCTGCAGTGTGGCGTCGTCCATGTTGTCGAGAAGCAGAACATCTGCCCCCGCATCAATGGCAGGGCGGATCTGGTCGATGTGCGTGACCTCCACCTCAATCTTGATCAGGTGGTGTACAGCTTCGCGCGCTCGCTTCACGGCCAACGCGACGTCTCCGCCCACTCCAGCGATGTGGTTGTCCTTGATCATGACGCCATCGTACAGACCAAAGCGGTGGTTGTGACAGCCACCGTGCCGAACCGCTGCCTTCTCGAGAACGCGCATCAAAGGGGTGGTCTTGCGTGTATCCACAACGCGAAGCTTGCCCTGGGCAGCCTTGCTGTAGGCCTGGACGTTCGTAGCAATGCCACACATGCGCATCATGAAGTTCAGCGCGAGCCGCTCTCCAATCAGGATGGTCCGAAGATGCCCTTTGACGTGGGCAATCTTGGTGCGGTCTTCTACGTGCGTGCCGTCTGCGGCCAGAACCTCGTAGGTGACATGGCCACCAAGGCGCCGAGCCGTCCCCTCAAACGCCGCGCGACCAATGTCGTGGCCACTGACCACCATGGGCTCCTTCGCTACGATGAAGGCCTCGCTCACCGTGTCGTTCGGGATGGTCGAGAACGTGGTGAGGTCGCCGTTGTGCAGGTCTTCGTCGAGGGCGGCCTCAATGAGTGCAGCGTGGTTCATAGTGCCTCCGCCAGGCGAGCACGGCTCGCGGCCAGAGTGTCATAACGAAGCTTGGCGGCAGCGAGCTTCTCGCGGAACCCGTCTACAACGTCCGCTGGAGCGCGGTCGGTGAACCCCTTGTTGGACAGACGCTTTTCAAGGGAGCTGACATCCTTTTCAAGCTTGGCCAACGCCTTGTCGAGACGTGCCACCTCTTCGCCAATGTCCACCACGCCATCGAGGGGAATGATGCACTCCACACCGCGAACCACGAAGGTGGCGACGCCAGCGGGACGCTCGGTCAACTCCGCAATTTCGGCACTTGCGAGCTCGGTCATTGCACGAGCATGCGGTGCCAGCTTTTCACGCAGCGACGCATCAGCGATGAGCACAGGAAGCGTAATCTTGTAGGACAGCTCCATCTCACCGCGAATCCGACGTATCTCCGTCACAATTTCTTGAATGAGCGCAATCTCGTCGAGTGCCTGGGGGTCTTCGCCAAAGTCAGAGGCCTTCGGGTACGGCGCTGTGGTGACAAAGCCGGTGGTGTGCGGCAACAAGTCCCAGATTTCCTCGGACATGAACGGCATCATGGGGTGCATCAGCCGCGCGATGGCATCGAAGGTGTGGAACAACGCCTTGCGAGCACCGTTACGACGGGCCTCGGTCTGGGCCTTGTCGTAGAATGCCGTCTTGGTCAGCTCCAAGTACCAGTCGCAGAACTCGCCCCACACGAAGTGGTACAGCTCGCTTGCGGCTTCGTTGAACTTGTATTCGTCCAATGCTGAGCGAATCTTGCCCACGGCCACACCGGTTCGCACGCGAATCCAGCGCTCGTACGGTCCTTCTTCACTCTCTAGGGACGGGTCCCAGTCGCTGCCGTTCATGAACGTGAAGCGCAGGGCCTGCCACATCTTGGTGGTGAAGCGACGACTGTTGTCCACGCGCGAGTCATCCCACTGGATGTCACGGCCTTGAGCGGCGAAGGACACCAGGGTGAAGCGGAAGGCGTCTGCCCCCCACTCGTCGATGGTGGTCAGCGGATTGATGACGTTGCCCTTCGTCTTGCTCATCTTGTCGCCGTTGGCGTCGCGAACGAGGGCGTGGATGTACACGTCCTTGAATGGCACGCTTCCGGTCAGCTGAAGCCCCGCGAACATCATGCGAGCAACCCAGAAGAAGATGATGTCGAAGGCCGTGGAGAGCACCGATGTTGGGTACCACTTGGCAAAATCATCACCGCCGTCTGGCCAGCCGAACACCGAGAATGGCCAGAGCGCAGAGCTGAACCATGTGTCGAGCACGTCTTCTTCTTGGGTGAGTGCAACCCCCTCACCGGCCTTGGCCTGTGCTTCTTCGAGAGTGCGGGCCACAAAGATGTTGCCGTCGGCGTCGTACCAAGCGGGAATGCGATGTCCCCACCACAGCTGACGGCTGATGCACCAGTCACGAATCTCGCGCAACCAGGCGTAGTAGGTATTCTCCCACTGCTTGGGCACAAAGCGGGTGAAGCCATTTTCGACGGCGGCGAGGGCGGGGCCGGCAATCGGCTCCATCTTCACAAACCACTGGGTCGACAGAAGCGGCTCGACGACGGCTCCACTGCGCTGTGACCGCGGCAGGGTCATCATGTAGGGGTCACAGCCACGAACGAATCCGAGCTCGTCGAGCTTGGCCTTGACTGCTTTGCGTGCGTCGAAGCGGTCCATGCCGGCGAACTCGCCGCACACGTCGTTCATCGTGCCGTCTTTGTTGAGGATGTTGATCATGGGCAAGTTGTGCCGCTTGCCCACCTCAAAGTCGTTGAAGTCGTGGGCCGGTGTGATCTTCACACAGCCGGTGCCGAACTCGGGGTCAACCAAGATGGCGTCTGCCACAATCGGGATGTGTCGTTCCACAAAGGGGTGCTTGACGAACTTGCCGATGAGGTGCTTGTAGCGTGGGTCTTCGGGATGCACGGCCACAGCGGTGTCGCCGAGCATGGTCTCGGGACGCGTGGTCGCCACAACAATCTCGGTGTCTCCGCCGTCAACCAGCGTGTAGGCAAAGCTAAACAGCTCGCCCTGAACGTTCTCTTGCTGCTCGACTTCGAGGTCTGAGAGTGCTGTTTGGTCTTCCGGATCCCAGTTGATGAGACGCTCACCACGGTAGATGAGGCCACGTTCGTGCAGGGTCACGAAGTGCTCGGTCACCGCCTTCTGAAGCTCAGGGTCCAGTGTGAACCGCTGACGGGTCCAGTCGCATGACACGCCAATGCGCTTGAGCTGGTTGGTGATGTTGTCTTGGACCTCACCCTTCCACTCCCAGACGCGCTTGGTGAACGCTTCACGGCCGTACTCACGGAAGTCGAGCCCCTCCGCTTCAATCTGGCGACGCACAACCCATTGGGTAGCGATGCCGGCGTGGTCAATGCCTGGAATCCAAACGGCGTTGTAGCCATCCATCCGCTTGTAGCGAATCAGCACGTCCTGCAGGGTGTTGTTGAGGGCGTGGCCCATGTGCAGGCTGCCGGTGATGTTCGGCGGCGGAATAACAATCGAGTAGGGCTCGCCGGGCGCGTTGGGGTCCGCGGTGTAGACCTCGGCATCGGCCCAGGCTTGGGACCACTTGGTGGCAGCGGCGTGGGGGTCGTAAGTGCCGGGTAGCTCGGGCGCGCTCATGGGTCTCTCCAACGAAGGGGCGCCCCACTAACGCAGTTGATGGGGACGGGATACCGGGGCGCTCTACTCGGAGACGTCATGAACAAGCGCACCTTCGCCATCCCCGTTGCTGGGGCTGCTGGACTCTGCCTCGCTACTGCCTGTGGCTCGGACCCTCTCGCCGGATCGTGGGAACTGACCAACTTTACCGACGGCGCCGTTGTCCGTGAGTTGCCCCGGTTTACCGACAGCGGCGACAACTACTACAACGAGTTCGGAAGCATTGTTATCGGTGACGACCTGCGCGGTGCTCTGACGCTCATCAGCTACGTCAGCGACTACTACGGCCCACGCGAGCAGTTCTTGTCTTCGATCTTTTCGGGTACCGAAGTCGACAAGCGCACCTACGAGCTCGTCACCCGCGGCGACCTTCAGGTCACCTTCAACTGTGAAGTTGGCGAAGACGCTGACGGCGACGACGAGCTGACCTGCTCTGGACAGCAGACCAATCTACAGGCCGCGTCCATCACCGCCCGGCGCTTCGCCGAAGAATAGCCGTCGCTACACACGCGCCCTAGCGCCACTTGACGACGTCGAGCACCGCTCGGCACCGGAGTTTTTGTGCATTCCGATCTGAGTTTTGTCACGTCCACCGCGGGGTTCGACGAACTCAAGACGGTATTGATCATTGGGCGCCGCCACCTGCTCAACCATGACGTCTGCGCCAGCGTGCTGCCCGAGCACCTAGGCGAGACGTTGTTGACGGCCCTCGTCGGCCCATCGCGCGTTGGGGATACTGGCCGAACGGCATCCACCCACTTCGGGGACCCCGTTCAAAAGTGGGTCTTCGGCGTGCTTCCAGAAGCCTGCTCACGACACAATTCGCCCAGTCGCGCATGGGCAATTCCAGGGATTGTCCGAGCAGCTGGTGCCCCACGCTCCTTAGGAATCATCGCCATTCTTGAGGACGCTTCCTTTGCCAATGCCGTGGCTGCGTCCATTGCCAGCGCGCTCCCCACGTACAGCGCCGCTTCAAAGCAAGCAAAACGCGCGACTACCGTGCTCTTGCTTGGACCTGACGGGTCCGTCGTTGACCCAACTGCCGCCCAGGTCGTCGCAGCAGCTACCCGCGACGCCGCACAGTGGGTCGACATGCCCCCCGATGTCCTGCACCCTGAACGCTTTGTGGCCGAAGCACAGGCTGTCGCAGCTCGGTTGGACAACGTCGCCGTTCACGTTGTTCAGGGAGAGGCGCTGCGCGAGCAGGGTCTCGGCGGGCTGTATGGGGTGGGCCAAGCGTCTACACATCCACCGGCCTTGGTCGTGCTCGATCACGGCCCAAGCGACGCTGGTGCGCCGATTGTTCTCGTCGGAAAGGGCATCACCTATGACACCGGCGGATTGTCCATCAAGCCCAAGACGGGCATGCCAGGAATGAAGACCGACATGGGGGGAGCGGCCGCCGTACTCAGCGGCTTCGAGGCCCTTGTGCGCCTACACCCCACTCTGCGCATCACCGCCATCTTGTGCATTGCCGAGAACGCCCTCGGCAGTCGGGCCATTCGTCCAGATGACGTGCTGCACATGCTCAGCGGCCGCACGGTTGAGGTGAACAACACAGATGCAGAGGGGCGATTGGTCTTGGGTGACGGTGTCGCATGGGCCGTCAAGTACCGAAATCCCGGCGTACTCATCGACATGGCCACCCTCACGGGTGCCCAGATGGTCGCGACCGGCCGACTACACGCCTCAGTGATGAGCAACAACGAAGCTCTAGAACAGCAGGTCGTTGTGTCCGGGCGCAACAGTGGCCAATTGGCACATCCGGTTCCCTTTGCACCAGAGCTGTTCAAACGCGAGTTCGCAAGTAGCATTGCAGATATGAAGAACTCGGTGAAAGATCGAAGTAACGCTCAGGTCTCATGCGCTGGGCAGTTCATTGCGAACCATTTGGGCGACTACGCCGGCCCTTGGCTTCACATCGACATGGCCGGCCCTTCCGTCTCCGGCAGCCGTGCCACTGGGTATGGAGCCGCCCTACTTCTCGACCTTATCCCGAACTTACGTCTGCCACCTGGCAACAACGAAGCTGGTACACTCGCCACGTGAGCACAGAAACCAACACCAGCCCCTCCAAGGCTCCAGAGACCTTGGCGCGTGGCCGATACCAACTTCGCGAAGTCATAGGCGAAGGTGGCATCGCCTCGGTGTGGAGTGCTGTTGACCGCACTCTGGGTGTTGAACGGGCGATAAAGCTGCTCGATGAGCAGGCCGGGCGTTACCCAGCATTCCGTTCTCGGTTTCACACCGAAGCCCGCATCATGGCCCGTATCGAGCACCCCACCGTCATGCGGGTGTACGACTACGGAAGCGAGGCGGGTCGCTACTACTTGGTCATGGAGCTCATCGAAGGTGGCTCGGTCAAAGACCTGCTGGTCGCTGGCAAACGGATTCCACCGGACCGGGCCCTCCGAATCGCCTTCGACGTGGTCAGCGCCCTCACCGCCGTTCACGCAATGGGCGCCATCCATCGCGACGTCAAGCCCGGCAACATCCTTCTCGCGACAGACGGCTCAGCACGACTCTCTGACTTCGGCATTGTCCGCTTAGTCGACAGCAAACCCTTGCACGAGACGCGCAGCGACGACCGCTTAGGAACAGTTGGGTACATGGCACCCGAACAGAGCGTGGACCCAACCAATGTTGGGCCTCCCGCAGACCTCTATGCTGTGGGGGCCACGCTATTTGCCATGGTGACAGGCCGCCATCCAAGTGTTCTTTCTGCTCTTTCACGCCGTCCCGAGCTACTGGCCAAGGTCCATCCGGCTGTCGCCGGCGTCATCATTTCTGCCACCGAGTGGCAAGTCGAAGACCGCTACCGCGATGGGCGAGCCATGGCCCAAGGCCTTGCGGACGCCGTTGACGCTGTCTCCGATGAGCCGCTTGGGATGAGCTGGATGGCCAAGCTTGATGTCTCACTAGAGAACTGTCTCGCTCGTCGCGGGCGCAAGCCACCGGGCCCCACGCCGCCCATCCTGTCGCCGCGCAGCCTCGCTCCCATCACCCCAACACGGGCAGATGAACGCACGCAGCCGGGAAGTGGCCGCCTACCCGACCCCGCCACATTGCCAGGCGACACAGACAAGCGCATCCCGCAGGCAACCGTCAGCATCACTGCGCTATTCGGTGCTTTCGGCCTGGGCATCATTGTCATGGGTGCCAGTGCATTCGCCCTGTGGTTCTTCTTCGGCTGAGTGCTCGTTACTCGTCCCAGGCGTCTACGAGCAATGGAACGAGCTCCCCAAGCGCAGACAGCGTAGCGTCGATGTCTGCCTGGGTCGTGCTGGGTCCTGTCGAAAACCGGACACCACCGCGTGGGTCTGGGTCTGCCATTGCCAGCAAGACTGGGGACGGATCCAAGCTGCCCGAAGAGCAGGCTGCACCGTGGGACACACAGATACCGCGAAGGTCCAGCGCTTGAACAACGGCCTCCCCCGCAACCCCGGGAAACACAACGCACGTGACGGCGTGAAGCCGCGAAGCCCCACCTATTTGACGCGCTCCGAGAGCATTGAGTCCGGCACGAAGGCGGCTAGCGAGGCGTTCGCTATGGTCTGACCGCACCGCTCGGTCACGAAGGGCTACTGCACACGCAGCGCCGAAGCCGACGACTCCTGCCACGTTCACCGTACCCGCGCGGCGCCCTCGTTCCTGCGCACCGCCGGTCAACAACGCTGGAAACGGGTCGCCGTCTGTCAGGACTGCACATCCGACCCCAGGGGGCCCGCCCATCTTGTGCGCGCTCATGACAACGGCGTGCACACCACTGAAGTCCATGTCCAGGCGTGCGGCGGCCTGGACCGCGTCTACATGAACAAAGGCCCCGGTCTCGCGAGCACGGGCGCTGACGGCCGCAATGTCGTGAATGACCCCCGTCTCATGGTTCGCGGCCATGACGCTCACGAGCCCCACCCGTTGGGGGATGTCCGCGACGCGAATGGCCCCGTCTCGGTCCACACCAATGACGTCGACGGGCAGCCCCGTGAGTTCTGCGGCCCCTCGAACACACGGGTGTTCAACCGCACTCACCGCAATTGACTGCTCGGCACCGAGCCGAGATGCGGCACCGCGAATGATGAGGTGGTTCGCCTCGGTGGCCCCTCCGGTAAACACAACCCCCGCAGGATTGCCGCCCACCAATGCAGCGACCTGCGCACGCGCCTGCTCTACGGCGACGGCAGCCGCTTGCCCGGCTCGATGCACCGAGGCAGGGTTCGCTGGACGGCCCCACCACGGCTCCATCGCGTCACGAACCTCGCCAAGCATGGGACTGGTGGCGTTGTGGTCCAGGTAGATCACTCAAACACTCCTACCGAAGCCAGGCGAGTGGCTAGGATGACACCAATACCGTGCACACGCTGCAAGTCACGCGCCGATGCAAACGGGCCGTGTTCGGTACGCGTAGCAATGATGCGCCCCGCCAGAACAGGCCCCACACCCGGCAGCCCAACAAGGTGCGACGACTCTGCGGTATTGAAGTTGACCGGGGGCGGAGTCGGTCTTGCCGGCGGCGACGGCGTCCACACCAGCGGATGCATCTCGGCGAATACCGTTGCCCCAATGCCCCGGACCTCACGCGCATCATGAGGCGTCTGCAGGCCTTGCGCCTCATGCAGTCGCTTGGCGAGAGAGGCTCCGACCCTAGGAAGATGCATCAGGGCCTGGCGGTCATCGCGGTTCAGATCGACACGCTGGCCACTCAGCAGCGGAGACGCGCGCTCCAGTCGCACGGAGCCATCAGCTAAGACGCGAACGCGAGCTCCGTCATCCATCATCGCGTCTGCGTCGGACACTCCACCAGCCAAGCCCACGGCTTCGCCTACGGTTGCATCGGGCGCGAGTGAAACCCACCCTGGGTACGGAACCTGGCCAACAACCTCGACAGTGACTGTCTTGGGGGCGGGAGCGACCGTGTGCCATGCAATCAGTACCAGGGTCGACAAGACCACGACCAACACCATGGGTAGGCGTTCACCCGGCAAGGAGCACCAACAGCGCCTCATGCTTGGGACCACTGGCGGTCACGGTGACTTTCCGTGCCTCGGTCGTGTCGTCCATCAGCTCCAAGTGGATGTGCAGCGCATCCACGGGCAGAGCATCCGGGAACAGTTCCGCCCACTCCAGAACAACAACCCCGCCGGCCTCGAACAGGTCGTCGATGCCCAGCTGCTCTAGGTCATCATCACCAGACAAGCGGTACAGGTCGCCGTGCCACAGCGGCAGTCGCCCCCCTTGCAGGGTCTGAATGACCACGTAGGTGGGTGATGGAACACGACCTTCGATCCCTAGGCCACGGGCGAGTCCACGGGCAAGCACCGTCTTGCCCGCCCCCAGATCACCGCTAAGTCCAATCGCGAGGCCTGCAAAAGCGCTCGCCCCCAGTCGTTGACCGAGAGCGAGCATCTCTGTTTCTGTATGGCAGATGACGTGCATGACCGCCGCAATGCCCTGTGGGAGACGACACTGCAAGGAAACCTACCGGGAGTAGTCCCGGCGACCTCCTACTCCACGCCGCCTTCTGCGCCGTCGACGCCCACTTCCTCGGACTCACCCACCTCGGCATCTGCCACAACATCTGCGAGAACCGGGAGCATCAGCTCGTCACCCGGGCGCAGGCGTTCCAAGTCGACGCTGGGGTTGTACGCTTCGAGCAACCACACGGGGATATCCTGGTTGTTCTTTGCGATTCCCCAAGCAGTGTCGCCTGTGCGCACTTGGTAGAAGTCGTTGCCGACCGAGCCTCCACGCAGGGACAGGTAGCCATCGACCCGAACCTCGCGGTGAGAAGCCCGAGACAACTCGACCTGGCTCAACGCAGCACCGGTGACCGGCAAGAAGACCTGTGTTCCGACCGCATAGGCCCCATCCAGGTCAAGTCCCGACCACAGAGCGACGTCTTCGACCGGCAGCTCAGACCAGCGGGCGAAGTGCGCCAGCGTCTCGCCACGACGCAGCTCGAACCAGCGCCCTGGCGGCAATGCCTCGACAGTCTGGGCGACTACTTCCGGCTCGGCAACCGGTTCGACGTCGACAACAACCTCGCTGATGGGCGCCTCCGTGCCCTCGGATGTGGAGACCCAGGGGTCGACAACAGGCTGGACGTACACCGGGTTGCTTGCGACGACCGTTTCGCTCGGCTCAACGTCCGCACAAGCCATTACGACGGCGAGCATTCCGAAGAGAGGGAGAGTGATGCGCTTCATGGGACCTCCTAGTGACCCTGTGTGGGTCTACATTGGAGGTTGCACATGCCGTGCCAACTTTCCTCGATACAATCCACCGTTTATGCGCTAATTTATAGCATCATGGATAGATTGATAGCATTGCAACGATTGCGGAGGCTCTGATGTCAGATGTCAGAGGACAGATGTCAGAGCGTGCCAGCCCAGCTGGCCAGCGAAGTCAGGTTTCCGGCAGCGCAGCGGTTCACGTAGACCAAAGACCTGCGGTCGCACCTGGCGCAAGCCGGTTGCTTAGACCTTTGATTTCCCGTAACACCAGGAACTATCTGAAGTCAGACGACAGTTGTCAGAGCGTGCAAGACAAGCTGGGCAGCGAACAGAAGTCCCGACAGCGTTGCGGTATACGCGCATCGAGAGACCCCACTCGCAACCGGCGCAAGCCGGTTGCTCTGACCTCTGACCTCTGACCTCTGACCTCTGATTTCCCGAACCACCAAGATCTTTGTGAAACGAGACTCAGAGCCGCCACGCAATCCGCACTGCCAAGCCTTTCGCAGAGACTAAGACTCTAGGAACGACCGAAGTGCCTTGAGCGCCGACTTCCAGCTCTTGTCGAGCGCAGGCCACTCTTCTTCGTCATCTAGAATGCCAGCGCCGCTGTGGATGACGCTCACGCGAGTCTCGTCACCGTCACGGGCTACCTGAAACTGGATGCGCGTGCCCTTGGTAGGCGCCGGGCTGTTCGAGTCCCACGAAATCTCGAACTTGCTCGTAGGACGGCAGGTGTGGATAAATCCAACCTCTTCAACCGGCTCACCGTCGTCACCCTCACTCGTCAGCACAATGCGGCCACCCTTACGAGCGTCCACCCGGGCTTCGTCGACCCACCAGGAGGTGAGGCCTTCGGCGGTAGTGATAGCGTTCCACACGGTGCGTGGCGCTGCGGCGATGTTGAGCTGCTGACGAACTGACGGCATTCGGCGACGTCCTCCGGAGGGTCCGGCGTACCTCGCCTGTGACGGGTCCGCCAAGGTCCGCCCCCGTTTGTTGGTCACGCCGCGTCGCGTGGCGCCTTTCGAAGAGTCTGAATGTGCTGCAGAGCCATCCAGTTTTGCCGTGCAAACATTCCCGCAAGCATCGCAATGTACAGACTCGAAATGGTCAGGCCGTTCAGCCCAATGACAATGACTCCAAGGGTCACGGCCAACACCAAGCCCACCGCATGGGCGCCAGTAGCTGCGTTGATGGGTGTGAGTACCGCCGACAGCACGTTGCGCAGCGCCTGTCCCCCATCCAGCGGGAAGATAGGAAACATATTGAAGATGCCCCAAGCCACGTTCAGGCGGAACACCAACCACAGCCAGCTCTCGGTGACCTCGCCCAACGGTAGTGCCACGATGGCCGCAAAGCACAACAGGGCAATGGCGAAACCAGCGCTAACACCAGCAACATTGATGGACAGCTCTTTGTACCAACGGTCCGTCAAACGGTCCCGTCGGGTGTGTCCGCCCATCTGATGCAGACTGATCTCAACGTTCTGTAGACCAAACGAGCGCGCCGCGAACGCATGTCCAAGCTCATGCGCCATCAGGCTCCCCACAACAATGGCAATGCCAATCACCGTGTCGAGCATTGTGTAGTCGAGGTACAGCCCGAACAAGAACAGCACAGAGAGCAGCAAGAAGGCGCCGGTCTCTATGGTGACGGGAAAGCCGAACAGTTTGAACGTCATGCGCGGGGCTATCGCGCGCTCACCCTCGCGGCGACGACAGCGACAGGTCCAAACCGTTCTTGTAGGTCTCGCAGCACTCTGTCGTGCAGATGACCATCTGCGGCATCTGCAATGACCAGAGCCGCACGTCCAACCACGGCCTTGGGCGCAAAGTGCAGCTCGGCAATGGGCGTGCAAACCGCACAGCGCGGACAGGTCAGACGTGCAGCACCCGTCGAACGAAGTTCGGCGAGCACAGGTGCGAAGACCGGAACCACGTTCTCAGAGCAGCTCGGGCAGGACACGCGAAAGCCGCCCTGTTGGTTGGCGTACAGAGTCGGCACCAAGGGGACGTCCACGCGAATGCGCACGAAACCCCCAGCGACCCAAGTGCTCGCCGCGGGGCCCGGAGCGCCGGTCGGCAAGCAGACCTCAGCGTCAACGGCATGCGCAAACAACGCCCGGGCAGATGTAACCGCACCCTCCATGGGCGGTACCACCATCAGGTCTAAGCGTGACGAGGGACGGGGCAAAACCACTCCATGTGAACGCGGGCTGTCGGGGAGACACCACCAAGTACCTTTATGTCATCTACTCACTCGCCACACTCCGCCCAGACGGATCAAGAACTCGCCGAAGCTGCTTCTGCTGGAGATAGCCTCGCCTTTAGCGAATTGGTGGACCGTCATACCGAACGGATGGGACGACTGGCCCGGCGCTACATGAGGAGCGACGTAGACGCCCAAGATGCCGTGCAAGATGCCTTCCTCAATGCCTGGACGCATGTTCGACGATTTCGAGGGGACGCTGCGTTCGGCTCGTGGCTGCATCGCATCACCGCGAACGCCTGTCTCATGGCTATTCGCAGGCGCAAGCGACGCCCCGAGATGCCGCTCGATGCCTCTATCAACGAGCTTCCTGCGGCGTCGCGACGTCACCCACATGCGTTGCTTGAGATGGAGGAGCTCGGTGAAGTGCTTCGCGCAGCGATTGCCGACCTTCCCCCTCACTACCGTGAGGTATTCGAGCTCGCTGATATGCAGGACTCCACCATGGCGGACATTGCACGTCAGACCGGTTTGACCGTACCGAACGTGAAGACGCGACTGCACCGCGCTCGCCTGAAGCTGCGAAGCGCGCTGAGCGAGTACCTCGACGCGGCATAAGCATCGTTCGATGGTTTTTTAGTCGAAAGAGAGGCAGTGGACGTTGAGCCATGAGCTGTCTAAAGACTGGACTGCTGCGTCCGACCATCCTGACCATGCATTACGTTAGGTGGGCCGCAGCGATTTGCTGGGCCACTACACCTGCTGAGAGGCGTGACTCCCCTGCCATCCCAAGTCCCATCGCCGTCAGTGCATGACCGTGCAACACGGACCATTGGAGGCGTGCGTGTCAGTGAACGGGAAGGACGTCGCAGTCGAGAGAGACTGCGCTGGACACTGGTCGGCTCCACCTGGCTTCACCTGCTTGCCGTGCTTGCGTTTCAGTGCAGCCCGAGCCCGTCCGACGTAGACGACCCGTCGACAGCGCTGACACTCATGGCAATTGAGCAGCTGCAGGTACAGCCGCAACAACAAGCCGTCGATGACGCGGGTTCAGCGCTACAGGCCCTGACTGACCGAGCCTCTGTGGTCCAGGCCGATGCTCAAAAGGCACTGCGCGAAGTGGTCGCCCTTGAACAAGCGCTGCCCACCGCGGTGGACGACCCCGGAAACCTCAGCGCCGCAATGGCAGAAGCCTACGCATTTGAGGCGGTCCTAGAGGCGACATCCCCGCTAGCTACCGACACCCTAGCCGCCCTTACTCTCGCCGAGTCCGACGTCTCAGCAGCGGTAGAGGAACTACAGGCCATCGCGCTTGCCGCCAACGTGCTCTCCACAAGTGCCGCTCGACTCACCGACCAATCGACTGCTGCGCAGGTTCCGGCAAGCCGCTTCGCACGGCCAGAACAAGCGCTGGCACAGCTCGTCGAAGAGGCGCTATCTACCCTGGCCCCAGCCTTAGCGACGGCCGACCCAGGACAGGCAGCGGGTCAGGCCAGTCAGACCGCGAACGACCGCCCCGTCGCTGCACTGGATGCCCCCCCGACAAGCCCAGATGTGGCCGTCACCGACGCCGCAGCCGAAGAGCGTCCCGAGGCTGTTGAGTCCGACGAACCAGAAGCCCCCAAGGCCATCGAAGAGCAGTCGCCGCCACAGGTGCTCCAGAAGTTCATCCACAGCGATGAAACCGTCCTTCCAGACGCGCCTGACTACGCCGACTACATCTCCGCCGCAGACGCCAACGACGATGACATGCGGCGGCGCCAAGTGACCGCAGAAGACGAAGGTGCTCACACCCTCTGGCAAAACGGTAACCAAGCCGCTCCGGCAGCTCCTCAAGTCCAGGCTGACGAAGGCGAAGCGGCCGACCCCATGGGTGAGCCAGAACAAACAGCCGCTCAGGAAGTCGTTGAGGACCGCCCCCAAGGTGGTGGGCAACAGGGCTTAGAGTCGGGTGAAGGGGCACAAGGTACCCAAGGCCCTTCCGCGGACGGCGGCGCTGCGGCGGCGGCGGCGACCGGTGGAGCTGAAGCGCGAATCGCTGCTGGGCAAGGGGCTGTCGCCGCACCAGGCCGAACTGGGAACGTGGCGGTGGCGGGTGCAGCTGGAACTCCGACCACAGGCGCTGACGGCGCAGCCGAGGCCTTTGCTCCCGCTGCTGACGCCAACGCAACCGGCTCCGAGAGTGGCTGGTGGCGCCCTATGGCCGCACGCATGGTCGCTCCAGCACGTCCCTCCACCCCTGCTGCCGCTGCCCCGACCGAAGCTGCCGTCTCTCCCACCCAGTCCGATGGTGTCGCTGAAGTCGAGCGCCCGCAGGAGGAGGACGACTTTGGCGGAACGGAAGACGCCGACGACACACCAGCCGCCCCCACAGACACCGAGACACCGGCAGAGACCATCGGCGAGACCGAAGAACGTCAGCCCGCCACCGACCCGATTGCTGACCTGCGAGCCGACCTTGGTTGGGGCGGCATCGACCGCACCCAGCTAGCGCCGCGAGCACGTCCGAGCGGTCAAATGGGTGTGCCCGGAATGCAGGCGACCTCGCAGCAGCGCGTACTCGACCCTGAGTTCGACGTCGACACCGTCTCCTACGTACAAGCGCGCGGCACCGAGATTGGCGAGTACACCGAGAAGGTGTACGACATCGTTCAGACCGCTTGGTACGAGGTGGACTTGTCCGACGACGAGAAGGCGCTCGGCATCCAGGGCGACGTCACAATCATCTTCCACGTTCGACGCAACGGCCGGGTCGAGGATCTGTCCGTTCTACGGCCCTCTGGAAACGCCCTGCTCGACGGCATGGCCATCGCGGCTGTGCCCAACAAATTGCCGCGTATCCCAAGAACGATTCCCAACAATGAGCTGCTGCAGCAGATCACCTTCCACTACCGCAACCCGCTGGTGAGCGCGCCCTCGGCCGCGCCGCGCTAGGTCGTGCGCCCCTGTCGGAGGCGCCATGATTCTGCACCACCTCGAACGCTCACGCTCCCACCGCATTCTCTGGCTACTCGAAGAGCTAGAGCTTCCGTACGAGCTGAAGACCTACAAGCGCCACCCCAAGACCATGCGTGGGTCGCCGGAACTTCGCAAAGTCCACCCACTTGGCAAGTCACCACTTCTGGAGTTTGACGGAGAGGTGTTCGCGGAGTCAGGCGCCATCGTTGAAGCGGTGCTGGACCATGTCGGCGGTCGTCTACGTCCTACCGAGCCAGAGGCCTTAAATCAGTACCGGCATTGGCTGCACTTCGCAGAGGGAACGCTGATGACGCCGCTGCTCATCGCCCTCATTACCAGCAAGATGGGCGGTCCCGACGTCCCCTTTCTCATCCGTCCCGTCGTCAAGAAGGTCGCTGCCACCATCGACGCGACGTTCACCACCAATGAACTCAAGAACAACTTTGCGTTTATTGAGTCCCATTTGGCCAACAACACCTGGTTCGCCGGCGATGAGCTGTCAGGCGCCGACATCATGATGAGCTTCCCCATCGCAGCAGGGGTCACTCGAGCCGGCATCAAGACCGACTCACACCCACACACTCAGGCCTGGTTTAAGCGTGTTCAGGCACGTCCAGCCTACCAGAAGGCCCTACAAGTGGGCGGCCCGGTGTTGCTCTCCAGCTAGGCCCGCAGTGGCTACGCTTCGCGCACCTTGGTCGTGAACAGCCACGCCACACCAATCGAGATGATGTACAGAATGATCATGGGCACGCCCAGCAGAGTCTGGGTGAGGATGTCTGGCGGTGTGATGATGGCTGCGAGAACGAAGATGATGACGATGGCATAGCGGAAGCTCTTCACCATGTCTCGGGCATCCACCAGTCCCAGGCGAGCCACGAAGAACACTGCAACCGGCAGCTGAAAGCAGGCTCCAAAAGCCAGGAGCAATCGGACCAGCGTGCTGAGGTAAGCCTGGACAGACAGGACCGCTTCAGCAGGAAGCACTGTCAAAAAGAACGGAAAGGCCACCGGCAAGAGCACGAGGAAGGCGAAGCTGGCACCCGTCAGAAACAGAAGCGTCGATGCTAGGGTCAACGGGAAGACGTACTTTCGTTCTTGCTTGTACAGCCCAGGCGCCACAAATCCCCAGACTTGGAAGGCCAAGACGGGCGACGCGAGCAAAACACCCGCAATGACGGTCGTGTACAGCCAGACATAGACGCCTTCCATCGGGGCGTGTACGGCGAGCGTTCCATCGACAGTCACATCGGTGAACTCAGGCGGAAAGATGCTGCGAATCGGACCCGTGAGCCACAAATACAGCGCATCCATCTGCGGATACGGCTCAGCGTCAGTCAGCAGTAAGCGCATGGGGGCAGTGAGAAAGCCGTAGATGGGCTTGATCATGAACGCTGACGCAATCATAGCAACAACCACAACACCAAAGCTGACCATCAGCCGGTTTCGGAGCTCCCGAAGGTGCTCCAGCAGTGGCATGCGGTGTTCGTCTTCCGGTTGAACATCACTCATTGGGTTCTTCCGGCGGAAGCAGTGACGGGGTGTCGTCTTCCGGAGGTGGCCCAGGGAAGATTCGGCTCTGGCCCACGGGTTTGTTGGTCATCAACGTAGGCTCCGCTGGCGCAGTACCATCCGCAGAGGCCTTGGCAGCAGCGGCATCCGCGACCTCCCGAGCGGCCTTCTGGCGCTCGCGCAGCTTCTCCAAACGCTCTTCGGCATCTTGCCGGTCCGCTTCCAAGACGAAGGCACGGCGCAACTCATCTGCAGTGCGACGCAGCTTTCCGTAGTTTTGCCCAGCCCATCGAAGTGCCTGCGGTAGCCGATCTGGTCCAACGACCACCAGCACGAGCCCGCCGATGACGAGCATCTCGCCTATGCCGAGCCCAAGCATGTCTCTCCCGAGGTTGCGAATGTCGGACGTACCCTGCGGTTCGAGCACCGGCAACGCGACGCTGCCGCCTCAGATGCGCTATCTACCGGCGTCCGACCATGAGGTGTCCGGTGTGTCGATTGTTTGGGTTCCGCAGTTCAGTGCCGGGTCGCGCGCACCGGTCGCTGCTTGAGGCGGAAAACGCTGTTGCTAGACAGTCTATCCGCCACACCAATGGCTGGGGTATCGGCTGGTACGTGGATGATGACGCCTACGTGGTCAAGGCCGCAACCGCCGCCCACGAGAGTGAGCGGTTTCAGCGCGCGAGCCGAGGACTGACCAGCCACACGATGGTTGTTCATGTGCGCCGGGCGACCGTGGGCATCATCGACACCATGAACGCCCACCCGTTTCGCTACGGGCGCTGGCTGTGTGCTCACAATGGTACGATTTTTTCTTTCGACGAGCACTTCAAAGACTGGATGCTCGAACAAATCGACGAAGGCTTCCGTCCGCTCATCATGGGCGATACCGACAGCGAACACCTGTTCTACTACCTGCTGTCTGCTCTTGCTGACAACGGCATCTCCCGTTCTGGACGACTGCCCAGCGACGCCCGAACCGTGGGTCGCGTCATGCGAGCGGCACTGCTCGCCCTCGACCACCGGGCTGTGGAGCTGAATCTCGAGCGCCCCATCGTCAACGTGCTGCTGACCGATGGCCGCTGCTTCCTTGCACACCGCGCCGGAATGCCACTTCATCTGTCCACACAGAAGCACTTCTGCCCAGACTTCGGCACATGCCCAGAGCCCAGCAAGGTGTGCATGCTTGCGCGCAGACCCGAAGACAAGCCCGTCAATCACCTGCTCGTCGCGAGCGAGACCATTGGCGAAGAGAACGTGTGGGAGGAGCTCGAAGACGGCACGACACTCGTCCTAGACGAAGCCTTCTACGTCTACCGAACCGCCCCAGAGCCCGGCTGGACGGAGCCAGAGCTACCGGAGCGCTTCCGCCGGTCGCTCACAGAATAACGGGGATTGAAGCGCCGAGTGTCAGCCCATCTTCCGCAACAATGATGCGGTGGGCAATCACCCCTACTCCCTGTTTCGCAGCAGCGCGTAGTGCGTTGCAGTAGGCCGGGTCGACCTCATCTGCGGGCCGAACCTCGGTGACGTCTTCGCGTGCGACAGCGAACAGGAACGACGCCTTTCCACCGTCCTTCACCAAGCGCAGCAGCTCACCAATATGCTTGAGTCCACGAGCGGTGACGGCGTCGGGAAAGGCAGCCATGCCGTCCTCTGCTCGCAGCGTCACCTGCTTGACCTCTACCCAGTGCGGCACGTCGTCCATCGTCACCCGAAAGTCGACACGACTGTCCCCGGCAACGACCTCACGCTCGATAAGCTGTGCATCGACGAACTGCGGAACAACACCGTCAGCGAGGCCCTCGGCAACCACATTGTTCGCGAGTCGTGGGTGAACACCAATCCAGATGCCATCGATCTGAACCTGCTCAAGCGTCCACGCCAGCTTTCGCTTGGGCGACGGCGCATGCTGCAAGCGGCACGGCGCGCCATCCGCCAGACAGCTCGTCATACGGCCCGGATTCGGGCAGTGAGCGGTCACCACAGTGCCGTCAGCCAGCTCAACATCAATGAGGTAGCGCTTATAGCGACGGACGACGCTGCCCAAGACCAGCGGCGACGGGTACTTCAACTGAACACCCGGAACACACCGACCTTCAGGTAGCGGCCCTCTGGGAACGTGGTCAGCCACGGGAAGTCCGAGGCCTGACCACCCCAGTAGATCTCCTGTCCCTTCCGACCCGCCTTGGCGATTCCCTTGTGAATCAGCCCGCGAAAGTCACGCGGTGACAGCTCGCCACGGTTGCTACACACCACCAGCCAGCCGTTGTCCGACGCAACACGAGCCGCTGAAGCGACCAACCGAGGCATGTCCTTCTTCGAGTTCCAGATGCGTCCGTCTTTGGTGCGGCTGAAACTGGGCGGGTCCAGGATGATGCGGTCAAAGGTCTCGCCCGAACGGCGAAAGCGGTCCAACACATCGAAGGTGTCCGACTCGATGAAGCGATGCATTCCAGGGTCGAGGTCGTTGGCACGGAAGTTGTCTTCAGCGCGCTCAAGGTACGGCCCAGCCAGGTCGACCGTGACGACGTCGGACGCACCGTTCACCGCGGCCGCCACGCTAAACGCACCGGTGTAGGCGAAGGTGTTGAGCACTGTAGTCCCGCCCCAGTGCGGCTCCAGCCATGCACGAACGTCGCGCATATCGGAGTACACCCCAACATCGGGGCCATCTGATGGACGAGCCCGCAGCCGCAGTCCGCGCTCCAGCACGGTCACATCGGACGACGCTGCGACACCGGACACAAGCCCAGGAGGCGGCGAGAAGTCGGCCACCTTTCGGTCATCGCGTGAGTCGGGGCGGTAGCACAGATACACCCCACGGGCGTTGAGTCGGTCGGTCAGCCATGCAGCCACACCGTCGACCAGTCCCGCAAGGGATGGCGTGTCTAGAATGACCACGCCATAGTGACTCCACCAGTCAATGCGAATGCCGGGTAATCCGTCATTTTCAGCGTTGCAGATGCGGTAGCCGGTCGTATCGGGGCCGAACAATTGCTGACGCAGGCCGAGCGCACGGTCCAGCACACCAAACAGCCAGTCACGGTCGACGGGCCCGTCATCGTGTCGCAGTACACGGACCGCAATCCAGCCATCATCCGCAATGCCGGTGCCTAGGTAGGTTCCGTCCGCATCTTGCAGGTCAACACGCTGCCCCTTGCGCGGGCGTCTCCCGTGGACTTCCTTCGGGTAGACCCAAGGAAAGCCTTTGCGCAACCACCCCGCACTGTACGGATTTACGTGAACGACTCCGCTCATGCCTACTCCCTGCTCGCAACTGTAGCGACCGACTGACCCGGTCGAATCCATGACTCATTGGCCCAAGCGACCAATAGGCCGGGATGGGCAGCACGCAACTCTTCGAGAATCTCGCCCGACAACGCCCGAATCCGCGCGAGCACAACCCCACGGGAGTACTCCACACCGGGCCGGACTAAGGGGCGCAATAGGCCCTCATGCCGGACCCGCGGACCACTACGCCGACGCCAGGGTCCAGCGCTGACCGGCGCCGCTGCCGGTTGCTCCGCGACGCAGCCCAAGTGCGCCAACACTCGCAGAACGGTCTGTGCGGTCTGTCGTTCTGCGGCCGGTGCCAACGCTCCACGTGGGCCACACTCGAGGGTCAGCGCTGGCACCCCCAACCGGTTGACACAGGCACCTGCCAGCGAACGGTCGAGGCCAAACCGAACGTAGTCGCGTTCCGCATAGTCATGCAGGACCACAGCTCCAGTCGCCCCCGCGATAGCCGCCATCTGTTCGGAAATGCGCGTCTTAGCCTGGCCAGAGTGGCTCACTGGACGGTCCACAATGACGTACGGCACGGCATCGTAGCTGTCCGCATGCAGGTCTAAGACGGCCGTGGGTGATGCCGCCTTGATGCGCTGCCAGACCCAGGCCACATACCGACTGGCGGGCGTCCCACTGTCGTCTCCAGGAAAGACCCGGTTGAGGTCTTGCCCGTTCGCGCCGAAGGGGCGGGTCCGTTCGAGTAGCCCACGCGGGTTGATGGACGGAAACACCGTGACGGTACCGCGCATAAGCGTGCTTTTGAGGATTTCAATCAGCAACAGAACAGCGCCCGTACCCACCGTCTCATCGCCGTGGACGTTGGCACACAACACGACCTTCGGACCAGGCTGTGTGGCCCGAAGCCTCACCTGATGCAGGACCACCTCTGGCCCACTCTCCGACCACGTCTCCGCCATGTGTTCGACGCGCATAGGTCGCTCCCCACGCGCTCGTAACACCGAACCGCCAGCGCTCTACGCGCCCACCAAAATCAGGGCAACGCAGCCTCTGCACGGGCCCGTGCAGCACGTCGCTTCAGCTCGCGCTTCGACACCGTCTTAGTGGTTCGGACCACGATGTCTCGCCCGATCAGAGCGTTGACAACGACCGCGCCCATGGTCATCCCGAACACAGGTGGAACGAAGCTAGCGCTTCCCTGAATCTGGAACCGGCTCTCGCAGGTGTTGACCTGGTTGCTGTCCTTGTCAGGGCAGATGCAGCGGAAACCCGCTTCAACGACGGGGTCCAGATCATTGGGAGCCTCTTCCGTCCACACTGCCGGAATGTCCAGGTCTACCTTCTTTTCGCGCAGAAGCCGCCGAAGCAGGCGCGCGAAGGGGTCATTGCGCACGTCTTCCAGCGGTGTGATGCGCACACGCGATGGGTCGAGGCGTCCACCGGCTCCCATTGCCGAGACGACGGGAATGCCTCGCTTCGCGCACTCGGCCAACAGATGGACCTTGGCAGTCATGTTGTCGATGCAGTCCAAGACGTAGTCGAAGCCCGGCGAGAGCATCTCTTCTGCTTCTTCAGCGCAATAGAAGCGCGGAATCGCGATGATGTCTGCTTTGGGATTGATCTGAAGGCAGCGCTCTTCCATCAGCTTGGCCTTGGGCTGACCCACCGTCTTCCGCGTCGCATGAAGCTGACGATTGAGGTTGGTGATGCACACCCGGTCGAAGTCAATGAGGGTGAGATGTCCAACGCCTGAACGCACCAGTGCCTCAGCCGCGTAGCTGCCCACTCCGCCTAGGCCAATCACTGCGACGCGAGCGGACTTGAGACTCTTAAAACCGTCGATTCCGACGAGCAGCTCTGTCCGGTGAAACGGGTGCATCTTCATGCCGACCTCCTACGAGCCTCCGCCCTAACCTGCCGTCCGCCCGGAGAGAATCAGCAACCCCGTCACGAGCTTCAGCGCTTTCGCAATTGCAGTGGTGGACACTGGACTGACAGGCGGGAGAACACCTAAATCCACGGCATGGACCACTCGCGCCTGTGGCCCGGACCGCTGCGGCTGTGGAAAGCGCGCATGACGCACATCGAGCCCATCAAAGCCAAGTGGAGAGGCGGATGGGTCGAGCCACTGCAGCGCTAGAAACAGCAACGGACGGTGGGCCTCCAAGTCCATCTGCTCGTCGGTGAAGTGCGCTCCCATCCAGTCGGTATGACGCGGTCCCTGGCAATCTCCACCAATGGACAGCAGCGCCAACACCCGGTCGCGAAGCTCTGGGCGGTCTACGAGCACACGCAGCACCGCAGCCACGCTGTCGCCGGCGGCCACAATCACTAGCCGGTCCGCTGCCGTAGGTGCGTGTTCCAGCAGCTCGTTCCCAAGGTTCTCCTCATCAAAAGCTCGGTGAGCACCCAAGCCAACAAGGGCATCGAGCACCCCGGGGGCCTTGCCATCTCGTCCGACCACAATCCAGGTTGCAGGCACTGCACGAGACAGAGCCGTCTGTACCGCTGTCCCGTCGTCAGCACCCCAGTCCCGGACCGCATCCCAGCCTGTCGCCTTACCCAACAGTCGCGCGGGGTCGTACGCAGCGCCCAGATCAGACGGGTCTGACAAGCGAGCCCGCCGGCCGGCGTGATCCCGGTCGAACAGGGTCTGGTACCGCCCCAGTGCGGAGGGCTCTTCGCGCAGTGCAGCGAGAAGTGCAGCGCTCCCCGCCTCCGTGGACGGCAGGGTGTGCGTGTCTGCGGTCAACCAACGCTCAGCGCGGTCCACCCACGGATGAAACGGTACACCTGCAACAACCTCGGACTCCCAGGCATCCAAGTCGCCGCCGCGCGCTTCCACGACGCCCATCCACAGCGTGGCCAGGCAGGCCTTGAACCACCGTTCTTCGGAAATCTCTGGGGTGTCGGGCAGTGAGTACCACCCCGCCACCAACGCAACTACAGCCGCCGTTCCGGCCAATGTCAGGCTGAAAGGGTCCGTCACCGGCGGCGGCGACCCTTGCTCGGAATGGGCACCGGAACGAGTTCCGGTTGGGGAGAAAAGGCCTCGTCAACGGCATCACGCCATTCACGCAGCTTGTCAGCGATTGCGTCCCACACCGTCTTTCGTTTGTCCGACTGAGTCATGCGTCTCCTCGTACTAGACTACGGTACGCGCAGACGGTCCGAATGGCCACACCCTAAAGGGGTTTGGTGACGAAATGCGGCATTCTATTGACCAATTCCTGCGGGCATCGCAACCCGTCGCGGCGTGGAGGCAGGCCCCTCAAATCCAGTGAGATCGAAGCTTGTAACCCGCCACCAGAGTCCCGAGACGCGGTACGGGAGGAACAAACGATCGGGTCGAAGCTCCGGGCGAGGGCTCTCTGTCGCGTAGACAATGTCGGAGAAGTCTGGAGCAATAGACACCTGCAATCGGTACCCGAGCGCACCGTCCACACCTGTCCACTCAAAGTCCGGCGTGCGCAACGTGCCCCCGGCCGTCGGAAGTGTTGGGTTGCCCGGTGGCAGCAGGTCAACCGGAGGCGACGGCGCTTGTCCAGGAATCGTCCGGCTGCCCTGCCCGTTCGCCACTGCGACCTCTGCACCGCTGCCCATGACCGCCACATCTCCACCGATCGCTTCTGTGCGTGCAGAACCCGCATCCTCCAAGGCCACACGGAAGCCCCCGCTGTCGCCGGTGGTCACACCTGCTTCGGACAGCACCGTGACATCTCCGCCCCCGCCGTCGATGGCGCGGATTTCAACGCTGCCCTGGGTCACTTCTACGGCACTGGACCGCCCGCTCGGCCGATTCGTGACGGCCACAATTCGGATGCAGGTGGAGGGCAACAAGATCAGGTCATCGTGCCCGTTGACCCCATCTGTTGCGAGCCGCAAGGTGGCGAACCCATCCGCGTTGGTGCACGCGAGGCTTCCTGGCGGCAACGTCATCTGCACAAAGAGTGGGGACGTGCCCGACGGAGTCGTCACCTCACCCGAACCCGAGACGGCCGTCACGATTGCCTCTTGGTCGACGTGACCAGCGATGGGCGGCAACGTCAGAACTGTCCCGGGAGGTACTTGGGCTCCTGCCGCAAGGCCATTCTCGCCACGCACGACCGCCGCGAGCGCTGAATCCCCGAGCTGCGCGGCAATGGTTTCGATGGTCTCGCCATCGCGCACCACGTGTACGTCTGCAGACAAAGCGAACGCCATCAACAACGCAATCATGGAGCACTCCGAAGCGGTGTCAGGGTGACCCTGCGTTGCTGTGGCCCCGGTGGACCGTCTGCGATTTCCGATTCACCAAGGTGAACTTGTTCTGGTGGGGCTCCGGCAGCGATGAGCGCAGCGCGCACCGACTCGGCCCGCCGGCGTCCCAATCTTGCATTGGCGTCGGCATTGCCCTCCGGAGACGACCCACCACGAAGCAGAAGGTGGCCGTCCCCCATGGCCTCCGCGATGGCTTGTATTTGGCCTAGTACTGAGCCGGAAACCGAGGCGCTGCCGGAACCGAACAACACGCGGACCGGCTCTGGAGGTGGCACGCGCACCCACAGCGCCATGCCGTCGCCTACATAGGCATCTACTTGGGCCACTCGACCGTACCCGACCACGTCCAGAAGCACCGGTCCAGGCGGCGCGTTGGTGACGACGACACCCGTTGGGTCCGTGGAGACCTCATCACCATCGAATCTCACCACATCACCCGGCCAGCCCACGACCACAATGGCTCCCTGTTCAGGGGCACGCTCGAGACTCACAGCACCACCGGCGGCATCGACGGTACCGGGTAGAAAGCCAGGCGCACGAACCTGAACGGGCTGCTCTCCGCCGTACTCAGCCAACAACGCCCCCGCCTCGCTCGCAGGTGCCCAGGCACACACCGGGTGTGGAATCCACACCATGGCGCCATCCGGTTGCACGGTGATCTCGGGTAGGTCCTCAGGCACTTCGGCTAAGACCGGTTCCGCCTCAGGCTCTTCGATGGGTACCGGTTCGGGCTCCTTCTCCGGACGTGGAATTCGCTCGCCCTCACGCTTCCACAGAACACCGCCAACGCCAAAATGTAGGGCATCGAGACCTGCCAGCCCAATCTCAGCCCCCGCCTCGATCCGAAATCGAGCGCGTCCGCGTCCAACCGGAACGCCCGCAATGCCAAGCGTCAATCGGGGGTCGAGACCGCGTTCATCCAGCATGGCGCCGGCGCCGAGCAAAACACCTAGGCCGCCATCCTCAGTACGGTTCGCGAAGATACGACCGGCAACTCGGGCAGCAGCGAAACCACCGGCCGACGTAGCGCCACCTTCAAGCTGACCTTCCACCGCCCAAGCAGCACGCGCCGGAAAGCCGACGGTGACCCGTGCACCTGCGCCTGCGGGACCGTCTGAGCGCACCAAACCAATCGCAGACGCTCCAAGCTCCGGAGACACTCCAAGCTCCGGAGACGTTCCAAGCTCCGGAGACGCTCCAAGCTCCGGAGACGCTCCAAGCTCCGGAGACGCTCCAAGCTCCGGAGACGCGTGCGCAGTCATGAATAGGGCAAGCCAAAGCATCACAGTAGCAGCATCCTTCGCAAGTGCGCCCCTCTAACGAGGCCGTGCATCAAACGACGTGATGTGGGTACCACGACGGTCACGGAACCGTCCCGAGAAGGACCGTCCAGTCCACTGCGCCTCAATCGTGCCCGCCCCATTGAACTCCGTTGGGTCAGAGAGCTTGAGGGTAGACGTGGCGTCGTCCCATGTTCCAGTCATGGTGCGAGATTGATGGTTGTCCGTATCGTTCGACCGATCCGCTTCAGAGAACCACGTCTTAATCGTAGCGTTCAACGCCTCAGAAGTCCCCGTCAAACGCAGCTCTACCGGACGGGTGTCCAGGTAGCCCGCATACCGACCGATCGGAAACGGTCCTGTCGCAGGAGATGGGGCTGGCTCAGTCCGGATGGGCACTGGAGCCGGCCGCGGCGCCACAATGGGAGCAGGCTGAGCTACGGGTTCCGGTTGCACCACCACGGGCGGTGCTGTGTCGATGTCTGAGTCGACGTCCGAGTCTGGCTCGGTCCCCAAGTCAACATCTGCGATGGCGTCCATCCCATCGGTTCCCACCATGTCCGCTAGGCTCGCGTCGGATGGCTCACCCATGTTGACCACACCCTGTCCGCTGACACACACCACAACCGCAATGATGAAGGCTAGAACGCCAAGTCCAACGCCCCAATACACCCAAGCGGAGCGACGAGTTGTCTGGACAATTGGCGGCGCCGGTAGCGGCGTAGTCCCAGCAGCCGGCGGAATCAGCGTGGGCTGGGCAGACAGCGTTGTTGAGTTCGGCAGGCGTACTAGCGGCGTCATTGTCCGCATAGCTCTTGCCGTTACATCCGCCGGAGGCCAGATACGGGACGCGAGCGGGCCCGGTGTCGCTGTTCGAACGCTGACCGGAGGGACAGCGTCATCCTGCACGGTAAACAGCGGTACTTTCGAGGCGTTCGGCAGCACGGCCCACAGCTCATCGGCCATCTCGGCAGCCGTGTCGTAGCGCTCTTCCGCCCGGTAGCGAGTCGCCTTGAGAAGAATCGCCTCTAGGTCCGCAGGCAAGCCTCGCAGGCGCTTGTCGCCCGCTTGAACAACGAAGAGGTCCATAGCGCTGCGATAGGTCAGCAGGGAGTACAGGCTGCTGCCCACGGCGTACAAATCCGCAGCTCGGCTGACCGACCGCGCATCCAAGCGCTGCTCAGGGGCCATAAAGGCCAGCGTTCCCATGGCCACGCCGGTGCGGGTACTTCGCTCTTCGTCCGTGCCGTCGCGCATGGCAATGCCAAAGTCAGCCAGACTGGCCACACCCTTGGCATCCAACAAGACATTGGACGGCTTAACGTCGCGGTGAACAATGCCGACCGCATGCGAGGCGGACAGCGCAGCGAGAACTTGCAGCATCCAGCCTAGCGCAGCGCTGACCGCCAGCGGTCCGTGTTCGCCTATGTCTGCGAGAGTCCCGCCAGACAGGTACTCCATGACAATGTACGGACGACCTTCGTCCTCCCCAACATCCACCACGCGCAGAATGTGCGGATTGTCCAGATTGGCCATCATCCGGGCTTCGGCGGCTAGCCGGCGACCCAGGTCAGCATTGCCAACCCGGAGCACCTTCAACGCACGCAGGACATCCAACAACGTGTCCCGCACCAGGTACACCGTGGCAGTGCCACCGGTACCCAGGACCCGAATCACCTCATAGCGGTCGCCAGCGAAGTTCTTTGGCGCTCCGCCTCGGGGAGAGTCGGTCAAGCGGCAACCCTGTCTCTAGGGACACGAGATGACGCACCCGATGGGTGAATGTTGGCCTGTGGCATCACGCCACTCTACCGCATGAGCCGTTCAATCAGGCCCCGGTCCCCTTGCAGAGCGACCCGTTGCCAGTAGAAAGAAAGACCCCGCTCCCCTCCAAGCTCCTCTCCGCCGCCGGCAGCTCCCGGTCCACCATGCACGAAGTTGGGCAAAACGGTTCCGGGTCCAATGCTCTGGTCGTGCACCTTCTTCGAACCCCACACAATGCGCCCGTGCCACGGCATCAGCCCTGTGATGGTCGGACGTGCCCACTTCAGGTCGTTGCTGTAGATGCTGCACACAAGCCCACCACCGCCAGCGGCGACAATGCGCTGGGCTGATTCCGACGTCCCATCATACGGAATGACCGTGGCAACAGGGCCAAAGACCTCGGATTTGTGAACCAGGGCAGCATTTTCACCACCCTTGGCCAAAAACAGCTGAGGAGCCACGAAGTAGCCAGTGTCAGGCCGCGCACTGGGGTCTCCCCAGACACGCTCGTGGGCGTCCTCGAGAGCCGCAATTCCGGCCAGAATGTCCTGGTGCTGCTTTGCCGTAGCGAGTGGCCCAACGCGGAACGCCCTGTCGGCGGGGTCTCCAGCCTTAAGGTCAGCCAATCGCTCGCCTAGCGCTTCGACCATGGCCTCCGCATGAGCTTCGGGAACCACAATACGACGGACAGCTGTGCATTTCTGCCCAGCCTTCTGGGTCATATCGCGCGAGATGTCCGCTACAGCCATGATGAAGGTGTCTGACCCAGGTTCGACATCTGGACCCAGCACCGCTGCGTTTAGACTGTCAGCTTCAACATTCACCGGAATGCCGAGCGCCAGAACACGGGGATGGGTCCGAATGACTCGGCCTGTGTTGCCACTACCCGTGAAGGCCACGCAGTCCTGACCTTCCAGATGGTCAAGCAAGTCGCGTGGTTCGCCCACCAACAACTGAAGGACACCGTCAGGGATAAGTCCTTGTTCATGCCACAGTTCAACAATGCGTGCGGCGACCAAGCTGGTCTCCACTGCCGGTTTGGCCAGAACAGGAACGCCCGCCAAGATGGCACAGGCCGCCTTCTCGCACAGACCCCATGCGGGGAAATTGAACGCATTGAGATGCACCGCGATGCCGTGACGCGGCACGTTGTAGTGGTGTCCAACCATGCGAGCCGATGAGCGCGTCAGTGGCTCGGGCTCCCCTTCTGCGAGAACGCGAACATCACCGAGCGTCTTGCCCACATACGCGTAGTACGACAGTGTTCCAGCAGCGCCATCAATGTCGAACTTGCCGTCTGAACGGGTGTTTCCGCTGTCAATGCGCGCGAGGTCCAGCAGCTCATCGCGGGCTGTATGAATGGCACGCCCCCACCCCTTTAGAATCAGGCCGCGCTCGGCGAATGTCATGGAGCGCAGGGTCGGGCCGCCAACGGTTCGGCCGTAGGACAACGCCCCAGCAAGGTCTAGTCCTTCGTCGTGAACCTGACCGATGCTGTCGCCGGTGGTCGGGTCGAGCAAAGTGAGTGGCGTACCGGTTCCGGTGACCCACTGGCCGTTCAAGAAGCTGGATGGGGTGTGCATGCGTCCTCCGAGTTCGGGGCGCTTTAACGTCCGCGACGAAGTACGCGCTCATAGACCCGAATGACATCGAGCGCTCTCGAATCCCAGCTCCAGCGATTTACGATATCTGCCCTGGCCAACGTAGACAATCGCTCTCGACGGGCCGGGTCATGAACCAGGTCCTGAATCGCAGCGGCAAGCCCCTCGACGGTGTCATCCGCTGCCACAACTACACCGTCGATCGGCCGAGCCGACCCCGGCGCGCACACAGTGGGCACCCCAAGCCCAAGCTGATTCAACAGCTTGATCGGGAATCCTCTACACAATCGGCGTGGACACACCGCGACTGTTGAAGCGGCTAGGGCGTCTTTCATATCGGAAAACCCGGCTCCTCCGACAACCCGCAGCCGCTCGGCTCCGAGTCCGAGGCGGCGGCCGAGGGCCGACCACGGCTCTGGGTCGTTACCGGTAACCACCAACAATCCGGCCAAAGGGACGAGGGTCATGGCCTCAAAGAGCCTGTCGAGGTCTTGATACGGGTCCGTGTTTCCGGCGTAGACAACCCACGGTCGGGAATCGAGGCCGTACCGTAGTCGCGCGCGCTGTGGCTCCGCTCCCTCTAAATCCGCCAGACGCACGCCAGGAGGACTGACCGCTGTCATTCCCGACAATGTCTCCACTCCACCGTGCGACAGGGCAATCGACGCATCGGACACAGCCGGAACGACAGCATCCACAAGCCGTCCGACGTGACGCACCCCCCGGAACGGAAACCACTGCTGCAGTTCCTCCGCCATTGCCGTGTGCTGGCCATACACAACCGGGCACGACACACGTGCCAAGCGCGCGACCAGAGGGCCCTCCACATTGTGCCCATGAACGATGTCCAGTCCTGGGACTTTGGACACCGCACGCGCCAGTAAGGCGTCCTGAGCCAAGCGCGACCAGTGGGGACCACTGCGCGTAAACCCACCCCCGGGGACCTTTCGGGCGCGAACGAGCGTTACCCCTTCAGGCCCCTCTCCACTGCCCGAATAGCAAGCCAGATGAACGCGCACACCGGACCGAACCAACGCCGCGCACAAATGGCCAACGTACACTTGGGAGCCGAAAGTGGCAGGAAAGGGCATTGGGGCGACATGACATACGCGCAAAAAATTTCATCCGATAGGCAGCGTCAACGCCGCCACACAGGGAATTGTGTACTTCTAGCAGAAACGGACGCCAGCGATTGCCGACGGCCGTTCCTCCCCAACCTACTAGCCCGGACCGGTCTGGCTGGGATAGCCTGCGCGTCCGATGCCTCTTGAAGGGGCTGCTATGCAATCTTTGGAGGCAAATGATGTTGCTGTTGACCTTGGCACTGAGCATCGCTCAAGCACAGGACGCGGACATCGAGCTGAACAGTCAGCTCTTTCACCCCACCATTGATGGTTCACGAACCATCTGGACCGATGACAGCGCCAAAGCGGAGAGCGGCACTGCTATCGCACGTCTGGTGTTCAGCTACACCAACCGCCCCTTCATCTACGAGCCGTCGCCAGGTGCCGAGCCCATCGCTTTGGTGTCGGATGCGCTTCAGGCAAATGCGCTGGTTGGCTACACGCTAGGCCCCGTCCGATTGGGCGTCGACCTACCAGTCTACCTGTTCACTGCAGGCCAGCAAGAAGACGGCGGCGCTGGCATTGGCGACCTGTCCATTGACGGAAAGGTCTCGCTACTGGACCGTGCAGGCGGCCTTGGCCTCGCACTCGGTGGACGCGTAAAGCTAGACACCGCAAGCGTGGACCTGGCTCTCGGAGAGAGCGGTACAAGCGGTGAAATCTTCGCTATCGCGGACACCGAAGTCAACAACTGGCTGTTCACCGCCAACCTCGGCGCTAGGTTCCTACCGACCGTGGAGCTGACCAACGTGGACCTGGGTGACCAGTTGTTCGCTCGGATTGGTGCCGGCTATCAAGTCGTGGAAGACGCCGGAATCTCTGTCGACATCGTCGGTCATACCAACCTGTCCGCCAAAATCAGCAACCCAGCCTCGTCACCAATCGAAGGCATGCTGGGCGGCTGGTACCGCGTCGCAGATCCGTTCGTGCTTCGCGCGGGTGCAGGCACTGGCTTTACCCGTGGTGTCGGCTCCCCTGTCTTCCGCGGCGTGCTTAGCCTTGGATACGAGCCCAGCGGCAAGCCCCTGGACACAGACGGCGACGGCATCTCGGACAAGAACGACAGCTGTCCCACCGAGCCTGAAGACATCGACACTTGGGAGGACAACGATGGCTGTCCAGACCCCGACAACGACGTCGACAGCATCCTGGACATCAACGACTCGTGCATGAACGAACCGGAAGACTACGACGGCTGGGAAGACGAAGATGGCTGTCCAGACACCGCTACCCAGGTCACCTTCCGCGTAGAAGACCCGAACGGTGGCCTCATCCCGGTGGCATCGACACAGCTCACCGGAACCGGCATTGACCACACGGACGACAGCGAATTCCAGCTCGTCTTGGAGCCCGGCCTCTACAGCGTCGACACCATGGCGGAAGGCTTCACGCCGGCTGATGCACGCATCAACGTTCCGGAGTTCGAGCCCTTCAGCTACACCCAAGTGCTTCAACCAGACGTACCCATGGGTCGCCTGCGTATCCGCGTCATCAGCGCTGACGGTGAGCCCATAGAGAACGCCTTCTGGTTCAAGGAAGGCCAGACGCCCACACCGGTAACGGACGCAGAGATCAGCATGACTCCCGGCGATTACCCCATCCAAATCCGTGCCGAAGGGTTCGCTCCAAGCACGGCCGAGGCTGCGATTGTCGACGGTGACCTGTCCCGCATCTTGGTCATGCTCCAGCCATCGCGTATCGAGATGGTTGGCGAGCGCATCAACCTGCGTGAGAAGGTCCAGTTCGCCACGAACCGCGCGACCATCAAGCCCGGCAGCTTCCCGCTGTTGGATGAAGTCGCAACGACCATGAACGACCATCCGGAGCTTCTGAAGATTCGCATCGAAGGGCACACGGATGAGCGCGGCAGCGCCTCATACAACTTGGACTTGTCCGAGCGTCGCGCAGCAGCAGTGCTTCGTTACCTGACCGACCGTGGCGTCGCATCCAGCCGTATGGAGAGTGCCGGTGTTGGTGAAGCGCGTCCATTGGACCCTGCTAGCAACGACGCCGCTTGGGAGACCAACCGACGCGTTGAAGTCTCCATCATTGAACGCGCTGACTAGCTAGTCGCTCGCTCACCGCAAGAAGGCCCTCGCACACTCGTGCGGGGGCTTTTTCGTGGGGGTGCTCTCACCGCAGTCGACCATGACACCCATGCCCGGTTCTGTGGCACGCCCGCCATCCGCCAAAGCCCAACACCACGCCACCATGGGCATCGTAGGACTTGGCACGCCTGTTGCAACGATTACTTTGAAATCACTCACTCCCCGGAGGCATCATGACATTCTCAAACGCCCTCTCCCGCGCCCTTCTCCCTGCTGCCTGCCTGGCGACCATCGCCCTGAGCGGCTGCGACAAGACCATCGAGCCAGTACCTGACGGCGACATGGCACTGCGCACCTTCCAGACCTGTGATGACCTGGAAGACTACGTCGAAGAAGCCATCCTAGAGACCCTCGTCCGCAACGCTGGCGGCTACTGGGACTTCATGGCTGTCGACGACGCCGAAGCTGACGGCGGCGGCGGCGGCGACGAGCCCACCGACTTCACCACCACCAACAACCAGGAAGAAGGCGTCGACGAAATCGACATTGTCAAGACGAACGGCACGCACATCTTCAGTGTTGAAGACGGCAAGCTGTACATCACCAAGAGCTGGCCCATCGCCGAGACCGGGTTGGCCTCCGCGCTGGACATCGGTGGCTACGCCCGCGGCCTGTTCCTCCAGAACGACACCGTTGTGGTCGTCTCCCAGCTCTGGAACAATGAGATCGAACAGGACGACTTCATCGCTCGTAACTGGTCATCCACCCGCCTTACCTTCGTCGACGTCTCCGACCCCGAGTCCCCGACCGTCACCCGTGAAACGGACATCGAAGGCTACTTGACCGACGGTCGTATGATCGATGGGAAAGGCTACTTCGCCATCAATAGCTACCTACCCATCCCACAACAGTACTGGGAGTTACTGTGGAATGAAGACTTGGACCTTCCACAAATCGAGTGGGAAGACACCGAGGAAGTCCGCGAAGAAAAGCGTGGCCAGATTCGCGACATCCTTCGTCCGCTCATTGCCGACATGTCCACAGACATGGAACTGACCGACATCTTGCCGCTTTCCCGCGACCAACAGATTGGCGAAGCTGACGCCCCCATCGAAGCCCTGCACGCCTGCAACGACCTGTACCGTCCGGCCGAAGTCTCCCAATACAGCGTTCTGAGCATCGTTGAAGTCGACATCGAAGGCGACAGCGAGCTGGAGACTGCGGGTCTGTTGTCGGACGGCTGGACCGTCTACGCCTCGCAAGACAATCTGTACGTCGCACAGACCAGCTGGTGGTCGTGGTGGGGCTGGGGCGACCTCGACATGACCTCCCAGATTCACCAGTTCAGCCTCACGGACACCGGCCCCCGCTACACCGGAACCGGACAGGTCGAAGGCTGGCTACTCGACCAGTTCAGCTTCAGTGAGTACGACGGCCACCTGCGCGTTGCGACCACGGACATGGACTGGTGGTGGGGAACCCCAGTTGACGAAGACGCACCCGAAGCCGCCAACAACATCTTCGTGTTGGAGAACCAAGATGGGGCCCTCAATGTTGTGGGCGAAGTCCGCGGAATCGCACCTGGCGAGCGCATCTTCGCAAGCCGCATGATGGGTGAAAAGGGCTACCTTGTGACCTTCCGTCAAGTAGACCCACTGTTTACCATCGACCTGTCCGACCCCACCAACCCCACGGTGGTTGGCGAGCTTCACCTGCCCGGATTCAGCAGCTACCTGCACCCACTTGGCGACGACCACCTGCTGGCAGTCGGAATGGACGGTGAAGAAGACGGCACCATCAACGGCCTCGCGGTCAACGTGTTCGACGTCAGCGACTTCGCCAACCCGCGTCTGGCACACCAGTGGACGCTCGAGAGCGACGACTGGAGCTGGTCAGAGGCTCTGTGGGACCATCACGCCTTCACCTACCATCGCGGCGTGCTGACCTTCCCGGCGTACACCTGGACCGACATGGGCAACGGCGATTGGGACTACTTCAGCGGCGCCATTGTCCTGGACGTTGACGAAGACGGCATCGAAGAGCTCGGCCGCATTGACCACCGCGACCTGGTTGCCGAGTCCGACTGCCTGTACGACTGGCAGTGCGAAGGCGAAGACGCCTACTACTACAGCTACGCATGGATGCGTCGCACCGTGTACATCGAGGACAACGTCTTCACCTTGTCCAACTACGGAATCAAGGTCAACGACCTGAACTCTCCCGAGATTGAGCACGCATCGGTCGTCTACAACCCCGTGCAGTAGTTCTCCCCACGGCATGATGGGTAAGGCCCGAGACAGTCCCTCTGTCTCGGGCCTTCGTGCGTCGGCACCGAGTCGGGATACAGGCCAGACCCACACTCTGGAGGCCCTCATGGACCTGATTGGCGCACTGACATCACAGCTTGGCATTGACTCAAACAAGGCAGAAGCCGTCGCAGGTGGCGTGCTCGGCGCCATTCGCGGACAGGTCGCGGACAGCGCAAGCCCGGAAGCAGCAGCTCAGCTCGACAGCGCTGTTCCCCAGCTCGGCGGCTGGATGGAGAAGGCCAAGAGCATGCTTGCCGATCCGTCCGAAGGCCCAGCAGTTCCTGACAACGGTGGTGGAATTGCCGGAATGCTCGGCGCAGCACTCGGCGGAGGTGGCGGAGGCGGACTTCTCGGTGCCGCAGCCGGAATGCTCGGTGGCAAAGAAGCCCAGGACATCGCCAAGGTTGGCGTGTTGATGAACGGCCTTGGCCTAGACGCCAGCAAGACCGCAATGGTCGCTCCCATCGTCGTCGGCTTCCTCAAGGACAAGCTCGGTGGCGGTACCTTCGACATGATTCTCAAGGCAGCACCCATGCTGTCGGCGCTCAAGGGCACGGGTGGAGATGACGGTGGTGCAGCCGGTGGAATCGCCGGTGCCATCGGTGGTCTGTTCGGCTGATATGGCGGCTCGGGGCGGGTTTGTCCGCGCATTCCTATCATCGGCACTCGGGACAGGTCTGTCTCGAATCCTCGGTCTTGCGCGCGACATCGCCATGTCCAACTTCTTGGGCGCGGGCGTCCTAACAGACGCCTTCCAGCTCGCCTTCACCGCCCCCAATGCCTTCCGACGCTTCGTCGCGGACGAAGGTCTGACCGGCGCGCTCATCCCCACCCTCGCTGATGCTGAGCGGAAGGACGGGATTGACAGCGCCCGCACCTTGGCAGATGCAAGCTTCACGGTACTGATGCTGTTGTGCCTGGTGCTGTGCGCTGTGGGCATGTTCCGCCCCGACTGGATGGTCCTTGCCTTCGCAAATCCGGAATGGCGGGCCGTAGACGCACAGCGAATCCTCGCAGAAGACCTCACACGAATTCTGATGCCGCTGCTCATCTTGGTCAGCGCAACGTCTTTTTTCGAAGGACTCCTCAACCTACGCGGCCACTTCTTCGCCCCCAAGGTCGCTCCTGGACTCATCTCCGCCGGCATCATCGGCGGGCTGCTCATGGTGAAGGGCGCACCTGAAGACTCGCTGCTGCCGGTCTACGCCGCATCGTGGGGAGTCATCGTTGGTGGCATCCTGCACGTACTCGTGAACGTGCCCTGGGTCCTCAAGCTGTGGGGAGTGGTCAAGCCCAGCTTCGCATGGCGACGCCCCAGACTCGGCAGCTTGCTGCGTGAGATGAGCAAGGTCATCCTGATCGGTCTCGCTGCTCAGCTGAACATTCTCGTCATTCGGCAGATAGCAACCGGCATAGGGACCGGGGCGCTGTCCCAGTATATGTTCGCCAATCGGGTCATTGACCTCGCCCAAGGCATCGTTGCAGTGGCCATCGGCAGCGCGCTGCTTCCCGTTGTCTCCAAGGCTGTCGCTGACGCAGACTGGGACCGGTTTCAGAGCTCGCTCAACGGAGCTCTTCGCCTCTTGGCCTTTGTGCTCATCCCGGCGGCCGTCGCAATGGCTGCGTACGCCACGCCGACCGTCGCCATGATCTTCAGGCATGGAGACTTCACCTGGGAGGACACACAGACAACCGCCGCTGCTGTCCAGTGGTTCACGCCGTTCATGCTGGCCGTTGCCGGCATCGGTGTGCTCAAGAAGGTGTTCTTCTCCCTGGACAAGCGCAACGCACTGCTTGTCATTGGTGTATTCAGCGTGGGCCTGACCGCTGGCCTTGGCTTGCTGCTCGCAAAACCGTTCGGTATTCGTGGCATTGCCGCAGCACTCTCCGCCGCTACGGTGGTTCAGTTGCTCATCTACATCGGCGTGCTCTACCACTACCTTGGCGACAAGATGGCTCTGGGCAAGCTCACCGTTCCGCTGTCGAAGATGCTCCTCGCGAGCAGCCCCATGGTCCCCGCTCTCATCTGGGTCCAGGCCTACGGCGACTGGACCAAAGGCCCCCTGTCGTCGCAGAACTGGGCAGTCTTCTTGGCGGGAACAGCCATCGGCGTGTTCACCTACAGCGTTGCTGCCTACACCCTTCGTATCGAAGAGCTGACATCCGTCACAAGCCGTGTCAGCGCTCGCTTCCGACGCTAGACGGCGACGGTCGCGTTGACCCAGCCCGTACGCGCGCAGCCGACCTTGACGGTCGCTGTGCCGGTGCCACGAACCAAGAAGCTCACAACGCGACGGCCGGTGCTTCCACGACTGCGCAGAGCATACAGTGCGTCCGACCCATCAAACTTGCCGCGGCCCCAGCCATCTAGGTGTCCCACCTCTGTTGTAGGCAGACCAATGACGTCTACGTCACAGATGGTGGCGATTGGCTCCGAGTCTACCGACAAGCCCTTCGCGCTGTTGAGGATGTTGGTGGGCAGGTAGCCGTAGTTCTCGACGGTGCAGACGACGCGGGTCAGACCATCTGCCAGTTCCTCGGTGCCGAGCGTCAGGACCAGCTTTGGTGCCATGGCGCAGACACGGCCAACGACCTCGACCATGGCGTCGCACATCTCGGGGATCAGCGCTTGTGGTGGGTTCCACAGGCCCACGATGGGATCAATCCCACCGACGTCGACTGAGCCGAGCTGGGCGTGCTCATGGGCAGTCCAGCCGACGAAGACACGACCGCCGTTGTGCTCAGCGTCCCACTTGGCCAAGGCGAGCTGGTCTTCGCGGGTCAGGTGCGTGTAGAAGTCGACGAAGCGCTTTGGACGCTCCATACCAATGCGCTTGAACAAGTCCCACAGCTCCACCACGAACGACACACAGCCGCGCTCACGGTAGGCCCACTCGGACAGGTCGCCGCGAATGGGTGTGTCTGGCGAGTAGGTAAACTCATCATGCCCAGACACCATGGGGTAGCCGGTAAAGGTCTCCAGCCAGTCGCCTAGCTGGCGGTAGATAGCGAGGTCTGACGGGTCCATCTTGCTGTCGGGCTGGTCGCCAAGGGGCCGAATGCCAACGCCGCCGAAGGTGTGCAGGTTGACCCACGCAAACAGGTTGGGATTGTCACGAGCAAACTCGTGCAGAGCACGGCTCTCTGGCTCGCTTCCTGGGTAGTCCCCTGCTCCGGCTTGGTCGCGCTCTCCGCGCCAATCGTAGGAGAAGTTGCGGTTGAGGTCTGGGTAGTTGTCCGAGAAGTAGTCGGGCGACGGAACGTGGTGACCGTCAAAGCTCTGAATCACCCCTTCCGGCCACACCTTGTAGAACGGCCCCTCGTCTCCGAGCTGCCGCAGGTGGAACAGGCCGTCGACCGCGTCACTCGCCACAAACTCGCCCGTTGGGTCTTCTTTGCGAATCAACAGACTGCGGCCGTCATCGTTGATGTCTCCCGCAACCCACTTGGGCTTGCCCGTCTCAGGACGGTCATCACGGGGAACCGACCGGACCCAGCGGCCCGTTGTGTGAACCGCCTCAGCGCCATCCGGGCTTACCCGTGGACACACGTGAATCAGGCACTCAGTGATGGTCTGACGGGCAGCTGGCGGAAGGGTGTCCAGCGCGCCAGGCTCACCGATATGCAGCGCCAAGACGGCCTCTGCAACAGCCAGCGCCACGTTGGAGCCCACAAGCTCGCTCGCGTGCATGTTGCCGTCAATCCACAACGCAGGGCGGACCCGATCGGGCTCCGGACCAATGGTCATCACCCACACGCGCCGGCCTTCTGGGGTGCGAGCGAGCTCCTTGAGCCGCACGAGGTCTGGATAGGCCCAGACCCAGCCTTCGAGCTGCTGCAGCAGCTGCTCGTAGTCGAGGTAGTCGTTTCGGAAGCCGCGATGCAGCGTGGACAAAGAAGGTCGGTTGCTCATGCCACATGACCTAACAAAGCCGAACGCGTAGTGCGGCACAGCGTGAGGTGAAATCCCCACGAAACCACACCACCGTCAGTCACGGTCGTACTCGGGCGTCAACAACTCGACCTGTCCTTCGTAGCGCAGGTCCATCACTTCGAGCTCCCGCCAGCCACTCGGCGCCTTAAATCGCACCCCGTCGCCAACTTGCTTGCCCATCAACGCGCGACCCAAGGGACTAATCCACGACAGAATGCCCTTGTCGACGTCAACTTCATGCTCTCCGTAGATGCGCCACGTCTTGGCCACGCCCTCTTCATCTTCAACGGTGACTGTTGCACCAAACAGCACCTTATCGGCCCTGATGAGCCCGATTTCAATCGGCTCAATCTTGTTCAGGCAGCTCATCAAGTAGCGCATCCGCCCATCGATCTGTCGCAGACGCTTCTTGCCATAGATGTACTCAGCATTTTCGCTGCGGTCGCCCATGGCGGCAGCTTCACCCACTTCCCGCGTAATCTTCGGTCGTTCCACCGTTTGTAGCCAATGCAGCTCGCGCTGAATCCGTAGCAATCCGTTGGCAGTGATGTAGTTTCGCGACATGAACGCTCCGAAGGCAGGTAGACTACCAACTGTGAAGCTCAAGTGGACCGGCTCAAACAAACGGAAGACCAGCGCCTCAGGCGGTCTGGTCACGTCCATTGGTGTTGGTATCAACAGCACAGCGCTGACTGTGGTGACTGGCGGTGGCGGCCCGACCCGAAATCCCGGACGCCCTAACCTCACCGTTACCCGAATGGATGAAGGGCCAATGCAGCCGAGCAGCGGGCGATTCAAGCTGGACCGCTAACTGAACCGGGTTCTTGCCATTTCAGACGTCAGAGCGGACCAGCCAAGCTGGCCAGCGTGCATGCTGAATTCCGCTGTCCGTCGCAGGTCGAATCACGCCAGATCAGCGCAACGCAGGCGTCGCAAGACGCCTGTTCTGACCTCTGACCTCTGACTTCTGAACTCTCCAATCACCGAGGTCTTAGCTACAGAACACCGTCTTGGATATTCCAGCTTAGGTGACGCTCGCTCTCCGAGCCAATGGTTCCAATCGTTGTACGAACAAAGGTCGAGCCATCCCATTCATAGCGACGCAGGGCTTTTTGGTCGTCCGCAGCCACGTAAATCTCAACCGTTCCGTTGCCATCCAAGTCGGCGATGTGGGTAGCGTGCTCGTAGCCGCTGCTGCCACGGTCAATGACGGAGGTTGAGAACGTTCCGTCTTCGTTGGGCTCAAGCTTCCACAGACCCGACTTGAAGCCCGCACCCACGAACTCGATGACGCCGTCGCCGTCAATGTCTCCGGGGACAAGGAAGCGCATCTGATGGTCGTCGATCTCGGCTACCTGAACCGGCGTCCATGTGCCGTCCTCCGCTCGGTCCAAGCGAAAGATTTGTACAGGGTCAACAAGCGTTGTGCGGCCGCCACGTTCGACGGAGTGTCCCTCGCGCACGGCAAACAACTGGTCCCCGTGTCCAAGGTTCGCCACAACGATTTCTTTGGCGTGGGACTCTTCCCACTGCACCACATCCGAGCGGACGGCGCGGCCCTCTACGATGTCGTAACGAACGACGCCTCCGGGCTGCGAGGTCATGTCGGCACGGTTGCGGGCGGACGGCGTTGCGTAGAACTCCATCTTGCCGTCGCCGTCTACGTCTCCCACTTCAATCTCGTGCACGAAGATGTCTGGCGTCTGGTTGTACTCGGCGAAGGTCCACACACCGTCCACCTTGTCACCAACAGCCACAACACCTTGGTCGTGGGTGGCAATGATCAACTCGTCCTCGCCGTCACCGTCTACGTCGCCAATCTCGAGGTCCCGGAGACGGTCGAATTGCCCGCCCCAGGACGGTGCCCAAAGGGTCTCCGCGGTCCAAGTGCCGTCTACGCGGGTCCAGTGCTTGAGCTTGGCGCCTGTCGCACCAATGGTCAGAATGCCGTCATTCCACGCAATCGCCTTGTGGAAGACGTTGGATTCGGGGTCGAGCAGTTCTTCGGTCCCGAAGGTCTCACCAAACTGACGGAAGATGGTCAACTTGGCTGGTTGTGGCGTGGGCCTTCCGCCTTCGTTGGCGAACCAGGCCTGTGCCACCAAGAGTGCAGGAGCTTCTGCGATCTGTGGAGCCGGAACGGCACCTGTGGTCTCGACAGGTGTGGGCTCCACCTCGGCCCCACCGGAGCACGCTGTCCCCCCCAAACCCGCAACCACTGCCAAACTCGCTACTGCTCCAAACCAACGGGTCATGCCGCCTCCGAGCCGGGGTCTGCCGGCGGCGACCTTCATATCGTGTCACCGCGACAACGCGACACTCACCACCACGTTCAAGAGTGGCTATGCACCGACATGCGCGTCAAAAAGTCACGAACAAGGCCCTTCACCTGGATGCTCGGGTTCGCCCTGCTGGCACTGACGGTGTTCGCCTTCCTGTCCATCCAGAGCCAGAGAGCTCGGCTAGAGACACGGGTCCAGGAAGATATCAATCGAGAGGTGGCAACCCGTATTGCCGCTTGGGAGAGCAACCTGGGGGAGAGCCTCGATGGCTGGCTCGGTACAGCCGCCAGCGGCGATGCCCGCACCGCACCGCTGCTTCAGGGCCATCTGCGCGGACGGCATCGCTGGTTCGACAGCCTGTACATCTGGGCGCCACCCATCCAGAGTCAAGAGCCATCCAACCGTCGCCCCGGACGCATGCTCTTCCCATTTCCAGCACAGCGCGAAGACCCCCTCACCCGGTCACATCCATGCGTGGCGGGAACCCAAGCCTACGCCCAACGCTCACGAATTCGGCCGTCGCTGGCTGCGGTCGCTGAGCAGTACGTTCTGCGCTGTTCGGGTGCGCCGCTGAACGTACGCATGCACGCCTACGGAGAGGCAGCACAACTGTATGAGCGCGCACAGCGTCCGCAAGATGCCCTAGCCGTCTTAGAGATGGTAGGCGTGCCGCGCGACCTGCCCGCCCTTGAAGGCGTCAAGCTGGGTCTCACTCCTTTCCTTCTCACCATTCACAAGCTGCGCACCGCACAAATGTTGGATGGTCTAGGTCGGGTGGAAGAGGCCGCAGGGGTCTGGGTCTCCGTCGCCCGGGACATCGCATCTCTCGATGCTCCTGCTGCAGGCCCCATCTTGGGCTACGAATGGGACGTGATGCAAGAGCTACGTCTTCACGGAAGTCCAGAGGTCCAGAGGCGTGTCGCCAGCCTCTTGTCCCGCGCCAACCGACGTGCAGGGGCTTGGGACGAAGTACGTCAACGAACCGTTCGCGAGAGCGCGCTCTTCGACCCCACGCAACCGGGCAGCTTCGCCTACGACCAGTACCAAGACACCGGTTTTCTACTTTACTATCGGGGTATTCCCACGGACCTCACAGGCCCTGCGGAACCACCAGACCAGCGAGCTGGCGCTATTGTATTGGACCAAGCGTCTCTATTGCAGGACTTCATGGGCACAATGGGCCCAATGGGTAAGCACATTCGGGTGACGGACGCCGCCGGCAACTTTGTCACCGGTGCCGAGGTGCCCAATGTGGCACTGCGCCAGACCTTCCCAGCCACGCTGACCCACTTGCGCATCGAGATCGACAACGCTGCGGTCACCGAGCAGATTGGCCGCTTCGGAGGCCAGTACTACAGCTTTCTTGCGGCTCTAAGTGTGTTCGTCACTATTGGATTTCTCGGTCTCTTCGCTCAACATCGCGCCTCCGTACATCAAGAGCACCTCTTGATGCGCCAGCGTGAGTTCACCACACGAATCACCCACGAGCTGAAGACACCCCTCGCCGGTATTCGCGTGACCGCCGAGAACATCGACATTGGCGCGTTCAAAGACCAGCAAGACTTGTCGCTAATGGCCGGCCGGATTGTGACGGAGGCGGACGCGTTGACGGAACGGGTCGACGAAATCTTGGCTGTCTCCCGGGAGCGAACCATCCCGAAGGCCGAAGTGTTCGACGTCGAAGACATTGTCCTAGAGACGCTGTCCACTTGGTCTCCACGGTACGACCAAGTAGGCGTCACCCTCCATGCCGACCTACACGTCACCGACGAGGTCAAGGGCGACCCGGTCGCGGTCAGAGACGCCATTAGTTGCCTGCTCGACAACGCCCTCAAGTACCGCAAAGAAGCGAGCGAAGACAGCGCTGTCTGGCTGACTCTCAAGCAGGACGGCCGCTGCGTGGCTATCGACGTGTCAGACAACGGACTGGGCGTACCCCCAAAGCTGCGCAAGAGCATCTTCAAGCAGTTCGTACGAGTGGAAGGCCCAAATCGTGGAAAATCCGGTGGACATGGACTTGGGCTAGCGCAAGTTGCGCGAGTGGCCAAAGCCCATGGCGGCACCTGCGTCTGCACCGCTTCGGACCACGGTGGCGCGCGGTTCGTGCTCAAGCTGCGTGGCCAAGGCTAGGCGAAACCCGCGCTACATCCGATTCGGGGACACAGCGAGCCGGACTGAGCGACGCGGTAATTCTGGAGCGAACGTCTGAATTCATCGCGTTCCATTGCAACGACCCCTCACATCGTTACATCGTGTGCCAAACATGGAGATACGCAGATGAGCGAGCCCACGCAAAACATCTTGGTCGTCGAAGACAACCCCACAATCGGGGCCGGACTCGTCACCGCTCTAGAACATGAACGCTTTGACGTCCGTCACGTTGAGTCTGCAGAAGACGGCGTTCTAGCCCTGCAAGCGCGCGCGCCAGACCTCGTCATCTGCGACATCATGCTGCCCGGCCAAGATGGCCTTTCGCTCATGCGTCAAATCAAGGCTGACTACCCGGGCATCCCCGTCATCATGCTCACAGCCAAGTCGGAAGAAATCGACCGGGTCATGGGCCTGGAGATGGGTGCAGACGACTACGTCACCAAGCCATTCTCCGTCCGCGAAGTGATCGCTCGCGTCAAAGCCCGCTTGCGCGTCCGCAGCACCGAACCGCGTACCCCCGACTACTTCGAGTTCGGCAACGTCAAGGTAGACTTGCGCCGCCGCATCCTGTGGAAAGACGAAGACGAGCGCGGCCTGACCACACACGAATCCGGCACCTTGGCCTACCTCATCACCCACCGTGGTCGTGACGTCAGCCGGGACGAGCTGCTCGAGCAGGTCTGGGGCTACACCGCCGCGCTGACCACACGTACCGTCGACAACCAGATCCTGAAGCTCCGCAAGAAGATCGAGGACATTCCAGCGCAGCCGCGCCATATCCTCACAGTTCACGGTACCGGCTACCGCTTCGAGCCGTAGCCCCTTCGTGAGACAACGTTTCCTCCAGACAGGCCCCCGCGGCCTGTCGCTTTGTTTGTGCGAGTGGGGCCCCGAATCGGGTCGCCCCCTTGTCATTCTGCACGGATTCCTTGAACAAGGCGCCGCGTGGCAGACTGTTGCTGAGCAGCTGGGTCGGCGGGTCATTGCCCCAGACCACCGCGGCCATGGCCGCAGCGAGCACGTCGGGGCCGGCGGATTCTACCACTTCTGGGACTACATCCCTGACGTAGACGCCATTGTGGACGACGTGAGCAATGGCGAGCCTGTTGACCTCGTTGGCCACTCTATGGGCGGAACCATGGCCTGTCTTTACGCCGCTACTCGTCCTGAAAAGGTACGACGCCTAGGCCTCATTGAGGGCCTCGGCCCTGTGGACATGGCGGACCAAGCAGTGACCCGTCCCAGACGATTCGCCGCCGCTCTACAGAACCTGCCCACCCACACACCCATGGAATCTGTAGCGTACGCCGCGAGTCGCATTCGCAGGTTCACCCCTTCGATGTCAGAGGCGACCTCACTTCGACTTGCCGAGCGGGTCACCACCCCCCATGACGACGGCTGCATCTGGTCATGGGACGCGCTGCACCGAAGTCCCAACCCCTTGCCCTTCTCAGCAGAGCGCTTTGCACAGAGCACTCAGGCCATTGAGTGCGAAGTACTCCACATCGACGGGTCGGACTCGATTTTTCGTCCGCCCGATCTGGCACAGCGCATGACGAAGGTGACACACTTGACTTGCGATACGCTCCCAGGTGGACACATGCTGCATCACGACGTACCCGGAGCCCTCGCGGAACGCCTGATGCGGTTCTTCGAGTAGAGAGGTCTCATGGAATCCGAAGCCATCAGCGACACCCTAGAATTGCTGTCCAACGCCGACCTGGCACGCAAGCGGGGCAAGGACATCCACACGTTGCGCGGTATCCGCGGAACACCGGACGGTGAGGTCGCTCGAATCGCAGCGTCCACCTGGCTCGATGACCCACCCCTGTGGCCAGAAGACATTGACCAGTTGACTTCACTGTTCAACACCGCCTTCGAAGACGGCCTCGTCGCCATCTCGCTGCTCGCAGCTCTTTTGCCTGATCATCCAGGCCCAGTGTACGACCTCGGTCTGGACTGGCTGGACCGCGTAGACGATGTGCTGACCGCTGACGCCCTCGGCAGCGTCATCTTGGGACCAGGCCTGTTGGCCACCGGCGGACTGGCGGACCTGCTCTCCGTCGCAAAGGCCGCAGCGCGTCCAGAAGCACGTCGCGCAGCCGTCATCGCTGCCCTGCCGGCAACCAGCGCCGTCGTGACCGGCCCGGCCATGTCGGCTCTTCGGCAGCGCACCAATGAGCGAACCTTGCGGTTTGTCGAAGAACCCCGCCATGACGTCGTCAGCACACTACTGACCGCCTTCATCCGCGACCCAAACCCCGGGGTTCAAAAAGGTATCCGTCGGATTGTGCGGGCTTGGCGGAAGATCGACAAAAAAGCGGCAACCGACTGGGCGAATGGTGTGTCCGGTGGCATTCCCAAGACGCTGCGCGCTGAGCTCGGCGGAACCAAGAAGAAGAGGTAGACCATGCGCATTTTCACCCTGCTCGTCGTCCTGTCACTGGGCTGTGCACCGCCCGCTGCCCCAACCACAGCCGACGCTCCAACGCCGAGCGCGCCCCAGGTACCGACTGTGGCTGCTCTCGCAGATGTCTCAGTGGCGGACGTAGGTGCCATGGACCCCGCGCAGATCGTCCTTATCGACGTGCGTACCCCAAGTGAGTTTGCAACGGGCCGAGCTCCCGGTGCGGTGAACATGCCTTTGTCGACTCTGCAGGACGAGCTGTCTCAGATTCCAGCAGGTGCCGAGCCGTACATCATCTGCCAGAGCGGCGGCCGCTCAGCACGGGCCACAGCCCTTCTCGCCGGCAACGGAATCGCCGCACACAACGTCAGTGGCGGCATGTCAGCATGGGTCTCAGCGGGCCTGCCTACCGAGTAGCAAGCTCCAGAGACGTACGGAATGGCGCGAGGGATGTGAACAATCACGCACAGTCTCTGGGCCACTCAAACAAATGACTTGCGAGAGAATGGCAAATCACATAGTTGATTTGTGCCGGCCAACGTATGTGCCGGCGTTTAACCATAACTCCAAGGAGGTCTCCATCGAGGCCCAAGTATCTACCGTTGAAAATCTACCCACCTTTACCCTTGAGAATCGTCGCGGAACGCAGACCATTCAGGGGCGCCGCGCGTCCATACAGACAGCAAAGACGATGAGCACAAGGGGTGGGCCAACGCAGGTCAAACGGTCCGATGGGCTGGTCAGTATGACCTTCCGAAGCGGAAATCTGGTGCAGTACAAGCGAGAGAGTCGCCGGCGTCGTTAAGGGACTGGCCCTCAATTGCTTGCCCCGTAAGGCGGTGGACCTTCATAGTGATGTAGGCCACCCTATATGACACCCCGCAGCTCTCTACTTGACAGACAAGTAGGCAGCGCGGGTTTTTCTTTTGGTGCGTTTCTCTTCATCAAGAAGCCCTATTTCAGATACTCTCCACCCCTACACAGGGTTGAACCTCCCCCGCACTGCAATCCACCTGATGCCACTTCTAACTCTACCTATCTTTTTACCCGACCAATGTGGCATTCGACACAGTCTGTGTACCTGGCGCGCTGGACTCACGCCCCACGCTCAACTCCACCTGGACGCGCCGAGGGGGTCGATTCCTTCGCGTTGCACGGGCAAGAGCCACACACGGCAACCTTGATGTCGAGGTCGCTGTCCCGCTTGGGTTAGGGTCGCCGTCCTGTTGGGGTGGGTCATGGAAGTCCTGAACGTAATCGCGCCGTTAATCTTGCTGCCCCTGGTGGTGGCTCTCGTCATGTGGCGGCTACCCAAGGTCAAAGAGGTCAATCACTCACGAGAGTTCAAGCTCCGGCGCGTGATGAACTGGTTGCCTCTAGGCCTGATGTACGCGTTCTTCTACATGGCTCGCTACAACCTCAAGGTCAGCAAGTTCGCCTTCGAGGAAATGACGGACGTTGCCGGCAACGCCCTGATGAGCAACGCCGACTTCTCCAGCATCTTCTTCTGGGGCACGCTTACTTACGGCATCTCCTTCCTGATCAATGGCCCTCTCACCGACCACTACGGTGGCAAGAAGGCCATCTTGGTCGGCGGCGGTGGCACAGCCGTGATGACAGCCCTCATGGGCCTGGCGTCGTACTCGTTGCTCGAAGGTGTGGGGCCCTCAGACTTCCTACGCGCCAACTTCGTCGGTGTGTTCTCTGTCTTGTACGCCATCAACATGTACTTTCAGAGCTTCGGTGCTGTAGCGGTCGTCAAGGTCAACGCGCCCTGGTTCCACATTCGGGAGCGCGGCACCTTTGGCGCCATCTTCGGAATCTTGATTAGCCTCGGCGTCTTCTTGGCGTTTGACGGCGGTTACCTGATTGTTGAAAAGTTGCCTGTCTACTGGGTCTTTGGCATTCCATTCGTGGTTTTGGCCATCCTGTGGGTCGTCATCTTGCTCATGGTGGAAGACACCCCTGGGCAAGCCGGATTCGAGGACTTCCATCTGGGAGACGCCAGCGAAGACGGTCCCCGCTTGCCCGTGCAGAAAGTGTTCATGAAGATGATGAGCAACCCCATCATCATCACAATCGCTCTTATCGAGTTCTGTTCAGGCTTTCTGCGCCAAGCCATCATGCAGTGGTACCGCACCTTCGCCAAGCAAACGGACGTCATTCTTGGACTGAAAGAAGGCTTTGTCTATGAGCACTGGGGACTGCTCCTGTGCTGCGCTGGCATCATGGGTGGAGTGTTCGCAGGAACCATCAGCGACCACATCTTCAAGTCCCGTCGCGGCCCCGTCGCAGCCGTCCTGTACGGAGGCATGCTGATCGGCGCCATCCTGTTGACCCTGACCTACCAATCCCCCCTTCGCCTCACCCTAGGCGACTCGTTCTCCCTGTCGATTGTGGGTGGGCTGGTCGTCTTCATGTCCATGTGCGTCATTGGCGTTCACGGCATGCTCTCTGGCACCGCGTCTATGGACTTCGGCGGCAAGCGGAACGTGGGAGTCGCCGTCGGCATCATCGATGGATTCGTCTACTTGGGCACTGCTGTCATGGCCATCACCTACGGCTGGGCGCTGCCAGAAGAGCAGTTCGACCCCACCGGAGCGCTGACTGGCCCTGTGACCGACCCCGCCAACTGGCTGCCTTGGCCGGCGATTATGATTCCGGTCGCTCTCGTTGGTTTCTTGCTGGCTACGCGCGTGTGGAACGCCAAGCCGAAGTCGGGTTCTGCAGAACCGCCAGTCGTGCCGGTCGAGGAGCCCGTGGCCATGCTGCCTGGCGCACCGGTCTCAACACCGCAGCCTTTCGAACCGCCAGCGACGTGAACAACCTCGGCAGATGACACACACAGGGGCAGTCGCGGGTCTAGGTGTTCACGGCCCCCTGCGTCCCCTTCCTTCGGAGCTCTTCTATGTGGCTTGTTCTCGCTCTCTCGGCTTTCGCACAAGACCCCGACTCCGATGTGGACACTGACACCGAGGTGTTGGACGCGTCGAACTGCGGTCTGAGAGTCACCCGTGAGGTGCTGCCAACCATCGAGACAGCGCTTCCTGCGGGCTCCCTCGGCTGCGAGGTCCGTATGACGGTCGACGAGCGCGGACGCGTAGCCAACGTGGAACCACTGAACTGCCCAGAAGACGTCGTCACCGATATTCGCCCCACCCTCGACCGCTGGCGCTTCGAGCGTACCGACTGCCCAGTCGATGACCCCTTGTCGTTCGACACCACCTTCGAGACCGACTCCCAGACCTGGCTGATTCCGCCAACAGAGCCCGTGCCTGTCGAGGTCTTTGTGCCGCCCCCCGGAACCGAGGGCTGCCTGATGGCCGCCACACTGCTTCCAGACGGACGGCTAGAGCACATTCGTGCCAGCGACGAGAGCTGCGCCGTTTCTTTGGGCGGATCAGGCTGGAATCCCGAACGCTTCTGGAAGGCGGAAATCGAAGGCCTACGCTGTAGAGCCACCTTTGATGCCCGAAACGGACACGCAAACAACGTGGTCTTTGAGGGATGCGGGGGGCCGTCGCGCTTGGCCTTGGTCAGCTTTGTGGAGCGGGCTGCGTGGAGTCAACAGAGCGACGAGGCCGTGCCGTATGACGTGCGTTTTCGCATGCGTGACGACGGCAGCGCACCCCTAGAGCGCGCCTCTCAAGAAGCCCGGTACATTCGCGACACCTGTGAAAACCCGCAATCTCCGGGTTCCCTGACACGTCGTACCCAAATCCCGGCCATGCCCGCACGGTGGTCTCTCGACCAGTCCGAGCTCGCTGCGTACTGTCGACTACGTATCCACCTGACCGAGACCGGAGAGCCTCGACGCATCGACGCTGTGCTGTGCTCCGGTGTCTACGGTCCCCGTGCTGCATCCGCTGCCTCGCAATGGAACTACCAGTCTCCCACCTGCAATGACGAGCCTATTCCCAGCGAAGTCGTCGTCCTCGTCCCCTTCGCCAAGCGCACGCGGGACGGCGTTGTCAACGTCTTTGGCAGAGGTACCCAAGTCGTAGACTTGGTTGGCGGTATGCTGACTCAACCCTCCCAGCTTGAGCACTGCGAGATGTGGATTGATGTGCCAAGCAACGGCAAGGTGCGCATCACGACCAGTGACCGCGACCAATGCTACGTCACGCCAACCAGCGTGCCATCCATTCCAAGGCGACAACTCATCAAGTGGGCCGACCTCACCGAAGAGTGGAACATCCGCTGCGACAGCACCTTCACAGCGGAGACCGTGCGCACCGGGAACGCCGATATCGGAGCCTGCTACATGGGCACCCGCGAGCTAGTCCAAGAAGCAATCCGTGACTGGAGCTGGTCGGTGTTGGGTCGTGAGAAAGAGACCTACACCGTGCATTGGCGCTTCCGCCTCGACTGAGCGCCGCTGATTGGTGCGGGCCTCATCCGTACAGACTGTTAGCAAATGCCCGGCGCACCCCACTTGGGGCTGAGGCGCACGCCCTCGTCTCATCGTTCGGAGCTGTCTGCATGTGGTCTGTCCTTGTCTTTGCCGCCTTTGCTCAAGACCCTACCCAGGGAGACGCTGGCTCGGTCGGCTTCGATGAAGAGTTCGATCTGGACCTAGACACCGACCAAGTCATCGACGCGACGAACTGTGGGCTTAGAGTCACCCGGGAGGTAATTCCAAAGATTGCCACGGCTCTACCCGCAGGTAGCACCGGCTGTAGTGTGCGCATGACAGTGGACGAGAACGGACGCGTCGCAGATGTCGAGGCGCTCGAGTGCCCCGAGGACGTGACCACCGAGATTCGTCCTACTCTAGACAAGTGGCGCTTCGAGCGAACCAACTGCCCGGTCGACGACCCATTGTCTTTCGATACCACCTTCGAGACCGACTCCCAGACGTGGCTGATTCCGACCCAAGAGCCCGTCACTGGCGAGATCTTCGTGCCGCCAGCAGGCACCGAGGGCTGCTTGATGGCCGCCACCCTCCTACCTGACGGCAGCCTTGAGAACGTCCGCTCGAGCGACCCAAGCTGTGGTGTCTCTCTGGGTGGCTCCGGATGGAACCCAGAGCGCTTTTGGCGTGCTGAGATTGCGGGTCTTCGCTGTCGGGCAACGTTCGAGGCTCGCAATGGCCTGGCCAATAATGTTGAGTTCGATGGCTGTACCGGTCCGTCCCGCCTGCCCCTCGTGAGCTTCGTGGAACGTGCGGCATGGAGTCACACCAGCGACGAGGCCGTGTCCTACGACGTGCGATTCCGCCTGCGGGACGACGAGAGCACGCCGCTAGACCGCTCGTCACAAGAGGGCCGCTACATCCGCGATGCCTGTGAAGCGCCAGACGCGCCTGGCTTCCTCACTCGGCGCACTGAAATTCCGGCCATGCCGGCCCGCTGGACCTTGGACCAGTCCGAGCTCGCAGCGTACTGTCGCCTGCGGGTGCATCTGGACGAGAGCGCCACACCGACACGCATCGATGCTGTGCTGTGCTCCGGCGCGTACGGTCCCAGAGCCGCCGCTGCCGCCTCCCAGTGGACCTACAAGGCCCCTACCTGCGGCGACAACCCCACCCCCAGTGAGGTCGTGGTGCTCGTTCCCTTCGCCAAACGCAACGGCGTTGGATTCGGCCAAGGCAATGCAACGATTGAGCTGTCCAACAGCACACGTGAGCGCCCCTCTGACCTGGACCACTGCGAGATGTGGATCGATGTGCCTAGCAACGGCAACGTGCGCATTGAGACCAGTGATCAAGACCAGTGCTACGTCATTCCAACGGTGGTCAACACTCTTCGGCTGAACAAGCTGCTCAAGTGGGAAGAGCTCGTTCAAGAACGCGGCATCGAGTGCGTCTCGACCTTCACCGCCGAGACCACCCGCATCACGGGTGCAGAGATCGGTTCGTGCTACTTGGGCACCCGCGAGATGGTGCAGCAAGCCATTGACGAGTGGAGTTGGTCAGTGCTCGGACGCGAAGCCGAGATGTACACGGTTCACTGGAACTTCCGCACCTTCTGATGACGTCGCCGCGTCGCGGCTACAATCCGTCGCAGTTGTCGATGTAGCCGAGCGCCATGAGTGCTTGGCACTCGGCCAGCGTCATGGTGGCCTCCCCACCCGACACGCCGGACGTCACAGCGTCAACGATGATAGCGCCAAGCTCCGCTCCGAGGTCCTCGGACGCGCTGTCCATGTACCGGCCACAGATCTGACCACCCGTGCCCACAAGATTCTCTGTCTCGCCTGGGTCGGTGGCCACGTGGAAGACCTCTTCCTGGGCCAGTCCACGCGGGTTGCCGTCATTGGCACGAATGAGCTTAAAGCCACCGGTCCGAATCGCTCCGAGGACATTGCCCTCAAAGTCTTCTTCGGCAATGACGATGCGGCTCTGTGGCCAGACGTAGCAAGGGTCCAAGGTCGGGTCGACGACCACAATCGGCTCATCGACAGGAGCTTCGTCCACAGGAACCTCGTCAACGCCACCCTCGTCGACGGGAACTGCGTCAACGGCAACCTCGTCGACAGGAACCTCGTCAACGGCGGCCTCGTCAACGGCGGCCTCGTCAACGGCGGCCTCGTCCAAGGCAGCTTGCAGCTGTGCTACCCAATCCACGACTGGGGGCATGAGGTCTTCACCGGCCCACGCCGCGTCTGGCGCAATGCCCATCGCCGCCGCTAGTGTCGGTGCTACGTCGATATTGCGAACCTGCCACGGCACAACCGTGCCTGCGAGGGCATTTCCAGCAGGTTTCACAACCAACGGCACATGAAGCTGCTCATCGTACAACGTGGTTCCGTGCCACCAGCCGCCATGCTCGTAGAACTCCTCGCCGTGGTCCGCTGTCAGCACAATCACGGTGTCGTCGTACAGGCCTTCCGTCTTCATCCACTCTAGGAACGGCGCCACTTCACGGTCGAGCCAGCGCACTTCGTCTGCGTAGACTTCACGTAGGTAGTCGGCATCTGCCGGGTCTGGGTGCTCGACCTCGGCGCGCGCAAAGCCCACGCCATTGAACTCGGCGGCTTCCGGGTCTTGCAGAGCCGGATGCTCAAAGTACGGGTCGTGTGGCTCCATCAAGTGCACATACAGAGCCCAGCGACTGTCGTTGTTTGCCTGGATGAATGCCTGGGCATCGGCCAGGACAACGGGAGCTGGCTGGTAGTAGCTAGTGACCGCTTTGTTGCCGCCAAACACCTTCTCAGCGACCTTGTGAACAACCTTGTAGAAGGTCAGCGCAAACACCGACTCGGTGCCGCCAAAGCTGTAGTCAGGGGACTCGTACAGGAACGTGTCGAAGCCTTGGTTGAATCCGAAGGACTCGGTGAGGTTGATGTTGTTGATCAACGCTCCTGTGGTCACGCCAGCATCCTGAAGGGTCTCGGACCACAGCACCGCATCTTCCGATAGACGCGAGGCCTTGGTGTCGGCATTGTGGCTGCTCGGTAGGCGACTGGTCCACAACGACGCACCCGATGACCGCGTCCACGACGCCTGAGCAAACGCCTGCTCGAACACCACACCATCGGCGGCCATCGCGTCTAAGTTCGGCGTCAAGCCGGCACGCAAGTGGTCGGCACGCAGGGTGTCCACCATGATGAACAGGACGTTGGGCGCATCTTCCAGCGCTTGAGGGACCGGACGCTCGGCAGCGAAGTTGTTGCGTGGGTTGGCACTGAGTGGAAGCAAGGCCAGCACCAGGGCAACGAAGGTTGCGGTACCCAGCAACAACAGGGTGCCAGCAGGCTTGAGCAGAATCTTGCCCTTGCCCTTGATCAACTTGCGCCCGAGCACAAGATTCGCGACGGCGAGGACTCCAAGAAGCCCCAGAATACCGACCAATCCAGTCAGCGGCACGCCTTGTTCGGCGTACACCAGCTTGTTGCCCAAGTAGTAGAGCATGAATCCCAGCATTGGAATCGTAGCCAGGACCTCACCGGCTACGAACGGCAAGAACTCGTCGATCTTCCACTTGGTGTTGTGGAACAACCGCTCAATGACGCTGATGCCCACCCCTGCGGCAAGTCCGAACGGAAGCCCAATAGCGCTGTACAGCACGATTCCGTAGACCGGCGACCACAGGTCAGGCGCGCCGCTCGTGGCCAGGTGAAACACAGCCTCTATTAGACCAAGCTCAGCGCCTCGAATCAGGCCGCCAAGGGCACCACTCGTCAGGTTGCGACCGATATGCATGGCGAACTCCTTCGGAGGGCGGAGTTAAGCGACGGATCGAAGGCGTGCCAGCCTGTAGACGCGGCCTCTGACGTGCCGTACGCTACCGTCGTGCTTACCGTCCACGGCCTCCGCAAGTCCTTCAACGACCGCTCTCGCGGAACGTTCAACGCCGTTGACGGCGTGTCCTTCACGGTCAAAGCGGGCGAGGTCTACGGTCTGCTCGGCCCCAATGGTGCGGGCAAGACCACAACTCTGCGCATCATCGCCACTCTCACAGACGCCAACGAAGGCTCCGTGACAGTCGACGGCGTCAATCGCATGAAAGACCCCCTCGGCGCACGCCAGAAGCTCGCGTACGTGGCGGCTGAGTCGGGTCTTCCCGAGAAGCTCAGCGCCCGTGAAGTCGTGCGCCTCTTCGCCGGTGTTCAGGGCACCCCGAACGGAAAGAAGCGCGCGGACGAGCTGCTCGAACGCCTAGGCGCCAGCTCATTCGCCGACACCCCATGTGGTGAGCTGTCTACGGGCATGAAGCGCCGCGTTGTCTTGGCCCGCGCCCTCGTGCACAACCCGAGTGTGTTGTTGTTGGACGAACCCACGGACGGCCTTGACGTGCCTGGCCGCCGCGAGGTCTTAGCCCTCATTCGCGAGCAAGCAGCCGCAGGACGCGCGGTCATCTTATCGTCTCACATCATGGGCGAGGTTGAGCGTGTGGTCGACCGAATCGGCATGATGGCCAAGGGAAAGATGGTTGCAGAGGGCGATATCAACGCCATCCGTGAGATCTCCGGCGCCGACAACTTGGACGACGCATTCATGGCCCTCGTGGGCGGTTCGTGACGTCCCTCGGTCAGCTCGGCCGGGACTTGCGCGCGGTGGTTCTGCTCACAACGGCTCTGTTCCGTCGCTTGTCGCGCGAAGGCATCGTGGTTCGCTCGCTGACCTTCCCGATTGGCCTCGTCATCGGCACCTTAGTTCTGACCATCGGCGTCGTTGCCTACATTCGCTTCACCCCCGTGGTCGCCTTGACCCCGGAATTGGCCACAGCAGCGCTCATTGCCGAGCTCGAAGAAAACGAGTTCCGTCCTCTGATCACCGAGACTCCCCAGGCAGCGGTGGACGACAACGAGGCCTGGGCCGCGACGGACGGTGAGACCTTGTGGCTGCGAGGCGGAGGGCCACAGACCCTGGTGGTTGAAGCCCTCATCCGTGAACGCATCAACGCCCCGTGGCGGCCCAATACCCAAGTGCCAAAGCCGGATCTCTCTGCTGCGACAGCCATGGGACGAAACATCGTGGTGCTGCTCGGCGTTCTGTTCTCCTTGTATGGCGTGGTGTTTGGCGCAGGCATGGTGGCACGCGACCGCGACGACTTCACCTTTGAGGTCGAGCTGTCTCTCGGCGTGTCCCGCTGGGTCCACGGAGTGGTCCGAATTCTGGCAGGTTCGAGCATTCTCGCGGCTTTTCTGTGCCTAGGCGTAGCCTTGTGTGCCGCGATTCTTGGGCTGGACGACCCCGCATCCATGGTCCGTCACGCCATCGCTTGTGCCACGGGAGCCACCTGCATTGGCCTGCTCGCCATTGGTCGGTCCGGAATTCAGAGCGGCTTTACCGGCGCCTTGGCTCTGGGAATGTCCCTCGCAACCGGCTGCTTTGCACTAGGCGCAGCGGTGCCAGCCCTCGGTCAGTGGGTTCCGATGGCCTCGCTGGTTGCAGGTGAATCTTCCGGATGGCAAGCACTCGCCGGAACCGTGGTGCTCGCGTTCGCGGCCCTCGTGGTCTTCACCCGTCGCTCGGCGGCCGTCTGATGCGCCTTCGCCCAAGCCGAATCATAGCCATTGCCCGCCGCGACGTTGCCCAGACCATCCAGGGACGCCGTGGACTCACGCTCAACGCAATCACAGCCCTGCTGTTGATCCCGGCTGCGTCCATCCCCATCACCCCTCCCACACAACCCTTTGAACCCCAGAGCATCGTGGTCATTGGCGACGTGCCGGACGAGGTCTTGGCTCTCGACGGCGTGGTCCGGGCCAGCACTGACTACGGTCACTTGGTCTTCGATAGAGATGGTGACAGTCGCGTGGTCATGGGGCCGAGCATTCCGCCACAGGTGAGACGCGCGTTGGACGGTGACTCCCCCGCACTCACCATCGTACGGACAACGCCAACATTCCCGATTCCAGGACGAACCGCTCTTCTTGCCCTCATCTCCGCCTCCGTACTCACAGGCGGCATCAGCGAGTCGATTGGCGGCGAACGCAGCCGAAAGACCCTTCAGGTGTTGCTGGCAGCGGCCATCACACGCGGCGAGCTCATTGTGGGCAAGTGGTTGGCGTGGTCCGGCTATGCGGCAATTGCCGCCTACTTTGCCGCTACCATCGCCATCTTGACCGGTCGAGCAGACATTGGATGGTGGCTACTACCGCTCCCCATGGTCGCGGCGGGAACAGTGGCGACCGGCCTGTACTTGGTGCGCCACACCAGCGATGTTGTGAGTGGTGCGGCAGTCAGCCTGCGTGTATTGCCTGCGCTGCTCACCATTACAGGCCTAGTGTCCTGGTACTTTGCGGACATCTCCCCTATCGCTGCCGCCGCATTGCCCGTTGGAGGAGCCCTGCTCGCCAGCGGCTCCACATGGCCGGGTGCGACCGCTGCAGTCGTCTCCACCCTGTCCACAATGCTGTTCTGTGCGCTGCTGTTGTGGCGGACAGCGTCGGACCTTGAGCAACCCGCTCGACCCGCACACTCTTGGATTCAACGCCTGCGCGAATCCGCCGGAGTGACGCTGGTCGCCGCTCTGTGCTGGTGGATGCCCATCACTGCTCCACTCCTGTGGGGCGCCGCCGGAAATCAGGGCCTTACAGACCGCCTGCCGACCACACCGGGCATTGTCGCTGCAGCCCTCGCATTGCTGGCCATGAGTGGTCTACGCATGGGGCGCGTCTCAGACCCGCTGCCGTCTATGGGCATCAAGCGGGCACCGCTGTGGTCTTGGGCGTTGGCTGTCGTCAGCGCAGTGGTGCTCGTTGTGGCCATGCACATTCCGGGCTTGTCGCTCGGGGGCCTACCCGACCTACTGACATCGGCTCAGGGACGCCTACACGCTGCAGTTCAGCCCACCGCCGCAGGACTCGCCGCGGCCTTGCTCGCAGTGACTGCGCAAGAGCTCGTGTTTCGAGGATGGCTACAACGTCTGGGTGGCCCCCTCGTCGCAGCCGTCGCCTTTGTCCTGGTCATTACGCCGCTGGAGCCGCTGTACGGCGCCATGCTCGCCGGGCTCTTCGGCGGGCTCACGTACCTGTCGAAGGGGTCGGTCCTACCGAGCCTAGCCGCGCGCTGGCTAGCGACCCTCGCGGTCTGGGCCTGGCTTGCGGCCTAGCGCGGTGACATCGGGCGTAACGGACTGACATCGGGCGTAACGGCGGCAACAACGCGACCGCAGCATGAACTCACCACTGGAGTGTCGTCATGCTTATTCTCATCACCTTGTTCGCGTCTGCGTCTGATCTGTCCACCATCACCGAGGTCATGGCCCATCGTGACGCGCGAATGGCCGACGGCGCGCCAATCGTCCCTCAGTCCGCCTACGAAGATGCCCTGGCTGGCGAGCGCGTCGCCCAGATCTCTCGGGTTGACGGCATCGCAGCAGCGAAAGCGTGGGGAGTCGCAGTGGTCGACGCGCCTATTGAGACGGTGTGGATGGTCGTCAATGACGAGAGCGCCCTTGGTGAACATCTGCCTGTCTCCACCGCGCAAGTCGTCCAGGGAACAGCGCGTAGCGCGCCACGACGGGTCTTCGAATACCTACCTCTCCCCATCATCAGCGACCGCTGGTGGATGTCGGATGTGTCCCACAACGGCCCGCTGTACACCGCAACAAATGGGCGAGCATGGGAGCAGGTGTGGACCGATGCGACGGGTGAGCCGGTGCCAAGTGCCCTCGCCACCACCGCAGAGGGAGGCATTCCCGTGGACTGGACAACAGGCTCGTGGCTGCTAATCTCGCTGCCAAGCGGGAAAACCCTCGTTGAATACTACGTCTGGACCGACCCAGGTGGGTCGCTCCCGGCCGGCCCCGCGACCCGGTTCGCATCTGGCGCGGTCAAAGACACGCTCAAAGCTGTGCAAAACCTGAGTCCATCCGCTGGGTCATGGCCACGCGTCGGGTACGTTCGACCCGACGGCACAGCACTATAGTGGGGCGTCTCCCAAGCCTATTGCAGACACTGCGGCACGTCGCAGTCGGCTATCCCCCACACGCACCAGCGCACGGACGACGATTGGGACGTCTTCACGTCCGGAAATGCCAGCCAGGGTCGTCTCCATTCGGGTAGTTGCGTCGTCCGACCAGTTCGTGCTCTCAGCATCGACCCACGCGCGTGCGACCGTACCAATACTATCCACCCATTGGTCGCCGACTTCAGCCATTCGCGCGAGCATGCCATGCAGCAACCGGCGAGCGTCTTCGAGATGGCCTTGCTCCGCATGACAGGCTGCCGCGAGGGCCATTGTCGCCGTCTGCACACGTGGCTCGCCACCACTATGAAAGCAGGCTACCGCCCTACGATAGTGCTCTAGTGAACGCTCGGCGCGACCCGCTTCATGATGCAGAATTCCGAGACCTCCATGAGCGAGTGCCTCCACGCTGGCGCTTTGAGTATCCGAAGCAAGGGCCAGCGCCTCATTGAACGCTTCGCGTGCAGCAATGGGCTCCCCCTGCTCGACCAAGACCATGCCCATACGACAGGAAATGCGCCCCAAGACACGGCGCTCGCCCGACGCACGGGCCAGTGACCGCCCCGCACCTAGCAGGGCCTTTGCTTCGGGAAGACGCCGCTGTTGTGCGGCAACCGCGCCCAATTGCTCGCGTGCGACCGCCTCTCGACGCTTCGAACCCGATTGAATGTGGCTGGCCAACGCCGCTTCCAAGTCGGACCGAGCCGCAGTGAGCTTTCCAAGACGACGACGCGCTGTTCCCAGTTTCACCAGGGCCAACGCTTCGTTACGCGCGTCATGGCCGGCACGAAACCCCAACACAGCAGCAGCCAAGTGTTCTTCCGCCCCCCTTGGGTCCCCAGACTGCGTCAAGATGGACCCCAGAGCGGCACGAACAGAAGCCGTCTCACGGGGTGCATCCACTGACATCAGCCGCATCAGCGCGAGCCCGAGAAGCTCGACAGCTTCCGACAGGCGTCCCCCACCAGCCAGCAACTGTCCGAGCGACCCCAGTGCAATGCCCTCACCTTCTGGGTCCTGGAGCTGTTGCCCCAGAGCGCGTGCACGCTCCAAGTCACTACGCGCCTCTGCCAGACCAGAGCGCAGGTATCGAACACGCCCACGTGCGCACAAACAGCGAATGAGGGCGACCGACTCAACGCCACAAGCGGCGGCGCCATCAATGGCCCGATCCAGACGGCCCTCGTGGGCATCCGGTAGGCCCTGCCGCGTGGATACCGCGTCGAGCGCCAGCAAAGCATCGAGTGCTAGCTGAACCGCCATTGGGTCTTTGACCGAACGAATCAGACCAACCTCGAATGCCACCAGCAACATGCGACGATGGCGAGCGAGCACGGCGAGGGCTTCTGCGCTGAATGGGCCATTGACCTCGGCCATCCAGGATTGAGCCGATGCAATCGCGTGACGAACATATCGGTCTTCGGCAGCAGCAAGCTCCAGCTCAGCGCCAGAGTCGCGCAGATGCGTACGAACGAGCGGATGCAAGACGTACTCGGCCACCACAATGTCGTCGGTCGCGCGGACCGGACCAATCAATCCGCGCTCGCACAACAACGCCAACGCATCTGAGATGGTCGGTGCTGCCACCCACTCTTCAAGGGCGGCGACCATCTCCGCGGTATCCGTCGCAAACGCCCCTTCAATGACCGAGAGCCGCTGGAGCATCCCGCGCATCCAAGACGGTAGATGAGCCAAGCATGCATTGAGGACTTCACCAGTGGTGGCTTGGTGGCCGGTCGCACTCAGTTCCTCAGCAAGCACCGAGAGTGACCGTGTGCCCACCTGTCCCGAGATCATCTCCAGCGCGAGAGGTACCCCCCCGGTGGCCTTCACCAAGCCGCGAATCGCGTCATGGTCCTCTGGCGTGACGGTTCCAGCACGCTCGCGGACACGCCGAATCAGGAGTCGAGCACTGGGCGAGCGAAGCCCACCCTGAGCTGTTGGCAGAGGCCCGAGTCGGTATTGAATTTCGCCGTCCAACCCCACGGGTCCATCAGACGTTCCCAGGACTTGCACGCCCGGCACACGTCGGAGCCAAGCGGTGACCGCTGCGCGAATCTCCGTATTCCAGACTTCAAGACCGCGAATCACCAGCAAGACGGGCCCTCTGTCCGCAAACCACCGGGTCAGCTGTTGAACAGCATCATGGGCGCTGCTCTGACTCGACAAGTTCATGTCGACGGCACCCGCGATGACACAGAGGAAGTCATCGAGGTCGTTCACAGACGGACAGTCAGCGACCCACACACCCCCGCCCTGTTCGCCCGTCCATCGGCCCGAGAGCTGGTCGAGCAATGCACTTGCAAGCCGTCGGCGTCCTGTGCCGGGTGGGGCTGTGATGACCAAGGATCGTACACCAAAGTCAAGCAATTCTGCCAGAGCATCTAAGTCTGCGACCCGCCCAACGAATGCGTTGCCCTCAGCCTGATGGTTCGTACGCTCCACATCCCGTGTGCGCGGCGGCGGGAAAGACCGCGCGGCCACTCCCGGACTGCGCACGTCGAACAAGGCCACCGCCCCAGGTACACCACGCAGCGGGCGTCGGCCCAGAGGGCGCATAGCCAAGTCCGCCCCAATAGACTGCGATACCGCCTGTTTGACATCCTGCGTGGCCAGAATCTGCCCGCCGTGTCCCGCCCGAGCCACACGGACCACACGCCGTACAGACGCACCATCGAGCGTGCCCGTCTCGCTGGGCCACACGTTTCCCAAGTGAACACCCATTCGCGTTCGTAGACCCGCCATGACTGGCGCTCCGGATACCCCGAGAGCTACCGATGCTTCAGGCTGCTCTAAGAGAGCGGGCGGCCACTTCGCCTTGGCGAGTCCTTCCTGTACGGCCAAGCAAAACTGCACGGCGCGAAGGGGGGAGTCCCACGCCAAGAGGGAACCCGTTCCGAGGGGCTGTCGTGGAGGCCCTTCAAAGACCGAAAGCTGCCCATGGACTACGGAGTCGTACACCTCGACTGCTTGACGCATTGTGTCTGGGTCGCGCGCCCACAATCGGGACGCCCCGGCGATGTCCAGAAAGACCAAGACCGAGACGGCGTTGTCAGGCTCATTCATGACGCGAGTGTACCCAAAAGCAGGAGGAATGTGTGGCGCCCACGCACCCGGCGCACCACCCGAACTGCTCGATCTCCGCTGTGCAGGTGATATTTCGACGCGATCGCCCCGGAAGGCAAGTTGTAGCGTCGGCGTAAACAATAATCACCCTGGAACGCCGATAAGCTGACAGCCGCCCGTGCACCCCCTCGCACTGTGGATATGCGGGAGTGCCCCCCTTACGATCCCCTGAACGTGCACATCGTTTGTGACTTGCTAAACTCAGTTCGGCTTTCACAGCCAATCTGCTTTCCCTACCAAGGGCTCCCTGCCCAATTTGGAGCAATTCATGAACAAGAAAGAAATGGCAGCTAAGCTTGCCAAGAAGACCGCGATTTCCCAGGCCAAGGCAGCCGAGGTCATCAACGCTTTGTTCGACTCCCGTCCAGGTCACGGCATCATTGCTGTGGAGCTCGACGCTGGCCGCAAGGTCACCATCCCAGGCTTCGGTACGTTCACGACTCGCAAGCGCAAGGCTCGCACCGGAACCAACCCGTCCACCGGTGACAAGATGGAAATTCCTGCACGCAACTACCCTCACTTCAAGGCGGGCAAGACCCTCCGTGAGCGCGTCTCCGAGTAAGCCAAACACGGCCTACGCAAGCGCGCGGTGCTGCCCCTTGGGGTACGCATCGCGCGCTTTGTCGTTGTAGAGTGAACCAACGGAGAGTCGATGCGTCATCAAATTCCGCATAGCTTGCCTATCGAGACCGCACGGCGTGCGACCAAAGCCGCCCTCGATAGCTACAAAGCACAAATGGCCGAGTACAATCCACAAGGCCATTGGCTGTCCGAGGACCGGGCCCGGGTGTCCTTCACCGTCGCCGGCCGCACCCTCGATGGCGCCGTGACCGTCACAGCAACTTCCGTCGACATGGAGCTTGATGTGCCCTTCCTATTCCGTCCCTTTAAGGGCGTGGCCATGCGTATTGTGCAGGCCGAGATTGAACAGTGGCTCGTGCGAGCCAAAGCTGGCGAATTCAACGACCAGTAGCTGACTCCACCGTCCAGGAACGTCTCATGTCCGACACTCAGAACCTCTTTTCCTCCAGCTCAATCCAGACCTTCATCGCCGCCGGCTTCATCCTTGCGTTGATGGCGACGGGTATTGCCACCTACAACACCGCCCGGTCTGGCCAAGTGGAATCTGCCGTGCTTGACCTGCGCATTGAACAGACTCGGCTCATGGAGGCAGAGCGCCACTATCGCGCGCAAACAGCCGCTCTTGAAGGCCGCATCCAGGCGCTAGAAGCGCAGCAAGTGTTAAATACGCAGCAGGACGCTGGAGCCCCAAGCGCCGCCGAATAGCGCAGTAGACCTCGACCAACGCTGTCTCCACGTGGTGCAACGCAGCGTTCGAGATAGGTGCGCTGCAAAGGAGGGTCTATGAACACCCTACCCGCCCTACTGCGCGCCCCAGAACTGCCTACTCTCGCATCCGTTCAAGCGCATCTTGAAGGACTGGCCCCACAAGACCAGTACCTCCTGATCCGTACCCTCGGTCGTAAACAACAGCTGCGCCTGTACGACCTGTGCGCGGATTCGCCTCCGCTCACGCGCGATGACTTCGTTCCAGCCGGTACTCCGGTGGGTACAACCGTCGAGCACCTAGGCTGGAATACTCTGCCTCTCTTCAAGAGCTGGCGCACCTTCGCAAAGCCCATGTGCGCTCTTCCCGCAGAGACGGAAATCGCAGGCTACAACGACAGTTCCACCCGCTGGCTGCTCGGACCTGGCTACTTCATCTGCCGTCCGACTGCCCCCGAATACGCACAGCGCGGCGCGTGGGTCGTGGACTACTTGCGTGTACCCACTGGCGATGTCCCCGGTGAATGGCCGGACATCAAGCCCAATGAAGAGGGGCTACAGCGCTTCGTGTACGGCGGAACCCGCGACTACATGCGCAAAGTCTGCGACGGCGTCTGCATCGGGATGCCGTACAAAGGCGACAAGCGCATGGCCTTCCCCTTCGCACTCGTCCGAAAGTAGTCTCAGGGCGCGGCGTGCAGGTCGGTCCACCACGCCGCAAAGGCATCGGTCTGGACGGTCGACGACAGACGCTCGGCGAGCAGCTCAACGGTCGACTCAGTCCACACGTCGCGCAGGCCGACTTCCTCGAGCCACGCACCAAAGGTACCCGTGCCCACTTCGTCCATCAGCGTCTGAAGTCGGCGGGTGGTGTCGTCCACGAAACTGTCCGCGGCAATCGCGCCGGTGAGTCCCTGAAGAACGACGTCAACGTAGGCCATCGGCCGGGCATCGAGGGCTTCCGCAGCGAGTTCCTTGATGGGGATGTCCATCACGGTATTAAAGATTCCGGTTCGAACCTCGGCATACGACTCTGCATGGGCCTGGTCGGCAACATGACGCGCGACGACTCGCAGCGCTTCGCCCGTTGCTTTGCTCAAGAACTCCGAGAGCCTCCGGTCAAACTGGTGCTCCACTTCGCCCGCTACAGCGCCAACAACCGACTCTGCGACGCCACCAAACAGTCCGCGGCCACGCTTGGCTGCACGTCGGCCGAACCCACCCAGAAGCTTGTCATCCACTCCGCTCATGCGGGACCGGAAGCCCTTGAAGCTGTTCTCCAGAACTTCGGACATAAGAGACATGAACACGGGCTGGTCCAAGATGCGCCACACCAGCTCTTCCGACGGCACATAAGGGTGAGACAACGCCTTCAACAACGGTTCTACGAGTTCTTCGGGCACTTCGCTGCGAAGGGCAGCATCACTGTGTCCCCAACGAGCCATCGCCTCGTCCAGGGCTTGTTGTGCCAGCTCACGCAGTCGGTCGGTCCGCGTTGCCGCCTCTAGACCTGCCGCCAGCTGACTCGCCAGCCAGTCCGGTCGGACAAGCTCGGCCATTGGCGTGTCGAGCGCGTCATCTACCAACAATCTGGCCAGCGCCTTCGTGGCCTGTTGTTCGGGGTCGCGCAGGCGTTCAAGGGCGGTTTGCGATGACATAGATGCCTCCGCCGCCAGCCTATTCGGCAGGCGAGCTTGGATCACTGTCCAACGGCTCGGAATCGTCCAAACGATAGAGAATCCGCACCGCCTGCGCCTCTAGGAGCGAGCGCAGCGCGTCTTCCGGCATCTCTTCGCTCTGTAAAGTCCAGTTCTCTTCGGCCCCGAGCGTGCTTCGAGCATGGCGGTTTGCGACCGACACCACCCAGCCGGTCGGCAAGAGCGCTATCGACTGGGCGGTTGACTGTACCGACTGCGCCTGCTGCCACGAAGACCCCACAGCATCGCCTTCACCCGTCAACCAAGGATGGACCGCCATCACCTCGAAGGGGCCGTCCACGACGACACCCTCGGGCACATCAGCACCGGCGACCACGAGCGGTACATGCCAAGCGAGTGGGTCCGCCGTCGGCTCTCCACATCCCGTCGTCATGTCCAGTCCGTGCGTTCCCACAACAACAATGATGGGGTCTTGCCCCATGTCGCGAAGTCCGCTGGTGAGCCTCTCAAGCTCGTAGTCGAGAGACGCGAGGGTGCCACGATACCGGCGGTCGACATCCGATTGGGTGGTTGGCAACGGCACTGAGAGCACGCACTCCACCACCGGTGTGCGGTCGTCGCTGATGAAGCGCTGGTCAAACGGAGGAGGCGGGTCGAGCGGCCCCTGTAGGTCAGCCAGATGGACCCAGGCTACGTAGGGACGTTGCTGCCGTCCCACCCACCACAGCACGCGGTCGACAGTGCCAGCAGCACTTCGCGGCGCGTACTTCCCGCGGGATAGGCGGCCTACCGGCATATGGGTTGCGCCAACTAGCCACGTATTCTCGCCATCGACACGACCCGTGTCTGTCTCCCCTAGGTACGACGCTGGAGCGAACGCAGCGGTGTCGAACCCCTGCTCAGCCAGTGTGGCCATCAGCGACGGTGAGTCACCGCTCGACGCTTCCCATGGGGCCCGGCCAGAGAACAGAGCGGCGAGTGTTCCAGCGTCTGTGTCGATAGGCGCGGTCGCTTGCTGAAAGGTCACCCCATCCTGAGCCAGGCCTTGTAGCGAGGGCCAGTCAGAGGCCGCCTGCGCCCCCACGCCCGCCAACGTCACCAACACTATCGACGGTGAGTCTGGCGAATCTGGCTTGGGAATCAGCCCTGTACCCACCTCGACAACGGCGTAGGTAAGGGCAAGAGCAATGGCAAAGCGCAAGCGAAAGCGCTCTGGAACCACCACCGCTCCGACCACGGCCACCGCAGCGACGGTCCACGCAATCCACTGGCCCGGAAGCAACAGAACGGTCACAGCCCCGCCCAACAGCGCCAGTTGTCTACGCCCCAAGCCCAGCACTCTTGCCGAGGCCCATCCCAGGACAACCAGAGGTAGAGTTGGAAACAACGAAGCGATGACGAGGTGGGCCATCACGGCCACCACACCCGGAGACACCGGACCGCCTACAACGAGCCCCAGCAAGGCAACACCGCTCGCAGCAAAGCTGCCTAGCCCGGCCCAAAGTGCTGCTTGAGGAGCGGATGGGGGGATTTCGGGTGTAAGAGAAGCCACGCCACCCCGTTGCCCATCCACCAGATGAACGCAAAGCATTTGTCCGCGTACTTGCGGGTTCGTAGCTGCCGGGTCAAGTTCGCCTGTTGTGTCTATCGTCTGGTTTGGGGATTTTTCATGTCATTTCGCAGTTCAATCCTATGCTCCGCCCTTGTGGCGCTGTCGTTCACTCAGGCCGCCATTGCCGGTGGAAACGCCGTCATGGCGCCTTTGCACAACGTAGGGGCGTCCGATCAGCAAGCGATGAACGTCAGTTCCTTGATCGCGAGCGAAATGTCGTTCTGGCCAGAGTTCGATGGTTTCGACGAGCTGGACACCGGCCCCACCAACGCGTCCTGTCTGAGCAGCAGTAGCTGCCTGGCCGGTCTCGCAAGCGGTGGCGACGTTCTCGTCACTGGAACCATTGGCAGCACAGGAACCCAGTTCGAGCTCGACTTGGTCTTCTTCGATGCCTCTAGACGCACCACCATTCGTCGGCAGAGCTTCACTCTGTCCTCCCGTCCAGAAGCGGTAGCCGACGGTATGAACGCGGTCATCCGTGAGCTCATCACCGGAGTCAACCCAGACGCCGCGGCTGACGACGAGCCAGCCGTTGCCGACTTCGGCGCAATCGATGACGGCGAAGACTTTGCTTTCGCTTTCGAAGAAGAAGACCCCGCCGATGTTCGCCGCGCTGCGGATGCTAGGCGAGCAGCAGAAGCGGACCGTGCGGCCGAGACCCGCCGTGCAGAAGAAGCACGCCGTGCAGAAGAAGCACGCCGTGCAGAAGAAGCACGCCGTGCAGAAGAAGCCCGACGCGCAGAAGAAGCCCGACGCGCAGAAGAAGCCCGTCGTGCCGCCGAGACTCGTCGTGCAGAAGAGGCACGTCGCACACAGGCTGCAGCCGTTCCTGACGTCGCGGAGTTTGACGCGAGCTCCATCAGCTTTGCCTCGTCCGCCGACCAAATCACCGCCGAAGACATCGACTCGGCCATCCAGTTCGCTCCTCCTGCAGCCGCAGATGAGATGGACCTAGACGACTTTGACCCGAACCGCTTCGACACGCCCTCGCGCACCGACACAGCCTCGTTGTCCGGTACTCGCGGCGGCGTCCCAGACATCGTAGATTTGGATGCACCTGACGAGCCTACGGGCCGCCAGCGCACCTCGCGCGACCGGACACGAACCGAACGTCCACAGTCCACGCGCACTGCCCGTACCCAACGCACGGAACGTCCGAGCAACAACGGTGACTCCCTGCAGCAGAACGCCGTACAGATCAGCGCACGCGCCGGGTACAGCACCTACTACGACCTCGGCTTCATCACCTACGGCGGCGAAGTCTCCGTCCCAGTCGGCCGCGCTCCGGTGAGTGTCATCTTGGGCGCAGAAGCGTACAGCGTTCGCCGCGACCTGCCTCCAGAGCTCGCAGTTATCGCTGGCACCACCACAGAGTGGAACACGATGTTCCCATTCAACGCCGGCCTACTCTACAAGGCCAACGCTGGTGGCTCGGTGGAACCGTACTTTGGCGCAGACGTCATTGGCGCCCAATACTACGTGGACAGCGCAACCAACTCAGGCTCCTGGGCGATTGGCGGGCGCGCTCGCGCCGGTGTCAACCTCATGGTCGCCTCTGCATTCGGCTTCAATATCAACGGCTCGGTCGGTGGTTGGAGCGGCAATCGCTGGGCCGTCATTGGCCCAGGCATCAAGGAGAAAGGGGTACTCCCCCAGATCTCCGGTGGCACCGTCTTCTCCTTCTGACAACGTGAATTCACGTTAGCCGGCCCGTCATGGACACCCTGTTCCCATCTGTTCTGTGTCTGCTGCTTGGCGTAGCTCTGCCCGTGACCATCGGGGTCATCCTAGGTCGGCGCGTTCACCAGCAGACCGCAGCACCTGCCGCGTATCGAGCGGTCGCACGCAACCTTGGCCTGGACGTAGACACGCGCGGTGCGTCCGTGAATGGCTACCTGCCAAGCTCAGGGCGAAAGCTGTACATCGGCGAAGTGGTGGTCGGCCACGGTCCAGAGAGCACCACTGAGCATCGCGCGGTCCTGTCGTTGTCTCGGCCGCTTGGACTCGGTCTGGCCGTCCGCAAGCAGACTGGCAGCCGCTGGTTTCGTCGCGCGCGTGGTCACCACATCGACATTGGAGAAGAGTCCTTCGACAAGCTGTTCGACGTCACCGGAGACGACAGCGAGCGTGTACGTGAGCTGTTGACGGAGGACATTCGTCAGCGAATCCAGGCTTTGGGCACCGCGTATCCAAACTTGCTGGTCTCGGACCACCACGTACGGGTCCTGCTGACCAAGCCCATCACCGAGGCCGAAGCCTTGGCCGCGTTCATTGACACCTTGACCCAGCTTGCAGACGCACTGTCCGCCTCACGCCAGCGCGTCTCTCCACCCAAGCGACTCGAGGCACAGGTGACTCTCTTCGGTGACGTAGCCACCGAGCGAGGACTCACCTTCGAGCCTGCCTGGCCTGCCGTCTCCGGCACCATCAACGGCCACGACATCGAGCTTGTCATTGGACGAACAGATGACGGCTACCGCGCCACGGCGACTGGTCGTCTACGCACGCCACGCAAGATGGGCTTCCGTCTGCGTCGTCAGATTGAACCGGACGGCTACTGGAGTACCGGGCAAGACATTCAAGTCAACGATGCCCCATTTGACGAAGCCTTCGTGATCAAGGGCTACGCCCCCGACACGGTTCGTCGCTGGCTGAACCCACGAGCGCAGCGACACCTCATGGCGCTTGCCGACCTCGGCGACCTCGTCGCTGACGACCACATAGTCCGTGTATCAGGCCTCTCCTTGGACGGTGCCTCGCTCCGCGACGCCCTCGACCGTGTCTTAGACAGTCTGAGCGCGCTTGAAGACCGCGTCGAAGACCGCGTCGGAGACACCGTCAAAGCCACAACGCCAGAGCCTGTCAGCTAGTCGCGTCCGGTTCCACATCTGCCTTGCGGCGCCGAACCGTTCGAATGGCCTCGGGAATGGGCATGGAGACGGTCTCGTCTTCGGCCGCAGGGGCACTTGGTGCCTCATCTGGAGAGAGCGCGCGAACGGCAGTCTTTCCGTCCACTTCGTAGGTCTCAGCTCGCCCAATATCCATCAGGCGCTGTACCGACTGCCGCCGCTCTTCCGGAATGTCCGGGATGTGGTGCCCCTTCCACCGGTGCACAAAGTAGTGCGCGCCAACAAAGCCCCCGCCCGCCTCAAAGTGAGCCTGTGCGCGGCGAAGCTCTCGATGCATTTCCTCGTCCATCTGGTCGGGGTCCTGCGGCACACGCGTGATGGGTGCCGTCCCAAGGTCGCTGAAGCTGAAGGCCGGTAGGTGGTCGAGCAGATTGATGAGTCCCCAGGCCGAGCGCGACAGGGTCCGGGAGAGGTTGTCATCGCCAAACGTAGCCACCCACGCTTGCTTGCCGAGCGAGTGAACCGCAGTGATTGCTGGAGCAATGTCCAAGTCGCCGCTGAAGACAATCGCAATGTCGTACGCATCCCGGGTGGCGAGCATTATCATGTCGGCCACAATCGAGGTGTCGACCATCTTTTCTTCGGTGTACGCAATCATGTCGTGACAGTGCGGGCACGACCGCGCACTCGCCCGACGATTGAAGCGCTTGACGAAGAAACCCGGGCGACGGTCCAGCTCGTCGAGCAAGTCCGACAGCGCATGCCGGTCATTGTCTTCATGCGGACTGGGAACGCCGGTGTAGTAGTAGGCCGCAACCATGCGCTCGCCGCCAACATGCTCGGTGGCCCACTTGGCGAGCGCACCATGGTCCAACCAGCGGTCGGAAGCGGTTCGGCGCAGGGCCTTCATATGGTTCTTGCCATCAAAAAACAGAGCAACGCGCATCACAAATCCTCACTGCACCCAGAGGGGTGTGGGCGTCGTGTAACGCAATCGCATCCATCCGGGGATGCCCCAACAATTCGACCCGTTAGGGACCGCATCTGATGTCTCCATCTCCGAGGTCTCCATGACGCCCCTAATCGACGACTTCCTCTCTTTCCTCGACGACTCTCCCAGTCCCCACCACGCCGCTGCGAACGCCGCGCAACGCCTCGAGGACGCCGGCTACACCCGCGTGGATGAAACGGCAGAGCCCAAAACGCTGGCCGCTGGTTCGCGTCATTTTGTCCAGCGCGGGTCATCCGTCGTGGCCTTCCGAATGGGTACTGGCGCGCCTGTAGAGCACGGCTTCCGCATTGCTGCTGCACACACCGACTCCCCCAACCTGCGCATCAAGCCCAACCCGTTGATTCGCAGCAACGGCTACATTCGCCTGGGTGTGGAGACATACGGCGGTGTGCTGCTCGCTACCTGGGCCGACCGTGACCTTGGGTTTGCCGGTGCTGTCACCGTGCGCACAGCGACCGGTACCGAGAGCCGCTTGCTCGATATTCGCGAGCCCATGTGTCGCATTCCAAACGTGGCCATTCACCTGAACCGTGGCGTGAATGACAAGGGCCTCATCCTGAACAAGCAGACCCACATGCCGGCACTCTTCACCTTGTCAGATGACGAGAACGAAGACCCCTTCACCGCGTTGCTGGCAGACCGGCTCGATGTTGAACAAGCCGACATTGTGGCCTGGGACCTGGGTCTGTACGACCTCACTCCTCCCGCCGTTGGCGGGCTGCACAACGAGTTTCTTTACTCGGCACGCCTAGACAACCTCGCCTCCACCCACGCAGGTCTCGCAGCTCTGTTGACGTCAGACGACACGGACACGCCGACCTCGACCGCAGTCTTGGGTTTGTTCGACCATGAAGAGGTCGGTTCACAGTCGTCGACCGGGGCCAAAGGTCGCCTTCTCGAAGACGTGCTCGACCGCATCGTCCGCGACGCCGAAGAGCAAGCACCCGGCGGCCAGCAGCGCGCCATCGCAAGCTCGTTCATTGTTAGCGCGGACATGGCCCATGCCATCCACCCCGCCTACGCCGACCTACACGACCCCATGCACATGCCGAAGATCGGCTTGGGTCCTGTCATCAAGCAGAACGTCAACCAGCGCTACACCACCAACAACGACACCGCCGCGCGGTTCTTGGGGTTGTGCGAAGCTGCTGGCGTTCCAAGCCAGTGGTTCGTCACACGCAGCGACCTGGCCTGCGGAAGCACTGTTGGCCCTATGATCTCGTCCAACCTAGGTATTGAGAGCGTAGACGTCGGCAACCCCATGCTGTCCATGCACTCGGCCCGCGAGATGTGCGGAACGGCCGACCACGCCATGATGGTGGGTGCCCTGACCGAGCTGTTCAAGGGAACCTGACGCTCACGGCCTGGGGCCTATCCACCGCACATTGAAGCGCTCGCGCAGCTCGGAGACGGGCTGCGCGTACAGGCGTTCCCAGTACACTGTGAACATGGGCTTCGCCTGGCGACCGGCATCGAAGGCCGTGTAGCAGTCGCGAAGCATCTTCGGCCGCAAGGAGTCGCGCGGAGACAGGAACGGTCCGCCGAGCATCGTGGTCACTGAGAACCAGTTGAAGAACTGGCCGAGCTGGAACGCTTGCAGCACAATCTCGTCATGAACGGAGGTCTCAACCCCGGTCAAGACATGGCGAACATCATGGGTCTCTCGCCAGCGAATCTTGGCGTACTCTGCCTGCTCTGATGCTGGGTAGGGATTGTCAGGATGACGCTCACCGTGCAGCAGGTCGTGGTCGACCAAGTGCCGAAGCAACTCACGGCCAAGCGTTCCATCCGGCAGTTCGGCAAGCCCCTGTAGGTCCACCGTCTCCAGCTGAAAGCGAGGCCGCTCACGCAGTAGCTCTTGCCAGCCTGGGTCGCCCGCCACAGAGGCGGCCAATCGCTCGAAGGTACCGACGTCCACACCATCCTGAACAGAGGCCAAGTTGCTGCCAAAGTCGTAGTGACGCATGGTGTGCAGTCCGGCACGGAGCACATGACCGGTACGGTGAAGCAGCCCCTGCCGGGGTGATGACGTGTTCATAGACCACCGTCTTACTGGACAAGCCGGCCGGTAGCAATAGACGCCACCCCATGAAAACACTCACACTCTGGGCGGGGCTGTTGTGCCTCGCCGCCTGCGGTACCCCCATCGACAACACGGAGGCCGACACCTCTGACGCCGATACGTCCACCGACACCGAAGCCGATTCGGACGACGACACGTCTGACGACGACACCTCGGACATCGATCCCGACTGCCCGTGGGCGTTGAGCGACGTGGACGACGTCTACCCTGCGGATGGCGCAGACAATGTCTGGGTCTCTCCTACCTTTGACGAGATTCAAGCGGATGTCGGTGTTCTGACGGGTGCTGTGGCGTCTGTTCAGACCAGCGCTGGCGTCGACGTCCCAGGCTCGAGCAGCCTGTCGGGAGACCGCATTGTGTGGACGCCGACAGCGGGCACCTTGTCCGCGGAGACCACCTACGATTTCATCATCACGTCCGAGCAATGCGCCCTCGTCGTCAGCACCTTCACCACGATTGACGACTCGACCGTGACCTTCGGAACAGACCGTACTTACGTGCTCGACTGGTCCACCGCCCAAGGACAGACCGCATTCATCAGCGACTTGCTCTTCACCGATGCTGGCTTGGCGTTGTGGCGCTACGAAGCTGACGAATTCCAGCTTGTCCCACTGTATGACGACGAGCAGGACGAGTGCCTCCCCACAACAGGCGCGCTCACCACCTACACCGCTCCCGAGCTGTTCCTGTTCCGCGTCACCCAGCCCTTGTTGGACTGGGATGAGCCGGTCTACTTGGTTGAGGCCGACATCCGGGCAGTGACCGATGGCTCCGATGATGCCCTGGTCAACGTGCACATCACCGGCTTCCTCGACTTCTCCGAAGCCGGAGACATGGATATCTGCCTGGTCGCCGATACCTTCGACCTCGCTTGCGTGCCGTGTCCAGACTTTGCCGACAACGACTGCCTGCCAATCGACCTGTACGGCATGACCGCATCCGCAAGCTCCAGCATCACACCGGTAGACGTCGACACATCCGACCTCGCCGAGTGCGGCGGAGTCGAGTAGCTAGAACAATCGGTCAGCGGGTGATTACTCGCCGGCCGCAATCGCCTCCAGCTCGCTGTAGCCGGGCAGTTCCGACAGGTCCGGCACCACGGTAATCTCGATGCGACGGTTGTTCTTGCGCCCTTCTGGCGTCCGATTGGTGTCGCGTGGCTTGGTGTCCCCGAACGACGCCGCACTCACGCGACCCGAGTCGAGGCCACCACCGGTGAGCACGTCCAGGACTGCAATGGCGCGCGATGCTCCCATGTCCCAGTTGCTCGGAAAACGGGCCGTTGAGATGGGTACATTGTCGGTATGACCCGCGACCTGAAACTCACGGTCGGGAATCGCCGCAAGGACGGTGGCTACACCGCGAAGTGCTGTGGCACCGTCGGCGGATAGTGTCGCGGAGCCCGCCCCAAACAGGATGTCGGTCGCCAGCTCCACGACCATGCGTCCATCAATGACCCGCACGGACAAGGTGCCAGCGTCAATCATGTCCTGAAAGCGCGCAACCAGGGCCCGGTACTCGGCCAGAGCTGCGTCAGCGGCGAGTTCGCGCTGCTCGGCTACTTGAAGGGCAGCCTCCATACGCGCGACATCCCCTTCCAGCTCACCCGTCTGAGCAATCGCTGCGGCGAGACGACGATTGGTCTGCTCTAGCACCGCGTTCGTCGCCTCAAGCTCGGTCTGTAGACGCCCCGCCTGGTCCGACAACGCAATGCCTTCTGCGGTCAAAGCATCCCGCTCGGATGTCAGCAGGGAGTTCGCATCCAAGGCCTCTGTGTACTTTCCACGACCCACACAGGACACGGAGAGCAACGCGACAACTGCCAAGGTTCGGCAGGTTCTATTCAACAATGCGTACTCTCCACGTCGCTTGGCGACCCTCGTCTTGTCGAACGAGCTCACCCGGCGCCTGTTCGCTCATCTGGGCGCGCAGGGATGCAGGGTCCATTGGCAGGGCATCGGGCCCCAAGATGGCGTAGTGTCCAGCAGGCAGCACCGGTGTGGTCAGCGTGGTTCCAGTCGGCTGAAGGCGCAGGGACCATGAGTCGCCAACGTCAGGCAAGCCATACACATCCACGGCCTCTAGGCCTTCAACGCCAAGCTCCCATGTCTGTCCGGTGTTCGGCACAATCTCGACCGAGACAACGTCCGCTGCGGCTTGCACTGGAATGACCGGAATGCCGTCACAAACGCCCTTGATCGCGACGTCTCCCGATGCACTACCCATGTACACAACGCGCGCTTCGGCAGCGAGGTCTTGCACGCGAGTGGCCACAATGCTGCCAATCGAGACACGGCACGACTCGCTATCCGCCGCACGAACCTCGATATGGCGGGAGGGTGCGCGTATGGTCCAGTTGTCGCCATTCGCGGACAGCTCGGCGTCTGAGTCGCGGCACAACAGCTCTGGGATTCCCGTCGGAACGCCGACCAACGCGCTCCGTGCACCCGGTTCGCAGGACAGCGCCGCACGCACCGTCAACCCGCCACCGAGGTCCCACTGCGCCCGCCCAGAGCAGGCCGTGTTGCAGGCAATCGACACCTCATGCAGCCGTGAAATCTGCACGTCAATGACCTGCCCTTCGTCTGCCGGTTGGTAGTTGCGACGGAAGGTCGAAGCGCCAATATCAAAGCTGACGTAGGTGTCCGGCGCTTGGTACTCAACGGCAAAGTGACCGTCACTATTGGTGATGGACCGCCCTTCCAGACTGACCACCTCCACATCTGTGATGGGAAAGCCGGTGTGGTCGAGGACACGGCCCGCCATACCCACAGAAGATGTCTCGGTCGGTTCCCAGCAGCCCGCCAACAGCAGCATCCACAACACCAAAGCACCTCGGTTCATGCAGGCAGACGTAGCACGTCAAAACCCGTCGGGTAGGAGCCAGGGCCCCTACTTCGCGTTACCCGCGCGCCTTGTCTAGAGGTTTCTATGTCTACTGACCCGACCACACGTCTCCATACCGCCATGAACGAGCGCATCCTGCTCATTGATGGGGCTATGGGCTCGCTCATCCAGACCTACAAGCTGGAAGAAGAAGACTACCGCGGGGAGCGATTCGCTGACCATGAAAGCGACGTCAAGGGCAACAACGACCTGCTCTGCCTGACCCGTCCGGACATCATCCGCGACATCCACATGGCGTACCTGGATGCCGGCGCGGACATCATCGAGACCAACACCTTCAACGCCAACCGCGTCGCCATGGCCGACTACAACATGAGCGACTTGGCGTACGAAATGAACGTCGAAGGCGCGCGTATTGCCCGTGCTGCAGCGGACGTCGCCGAAGCCAAAGACCCGAGCAAGCCGCGATTCGTCGCCGGTACCTTAGGCCCCATGAGCGTGACGCTGTCCATCTCTCCAGACGTCAACGAGCCCGGCTTTCGTGCCGTGAGTTGGCAGACCGTGGTGGATGCGTACATCGAGTCCGCACGTGGACTGATCGATGGCGGTGCGGACATTATCCTCATTGAGACCGTCTTTGATGTGCTCAACGCCAAGGCCGCTATCTACGCCGTTCTCGACCTGTTCGAGACTCTCGGCAAGCGCCTTCCCATCATGATCTCGGGTACCATCACCGATGCCTCGGGCCGTACCTTGTCCGGCCAGACCACCGAAGCCTTCTGGAATTCGGTCTCCCACGCACAGCCCAGCCTCATTGGACTCAACTGCGCTCTGGGTGCAGACGAGCTCCGCCAGTATGTGGCCGAGCTGTCGCGCGTGGCCGACACCTACGTCTCCAGCCACCCGAACGCCGGTCTTCCGAACGAGTTCGGCGAGTACGACGAGACCCCGGAAGAGATGGCCGACGTCATTGAAGAGTACGCAAAGAGCGGCCTCGTCAACGTGGTCGGTGGCTGCTGTGGCACAACACCTGCCCACATCAAGCTCTTCGGCGAGCGCATTGCTGGCGTCAAGCCACGGCAGATTCCAGAGCGCTCCCCTGCCACACGGTTGAGCGGTCTAGAGCCTGTGACCCTCGAGCAGGACAGCCTGTTCGCGAACGTTGGCGAGCGGACCAACGTCACCGGAAGTGCCCGCTTCGCGCGGCTCATCAAAGAAGGCGACTACGACACCGCCCTGAATGTGGCCCGTCAGCAGGTCAACAACGGCGCCCAGATCATTGATGTCAACATGGACGAAGGCCTGCTTGAGTCGAAGGAGGTCATGGTCACCTTCCTCAATCTGGTAGCGAGTGAGCCGGACATCACCAAGGTTCCGGTCATGGTGGACAGCTCCAAGTGGGACGTCATCGAGGCCGGCCTTCAGTGCTTGCAGGGCAAGGGCGTCGTCAACTCCATCTCCATGAAGGAAGGCATTGAACCCTTCCTCCAGCAGGCGCGCGAGGTCCGAAAGTACGGCGCCGCAGTCATCGTCATGGCCTTCGACGAAGACGGCCAGGCAGATACCAAAGAGCGCAAGATCGAGATCTGTGAGCGCGCCTACAACCTGCTGGTAGACGAAGTCGGCTTCCCGCCACAAGACATCATCTTCGACCCCAATGTCTTCGCCGTTGCCACGGGTATTGAAGAGCACAACGCCTACGGAGTTGAGTTCATCGAGGCCGTTCGCGAGATCAAGGTGCGCTGCCCCCACGCACGCATCAGCGGCGGAGTGAGCAACGTCTCGTTCAGCTTCCGCGGGAACAATGCGGTCCGCGAGGCCATGCATTCGGTGTTTCTGTACCATGCCATCGAAGCGGGCATGGACATGGGCATCGTCAACGCTGGCCAGCTCGCGGTGTACAAAGACATCGCCCCAGAGCTGCGCGAACGCGTCGAAGACGTCATCCTCAATCGCCGCCCGGACGCGACGGACCGCCTGCTCGAGATTGCCAACAACTACTCGGGCGGCATGAAGGCGCGCGCTCAGGACCTGTCATGGCGAGAAGCCCCGGTCAACAAGCGTATCGAGCACGCCCTCGTCAACGGCCTGGACAAGTTCATTGTGGAAGACGCCGAAGAGGCTCGCCTACAAGCCGAGCGCCCGCTGCACATCATTGAAGGGCCACTGATGGATGGCATGAACGTCGTTGGTGACCTGTTCGGTGCCGGCAAGATGTTCCTTCCGCAGGTCGTCAAGTCCGCCCGCGTCATGAAGAAGGCCGTCGCCCACCTCATTCCGTTCATGGAAGAAGAGGCGGACGGCAAGACCAAGAGCGCCGGCAAGATTCTGATGGCCACAGTCAAGGGTGACGTTCACGACATTGGCAAGAACATCGTTGGCGTTGTGCTTCAGTGCAACAACTTCGAAGTCATCGACATGGGCGTCATGGTTCCAGCCCAGAAGATTCTGAACATGGCCAAAGAAGAGAACGTTGATATCATCGGGCTTTCCGGCCTCATCACCCCGTCGCTAGACGAGATGGTGTACGTCGCTGCCGAGATGAAGCGCCAAGGCTTCGAGTTGCCGCTGATGATTGGCGGTGCCACGACCTCAACGGTTCACACCGCGGTCAAGATTGCACCGAAGTACGACAGCACCGTCGTTCACGTCCTGGACGCCTCACGCGCTGTCGGCGTGGCGAGCAAGCTGCTGTCGTCAGACGCCGGTGCCTATGACGCAGAGCTCAAGGCCGAACAGGAAGCCACACGTGTCCGCCGAGCAGGCCGTACGTCTCGTGTACGCATGGTGGACTACAGTGTGGCCAAGGCCAACCCGCTCAAGCTCGCGTACACGCCAGATGCCCCCCTTGTCCCCGGTCGCACCGTCTTCGACGACATCTCCCTCGCAGAGCTCGTCAACTACATTGACTGGACCCCGTTCTTCGCCGCCTGGGAGATGAAGGGCGCCGCGTACCCGAAGATTCTCAAGCACCCACACATGGGTGAGCAAGCCACCATCTTGTTCAACGAAGCCACCGAATGGCTCAACAAGATTGTAGATGGAAAGCTAATCCGAGCCCGTGGAGTGGCTGGAATCTGGCCCGCGAACCGCGTGGGAACGGACGATATCGCGGTGTACACCGATGACTCGCGCCAGAACCGCTCGGCTACCTTGTGCAACCTGCGCCAGCAGAGTGAAAAGCCCCCTGGGCGTCCAAACATGGCGTTGTCAGACTTCATTGCACCGGTGGGCACCGAAGATTGGGTGGGTGGCTTTGTCGTCACCGCTGGCGAGGGCATTGAACCCCTGGTCAAGAAGCTCACAGATGAACACGACAGCTACGGCGCCATCATGGTCAAGGCCCTTGCCGACCGTCTGGCCGAGGCCGCTGCCGAGTGGCTCCATGAGCAAGTCCGCACAACACTGTGGGGATACGCGAAGGACGAGGAGTTCACCAAGCATGAGCTCATCAAAGAGAAGTACCGCGGCATCCGTCCAGCGCCTGGCTACCCCTCGTGCCCAGACCACACGGAAAAGCGGACCCTGTTCCAGTTGTTGGATGCCGAGGCCCTAAGCGGCGTTTCTCTGACCGAGTCTTGCGCCATGTGGCCGGCGGCAAGCGTCTCAGGCTGGTACTTCGCGCATCCAAAGGCCAAGTACTTTGGTCTGGGCCAGCTGAAGAAGGACCAAATCGTCGACTACGCCACTCGCAAGGGCATGACGGTCGAAGAGGTCGAAAAGTGGATGGCTCCGAGCCTCAACTACGACCCCGATGCCGAGCCTGTCCCCGCGTAGTGTGAGGGGCACTACCGGGCCTCGTCTGCCGGAGTGCACAAACACCATGGTCACCGGCCCGCCCGCCACATGGCCCAAGACTCCAACGCGGTACTGCTGGATGAACGCGTTCCGGCCGACACGACCGAGCGTCTAGACGCGCTGGCTACGTCCGCGGATGCCGTTCCCCCGCTCTAGACGAGATTCGCGCGGCGCAAGAGGCCTTGGCCCAACGTGTAGAGGCACTCGAAGCCCTGCATCGCGCAGAAGATGCAGCGCCCGACATCAACAATCCCGACCCCTCATCCAACGATGACGGCTCCGGCGACGCCGACGACACTCGCAGACAACACCACACCCGAGACGCGTTCGCAGAACCGACGTATCGAGATCGTGGTGGTGCCCGACTTGTCAGACGGGCCTGGATTCAGTGAGCTGACGAACCCGGAGTAGTGGCGGCTTCAAGCCGTCACGGCCCGGAGACTCAGCCAACCTACCGGACGAAAATTGCAAACCGACGGCTGCTTGAACAGGCTGTAGCTGTGTAGATCTGGGGCGACTCGGTGCAGTAGTCGACGTTGCTAGCCGCGTAGCCCGCGTACATCGGGAAATCACTGAATCCACCAACCGAACCCTGACTCGTGTTGGACTTCAGGCAGATCTGGCCCCACTGGCTGCTATTGCCCTCGTCGCACTCATCCGAGAACGATGCCGTTCCAACACGCATTACGCGAGCATGGCTAGTCTGGTCGGCAATACGCTTGAATGTCGATGTGATGTATTGCGCCCCCGTTGCCGCCATGGGCGTCTGCGAGTGCAGCAACGTCGGAGTTGGAAAGCTCCACTCATTCGTCGTGCTGCCTGTCGACGGGCTGGTGAAAGCGACCATCATCTCCGTTGAGTTGGAGATGACCGAGTCAGGACCTGATGTATTAGGCAGGTAAGTCAAGCCGGTATCATTGTAGTTGTCGGTGACCGCAACCCAAACCCGTGTCCACCCACCCGAGTCCACGGTCATGTCGCAGTACGCTGTGAACGGAGCCGTTCCGCCAGACCCGTCGGGGTCAATGGTGTAGTCACCGCTGACTGTCTGGCCGCCGTCCAAAAGCGTCTTGCAGGTGATGGATGTCTCACAGCCGCCCGATGGGAATGTCTCACCACCGACAACCCGCTCGCCAGAGAGCAGCTGTTCCCCTGAGCACAGCGTGCCGCCGCGCTCAACGACAGCACCATCTTCTACTGTCGCTCCACCAGCAACAACGGCGTTGGTGCCCACCCGGCCACGAATCGTCGCGTTCGGGAAGATGTGGGCGCCTCGACCCACGCGTGCGGAGCCTTCAACAACGACGTCTGAGTCGATGGTGGCGTTCTTCCGAATACGCGCCCCCGAATCAATCGTGACGTGTGTACCGATAGTGGTGTCGGGCCCGACGATTCCGTCGATTGTAGACGCCTGGCCTAACGAGCCGGCATCATCCACAAAGACAGAGCGGGCCAGAACAGCGTTCGTTCCTACGGTGGTGAAGTCACCGATGTTGGCCAAGTTGCCAACAGTTGCGTTCGCTTCCAGCGTCACGTCATGCCCGAGCTGTGCTGCGTAGCCAATGGTGGCACCAGTCTGGGTCGTCAGATTCGCCCCGATTGTCGCGGCGCGACCAATCGTTGTGTCGTTGCCAAGTACGTGGTCCACGCCGATTGTTGCCTGTCGTTGAACCACAACATTGTCGCCGACTGGCAGAGGGTTCGTGCCATGGGACTGATGCCCAGCCAACGTTGCGCGGGGCGCGACCGTCACGCCCGTTCCGAACGAGATGTTCGGACCGATAGTGGCCTGAAGCGACACACAGCTACCGTCAGCCTCGTAGGCATCCACACAGTCGTCGGTAGGGTCAGCAGCGAGGGCTGCCGGTGCGACCAACAACGCTAACAAGACATTCCACTTGGACATTCGTTCTCCCCGGTAGGGCCAGTGGGTAAATGCTGTCATGGCCCAAATGCAAGTTAACCGCTTTGCATGAGGTAAACGCCCCTCTCTGGCCTCGTCTTCGGCTCTACCCGCTACTACCTACTCAATGACGTAGGCACCTGACCGAATCCGCCGGTCGTGAATGAACGACATCACAAAGTAGTAGGCCGGGAAGTACAGCGACACCCAAGCCAGTGTCTCAGCCCATGTACTGCTTGGGTCGACGCACATCACAATCAGGCCAACGCTCCAGATGGCACCGAGGCCCAGCGTCAGCGGGCGCAGCCAGCGGGTGCGCGACGGGTACAGGTAGTGCGTGGGAATGAACACCAACAACGCAAAGACGGACAGCAGCACCGCACTGAACCACGGCGGGCTGTCCAAGACGTACAGGTAAATGACAACCACATTCCAGTACGACGGGAACCCGATGAACGACTCGTCGGTCTTGGCGGTGGCCTGACAGAACTGGTAGCCGCTGGCCATTAGCGGGAGAATTGCCCACCAAATCCAGTTTCCAGGAAGCAAACCAAGTGCTGGCAACGCCAGAACAGGTAGGAAGACGAACGTCAGAAAGTCGATGATATTGTCGAGCAAAGCACCATCGAACTGGGGCACCACTTGCTTGACGCGAGCCTTTCGGGCCAGCGTGCCATCCACACTGTCAATGAACGCCGTGGTCCACATGGCTCCAAAGAACAGACGGGCGTCGCCCTGGGCCAACCCAACAGCCGCCACAAAGGCCAGCGGGAGTCCGAGCAGAGTGAACACATGCACGCCCCAGGCGCGCGCTCGGGCACCTACGGAGTGGGTCTCAAGGATGGGCTGTGCAGACATGCTGGGCACTCTAGCCCGGTATCGGGCCTTGGTCAGTCTCCGAGCAGCCTGGCGACGGTTTGGCAGTGTTCCGAGGTGGGGAACGACAGCCGGTCGGTCCCGGTCATGAGATTTCCAGGCCTGTGCGTGTCGCGCTCACCGGAACCTGCGCGCAGGTTCAGCCCAGCGGCTTGGGAGGTGCGACAGACGCCGTCAATCGACTCACAACCAACGCAACAATCAGGCCCGAGAGCATTGCCACGGTTCGAAACGGGAACTCCAACTCGTCCGCCGTCCAGTCTGGGTAGCCCAAGAAGCTGGGCAGACCCAAGGTGGCATCGCCTCCCCCCAGACGCATGAACACGCTCACCCCAAAGCCCGACACCGCACCAATCCAGTTGGCACGCTTGTCGAACAGGGCCATCGCCAGCTGAGGAAAGAGCACGCAATAGATGACGTCACCGCACAAGTACCAGAGCGCGGACACGTTTCCGACCGTCAGCGCAATGATGGTAGCGACGATGCCCAGCCCGACAACCAAGCCGCGAACCAGCTTACCTACGGTCTCTGCACTCGCTTTCGGCGCCAACAAGCGACGGTAGCCGTTCCACGCGAGCAAGGAAGCCGCGGACAAGATGGACGAGTCCACCGACGACATCACAGCTGCCGCCACAGCCCCCAGTCCCACGACACCAACAGCCGTCGGCACGGCGTAGCGGAGCAACAACGGCAGGACCATGGTCGGCTGACTCACCACCAGGTCGGCAATCTCGGGACTCGCCACGGTCGCCCAGTCCAGCTCGCGGGCCGCAAGACCCAGCAAGACGGGCGGAATGGCCATGAGCAAGCAGGCAACCGCAGCGCCGATCGACAGCCCAGCCGCGGTGTTCTCATTCTTCGCCGACAAGACACGCTGAAAGTACACATTCCACGGGATTCCACCGAGAATTAGCAGCAACGTGAAGTCGCTCCACATGACCGTCTCACGCGCACTGCCGAACGACAGAGCCCCTGCCGCACTCGTCACCGCTCCGAGCCCGCCGGCCGCGCCAATCACAAACGGCAGCGCCACGCCGAGCCCAACTGCAATGAATCCCAGCTGGATGACGTCGGTGTACGCCACCGCTCGCATGCCACCTAGGACCGTGTACCCAATGGCAATGGCGGCACTGATCGTGATGGCCAGCGTCAGGTTGGTCACGCCAAGAACCGTAGCAAAGGTCGTGCCCAAGGCGACCAAAATGGCAGCAGACCACAGCGTCTCAGCGAACACAGCCGGAAGCATCATCAGCACCGCGACCTTGTTGCCGTAGCGCCGCTCAAACGGGTCCACGAGCGTGGCGAAGTTGTGCCGTCGCATCACGCGAGCGAACACCAGACCGCCGAGCAGAAGCGACAACGCGTAGCCCACACCCGCCTGGGCCCCCCACAGAATGCCTGATGTGTAGGTGGTCTGAGCCGTTCCGTTGATGTAGCCACCGCCTACCCAGGTTGCGGTCATGGTCAAAAACCCAACCCACAACGGCAGAGAGCGTCCGGCCAAAATGAGCTCTTCGAGACCCCCCTCACCTTCGGTCTCTCCGCCTTGCTTGGACGCCCAAACACCCAGCACAAACACAACGCCGTAGAAGACCGCAATGGCAATCAATCCGGGCCAAAACACTCCCGCCATCCACAACCTCCAGGTCCGGCGCCGTAACCGCACGAGACCGCCGAACGCACAGTACGACATCCAGCGACCTCACTCCTGGACACACCGGATTACTCGCAGCCCATGAATATTGCTGCCGTCAGTACCGCGCGTCCGACCCACTACTACGACCAGGACCAGCTCCTTGCCGCCTTCGAAGCCATGTGGGCTATGCAACACCACAACCCTCGTCGCGTGGCCCAACTCCACAAGGCCGTACGTGTGGGGGGCCGTCACCTGGCACTCCCCATGGAGGCGTACGATGACCTCGACTTCACCGCCGCAAACCGGGCATTCATCGACGTTGGTACGGACCTAGCGGCGCAAGCGGTGTCCAAAGCACTAGCAGATGCTGGCCTTGAGCCCACAGATGTCGACGCCCTGTACTTTGCATCGGTCACGGGCATCTCTGCTCCCTCGATCGACGCCCTGCTGGTGAACCGTCTGGGCCTGCGCAACGATGTAAAGCGGGTTCCAATCTTCGGCCTGGGCTGTGTCGCAGGTGCCGCTGGAACCGCACGACTCGCCGACTACCTCAAGGGCCACACAGACGGCGTAGCCGTTCTCGTATGCGTCGAGTTGTGCTCGCTGACGCTGCAGCGAAAGGACCTGTCGATTCCGAACCTCATCGCATCCGGCTTGTTTGGAGACGGTGCGGCGGCAGTGGTTGCGGTCGGAGCCGACCATGCGTCCGCTCAAGCAACATCGGGCCCACGCATTGTGGACACCGAGAGTCGCTTTTATCCCGATACCGAGCGCGTTATGGGATGGGACATCGGCACCACAGGCTTCTCCATCGTGCTGTCGGCAGATGTCCCTCGAATGGTCGAAGAGCACGCCCGCGCAGATGTCGACGGATTCTTGGCCAAGCACGGCCTGACACGAGACGACATCCACACTTGGGTCTGCCACACAGGCGGACCAAAGGTTCTACAGGCCTTCGAGACCTCCCTGGAACTCGAAGACAACGCCCTTGAGCTGTCGTGGAAGTCACTGGAGAACGTTGGCAATTTGTCGAGCGCCTCTGTGCTTCACGTCCTTGCAGACACACTGTCTGAGCGGCGACCGCCCCCCGGCACCTACGGAGTCATGATGGCCATGGGACCCGGCTTCTGTGCCGAGATGCTGCTGTTGGAGTGGTCATGAGCGCTTGGCTATACACCGCATTCATTGCCTTGATTGGCGTCGAGCGCCTGGTTGAACTGGTCGTCAGCAAGCGCAACGCGAAGTGGAGCTTTGCCAACGGCGGAAAGGAGATTGGCTTTGGCCACTTCCCGTTCATGGTCGTCCTACACACCGGCTTCCTGTTCGGCATGGTCGCCGAGGTCTGGCTTCTCGGTCGCCTGTTCACACCGGTGATTGGCTACTCCATGCTGACGTTGGCACTGCTCACCCAGGGGCTTCGCTGGTGGTGCATCCTGACCCTCGGAAAGCGCTGGAATACCCGCGTCATCATTGTTCCGGGGCTACCACGTGTGACCGGTGGGCCCTACCGTTTCTTGTCCCATCCGAACTACGTCGCGGTCATCTTGGAAGGCATTGCCCTGCCCCTGATTCATGGCGCCTGGCTGTCAGCACTGCTGTTCAGCGCACTGGACGGTATCTTGCTGTGGTGGCGCATCTCGGTGGAAGAAGACGCGCTCAATGAGATGGAGCTGACATGACTGTTCGAGACCAAGTCATTGAGATTGCCAAGACCGAGCTGGGTGACGCCGCCCCAGACGAGACCGCCCAGCTTGCAGACGCCCTCGACTCCATGCAGCGTCTACAGCTGGTTGTGGCCATCGAAGACCACTTTGAGATCTGCTTTGAACCCGAAGACGACGACTCCGTACTCACCCTAGATGACGTCGCTCGTGTCGTGACTGAGCGCCTTGCTGATGCCGCATGAGACCCTGGTCCATGCGCTAACAGTCAGCGCGAAGACCGCTGAAGGGTTCATCTTTGTAGACGGTCGCGAGGCCGAGACCTCGATGTCCTTCCACACCCTCGAAGAGCGGGCCGCACGAGCCGCCTCAGCGCTGAGAGACCGTGGCGTGGAGCCGGGTGACTGCGTCGCCATCATCTTGCCAACCGGCCCAAGCTTCTTTGACGCCCTGCTCGGCTGTCAGCGACTCGGAGCCGTTCCAGTCCCGCTGTACCCTCCCGTTCGCTTAGGACGCATGGACGAGTACGTGGACAAGACCGTGGCCATGCTCAACGCCGTGCGCGCCACTGCCCTCATCAGCGACAAGCGGGTACGACGCATCCTAGGACGCGTGGTCGAGCAACGCCCCACCCCCTCCATCCGCGCCGAAGAGCTGCTCAGCGGTGAGCTGTACGACGGGCCATTGCCGAGTGCTGACGACCTAGCCATGGTCCAGTTCTCGTCTGGAACCACCGTCGCTCCAAAGCCTGTAGCGCTCACCCACCGCCAGGTCATTGCCAACGTAGACGCCATTCTATCGTTCGTTCCTACGAATGATGGCGTGCGACGGGTCGGTGCGTGTTGGTTGCCGCTGTACCACGACATGGGGCTCATCGGCTGCGTCTTCAGCGCCATTGTCTCGGCTGGAACACTCGTTCTCATCCCACCCGAGCAGTTCCTCGCCAAACCACACCTGTGGTTACGCGCCATTAGCCGCCACAGCGTGACCACCTCGCCTGCCCCCAACTTTGCGTACGCCCTGTGTACCGAGCGAATCAAAGACGAACAGATGGACGGTGTTGACCTGTCCATGTGGGCCCTCGCTCTCAATGGCGCAGAGCCGGTAGCCCCCGCAAGCTTGCGTGCATTCACCAAGCGTTTCGCCCAGTGGGGCTTGTCCCCGAACGCCCTGACCCCCGTGTATGGCCTGGCCGAAGCCGCCCTGGCCGTCACGTTCTCGGACCCCACAACCCCGTTCACCACTCTGCACGTCGACCGTGATGCTCTCGCGGCAGGTCACAACATCGCCGCCATCTCGCCGAGCGCCACCACCGTAGAGCTCGCGAGCGTGGGCACCCCCCTTCCAGGTTTCGCTATTCGGGTCTGCACCGCCACAGGAGATGACGCGGCCGACGGAACTATCGGACGCGTACTCGCGAGCGGCCCCTCCTTGATGCGGGGCTACCTACACCGAGACGAGCAGCCGATTGAAGACGGATGGCTCGACACCGGCGACTTGGGAGTTGTCCTCGGTGGCGACCTGTTCATCACAGGCCGAGCCAAGGATGTGGTCGTCCTGCGCGGTCAGAACCATGCCCCCCACGACATCGAGCGTGCTGTCGACGGCATCGAAGGCGTACGCACAGGCTGTGCTGTCGCCGTCGGAGACGTGAGCGAAGACGGCGAACGACTGATGGTGTTTGTAGAAGCCCGAACCCCCACAGACGACATGGCAGCAGCCTGCCACAGCGCGATTCGCTCGCGTACCGGGCTCGAACCGTCGCTCGTGACGATTCTTGAACCGGGTACAATTCCGCGTACATCCTCTGGAAAGCTGCGTAGGGGCGAGACCCTGCGTCGCTTTCATGCAGGCACCCTCGCAGCCCCCGAGTCAATCTCAGCCTGGAGAATGGCCGGCCACCTCGCACGTTCTGCGGTGGGTTGGGCACGCGCACGGAGGTCTTAGTTGGCAGTTCAGGTAGATGTCATTGTTGCAGGAGGCGGTCCTAGCGGACTGGCTGCAGCACTGAACGCAGCGCAGAAGGGTCTGTCTGTCGTTGTTGTGGAGCCAAAGCCCGGGGTCATCGACAAAGCGTGCGGTGAAGGACTGATGCCCGCTGCGGTCCGCGCGCTCAGTGCACTGGACGTACACCCAGAGACCTCCTTTCCCTTCGCAGGAATCTGCTACCGAAACAATGGGCAGTGCGCAGACGGCGCCTTCGCGGGGGAGCCAGGCCTTGGCGTCAGACGCACCGTTCTCCACACAGCCCTACGCGAAGCCGCGGAGCGTGCCGGTGTTCAGCGGGTCGAAGGCAAGGTCAAGGACATCGCCCAGACCGATTCGAGCGTCACCGCCGCCGGACACACCGGCCGCTACCTAATCGCTGCGGATGGCCTGTCTTCGGGCATCCGGGCAGGCCTAGATCTAAACCTGCCGTCCAAGCGCGCAAACCGCCTGGGGCTGCGCCGGCACTACACCATGGCTCCGTGGTCAGACCGTGTAGAAGTGTTCTGGTCCGACCGCGCCGAAGCCTACGTCACGCCCGTCGCAGACGACCTGATTGGCGTGGCCGTCTTGTTCGACGGAGACCCGATTCCTCCCGGCAAGGGCGCCGAAGCCAAGTACAACACCCTTCTTTCCGAGTTTCCCGAACTCATGGAGCGCCTGACTGGAGAGGCATCCACCGTTGTTCGCGGCGCCGGTCCGTTTGAGCGACGCGTCCGCACACGGCAAGCGGGGCGGGTCCTGCTCGTTGGCGATGCTGCCGGCTACCTAGACCCCATCACGGGCGAGGGCATCCGCATGGGACTCGCCACCGCTGAGCTAGCTATTGAGCACATCGTCCGCGGAGATATCCACAACTACGACCGCGCTTGGCGGCGCGAGACCCGCGCGTACTGGTGGATGACCGGTGGTCTGCTGTGGGCGCGAGACCGCCCCGTTCTACGTCGCCAGATGGTACCGTTGCTCCGGCGTATGCCGTGGTTGTTCACACGTATTGTCGGAGTGCTCGGTGGCTGATCTAGACGAACCCCGCGTCATTGGACCCGGCTTTCGCGACAAGGTGTACACCGTCGTACGCCGCATTCCAGCTGGCTACGTGTCCACCTATGGTGACGTAGGCTCAGTGCTTGGCAGCCCTCGGGTGGCCCGCCAAGTAGGCTTCGCCCTCGCCGCCCTTCCTGATGGCACCGATGTTCCTTGGCACCGCGTCATCAACGCCAAGGGCATGGTCAGCGCACGCGGCGACGTAGAGCGCCCCGTCGAGCAACAAGTACGGCTCGAAGACGAGGGCATTGTGTTCGATGAAAACGGCCGCTGTGTGCTAGCCGCTTACCGATACACGTACGAAGACTAGGGCAGCTCGTAGGCTTCGATTAGGTAGTTCGTCGACGTGATGTCCGAGAAGTCTTCCAGACGACGCCAGCTGAACGGCTCTGCAGCACCGGCTTGCCCAGAGGTAAACCAGTTGTTGTCCCCTTGTGGGCCATCTTGGCAGCCACGCAGGCACGTACGGCCGTTGCTGGTGGACTCGACCTGAACAAAGACCCACAGCTCATCGCTACCCGACAGGACGATGGGGGTAGTTAGCTCAGTGATCAGGTAGTCGCGCGTAAGCACCGATTGCGGCGTCAGCTCATAGGTCTGAATGCCGGGGATGGTGGACGGACGCTGCACGGGGTCGCCGCCGGCCTGCTTGGCCACGCGCACGGTGCGGGCCGTGGTGATGCGACAGCCATTGTCGGTGGGGTCGTCGTACAGTTCAATGCTGATTGCATCGACGGTGAAGTCTTCCGCACCCGGGACCAGGCGAGACGCAGCCCAGTAGTTGTTCTCGAATCCTTCCACCGGGTAGATCACATCAAAGGCGCTCGACGTGCAGGAGCCCTGGGCGGACGACAGCGACTGGTTGTGCAGAATGTCGTCAGCGTACGACGGGAAATCGAGGTCGTCCGTCGAGCCGGTATCGCCGGTGCCGTCCGTTCCCTCAACATCAGTGTCGGTGCCCATATCGGTGCCTTCGTCCGAGTCCGTTCCCAGGTCGGTGTCTGTTCCCACGTCCGTTCCTGTTCCCACGTCCGTATCTGAGTCGTCCTTCGCGTCACAGGCCCCAAAACTCAACAAGCAGACGATAGATAGCAGGCGCATAGAAATCCTCACGGTGTACAGGCAATGAGCAAACTGTAGCCACCCAACCAGCGAGTCGCTGACAGCGGAGCCAAAGAATGAACAATTTGGCGCGCCCTATCCGACACTTTACCGCGCGTCGATGAGGCGGCTACCGGTACTCGGTCGGTTCGCGACTGCACAATCGTAAGGCCTGCATCGCGGACCAGCGCGTGGGCTAGGTCGACAGTGTAGACATGCCGATGCCCCCACTCCTGACGCGCCGCCAACATTCGCGCAGGTCGCAGCGCATCGAGGGCCGAGATGTCCAACGGGATGCGAAGTAGAATGTGGGGTGCAACCTTCGCAAGACGCGCAACGAACGCGATGTCGTCGGCCACGTGCTCCACCACATCTATGGCCATGACCATGTCAGCGGTGCCAGCATCGGCCACATCACCGACACGGTACGTCAGCCCCTCTTCTGACGGGGTCCTCGCGATGGCCTCGCCCGCAACGTCGACCCCCACTCCAGTGGCCCCAAGCTCCCTGCAAACGCCCTGTAGAACGCGACCCGTGCCACAGCCAATGTCCACCACTGAAGTTGGCTTCCACCCGATGTCACGGACAAAACGAACCAAGCCTGCGACCTTGAACGGTGCATCCGATTCGTGCCAATCGGGGACTGCCTGCCCGTAGCTTCCGCTCGTGTACCGGTCCATTGGGTTAATCTCGCCGGCCAAAGGAGGGGTCATGAAGGGGCGAATGCTGTTCGTCATCGGTTCGCCGCGGTCTGGAACCACGCTGCTGATGCGGATGTTGAACGTGCATCCTGAAATCCTCTCCCGTCCCGAGCCGCACTTGCTCACGCCGCTCGCGAGCCTTGGGTACTACAAATACGTAGACAAAGCATCTTACGACCCTTTCCAGGCACATCAAGCCGTCCGTACATTCGTAGACGACCTTCCAGGCGGTGAGCAGACCTACCTCAACGCCCTGCGCGCCTACACAGACACCCTGTACGGCGAGATGCTGGCAACGACCGACAAGACGGTCTTCCTGGACAAGACTCCGGCCTACGCACTGGAACTCCCCTTCCTAGCCAAGCTCTACCCAGATGCCATCTTTGTGGTGCTCACACGACACCCCTTCGCCATCTTCAGTAGCTTCGCGAAGAGCTTCTTTGACGACGACTGGCCGGCCGCTCACCAATTCAACCCCGTGGTTGAGCGCTATGTACCCGCTATTGCCCAGTTCCTACGGGACAAGCCTGCCGAGCACATGGTCCATGTCCGCTACGAAGACCTGGTCGCGAATCCAGACGAGCATCTGCGCCGAATCTGTGCAACCGCGGACCTTGAGTACCTGCCAGAGATGGTCGATTACGGTCAGGTGAAGGTCGACGGCGCAGGTCTCGGAGACCCCATCGGCGTGGACAAAGCGAGCCGACCGAACACAGCATCTGTGCACAAATGGGCGCGCGCTGTCGCTCACAACACCCCGCGAACCGCCTTGTTGCACAAGATGGTCGCCAGCATTGCAGACGAAGACCTCGCAACATGGGGCTATGACCGTGAGTCATTGTGGGCTCCGCTCGCTGACGTAGACGAAGCCACGGCTCTGAGCGCACAGAACAAAGCACGTAAGTGGGACCGCTACAGTGTCGAGCGTCGTACACTGCTGTTCCTACGCCGAAACATCCACAACAACTTCATTGGTCGGGGCTTGAAGCGACTGCGCTTTGTCCTGGACGTCCTGCTGCGAGAGTGACCGTGTCCCGTCTGCCTTGGCTTCTTCTTTTTGTTGCATCTGATGCCCTTGCTGGCGGCTACTTCTTCCCCGACTCCGGCGTGGTCGCGACCGGTCGAGGCGGTGCCTTCGTGGCGAGCGCGGACGACACCTTCGCCCAGTACTACAACCCCGGCGCCCTTGTCCGACTGGACCGCTGGACCATTGATCTCGGTGTCTCTGGCGTACAGCAGTCCCTGTCCTTCGACCGCCAGATGGATGACGGCAGCTTCGCTCCAACCGTGAGCAACGAAGGCGGCATGTTCGTAGTGCCGCAGATTGGTGTGGGCGGACCGCTTATCGAAGACAAGCTGCATATGGCTGTTGGCCTGTACACTGGCTACTCGCCGTCCTTCGCCTACGAACAAGAAGGTCCTCAGCGCTACACGCTGCGCGACAGCCTGATCTGGCAGGCCTTCGCGGGTCCAAGCGTGTCGTACTCCCCCATCCCGCAGCTCTCGATTGGCGTGGGCCTTCAGTGGCAGTTCCTTCGCGTAGAACAGGAACTCACCGTCAGCACCATCGGAGGAGACGACCCCGGCTCAGATGTGGATATTGCCGTCAAACAGGCCGACCCTTTCGCACCGTCAGCGAATTTCGGCGTGTTGGTCCGCCCAGTAGACGAGCTGTCCATCGGTCTGACACTGCAGCTCCCATCCAGCTTTGATGCCAACGGTTCCATGTCGGCCGACTTCACCGGCTCCGCTATCGAGGGCATCTTGGTCGACACCATGATCCAAGACGATGCCGTACGGCTAGCCTTGGACATGCCCCTCATCCTAAAAGCCGGCGTGGCCGTCCACCCCACCAACGACAGCGTGGTCGAGGTGGCTGTTGTCTACGAACAGTGGAGCAGTCTGACCGAGCTAGCCCTCTCTGACATCGACTTGGAGCTCGAGTTCAACAATGGCTTTCCCGCACCTGAAGTGGAGAGCACCCTGTCGCTACCCGCTGGCCTACGAGACGTCGTCTCCCTCCGCTTGGGTGGAAGTGTAGACGTGATGGATGCGCTGACCCTTCGCGCCGGTGGCTTCTACGAGACCGGCTCACAACGCGACGACCAGCTCAACGTCGGCCTGTACGATCCCGCCAAGTTCCAGCTGAGTGGTGGTACCTCGGTCCACCTGTTGGATGACCGCCTGCACGTTGATCTATCGGTAGCCAACGTGTTCTTCGGCAACCGTGAAGTCCGTGACTCCACGTCCAAGCAGGTCGTGCTCCAGGAAGGCGACGCCTTTGAGCCGAGCGTTGTGGGCAATGGCGACTACCGCAGCAACGGCTTGGTGGTCGCCGGCGGCTTGTCCTGGTCGTTCGGAAAGGGCTAAGGGCCCGTTCCCAACGAGGTGTCCATGGCCATTCCCGCTCTCATCGTCTCCGGCTTTCTCGGCGCGGGTAAGACAACCACTGTGCAACAGCTTCTCAAGCAAGCCCAGCGCGACGGTGTACGCCTCGCGATTGTGTCGAACGAGTTTGGTGACACCGGCATTGACCGCGCCCTTCTCGATGCTGGAGAAGAAGGCTTTGTGGAGCTGGACGGCGGATGTGTCTGCTGCCGCCTATCGGATGCGCTGTCCGAGACCCTGGAGAACTTGCTGACGACGGTCAAGCCAGACCGGCTCGTCCTAGAGACCAGCGGTGTGGCGCTGCCTGGCGAGATCGTCATTCAGTTCTGGCGTGAGCCGCTAGACGCGCTCATCTCCGATGAAGTGGTTGCTGTGGTGGTGGACGTCGAAGCCTTGACAGACGGCATTCCACAGGACGAGACCTTCCGCGAGCAGCTCGAAGCGGCAGACATCGTGGTGCTCAACAAGGTCGACCTCGTAGACCAAGACACAGCAGACAGGGCCGAGGCTCTCTTGTCTGAGGCCACACAGGGACAGCCGGTCTTGCGCGCGGTGCAAGGCAACGTAGACGCCGCCCTGTTGTTCCCGCCAGACCCTGAAGGCGCGCGCCAAGACCGCCGCGACCCAGAGGCGGAGATGCACGCACACACTCACGAACAGTTCAATACCCTCGCGTTGAACTACGAGGGTGAGCAGGACATCGAGGCACTACGGACCGCATTGGAGGATCGCAGCGCGCTTCGCGTGAAGGGCTTTGTTCGCACGTCAGATGGCGTGATGCTGGTGCAGGGCGTGGGGCCGCGCATTAACATTGGCCCCCCCGACACCACCGTTCCCGAGCACCTCATCGGAACCGTCGTGGTCATCGAGCGACAGGTCACATGACACCTGTGGTACTGACCATCGCCGGAAGCGACTCTGGCGGCGGCGCTGGGATTCAAGCCGACCTCAAGACCATGGCGGCGTTCGATGTCTTTGGCACAAGCGCGATTACCGCCATCACCGCACAGGACACCTGCGGAGTACACCGCGTCGACGTCCTACCAACAGACGCCGTTCGGGCTCAGATACGCGCAGTGCTGCAAGACTTCTCCGTCGCTGCCATCAAGATCGGAATGCTCGCGACCGCCGACATCGCTGTCGCCGTGACCGAAGAGCTGGCCGGCTACTCCGGTCCCATCGTTCTCGACCCGGTCATGGTGGCCACGAGCGGAGACCGTCTACTGACACCCGATGCGGAGTCCGCGATTCGCACGCTGATGTCCCAGTGTGCCGTGGTGACTCCGAACGTGCCCGAGGCCGTTGTCTTGGCAGGCACGGCGGACGACTCTACCATCGCACAGTGGGCGAGAGCGTCTGCTGTCCCCGTACTACTCACAGGTGGAGATGCCGACGGAGACGACGTTGTCGACCGGTTGCTCGGTGGTGGACACAACCGCGAATGGCGAGGCCCCCGAACACCCGGCGGACCGTTTCACGGGACCGGCTGCACTCTGTCGTCTGCCATCGCATGCGGGCTCGCAAAGAACCAGCTGCTTGCTGACGCGACCCACAACGCCATTGAGTGGGTCCGTAAACAAATCACGGCTGCCGAGACACTAGGTCAAGGCAGCCGCGTCTTGCGCCACCGCTAGGGTGACGCTCGAATCGGGTTCGAACTAGCGGTTCGAGCGACGCCGACGAAGCAGGCCAAGGGCGAGCATCGGCAGCAGCATCAGTCCACCGGCAGGTGCACCAGAGCTGTCACAGTCACAACCGCCGCGAGTGCGTGGGTTGCCGTCCGAATCGGTGTCCGTGTCAGTGTCTGGGTCTTCCGTATCGGTGTCGCTGTCCGGGTCTTCCGTATCGGTGTCGGTGTCCGGGTCAGTGTCGGAATCCGTATCAGGGTCCGTGTCCGAGTCGGTATCGACGTCAGTGTCCGAGTCGGTATCGACGTCAGTGTCGGAATCCGTATCCACGTCAGTGTCCGAGTCGGTATCCACGTCAGTGTCGGTATCCACGTCAGTGTCGGTATCCACGTCAGTGTCGGTATCTACGTCAGTGTCGGTATCGGTATCCGTGTCCGTGTCGACATCGGTGTCCTCTTCGAGGTCACACTCTTCACCGCTGATCAACGCCGGGTCCCAGCCTGGAAAGTCCGTGGTGAACGCAACGCCAATGCGGTCTAGACGGGGCGTGCCAGAGGCAGCCTTCGCAGAGAAGTACACAAGGTAGTCATCATCACCGTAGCGAGCGGCATCGAACTGGGTCCAACGGTCGGCGTTGTTGCCAATCGCGTTGCTCCAGGTCAGCACGGGGTCTGGCAAGAATGCGATGCGCAGTGGCGTCTGGTCAAACAGCTGCCAAGTCGACGTGCCCCGGCCAAAGTGGGTGGTCGTCGCCGACGTTGCACACTCTTGTTCAGGTCCGTCACAGCTACGAGCACCGACATGGAAGTCGAACACATCGCGGTCAAACTCGGAGTTACAGGTAATCGCCGAGTGAAGGAAGCTCTCTTCCAGCCACTCGGTGGTCTGGTCTGCTGGTACGGTTGAGAGACGCCCAGGAGCAATGGAGAATCCGGTGTCAGCCCATGGCCCCAAGACGTTCGCTGCGGAGGTGAAGACCTCAATGATCGGTGCGTTGATGTACGACAGGTAGAACACCTCGACGCCACCATTGGGAGCCGTGACGGACGTCACCGACGGGAAGCCAATGGCCGAAGGGTTCGCACGCTCTTGAATCACCGGAAATGCGTCCGCCCGCCACGTGAGCAAGTCGCTGCTGGATGCGTGACCCAGGCCAGTGAACTTCCGGTTGCACTGGAAGTTGCCCTCGCCGTCCGGCTCGTCACACCACGGAGGAATGACGGCGTCAACGGGCTCCAAGTCACGGTCGTAGATGCGCGCTTGTGCAGATCGGAACCACAGGTGCCAGACACCGTCGTACTTGGCGAGGTGGGGCTGAGCCGCAACACACCCGAAGAAGGTGTCGGGTTCCGGCACGAACAGCTCGCCTTCATGCGTCCAGTTGATGCCGTCTGGGGAGCTGGCCAAACCAATGGCGAACAATTGCAGCGCGCCATTGTTCAGCGTGCAGTTCGAGTAGTCCTTGCCTTCGAACATCGAACCCGGAGGAAGAGCGTCGAGGTAGGACTGATCGATCCGCGCTTCGAAGGCCATCACGAACTGATCCGTCTCCGAATCGTAGGTGACGGAAGGCCCGGCCACACCGAAGTGTGTGAAGGTCCCGGCGCCCTGAGACTCCAGGATGTAGTCCGTGTTTCCGTCGACGTCTTCCAGGATCGTGTAATCCTGCGCCGAGGCTGTCAAAGGTGCCACTGTGACAGCCATACAGGCTGCCAAGCATCCAAATGCTCGCATCATCAAGTTCGTCTCCGCCAAACGCATGAGTCCCAGCCTAGCACCCCGTCGCACCATTCGACACGTCCCTGCACGAAATTGCGCATGGGTTGTCGGCGGACTCGGGGAAAAGTCCTATGTGAATCCTGGTCGGACCAATTGACAGTGTCCTTAACCACCCTTGTCGACTCCGCGCCGCCACCGGTGCATGTCCGCGATAGAATGCCGTCCTGCAAGAGGTTTGTTGTGCTCCACTGGCCGCAGTTTTTTTCGATCGCCCCTGTCATCCCCTTTCTCCTGCTTGTTGCATGCCCTGCTGAACAGTTGGACACCGCGCAGCCCGCGGAGCGGCCGGAATTTGTTCGAAACTGTACGGTGAGCGTGACGCGTGCGGGATCGGGCGCGTCCGTCATGGCCATCGCGGGGTCGTTCAACGAGTGGCAGCCTTCGACAATGACCTCGACCGATGGCGCCTGGTCCATCGAGCTGGGCGAGCTGCGCCCCGGCGTCTACCCCTTCAAGTACGTGGTGGACAGTGAATGGGAGGATCCTCCCCCCAGCGTGCTGACAGCCTGGGACAACGGCATTGAAAACCGCGCCCTGACGGTTGGAGACTGCGACGTGCCCGAGCTGGAATTGTTGGAGGCAGCGAGCGATGGCGCAGACGGCCTGCACGCCACCTTCCGATTCACGAGCGCAGCCGACGAAGCCCAGCTGAACACGACAGACGTGCTGACAACCATTGGCGGGCTTGCCATCGATGACCTGCCTAGCGGTGCCGTCGTTTCCGTCGACACAGACGCCGTCACCGGACACATCCGCGTAGACGCGAGTGGCCTGCCGAGCGGCAAGTGGACCGTGCGCGTAGACGTTCTCGACACAGAGGGGCGCGCCCCGGAGTCCGGCAACGGCTTCGCTCCAATTTGGTTGGGCGAACATGATGTCGAAGACGCATACAACCGTGGCTTGCTGTACTTCGTCTTTAATGACCGCTTCCGCGATGCTGGCGGCACCTTCCCCGCCATTCCCGGTACCGAGTTCGACGGCACCAACTACCTAGGCGGCGACCTCGTCGGGGCAAAACAGGCCATGGATGACGGATGGTTTGATGACCTGGGTGTCTCCAGCATCTGGCTGTCTCCAGTACCTGACAACCCCAACAGCGCCTTCGGTGGGTCGGGTGGCTACAACTACACCGGCTACCACGGCTATTGGCCGATTCAAGCGCGAGCCGTCGACGAGCACTGGGGAACGGACGAGATCTCAGGTGAGCAAGCCCTGAAGGACTTCGTAGACACCGCTCACGAACATGGCATCCGCGTGCTGCTAGACGTCCCACTCAACCACGTCCATGAAGAGCATGAGTACGTCACTCAGCACCCTGAGTGGTTCGGCGCCGCCCCCTGCCCCTGCACCACGGACGCAGGTGAGTGCAACTGGGACACCAATCCGCTGTTCTGCTGGTTCACCGACTACCTACCGGACCTCAACTACCGGGACCCCGACATTGTGACCGCGTCCATTGACGACACCCTGTGGTGGATTGAGACGTTCGACATTGATGGCCTACGAGTAGACGCCGCTAAGCACATGGATCACGTCATCCTGCGCTCCCTCGCCCTGACCCTGCAGTCCCGCTACGGCGCAGCAGAACACGGCGACTTTTACCTCGTAGGCGAGACCTTCACTGGCCCTGGCGGCCAGCAGCTCATCAACGACTACATCGCTCCATACGAGCTCGACGGACAGTTCGACTTTCCCCTGCTCAACCCCATCCGAGACGGCATTGGTCGCGAGCAAGGGTTCCGCGCGCTGGCGTCCGAAGTCGCCGCCTCCGAGTCCGTCTACGGTGAAGCGATTCACGACATGAGCGTGTTCCTCGGCAACCATGACGTGGGCCGGTACGCGACCGAGATTGCCGGCTGCCCCAACTACCAGCTGTTCGGCGGCTGCCCCGACCTCATGGCCGAAGGCGGCGACACTGAACCCACAAGCGCCCAGTGGGAAATCATCAACAAGCTGGCCACCTCCTTCGCCTTTGTTGCAACACAGCCCGGACCGCCACTGCTGTACTACGGCGACGAAATCGGTCTGGCAGGTGCAGGAGACCCGGACAATCGGCGGCTCATGGACTGGACCCGCTCCCGCGCACAAGACATCTTGCTGGAGCGCTACCAACAGCTCGGGCAGCTTCGTGCCTCAAACACGGCCTTGCAGCAGGGTGAGCGTGTGGAGCTGTGGGTAGACGACGACTTGTACGTCTACGCCCGTGGAACGGACTCAGGTGATGTCGCTATTGTCGCCTTGTACATTGGAGACTCCCCGCGCACCCAGACCATGGCTCTGTACGGCAATGCGCTCGTCGCAGACGGCACACTCACCAATGCACTGCCGTCTGACCGAACCGCGGATGTGGCGGATTCCCAGCTGACCATCACGCTCAATCCTTGGGAGTACGCGGTCTTTGTGCCCGGCGAATGACTGAGACGCTGCTGGAACTCAGGGCCTTGCGCGCCGTATCCCTACGCCTACCGCGCTGGCCCAAGATGCTCGGCGTCGCAAACCACGTGATTCGCGGCTTGTACACCCGATGCCCACGACCTCCTGCAACGGTAGACGTTCTCGGCCATGCCATGCAGCTCGACCCACACCAACACGTGGATGGGCTGTACCTGTTCGCACCGCACTTAGTAGACGCACCTGAGCGAGCGTTTCTCAAGCGCGCCCTGCGCCCAGGAGGCACGTTCCTCGACGCCGGGAGCTACCTCGGCTTCTACGCGCTGCAAGTGGGCCCCAGCGTCCTGCCCGACGGACGCATTGTCTGCGTAGAGGCTGACGACAACACGCGCGACAAGCTGCAGTCGCACATGACCCGTTCAGGCTTGCCGGCGACCCTCTCCGGCACCGCCCTCACGGACCATGGCGGCTCAGTCCAGCTGGTCTGCTCCGACCCTAGCAACCTAGGCAGCCGACGGATCACCGCGGGCACGGACCGTCCTAGCGAGACCCTGCCCGCATTGATGGACCGTCTCGGGGTTCACCGCTTCGACGCCGTAAAGACCGACCTGGAAGGCGTAGATGACGCTGTTGTTCGCCACGCGATCTCGACTCTGCCGCCCGAGCGATGGCCCGCTGCGTGGGTGATCGAGACCCCTCCCGAGTCGGGGCTAGCGGCGTTCCTTGCACGGCACGGGTACCGCACCGTGAGGTTGTCGCGACTGAACCTGGGAGCATCGCTTGACTCAATCCAGGAGCCACGCTAACTGCGCCCGTCTCTACCTATCAGAACGAGGTCTCTCATGAAGGTCGCCAACTCCCTGCGCTCGCTCAAGAAGCGCCACAAGGACTGCCAGATTGTTCGTCGTCGCGGACGCGTCTACGTCATCTGCAAGTCGAACCCCCGCTTCAAAGCACGCCAGGGCTCTTCTAAGAAGAAGTAGTTCTGGTTCGGAGCATTCGCTCCGATCGACTCGACGGCCGCGTACGGACACCCCGTACGCGGCCGTTGTGCGTTGACCCTTCCCCTGTTGTAGGCTGCACACATGGGCGACACTTGGCTTCAACTACCTCCCGAGATGGGAGGCACACGGTTCGGCCCCTTTCGTGGGGGAATCGTACAGATCGGCACGGACAACCGTCAGTGCCAGATTGTCTTACAACCCAACTCTGGCATTGCTCCGGTTCACGTGACCGTTGCGGTTCAGGGCCCCGGGTCGTACCTGGTGCAGCCCATTCAGCGTGGTTTCGGGCTGTTCTTGGTCCGTGCGGGTGGCGGAATGTCCCCGGTTGCCGCCGCTGTCCAAGCCAACGCAGGCGACACCTTGGTTGTGGGAACACCATCAGGGCCTCGATTCACGCTGTCCTACGAAGAGGCCACCGCTCAAGCCAGCGGACCGGGTCGACAAGCAGGACGCGCAGCAGGCGGTGGATTTGCGGGCAAGCTTGGCCAAGAGATGATGCGCCAGCAGAAGGCCCGCTGGTTGATGCGCAACCCGCTGTACCGAGAGTACTACCGCCTGTCTCACCGCTACCGTTCCGGCGCACTCACCAATCCCCGAGTCATGGCCGGACTCCTGCTCGGCGGTGCCGGCGCACTGTTCGCACTCGGTACAGCGTGCATGGGCGGCATAGGTGTGCTGCTGAGGTCCATCTTAGGGTAGCCCGGTTCCCCAGCGCGTTACAGCGCCGACCATCGGGAGAACGGCATGGAACGCAGTACGATTGGTTGGCTGGCCGCAGGCGCCGTTGGGTTGCTCGCAGCAGCAGGAATCGGCTTCATGCTGAGCGGCGACGCCCAGCAGACAACTGGGCAGCAGACAACTGGACCGCAGACAACGGTTCCATCCGCACCTCCAGCTACCTCGTCGACAACTCCCCCACCGGAAGACGCACGACGCCCGGAAGAAGCACCAACAGCCATCGCAGAAGATGCATGGACAAAGAGTGAGACCGGCCTTCGAACCTCCGACCTCATTGTTGGCGACGGTGAAGTAGCAACGGACGGCTCCCCGGTCATCGTCGAGTACACCGGCTGGCTTGAAGAGTCTGGCGAGATGTTCGACAGCAGCAAGCGCCGAGCAAGACCGCTCCTCTTCACGATGGGACACGGCAACGCTCCGATTCCAGGCTGGGACGAAGCCGTTCTGGGCATGCGAGTCGGCGGCAAACGCGCTGCTGTTTTTCCACCCGAGCTCGCCTTCGGGCAGACCGGTCGCCCGCCGCGCATTCCGCGCAACGCCACCGTCCGCTTCGAGTTTGAGCTGGTGACCGTTGGTTCAGCACGGGAAGCCCCAGAAGCACCGCCTGCCTTCGATGCCTCAGCAATGCGAGCTGTCGGAGGTGTTCAGGTCATCGACCTTGAGCAAGGCACCGGGCAAGCACTCGCGCAGGGCGACACCATCTCGCTCGACTACAGCGCGTTTCTCAAGGCAGACGGCAAGCGCTTTGATAGTTCGCTGACCCGGTCCGCACCGGCCACCTTCGAGTGGGGCAAGAACGAAATGCTCGAAGGCGTCGAGATGGGCATCGCGGGGATGACCGTCGGCGGAACTCGATTGATTGAGATTCCACCGGAGCTTGGCTACGGCGAGAATGGCTTGCGCAACTACGTGCCGCCCCAAGCCACGCTGCTATTCTTGGTGCAACTCGTAGAGATCAAGGACGAATAGCGTGTACGCTGTGGGCAATGATTGCACTGTTGCTCGCATCGCTAGCTTGGGCCGACGAGCCCGAACCCGTTGACCCCTTCGAAGAAGCCGACGAGAGCGAGCTGTTCGCCCTCGACGAGCAACTGGTCACGGTCGCATCTCGCTACGCCCAGACGGTACAAAAGGCCCCGAATATCGTCGCTTTAGTGACGGCTGACATGATTCGTGAGCGCGGGTACCGCACCGTCACCGACATTCTGCGCGACATGCCCGGGCTGTACGCAACCAAGAGCGTGGAAGGCCGAGACCTCGTGTCTTTCCGCGGCATTGTCAGCCCCGACAACAACAAGATCTTGCTGCTCGTCGACGGTGTCGCCTGGTACGACGGCGTGTACACCCACGCGTTTACCGGAGACTTCCTACCGGTCAGCCAGATTCGCCAAGTCGAGGTCATCAAAGGACCTGGGTCGGCCATCTACGGCACAGGCGCCTTCGCTGGCGTGGTCAACATTGTCACCTACGCGCCTGGAGAAGTGGATGGTGTACGCGCCAACTGGACGCTCGGTGGCCGCAATCGCTCCGATGTCTCGGTCATGGCAGGCACCCGAACCCGAGTCGCCGGTCTAGACGCCGGCGTGTCTGCAACAGCCCGCATCATGACCCAAGACGGCGACGGCATTGACATCACACCACGCGGCGAGCGCGACCTGCTCGGGCAAGACCCAAAGCGAGCCGCCTTCATCGCCGCTCGACTCGACCTTGAAGGTCTCACCATTGGCCTGGAACACACCGACTATCGCCACTCGTTCTTGAGCAACCCGGCGTCAACGCCAACGGACATCATTCAACGAGACATCGATAACTACGGGCTTTTCTACCACTACACTACGCTCCACGCCCGCTACGACATCGACGTTGCCAGCCGCGTCACCGTGACCCCACGAGTCTGGTCACACCGCTACGACAACCCTGGTTCCTACTTTTTCGATACCGGATTCACCACTACCGAGCAGGCGGACGGCACCTTCGACACCACCCAATCGCTCATCACCGTGGAGACGAACAAGGACACCCGACGCCTTGGATTCGCTGTCGACATGGACGCCCGACCTGTTCTCGACCACGTGACCGTGGTGGGCGCTGGAACCGAGCTCACGCGAGTCATCCCCGGCCCTGACGACCAGTCCGGGGTCATTGACTTGCAGTTCTCAGCCGGGGACAGCATTGGCCGCAGCACCGGATTCGAGGCCTCTGGCAGTCTGCTGAACGTGTATGCCTACGCCCAGCACACCTGGACTGCCTTGCCCGAGGTCGAGTTTGTTCTTGGCGCCCGCTACGACCAGCGTTTCCCCGTCAACAGCACCGATGACGCCGGTGCCGCCGTGTTTCAGCCCACGGCAACGCCACGAGCAGGCGTACTGCTCGTCCCGACGGACTCGGTGACGGTCAAGGTGCTCTACGGACGGGCCTTCCGTGCGCCCAATGTTCGCGAGCTGCTGGTTAAGACGACCGAACAAGATGAAGACGGCCAGTTCGTCTTTGCTTCGGGGTCTCTGGACCTACGCCCGGAGAGTATCGATACCGTTGAAGGCGAGGTCACCGCGAAACCAATGGATGGCGTTGAGCTGCGCGCCTTGGGAAGCTGGTCCCTCGTCACCAACGAAATCGACAAGATTAGCCCGCCAAACGAGTATCAAAACCTGGCTGGCAACCTGTCCGTGATTGCGGCCGAGGCCGAGGCCACACTGACCTACGCCGCATTCACCCTGCGCCTCGCCTACGCGCTCACCCTGTCTAACTACGGCTCGGCTGGCCCCTACGCTGGCCGTCAGCAGTTTGAGGTTCCGCCACACATGGGCAAAGGCTCCCTCACCGGACGCCTCGGCGAACACTGGTCAGCCACCGTGCTCTCCGAAGTGTACAGCGCGCGACCTCGCAGTGACTGGGCACCCACAGTCGGCATTGAGGACGGCCCCGCTTACGCACTTGTTCATGTCGCAGGGCGAGCCAGTGATCTGGGTCCCGGCGGGCGCTTTGGCGTGGGCTTCTCCATACGCAATGCCTCCAACACTCAGTACCAGACGCCGCTCCATCGAGACGAGGTAGACCGCGGCGCCCCCGGGGACCCACGCTTCCCACGTGGAATCCAAGCCGAAGGACGCGCGGTATTCGCCACCATCGATGTCGAGCTGTAGACCTACGGAACGACGCACAGACGTGGGTCGTGCAGAGCGATGAGCGCTACGTCTACCGGTGCTACAGGCCCATTCGCCAGCTGACGGACCCGACGCGCCGACAACATCAGCGCGTCCGCTACGTCGCGAACGCTCCATCCACACGCCCGAGCGAGCTGCGTGAACAGGGCAAAGCTGCGGCGGTCTGATGGCAACAGGCCCAGCACCGACGCCGATAGGCGCATCAAAAAGCCTACTGAAGCGCCCGCTTGGGGCTCGACGATAGCTGCAGGAAGCGCTCGGCCACCGCTTCGCAGGTGAACCCGCTGAACATCAATGCGCGACCGAACCCGCTCAGCATCAAAAAAGCTCGCCGTTCGAAACCCCATCACGTCGCGGTGACTCGTCCACGGGCTCGCCAGCGGTCCAAGTGCGCCATCGACTTGTGAGACCTGGTGGGTCCACACCAGGGCATCCTCTACGCACGACGAGCGCCACCGCTTGGTCTCGCCGAGGCACACGACAGTCCCCTGGCCACGCAGACTCGCAATGGTACCGACACGTACGCCTCGCATGGCATGGGCGATGGCCACCGCACCGCCCTCAATGGCAAAGCGTACTTGGCGGTCGGCGAGGCCGAAGCCCAGAAGGCTAACGCCCTGTTTCGCACAGGCACCGGACAACCGCACCAAGAGTGCGTACCGCTCGCGACTCGTCGCCAGTTCTTCCCAGCCCGTGTCCAGCGCAATCTGAATCCGTTCGACCATTGACCACCTCCTGCGAGGGGTCAAAGCAACAAGGGTGCCAACTCAAACTAGGCGTTGGACCGTCGGACACGGTGTGACAACTGACAACTGTCAGCCGACAGTTGTCAGTTGGCTGGCGGTCTAGACCTTTGGGGCCCACCACTTTCCCTGCTCAAACACAATCTCGGTCGGCAGTCCAGCAATGGCAGCGTCCGGGTGGTCCGCATGCCCAGGTAGGGTCAACCGCACAGCACCTTCAGCCAGCTCCAAGATGGGTAGAATCTTCTCAATGGGGCGGTCATCCGTATGCGCAAGGACAGCCTCTACATGCGCCAAGCGCTTCAGTTCCTGCACTATCCACCATGTCGGCGGCGCCATGCGAACCTCACCGGCGTCCACCGCAGCGAGAGCGTCCGCAGGGCGGAACCAGCCGCTATCCACTGTCTCACCTTCATCATGCGAACCATCGGCATCTGTGGTGGCCACAACAAAGCGGGTGTTGTACCGACGAGGCTCACTGACCGGAGTCACCCACCATCCCCAGGGCTTCAGGACGTCTAGGTCAATGGACGCCTGATGCGCCGCAAGCAGGTCACAAAACCGTACCTCGCCATTGTTAAGCGGGTGACGTAGCTCATCGGGCAGTTCGCCCTTGCCAAGCCAAATACCGGCTTCCTCATAGGTCTCACGCACGCCAGCGACCAAGAACCCGGTGGCCTCCTTCTCGGACAGACCCAGGCGCGCGGCGGTGTGTTCGCCCCCGCTGACCATGCTCTCGGGCATCAGGTGGTCCTCGTCATCGACACGGCCACCCGGAAAGACCCAGGCACCCGGCATGAAGCGGCTCTTTCCATGCCGCTTGACCAAGAAGACCTCAACACCTTGCTCGCCTTCGCGTAGTAAAAGGACCGTTGTTGCTGGACGCACGTCGGGAATGCTCATTCGTCAATCTCCACAATATGAAACTCAACGCGCCGGTTGACAGCGTGAATATCGGGGGCGACGCCTTGCTGCAGCAGACGCTCTTCGCCGTAGCCAACGGACTCGAGACGCTCGTCAGCAATGCCCACCGCCTTGAGGTAGCGCAGCACGGATGCCGCACGACGGTCGGACAGCTCGCGATTGTAGCCAGCATCTCCTTGGGAGTCGGTGTGGCCTTCAATGCGAATGCGTCGGACTTCAGGGTGCTGCCGGAGGGCATCCGCCAACACGGCAATCACGGTCGTGGACTGGTTGGTGAGCACGTCGCTATCGAGCTCGAAAAAGATGGTCTGGGTGGTGTAGATACGCCTGGACACCAGGTCAATCTCAACCGCTTGCGGGCGCAATGACGCCACGACGACCACTCGCTGGCCAGCGTCGACACCCACATCTGCGAGGGTCCAGTTGTAGCCATCCGCCTCGACTAGGACATCGAACTGACCAGGGTCCAGCTCAACAATACTAATGCCAGATGCGTTCGTTCGCGCTCGCTCGGGGCCAACTCTCACACTGGCATTGCTGACCGGCTCACCGTTTGGCGCCAGAACACGAACTTCGAGCATTCCGGTGGTTGCCGCTGGGGCCACCTGTGGGAGCTGCTCCACAATCACCGGGTCCTCAGCAATCGCTCCGAAGCGGTAGCGACCGCCCAGGAACAAGCGGAAGTCTGGGGCACCAAGTCCTTGGGACAGGGCACTTCCGCCACCTGCGCGCAGCTCCAGCCGCGGCAAGGGGTACACACTCGCGACAGCACGCCACTCCGCAGGACGACGTCCCGGCTGGTCGGCATTGGACATCCAATACTCGCCATCCGCTTCGAGGGAGACGCCAACGCGTCCATCACGGACCCCTGCTCCCATGGCCCACACCAGAGCGGGTGCGACCTTCAGTGCGCCTACGCTCGTGGCGGTACCTGTACGGAATCCAATGTGACTCGCCAGCTTGACCGGGCCAAAGGTTCGGCTGACGGCTCCGCCAAGGGTCAGGCGGGTGCGTGAGGCGCCAAGGAAGTTGCGACCACTCCCTGTGGGCAATGTCACGTCGAACAAGGCGCCAATGTTCAGCGGAAGCGTCCCCTGCTCTGCCAAACGAAACTCGGAGGACAGGCGCAGGTCCCCAATCTGAACGGGTCCATTGACCTCGCCCCCACTCGCGTACGGGTGCACCGGTAGATCGACGCCCAGTCGTGCCGGTCCAAGGTTCACGCCACCCAGCAGGTTCGCTGTCAGAACCGAGCCGACCAGGCGTTCTTCGCCGCCCTGGGCGTCGTCATACTTGTACACGAGAGGGTCGTCTACGTAGTTGAACAGCAACCCCGCCCACCCGGTCTTGCTGTCGCCAACAACGCCGTCTTCGACTCCGAGCAGTACGCCCTCGTCAACCGATGGACGGAACCGTTGGGCGTCAACCTGCTGGGCCGAAGCGGTTGTAGCGGTGAGCGCCAAAGCCACAGCGGCGGTCCGACGACGACGCATCAGGCCGGCCAAGACAAACAGCAGGCTGAAGCCACCAGCCCCTGAGGCGCCGGTCATTGAGCAGCCACCGCCGGCAAAGTAGCCCGTGCGTGTGGGGTCAATGTCGATGTCATCGGAGTCCATGTCCGTGTCCACGTCGGGGTCGTCGCACAGGTTGTCGACATCGTTGACGTCGAGCCAGTTGGGAATGCCGTCGCAGTCCTGGTCACCGACCTCTTCGTCTTCGTCTAGGGTTCCGTTTCCGTCGGCGTCCGTGTCCAAGTTGTTGGGCAGGCCGTCGTTGTCAGCGTCTCCGCCACCTTCTTCGCTGTCTAGGTAGCCATCACCGTCGCTGTCGTCGTCAACGAAGGCGGGAATGCAGTCACCATCGGGGTCTGCGAGTCCTTCGACGGCGTCCGCAACACCGTCGCCGTCACTGTCGACGTCGTCGATCACGCCATCGGCCGCACGCAGCTCCAGAACATCGGGAACGCCGTCTCCATCTGTGTCGACGTCGTCTGCGGCGTTGTTCGGGTCGGTCTCCCAGCAGTCGACGTCTACCGAACCATTGCCGTTGCGGTCCTCACGACCGTCGCCAAAGCCCCCGCCGTCCGTGTCGCGGTCTCGTGGATCTGTGGTGAAGCCGTCCGTGTCCGCGACAAAGCAGCCCGCTTCTAGGTCCGTGTCCGGATGGCTCTCGGTGAGTCCTGACTCAGTGCCGTCGAGAATCCCATCGCCATCGCTGTCACAGTTGAGCGCTGCTGGAGCTCCGTCCGGGTCTAGGTCCCCTGCTTCTTCGCCATCGGTGAGGCCGTCGTCGTCTGAGTCGGCATCGTCCGGTTGGGTTCCGAGCGCCAGCTCTTCGAGGTCCGTCAGGCCGTCACCATCGAGGTCGATGAAGAAGGGTTCGGTCTGGATGGGTAGCAGCTCGGTGCAGGCAGAAGCACAGCCAGCAACATCAAAGCGGGGCGAAATCCGGCCATCTCCGGTGGCACCTGCAATGGATAGTGGTGTGTCATCATCCAGCCCCAGAGTGGCGTTGACTGCGGTGCGAAGAAGCTGAACATCGATGAAAAACGTGCCGTCGGCCTCTTCCGTGACGCGAATGTCCCCACCGGCCAGACTTCCCCAGGTTCCGCCTATCGGTGGCGCGACAGGAACCGCGCCGGCCGGACGAAGGCCTGGATTGTTGAGAACGTTCTCGCGCACGGACACAGTTCCAGGTCCCGTGACGCTCACCTCAAAATCGTAGGCCGCATCGCCTGCACCCGGTGGGTCGTCCGAATCAACGAGGAACGCCCAGACACCACCGCCAGGCAGCTCACTCAAGCCGTCCAGAGGGTCTTCGGCCACGCGAATGCCCAAGTATAGGTAGGTCTCATCCGCACCAATACGAAGCGCGGTGCCCGCCCCATCCGTCAAATCCAGACCGCTAAAGTCGGATACCATCAAGTCGCCCGCCGCTTCGGCCTCAGCAGTGGCCAGCTCAGTCCATTCATTGCTTTGCGGCCACGCAAAAGCGGGAGCAGCTCCGAAAAGTGAAAAGAGAACCAAAGCGCGCATAAATGACTCCATTACTTGATCCGCACCCTATCCCTCATGTAGTGCAACAGACAACACAGTTGACACGTCAACCAACAACGTCGGCTCCCAACAGGCTAGGATGTGCACATGCGACACATCATCTTTGCCACCATCGGCTGGTTGCCCATCGCTGCGGCCGCAGCCCCGGTCACGGTCACCGAACACACGCTCGACGTCCGACTGGACCGTCGTGGTGTCGGAACCGCCCAACAATCGTGGACTGTTCGTGTGGATGACCCCGCTGGTTGTGCCGCAGGCGTGCTTGCTCCCCCTGGCCTGCACGGGTCGGAAGACGGTGAGGCTCGTGTCCTGCAGACCGTCCTGCTCATCCCAGAAGACGCTGTAGAAGGCTCCACCTACACTCTGACCACTCGGCGTCGGGTGTCGCGGCAGGACAGCGGCGTGTTTGAGCTAGCCCCGGACGCCCTGACCGAGTCCGCTACCGTCACCGTGGCTTCGTCCAGCCGAACCGCTCCTTTAGTCTGGGCAGATGACCAAGCATCCCTGTCCATCGACCGCTCGCGCGGCACTCAGACTGTGACAACCGAGTGGCGGTATGCGGACTCAGGCAACGCCATGTGGTCGACAGAATCCGCGTGGACGTCCCCCGGCGAACGGCTCGAAACGCTGGTCACCCAAAAGCTCGCATCACGCACGGACCTGGGTCGTGAGTTGGTCAGCGCTGCCCGCAACGACGGTATTGGGATGGGCGGCCTACTGGACGAGGTTCGCTCCAGAGTCTCAGTTCAGCCGGGAGACATCGGCACTCTGGACGACGCACAAGACGCCGCAGTCACCCTAGCCGCCCAGAGCGGAAGCGCGACGGAACGCGCGCTGGTACTTGTGTCTGTTCTGCGAGAGTCCGGCTACGACGCCCGGTTGGCATGGGTTCGACCGAAGTCTGAGGCAGACGTCTCGCCCATTCCTCCTGTACCCTCCGCCTATCCGCTGCCCGCAGTTGCTGTTGTCACTGACGAACGCACTCTCTGGCTAGATCCGGCCAGCGATTTTTCGGTATCCAGCGGCATACCCGCGGCGTTCAACGGTGGTATTGGCTGGGTCAGTGGTCGCTCTCCAGAGCGCATCCAGGGGGCAACCTCTACGGACTCGGACGTCACGATTATCGGTAGCGCCACGCTCTCCCTGACTGGGTCACTCGCGTGGGACGTCTCACTGACCGCCAGTGGGGCCACCCAAGAACGTCTGAGAACAGAGCTCGCTCCACTTAGCGAAGAGGATCGCCAGCAGACCTTCCGAGACCTTCTCTCCTTCGCGCGGCCGTCTGACCAGACGCGCTCCACCGTCCGGTTCTCGAACCTCACACGCAGCCAGGAGCCACTTCGCATCGAGTTCCAGCTCGTGGAGCCGTCTGCCTTTCATGCCGTAGGTCCGGGTATTGAAGGCGATATCTTGGCCGTACTGGCTCCCGCACTCGTCGAGTGGCTCGGTGACGACACGCGCATCATCGAAGACATTGCCATCCTGTTGCCCGGAAGTCTGCGCGCACTGGGTACGCCCGTGCCTCGCTCGGTCAACGACACGATGGGTACGGTCGCCCGTTCGGTCGTGAACGACGGCCCCACAGTGAGGTTGCGAACCGAAGTCTCCCGCAGCGCTGGCCTTCAGACCGACGAGACCGAGCGCTTCTTCCATCGCGCTGCACAAGCGCCGTTGCCGTTGTTGCTGTTGCCGCCCATCACGCGCAAGCTGGCCAAGACTATCGCCAAGACACCCTGGCTCGACGACGTCGCGGACCAGCAAGCCTTGGTAGTCATCGCGAGCGTCCGGGCCGGCGACGTCCGGCGGGCCCGCAAGGTGATTCTCACCAACAAGGAGGACGTAGACAGGGGCACCTTGGCGTGGCGAGTGGCGGAGCGATCTGACTCGTCGCACAACCGAGCGTTGGACGTACTGTGGGAAGTCAGCGAAACAGACGACCAGCGCCTAGAGATCGCCCGTGCGTTGGCTTCTTGCGGTAGTAAGCGCGCATCCTGGCTCCGCTTCTCACAGCTAATTGCCACTCCCAATGCGGCGGACCGACTCGAGGTGGTCTTGGCGGTGCTCGATGCACAGCCCGCCACGCAGCCAGACCCCATCACCGATCCAGACGGCAATCAGGCTTGGTTTGCCCCGGACCTACTGATGCGGTGGGCCGTAGAGTCCGCTGCTGCTTCTCCAGATACGCCAGAGGGCGGCGACCCCCGCATCTTGCGTCTGCAGGCCGAAGCGGCGCTAGCGGCGTCGGACCCCGAGACTGCAGAGACGTTGCTCATCCAAGCCATGCGCACCTCAACCGCGCCCGACCTTCCCATCCTGTTCGCACGCGCCGGTGCGGCAATGGGAGTCAACGTTCAGGAGACCATTCTGACGGTGGACGAAGCGGTCGAAAAAGCCCCTGCAGACCCATCGGTGCTCATTGCAGCAGCGGATGTCGCCTTGGACGTTGGACGGCCCCAGAAGGCCCTGGCCTATCGACTAAAGGCCGCTCGATTGATTGGGGACGACCCACGGCTGTGGCTTGACGTCAGCCAGGAGGCACTGGCTGTCGCAGACTTGGGCACCGCACTACAAGCGGCACGGCGCGCTTCAGACCTGTCGCCCAACATTGGGCCCGCGAGCGAGCGACTCGCACAGCTCGCCTGGTTGGCCGATGACACCCAGCTCGCGAGCGTAGCCACATCTCGACTAGGCACTCCGCCACGGGCGCCGCTAGAGCTTGCAGACACGCTGTCCAACACCACCCTAGAAGAGCGAGCAGCCATCCTGGAGTGGCGCGACAACGACGTCCGCCACAATCCAGACTTGCTCGCCGATCGTGCTCTGGCGCGCTTGGCACGCGGTGATGTTCACAAGGCCGCCTTGGATGGACTGTGGCTCAGTACCGTTCACGACGACTCCCGGGGAGCTAGCCTGACGCTTGCCGCAACCACAAGCCGAATGACCGAGACCCCAGTCGGTTCAGACACCTCGGACGTCTCCGCTACCGTCGCCCTGACCCGCGGCATTGTTCTCGGAACTCCAGGGCTGTCCAGAGCGGCAACTACGCTAGAGGACCACGCAGTCGCTGCGGTGGTCCGTGACTGGAATCGGTCCCCCAACGCGGTCGCGGAAGCGAGTGGATTCACCGCAACGCCAAATCCCACCGTGCGCGCACCTTCCGGCTACTCACGCCACTCCGTCTTGGCAGACGCAGACGGTGTTGTCGCGTGGGCCCTGCCAGGACAGGGCAAGGCAGTCGTGGTCATTCGCGGTGGAGAGCATGGGCTTCCCCCACTATTGGAATCCACTACACAGCGTGTTTCCCCAGCAGAACGCCGGATGCAGGGCGGAGTCATCGAGCGGCTGACCGGACTTGCGATGCCCGTTTACGCGGCCCGGATTCGACTAGACGGAGGGACTGCCTGGGGACTCGGGTTCACAGCGACTGCCGCCGAGCAAGCCGGGCGAGACATCCTGGACGCAAATCCGCGCCAGTAGCGCCCCTACTCGACCACAACATCCACAAAGTCGAGCAGCAACGGGTCAATGTCCACCTCGGCGAGTGCCGCCGCTCGCGTGCTCAGGATGACCTGGGTGCGCTGTGGGGCCTCCACTGGCAAGATGGCCGGAGCCGCGCCATCGAGCACACGCTTGACCAGGGTCGCTGCTTGGCGCCCCACTCCCGCAGAATCGGGCACCACGGCGAACAGCGCTCCAGCCGACACCATGTTCTCAGTCTCGACCAACAACAACAGCCCACGACGGCGTGATTCACTAGTCAGATAGCGAAACGTCGCCGCATCTAGGAGCTCTCGGTCAGGCTGCAACCACAACGCCTGCACCTCGTCCGGAAGCTGCCCCAGAGACCGGCGGACATCCCTCGGGGACGTGGCTTGCACAATCGTCAATGTGATGCCCACCGTACCCGCAGCGTCCTGCATACGCGTCTGGCGTTCGGGGTCGCTACCTGGGCCACGGATGACCGCAACCTGGTCCACATCAGGGAAGAACCCGGAGAATTGGGAAAGGAACAGCCCGGGGTCGACGGTCGCATCAATGCCAGTGACTTGGTTTCCGGAGACGCCGTACCGGCCAGGTTCCAAAATAGAAGCGTAGATCACGGGTGTGTCCGGCATTTCTCGCGCCAGCGTCCACGCGGCCTTCGCGCCTAGGGCAAACACAGCGTCGGGGTCTTCCCGTCGCAGACGAACAATCGCCGCATCTGCTTCTGCTCGCCGTCCGTGAAGATTGACGACCATCGCAGGTTCGCCAAGCTCTTCCATGAATGCCGCAACGGGTGCCGTATACACATCCAGATCATCCGACTGAACCACTGCCACACGCGGTCCAGCGAGTGCAGACGCCGACCACAGCAGACCCAACATCAGACAGCGCATGTGTTCTCTCCCTATCTAAACAGCGCGTTGGTCACGAGACCCTCGCGAACGGTGATGGTTTGCGCAGCGTGCCCATCCACTTGCACCGTGTGTGCCCCAATCGTCGCCTGCATACTGGCCGGAGTGACCCTTCCGGTATCCACACCGTCGATCGAAATGGCGAGATTTTGTGTGGATGATGCGATTTGAATGATTCCAAACACAGCCTCGGGTTGGGCCGCTGGTTCCGGCACAACCGGCTCTGGGACATTGACGACCGGAACAGGCTGCGCGACTTCTGGGTCGACTGGGTCTGGGACCACGACGGGGTCTGGGACCACGACGGGGTCTGGGACCACGACGGGGTCTGCCTCAACAGGCTCTGGAACGTCGACGGGCTCTGGAATCACTGAGTCTGGAACGACGACGACTGGAACCACTGGTTCTGGAGTCGCCAGCTCACCCACAACAGCTGGAACAGGACGCGTTTCGCTCGGTTGAGGAGCGGCGGTATCGGCCCTGGGCTCCACGAGCACAGGGTCGACGGAACCCGGTTCCACAGTCACCGGCAGCGTTGAGCCAGCCGTTGTGTTCGGCGGGTCGACCGCTATCGTGCCCTCACCAGGCAGTGAATAGACGTAGACGCCGACCAAAACAGCGAGCAATGCCAGCACACCCAAGAGTGATGCAGCGACCGCAGCGCCACCAAAGGCAATGCCAAGCGACCGGACGGACGTTCCACTTGTAGAGCTGTCCAGCGACATTGGCGGAGGAGCATCCCGAGTGATGTCCGAAGGCTGAAGCGGTTGGACTGGCGCGGGTTCGTGCACGATTGGCGGCAAGGTGAGCTTGCCCGAAAACGTGGTGATCTTGTCTTGCAGACGTCGCTCAATCTGGGGGTCCAACCGCCTCAAGAAGGCCATCAGTTCCAGAGCAGTGCACAGACCCCCTACTGTCTCTGCCACGGTCTCCAAGTCCTTGCGCATGGCGTTGGCATTCGGGTAGCGGTCTTCCTTTTCGGGAGCCAAGGCGCGCTCATGTATAAGTGCCAACGCATCCGGATTCGGCAGGTCGGAGACGGGCGGAAGCGACGGAAGCCGACCCGACATCAACTTGTGCAGAATCTGGACTTGCGACAAGCCTGCAAAGGGCCCCTTGCCGACGACCAGCTCGTGTAGGGTCAGTCCAATCGCAAACAGATCAGCTCGCTTGTCAATGCCGCTGCCGTCCACCTGCTCGGGCGCCATGTACGCGAACTTGCCTTTGACGTGGTCGGTACGTGTGCGCTCCAAGCGGTCTTCCGCCTTGGCTACACCAAAGTCAATGAGCTTGACCTCACCACGGGTGCTCAGCATGATGTTTCGCGGGTTCACATCGCGGTGGACAATGTTCATGCTCTTGCCAACGTTGTCCACGCGCGAGTGAGCGTAGTCCAGGGCTGAGAGCACGTGGCAAAGGATGGTCAGCGTCACACGAATAGGCAGGCGCTTCTTCTTTTCGATGACCGCATTCTGAACCTCTCGCAGGTCCACACCCGGGATGTACTCCAGGGCTAGAAAGTACTCGTCATCTACCTGACCAAAATCAAACAGTTGGGCAATATTCTGATGATGGAGGTGCGACGTGATGCGTGCCTCGTCGCGAAACATGCGCACGAAGCTCTTGTCATCATGCCGATCTGCCTTGATGCGCTTCAACACCACCAGTCGGACGTAATCCTCTGGGTCCGATGCTCGGCGAGCAAGGTCAACTTCGCTCATTCCGCCCACACCGAGGCGTTCCAGCAAAATGTAGGCGCCGAAGCGCCGGGGGTATCCACGAGACATCGTGATCAGTCTACCGCGAACCAACGCCAATGACAGCGCCTACCACAACCCGTGTGTTCAGGAACCGATGCCGAGGCCGTAAGTCTGGCTATGGAAAGCCAATCCCGAAGCCAACGCTGTAGCCAGAAAACCAACGAGCATCGAGAGGTCCGGGCGCGTACCCCAACTTGCTCTCAAATGCTGCATCAGCCAAGTGGGTAATCATCCAGCTGCCATCAATGACGACAGGCCCCACCCGAATGTCGAGTCCAATGGGGGTGATGCTGTAGGTCTGTACCTGGTCACACGAACCAGCCGTCGCACAGGTGAGCTTTCCCTCTGCCAACACACCCGTCTGCACCATTGGCGAGTAGCCGGCGCCAGCGAAAGCCGACAGCGTGTTCGCTCCTCCAACCTCAATCGCTGGAGCGTACAGGCGACCACCTACGTGCCCACCAACGCTCTCCGCAATGAGGTCGTAGCCAATGCCAGCATCTAGGCCCAAACTGATGGGTCCTACAGGAATCCGCAAGAGCGCCATGGCGCCACCACCGTAGGTCGCACCGAAGCGGGTTCCGGCCCCGACCAAGACTGCAGCGAGTTGGGGGGTGGGGTCATCATCTTCTGGGGACGCTTCCCGAGGCGGACGGGCCTCACGAGGCGGGCGCGCTTCCCGAGGCGGACGGGCCTCACGGGGCGGACGGACTTCGCGCGGCGGTGGCGTCTCACGAGGCGGACGTACCTCTCGGGGTGGACGCTCAGCAGGAATGGCTCCACGAGCATCGATCTGGACGCTCTGCACACGTGGAATGACTTCGATGGTGTAGGGCCCGAAGGTGTAGTTGCCTGCTGGGAGATGCCCCTTGAACAACCCATCCTCTAGCAAGTCTGCTTGGGCAAAGCGGACGGACGCCGCCAAGTCCGGCTGGAAGGGCATGCTCTCTGCGGCGAGCTGGAGCGCGCCGACGTCGCACGCCAGATCGACTCGGCCGTAGGTAGAGTCAAACTCCCACGCCCAATCATACGCTTCCGAGTTTTCACCCAGCTCAATGGCCGCCTCTAGACGTTCGCGCACCGCAGCAGCATTGCCGACTTCCTTGGCCGCACGGGCACCGTACAGATGGTCGGCCTGCGACGGCGCGGTGGGGTTGGCCAGAATGGCTTGGTAGCTGCGCTCTACGCCTGACCACCGATTGAGCTCGGCAAAGCGTTGGATCTCACGCGACAAGCGCACGTACTCGGCTTGCGCTGCTTCTTCGCTGACATCGTCTTGGGCGACGGCGACCGAAGACAGTGCAGTCATCCCACCGCATGCGAGCACGCCAGCAACTACTGCCGTCATCAGGGTTGATCGAAAATCCGCAAAGCTCGAAAGTCGCATCACTACATCCTTGTGCGGCACACACCGACAAAGGTCGGCCTGTGCACCGCGATTGTGCCACGGTCGCCGCCGAATAGCGCACATTGGTGCATGTGGCCATCGGCCGCCGTGCTCAAGCCCACAAGGACCCGCTCGAATGGGCCGACTGCGGCGGCCGTCGTCGCCTAGAAATGCCCGCTAGAGCCCTCACGACGATAGCTCGCGAGGTGCAACAGCTCACCGTCCGCATCCGCAAGTACGTACGACAGCGCATCCTCACTGTGCATTGTCGTGTGGGTGGCGAGGCCTCGGGTGGTCACCTCAACGGCCTCACCGCCGACGGCTGACTGAAGGAAAGAAGCCGCAACCTGTTGGGTAGGGGCAGTCGTCCAAGTCCCGTAGGTCTGCTGCGTCATACCATCTCGGGCGGCAGCAGCGAGCGTTGTGTCACGCACCTGGTCCCAGACCTCTGGGTAGCCGTAGACCTCGGTTCCCACAATGTTTCCGCCGACTGCAACGACCACACCGACAACGTTTCCTTCCTTCGAAATCTCTTCGCTAAGCTCGCCAGCAGCCTTCGCCACCTGCCGCTCCAGAACACCCGAGCGCATGGAGGCCATGTACGTGCCCGTGCTCGGCGCCATGGCGTAGCTGTCGTACCCAAGCGCGTTGAGCATGCCACCCTTGCCTTGATTCACCGAGGCAACCGCTTCCCACGTGGCATCTTGATTGCGACGAACTTGCACCACACGTCGAAGCCCTAGCTCTGCACGTCCACCGTAGGCGAAGCCACTTCCACCGCTCCAACGCCCACGCTCTACGCAGTTCACTTGGACAATCACGGGTTCATCTGACGGCTGGAGCAACAGGTCCTGAGTGATGACCCGGTCCTGCTGGCCCCCCTCTACGATCTCACCAGCCATCACCAACACCGCGTGCTTTCCGCGGTTGTGAACACGCAGTGACGCGACCTCCATGTTGTGCCCCGCTTCGGTGACGGTGAGCGCCCCCTGAAGCAATGCATCGGCAAACGGAAGGATCTGGTCGTCTTCCATCAGCTTGGCCGAGCCTGACGCAATCACCGGGTACACCGTCACACCCGCGCGCGTGACGCCGGCGCCAACCGTGTACCCACCACCAAGACCTGCATCCGAAGCGCCCACCGTTGCGAGAGCGACGGACGGAACAGCAAGAGCCACACAAAGGGCGGTGCGTAGAAAGGACATTGGAACTCCAGAGCATGGGGGCGGTCACAGTGGGACACTGTTTCAGACGCGCGGTTCCCCATTCCCATTCACTTGCTGACATAGTGTGACGGAACCCCTTGCTATTGTTGAGGTGTTGACCCTCCAGGAGAAAGCGTGCTTACCTTGCTATTGCTACCGTGGGTCGCGGCGAATCCGCTGGGTGAGAGTCCACTGGTCATGATTCAAGAGACGGCTGCGGACGTCGCACAACGCCGTGATCTCCCACTGCTTATGCCCATTGTGGCCGTCTCCTTCACCGAGGACGAGCTGCGCGACCGAGTACGCACCTCCCTCGACGAAGACTACCCAGCGCAAGACATCCGAGGCGACACGGCCACCTTGGTCATCATGGGATTCGCGGCGCCAGACATTGATCTACGGCAGACCTACTTGGATGTCTTCGCCGAGCAAATCGGTGGCTTCTACGACCCAGAAGACCGGCAGCTTGTGCTCGTGCAGCGAGAAGGCGGCGACCCCAACGTGGAGTACATCGTCGTCGAACACGAGCTGGTGCACGCCCTGCAAGACCAGAGCTTCGGTCTAGCGGCCCTCGAAGATTTCGAATTCGGGGACGGCGACATGGAGACCGCATTGCGCTCGCTGGTTGAGGGGGATGCCAGCTTCTTCAACGTCATGACCATGGCCGGCGATTTCGTTGGAAACATCAGTGGTTTCCCACTCGGCAATGGTGGCGCCCTCAGTCCAGCAGACCCAGGAAGCGCCATGGCGCGTGCTCCGGATTTACTGGCTCGAAGCATCATCTTTCCGTACGTGCAAGGAGCCGCATTCGTGCAAGCGGTACACGCCAACGATGGCTACCGCGCCGTGAACACCGCGTATCGGTCGCGACCTCCACTCTCGACCGAACAGATTCTGCATCCACAACGCTACCTAAGTGTCGCTCCCGACTGGCCTATCGCTCTCAAGCTTCCGTCCGCCGACGACCTGTTGCCGGACGGCACAGAGAGAGTGGATGAAGACACAATGGGAGAGCTCGGAGTGTTGTCGTGGCTGGAGGGCGTTGGCGGACAAGTCGTTGTAGGAACACCGCTCGGATGGGGTGGCGACCGCTACGCAACCTACATCCAGCCCGACGGTTCCGTGCTCTTCACCTGGCTCACTACGTGGGACACACCCGATGACGCCCAGCGCTTCGAGCTTCGGGCACGCGCAACGGTGGAGGCAATCGCGGGTGGGTCCTGGCGCCGGGATGGGTGGCTGCGTACGTCGAGCAATCGACAAGCAACCATCCGCCGGGAAGGCGTAGATGTAACCGTGATTCTGGGCGCTTCCCGACGCCTTGGCCGAACCCTCGACGCCCAACTACGGACGGACGCTATTCGCGACATTCGCTCGCACGCCGAAGTGTTCACGGCTCCGCAGAAGTGAAGGCGTAGCGTAGCTCGGCCGCAGCACGGACGGCCGCCTGCCGGTACACAAGCAAGATAGCAACCAATAGAATCGCGGACACCGGCGCCCCAATGTAGGCCTCCCCGCGCATGACGCCCAGAAACGCCAGCCAGAGTATCGCCACCAACGCGACCCATGGCGGCGACCAGCGCACGTCCAGCCCCACCCTTCCGTCCGAGCGAGGCTGCAGGGACACCACTCCGTGAAGCCCAAACGGCACCCGTCGTCCACGAGCGGCAGCCCAGAAGAACACCTGAAGCTCGCGCACTTCCCAGGCCACCGTCGCCGTCTCCCCCTCGCCTTCCGGTAGTTGGGAGATCGGTACCAGCTGCTCGCCAAGAGGTACACCGATGCCTAGGTACCAAGCAGGACGTAAGGCCGGAACCACCCACCGCTCGAAGATGAGCCCACCCCCCAACACCACGGCGGCAAGGACCGCCGGCACCCATCCTTCCATCAGCCCATTGTCCGGCGCCACGTGGCGAGGTCAGGCACGTTGAGAATCGGATTGGTCTGACGGACTGTTCCAAGGGGTGCATGCGGAACCGAGCCGTAGTCATGCCCCGGATACAACATCAGGTCGTCGGGCAGCGTTGAGAAGCGCTGGGTCAGCGTGCGATACATCTCTTCAGAGTCGCCGCCTGGAAAGTCAACGCGCCCACACCCGTGCAGAAACAATGTGTCGCCGCTGATCAAGGCACCCGCACAGCGAAAGCACTGCGAACCGGGTGTATGGCCGGGAGTGTGCAGGCACTGGACCTCGACATCGCCCGCCTTCACAATGTCGCCACCGCTGTGCCGCACCAAGTCTGACTTGGACAGGCCCGTCAACGCGGCAACGCCCTCTGCTTCGTGCTCGTTGACGTGAACAGCACACGGATTCAATGCCATCAGCTCAGCCAGCCCTTCAACGGTGTGCCCAAACAGCTCTCCGCCGACATGGTCTGGGTGGTAGTGCGTGATGAGAGCCCCGGTGATGCGCATGTCGTCTGTATGTGCGGCGCTCAGAATGCCGCTGACGTCCCACGCCGGATCAACGACGAGGCACTCACGGGAAACTCGGTCTCCGATGAGGTAGACGAAGTTCGCCATCTGACCGGCAACGGGGTCCGCGACCGCAAAGTCACGTCCCGCCTTGAGCTGTCGAATGTACACCTGGTCGCTCACAGCACCTCCAATGCCCCATCCATAGCCTGGAGCCCCCATGGCGACGCTGCTTCACACACCAGATGCCCTTGAATCCTTGGCCGAACAGACGGACGAGATCGGCGCCTGGGCACGACAACGGCTCACGGTTCTCGCCCCCGAACGTGCACTCGCCACCGGTCTTGTTGGCCCCCTTGCTCCGCTGCTCGGGAGCGCGGGTGTGCGCGCGGCCTTGAACAACAAGACAGCCTCCGAACGCGGCGTGGCCCTGATGTACACCGCCGGCCTTGGCGGACTCAACCCAGATGACACTGCACTCATGGACGGCCTGCTCGCACAGCTAGAAGGCCGAGACGCCCCCTCGGTTGTTTACGCTGCCTACTTGCTCGCTTGGTGCGGACGCTTGCCGAACGCAACCCTGGCCAAGGTGGTGACCTGGACCGCCAACCGTCCTCTCACGGCCGCCACCGTTGTCCTGCACTCACCAACCGTCGCCACTGCAACGGCTGTGGTCGCAGAGCTCGACGACTCCCAGCTACTGCCGTTCATTGAGTACCTCGGTGCACCGAGAGTCGACTTGGACACGGTCTTGAGCGACGACGACACCGAACCCGCCGATGTGGTCGCAGCCGGACTGACCCTGGGAAGCCAGACGCCCCAGGCTACCCTGCGCAAGTCTCTACTCAGCAAGCGCAGACGCGGAAGCACCCACAGCCGCGGACGCAACGCCGGCCTATCCGTGCTGGCAGACGCGGAAGGTGCACTCGCCGTGGCATTGCGCGCCGTCTTCTCCGCCAAGCGCCACACCACTCTTGGCGAGTTTGGTCTTCTCTACGCAGGCTGGGCACGTGCGTTCACCACTGGCGACCCTGTTCAGGCCGTCATTGGTGACATCGCACACGGAAGGCCTGACGTTCTGGGCCGTGCGCGAGCACAAGCGGCCAACACCGACGTCATTGTCGCCGGCCTCTTGAGTGATGTCCCCGGCGCCCTCGCTCTGTCACTAGACGTGAACGACGAGAAAGTAGCCCGGGAAGTCCTCGCGTCCTGGATGCGCTGCGGTGGTCACGTGGCGAGCGGCCCCCACTACCTACACATGGCGTTGCGCGCGGCTGCCCAAGCCCCCGATGCCCTGATCACCTACTTGGCTCAGCCTGAGACCCGCGTTCTTGCCTACCGACTAGCAGGTGTGGTCACAACGGAAGCGGTGGTCGAGGCCTTGCTCGCACTCTCGGTGCCCGTTGAGCCCCATGAGCGGGTTGCCTACGCACGCTGCCTGGTGGAGACCGGCGACCGAGCAGTGGTGCCAACGCTGCGTCCCCTGCTTCAAGAAGGCGTCGAGCGGGACACTGCCACGCTGGCCAACGCGCTGTTCAGCTAGCAGACGGTGCCTGGAGCGATGCCACCCAGCATTCTCCAGACAAGCAAAAGCCCCGAAGGCCGAGACCTTCGAGGCTTCTGATCAAGAAACGTTCGACTAGCGAGCGCGCTCAACCATTTCCGTGGCGAGTTCGATCTTCTCGATCGCCATGTTGCTGCTGTCGGAGTCCATTTCAGGGACGTACCACTTGGCTGGCCAGGCTTCGTAGAAGTTGTAGCGAGCAACTTCGGTCTCAAGGTCCTGGTCGAGAACGATGATCGAGCCACTGCGGCGGTCAATCAAACCCTTCTCGATGTTGTTGCGCCAGGTCCACAGGTCGTCCGTAGCGGTGTAGCCACGCTCGAGAACAATGTTCGCGTAGGTGGTGCGACCTGGTTTCTTACGAACAACGCGGTCGTTGCCTTGCTTGAACTCGATGACTTCAGTCTCGGAGTCCATGCCGCTGACGGACTTGAAGCCGCCGACGATGGTCTTGGCTTCGCCGGTGATGCCCGAAATCTCGAGCAGGAAGTTGTATGAACCGAAAAGTTCTTCTGTTGGCATGCTTGCCTCACTTACTTTGGAGTTTGCCCTTCGCTGACGGCTCTACGAATGACGGTTGCGTCCGGAGGATGATGTTGCGATTGCCGTCGCCCTTCAGACTCTGGAAACCTACACGCCCCCCGCGACCCGGTCAACTCCATTCTTCTAGAAATCCGCGGCATTTCATAGATACAGCAGGTCAGCTGATCGTAGCGGTGTGCTCCCCCCACCAAAGGTGCGCCCAATCACGAAGTTTGCGTACCGTCGCGAGCGAGTCGCAGCAGGACACCCTTCGTTGAGGGTTACGGCGTTCGTTGGAACCCCACCCCACCTGTCGGGGTCTGGGGGTCAGGAGGTCTTCATGCTGTCCCTACTCGCCCTCGTCGCCACCGCTGTTGCTGCCGACGGCTACTACGACACCAACTCGATTGCGGCGGCATCGACGACGTTCACGAACGCCAACACCATGCAGACAACGTACGCCGACGTCTCAGGACGAAGTGCCGCGATTGCCGATGCCCTGAACGACTACCAAGTAGCGCTCGACCTTCTAGGAGACGCCGCTCCAAATGGTGAGCAAGCCCACCTAGACCAGCTCAAGACGACGTTCGCGCGTGAACAAGCCACTCTCCAAGGATTCGTCGGCGACCTAATCGACGAGTTCGACGGCACCTTCGTCGCCTCTATGGAGCGGGCCATTGCCGCAAACAACGGCACCGCTACAGAATGTGAAGGGCGTGTTGCGGTCGGACGGCAGCTACCCGGCATGCCATCGCGGACCGAAGTCAACCCCGACTGTGTCGGTGAAGATCTGAACGCCAGCATTGCAGCCGCTATGGACGCGGACCCCGCACTCGCCCCGGCCGTAGAGGAGCTCATGACACGTGAATGGCCTGCTCTGACCATTTCACAAGAGGCCCGAACGGCAACCGGAGGCACCGCAGTCGTTCCTGTCCTACCCTTCGCAGAGCGCGTCATGACGGACACCCTTCGTCGCATCAACCGTGCGGATGACGAAGCCCGCCTGCCCGTCGAGGCGGCACTGGAAGACGGCACGGATGCCTCCGAGACCGCCCGACTGCGCGAGCAGGTCATGGTCATTGAGGCCCAGATCGCCGGCCTACGAACGGACGCCTTCATGCCCGTGTGGACTGCGGCAACCAAGCGCTTCGACAAGGCAGTCAAGAAGGGGGGCCCACAGGTCGGTTGGTGTGCAAACCCCGCTTTCTTCGGTGGTTGCACACTTCCGATGCTCGACGATGCAGACTGGCGAGCGGTGGCTGACCACAAGAAGGTTCGCAAGGCAGCTCGTTAATACAGAGTCCTTCGGAACGACTTCACTGCCCACGAATGTCCAAGCTGCAGCCCGGCCCATGCGGTTTGGGTTAGCTAGCCCCGGCTTTTGGAGGGCATCATGGCTGGAGTCGACCGTCGCACCCCTATTCGGGACTTGCTGACAAACGCCAACGCTGGAGCAGACGTCACCGTCACCGGCTGGGTCAAGACATCGCGTTTCTCTAAGAACGTCAGCTTTGTACACGTGTTCGACGGTTCAACGCCAAAGACCGTGCAGATCGTTCTGAACGCAGAGCTTGCCGAACAGTTCAAAGCCGAGCTTGGAATCGGTGCCGCCGTGCGTATTCATGGCGCCTGGGTTCAGTCCCCAGGTGGTGAACAGTCGCTCGAGGTGAGCGCCACAGACGTCACCATCGTCGGCCAGACACATCCGTCTGACTACCCGCTCCAGAAGAAGCGTACGTCACTCGAAAACCTGCGAACCATGGCTCACCTGCGCCCACGCACCAACACCATGCAGTCGGTGTTCCGCGTACGAAACGCGCTGGCCAACAACATTCACCGGTTCTTCCAGGACCGTGGCTTCATGTGGGTTCACACCCCCATTCTGTCCACGGCAGATGCAGAAGGCGCCGGCGAGATGTTCCGCGTACTCCACGGAGACGACCCCGAGTTCTTCGGCGGTCCCGCGTACCTGACCGTCTCAGGCCAGCTCAACGTCGAGACCTTTGGCCAAGCGTTCACGGACGTCTACACCTTCGGCCCCACCTTCCGCGCCGAGAAGAGCAACACGCCCCGTCACGCGTGTGAGTTCTGGATGATCGAGCCAGAGATCTACTTTGCGAACCTCGATGACGTCATTGCACTCGCCACCGACTTCGTGAAGACGGTGACGAAGGCCACGATTGAACAATGTCCGGACGACTTCGCCTTCTTCAACAAGTTCATTGAGAAGGGCCTGCTGGATTCGCTAAACGCCGCTATTTCCGCCGACTTCGCACGTGTCACGCACGACGAAGCCCAAGACATCTTGGTCGCAACTGGCAAGAAGTGGGAGTTCAAGGTGGGGCGCGGCGAATCGCTTCAAGCCGAGCATGAACGCTACTTGGCGGAAGAGCACTTCAAGGGCCCGGTGTTCGTCACCGACTACCCCATGGAGCAAAAAGCGTTCTACATGCGCCTGAACGATGACCAGCGCACAGTGGCTGCTACAGACCTTCTTGTGCCCCGAATTGGCGAGATGATTGGGGGTTCACAACGAGAAGAACGCCTCGACGTCCTTGACGACCTGTTCCGTCGGCACAACGTTCCTGGGGAAGACTACGAGTGGTACCGTGACCTGCGGCGCTTCGGCTCGGCACCCCACGGCGGATTTGGGCTCGGATTTGAGCGCATGCTGATGTGGATTACCGGCATGAAGAACATCCGCGACGTCATCCCCTACCCCCGTACCCCAGGTCAAGCTGGATACTGACGGAGAGAAATCGTGAGCGACGAAGCCCGGTGGGAGCGACTATCAACAGGGCGTGTGGTGGCAGTTATCGCCCCACATGCCCCGGCATTTCCCGACGGCTTTGGTCACTCGCCAGTGGTCATCGAGCCCGAAGGAAACGCACGCTACACAACCCTTCTCGACGGGTTGGATGGGTTGGTTCGCGACCAACGCTTGCCGCCCTACCACCCGCTCTCCCTATACGTCGCTGGCGGGCCGCGTCGCTCGCTGTGGGGAACGGCTGACCGTGGCGTTGAGCACGCCCTTGTCGAAGCGCTGAACGACGCCGCCACGCAAGGAGACCCCGTCGTCTTGGTCATTGATGGCGCCGAACGCAGTGATCCTGCTACCTTGCGACTCGTCCTTCGCGCGGCCAATAGACCCGGCTGGCTGAAGGTCCCGCTTCTGCTCGTGTTTCACGAAGTCCCTGACCAGGGTCCCGTCAAGAACGCCGCAGACGCCCTCGGTGCCGAGCCCATCCGCCAGGCCAAACTGGGTCCAGTGTCGGTGGACGTTCCCCAGGAGCACAAGGTCTTGCTGCGCGCTGCCGCGTGGCTCGGCTCCCCGTTTAGCGCCAAGGCAGTCGCTGCCCTGACGGACAGGACCCCACTGTCGGTTCTACTCGCGCTTCAGGACGCTGCGGACCAAGGAGTCTCCATCCAGGACAAGGGTTCGGGTCAGTTTGTCCTCCCAGAAGCACTCGCAGACGCGCTCGGCCGTGACCTGCTTCCGAGCCTCACCGAAGCCTGGGTCATCGCAGACCTTGCCGGGCAAGCCGACTTGGAAGGGGACGCCCCAGAACGGGGAATCAGTGCGGCTCGCCGCGCGTGGCTGTCGGACAGGCGCGTCGACGCTGTGGCCTTTGCCGAGCAAGCGGTCGACACAGATGACGACGACGAAGCAGTCGCAGCCCTAGCAGACTTGGCGTGGTTCCACCTGTGCATGAGCAACCTGGTCGAAGCGACGGAGAGCGCCAACCGCTTGGTGTCGCTGACGCACCAAGATGTCCCGCCACACGTTCACACACAGGCGCTGCTGCTGCGTGCCATGGTGCTACAAGCCGTTGGAGGCGACCACATCGCAGGCGCCTTGGCTGATGTGCGCGAAGCCGCCAAACGCACCGACGACGCCGTTGAGAAGGCCCTTCGCCTCGCGGACGAAGCCGCTCTGTCAGTCGCAGCAGACGACGTTCCGGCTGGCGCCCGCTGCTTGTCCCGCGCTCGCGCTCTCCTCAAGCAGGACACAACACCGCGCGCCGCTCTTGCCATCGCAGAGACCAATCTCCTGACGGGTCGCTTGCCCCTGTTCGCGAAAAAACGAGGAGAGACAGCGGTTCTTGCCTCAGCAGCACGGCATGCGCGCAAAGCCGTAGACGTCTGGCAGCCCCTCGGGCGCTCGTCGGACCTGGCGATTGTCTCACGCACTCTCGGTGACTTGGAGCGCTTGGCCGGTCGAGGAGTCAGTGCCATGAAGCGCTATTCCGAAGCCGTTCACCTACAGCGAGACATCGGTGATGACGTTGGTTTGGCCATCACTACCCATTCATTGGCCGAGGTTCTCGCAGATGTCGGCAGCCTCAACGAAGCGGTCAGCGTTCTAGCCGACAGCGTCGGTTTGAATACGCGAACTGGCGCGGTGAGTGGATTGAGTCAAAATGCCCAGACGGTCGAGAGCCTGCGCGCTCACAGCCTTGGCAATCAAGGCGTACAGCGCGCACTCGATACGCTCGCCGGACGCATTGACGGGGCCATGGAGCGCGGAATTATTCGCTAAAGTCGAGCGGCATGTGGCCGATAGCGGTTGTGCTCCCAACAAAGCTGCACAGCCCCTACTCGGTACGACCGTTGAAGCCCCCCAACGAAAACAGCTTGTCCAACTCGTCCCGCCTCTCAACTGAAGAGCGGCGCGGCATGGCATTCATGGCGTTCGTGGGTCCGATTGGGGCAGCAGTATGTTCAGCATGGATGCTGTTCTACCTCTGGGTGGGCTACCCTTGGCTCCTGATTCTGGGCAACCTACCCATCATCGTCTACGGATTCTTAATGCCACTAGGCGTTCGGACAAGAGTGGGTCCAACCCTCTTGGCCACTGTCGCCGCACTCCTTCTAGGTCTTGCTGTGCTTAGCCAGTTGCTCTTCACAGGTGGAATGCGCAGCTGGATCTCCGCCTGGCTGCTCTTGGTGCCCTACGTGGCAGTGATGGGCGGAGCGCGTAGCAAATGGCCATACATCATGGGCGCCATCGCGCTCGGTAGCGTCGCCATCGCGGTGGTAGAGAGCACCGGCAATCTGCCCGCCTCCTACGCCCCATACCCAGTGGCCCAACCGCTGCTGTCTTGGCTGTGTGCACTGTTCGTTCTGACTCTAGGTATCGTTCACCATCACCGCAGTGTGCAGCAAGCGATTACCCAAGAACAGTCGGTGAGCGCGACACTCAAGCAAGAGATGGACCTACACCTCGAGACACAAGTCCACTTGGCCTCGACCCAGAAAGACCTCATTGAATCAGCACGAATGGCTGGGATGGCCGAGGTCGCAAACGGGGTGCTGCACAATGTTGGCAACGGCCTAAACAGTGTCAACGTGAGCGTCGCTCTGTTGGCCGAACACGCCAATCTCGGTCAAGTCGAACGACTCATCAAACTCGCTGACGCCGTGGAGTGCCCGGAAACACCTCGGGAGGTGGTGGGCCAGTATCTACGTCGCGTCGCACAGGTAGCGACCGAGCAAAACGCACTGCACAAATCGGAGATCAGAAGACTGCGCCAGCAAGTGGAGCACGTGAACACCGTCGTTCAAGCGCAACAGCACTTCGCGCGCCACGGTGGGCTTATCGCCGACATTTCCGTTCCCGATCTCTTGAAAGAAACTCTCTTATTGGTGGCTTCCCGACTGACAGGTGTGTCGCTCGACGTGTCAGAGCCGCCGAATGTGGTTCTTGCAGCCGACCGCCACAAGACCATGCTGGTCCTGCTAAATCTCATCAACAATGCCGCAGACGCCGTGGAATCCTATCCAAACCCCACAATCGGCATTGCGATTACCAAGCTTGGCCATGAGGTGGTGTTCACCGTGAGTGACAATGGCATTGGAATCCCCGAAGACAATCTCCAGGCCATCTTCAACCACGGATTCACGACCAAGCCAAAGGGCCACGGCTTTGGCCTTCACTCAAGCGCACTGGCAGCGAGAGAACTTAGCGGCCGGCTAGAAGTTGCGAGTGCTGGAATCGGTCATGGCGCGACCTTCAACTTCACGGTGCCCATTGACGCGACATCGTCCGTTCCTCCGAAGGACATACCCGTCGAGGCATCCGCCGCATAAACTCGCCTGCACTGCCGCACGTTTGGCGACGCATCCGCACGTGTAGTGCTGCAGGTCATGGGTTACGCGCCGCTCCCTTCCCCGGAGTACGCCATGGATACCAAGTTCATCTACCAGATGCAGAACCTGCGAAAGAGCTGGGGTGACGGCACCGAGGTCTTCAAAGGCATCCACCTGTCCTTCTACTATGGTGCAAAGATCGGCATCGTCGGACAGAACGGTGCGGGTAAGTCGACCCTGCTCAAGATCATGGCCGGCCTCGATGACGACACTGAGGGGCGCACTTGGATCGACCCGTCCATCACCGTTGGCTACCTGGCCCAAGAGCCAGAACTCGACGCCACCAAGACGGTCAAAGAGAACGTAGAAGAAGGCTTGGCCGAACTACGCGACCTCATCCTTGAGTACGAGCGCGTCAGCGAACGTTTTGCTGAAGAGCTGACGGACGACGAGATGGACAAAGTCATGAACCGCCAAGCGGAGCTCATGGACCAGATCGACGCCAAGAACGCCTGGGACATCGACCGTACCGTCGAAATCGCAATGGACGCCCTGCGCGTACCGCCCGGCGACAGCAGCATCGAAAACCTCTCTGGTGGTGAGAAGCGACGCGTCGCACTGTGCCAGCTGCTCCTCGCTAAGCCCGGTCTGCTGCTGCTCGATGAGCCTACAAACCATCTGGACGCCGAGAGTGTGGCCTGGCTTGAAGACCACCTCGCCGCCTACGAAGGCACCGTCATCATCGTCACACATGACCGGTACTTCCTCGACAACGTCACCAAGTGGATTCTCGAGCTCGATAACGGCAAGGGCATTCCCTACGAGGGCAACTACTCGGGCTGGCTCGAGCAGAAGCAGAAGCGCCTTCAGCAGTCGGAGAAGAGCGAGTCTGCCAAGCAGAAGACACTGTCCCGTGAGCTGGAGTGGTCGCGCATGGGCGCACGTCAGCGAAACAACCGCAACCTCGCGCGACTCAAGCGCTACGAAGAGCTGATGTCCGCCGCACAGGACAACTCGGAGAACCGGCGCACCAACATCGGCATTCCTCCAGGACCTCGCCTGGGAACCAAGGTTGTTCGCCTTGAGAACGTGTCCAAGGGCTTTGGTGACCGACTACTCATCGACAACCTGTCCTTCGACCTGCCACGTGCCGGCATTGTTGGCGTCATTGGCGCCAACGGTGCGGGTAAGACCACTCTCTTCCGCATGATCACCGGCCAGGAACAGCCAGATAGCGGCACCCTAGAGGTTGGCGAGACTGTTGAAGTCGCCCACGTGGACCAGTCGCGCGACACGCTCGACGGTGAGAAGTCCGTCTTTGAGAACATTGCCCAAGGTCGGGACCAGCTCCAAGTGGGCGGTCGCGAGATCTTGGCCCGTGCCTACGTCAGCGCGTTCGGCTTCCGCGGTGGCAAGCAGACACAGACCGTCGAGACCCTGTCCGGTGGTGAGCGTGGCCGCGTTCACTTGGCCATGCTGCTTCAGAGCGGCGGCAACCTCATCCTTCTCGATGAGCCCACCAACGACCTCGACACCGACACCCTCCGTGAGCTGGAGGGCGCGCTAGACGACTTCCCTGGTTGTGCCGTCGTCATCAGCCATGACCGCTGGTTCCTCGACCGTGTGGCAACGCACATCTTGGCGTTCGAGGGTGACAGTCAGGTGGTTTGGTTCGAAGGTAACTACGACGAGTACGAGCGCGACAAGAAGAAGCGCCTCGGTGCCGATGCCATGAGTCCAAAGCGCATCAAGTACCGCCCGCTGACCCGAAGCTAATTAAAATCGGCGCTAGCTCGCGAAGAGCACGGCGCCGACAATCGCACCCAAAACCAGCAAGACCAAGACGGCGATGGTGACCATCATCCCCACCGACATGCCAGAGGACTGAACGGCCTCGAACATGGGGGTGGGTGCTGCCGCTGGTGGCTCGGGTTCATCCTCAGCAACGTCTGTCTCGGACTCCGATAGCTCCGACGCAGGCAGTTGCGCCCCAGGCTCACCCATGCGGTCGTCGCTGGAGTTGTCGTCTTCGAGTCGGTAGTCCTCGGAGGTATCGGGGTCCCCCACCCAGACATCCCCTGCTCCGCTCGCAGAGGGCAGCTCCATGGCGTCCTCTTGAACAGCGTCGTAGGAGAATGAGAATGGCTCTGCTCGGGCGGCGTCCTCTGTGGAGTCGTCCGGAAGATGACGACGAACATCTGCAGGTGCGTCAGTGTCTGGGAGAACTGCGACGCCGCTGGTCGCAAGCTCGCTGGCCTCATCCAAATCGTCTGGAGAGTCGGCTTCATCGTTGAAGGTCGTAGACTCAACCGGCTCAACCTCAGCCGCTACCTTGCTCGCTTCCTCCGTCGCGGGATCATCTCCCAACACGGAGACCACACCGGAGAGCTGGGCTTCGTCTTCAAAGGGGTCAATGTCCGCAACTCCAGCGACAGACAGGACCTCGCTGTCCTCAAAGTCGTCTACTGGAAGGTCGCCTAAGGGTGTCGCGACTTCGCTGACTTGGTGGTCTGCTTCGAGTGGGGGCAGAGGTGCATCCGACTGCTCGGCGAGCTCCGCGGCGGCCTTTCGTGCCTCTCGAGCGGCTGTTGCACGCTGCTCTTTGGCGGCCTGCTGTTGTTCTTCTACAATCTCGGTGGCCAGGTCGGCTTGCAGGTCGGCCAGCTCAAGCCCTTCGCCCAGCTGGTCGAGCAAGTCGCGGACCGCCAAGGCAAGCTCTCGAGCGGACTGAAAGCGCTTGTCGATGTTGCGACGGGTGGCGGTCTTGAACAACACCCCGACAGCTTCCGGTAGGTTCAACAAACTTGTTGTAGACGTAGGTTTCGACACTTGAGTGGCAGCCGCTTCAACGGTCTTGGCAGTCGAGGCGTGCTTGCCGGTCACGATGTAGTGCAGAAGAAGCCCGAGGCAGTAGATGTCCGACCGCGGCTCCAAGTGCACCATTCCCTTGAGGTGCTCGGGGGACGCGTACCGGGGCGACACCACAACGGCGGGCATGCCGTCAATCTCAACCGGATGGGCCAGAATACCGATGGTCCCGAAGTCCGTGACCATTGCGCGCCACGTGGTTGGGTCGCGGAACTCGCCCTGAATCAGAACGTTCTCGGGCTTGATGTCTCCATGGACGATTTCCTTGGAGTGGGCGTACTCAATGCCTTGCACAATACCCAGAAAGACACGGAGCGCCTGCGCCAACGGCACGCCCGTTCGGTACTCACGAGACATGACCCGGTGCAGCGTCAGCCCTTCCTTGACGAGGTCCAAGACCAGACCAATCTGATGGTCTTCTTCCAGGACGACTTCGCGCGCTGCCAACACATGGGGGTGTTTGAGTGTAGTCCCTGCGAATCCTTCCGCTTCGAAGCGCTTACGCCACGACTCGTCTCCGTGGAGCTTGGGATGCAGCACCTTGAGCGCACACGTCGTGCCGTACACGGAGTGGCGGGCAGCGTACACAGAACCCATACCGCCGCCGGCGATGAGTCCTTCAATAGTGTACGCGCCGAACGGCGTACCGGGTTCAAGGGTGTCCATGGCGCGGATCCTACCAGCCGCGGCGAGATCGGTCGATCAAGGTCCTGAAAATGGCCGAAAGCCGGCCTTCCAGAGTGTTCACAACAGCCATCAACCCCATCACCAAGAGTGGGTACCAGAGCATGGCCGCAGGTTGCCGCCGCGGCCTAGTCGACTCCGTGCTGCCGCTCCCACTGACGCATCTGGTGGGGAGGCAACAGCGGCCGGTCGGTGGGATGCCCGGATGCGGTTCCAAGTCCCGCAACGGGACGGTTGTGCCACGAGTCATCGAGGTACACGCCAACGAGTAGCGCCAGTGACGTCAGAGCGCCGGCCAGCAGTCGCGCCGCGAACCCTTTTGCCCACGCGCTGTTCTTGTCATCACCGCTGTACTGCCAGCGGCGAGCATGAGCATCCACCCACACGAACAGTGGCAGAAGTACAAGTACGGCGCGAGGAACCCAGCCGATTGCAGCACACAGCACCGCCCCAACGAACCCAGCCCACATCCACAGTCGCGTTGCTCGAACAGCAGCCGCCATGCCATGTCGTGCGACCAAGGTTCGATAGCCGCGCTCTCGGTCCTCGTCTCCCTGAAAGGCCTGAGCTGCGTAGTACGCCGCCATCACACCGCACAGGCCGATGACCAGTGTGACTCCAGCACGCGGAGTTGGGGAGACGCCAACACACGCAAAGCCTGCGATGGGCGTAAGAATGCCGTAGCCGAGGCCGTTGACAACGGGGCCGCCAAGAGCGTGGCCCTTCCACACGGTCGACGAATGGCTGTAGGCAACTGCGAGCACCGCGCATCCCACCGCACACGTAAACACGACCGGACCGGCCACGGCAGCAATGCCAACACACGCGACCAGTGCCGCGTAGGCCCAGCGCTCGATGCCCGGCGGTACAGCAGCAGCCGTCCCCCAGAGCACCTCGCCTTCGTCCCTGTCCAGACCCGCATTCAGCCACAGGGTCCCCGCGTGAAGAAACGTCCACGCCAGCAGGGTCACCAAGACCGCGGTGCCCCCCTGCCCGGTCAACGCGCGGTCCCAATGAGCAAAGCCAAACCCGCCCAAGACAATGAGCCAAAGGTAGGGCGCCATGCGAGGACGCGACAGGTGCCAGAGCGAGCGGAGGGTAGTCACGCCGCCGCCTATTGCATCCGTCGCTCACGAACCCAAACGCGATCAGCGGGCCAGCCTCGAGCCGTATCCAGTCCTGCTGTCGGTCCATCACTGGCCAACGACACAAGATGCGCTGCAAGCACAGTCGCCAAGACCATCAGCCCGAAGAGACAGACCCGCCGAAATCCCGTAGACGCCCACTCCGAACTGACCGGACGTGCAGCGAGCTGTGAATCGACCCACAGCCACACAGGCGCGCACAACAGCACGATTCGTGGATACCAGCCTATCGCCGTAAATAGGAGCAAAGAGAGCGTACCGAGTGCAAAGAGAGCACGAGATACGTTTGCCGTCTTCTCCGCCCCCCACAACACAACCGGCGTCCGGTAGCCACGAGCTCGGTCCGCGTCTTCTTGGAATGCCTGAGCAAGAAGCGTGGCCCCAGCGACCCAGACCATGAGTGCGAGCAGGCTGCCAACACCTCGCAGAGTCAGAGTGACTTGGGGCAACGACCACCCAGCGATCACGGACAGAGCGCCATACCCAACAACGTTGACCGCGAGTCCCATGACCGGATGGCCTTTCCAAGCCGTGGTTGGGTGGCTGTACAACACGGCTAGAAGGGCACAAAGCGCTGTACACCATCCCGCCACAGTGCCGGCCGCCATCGCAAACCCGACCGCGAGGCCGAGCGCGACCAACGCAATGGCAGTTGTCCCCCGGGGCGCTGTTCCAGAGCCGCCCCAGAGCACCTCGCCGTCGTCACCGTCCAACACAGCGTTCAGCCACAGCGTCCCGGCATGCAGCAGCGCCCACGCAACGCACAACATCAGCACGTCTGAGACTGCTCGTGCGCGAAACGCACCATCCCAATGGGCAAATCCGTAGCCGATCAGGGGCACCGACATCACCCAGAACAGTCCGCGCGGACGCGCTAGATGCCAGAGCTGCCGAATTATTGAGACAGTGACCAGAAGCGAGGTCCCTTGAATACGCGGTACAGCACCACGAACGAAGGCACCAGTACCACGCTACCGATGGCGAGCAGGCGCAGTGTGTTCACAAGGATGTTTCTCGGCGCCGCAGCATCTGCCAGGGTCAGGTCTGGCGGCAAGATGTACGGAACATGAGACGCCGCCCAGCCCAGTTCCACGGCCACGACCAGCAGTACAACAAGGACTCGTGCCATCTTGTAGCGACGACTCCACAACGAGGCGGATAACCCAGTACCCAGGGCAAGCGTGAGCGCCTGAAAACCCCACGACCACACATGCTGGGTCAGGTCGGTAAACAAACTTGGCGCACCCGAGGCTGCAAGCGCCAACGACACGTAGGCACACCCAGCGGTGACCACAGCCGCGACCAATGCCCGCGACCGGAACGCCTCACGGACATCTGCTTCTTCGGCTTCTACCGTCAGATAGGTTGCTCCGAGCAAGGTGAACAGGGCCACGGTGAAGGCGCCCACTGACAGCGGAAACGGCGCAAGCCACTCGCTGACAAAGTTGGACTGAACGTGCCCAGTCGCGTCGAACGCAAAGCTCCCCGAGGCCACCGCGCCGAGCGACACGCCCAGAAAGAACGGGGTCCACACGCTGGCCAGCGCGAACACCCGACTCCAGCTGTGGTGCCAGCGCGGCTGGTCGTAGTGTCGGAAGACAAAGGCGGTTCCACGCAGCACAATCCCAATGAGCATCAGGGTCAGTGGGATGTGCAGAACCGTGGAGACAGCGGCAAAGGCCCGAGGAAAGCACACGAACATCAATACGATGACCAGAATGAGCCAGACGTGGTTCGCTTCCCAGACCGGCCCAATGGCGTTGTCGATGACTTTTCGCTGTGCGCTTCCAGTCTTGCCGCGAGCAAATAAGTCCAGCACACCGCCACCGAAGTCGGCGCCGCCGGTCAGCGTGTACACGACGAGCGCCACCAAGATGACGCCTGCGACCATCCACTCAGGGCTCATGGTCCACCGTCGCAAAGACTTGATTCTTGAGCAGCACCAGCACCACAATTCCGAGGAACAGGTACAGGGCGGAGAACGTAAGGAATGGGACGACGAGGTGCGGTACCGGCGTGACAGCATCTGCGGTGCGCATCACCTCGTAGATCACCCATGGCTGACGACCCACTTCGGTGACAGTCCAGCCCGCCTCGACAGCAATGAAGCCCAACGGCACCGACAGGGCCAACGCCCAAAGCAGCGGTCGGCTGGTGGGTACGCCGCGGACTCGCCAGGCCATGAATCCCGAGACCAGGGCCAGCCCCATCAACCACATACCGATGCCAACCATGATCTCAAAGGCGACATGGACCACCGCGACATTGGGACGGTCCTCTACCGGAACGCTGTCCAAGCCTTGGACCTCGGCGTGAAAGTCGTCAAAGGCTAGAAACGACAGAAGGTACGGGATTTCTAGGCCGTAGGGTGTGGTCTCGGTCGCGGCATCGGGCAGGCCCCCAATGGTAAAGGGCGCGTCTGTGGTGGTCTCCCACAGAGCCTCCATGGCCGCGAGCTTGACGGGCTGGTGTTCCGCAACGTGCTGTGCTGAGAAGTGCCCAGTGGCGGGCTGAGCGACGGCTGCGATGCCACCAACGGTCAGTGCGATGGCCAACGCCGCCTTGTGAAACGCGCTGTTTGGGTTGCGCAGAAGCACGAACGCGTGGATTCCCGCCACTGCGAAGCCGACCGCTTCGAAGGAGGCCACCGTCATGTGGAGTCCCGTCGGCAACATGCCCGGATTGAACATGGCGGCGACCGGATCGATGGACGTGACCACGCCGTCGGCCATCTCGAAGCCAACCGGGTTGTTCATCCACGCATTGGCGGCAAGAACGAACACGCCGCTCAGCATTCCGGAGACCATCACCATGATGCCTGCAAGCCAGTGCAGCCGCGGCGAAATGCGGTCCCAACCGTACAGGTAGACCCCTAGGAAGATGGCTTCGGTGAAGAAGGCGAAGCCCTCCAAAGAGAACGGCATGCCAATGATGGGGCCTGCAAACTCCATGAATCCAGGCCACAGAAGGCCGAGCTCGAACGACAGAACCGTCCCGCTGACCGCACCCACGGCGAACAAGATGGCGGTGCCCTTGCTCCACCGACGCGCCAGCTCGCGAAAGACTGGATTCCCAGTGCGTAGCCACAACCCCTCGGCAACCACCATCAACAGCGGCATGCCAATACCCACCACCGCGAACACGATGTGAAACGCGAGGGACATGGCCATCTGGGAGCGTGCGGCAAACAGGTCAGTCATAAGATCTGTGGTACAATACCACTGCGCCAGCACCTGCACAGACTCGCGCAATCATCGGTTGCACAGCGCCGATTCGCCCCTACAAGCCCTCGGCAACCGTCTCCCATGGGCTGGTCAGATCTAGCTGCCGCTCAGAGGTTCGGGTGGTGTTGAACGCGGCGACCTCGTCGTTTGAAAACCCCTGCTCGCTGTTCTGAACCACGGCACGGATAAACCCTTCGACCGTCAGCCGGACCCGGTTGCCCCAAATGGTGTTCGTGCGCGAGTCCCAGAAGGCGAGGATGGCGGCCTTCTTAGCGTCCGGCCCCACCACGGCGACAGCCTCTTCCCCACCTTCGAGAGGCACGCCTTCAAACCACAACTTCTCGAGCTCATCAGGCAGGACAGCAATGCGACTGCCGACTTCGCGGTCGGCAATCCGGTCGCCCCACACGTCCATCTCGGGGTCGAGGAACTGGGCAATGCCGGTCTTCTGGGCCTGCAGCTTGCGTCGTCCAACCGTTTGGCCGCCTAGACGCGTACAGAGTGGCAGCAACAACACGCAGGACGCCGTACCTAGCGGGGTTCCCGCCTTTCCAAAGACGGGTTCGACCTGAACCGGTTGGCGACGAATACGGATGTAGCCTTCGTCATACATACGAACGTCGCCACGCCAGTTGTCGGGGTGCCGGTAGATGACGTAGCCATTGCGTTCAATACGTTCCGAGTAGCCAATCTCGTCCAGCCGCTCGACTACCGCCTGGCGGGCAAATTCCGCGGCGACGTCGTCATACACAATGATCTCGTAGGCATCATCGTCATCTACGACTGACGCACCATCAGAGTCCGGGTCTTGCGCCAGCGCGAGCCCGGTAAGCACGAGCAGAAGAGTACTCACCACGCCTCTGCACTCACCGCCAACGCTCCCAAGGTGGCGAGAAATGCATTCGCGTCTTCTTCGCTGCCAAAGGCCTTCACGTCTCCTCGCGGGTGGGTCGGCAAGAGCGTTGGTGAGGAGACCAAGAGCCGCGCCACGAAGCCAGTGTCGTGGTCCCGCACCAAGACAAAGACCGTCTCGAGCGGGTGTGGCCCCGGATTTCGTTGCCAGGCGTCTCGCGTCCAGCTTGCGTCAAACCTGTACAATCCTTCGTGATCACGAAGGAAGATTGCAGCCGGTCCGGCCGTGGAGAGATGTTCGTCAAAGGCGTTGCAGAATCCCATGCCCTGGGGTCTATCGCTTGTTGAGGGACCAGTCGTATGGCAAGGCCTCAATCGACAACTCACTGGCTGTGAGTGGGTGCCCAGAGAAGTCCGCACCGTACGCCTGCAGGAACGAAACGGTGTCTTGGTGGTCAGCCGTTGGCAGCTCGCGGGTCTCGGCCCACTTGACGAAGTCTTCGTCGTACCAGGTGAAGATCTCGTTGACTTGAAGGGTGCTGCCCGACCAGTTGTAGGCGTTGGTGGTGACCCATCGTTGTGCGGCGCGGTCGAGCTGACCATCGAGTCCTGAGGCGGTGAAGGCATCCGGCCCGAGTGGCGGACAGCCTTTGGACGCACAGTTCACGGCGGCGTGAATGCGGGCGTCGCCCCACCGACGGACGCGACGATGTTCCATGTCATTGAGCGTCAGGCTCTCTCCGGCGACCGGGAAGCGGACGGCGTCCCATGGGTTGCCACCATTGAGGTCGCGGATGCTGGCAATACTCGGATTGTCCAAGATGAGTGCGAGCGTGTAGCCGTTGTAGGCGTTGATGTAGAAGGCCAACTTCTGGTTGCGCGAGAAGCCGGAGACGTCGGCATTCGCGACGTCTTCGAGGTACGCGTCCAGCTCTGCGCGACGGCCGCCGAGGGTCCCGTAGTTCACGCCAGCGTTGCTCACCGCACCGTCCAGCACTGAGTCGAAAGCACCGTGCGTGTGGTCGAAGCCGCCGTCATCTGCCAGAGCGGTCGTCGCAAGAAGGAAAATGGCCGTCAGCACGTGTATCTCCAGAATTCGAGTGGGTAACCCACCACGTTGGGCATCCAGTCCGTGTATGCCCGAGCGACAACTTCGTTACGCTTCGGGGCAACGCTGGGCCCAGTACGGTATGGACTCGACCAACAACGGAGACCCAAAAATGAGCGCAATCTACGAAGTGACTGGCCGGATGATTCTGGACTCTCGCGGCAATCCAACCGTCGAAGTCGACGTACTTCTCGACGATGGAAGCCTAGGCCGAGCAGCCGTTCCGTCCGGCGCGTCTACCGGTGAGCACGAAGCGGTTGAGCTGCGTGACGGTGGCGACAAGTGGCACGGCAAGGGCGTCAGCAAAGCCGTCGACAACGTGAACGGCGCGATTGCCGACCAGCTCGTTGGCCTGGATGCCCGCGCACAGGTCGCCATTGACGAGATGCTGATTGAGCTTGACGGAACCCCGAACAAGGCCCGTCTCGGCGCCAACGCCATGCTGGGTGCGTCCCTCGCTGTCGCCAAGGCCGCAGCCATCGCATCCGACCTGCCGCTGTACACCTACCTAGGTGGGCCAACAGCGAACCTGCTGCCAGTTCCGCAGATGAACATCCTCAACGGTGGCTCCCACGCCGACAACAACGTGGACATCCAAGAGTTCATGATCCTGCCTGTCGGTGCGGAGTCCTTCGCCCACGCCATGCAGATGGGCACCGAGATCTACCACCACCTCAAGGCCGTTCTCAAGAAGGCCGGCCTGGCCACTGGCGTTGGTGACGAAGGCGGATTCGCGCCCAACCTTGGCAGCAACCGCGAAGCACTCGACCGCATTGTCAGCGCTGTGGAAATGGCCGGCTACAGCCTCGGAACCGACATCGTGTTCGGTCTAGACGTTGCGGCATCCGAGTTCTTCACAGACGGAAAGTACAGGCTCGAAGGCGAAAACGCTGTCTGGGGAAGCCAAGAGCTCATCGCCTTCTACGAGACCCTCGTCGCCAACTACCCGCTCGCAAGCATTGAAGACGGCCTCGACGAGAACGACTGGGACGGCTGGAAGGCACTCACTGAGGCCCTTGGCGACAAGACTCAGCTGGTCGGAGACGACCTGTTCGTCACCAACACCGAGCGCTTGGCAACCGGCATTGAGCGCGGCATCGCCAACAGCATCTTGGTCAAGGTCAACCAGATCGGAACCCTCACCGAGACCATGCGCGCCGTCAACATGGCCCACCGTGCCGGCTACACCTCCGTCATGTCCCACCGCTCCGGCGAGACCGAAGACACCACCATCAGCGACCTGGTCGTGGCCACCGGTTCTGGTCAGATCAAGACAGGTGCTCCCTGCCGCAGCGACCGCGTTGCCAAGTACAACCAGCTGCTTCGCATTGAAGAGCAACTCGGACTCGCGGCGGCCTACGCCGGACACAACGCCCTCAAGTCGTAGTGTCTGTGATTCGGACCATGGCCCGCGGGGACTTACCCGCGGTGCTCGACCTGTGGCGTCAGCTGATGGCGAACGGCGCGGCGGTAGAGTCGCGATGGTCTGTCGCGCCCACAGCGGATGCGTGGATGGCGGGCTGGGCGCGCGATGTGTTTCTAGACCCGTCCCCTTTCCCGCACGGCCATGTCTACGAAGACGACGATGGCATTGCGGGATTCGTTAGCGGATTTCCCGACCCCGGGAGTCCGGTCTTGGACGAGCCCAAGGGCCTGCGTATTGGTGATGTGTTCGTGGCTGAGCGCGCGCGACGCCAAGGGGTTGCGCGGCGCTTGGTCGAGCAGCAAATCGCTGTGGCCAAGGCGGTTGGCTACACCAACATCATTGTCGAGACGCTGACGCGGGACACGCGAGCGGTGGCGTTCTGGCGTGCGATGGGCTTTGTGGACATGCGGGTTCAGCTCAGGCGGAGTGAGGACTGAAGGGTGGGTTTGCCGGAGACACTGAGGCGCATCGGGAGCTCCCATGCGCATCTGTTCTTGCCTGCTTGTCTTGGCCGTTGCCTGTCACCCCAACTCGCGGGATGCCATTGACGTGGGCGTGATTGAATCGGTCCCACAGGTCGTGAATACACCCGACCTCCAAGCCGCATGCCAGCCCACAGACGTCGTGGTGACAGGCACGAGAGCGATTCGTGGCCCCTGGGAAGACGACAGCCCCTCATTCGCCCAGCACGTAGGTACAAGCATCGTTCTGGAAACGAGTGTCTCGAGCTATGTGGTCTCACTGGACGGCGACGTGGTTGACGTGGAGCGACCGGGCCTACGCCAACTGTCGTCCGATTGTACCGCCCGTCGCTACGCTTACGACGTCGAGGTCGACGGTGACAATGGGACGCTACGCTTTACCTCCGACACCCCTACTCGCAGTGTGAGCAACCGCACCGCGAATGGCTGGATGCTTGTGGTCGAGGACGTCGCCGCAGCGGTTCGCCTGAACCAGAACCAGACGGCGACAGTGCTGGCGAAGGTGAGCCGTTTCGGAGACCCCGTGCCGTATGCCGTGAGCAGTGATGGCCGAACCGTGTTGTTCTACGACCAGGTCTACGAATGGCTGGCTCCATCAGAGGCTGACATCACCCAGACCCACTATCGCTGGCGGCGGTCTAGCCGAAACACCCAAGCAATCGGCAGCGCAAATGCGCACCCCACAAGCACGACCACCGCCGGCTTCAACGGCATCACCTACTCCGCCGACGGCACGACCATTGCTATTGGCAGCAATTCCTTTACTCCGTACAGCAGCTTCGGCGGACGCACAGACACCGTGTACCGGGGAGTCACTCGACTCTCGCTGGATGACGTGTACATTCTTGCCCTTTCAAGCGACGGCCGATGGCTGGCATTCCGAGAGAACGGACGTCTAAACATCCTCGACGTTGACTCCGGCGAGAGCTTCGAGGTTCCACAGACCGACACCGACTTCCTGTGGGACGTGACCTTCGTTGGAGCCGGCGAGACCATCGCGGGGCTCTCAACCGGCAGACTGTACGTCGTGCCCAACCCAGCCTTCTAAGCCAGTCGCCCTACTCTGCGGCAGGCTCGGCTCGTGGGTCGAGTCCCGACTCCACGACCACTGCCTCCAAGAACAACATCTGGTCGCCGAAGTAGTAGTTACTACGACGACCCATGGCGATTTCGACCTCGTACGGAATATCGTCTGGCGTCGAGCGTGACAGCCACCCCTCCACCGTCATCAGCTCGTAGGTGACCAGGTCTTCGGGGGGAACTTCGCTACGGACCATTACTCGGACAGGTCCCTGTTCGGTGTCGTACGGCTCGGTCAGTGGAAACAGCCAATAGTGTTGCTCTTTTCGCACCAGGTTTCCGGGAGCCGTCTGCTCCATCACAACGCCGTAGTGCCCCATTCCGCTGGTGCGAATGTACTCTTGCGAGGCATCCAGCTCAGCGAATGGCACCCAAGGTACGTCTGTGGGTGGAGTTCGAGAGAACAACCAGCCCTGTATGGCGAAGACAAGACCTGCTCCCAAAAGCACAGCTGAAAATGGGAGAATGAAGGGCAGATAGCGTTTCATAGAATGTCCGTTGGCGTCATGAGCGCTGCCCTAACTGGATGCTCCCCTTCCGTTTGGCAGACGCGCGGTTACGTCGGCTGCAAACCTAGAGGAATCCATGCACACCCTGTCTCCCGAACGCTGGTTCGAGCAATTCGGCGTTGATGACGCCCTTACTCTCCGGGTGCTCGCAACCGCGACTCAGCACGGCGCAGATGACGCCGACCTGTACTTTGAGCACAGCGTCTCCACCTCGGTTGGCTTGTCCGACCACAAGGTCAACCGCGCACACACCAGCGTGGACCTCGGCGTTGGCGTCCGGGTCGTGATTGGCGACCAAGTCGGCTACGCGTACACCGAAGACCTGTCCGAAGTCGCCATGAAGCGCGCCGCAGCCATCGCCGCTGAGATTGCGCGAGACGGCCACGCAAGCGTACCTCCACAGCAGATCCGCTCCGGCAAGGTGCACGACTTCTACCCAGTCAAGCGCCAGTGGTCAGACGTAGGCGTGGCCGAGCGTGTCCCGCTGGTTCGTGAGTGGGAGTCCCAAGCCTTCTCCCGCGACGAACGCGTCAAGAACGTCCAGGTCGGCCTCTCGGATGCCGACAAGCACATTCTCATTGTTCGCGCAGACGGCACCCGCGTTGCCGACTACCGTCCCATGACCACCGCCTACGTCTCCGTCACCAGCTCTGAAGGCGACAAGACCGAAGCCGGCGGATTCAACTTGGCGGGCCGTGCAGGAATCGACTTCTTCACCCAAGAGCGTCAAGACCGCTTGGTCGACGAAGCCGTCAAGCGCAGTGTCGATGCCCTTCACGCCGGACCCGCTCCCGCAGGAGAGATGCCGGTTGTCCTCGCCGCTGGAAGCTCTGGCATTCTGCTGCACGAAGCGATTGGCCACGGCCTCGAAGCGGACTTCAACCGCAAGGGCATCAGCATCTTTGCAGACCGCATGAACAGCCGCATTGCCAGCGACGAAGTCACGATTGTCGACGACGCCACCTTGCCGCACGACCGTGGCGCCATCAACGTAGACGACGAAGGCTCGCCCACCCAGAAGACCGCCTTGGTCCAGAATGGTGTGCTCAAGAGCTACCTGCACGACCGCATCAGTGCCCGTCACTACGGCGTCGACCCCACCGGCTCCGGCCGGCGCGAGTCCTTCCGCAGCACGGTTCTGCCACGCATGAGCAGCACCTACATGGAGTCGGGTCCGCACGACCCCGCCGAAATCATCGCTAGTGTCGAAAAGGGCATCTACTGCGTGACCTTTAGCAACGGCCAAGTGCAGATTGGCGCCGGCGACTTCGCCTTCTACGTTCGCCAAGCCTACCTCATTGAGAATGGCAAGCTGACCCGTCCCATCAAGGACGTAAACCTCATCGGCAACGGCCCGAAGGTTCTTGAGACCATTGATATGGTCGGAAACGACCTGAAGATTGACGACGGCGGCTGGACCTGCGGTAAAGACGGTCAGAGCGTGCCTGTTTCGCAAGGTATGCCGACCGTTCGCGTTGCCAGTCTGTCGGTTGGAGGTCAGTCATGAACCCGACTACCTCCGAGCAAATCGACCTCGCCGAGCGCACCGTCCGCGAGACCCTCGGTCTTGGGGCCGACGAAGTCAGCGTCTCTGTTAGCCAGGGTAGCCACACCACCGTTCAGCGACGCGACGGCAAAGTCGAGCAAGCGACGGAAGCGACGACACGCGGCTTGTCCCTGTCGTTGATGGTCGACGACCGCTACTCAAGCCACGGCACCAGCGACCTGCGTCCCGAGGCACTGACCCAGTTCCTGAAGAACGCCATTGCCGCAACGCGCTTCTTGGAGCCCGACCCCGACCGTGCACTGCCCGACCCCGCCCTGTGTGGTCGTGGGTCAACGGACGCCGAGCTGGACGTCTTCGACCCCGCTTTCAACGACTACACGCCAGCGGATCGCTCCAAGACGGGCCAGGAAATTGAAGCTGCCGTCGTTGCATCCGGCCTCGACAACGTCATCAGTTCGTCGGCCTACATCGCAGACGGCTCGTCAAAATCGGCCCGCGTCACCAGCACCGGCTTTGCCGAAGAGACCCACGGTGCCTGGTTCGCCCTTGGTGGAGAGACCACTCTGGCAACGCCAGATGGCAAGCGTCCAGAAGCGAGTGCCTATTACGCAGGTCGGTACCTGTCAGACCTACCGAGTATCGAGACCATCCAGGCCGAGATTGTCCGCCGGGCAAACGAACGTCTGAACTCGGGCCCGATTGAGTCGGGTAAATACCCTATGATCTTACTCAATCAGGTGGCAGGACGCATCTTGGGTGTCATTGGTGGCCCTCTCTCTGGCGGCTCCCTGCACCACGACCGCAGCTGCTTGAAGGGCAAGCTCGGCGAGAGCATCGGAAGCAAGTTGTTTACGATTGTGGACGACCCCACGATTCCGCGTGGACTCGGCTCGCGCGCCTGGGACGGAGACACGCTCATTGCAAAGCCCCGCACCATCGTCAAGAACGGCGTTCTTGAGAGCTACTACCTCAACACCTACTACGGTCGTAAGCTCGACATGGCCCCGACGACGGGTGGTCGCAGCAACTGGGTGATTCCAGGCGGTGACCAGTCTTGGCAGGAAATCGCGAAGGCATTCCCCAAGGCCATCTTGGTGACTGGCTTCTTAGGCGGAAACAGCAACGGCGTGACCGGAAACTTCAGCTTCGGTGTCCGTGGCGTACTTCTCGAAAACGGAGTTCCGACAAAGAACCTGTCCGAAATGAACGTGGCCGGGGGCGTGTTGGACATCTTCCACAAGCTGTCTGCCGTCGCCAACGACACATGGACGTTTAGCAGCACGCGGTCCCCGACTCTTGTCTTCGAAGACGTTCAGTTCTCGGGTACCTAAGGCGCGTTGCGAGGGGCGAGAATCCGCCCCTCACTCTGCCTAGAAGTTGCCGAGTGCGCCCATCATGCCGAAGAATGCGTACATGCCAATGTACGCACAGCAGGCCAAGCTCACTAGGGCGTTCCAGCCAATACCGATGACGCTCATGGCGATGCTGGTCCGCGCGTAGGCACCGGGAGCACCATCAACGCCCGAGTCGAGCACGCCCTTGGACAGCACCAAGGCGACGATGCCCAGGGCGAGGCCAGGAACGCTGATGAAGATGGTTCCGCAGCACGCCATCACGGCGCAGATCTGGCAGAGCAGACCCAGAATCGCAGCAAACATCGCGTTTCGCTCGATGCGGTCGTAGTCTTCAGTGTCGAGTCCCAGCTCAGCCAGGCGCTCACTGGAGATGCCTCGATGTGTGTCGTTCGCCATTACTGCATCCCCACGGCGGCAAAGATCATGAACAGCATGAACGCATAGAGTGCGACCATCGTTGCACAGAAGCACAGAACAATCGCGGCCCAGGCAGAGCTGACAATGCCAGTCGCCATGGCCATCAGACCGTAGGCACGCGGAGCGCCTTGCACCCCCGAATCAACGGTCATCTTGCCCATGAAAGCACCGGTGATGCCAATGGCCATCGTCGGCAGCGCCATCAGGCCGTAGCTCGGGTAGACGAACATGGCTGATGTCATTCCCAAGATGCCGAGGATGACGGCAAAGGCACCGTTCCGCTCCAGGCGGGCCATCTCTTCTGGGTCGACTTCCCAGTCTTCCGCTTCGTCCCACCCGTCGGCCATGCCAACTCCTCATCACGCGATTGGTGACGCGACTATACCGGTTGTTGCGTCATGTCCCGCGAGTGCACACAGCCGTGCGTGTACGGGCAACAGACGATTGTATTTCGCGGCCACGTGTACATACCAACCATTGCGCCATGGCCACTCCTTGACGGCGCCCTGGTACTCTGAGATCGTCAGTGAATAGGCTGACAATGCAGCGATCAGGTCAGGCACTGTCACGCTGACCTCAAGCTCCAGCCGAGCCACAGCATCCAGCTCGTGGACAAGTTCGGCAAGCTCACTCGAGTGGTCTCGAACAATCGTGCCAACTGGCGCATTGTAGGCTTGGCAGAGCAGGCCAAAGCAGCTGTTCCACAGCAGCTTTTCATGTTCAAGGTTCGTGAACGCGGCCGTTGAGACAACCTCGGCTGGGACCGCAATGGCTGTCAGGAAGGCAACAACCGCAGCCGCATGGGGTCCAACAAATGGACTGGGTGGACCCGGCTGAATGGGCGCGCCTCGGGATGCGACAGCAAAAAACAGCAAGCCACGCGTTGCCTCGGCGACACCAGCCTGGCCAAGCCAAGGTCGTAGCATCCCGTTCTGAACGAACACCACGTCGGAGTGCCGACTGGGGGGAAGCGCGGCGAGTACGTCCGCCAGGTCGTTGTTCCGTGTTGCCACGACAATGGGCCCCTCCCCCGCTTTCAGCGAGCCAAGGTCCATTCCACGCGACCACAACGTACACGGTTGTCCGTGAGCGTCAGCCGCTTCCGACAAGGCCACGCCGACCCGTCCTGCTCCGATGATGTGCATGGGGTATGGCGTAGTCGATGACACTGTCACAATCCACTGCTCGCGCACTGACCGACGCAGAACTACCCTTCGACCTCAACGTGCCCTTGGCAAAGCGGGTGTACTGGCGAGTGGGCGGCCCAGCAGATGCTGTCGTTACCGTTGGATCACACCAAGCGCTTGTACGCTTACAGCAGGTGGCATCCAAGACCCAAACTCCAGTATTCGTCCTTGGAAAAGGCAGTAATCTACTGATTTCCGACGCTGGAATCCGCGGGATTGTTGTGTTGCTCAAGGGGGAGCTCGCAGACACAACAGCGACCGAAGGCGACCGGCCTCAAGTCACCGTAGGTGCCGGCATGCCCCTGGTTGTGTTGCTGTCTCGGGCGAAGAAGAATGGCTGGACCGGGCTTGGCTGCTTCGCTGGTATTCCAGGATCCGTCGGCGGTGCCGTGCGCATGAATGCCGGATCTACGCTGGGCGAGACAGACGTCCCCTTGGTGCATGTGGACCTGGTCCACCGCGACGGCACACCGCAGCGCCTGACCACAGTCGATCTGCAGATGAGCTACCGCACCAGCCATGTTCCAGACGGCTCCATCATCGCAACAGCCACGTTCCAGACGACGGGTGCTGACGCAGATGCGGAGCAAGCCGTGCTCAAGACGTTCTTGGAACGCAGAAAGGCCACGCAGCCCCTACATCTGCCGAGCTGCGGCTCTACCTTCCGAAATCCTCCCGGTGACCACGCCGGGCGACTGATCGAGGTCAGCGGTCTCAAGGGGTACCGAGTGGGAGGCGCTTGCGTGTCTGAGAAGCACGCGAACTTCGTGGTGAACGACGCCCCCTGCACCGCCAATGACATCCGGGCTGTCATTGAGCACGTTGAAGACGAAGTAGAACGGCAGCACGGTGTTCGACTACAGCGAGAAGTCCACTTCATTGGCGAATGGCAGGAGTGACTCGGGGAGCTTGGCGCGACCGGGTGTGAGACGCGACAGAATCGACGTCAAACAATCACTATGGTCTGACGCTGACCCCTGTACCCAAGCATGAACACCACGACGGCAGACGTTCGACCCGTTGAAGAACCCCACCTCTCACAGCTCACAGCCATCCGCGCTGCGCCCCAGCGCCAAGCTGCCAAACTACCGGCGCTGTTCAGCCAGGTTCTTGCCGAACGGCAAGCGCTCTTGCCGCGGCGACGGGTCGTTCGGGTCCCAACAGCCACGACAGCGGGGCTCGTAGGCGTCTGTTTCGCCTACCAACACACGACTCGAGCTCTCCACAATTCGCTGGGAGCGGTCTGCTGGATTTCCACAGATCACACAGATCGCGAGGACCTTCTCGACGTACTCAGCCACCGCCATCAGGTGTGGCATGGGGTCGAAGGGAATGCCCCTATAGTCGAGGTCCAGGCCGGCAATAATCACGCGACGCCCGCTATTGGCGAGGTCCTCGGCCACTCTTACCAGGTCGCCCTCGATAAACTGGGCTTCGTCAATGCCAACCACCAATGCGTCCCGAACCAACGCCGGGATCTCCTCGGCACGGTTGATCTGAACCGACGGAAGTAGATGTCCACCGTGGGACCCCACTTCGTCTTCCGAGTATCGGTCGTCAATGCGAGGCTTGAACACCACAATCGACTGTTTGGCGTACTGCGCTCGGCGCATACGCCGGATGAGTTCTTCGGTCTTGCCGCTGAACATACAGCCGGCAATGACCTCAATCCATCCAATGTCGCGCGGTCGAAGATGCGGCTTCACGGCGCCTCCCAGGATGTTGGGGGGGCACTATCCCACGACCACGTGCCGTCATCGTGATGAACAGCCAAGCGAGCGCCAGGAAACTCAATATCCAGCGACGGTCCTGACGGGTTGCCGTGTGACCACCCGCACCAGCTCATGGGGTTGTCGGTCCCCCGCTCAACCCACCACACCGCTGGGATGCGCTGGTTGACAGGGTCAGCAAAGAACCCAATGCCATCATTTGCCCAACGGATTCTCGCGGACCCAACCGCCTGGACGTCTACCATTGAGGGGGTCCCGTACAACCACTGGCACGGAAAGCCACGACCAAGATTCCACTTTGGATCCGCGCAAAGAACGGGGATCAGCGGTGCTGTCCCGGAGTGCGTGGTCAACAGTTGCTGTAGCCGCCGGTCAATGAGGCCAAGCCACTCTGGCCCTCGGCACGGAGGCATGACGAACATCGCTCCGACTGCAGGACCGGTGCCCTGCGGGAGCAAGTCGATGTCCAAGTGCAGGCCAGATTCGGCGTCATCGAAGGATGCGTATCGGGCGGCAACGCCGCGCTCTGCCTGACGCACCCAGCCGTAGGTCGCAGCAACCAAGCCCGACGGGTCCACCTCTTCGCCAATCGGCTCGCGAATGTACACAGCGAAGCGGTGTGGCAGCAAGACCGTCTCAAGTGCAGAAACAACACGAGCAACCGCTGCTGGCGGACCTGCAAGATGCTCCAGGGTGCGGAACGACAGAGGTGCGAACTGAACGTCCTGGCCGAGCGCCGTCTTGTAGTGCAGAAGCGGCCCTTTGCCGACGTCAACGAACGACGCTCCAGCGCGCCTGGCCAGCGCATCTGTCCACAACGCAGCACGAACGCCATGCCAGGTGTTCGGCGTGCCAGCGACGAGCTTCTCTAAGAGTCTGCCTGCAAGCTCGTCTGACGCGTTCTCAAGTGCCCGCTCAACCGATGCGCGCACGTCCGCATTCGACGCGACAACCTCGGGCCAACGGTCCGACGGTGTGCCGCCTCCCAGTTCAGCCAAAAGTGAAGGGGGTAGTCTCACAGCGCGCCCGGCTTAACGCTGTTTTCTTGTCGGTGAGGCCGATGTGACAAACACGTCCCACTGGCCACGGGAACCGGTACTTTTCGCGGTGATCAGGCGTCGCTTCCGTGCACCGCTGCCAACGCAGCCTCGAGTCGAGCGCGCACATCCGCATCATCCTCTTCGTTCAACACGTCGAGGGCTTGGCTGAGCCAATGGGTAGCCTCAGCAGTGTCTTCGTGGGCCAAGACCCATGCTGCATGAACCCGTGAACGAACCTCAGCCTCGTCATCGCTGACCACCAACCGAAGAAGCTCTTGCCCATCGGAACGACCATTGGATGTGCGGTGCATTCCAACGAGCAAACGAACCTCGGCTTGGTGTGCCGGTTCGGCAAACTCGGCGTCCACCGCCGCATCTATCAATGCTTCGTACCGATCGGTCCACCCGACAGTCTCGGCCTGCTCGGCCATGGCCCACAATGCCTCGCCCCGGCCCAGTTCATTGGCGGCAGCAGCGGCGGCGAAGCCTGCATTGGTGAGGGCAATCGCCTCGGCGGTGTCAGATTCGTCGGCAGCTTGTGGTCCTCCGGACCGCTCCAATCGAGCCAAACCGACCCAAGCCGGATGCCGACGAAGCAGCAAGCCACGGCCTTCTTCTGCAACCTGTGTTGGATACATGGCCAGCACCTCGTCGAACGCAGACAGATGCTCCTGCGCTTCGGGATGGTCAGCAAGCACACGGTACAGCACGGTGCGGTGCTGATCGCTGCCCCCCCCGTCCACCATCTCGGCAAGACAAGCAGCTAGGTTGGACATCACAAAGGATGTCAGCACATCTCTGTCAGCACCGGGTGCAAGGTGGCTAGCGAGAGAAGCAAGAGCGGTACGTTCAGTGGGCGTCAGCATGCGCTCTCCTCGCACGTCACAGCCCTACTGGCTACGAAATCGGCTCCTCTTCCTCGTCATCATCGAAGAACACCGTGCCCGACAGTGCCCGGCACAGACCGACCGCCGCCACGCCCTGCTTGCCGGCGAGTCCGCCAATCAGCCCATCAACGGCGGCACGAACGGTCGTGGTAGATGCTAGATCGATCTGTTCATCACCGTGCTGCCAACCGGTGGCAGTCGCCCCACCCTCGGTCAGTGCGGTGGCCACACCATGAAGTGCCGCCTCAGCTGCGGCTCGGGCAGTGGCTGGCGTCCCCCCAAAATGCTCCACAACTACGGCATCTACGCGGTCTTGCGTGGCCTGGGTAGACGACAGGTGATGGGTCATGTCCGCGACCTGATCAGGCTCCAGATCGCTGTCCGCCAGCAGCTTCAGCAGTCGGGCAAGCGGGGTCTCCCCCTCGTAGCGGATCTCTAGCGCAAGCCGAGTCCGCTCCACGACCGGCTTTGCACCGTCTCCCGCAGCGTCCATCGGAATGTAGCGACCATCGAGGTCGGCCTGTTGGGCTGCATTGCCAAGCTGTGCCTCGTGAGTCGTCTCACTCGTCACAGTCTTGTCCGCAGGCGCCTGACGCGGTCCCTGCGAACGGCGCCCCTTGCTCACCCTCTAGTCCTTCGCGAGTCTGAAGCCCAGACCGGCCCAGCATGAGTCAGCAGGCTCCAAGAACCGGGCCTTGGCCCAAGCTGCCATAGAGGGCTGGTCCCACGCACCCGGATGAATCCAGCGCTGGGAACCGACTCCGTCATCGTTCCATTCAGCCACGTTGCCGGCCAAGTCACTGACGCCTTCGGGTGTGGCATCTTTGACGAACAGGCCAACGGCACAGGGGCGACCAATCACCTCTTCCTGGGTGTTGGCGTTGCCTTCGCCAAACGGCGAGCCCCAAGGGTACGGACGCTTGTCAGAACCACGGGTGACCCACAAGCGCTCGTCAAAGCGTGGCAAGCGTGCATCGAACATGCGAGCGTACGCGCGGGCCTCAAACCAGGTGACACCGACGACTGGTTGATTCGGAACAACGTACGGACCGCTGTCTGCCTGATCCGCCATGTCGACCCACTTGGTCTTGGCCTGATCGAGCCACAGCTTTCCGTCTTGTCCCCAAAGCTCCGGGCGGTCGTAGCCTCCATCATTGACGAAGGTGCGGAACTCGGCATTGGTGACGGGGTAGCGGCCAACTTGGACCGGACCATCGTCATGGCTCACTTCAATCCAGTAGCGCTCTTCTGTAGGCGCCGACAATCGGGGGTCGCCCAAGTTGCCGAGTGCCTCGCCCAACGCCAAGCGGTCTTTGCCAGCACCAGCACCGCCTTCGATGAGGGCAACCATGGCCTGTTGAAGCTTGGGGTTCGGGTCCGTAGCTGCAGCAGCAAAGGCGATGAGTGCCTGAATGCGCTCTGCAGGGGGAAGGTCAAGGGCCGTATCAAGGTCAGATCCGCTCACCGCGAGCCTCCAGTAAGATGCCGTGGCTGTAACCCGTGCCAGCACAGTGCGAGCCGTTCACTAAAGCGTTGCCCCAACAGGCGTACTTGTGGGATGCATCGTTCAGGTGTGCCTAGCAACCCGGCGCAACGTGATTGTGTCGGGACACAGTGCGTTGCGCCGTGGAAACCAGGTGCGTGCATGAGCGGTGCAACCCGGGGCAACCCGGGGCGACACCGCTGTAAACTACAAGGCTTCCAGCAGCTGGACTGAGCCACCCTGGGCTGTGATGCGCACGGGGATGCTACCGTCCCCCGCTACGCCAGTGAAGTAGCCAGGCTGGGCAATACTACCGACGAACCCGAACTCAGAGACGAACATCTCGAAGTCCGGGTCTCCGAGAATTTCAACATCGTAGTTCCCGCCGAATGGCAGGCGCACGATGACGTCCCCCGATGTGCCCTCCACGGTGACGCTTCCATTCAAGAACGGGTAGATCTCCGCGTCAATGCCGCCGCCCGTTCCAGTCAGCTGGACGGACCCACGCAGGCGGGTTGTCTGAATACGGCCAGCCTGAACAACGTGTGTTCCCTCCACGTCCACCAACGTCACCACGCCTTGATTGGCAGTGATGTTGAGATCAACCACGGAGGGCCCAAAAACATCGATGTCCACAGAGGCACGCCGCTGAACTGATGTCGCCTCTACAACCAGATCTGGAGAGTCAATGTTGATTCGCCAGTCATTGTCGTCCAAGCGGTCGTCGGCTCGGGTCTCCGAGGATGCACTTGCATTCGAGCTGCCTTGAATGACGAAGGTGCCCTCATTGCCAACGTCGTAGAAGACGTCTCCGCGCTCGATGTCGACGCGCAGGCCAGTGAGCCCCTCCGCATCCACTGTACGCTCGAACGGTTCACTCGCACTCACACAGCCCACAAGGGCGATTGTCATCCACGGTCGCATGGTCTCTCCGCACCGGACATACGTCTATCGTGCCCCCGGCCTTCACCTGTGGCTACAACTAGGGGGAAAAACGCGTTAGCTCGCCTGCGTGGCCCCGTAGCTCAGCTGTATAGAGCAATCCCCTCCTAAGGGATAGGTCGCAGGTTAGAATCCTGCCGGGGTCGCCACCTACCCCCCTTCATGTCGATAGTGACGCTACGGCGCCCAGGTTGAGCCGACGCCCGAGCGAATAACGGCGTCCCCATTTGGACTTGCGAAGGGAGTCTGCAGACCGTCGAACAACAGACCATCGACTCCCTGCATGCCCATTCCGTAGCTCAACTCTACCGTTCCGGCGTCGTCAAAGACAGCGATAGAGCGGTTCCAGCCCAAAGGCGCCACGTTGTTTGGCCCCCCGGTCGGCCCTTCAACTCTGGCGGTTCGGGCCCAAAGCCACGCCCCGGTATTGGAGTCCAAGGCTGCCACGCCTAGGGCGTAGTTTCCATTCGCGGAGCCACCTGGGTGCGAGATGGTCGAGCCTCCGAATGAAGCTGAGCCGCTGATCTGAGGAGTTGCGTAGACCACTCCCCCATAAACCGCGATTGCCATGAGCGACGAGCTTCCCGATGACGTTGCGGCCGACCACGCCTCCACCGGCACAGCACCCGAGTCGTACTCCAGAATATGGCTCTCGGCCCCTCCGCCTGAGGCCGCCGATAGCGTCTGACCGGCGAATGTAAGAGATGAACCGTAGACGGCTGCGGACATGAAGACCCGGCCACTTTCTTGGGTCATCGAGACCAACCCCACGCCGCCACTGCCCGTCGCCAATTGGTGTACTGCGACGCTGCTGCCCAATGAACTCACAATCGCCAGAGCACCACAGCCCTGCGAACACCCGACTAAACCAGGAGCAAATTCACTTCCTGCCGACTTTGCGCTTCCGTATACGCCAATGCCCACAGCGAGGTTTCCGTTCGGGAGCAGTTGAAGGCCAGCGATTGAGTCGCCCCCCGCTCCTCCCGCCCGCTTGGCCCAAACGACTGTTCCGTTGGTGTCATACCGAACCAGTGCAACGTCGTAGTCGTTGGTTGGGGTGCTCGGAACGCTCACGCCGTTGCCAAAGTTCGCCGAGCCCGTGTACGCACCACCAATGGTCACACCACCGGCGTCAGCGACCGCGTGTCGACCATATGAATATCCGGACAGCGTTCCCGTGCGAGTCCACTGCGGCGTTCCAGTGTCCGCGGTGAGCTTTCCGGCCAGCCACCCGCCAGACAGTTGGCCCGCCACATAGACATCATTGCCAACCACAGACACGCCGTAAAGTTCCATCTGACCCGAGCCAACGTATGTGTGTGACCAGACGACGTTCATCTGACGGTCAAACTTAATAATGAGGCCTGCTCCTTGCCCAGAAACAGCGCTTGCCACCGTCGCTCCGTCGTAGGTGCTGTCTCCGTAGGAACTTGCGACCAAATAGAGGTTTCCAGCAGCGTCGTAGACAGTGTCGCGGATCGACAGGCTCGTCGTGGTCGCAAACGGGAAGACGTCCGGCAGCACAGGCGGCGGAACGCACCCAGGAACGAACAAGGAACCAGACCAGGTCTGACCACGAAGAACAGTCTCTGGTCCCGGGAGCCACGCACAGTCTGGAACAACCGCGCTTGCTTCGATATCGACATTATCTCCAAGAATTACGCCATACCCAATCGTTGAATCTCGCCCGATGCGCGCTCCGGCATCCACCTCGGTGAGCGCGCCAATGACAACCGCTTTCCGCACACGACCATCGACGGTAGCTCCGTCGTCTACCTGAACATTTGGCCCTAGAATGCCGTCCACATCGACATCTGTCCCAAGGGTGATGCCACGGGCCAAGACGCCGCTGACCGTCGAGCCGTCGCCCACCGTCACTAGGTTGCCAATGACTGCACCCGCGCCCAAGGTCACGTCGTCACCGAGTGTGCTCGCGTAGCCTACCGAAGAGGAATTCCCTGCAATAAGACCGCTTCCTACTACGACATTCCTACCCACAATGACGTCATCGGCAATGTCTGCGTCTGCACCGATGACTGCACCACGCGACAGCACAGAGTTGTCGCCGAATGGCTGCACCGTAGCTCCGCTCACTCTCCCGGTGAGCACCGCTCGCAAACCCACAACACCGGCTCCAACCTCCACATTTGGACCGACTACCGCATAGTCAGCGACAGAAGCACCCGGCAAGATGACGGCGCTTGGGTCCACCGTGGCAAGCGGACTGACACACGCGTTTGGGTAAGCGGGGTCACAAGGATTGGCGGATGCCGTGGCGAGGGTTGCGGACAATGCAATGGAGGCGAATAGAACAGGGCGCATGAGGTCTCCGTGACTACACAAGCGATAAGGCCACCGCTCCCTTCTGCCACCTCACGCGGGTCTACCGTTCGAGGTATTGCACCCTTTATCCAGCGCTATTCGGGACGCGCCTCCAAGGACGACCGACTATTCTCAGACTGTCTCCTAGAGAAAGGGCTGCAACAGCCGAACCGCACGACCCGCCAGCGTCTTCGGCCACGACTTGGATGTGCCGGGCTCCAACAGCCTCTCGGCGCCCTCCGAGTAGGCGTTGATGGTCTCGATGGCCTGGTGAACAAGCTCAACATCGTAGCTCTCAACGTTCAGCTCAAAGCTCAGACGTAGCGAGCGTGCGTCCCAGTTGGCTGAGCCAAACATGACCCAGTCATCGTCCACAACCATCAGCTTTGTGTGCGCGAATGGTGGGGGGCAGATCCAGACGCGAACGCCGGTCTTGATGAGCGCCGGCAGTTCGGTCTGAGTGGCCAGCCACAGGTAGCCAACGTTGTGGTCCGATGGCAGAAACAGGTCCACCGTGATTCCGCGAAGAGCCGCAGCGCTCAGGGCGGACAGCAGGTCATCGTCTGGGAGGAAATACGGGGTCACAATTCGCAGATGAGAGCGGGCCTCGGCGATAGCGACCAAGAACGTCCAACGAACGGCATCCATGTCAGCATCAGGGCCAGCAGGTAGGGCGCGAGCGGTCTGCGTTCCAGCCGGCTTCAGACTTGGCCACCACGCCTCGCCGGTCAGTTCTTCACCCGACGAGAACGCCCAGTCGTTGTTGAACACCGCCATCAGGTCTGCCACAACCGGACCGCGAATCTCAGCATGCAGGTCCTGAACCGGCCCCTTGGGACTGTCTGCCAGCCGGTTGTTCGCCCGAATATTCATGCCACCTGCGAACGCCGTTCGGCCATCTACGACGCACAGCTTTCGGTGGTTGCGTAGGTTGATGAGCCCCATACGCCACGGGACCCACGACCACAGGAAGCGCTGAAACGTCAGACCCGCACGGCGAAGACGCACGGAGATTGGCGGGAAGCTGTAGAGGGAGCCGATTCCGTCGACAAGGACTCGCACGGCAACACCACGGTCGTGCGCACGCCGCAACGCGTCTACGAACTCGTTCCCCACAACGTCGTTGTCAATCATGTACGACTGCAAGCCAATGCTGTGCTCCGCCTCATTGAACGCGGCAATCATGCGAGGGTAGGCAACGTCACCATTCCTTAGGAGGGTGATGTGGTTGCCCGAACGAAGCGGGCGCTCGCTGATGAGCGAGATGGCTCTCGCCAATCCAGCCTTTGAACCCACGCTGACTTCCCGGCTGGATGCGCCACGGTGGGCGAAGCGTGATGCCGTGACCCCAAGCCGCTTCATCTTCAGATCAATGCGATTGATACCAAAGACGACGTACAGCGCAGCGCCAACGACAGGCGCGAGCCACAGCAACCCAATCCAACCGACCGCCGCGCGACTGCTCTGCTTGTGGAGAACGACGTGCAACGTGCCCAGAATGGGCAACACCAGCAGTAGGACGCCTAGCAGGCCCGCGATTACGGCATTGTCAATCATGGGGTTGTGGTCATCTCCAATCTACACGCCACATAGCGGGCGTTGGGAGAGTGAGTGAGCGGACTCAACATCATGACATGGAACGTGCGCTATTTCGGCCACGGCACGCGGGGGCTGCGTGCCTTCGACGGCTGGATTCGCAGAGTTGCCTCGGCGGTTGGCGGAATGCAGCAGCTGCCCGATGTCATCGCCCTACAAGAGGTTGAGACCCGCTCCCTACGCGTGGGTCTCAGCGGTCCGACACAGCTAGAGCGCTTCGCAGAGCACCTCTCCCTCGCCATTCCCGACCGCACCTACCGGCCTCTGTACTACCCAGCGCATAGGTACGCGATTGGAGACGGGCCTGCGCTGTACACCACAGGCCTGGCCATGCTTGTGAGCGACCACGTAGAGGTCCTTCACGACAACAGCGAAGACCCCCATGCCATCACCCACATTCGAGCTGGCCGGCTGTCGGCGTTCAAGCAAGCGCGCATTGTGGCCCATGTTCGCCTCGGCGTCGGGGGCAAGGCGCTGGACTTGTTCAACACCCACATGTCACTGCCAGCCTTCTTCGAGGTGGGCCCCCATCGTATTCACAGCAAGATGGGCCACGGGAGCAACCAACTCGCCGAGGTCGAACAGCTGCAGAGCGTCATCGAAGAGTGCCGTACCGGAGATCACGCGGTGCTCATGGGGGACCTCAACACCGCACCCGCATCCCCCGCGTACAACGCAATCATCGACAATGGCTGGGTCGACGCACACGCGTCGTTCACCGGGGCAGCTCCGGACCTCCTTGGTCACATTGCCACGGCCCGCTTCATGCACCTGCGCATGCACCTAGACCATGTGTTTGCCACGCCGAACATTCTGTGGACAGACTTCAAGGCTCATGGCGTAGACGGTGCAGGTCCGTTCGCTGGACTGTCGGACCATGCCCCCAAGAGCGGCCGTTTGGTCCTTCCCTAAACATGTGCCACATCGCCAAGAATCGCATCATCTTGTGCTAGCGTTCCTCCAAGAGGCATCTCAATGAGCACACGGTTCCTTCTCTTGGCGGCCCCGCTAGGTCTCGCTGTCGCATTGGCCTGTGGCGGAACGCAGACAGACCACTCCGACCTTCTAGATGAGGGTGTGCACATCGAGCACGGCACGCCAGAACTCGACCCGGCACCGCCGCCGGTCGAAGATGTACCACTCGTACAACATGTCACCGACGCGCTGCCCCTGACCTCCATCTCCCGAGACCTTTGGCCCTGCGGTGCCACCACTGAAGACGGTGACATCATCCAGTACACCTACGGAGACGTAGACGAGTGCACCCTGGACCCTGTGCTGTTCATTGTGGGGTGCCCAATCACAGTGCTTCACATCTGGACGTCCGAAGGTGAGCCCTACAAAGCAGAGGAAGACACCCTCACCTACGACGGTAATCGCCTAGTGAATAGGACCAGTCGTGCCGCACCCATGGGCACAAATTCCGCCCTTCGCGACCGCGTCACTCCCGAAGGAAAGACCTACGACTTTGCCTATGATGGCGACCGAATGAGCGCGGTGTCCACTACCCGACCTGGCGAAAACACCGCCTACAAACAGGTCGACATTGGTTATCCATCCACAACGCAACTCATCATCGACCCAACCGGCTCACCTGTTGTATTCCGACGCACAGAAGATGGTAGATTGCTTGGTCAAGACGCCAGTTTCGGTGGACGACAAATGGTGTGGGAGGACAACGGAAGAGCCTCCGGCATCGTGTACCACGCCAATGGTGAGGTCAGCGGGAGGCTGACGTTCACCGACACCTGCCCACCCGACATCGCATTCCCAGACCCGGGCTGACCAACCGCTGCGTAGACGGATTATGTGGCCGTCCCTTCCGAGGTCTCCATGTTCAAGCCCGCCGACCGCATCCCTGATTTTCCCGCCATCGAACACAAGATGCTCGCGTTCTGGCAGGACAAAGCCATCTTCACTGCTCTGCGCGCGCAGAACGAAGGCGGCGAGACTTGGTCCTTCCAGGACGGCCCCATCACCGCGAACAACCCAATGGGCGTTCACCACGCATGGGGTCGTACCTACAAGGACGTGTTCCAGCGCTACCACGCAATGCACGGCAAGGAACTGCGCTACCAAAGTGGCTTCGACTGCCAGGGCCTCTGGGTTGAAGTAGAAGTTGAAAAGGAACTCGGCTTCGAGACCAAGCGGGACATTGTTGAGTATGGCATCGACAAGTTCGTCAACCGCTGCAAAGAACGCGTACTGACGTTCGCCGCGCGCCAGACAGAGCAGTCCGTCCGCCTAGGCTACTGGACCGACTGGGACGACCCCGACACACTTCGGGAGCTCGCCAAGGCTCTCAAGGACGGCGCCGACAAAATCACCATCACCTCCCCGAGCGGAGCCACGATGTCCGGCACGCCGGCAGAAGTCATTGGTCAGCTCGGCGCGAAGGGCAACGGCGGTAGCTACTTCACTTTCGCAAAAGAGAACAACTACACCATCTGGAGCTTCCTGAAGAAGTGCCACGAAGGTGGGCATGTCTACCGTGGCACCGACATCATGCCGTGGTGCAGTCGTTGCGGAACCGGGCTGTCTCAGATGGAAGTCGCCGAAGGGCGAAAAATCACGAAGCACACCAGTGTCTTCGTGCGGTTTCCTTTGCACGACCGAGAGAATGAGGCGCTGCTCGTCTGGACAACCACACCGTGGACCCTCACCAGCAACGTTGCAGCAGCGGTCAATCCCGAGTCTACGTACCTGAAGATTCGGCACGGGGACTGGATTCTGTACGTGGGCAAGGGCAACTACGAAGCCGCGCGGATTCAAAACCTAGAAGCCGCAGGCGAGCGTCAAAAGCACACGCTGCACAGCCTCAACACCATTCTCAAAGGGACGGCAGAGGTCGAAATCCTGGAAGAGCTGAAGGGTAGCGACCTCATTGGCCTGACCTACGACGGCCCGTTTGACGCGTTGGAAGCACAAAACACCCCGGGCGGGCTATCTCCCTACACGGACGAGACTGCCGCCAACAAACCCACGTCTAAGCAAGCCCACCGGGTGATTGCCTGGGACATGGTCGGCGAAGGCGAAGGTACCGGCATTGTTCACATTGCCCCTGGCTGTGGCGCAGAAGATGGCCACCTAGGCCGTGAGCTAGACCTTCCAATCATCGCGCCACTCAACGAAGCTGGCGAGTACATCGACGGGTTCGGCGAATGGAGCGGTCGCAGCGTCCATGGCGTCGCAGACGACATCATCAAAGACCTCAAAGACCGCGGTTTGCTCTTGGCCAAAGAGAGCTACCCACACGTCTACCCACACTGCTGGCGTTGCAAAGAAGAGCTTGTCTTCCGCTTGGTAGACGAGTGGTTCATTCGCATGGATTGGCGGGAACGCATCCAAGACATCGTCGGCGACGTCCGCTGGATTCCGCAAGATGGTGAAGCGCGGGAGCGCGATTGGCTCATGAATATGGGCGACTGGATGATCAGTAAAAAGCGCTTCTGGGGCTTGGCACTGCCGTTCTGGGTCTGTGACGACTGCGAGCACTTCCATGTCCTTGGCTCCGAAGCCGAGCTTCATGAAAAGGCAACCGCCGGCCTGGACGTTCTCGAAGGCAACAGCCCCCATCGTCCGTGGGTAGATGCGGTCACCATCGACTGCGAAAAGTGTGGAGGCACCTGCCACCGCACCACAGACGTTGGCAATCCATGGCTTGACGCCGGCATCGTCCCCTACTCGACCCTGTTTTCCCAAACAGACCCCGAGCACTGGGAAAAGTGGTTCCCGGCCGACTTCGTCGTTGAGTGCTTCCCCGGTCAGTTCCGCAACTGGTTCTACGCATTGCTCTCCATGAGCGCCATGATGACCGGCCGCGCCCCATTCAAGACCCTCCTCGGCCATGCATTGGTTCGCGACGAACGCGGCGCCGAGATGCACAAGTCCACGGGCAACTCGATTGCCTTTGACGAAGCGGCAGATGCGCTGGGTGCTGAAATCATGCGCTACCTGTTCTGCGCTCAGAATCCTGTTCAGAACCTCTCGTTTCCGGACCTTCCAAAAGAGGGTGGCAAACCTGCCAAGCTCGCAAGCGATGTCCGTCGGAAGCTGCTGACCTGGTGGAACTGCTACAGCTTCTTCCTCACGTACGCAATCGCTGACAACTACACGCCGACGACCGACCAACCCGAACTGTCCGAGCTCGACGCGTGGGTCTTGTCCCGTCTACAGGGCTTGGTTGCAGATGCACACACCTCGTACGCCAAGTTCGGTCTGCATGTGTTCATCAAGAGCTTCGAGCGCTTCGTGGACGAGCTGTCCAACTGGTGGCTTCGCCGGAGTCGCAATCGCTTCTGGGGCGCCGACTCACCAGACAAGCAGAGCGCGTACTTCACCTTCTACACGGTGCTCACCACGCTCAACCGCTTGATGGCTCCCATCCTGCCATTCTTCACCGACGACATGTACCAGAACCTCGTCCGAAGCCATGACGACGCCTCACCCGAGAGCGTTCACTTGCTACCGTTCCCACAGGTTCAAGAGCAGTTTGTCAATCCACCACTGGAAGCCCGAGTCGAGACCGTCTTGCGCATCAAGAACATGGGCTTGGCCCTTCGTAATGATAGCAAAATCAAGATCCGTCAACCGCTCGGCATCATGACCGTCAAGCCCGCAGATGACGCCGAGCGCGCTGTCTTGCTAGACCCGAACTCCACCGCCCAGATCCTCGAAGAGTGCAACTTTGAGGGGATTAAGCTGGTGGACGACGTCAGCGACTTGGTCAGCGAGAGCTACAAGGCCAACTTCAAGACCCTGGGTAGGAAGTACGGCAAGTTCATGAAGGCCATTGCCACGCACATTGCCACGCAGGACGTCACAGCCCTGCTGGAAGGCGGAACACTAGACCTCGACGGTCAGGCCATCCTGCTTGAGCCAGGTGACATCTTGGTGAGCACCGAACTTCCCAAGCACCTGGTCCACGTCTCCCAAGGCGACACCATCGCCTTGTTGGATACGACCATCACACCCGAGCTCAAGCGCGCCGGCATCGCACGCGATGTGAACCGTCTCATTCAAGACGCCCGCAAAGCGAACGACTTCGAAGTGAGCGACCGCATCAGCGTGACCTGGCAGAGCCAAGACGACGTGATTGTCGCGGCCATCACAGAGCATCGAGACGCACTGATGGAGTGGACACTCGCGACATCATTCGAGCAAGCCGACCACGCCGACGCGAGCGAGAGCAAGCTTGGCAAGTCGGTGATTGGGCTGCATCTGAGTAAGGCTTAGGGAATTGTAGGCGCATCCGGCGCGAATTGTACGCCTTGTGCCGTGGCGGATGCGTACAGCTTCGCGTCTCCCTCGAACAGAAAGCCAATGTTGACCACCACGTCGCTCCGAGTGATCGAAGCCATATACTTGCCAAGCGATGCATCACTGGATGACCTGGCCACAGGGATGTTGTTGAACATTCCTGCTTGGCCGTCCGACCGCTCTCCAAGCGACAGAATCATGTCGGCAAAGGCCTCGCGCATGGAAGCAACGGCTGCCATCTGCTCCGCCGGCGGGGTTTTTTGTAGGTGCCTGGCGACAGGAATGGTCAACATCACGTCCAAGTGGACTCGACCATTGGCGTCGGCCAAAGTCATTTCCATTTCCTGGATGGTCATGGAGAGTTGAGCATTACGACTCAAGACGTCACCAAGTGAATCCGAGACGATGGCAGAGTAGATCTGAAGGACATCAGCTCGGGAGAGCACCACATCCCCGTCCAAAGCGCCCACATCAGCGGCTTGCACAGGGGCGGAACCAACCAAAAGAATGGTCAAAAACAGGCTTTTCATCCACATACGACAGCTCCTCAACAATACACATGAAATCGTGCGGCCACCTCTTATTGATTCAAGTCCCGGCTCGCATCCACATGAAAACCATTGCGATGGCAGACCCAAAGGCGGACCACTCACCCACATTTCACTCCGGGAGCATTCTTCCGTCATCCGTGTCATGCCCACACACGTCCCCACTGACCGCCGAAGAGAGATGACATGAACCGCTTGACCCCGCTCTTGCTGATTGCCCTCGTGACCGCCTGCGCCGATGAAGACGCCGAGACTGAGTCTACGGGCAACGCCCAGTACGTCGAGTCGTCCCAGACCGCAGATGAGCCGGCACGACCAGACGGCTTCTTCGTTGAAGTCCGTGCTGAAGGCACAGGTGAGTTCGCAGTACCCGGAGCAGAGTGCGCCGCAGACAGCGTGACTGGGGCCTTCACCGCGCTGTATGAAGGAAACGCAGAGGTCAACAACGACGGTACCTACGTAGCCTCCATGGCCGTTGTCGAAGCACAGCCCCCTAGTGGATGTGACGTTCCCGACCTCGACGTCGCGCTGGTGACCGACATTGTGGTTCGCGGCGAAGTGCAGGCCACTACAGCAAGCTGCGAGGCCTACTGCGACAGCAAAGGCGCGGCATACGCCGACACCGAGTGCGAAGGCAATGCCGATGAAGCCACATGCCGCATGGAGACTACGACCACCTACAGCAGCGATTGTGTGGTCGAGTGCGACAACGACTTCGTCCGCATGGTGGCGGAGACCTCGGTGACAGGCACCGCGCTGTCGTCGCTCGACCTTCAGTCGCTCAGCGGCGCAGCACTCGGCACCATCACCGCCGACCTCACCTTCGATCGGCTGCAAGACGACGAAGGCGCGGACATTGACGAAGGCCCATTCTAAGGGTTTTTTTTGAAAATGCAGCCCCTAGATGGGTCGCGCGCAGGTCAACCAATCACCCGCATTCAGCAAAAGGGCGCTGGTGCCACTGCCCTGGTTCGACGCGCACGTGCTCTCACTGCGCGCTCCTGGCTGAGCGGCGTTGCACTGCATCTTGGTCCATTGCGCGTTGCCCGAGTTCGCATAGCGAAGGAAGTGAAGCAGGCCACCCGAGAAGTCAGACTGGAACACCGCTGCATTCGCCCGCCACGTGTCCCCGCCTTGGTCGAGCATGTTGCACTCGGAGGTCACTAGGTACCGAGGCTCCCCTACATTCCCTAGGCAATTCACGTTGTTTTCGATGGATGCTGGAACGCCAAGGCCAGCTGCGATGCACACATCACGCCACGCGGCCATGTTGGGGACTGGCGTTGTTTCCTGGACCTGCAACAGTGCCCATTCCGCAGCCCGTCCGGGATTACGAACGCCAACAATAGTGCCAGAACCGCCACCGGGAGAGTCGTCGGCCGAGGCGATTGTCTGGAAGGTACCGCCGTGACACAGCAGCATGTCGCCAGTGGCAGCGTCGTATCCCAAGACGCCCGGCGTCTCACACTCACCGGCTTCGGCAGCGGGCAGCTGAACGCCGCCAGCCATCATGGCGTACGGCGTGCTCACAATGGCCTGGCGCGCACCCATTACCTGCCCGGCAACGGACGACTGAAGCCAGACTTCGCCATCCGCCAGGTCCAATACACGGATGGGATTTCCGGTGTCATCCGTCACAAGGCGCAGCGCATAGTAGCCGTCCTCAACGAAGACATCCGAGTACGTCCGGGTCCAAAACGACGCTGCGGAGTCCACTTCGTCGAACAAGGAGACGGTGATATCGACCGTGCCATTTATCGGCCCTCCATCCGCAGCCAGGACCCGTCCCTGGTGGGTGAGAACCGAAGGAACAGCCAGTGCAACGGAGGGTAACAACAGCAACAAACAACCCAATACGCGAACCATCTCTCGCCCTCCAAGACCAACGTCCACCGTGGGTAACAGCCAGTACCACGCCATCCTCGGCGAGGCGCCCCTGAAGGTGAGTCGCACCCCGCTCATGGACTGCCGCGTCATCCACGCCAGCCAGCCACATCTCAAAACAAGCGACCAACCCCCGTGTCGACCCCACAGAAGTTTTCAGTTCGCTCGCCTCGCTTTCCCGCTAGAGTGCGCCCCCCGCCGACTCTCCCGAGGCCTCATGCGCACGCTCGTCATTCTCCTCGCCCTCACTGCATGCAAGGGCCCCGACATCACCGTCGCCCCGATTGACTTCGAAGATTTTGAGGGGCTTCCCACCGCCAACGCTGGCGCCGATCAAGAGGTGGACGAGACCGACACCGTCGTGCTTATTGGCCAAGCAGACGACACCGATGGAGACATCGTCGCGACCTCCTGGCGCATGCTGACGGGTCCCGAAGACATCGAACTGAGTGTCACCGGCGAGACCGCCACATTTGAGGCCCCGGCCACCAAAGACCGCGTGACCTACACCTTCCGCTTTGAAGCCGAAGACAACGATGGCTTCGAGCTGTTCGACGACGTGGATGTCGTCGTCCTACCGGTCAACGAAGACCCCGTCGTGGATGCCGGAGAGGCCTTTGACGCCAACGAGCGCACAGACGTCGTCATCACCGGAGACGCCTCAGACGACGATGGCTTCATTGTGTCCTGGGACTGGCAGCAGACCGCCGGACCTGACGTCACAATCGCGAACATTGGTGCACCCGCTACCTCGTTTCGCGCACCGGATGTCGACGAGCCTACCGAGCTGACCTTCTCACTGACGGTGGCCGACGATGAAGGCGGCACCGCAACCGACCAGCTTGTGGTGACCATCTTGGACGCCAACGACCCACCCTTGGTCAACGCCAACGACGACCAGACCGTCAACGAGAACACCGAAGTCCAGCTACTCGGAGACGCTGTTGATGTGGACGGGGGCATCGCCTCGACTCTGTGGACTCAGATCAACGGCCCCTCCGTCATCCTCACCCAGACCGGCTCCGCTTCCGCCACGTTCATCGCTCCGCCGGTAGACGTCGAGACCACACTCACGTTGCGCCTGACCGCCACAGACACGGATGGCGCCTCGTCCTTCGACGACACTGTCATCTTGGTATTGCCGTTTGATCAAGGCCCATCTACCTACGCCGGAGACGACTTCACCGCCTTCGAGCAGACGGAAGTCGACCTGAACGGGGGCGCCGACGACGTAGACGGCGTCATTGAGACCTACCTGTGGACTCAGCTCGGCGGCGTCTCTGCGACTCTCGTCACCCCGGACTCGCCCAGCACAGTCTTGGTGCTTCCAGACGTTCTCGACGAGACCCTGCTCACCTTCCGACTCACCGCTACAGATGACGCCGGTAACGAAGGAAGTGACGAGGTTACTGTCACGGTACGCCCGCGCAATCAAGAGCCCATCGTAGATGCTGGCCCCACACAGAACGTGCGCATTGCCAGCCAAGTCAACCTACTCGGCTCGGGCACAGACCCCGACGGCAGTATCGTCAGCTGGCAGTGGGAACAGACGGCCGGTCCATCCGTCACCCTCTCCAATGCGGACGGCCCCACCAGCGGATTTACAGCCCCCCTCATTGCCAACGACGCCACACTGTCGTTCAGCCTGACCGGCATCGACAACGAGGGGGCATCCGGCACGGACACCGTCGACGTCCACGTCCGTGCACAGCTGTTCCCGCCCGTCGCAGACGCCGGAGACGACAAGTTCGTCGACAGTGACCAGCTCGTGGTCATCGAAGGGATGGCAAGCGACCAAGACGGAACCATCGTCAGCTACCTGTGGGAGCAGATCGATGGTCCTCCCGTAGAATTGCTGGCCACCAACGCCGCAACAACCGGCCTGCAAGCGCCCCCAACGGCCTGTGGTGAGGTCGTCCGACTGCGCCTGACCGTGACCGACAACGATGGCCTGACCGACACCGACGACATCGGCGTGGTCATCAGCGGCGTCAACCGCCCCGTCGTACAGACCAATACCATCCTAGACTTTGAAGAAGACACCGACGGCGTCCAGGTCGATGGCGGCGTCTGGGAGCTTGGCCTCCCAATCAGCGGCCCCTTCCGCGCCTTCTCCGGGATTCGCGCCTGGGCGACCAACCTGTCCGGCAACTACTCGAGCAATGAGACGGGTGTGCTGTGCTTGCCGGTTGTGGACTTGTCAACGGCAGCGGAACCGTCGTTCGTCATGGCAGCATGGGTTCGTACCGGAAGCGGAGATGCCCTAGGTGTCGAGGTCCTAGACCCAGACAACGGCTGGAGCCCGCTCGTGGAGACCCTTCCTCGGCGCGAAGGCTTCGATGCGGACGGACAACCCGGTTGGCAACGCCTCGGCTACCGAGACGACTACGACATCATCGTCGCATCCTTGGCCGAGTACGCCGGACAACGCGCATTGCTCCGCGTCACCTTTCGCGCCAATGCCAACAGCACCAGCCTAGGCGCCTACGTCGACACCATGGGTTTCTATGATGAGTCCGACGACCCGGACAATGATGGACTGCCAGGCATTCTCAACGAAGTCGTGGTCCACAATACCAATCCCTTCCTACCCGATACAGACGGCGACGGCTTCACAGATGGCGCCGAAGTCATCGCCGGAAGCTCTGGCGACAATCCTGCTTGGACACCCGATACCATTCCATGGCCCCTCGACCATGAAGAGAGCCTGCAGCTCGACAACGGCGGGCTCGCGACCATTGGTGAGCTGTGGGAGTATGGCACACCGACTTCCGGCGCATCCGGCGGCCACACGGGGTCTTTCGCCTGGGGAACGGACCTCGACAGCACCTACTTTAGCGATGCCGAAGAGTACCTGTACCTTCCTCCAGTACAGCTAACGGACGGCATCAACCCCACGCTGTCCTTCCGCATGCACAACCGCTCTGAAGACGGCGACACCACTCGGGTTGAGGTCCGCCGGCCAAACGGCGAGTGGGAGCCGGTCTTGGCGGCATTCCCCCAGTACCACGACATCGGCGTGGACGGCTTCCCAGGCTGGCGAGACCACTTCTACCTCGACCAATACGAGCTCGCCGCCGTCTCCCTCGCAGACCACGTCGGCCGGCAAGTCGAGCTTCGAATTGCCTTCACGTCAGATGACAGACTCACTGAAGAGGGGGTCTACATTGATGATATCGGCGTACACGAAGAGTCGAGCGACCCCGACAACGACGGCCTGCTCGGCGTGATTGGCGAGTTCGAACAGCTACAGACCGACCCGTTCGTCGCAGACACCGACAACGACGGAACCAGCGATAGTGTTGAGCTGTCCGACCTGACAGACGCCCTGAACCCAGCATGGTTCGCGTCCGCAGACCCCCTACAACCCGGTGAACGGCTCGACTTTGACAACGGTTCTGGAGGGGTCGCCACCCTGCCCTGGCACCAGCTCTGGCAGCTCGGTCCCATTCGTTCCGGTCCAGGTGAAGCGTTCTCCGGCACCCGCGGCTGGGCGACCAACCTAGAGGGCAACTACTTCTCATTCGCGCACGAACACCTATTCCTGCCGCCACTCGACCTGACCTCTGCCACGCAGCCCATCCTCACCGCGCGCTTCAGCAGCCGCGGCGAGTCTGGAGACGGATTCCGCCTAGAGATTGATGCCGGAAGCGGCTGGCTCGACGTTGAGCCCGCATTCCCGGAGTACGACAGCACCGTGGCCGGCGGACACCCGGCTTGGACCGACCAAGGCTACCTCAACGACTACGTGCTCATGGCCTTCAACCTCTCCCCGTGGGCCGGTCAGCAAGTGCGCACCCGCTTCACCTTCGTCAGCGACGACCGGCTCGTCGACTCCGGGGTCTACCTGGACAATATTGGTCTATGGGAAGAAGGGTCCGACCCCGATAACGACGGTATTGTCGGTGTACTTGCAGAGGTCGCAGCCCAGAGCACAGACCCTCTGGTCTCGGACACAGACGGCGACGGCGTCAACGACGGACCCGAGGTCGCAGGCAACCACGACCCGCTGAACCCAGCAACCTTCCCGGGCGTGCAGCCCATGACCCCAGGCACGCTACTGACGTTTGAAGAGTCGCGTCAGGGCGTCGCCACACTCGGAGACCTGTGGGAGTACGGCCCGCCGAACACAGACGCCATCCGTGCGTACAGCGGCACCGTGGTCTGGGCGACCAACCTGGTCAGTGCCTACTACTCCAATGCCCGCGAGTACCTATACTTGCCGCCTCTAGACCTGGCTGCTGGAGACGAACCGGTCCTTGCACTTCGCATTCAGTCCCGCATTGGCGACGTAGACGACGGTTTCTTCATTGAGACCCGAACCAGCGTTGACGAAGCGTGGTCTCCCGTCGTCCCCGACTCCCCCATGTACGACGGCAACATCACCGGCGGCTGGCAGGCCTGGCGCTCTCACGGCTACCGCAGCAACTACGACTTGTTCCTCATTCCACTCTCCAGCGTAGACGTGAACCAACTGCTCGCCACACGCTTGGCCTTCTGGTCAGACGACCGAACCACGGCCAACGGTGTCTTCCTCGACGACGTGCTGTACTCGGACGAGAACGACGACTACGACGGCGATGGCCTCGTCGGAATGATGAATGAGCTGGGCACCTACGGAACCGACCCCACTCTGTTTGACACCGACGGCGACGGCAGCGGCGATGGTGCCGAGATTGCGGCAAACACCGACCCACTAAACCCCGCGTGGTTCCCCGGCGGCCCCGTGCTCTCTCTGGGAACGCTGCTCGACTTCGAGTCCGACGACGGCGGACTCGTGGCCGGCAACGACCAACTGTTCAACTGGGGCGTCGTGACCGAGGGACCAGAGACCGGAAACAGCGGCACAAACGCCTGGGGAACGAACCTTGGCAACAACTACTTCAGCCTGGCGCGCGAGTATTTGTACCTGCCACCCATCGAGCTGTCTGGGGCCTCTGCACCGTACTTGACCTTCGCACTTCACATGGCCGGTGAGTCAGGAGACGCGCTGTCCATCGAGATCGAGCGCGGAGCGGACTGGTTCCCCATTCCCCCCGCGACCCCCGGCTTCGACGGGCAGGACGACATTGGCCAAGCCGGATGGGAGTTCGTCGGCGGCTCCGACTCCTACGTGACCGTGGGTGTGGACCTAGCCGAGTACGCCGGAGCCCCACTGCGGCTACGATTCGCCTTCCGCAGTGATGACCGAACCACCAATGAAGGCGCTACCATCGATGACATACGCATCTTTGAGTCCCCATAGGGAGGGGGTTAAAGACGCCACAGGCGACGGGCCGGCACTGCGCACCTGTGTGCGTCACACCAAGGAGGCATCATGATGTGGTTGGGATTGATGGCATTGGCCATGGCTGGACCGAACGACTCCCTGCTCAACGCACCGGACGGCCCGCAGCTCGTCCTCAATGCAGAGCTTGGGTTTACCGCCCCGATTTCGCACACCATCCAGTTCGGGCAAGACGGCGACGAGATCAACTACATCACCGAAGGCGGGCAAGACAACCTCTTCCCCTTCGCACGGTTTCAGGCCGAGGCCATCTTTGGAAAGCGCCACACCGTCACTCTGCTCTACCAGCCATTGGTGTTGACCACAGATGTCGTGTTCAGCGAGGACAAGCGGGTGGACGGCGTGTTGTTCGAAGCGGGCACCCCCATGGACCTTCGCTACGGCTTCTCGTTCTGGCGTGGCTCGTACACCTACGACCTCGCAAAGTCCGACGACATCGAGACGGGAATCGGCCTGTCGCTTCAGATTCGCAACGCGACTATCGATTTTGCATCCTCTGACGGCGAACTACAGAGCTCCAACCGAAACATCGGTCCCGTTCCTGTACTCAAGTTCCGTCACCGCCGCCCAGTGGGCGAGCGCTTCTTCGTAGGTGGAGAGGTCGACGGCTTCTGGGCACCGATTCGCTACTTCAATGGTGGAAGCAGCGATGTCGAGGGCGCCATCATCGACCTGTCGCTGCGAGGCGGAATGACGATGCTGCATGGCACCGAGAGCTACCTCAACCTTCGTTGGGTTGGTGGCGGCGCTGTCGGAACGTCCAGCAACCCAGAGCCAGGCAGTGACGGGTTCAACCGGAACTGGCTGCATACGCTAAGCCTGTCCGTCGGCGCTACGATTCGATGAGCTCAACGCGGCCGCTGGTTGCGTTGATCAAGGCTTGTTCAACGGTCTCTTTGGCCGACAGAACGACTCGGAGCCGTGTTCGAACGGTGTCCGTGTACGCCGTCTCCACCACCTCCGCGCTGTAGCCGGACACAACGGTCGCAATGGCATTGGTGTCGTCGTACGTATGACCGACCCAGATGTCGGCCGTCTCAATGACCTCCTCTATAGAAGACGCATCCAGTCCCTTGCCGGCGGTCCCGCCATAGGCGCGCATCAATCCGCCGACACCTAGCTTTGTGCCGCCATACCAGCGCACAACCACAACGCAGACGTCTGTGACCTCATGCCCATCAATCATGGCCAAGATGGGACGCCCCGCCGAGCCCCCCGGCTCCCCATCATCGGACGACCGTGAGCCCCCGTCGCGCACCCGAAAAGCCCAGCAATGATGGGTCGCCCCCGGCCAGCGTGCGCGCGCCTCTTCGACCTTTGCGAGTGCCGAATCTGCATCGAGAACGGGGGAAATTAGCGCCACAAAGCGAGAACCCTTGATCGGTTCGGAGACGTACTCGAATGCGCTAGTGACGGTCATGTAGGAAGCCATACGACGGTGGTAGCGCGATGCCCCATTTGCAACCACTTGACGTGACAGTCACGCGAAAGTATCAGCCGCGCCTATTGAACACTTGACAGCCGTTCCAGGCTGTGAGAGAGAAAAATGCGTACCCTATTTTTGCTGATGTTGCCCTCTGTCGCTTTCGCATTCGACTCGGCCAACGAGAACCTTGAGTTCGAAGCCAGCCAGGAACTATTCCGCGGCGAAGACGCAGCAGCGTACTTCCCAAGCGCCGACAGCACCCTGGCCATCAAGTTCAGCGCAGACACCCGCACTGAAGTCCAGCTGAACATGGCCGCCACCTCGCAGCTCAACTGGCCAGATGCCATGGGCCACACCCTCGCTGGCAAGACCACCGGTGGAAGCGGTCAGTACATCGTGGAGAGTACGCTAGCAGCCGAGATTCACGTCAACGCATTCGGCCAAGTCATCGACGTCCCAATCTGGACCGAAGCGTTCTCTTGGACCGCGTACCATGTCTTTGATGGCCTGCTCCTTCCAGAAGATGCGGTCAACGTGGCCTGGCTCACCATGCCTGGCGACGCCCACTTCTTCCAGGTGGACACCGAGCTTGAGCTCGCCGAAGGCATCATGCTCACCTTCGGACTCGACGGCAGCCCCACTGGCTTTGCCAAGGTCACAGGCGAGTCCATCGTCGCGAATGGTGAAACGGCAACCGTCAGCGGCAGCACCATGGCGCTCGGCATGAATGACGTCAATCGCGGTGACTACATGGTCGATGCCTTGTGGAACGGCCAAGTCACCTCCACCTCGGGCGTTGAGCTGGTTCCATACGTGCGCGTCGACCTGGACAGCCTCGGCTCAGTTCAGATTCCCCTGTACACCTTCGACTGGACCCTAGGAACGGACGACCAGCCCATCGTCAGCCGCGTCGTTGAAGTGGAACATGCCATTCCAGCCATCGATACCTTCACCGTGTTGGACCTGGGAGATGTTGACGTAGGCGACGTCGCAGAGCGCGAGTTCGACATCGACAACTTGGGCGAAATGACCCTCACCGGCTCCGCTACTGTCCAGGGAGACGCCGTCTTTGACGTGCTCGACCGCTCCTTCAGTGCAAACGCAGACGGCACCACCAGCGTGACCGTCTCCTTTGAGCCGACCGACGAAGGCGACTTCGAAGGTACGCTCATCCTGCGCAGCAACGACCCAGCACAACCGACTGTTGAAGTCCCTGTCATTGGAACCGCTGTTGCCGTGATTCCAGACACTCCCGAAGTCGACCCAGGCGCTGGTGACGAGTTCAGTCGCATCCGTGGCTGTGGCTGTAGTTCCACCACCGCAATCACTGGTGCGCCAACCGTAGCCTTCACGCTCGGCCTGATGGGACTTCTCGGTCTTCGTCGCCGCGACTGAGCACTTCAGTAGCGACAAATGCGCCCGCGTCACGCTTGTTCGTGACGCGGGCGCTGTTGTTTTAGGCGTCGCCACAAGAGAATCGTCCAGTCATGCCTGCAAATTGACGCGCTGGCCAGATTGAGGTGCGAACAAAATTACGCACCCAAGAACACCAAACTGACCCGCTGGTCGGAAATTTGTTTCGGTCCAAAGCGCATTAATCAGCACTCATCCGCTTGCGCCACTAGATCAGACCACCTATTGGCATGCCACCCGACACGGACTCGCTGTCCGTCCGCCCCTGCCGCCCGGCACCCCCTTTCTTTTGCAGGAGTCTCCTATGAGCCAATTCGACACACTCGCCCAAGCCATCGCGCAAGTCGGCAACGTCTGGCCAGGTAAAACGAACGTGTTCCAGGACATGAACGGTGTGGAGACCGAGTACACCTTCCCGCAGATTGAGCGCGACACCGCAACCCGCGCCGCCGCTCTTCAAGCCTTGGGACTCAAGAAGGGCGACCGAATCGGTCTCATCATCATTGAGCCGGAAGACTTCGTCCTCAGCTTCTACGCGGCCATCCGTATTGGCGTTGTGCCCGTTCCGATGTACCCGCCACTGTCTTTCGGCAGCCTCGACGCCTACGCAGACCGCACCGCCCGCGTTCTCACCGCCTGTGGCGCCAAGGCCCTCATTGCGAGCACCCGCCTGAAGAACATCCTGTTCAGCCAAGTCGACAAGGTTCCTTCCATCGAGCGCTTCGTTGCTGCGGAAGACCTCGGCCAAGCAACTGGCGAGCCCGTCTACCCGGAAATCACCGAAGACGACATCTGCTTCCTCCAGTACACCTCCGGCAGTACATCAGACCCCAAGGGCGTCATCGTCACGCACAAGAGCTTGGTTGCCAACTGCCGCGGCATTATCCAGGATGGCCTTGAGCTCTCCCCCGAAAAGAACGACAAGGGAATCAGCTGGCTGCCGCTATACCACGACATGGGCCTCATCGGCTTCGTCATTGCACCGTACATCCATGGCATTCCCACGGTCTACATTCCGACTGTTCGGTTCATCCGCCGCCCGTCGGCGTGGCTAGACGCCATTCACCGTCACCGCGGAACCGTCACCTTCGCACCCAACTTCGCTTACGCCTTGGCCATGAAGCGGGTCAAGAAGTCGCAGATGGAAGAGTGGGACCTGTCCTGCCTCAAGATCTGCGGATGCGGCGCCGAGCCAATTCAAGGCGAGACCATGCGCGCCTTCACCAAGCTATTCAACGAGAACTGCGACCTTCCGCTGACCAGCGTCTTGCCAGCGTACGGCATGGCAGAGGCCACCTTGGCGATGAGCTTCAAGCCCATCAATGACGAGTTCAAGACCAACTTCGTCGATGCCGACACCTTCGAGAATGACAAGTCCGTCGCCCTACCCGAAGAAGGCAAGACCTTCATCGAGCACGTCAGCTGTGGCCGCCCCTTCCCGGGACACCGCGTCGTCGCCATGGACACCAGCGACAACATCCTTCCTGAAGGCCAAGAAGGCGAACTGTGCTTCAGCGGACCATCGGTCACGTCTGGCTACTGGGAGAACCCCGAAGCGACCGCCAAGGCGTTCCGCAACGGCTGGCTTCACACCGGTGACCTCGGCTACATCCATGAAGGCGAAGTCTACGTGACAGGCCGCCTCAAGGACCTCATCATCCTCAACGGTCGCAACCTGCATCCGCAGAGCATCGAGTGGGAAGTCGCAGAGATCCAAGGCGTTCGTCGCGGAAACGTGGTGGCCTTCAGTCGTCCCGGTGGCCGGTCGGAAGAGTTGGTCGTGGCACTCGAGACCCGCGCACAAGACTTGGACAACCTAAAGGCTGCCGTTCGTGCACGCCTACAGAAGGAAATGGGGCTTACCGTGGCGGAAATCGTCGCACTCACCCCCGGCACCCTTCCCAAGACCAGCTCGGGCAAGCTCCAGCGCGCCAAAGCTCGTCAGCAGTACCTCAATGACAGCCTTGGAAAAGAGGGCGCCCGTACCGTGGGCGCAAACGCTGGCCGCGTTACCCTCGCCCGCCACGTGGCGCGGTCCCTCTGGAGCCGTGCCAAGGCCGCTGTCCGTAACTAAACGCGGAACCCTCGCCCGGTCGACACCGTGCGACCGGCACACTTTCCCTTTGGAGAAACTCCCATGACAGACGAAACCATCGTTGGCCTCATCCAAGAAGCACTCTTCGAGGTTGCTCCCAACCGCACCGAAGCCTTCAAGAACATCACCCTGGCGACCACCATCGAGTCACTCTCGTTGGACTCCATCGCTACCATGGAAATGGTCGGCTTCTTGGAAGACAAGGTTGAGAGCGCCTTTCCAGATGAGAAGCTCGCTACAGTGACCACGTTGAACGACCTGGCCAACTTGGTGCGCGAAAACGCTTAGAGCTGCGGAGACTCGTTCGACCTGAACGAACCGCCACCTAATGACGCGCCACCCCTCGGGTGGCGCGTTGTCTGCTTATGACGCCGTGCTCGTCGCTTTGATTAGAGCTCGCGGAGGACAGATGTCTGCTATTGCCATTGTTGGAATGGGCTGTCGATTTGCCGGTGCGCCGGACTTGCAGTCGTACTGGGACCTGACAGTCGAGGGACGGGACAGCTTTGGACCGGTTCCCATGGACCGCTGGGATCACTCCCTCATCTTCGACAGCAACCGTCGAGCAGCGGACAAGACCTACGCTCCTGCTGGCGCGTTCATCAAGGACATCCGCAGCTTCCCTGCGCTGGCCCTGGGACTGCCGCCACGCCGCGTAGAGGTCATGGATCCACAGCAGCGCTTCACCTTGGAAGTCTGCCTACAGGCCATCCAAGACTCTGGCCGCGCCCCGTCAGACATGCCGCACAAGACCGGCGTGTACATCGGCATCACCGCCAGTGAGTACCGCTCCATGATGGGCGGACGAATCATGGCACAGCTCATGGCTGAAGGTCGCTTTGGAGACGCCCCCGAAGACCTCGAAGCACTGGCCAACGCCGTCAATCGTATGGTCCCGTCACGCCCCTACACCGCCCCTGGTGCCTTGGCGAACATGGTCGCCGCAGCGGTTGCCCAAGAGCTCGACCTACACGGTCCTGCCTTCACCGTAGATGCTGCATGTGCCAGTGGTCTGATCGCCGCGACCTCCGCGGTCAAGCAGCTGCGTGACGGCTCCATCGATGCCGCTCTCGTTGGCGGCGCCTACCTACAGATCACGCCCGACAACTACGTCGCCTTCTCGCGTATCGGTGCCATGAGCGAGGTCGGCCGTTGCCGTCCATTCGACAAGAGCGCGGACGGCTTCATTCAAGGAGACGGCGCTGGCGCACTCTTCCTCAAGCGACTCGAAGACGCTGAACGTGACGGCGACCGAATCTACGCCCTCATCGACGGCGCTGCCTTCAACAACGATGGTCGCGGCGACGGTCCCATGGCTCCGGTTGAAGCCGGACAGGTCGAAGTTGTTCAGGACGCTTGGAAGGACGCCTCTCGTGACGGCAGCTCAGTTGGCTACGTCGAGACCCACGGAACAGGCACCACTGTTGGCGACATTGCCGAGTTCAACGCCCTGCGAAAGGCCCTAGGTAGCCACGTCTCCGAGGCAGCCATCGGCTCGGCCAAGGCCAACATCGGCCACACCATGAGTGCCGCAGGCATTGCCGGCATGATTCGCACCGCCATGGCCATCTACGCCAAGGTCATCCCGCCAATGGCCGGTTTCGAAGAAGCCAAGCCTGAGCTACGCATCGAAGACTCGGGCTTCTACTTGCCCAAGCAGGCCAAGTCCTGGGACAGCGACGAACGAATCGCTGGCGTCAGCTCCTTTGGTTTCGGCGGCACCAACGCCCACTTGGTCTTGTCGAACGCTCCGGTCACCGCTCCAAGTGTCGAGCAGTCCGAGGTCGTCTGCCTAAGCGCTCCAGACGAAGCGACTCTCAAAGACGTTGCCGCACGCACGGCGGCTTGGCTGTCCAACGCGCCCAATGCATCTGTCGCCGGCGTCGCACGCTCCTGGGCCATTCGCCGTCCACAAGCTTCGCGCTTGGCTATCGTCGCAGACTCCGTTGCCGACCTTGCCGAGAAGCTCCAGTCGTTCGCCGACAAGGGCTACGCCTCGGGTTCATTCTCCGGTACTTGGGACTCCCCGGCCAAGGTCGCCTTCCTCTACCCGGGCCAAGGCTCCCAGCGGACTGGCATGCTGTCGGATGCCCTTGAGCGGTTCCCCATCATCGGCCACACGCTCGATGGCCTCGAGAACGCACTGGGCGACGAGCTCTCCGTTCCACTCACCCACCTGCTGTACCCGGCCCGCAGAGTCACTCCAGTCAGCGATGATGTTGCGGACGCTGAGCTGACCAACACCGCCAACCAGCAACCGGTCTTGCTCGCCGCAGGCGTCGGACTGACCCACTTGTTGTCCTCGGTAGGCGTCACCCCCACGGTCGTGACCGGTCACTCCCTGGGTGAGTTCACCGCAGCCGTCGCTGGTGGCGTCCTCTCCGCCTCGGACGCTGCGCGCTTCGTCTCCCGTCGTGGCCGCGCCATGGCAGACCTTCCCGGTCCCCACGGTGCAATGGCCGCCATCATGTCCGACGTTGACACCGTCAAGAGCCTGCTCGTCGACGGCGCCGTCATCGCCAACATCAACCATCCGCGCCAGCTCGTCATCAGCGGCACAGATGACGCTGTCAAGGCCGTCGTAGACGCCGCCCTGGCCGCCGAGATTAAGGCCGTTCCGCTCAAGGTCTCGCACGCATTCCACAGCCCCGTGCTCGCATCCCTCGACTCGGGACCACTGCTCGCGGACCTCGACATTCACGACCCCGTCGTCACTGTCGCTTCCGGAATCGCGTCATCCCCCTATGCAGACGCAGCAGCAGCCCGTGATGTGTTCGCGCGCCATGCCATCTCTCCGGTCAACTTCGTCGGAGCGCTACAGCAGTGCATCGACGCCGAAGCCAATGTGTTCATCCAGGTCGGAGCCGGTGGTCCTCTGGGTGCGTTTGCACGCGGAACCCTCGACAAGGGCGCCCTTCGAGGCATCTTCAACCTCGCCGGCATGAAGGACGAAGACGGCGGCGCCTCTGTGCTCGAAGGCATCGCTCGACTCTGGGCCGCAGGCGTCAACGTCGATGCACGCGCCATCACAGCGGTTGCCCCCGTCACATCGGTCCCACCAGAAGTCCTCCCTCGCCAAAAGTACTGGGCCATCAAGGACAAGCCGCAGATTCGCGCCAAGCTTGCTACCGGAACTGGCTCCGTCGCTGACGACTCTGTGGTGGTACAGGCCGCGGACAACGCCCCCGAGACGACCGACTCCGGAGACCCCACAGCAGACGGCGTCATTGGCGTCATCTCCAAGGTCAGTGCATACCCGCGCACCGCAGTTCGTCCCGAGATGGGCTTGATCAACGACCTCGGCTTCGACTCGTTGATGGTCAACGACTTGGCAACGGGCCTCGCAGACGCCTTCCCGGGTCTACCTGGCATTCCGCAAGAGCTGCTCATCAACCGGCCGTCTGTCGAAGACATCATCGACTTCGTCCGACGCAGCCAAGGCGAAGGCGGCGAAATCATCGACGATGACGCCCCGCTGGAGTCGTTCGCCCCTGTGTGGCAGTCCGGCGCAAGCGACGACCTACCACCCCGCCCCATTGAAGCTGGCCGTCGCGTAGTGGTCCACGGCAACAGCCCCTTGGCCCACGCCGTCCGCGATGCCTTCATCGCCGCGGGGCACACCATCCAAGACGACACGCCTGACGTCGCTGTGTTCGTCGACGTTCACCACGCCCCAGTCGCCATCTCCGATGTCGTCGCCGGAACCGCCAGCCGTCCCCAGTTCGAAGCCGAGCTCATCGAGACCTTGGGCAGCTTCGTGTCGTCTAAGCCAGACGTTCTGTACGTTCGATCGGCCCGAGACCGCTGGTCCTACGGCTCGTGCGGTGTGGTTCGCAGCATCCCGCGCGAGTGGCCAAACGCCGTCGCAAAGGCCATCGCTATTGAACACGGCATTGGCGACGCTGCCGTTGCCAAGCACGTTGTCACCGAGTGGTCCCGCTCAGATACGTCGACAGACGTCAAGTTCGACAGCAACGGCCGTTCCGTCCTAGCCATGCAAAAGGTCGAAGAGACCGACGTACGCTTTACTCCAACCGGAGATGACGTCGTCGCTATCACCGGTGGTACGCGCGGAATCGGCGCGCGCCTCGCGCAGAAGTTCGCCGACGTCGGCGCTACCGTTCTACTGCTCGGTCGCGGAGACCCCGGAGCTGACTCACAAGCCCTCATCGACGCCGGAAAAGCCAGCCATATCCGCGTGGATGTCACAGACCGCGCAGCTCTCATCGCCGCAATCGGTGACCGTGGAGTCACGGCAACGGTCCACGCCGCAGGTGTTCTCGCCGACGGTCCTCTCGGCTCTGTCGACCCCGCTCTCGGTGCTCTGGCCCGCTCGGTCAAGATCGACGGCTGGCTCAACCTGCTCGCCGCGACCGACACCACACTTCAAGTCGGACTCGTGATCGGCTCTTGGGCCGGCCGCTTCGGCAACCGCCACCAAGCAGACTACGCCGCTGCCAACGCCCTGGTAGCCGCCATCGCCGGTTCGGACCCACGCGGTGTTGTCGCCGAGTTTGGTCCCTGGACCGACTCGGACATGGTCACCAGCATTCCCGCCGCCATTCAGGCAGCCATGCGTGCCGAAGGCGTCGACTTTACCGGTCCCACCGTCGGTCTCGACACCCTGATGGACGACTTGCGCACCGGACGCGGCATCCGTACCCACGGTCGCAACCTGCCCACGTCACTGCGTTCGGCCTCGTTTAGCGAGACCCTGACCATCGAGAGCCACCCGTTCTTGTTGGACCACGCCATCGAAGGGCATCCCGTGTTGCCCCTCGCCAGCGCCGCTGACGCATTGGTCCGCATCACGAATCCGGGCCCCGCCTTCGTGATCGAGAACCTCAAGCTGTACCAAGGTGTTGTGGTCGACGAGCCCGTTCTGGTACGCACATCAGTCCGTGGTGACCGCGCCGAACTTCGGCGTGGTGAGCGCGGTGCCATGGCCTACCAAGCCCGCGTCCGCCCGTTCGCCGGTGACATCGACATGCCGGACATGCCCACAGGTGGCGCCGCACCGGAGCGTAGCCTCAGCGAGTTCTACGACTTCACCTTCCATGGTCCAATGCTCGCCGGAATCACATCGATTGACGCGGTAGGTACTGACTTTGTGAGCGGAAAAGTTCGCACAGGGACGCCACGCGAGTGGATTCCAGGAACGAACCGAGACCGCTTCCACGTGGACCCGCTGGCCCTCGACAGTGCCATGCAGCTGTCTGCCTACGTCGCTTGGACTCGGTACGGTCGCGCCGGAACCCCCGTCGCTCTCGGCCGCTACGTCCAGCTCGCTCCCCTGCCAGAGGGCGAGCTCATCGCCAGCGTGCACTTTGGCCCCGCAAAGGACGACCGCTTCACCGGAACCATCGTCCTGCGCACTCTCGATGGCAAGCCCATTGCCATGGCCGAAGACTTGGTCGCAGAGCTTCGCACCATCGACGGCGTCGAAGAGCTGCCCACGTTTGACCCGGTCAGCTTCACGCCTGACAAGTGGCCAGAGATTCAGGATCTGTTTCAGCGCCTCGAAGGGGCTACGCTCATTGGTCTGCGCAATCCATTCTTCGCTGTCCACGACGGAACAGCGGCCAACACCACTTCCGTCGAAGGCCGCGAGCTCGTCAACTACAGCTCGTACAACTACATCGGATTGTCCGGTGACGAGCGCGTCACCAAAGACGTTCAGGAGGCCGTGGCTCTGTACGGTACCTCGGTCAGCGCAAGCCGCGTTGCCTCAGGCGAACGCCCCTTCCACGGAGAGCTGGAGCGTGAACTCGCAGCCGCCCAGGGCGCAGAAGCCGCATTGGTCTTCACTGCTGGTCACGCCACAAACGTCACCACCCTCGGCCACCTGTTCAACGAAGAAGACCTGTTCCTCCATGACGAGCTGATTCATGACTCGGCCTTCCAGGGCATGCGCCTGTCCGGAGCGGCTCGCCGTCCGTTCAAGCACGACGACCCCGCCGACCTCGAACGTCAGCTCAAGCAGCTACGCGGCCACTACCGTCGCGTCTGCATCGCCGTTGAAGGCGTGTACTCCATGGACGGTGACATCTGTGACCTGCCCTCCTACATCGCCCTCAAGAAGAAGTACGGCTGCATCTTGTTCGTCGACGAAGCCCATAGCTTCGGCGTGATTGGCGAGACTGGCCGCGGCATTGGCGAGCACTTCGGCATTGACGGAAGAGAAGTCGATCTATGGATGGGCACGCTCTCCAAGTCGCTGTCTTCCTGTGGCGGCTGGATTTGCGCCAGCAAGACCCTCATCGAGTACCTCAAGTACACCGGTCCTGGGTTTGTCTTCTCGGCAGGTCTTACCGCGGCGAATGGCATCGCTGCGCTGTCCTCTCTTCGGCTCATGCTCGAAGAGCCATGGCGTCCCATCAAGTTGCAGCAGAACGCGAAGGTGTTCCACTCCGCCCTTGAAAAGCGTGGCATGGACACCGGGCCTGCGAATGGCGAGTCCGGCGTTATCCCGGTTGTGACTGGAAACTCGATGCATGCATTGGTGCTGTCACAGCGCTTGCAAGACCAAGGCATCAACGTGCAGCCCATCGTCTATCCAGCAGTGGCTGACGACTCGGCCCGTCTGCGCTTCTTCTTGTCGAGCACCCACACCGAAGAGCAGCTATTGGCTACGGCAGAAACGGTTGCTGACCTCCTCACCGAAGTCCAAGCCGAGTACCAGATCTAGCCGTTCTGTCCGTTGACAGCGGCAACATGGGGTGGCAAGTTGTGGCCCCTCGACTTCGGAGTCGTCATGACCCATCGCGTACTGTTCCACAGCCTAGCTGCCCTAGCGACAAGCGCGCTGCTTGCTGGCTGTAATTGCCGGAACGACGTAAACTATACGCCGCTCACCGCTCCAGAAGCCCTGGTCAATGACCACGGCCAATGGCTCTCAATGGGCGTCGCTCCAGATGGCCGATTGGTCACGTCCTACTACGACCGCGACCGCGGTGCATTGGGCTTTGGAATTGGCGAAGTCCGCAATGATGGCGAAGTCTGGTGGACCCATGAACAGGTCGACGGCTACCCCGACTCTCAAGGACTCGATCCCGGTGACCTTGGCCTCCACACGTCGTTGGCTGTGGTCGACAATGGTGATGTGTGGGTGGCCTACTACTCCACTCAAGGACAACTCTGGGCCGCATTGCGCCAAGGTGGCGTCTGGACGTTGGAGCGCGTTGACGCCGGAGATGGCATCAATCCCGACGCCGGTCGCTGGGCCAGTCTTGCCCTAGACGCCGACAACTCCCCCGTCATCGCCTACCAAGACACCGGAAACGGTACCCTCAAGGTTGCACGCCGCACCGGTGACGACACCTGGTCGAGCGAAGTCGCTTTTGAGGGCGAAGATGGAACGGACGAAGCTGGCGCCACAATCGACGCAAACGTCGGCTCTTACGCCCGTTTGATGATTGAAGACGGCACTGAATACATCGCGTTCCATGACGCCGTGCGCGGCTCGCTAGAGCTTCTCGAAGGGTTCCCAGGAGCCTACACCCACACCACTGTTGAGACCGGCGGCGTCGGACAGTGGCCCTCCATGTGGACAGATGGCACAACATTGCTCATCGCCTACCACAACATGGCCGAGCAAGACCTTGAGCTGGCACGCCGAGACGGCGCCAGCTGGCAGACCTTCTCAGTGGACACCGACGCCTACGTCGGCGCCGACACGGAAGTCTTCCGAGACACCGAAGGTATTGGCATTGTCTACTTTGACGGCCAGTTCAACGACATGCGCATTGCGCGTGAAGCAGGCGGTAGCTTCACCACTGAATCCATCGGCGGTGAGAGCCAAGCTCTCGGATACCACAACGAAATCGCCTACACCGAAGGGCAGTGGTTCGTCGCATCCTACGACTACACCAACCGCAACATCTTCACTCGGCCGCTGTGAGAAGCTTTCTCCACGCACTCTTGGCCGCGGCCATATGCTGTCCATCCGTTTCCCTCGCTGGGGAGCTGACGGTTGACTTCTTAGACGTCGGTCAGGGTGATGCCATGCTCATCCGCGCCGGCGGTAAGGCCGTCCTGATCGACGCTGGTATCAAACGGGCACGCGTTGCAGCACAGCTCGCGGCACTGGATGTGACGAGCCTCGACTTGGTAATCGTCAGCCATCCCCATGCCGACCACATGGGTGGGATGGAGGAAGTGCTACGCAGCATGCCCGTTGGCTTGTACATCGACAACGGCATGCCCCACACCACTCAGACGTACGCCAAGCTGATGGTTGCGGTCGAAGAGCTGGGAATTCCTTACCGCAGCGGCCGCACCGGTATGGAGCTCAAGCTCGGTGACGAAGCGGTCATGAACGTGATTCTTCCCGGCGACACGCTGCTGCGAGACACCCGTTCAGACTTGAACAGCAACTCGGTAGTGGTCGTCCTTACCCATGGCGAGATGGACTTTCTCTTCACGGGCGACGCCGAGGAACCTACGGAAGGCCTCATCTCGCGTCAAAGCCTGCCTAGCATCGACGTTCTAAAGGTCGCACACCACGGCAGCGACCACAGCAGCTCGACCTCTTTCCTGCGCACGGTGAATCCTCCGATTGCCGTCATCTCATGCGGCGAAGACAATCGTTACGGCCACCCCGCCCCCGAGGCCCTCGAGCGTCTGAACAGCGCTGGGGCTCTTGTCTACCGGACAGACCAATCGGGCCACATCCGCGCCATCAGCGACGGAACGACAGTCGAGATGCTTGAGCTTGGCAACTTCACCGGCATCACCGTTGAGCCCAGAGCGATGCGTGAGATTGGTGCCCCGTCCATCGTGGCCACCACCGTAGACATTCACACTCGACCAGTTCTGCAGACGGTCACGGAACCTGCCGGCCCGGCCGAGACCTCCACCTCCGGCATGTCACTGTCCGGTGTACGAGTTGTTCCCGTCGAACCACCGCTGACGCCAAGAGAACGCCGTAAGCGCGACCGCAAGGAGCGACGCGATGCCCGACGCCAATAGAGGAGCTGCCCCATGGAATTGATGATGACCGTCGACCGAATCGAAGGGACCACCGCAATCGTGGAGTTCGCGGGAACAATGCTGCACCTTGACGTGTCAGCGCTCCCCGCAGGCACTACCGAAGGCACCCGTCTCAAGGTAGCCTTGACTCGCGTACCCACCGATTCAAGCGACGCGCAAGCACGCTTAGACCGGTTGCGTAAAAACAGCCCTCCGGGCGACAGTATCGACCTCTGAACGGGAGTTTCCTATGTTCCGCATCGTCCTGACCCTGATGCTCTTCCTGTTCGCGCCCTTCGCGATGGCCAATCCTGTGGACATCAACACAGCTGGTGTCTCGGAGCTGGACTCCCTTCCCGGTATCGGTCCGAGCAAGGCCCAGGCGATTGTGACCTACCGGGGAGAAAATGGCCCCTTCGGTTCAGTAGCGGACCTCGACAATGTACCGGGAATTGGTGCAGCGACGCTCGAGGGACTTCGTGATCACGTGTCGCTTGGCGACGGCGCAGCCCCCGCACCCAATGCGGCAACAAATGCTCCAGCCCCTGCCGCTGCGCCGGTTGCAGCCGGCCCGCGAATCAACGTCAATGCAGCATCCGCGAGTGAGCTTCAGCGCTTGCCGGGTGTTGGAGCCACAAAGGCCAGCGCCATTGTCCAAGACCGCACGACCAATGGACCGTTCGCGAGCTGCAACGACCTCGTCCGAGTCACCGGCATTGGCCCCGCGACCGTCTCGAGTCTTGCCGACAGCTGTGCTGTTCAGTAGGTAGCTAGCGGGTGTACATGAAGATGCCGCAGCATGACGAGCAGCTGCACATCATCACCACTACGGCAGCAATCACCGCAGGAAGCACCCACTTTGGGCGCCCTGCGGTTTCGCTTTCGTACGTGCCCGGAGTCTGACGCTCCACCCGCATTGCTACGGGGGCGCCACCCGCTCGGCTTCGCGCCAAAGCACCGCGCACACGCCCCGAATCCAGCTTGAGCTTGGTGGCCCACGGGTCGGAGCTTCGGCCGAGACCTGGACCGTTCCGGGTGAGGCGACCGGCACCAAGCTCAATGCGGTTCACATCCGCGTATTCAAGTGCGATTGCAAGCCAGGTATCCGGGCCAAAGAAGACTCCGCCAACAGGCCGGTTGTAGCCGACCGTTGCGAGTGTTTCGCCCGTAGTAGAGGTGAGCAACGCGACATCGTTCGCCCCCACTCGTGCGGCCAAAAGCCAGCCATCAGCTGAGACGGCAACCGCTTCTACAGGCCCCCCCGGAGCGAACATCGACACAACGGCGCTCTCCGTGGGGTCTGCGGCAATCACCAAGAGCTTATCGGCAGCACCAACCACCCAGGAGCCTTGGCTCGACCACGTGGCCATGTGCGCTGGAGCTGGCACAATCACTTCGCCAGTCACAGAGCCCGTTAGCGCATCAATCCAGACCAGCCGCCCATCTTCGGTGGTCACAACGATGCGACTGCCACTGGAATCTTTCGCGACAGAAGTCGCTCCTGCTACTGGAGCGTCAACAACCTGGCCGCCTGCGCCCAAGATGCGAACTCCAAAGTCCGTCAGTAGAGCCAGTCCTCCGTAGTTGTCCGCCGCAATGCCACGACACGACACATTACTCGACGTGACGTCGACCCGTTGGCCATCGAAGATACGCCAGCGAATCAATAGGCCGTCGGAGTCAACGCCAAGGACGTGATCACCGCTAATCGCCAATCCAACGACGATACCGTCGGCGAAATCCTTCCACAGGGGTGAGTCGTCAACCCCGGAGTAGGCATAGACCTCGGGGCCATCAGCTGTGACATAGACTCGGCCGCGGACATCATGGGCAAACGGTGCCAACACACTCATGACGTTCTCCCAGGTTCGCCTTCTTCAACGACTAACAACAGGTCGTCCGACGCTGTCAGAGTTGACGGCAAAGGCGTCTCGATGAGGAATTTGTCTAGGTCATCGTACGGGTTCACCATGGGCGGAATCGTTGGGATCTCGGAACTCGCAGAACGCTCTGAACGAGGACGGTCGAACTCATTGGGAGGACGTTGCCAGATCATGTCCCCTCCCTGACCATCCTCCAAGACCAAAACGGCCTGCTCGGGATCGGAGCTACCAGGAAGCTCTTCCTCGAGGGAATCCAAACTCAGGACCTCTGTATCGTCCAAGCCGGTATCCGACATTGGGGACACGCCACTCTTACGAGCCAGCGACGTAATTGCAGCCACAGCAGCAGAGCTGTCTTCCCAAACATCTGGCGGTGCACCGACTTGGTCCAACACAGTCGCCAGAATTCGCGTGATGTCGTGCACCGCTGCGCGGGCTCTCTGGTCAACACTCAATGACTGAATGCGCTCCCACCAAGATGCAGGGGCACGCTGACGATAGAAATCCAACACCCCAACGGCGGTAGGGTGTTGCTTCCCAACCAAGTCCACCCGCCAAGCACTGACCATCAATACCGCACGCCATGCTTCCAATGCGGCGAGAGACTTGACCAGTAGGCGTCCGGACTGTCCAACAGAGCGGACTGGATCTGTCTTGCGGAAACAGCGCCTAGCACATTCCGCAGCGGCCAAGGCCAAGCGAGGGTAGCCGTGCTTCAGGGCATGCTCACTGATGCGCAACATGGCTCCACCCAGGCCATGTCGGTGGTCCAGCTCCGCCAGAACACCAGCTCCCTCAATGAGCCAGTCCATGGCGTCGCCTCGACCCGAGCGGCTGGCAACTTCTCCAAGGCCAAGCAGGCAGTAGCCCTCCATCTCGTGGTCACCGGTTGCCCGAACCAGAGGCAAGGCCAGACTGTAGTACGATTCTGCCGAATCCAGATCCTTCGACTGAAGGGCAAGTGCACCAGAAGCCGCCATCACTCGACCCGCGTACATTGGGTTCTTCGACTGATTGGCCTTCGGTCCGGCAACGGCCAACGCGGACTGTGCTGCCTTCATATCTCCGCGCAAGCGCTCCAGCTCGGCGATCAGTAGCAGCGTGCCTACCTCTCCGTCCACACTTCGGTTCTCACGGTACGTCGCCAGAGCACGGTCCATGCTGTCCCGGGCTTCTTCGTACCGCCCTTCGCGCATGGCCAAGCGAGCCAGCATGTTCCACACACCCGCTACAGCGTCAAAGTGACCCAGTTTCGAGCCCAATACCCGAGCATGGGAAAGCGCTGTTCGAGCGTCCGCACGAGCTCCGCGGCGGACCAGAATCTCACCGAGTAGCACCAAAGATGCAGCTTCACCCATACGAGCCTGCTTCTTCATCCCCTCGGAAACGCCACTTTGGTCAATCTGCTCGAGCTGTTTAAACAGATCACGGTATCCACTGACCGCACCACGAGCATACCGCTCCGCTTCACCAGGGTCGCCGTTAACAGTGGCCACTTGTGCCAAGCCACGCAGTGCGTGCGCTTCGCCAAGCCGCAGCTCCGGCCCCCTAAACTGAAGCAGGGCCGCCTCGAAATACATCCGAGCATCATCCGGATAGCCTTGCCGGACGGCTTGCTCTCCGTTGCTCAAATGTAAACGTCCGGCCTCAAGCCGCTCATCCATGGGTTCGCTCCATGCGGCACTCTACCGCGATTGCGCAACCACGTCCCCCGCAAGGTGCTCCTGCACAGCCGATTATTGACGCTTAAACGACAGAAGGCCCCCATGCATTGCTGCATGAGGGCCTTCAGGTTGGCACTCGAAAGCCTAGGGTGTGTCCCTTCAGAGTCTTAAGTTGAAGCTCGATGTACATTCTACCGGAGTAAAACGCACCAGCACTCATGACGTTGGATGAAACTTCAAGGTCGCAGGAGTCCGAGTGTTCGGTTCGTCCCCACACGCAATGCTTGCTCGCTCGGTGATGGCCACCTCGCTGTCCCTCATGACCTTCTCTCGTTACCGAGCGGGGTCTTCAGGGAACCACTCACATGCGCAGCCAGCGTCGAAACGCTTTCTTGCCGCCTTCTTGTCTTTTTCCTCATCTTCAGCACATTCTTCTTTCAACCGGACCGCTCCACACTGTGCAAGCACAGTAGCAATCCTCCTCTCTTGAGATTCACAGGGTGTCTTCTCCGCCGTATTCCTTGTCCACGTCTACTCCCAGAGCGCCGAAGCACTCTTTCGGTTGTCAGGGTGCGAACCCATCCAATCACGTTTCGACTTCGTGGTTTCTCACCACCATGCCGCCTTACTCCGTGTTCAAAGTCGTGAGCCTATTGCATCCCACATCCGACCATGAAGTTCGATACTTTTCCAACTTCCGAATCCCGCCATGCCGAAGCATCTCGGGGGATCGTCGTTCTCCCAGCACCGCTACCACCCCTCGAAGAATTCCCCTTGAACAGGCCGTACCGCATCACTGCGGCCATTCCCTACTTGGCGTTACATCAGATTGGGCCATGCTTGTCCGAAGACCAACATGGGACAGCCAGTTTCCTGACCACCCTGCCACTCTGTACAAGTACAGTTGGCAACTCAACCCCTGCGTGTCGATAAAGCTCCGACCATCCGAAACCGGACAGTCCCCACGTCACCGAGTGTATGCACCGAAGCACATTCACAGGTCATCGCTGAAACACATCTCTGTCGAAGACAAAGACGGCCGCCTGCTGCAAGCAGCAAACCAAGTCAACACAACCAAACTGCAGCGGCCGACGAATCGGTTCCCGCAATTCCGCTATCGAGTCGTACAGAGACCGAAGTCTCTATCCGCCGTTTCCACGAAGCCTTTCACAAGTGAAAGACTCTCATCGCTCCTCATCACATCTCCTCACCTATCCTGGGTTTCCCCAACACAACTTCAGAGTGGACTGTAGAGGATGCTCACCTTCTAGGTGTTGCTCCGTGTTCAAGTCCGTAGTGTCCAAGCCCGTTTCCGAGACATCGACACCCTATCCTTCCTGGGCTTCCATTTCCCCTCTGGAGTTCTCCCAACCATTCGCGGTTCCGCCATGTGTCCTGGCAGTGGTCCAAGGTGAAACACCTTGACTCGGTGTGCGGTGCAGTGGTCTGCAACCCGCCCAACCAACCCATCCCGCTAGTCGTCGCTTAAGTCTTCCGAAGAAGGGTCAGCGCGAGTCGCGTCTTTCGATGGAGGGCCGTACCTTCCACGACAGCGCAAGCGCTGCCTTTCCGGCCGTTTCCTATGAGGTTTGTGACGTCAAACAACAGTCCGAAGATTGCGCTTCGGTCGGTCCCCGGTGTTCCCGAGTGCCGCAATCACTAGTGCAGACACCGTGCCAACTTTTACTGACGTTGGACCCGCCACTTTGGGCGACATGCATTGAAATGAATTTCCCATCAGTCGGAAATTGAGAAACACGCGCCACCTCAGCGGCATCTATCAGTCTCGGTTAATACGGTTTGACGGTGATATTCCCAGACAGATCCGCAGATCCCTCATGGGTAACGCACTGCACACGCCCTGCGGCTAGGACGTAGCGCAGTAGTCGGCCCCACCCGCAGCCGTCACACACAGCTGGTAGGCAATCGTTTCGTCCTTGCCGGCATCACGGGCAAACTCAAGCCACTCGCGGGCCATCGTCTTGGCTTCATTGCGAGCATCTTCCCGCCGCTCGTCAAGCTCTGCTGTGGCTGAGCTGGCGTAGTCCGCCTCCGCCTTCTGCCAGCTTTGCGCAGAGACGACCGCCTTTAGCTTCATCAGTCCATACACCCGCGCCACGGTAGTGTCCCCGGGGGGAAAGCGCGTACGGTTTTCGAGTGCAACGTCTGCCCACCGAATCGCTTGCAGAGCATTCTGCGGACCTTCGCGAGCGAGGTAGCGGGAAAACTTGTAGCAAATGTCAGGGTCGCTGCGGTCAATACGTTCAAGGTGACGTTCGGCAACGGTGGCCCACCGATGGTTGTCCTCCTTCGCCCACGCATCCGCCATGAGTAGCAAAGAGACCTTCTTCTTGTAGGTCTGACGTTCGCTGGCAGCCAAGGCATCTTCTAGACAGATCACCTCTTCCTCGGACATTCGTCCCAGAAGAGCAGCTGGCTCAAGCGCGAGTAGGTCGCCACAGTCCGCTTCTTCGCGGAACATGGCCGCCATGTCAAACATGCCGTCGTCCTCGTCTTCATAGGACGACAGGTCGAGGTCCACGAACGTCGGCGTCAAATCAGCGGGAGCTTCCGCTGCGACTTGAACAGTTGGCGTCTTTGAGCGTCCGCCGCATGCGGCAACAATCACGAGGGCTAGTATCCAAGACCGACTCATCAACGCTCCAACGCACACAGGGTTCTACTATACAGGCCCGCGGTCATCGGATTGCGCTTTGGCATCTCCTCGACCTGTCAACGCGCCGTGCTCCGGTGTAGTGGGACGTTTTCCAGAGCCATCGCTTGGGTCAACGACGAACGTTGGCAACGCAACCCCGCTGACGACGGCGCGCAGTCCCTCCATAAGCTCCAAGCCCTCGGAGACAGAGACCCGCAGATGGGATGTTCCAGGAACCGGATCGGTCTGGTGCAGGTAGTACGGAAACACACCACGCCGAACCAGGCCCTTGCACAACGCCGCCAACGCAGACACAGAGTCGTTGACTCCGCGGAGCAACACGCTTTGGTTGAGTACTGGAATGCCTGCATCCACAAGCTTGGCCAGGGCATGATCGACGTCAGGCGCCAACTCCGCAGCATGGTTGCTGTGCACAACGACCCACACCGGACGACGCGCACGAAGGCCAGCCACCAACGCATCTGTCACACGCTGCGGGTAGGTGATGGGGGCACGTGTATGAATTCGCACGACCGGAACACGCTCGCGTAGGCGGTCGATCAGCGCGAAGAGGGCGTCATCGCGCAAGGTCAATGGGTCCCCGCCACTAAGGATGACTTCTTCGACCCCAGAGTTCAGCACAAACTCAACGGCACGCGTCAGCTCAGCGGGTGTCGGCGAGAGCTGTTCCCCCGGAGCATGGGTACGACGAAAACAGTAGCGACAGTACAGGTGGCACTGCTTCGTCACCATCAAGATCAACCGGTCGGGGTGCTTCTGCACAACCCAAGGGACCGGGCTCTTGGCCATGTCCCCCACCGCATCAACGACGTCTCCTGGATGCGCTTCCAGCTCACGTGAGTCCGGTAAAACCTGCCGCGCGAGGGGGTCATCAGGGTTGGCAAGGTCCATTCGAGCCGCGAAACTACGCGTGACTCGTACAGTAAAGGACGCATCCACACGAGCCCATACAGCAGCCAGATCGGGGCGAGCAGCCTGCATCTCCGGCCGACCAACCACGCCTCGAAGTGACGCATCCTCGAAGCCGCGATATCCTCCGTCCTTCATACACCCTCACTAGGAACGCACCATGTATCAAACCTCCGACATCAAGAAAGGCTTAAAAATTGAGGAGAATGGTGCGCCATACACCGTCGTAGACTTTCTCTTCGTGAAGCCGGGCAAAGGCTGTGCGTTCACGCGTACCAAGCTCAAAAACCTCATCACAGGCAGCGTTCTCGACCGTACCTACAAGTCCGGTGAGTCCTTGGTAGAAGCAGATGTGGAAGAGCACACCATGCAATACCTGTACAACGACGGTACCGACTTCCACTTCATGAACATGGAAGACTTCAGCCAGATCGGAATCTCGGCCGAAACCATCGGCAACACCAGCGATTTCCTAGTGGAAGAGATGGAAGTTCAGGTGTTGTTCTACAACAACCAGCCCGTGAACATTGACGTGCCGAACTTCGTTGAATTGGCCATCGAGTACACCGAGCCTGGCATCAAGGGCAATACCTCGCAGGGCGCCACCAAGTCGGCCACCCTCACCACGGGTGCTGAAGTTCAAGTTCCGCTCTTCCTTGAGCAGGGCGAAATCCTCAAGATCGACACCCGTACCCGTCAGTACGTCTCCCGCGTACGATGAGCGCTGTCGGATTGCGCCGGCGGGCAACGGTGCTCGCTGCGCTCCGAAGCTGGTTCGCCGAACGGGGATTTCTTGAAGTCCCCACACCTGCCCGCGTCCCGTCACCGGCCATGGAGGAACACCTTCACGGCCTCCCTGCTGGAGACGCGTGGCTTCGCACGTCTCCAGAGTTCGCTCTCAAGCGAGTTCTCGCGATGGGGCTACCGCGGATCTATGAAATCGGGCCTTGCTTTCGCGCGGAAGAATCAGGGCCGTGGCACGGGACAGAGTTCCTGATGCTGGAGTGGTACCGCGTGGGAGCTCCCTTGTGCGCCCTGGTAGAAGACGTCGAGTCACTCGTACAGGCTTGTGCTGCGGCACTCGATGTCTCCCCGCCTACTTGGACCCATTGGACTGTTGCTGAAGCGTTCTTGACTCTCGCCAAGGTTGATCTGGCAACGGCAACGGTAACTACGCTCAGAGGCCATGACGATGACACGTGGGACGAAGCATTTTTCCGCTGCTTCCTCGACCATGTCGAGCCCAACCTGCCGCCGGCAACCTTCTTGCGCGACTGGCCCGTGTCACAGGCCGCGTTGGCCACTATTCGAACGGACGGTCACCCACGCGCGGAGCGATTTGAGGCCTACCTAAACGGGGTCGAGCTGGCGAACGCCTTTCACGAACTGGTCGATGCTACAGAGCAGCGTTCGCGCTTTGAGACCGCGAATCGCGAGCGCATTGGCATGGGCTTCGCCCCTCACCCAGTGGATGAAGGACTCATCCAAGCGGTAGGGCAGATGCCACCAACCAGCGGTATCGCCCTGGGAGTTGAGCGCTTGGTCGCAGCTCTGTGTGGTTGGGACAGCATTCATCCGGGCCGCGTCAGTTCGCCGGCCCCGTAGCTACGAGGGGTCGTCGCCGCTGTCGAACAACCCGAGCTGGTCGTCTGGAGCTTCCGGAGGCAGCGGGTACTCGCCGGTCATACAGGCTCGACACCAGTTGATGGGTTCATCGCGGCCATCGTTCAGCGCGTCCTTCAGCGAGTCCGCTTCCAAGAACGCCATTGTACGAGCGCCCAACCACTCCGCTACTGCTTCTTCGGTCGAAAAGCGAGGTAGCGTAAGCTCTTCCGCAACTGGACTAGACACGCCATAGCGGCACGCCTGAGTGGCCGCTGGGCTGGTACAGCGGACATCGACGGAGCTGGCACCCGCATCCCTCAACAGCTGGACTGCGTCTCGTACAGTGCGTCCGGTTCCCATCTCGCTGACTACCAAGGCCACGCGACGGCTGGCGACCATGGGACTCACAACGGACCACTTGAGGCGCGCATCAAGCGACGGAATCGAACGTGGTGGACGAGCCGGATTGTGCCCATGATGCGGCAGTGCGACCAAGGCCGAGCGGAATGGCAGCCCACAGGCGCGGGCAAATCCAAGGGCTACGGCCACACCCGATTCCGGGAGTCCCACCACAATGTCCGCGTCCAGAGGGGCGCGCTCCTTACCGAGACGCTCACCAAGTTGCTCACGGAGCTCTTGCGCACCGATTCCGAAGGGCAATGACGACGTCCCCGCCAGGGTGACCGGCTCCCGCGAGCAAGGAGAGACCTCTCGTTTCGGGAACGGCCGTACGGTGGTCAGACCACGCGGCTCAACAACCGCCAGTTCACCAGGGGCGAGCTCTCGCAGAACATGTCCGCCCAGCAAAGTAATGGGCGCATCGTCGCTACAGACGGCATGAGCGCCATCAACCTTCGCGAGTAACAACGGCCGGAATCCGCGTGGATCACGAACAGCAACCACCCGGTCCTCGGTGGCAACTATCAGTGAATACGCACCTTTAACCTGCCATAACGCATCAACCACTCGATTAACGAAGGTCCCCTTTCGGCTCTCCGCAATCAGCTGTGCAATGAGCTCAGCGTCCGTCGCACCATGAAACATGCGCCCGCGCTCCAGCAGGTCGCGTCGTACCTGCGCACCGTTGGTCAGCCGCCCAGACAGGGCCACAGCGAGCGCTCCTCCACGGTATCGCCCGACTACAGGGCGATAATCGCCGCCCACGAATACCGAATCGGGTACTGCCGGTGAAGGGTGACCGTAGACCTGCCCCAGCGCCACCGCTCCACGCAGCGAATCCATGGCAGGGCCCTGAAAGACGTTCTCCGTCGGACCTGTTCCGCGCAAGACGCGAATGCCGCTTCCGTCAGACACAGCCAGACCGCACCCCGCTCTTCCGCGGTGGTGCATTGCATGTAGGCCCAAGGCGGTCAGCCAAGCGGCGCTACGATGGCCGACGATGGCAAGAAGGCCGTTGTCATCCCGAAACTGCATGAACGTCCTCGGCAAAGGTCTTTAGCGCATTGCGGTGAGCAACACGCAGCGCCGACACCCTTACGTTCACGACCCCATCCAGTGCAAGGTGGTCCCCACCGGTAGTTCCAATGACATGCACAGGTACGTCACCGCACACGCGCCTAATGGCGGCATCATCACTATGTTCCCACGCCACGATCACCCGCCCATGGTCTTCGCCGAACAGGCGCCCGGCCACATCTTCGCTACCCGGCGTGGTGCCCACTAGGCCCACCGTCTCCGCCATACAGCACTCGGCCAGGGCCACCGCAATGCCCCCCTCAAACACATCGTGAACAGTGCTGACCATCTCCTGCGCGATGAGTGCGCGTACAGCCGCATGCAGCGCATTCTCGGCAGATAGATCCACCGGGGGCGGTGTGCCGGCATCACGACCGACCGTGTGTGTCAGCCACAGACTTGCGCCGACACCATGAGACGGCGGACGGCCCAAGACAGCCACGGTCATGCCTGCCCGGGGGAAAGCGCTTCGAGGCACAACAACTCCAGGGGCCAGCTTTCCGACAGCACCCACCATTGGTGTTGGCAGAATCGCACTGCCCGCCGATGCATTGTACAGCGACACGTTGCCGCTGATGATGGGCAGATCGAACGCTTTGCAGCCAATCGTCAGGCCATCTACCGACTCGGAGAGCTGCCAGGCAACATCCGTGCGCTCTGGCGAGCCGAAGTTCAAGCAGTCCGTCGCAGCCAGCGGTGTCGCCCCCACACACGCCAAGTTCCGCGCAGCTTCAGCAATCACACCAAGAGCACCAACTTTCGGCTCCAACAACACGTGTCGAGCCGTGCAATCCACCGTCATAGCCAGCCGGATATCTGTACCCGGAACCTCGACAACAGCGGCATCTCCGCCAGGTCCGGCCACCGTGCCCGCCCCCACTTCATGGTCATACTGTCGCCAAACCCAGCCGCGATGACAGCCGTCCGGCGAGGTCAGCAGCGCCAGTAGATCTGCCCCCGGATCTGAACAGCGGACATCCGGCACCACCTGCATCGCAGCCAGGCTCTCAGGACGCTCACACGGTCGGTGGTACTTGGGTGCGTCGTCAGCGAGCAGTCCCACGGGGAGCGCGCAGACCTCGTCTCCGTGCCAGGTACAGCGCCACACCGAGTCATCGGTCACGTGACCAATGACGACCGCGTCCAGGTCCCACTTCGCAAAGACTTCGGCCACTCTGGGTTCCATGCCAGGCTTCGCAACCAGCAGCATTCGCTCCTGGCTCTCAGACAACAGGAAGTCGTACGGCGTCATGCCGCTCTCCCGCGCTGGGACGCAGTCCAAGTTCAGCACAAGCCCCGTTCCACCACGGGACGCCATCTCCACCGACGCACTGGTCAGGCCGGCAGCACCCATGTCCTGTATGCCTACGATGCAGTCCTCCTGCATCAGCTCCAGACACGCCTCCAGCAGAAGCTTCTCGCGGAACGGGTCTCCGACTTGCACCGTGGGGCGGTTGTCGGCGGTGGCATCGTCGAACACGTCGGATGCCATGGTGGCCCCATGAATGCCATCGCGTCCGGTCTTGGCCCCAACGTACACAACCGGATTGCCGACGCCAGACGCAGTTCCCAGAAAGATGCGGTCTTCCGCCGCAATACCCAAGGCGAACGCATTGACCAGACAATTGCCGTCATAGGCCGTGTGGAAAGACAAGTTTCCGCCGACGGTCGGAACGCCAAAGCAGTTTCCGTACCCACCGATTCCCGCGACCACACCGTTGAGCAGATGCCGTGTCTTCGGGTGCTCCCATCGCCCGAAACGCAGCGCATTCATTGCCGCGATGGGACGTGCCCCCATGGTGAACACGTCGCGAAGAATGCCTCCAACGCCGGTCGCTGCTCCCTGGTAAGGCTCAATGTACGACGGGTGATTGTGGCTCTCCATCTTAAAGACGGCACACAGGCCCTGGCCGATTCGCACAGCCCCCGCATTCTCCCCCGGACCCACCGCAACCTGCGGTCCAGTGGTGTGCAGTCGAGCCAAGTGCACGCGCGACGACTTGTACGAGCAATGCTCACTCCACATCGCACCAATCACACCGAGCTCAGCCCAGGTAGGGACGCGGCCCAGCCCCTCAACAGCCTGTGCATACTCGTCTAGGGTCAGACCTTGAGCACGAATGACGTCGTCTGAAAAGCTCATGCCAGGCTCCTGGCCAAGTGTGCGAAGAAGAGCTGCCCATCGATGCCTTTGAGGGCAGGCCGGCAAGCCCGTTCGGGGTGCGGCATCAAGCCCACAACGTTGCCCTGGGCATTGCACACTCCAGCCACGTCACGCAGCGAGCCATTGGGGTTGTCTCCCCGAGTCCCGTCTTCTGTCACATAGCGAAACAGCAGCTGTCCGGCGTCATCCAACGCCTGCAGTTGGCTCGGGTCAGCAACCCAGCACCCCTCGCCGTGAGCAATCGGCAGCGTAAGCACACCGTCCGAGACGTTCGTGAATGGTGTTGTGCGTGAGACCACCACCCGGACGCGGTCGCACACAAAGCGAAGGTCGCGGTTGCGAACCAAAGCCCCCGGAAGCAGTCCCGCTTCACACAGAATCTGAAAGCCGTTGCACACGCCGAGCACCGGACCGCCTGCATTGGCAAACTCGGTCACAGCCTGCATGACCGGCGACAGGCGCGCCATGGCACCACAACGCAGGTAGTCACCATACGAAAATCCACCTGGGAGGATGACGGCGTCAACCCCCTGTAGGTCCGCTTCCTTGTGCCACAACGCGACCGCTTCAAGACCGTCCGTCTCCTGAACAGCACGGCGCATGTCGGCATCGCAGTTCGAGCCCGGAAAGGTCACCACCCCTACGCGTGCCATCAGCGAACCTCGACGGTGAAGTCCTCAATGACCGGATTCGCAAGCAGGTCTTTCGCCATCTGGGTGACGCGCTCTTGCACATTGTCGGCGTCGTCCAAAGCAATCTCAAACACCTTTCCGACTCGAACCGACTGCACGCCCTTGTGGCCGAGACCGGCCAGTCCATCCGCGATGGCAAGCCCTTGAGGGTCCAGAATACCGGGTCGCAGCATCACGGTGACAAACGCGGTCATGGGGCACCTCCTGTGGCTCGGCGGACAACCTCTCGGTAGGTCTCGGCAAGGTCCCCTGGGTTTCGTCGGAACACATCCTTGTCGAGCTTACGCCCGGTTCCCCTTTCCCAAAGTCGACAACCGTCCGGCAAAAGCTCGTCCACCAAGACCGGCATGCCATTCGAGGTACGCCCAAACTCGACCTTAACGTCAACCAAGTCTACGTCTCGCTCGGCCCAGAAGTCACGCAGCACTTGATTGATGAGCAAGGCTTGATCGGTCGCCAGCCGCAGTTCCCATGGCTGCGCCAGACCGAGAGCCACTGCCGCATCGTGGCCAATCAACGGGTCATCTAGTGGGTCACTCTTGACGAAGAGCTCCACCAACGGCACCGGAAGTGCCTGCCCCTCTTCAATGCCGTTCCGGCGCGCAAACGAACCGGCGACAATGTTGCGAACAACGACCACGACCCTCATCACATCCACCCGCTCACACAGCTGATCGGTGTCATTCAACACAGCAATCAGATGGTGTTTGACTGCGTTCTGCGCCAGCAAGTCCATGAAGAAGGCCGACAGCTGGGCGTTCATGACACCGTTGCCGGCAATCTCTGCGTACTTGACACCGTTGAACGCGGTTGCGTCGTCCGTAAACTGCGAGATGACCCGATCAGTGGCCGTCGTCTCAGACACACGCTTGGACTTTCCCTCGTAGAGAAGTCCAGTTCGTTCCGTGGACATGCTCACCTCACACTAAGGGACGGTCGACCTATCGGTGGGTCAAACCGCCAGCCACCGTCGTCAGACATCCGTTGCTTGATTGCCACGTGAAGACATCGTCGAACACGTGCGAACGCACAAAGACGCGGGTACGCTGACTGTCTACCGGAGCCTGTATGCGCGCCCTCATTCTGATCAGCCTGCTGAGCGCCTGTGGCGACACCAACCTCCCCACGCCGCTGTACGACCTACAGAGCGAGGATTTGTTCGATGCCCCATGGCCCAACGACCGCGTTCGGGACGATGACGGCACCATCTCCATGGTCGGCTTTCCCAACCCAAGCGCATCGGGATTCGTAGATAGCTACCTGCAGATTGCCGAGGTCCAAAAGGGCTTCGGCACAAACAGCCCCATCTACATCACCTTCGACGCGAACATCGACACCGACCTGTTGCCGACCGCTACCGAGAGCTTGGAAGACAGCAGCGCAGTCGGCCTGTTCGCCGTGGCACCGGGCACCGCTCACAACGGCGAGCGCATCCCAATCCAGTGGCACTACACGGACAACAACACCAGCTTCGAGCCCAACCACTTCTTGGCTGTCGCTCCACAGTGGGGCTTTCCGTTGCGCCCCAACACCACCTACGCGCTCATCATCGACACATCGCTGGCCCAGCGCGCCCCCGCGTTCACAGACCTGCTCGACCGAGACCACCCGGAACACGCGCTGATTGCCCCACTCGTCGATACGTTGCCGCTGGTTGGCTACGGAGTGGAAGACATTGCCGTCGCGACCACCTTTACAACGGACGACCCGACCGCAGAAATGGCACGCATCGCCCGCTTCCTACGCGAGCGCGTGGAGCCACCGGTACTCGACCAAATCATCGAAGAACGCCCAACCGGACTGTTGTACGACGTGTTCGTAGGCTCGATTCCAGCGCCACTCTTCCAACATGGTCAGCGCCCGTACATCAATGCAGGCGGTGGCTTCCGCTTCCGTGAGTCCGACGGTCAGCCCATGGTGGCCGCATGGGAGAACCTGCGCATTGCGGTCTCCACACCGAACACGCGTCAAGACCAGCCAGACTCCGGCTACCCCGTCGTCATCTACCAACACGGAACCGGTGGCCAGTTCGACAGCTTCGCCAATTCAGACCGAAGGACCGAGGTCGCAGCGGCTTTCGCGCGCGCTGGCTTTGTAGGCATTGGAATTGATCAACCACTGCACGGTACCCGGGCGACTCCCAACACCGATGCAAGCCTGCACAGCTTCAACTACTTCAATCCAGAGTCGGCCCGCGCGAACTTCCGCCAGGGCGCTATCGACGCCATTTGGCTCGCTCAAGCACTCACCAACGGCCCCACCACATTCACCACCGACTCTGGTGAAGAGGTTCGTCTAGACCCCGAGCGCGTGTTCTTCATGGGCCACTCCCAAGGCGGACTCACCGGCGCAATGGCTGCCCCGTTCCTCGGAGACAAGCTCGATGGCATGGTGCTCAGTGGTGCTGGTGCTGGCCTAGCCATCACACTCGTCGAACGAAAAGAGCCGCTGGACATCGCCGAGACCGTTGCCAATCTGCTCGACTTTGACAGCAATGAAACGCTCCACGAACTGCATCCCATCAGCGGGATGGTCCAGATGCTTGTCGAGGTGACCGACCCCATCAACTACGCCCCGTACTGGAACGCGGAGCCGGGTACCTGGGAGGGGCAACAAAGCACCAACATCCTACTGTTCAGCGGTGTGAACGACGAGCAAACCCCCGCACGAACCAGCGAAGCACTGGCGATTGCCGGACGCCTGCAGCCAACAGACCCCTATCTGCCACAGTCCGATGGCATGGAGATTCGCGGGCTGAAGCCAGAGGGTGGCACCGTCTCCAACAACGTCGAAGCCTGGGACCGAACCGTCACTGGCGCGTTCAGCCAGTGGCCCACAGGCAGTCACTTTGTAGTCTTCGAAGAGCGCGCAGCAATCGACATCTACGAGCACTTCTTAGAGACGGGTAAGGACGGGACACCCGAAGTGCCATCCAGGTAAATCCAGTCGACCAGCATTCTGACCAATTCAGCCTTGCATAGTCATTGTTCTCAAAATTCTCTCAACCCACCCGGTAGCCAATCCGATGTTCGCTCCTCATACTGGAGGTTCCATGAATATCGTTCAAGGCATGTCAGCGGCAACGTGTGGCGCACAGGCCGTCCAAGAAGCCGTCGCGAACTGGTCATCGACACCAGACATCGTGTTCGCGCTCTGTTCGGCGACACAAGACCCGCAAGATGTTGTTCAGGCACTGAACGAACGATTCCCAGACGTGGTCATCGCAGGATGCACGACCTCAGGCGAACACTTGGATGGCCAACACTACCGAAATGCGGTCGTGCTCACGGGCGTGTGCAACTCGGGCATCGAATGGGCCACACGGCGTGTCACTGGCTTGGCAGAATTCACGGCAAAGCAAGCCGAAACCCTCATCAAAGGCCTGTTCGCTGACCTCGGTACGACTCCTGACGATGTGGAGTCAGACGAGTTCTTCAGCATGCTATTCATTGACGGCCTTTCCACAAAAGAAGAGTCCGTATCTGCATTTATTGACAGCGCGCTATGCGGTGTGCACATGGCGGGCGGCAGTGCGGGCGACGACCTCGCCTTTTCGCAAACCCAGGTGCTCCATGCAGACGGAGCCAGCACCGACGCCTTCGTATTGGTCATGGGCAAGAAGAACGGTACGCCCGTCGAAATCATGAAGCACCAGCACTTCATTGGTAGTGACACAAGCCTAGTCATCACCAAGGCGGACCCCGCCGAACGCAGGGTCTACGAAATCGATGGCTACCCGGCGACCACAGCGTACGCAGCAGCCATCGGACGAACCCCAGAGGAGCTGGACGGCGACGCTACCTTCCTGCACCCGGTCACCCTCGGCTACAAAGGCGAGCTGTACGTTCGTAGCATTCAAAAACTTCACGATGATGGCTCCATCACCTTCTTCTGCGCCATTGAGGAGGGCATGGTCCTCGACATTGGCAGCCACACAGACATGGCGTCTGCACTGTCGAAAGACCTTGCGGCCGTCCAATCCCGAATGGGCAACATCCCCTTTCTCTTTGGATTCAACTGCATCCTTAGAGCTATTGAAGCGGACGGAGCTGGCGCCCACGAGCAGCTCGGCCAAGTCTTCAAGCAATCCTGCGACAACATGATCGGCTTTGACACCTACGGCGAGCAACTCGACGGCCTGCACATGAACCAGACTCTTGTCGCCGTCGCATTCGGGGAGGCCACATGAGCCACACCATCTACAGCATCATTGACCCCACCAACACCGCATGGGAACGCCGTGCAAACGCCGCTGAGCGGACGGTTGGCATCCTAAAGACGAAGGTCCGCCACCTACAGAATGGTACGGACTCAGGCGCCGTGCAAAAGCAGATTGCCCGGATGCGCGCAAAGCAGGAAGCCGCCAAAGCCAAACGAGCCATCATGGAGGTCCGTGCACAGGAGCTGCAGAAGCACGCGCAAGGCCTAGAAGTCGAGGTCGCAGACCGCACGCGTTCGCTCAAGAACATCCTAGACAACGTCACCTTCGGCTTCCTCATCGCAGACGCTGACCTGACCATTCGAGAGGGATTCACCGCATCGTGCTCTGCCCTGCTGGGTCGCAACATCTCACCGGGCGACAGCCTACAGACGGCACTCGGCGTGTCCGACGCCGACGCATGGGAGCTGGAAATTGCCTTCGAGGCCGTTTTTGACGACATCATGCCGGAAGAAGTCACCCTCGACCAATTCCCATCGCGGTTTGAGATTGCTGGCCGCACCCTTCAGGTCGAAGGTCGAGTCCTCCGAAAGGATGGCCGCGTAGACGGCATTCTGCTTTCGGTCTCGGACATCAGTGCGTTGGAGACCGCACGCCGCGACAATGAGAGAAACGCGGTGGTGATTGGGATTCTCAGACAGCGCAGTGCTTTCGAGGCCTTTGTACAAGATGCCGCGGACCTTCTTCACGCTGCAAGTAGCCAAGTCGCCGACCAAGTCACGGTACGACGTCTCATCCACACCATCAAAGGCAACGCGGGAGCGTTTGGCGTCTCAGGGGTTGTACTTGCCTGCGACGGCGTTGAGTCGGAACCTGCCATTGGTGCCCCAGAGATTCAACGTGTGCATGACAGCGTGCATGCGTTTCTCAACGGCATTCGTGACATTGTAGACATCTCATACCAGACACCGCCTGAAAACAAGGTTCTGGTCAGCACCGAGGCCCTCGGAACGCTCTACGATCAGCTTGTCGACAACAACGTCCCACCGGCAATCCTGAAGACCGCCCGTTCGATGATGTTGCGTCCAGTCAGCGAAGTTCTCGGACCCGTTGACACACTGGTCGAGCGGCTGTCTGAAAAGCTCGAGAAGCCTGTCAGTTTTGTTGTTCACGGTGGCAACACACTCGTCGACCCTCGGCAGATCCGGCCCGTCTTCCGCAATCTCGCCCATCTCATTCGCAATTCGTTGGCCCACGGAATCGAAGACCTCGAACACCGCGGCGACAAGCCGGAGGTGGCATCCATCGAGCTGCGCATCACAACCCACCAGGATGAAACCTGGATCGAAGTCGTCGATGATGGACAAGGCATCAACAGCGACCTCGTTGTCCAACGTGCCATCGCCATGGGCTTTGTCGACGCTGACAAGGTGCGAACGTTCAGCGAGCACCAGCGGCAAGAACTCGTGTTCGAAGATGGCTTGTCCATCGCCCAGGTCACCACCACCATTTCCGGTCGCGGAGTCGGCATGTCAGCCATGAAGGCGGCTGTGGAGTCCATTGGCGGACGCATTGAGATTGAGTCGGAACGCCACGTGGGTACCACCATGCGGCTGCGAATCCCCAAAGCGGCCTAGCTGTTGATTGTCGACGAACGCTAACAAGCCGACCTGACACCCATGCGGTACGTCCCAGCAACTCTCAAAACAGAGGTGCTTCATGGCCATTTCCGTCGGCGATTCCCTACCCTCCGCAACACTCCACGAGACCCACCCAGGTGACGCTCTCGACCCCAGCCAGGCGTTCAGCACTGGCAAGGTGCTGCTGTTCGGTGTTCCCGGTGCCTTTACGCCCGGTTGCGACAAGACACACCTCCCCGGCTACATTAGCGACCGTGAAAAGTACGCTGCGAAGGGCATTGACACCATCGCCTGTATCAGCGTAAACGACGCCTTCGTCATGCAGGCCTGGGGCCAACACTCCGGCGCAGCCGACAAGGTACGCATGCTCGCAGACCCACAAGCCGAGTTCGTCAAGGCCATGGGTCTCGACGTTGACGCTGCTGTCCTCGGCGGCACGCGCAGCAAGCGCTTCGCCATGGTCCTTGAAGCCGGCAAGGTCACACACCTTCAGGTCGAGCCAGACGGCTTTGGCCTGACCTGCTCACTGTCCGAGAACATCCTCGCAGAGCTGTAGACCCCAGCTGCCCCCCGCTAGACCGATGGTCTGGCGGGTCAGTAGGTCGGAAGGCTCTCATCGACCTGCTGGGCCCAGTCGGTAATGCCACCTTCGAGATTGTACAGCCGGCTTGCGTCCACCCCGGCACCGATCAGCGACTCAATGGCAAGGGCTGAACGACGGCCCAGCTTGCAGTGCACCAGAATGTCTCCGGCTACAGGCAGCTCCCCTACGATGCTGACGACGGTCTCATGAGGCTCCAAGCGGTCCACGAAGGACAGCTTGACGATGTCGGCTTCGTGCCGCTTGCGGACATCCAAGACGAATGGCTTCCAGCCAGAGTCGAGCTTCGCCTTCGCGTCTGTGACCGTGAGTCGGTGGAAAGCACCCGGATGTCCTGAGTCCAGCGTTTCGTGGTCATTCATAGGAGCGCCGCAGAACTGTTCGTAGTCGATGAGCTCGGTGATGGGCGCACCATCCGGATCACAGCGGAGCTTGAGCTCCCGAAACTGCATGTTCATCGCGTCATACAACAGCAACCGGCCGGACAACGTCGTGCCCATGCCGAGCAGAATCTTGAGCGTCTCTGTGGCCTGGATGGACCCGATGACTGCTGGAAGAATGCCGAGCACCCCGCCTTCGGCACAGTTTGGAACCAGTCCAGGTGGCGGCGGTTCTGGGTACAAGTCCCGGTAGTTCGGCCCGCCCTGGTAGTTGAAGACGCTCGCCTGCCCTTCGAACTTGAAGATGCTTCCATACACATTGGGCTTGCCCAGCAGTACGCATGCGTCATTGATGAGGTAGCGAGTAGGAAAGTTGTCCGTACCGTCCACCACCACATCGTATGGCGCCATGATCTGAAGCGCATTGTCGCTGTTTAGCGGCTCCTGAAAAGTATCGACCTGAACATTCGGGTTGATGTCTTTGATGCGCGCTGCCGCGGAGACCACCTTGGCTACACCTACTTGCGACGTACCGTGAATGATCTGACGCTGCAGATTGCTCTCATCCACAACATCAAAGTCGACAATACCAATACGTCCCACGCCCGCTGCCGCCAAGTACATCAACAGAGGTGACCCGAGCCCACCCGTTCCGATGCACAGAACACTCGAGCCCTTCAGCGTGCGTTGGCCTTCCATCCCCACATCGTCCAGGATGAGGTGTCGGCTGTACCGGGCAATCTCCTCATGGGTCAGGTCGGGCAAGCTCATGACGCCCCCATCGTAGACGACTGAAGAAGGAGCGCCTTGACCACTGGTGCCACGAAACCGGTGACGGCAACCTGTGGATTGGTGGAGGTGAGCAGCGGTGTCGAACTGTGAATCGGTGGCATCAGGACTCCAAGCACTCACGCTCCAGTGGCAGCGTATCTTCCAGTGCCGAGCGCATATCGCGCAACCTGACGCACCACGTCACCAAGACGTCTCGTCCGGTCCTGCTTCGCGATACTGTCCGCGCGTGATTGCCCTACTCGCCATGCTGGCGTGCTCACCGCCACCAGCACCTGCCCCCGCCGAAGACGCCGACAGCACCGTGGTCTCAGACCCACTTCCAGGCCCGTTGTCCGGTCTGACCATCTACGTCTCAGCCGGCCACGGGTACGCCGCCGACGCACTCGCCACTGGCTATCAACGAAGCGTAGCCCGCGAGGACATCATTGAAGATGTGTGGACTGGCGAGTTCGCAGCAGACCTCTTGGTACCGCAGCTGACCGCTCTGGGTGCCACCGTACGCACCGCGCGTGAGCGAGACCGCTCACCCTACGCCCAGCAAGCCGGCCCAGCCGAGCTGACAGACGTCTCCCATCATGAATGGCCCATGCCACTGGGAACCTGGGACCGCGATGCCCCCGTCGCTAGGCTATTCTCCGGTGGTACGGCCAGCTGGTTCCTCACCTCTCCGTCCGACTCGATGCACCCGCTATACGTTCGCTGGATTGCCGCATCGGACGCGGACCCACTGGCCATGTACGACGTGACCGTTGGCGGCACGACCACCCGCTTTACCGTCGACCAGCGCACACATGGCGACGAGTGGATGCCGCTGACAAACGTTCCCGCGGGCCAGCTGGCGAGTGTGACCCTTCACGGAAGCGGCAGCGGCAGCCTCTCCGCCGACCAAGTTCGCATTGGCGGAGGCACGTTCCCGTTGTGGTCACCCCGCCGACGCGAGGTCGTTCAGCGGGACCTGTGGGACCTCGCCGGCAAGCACTACCTGCAGTCCCAGGGAGCACCCGCCTACGTGTGGGAGCCCGAAGGCTCAGGCATGGCGTTCGACGCAACCACTCGCGCCCGCTGGGTTGAGTGGTCCCATCAGCCCATTGAACCAGCCATCATGCTGTCGCTTCACACCAACGCAGGCGGCGGCACCGGGACCATTGTCTTTGTGCGAAACAAGTGCCTCGCCGGCCCGGACTGTACGCCTCGCGCACAAGATTCCACCCGGATTGCTGACGCCGTTCGCGAGCGGGTTGTAGCGGTGATGTCCAGCCGCCAACAAGACTGGCGCGACTCAGGAACCATCCAGAACGACTTCGCTGAGATCAACGAGTTCATCAACCCCGGCACACCCGCCGTCCTCGTGGAGTTCGGCTTTCACGACAACCGTCTCGACGCCGTGTTGTTGGTCGACCCAGACGTCAAGCGAGAACTCTCTGAGGCCGTAACGGACGGTGTCCTAGCCTGGTGGATGAGCCAGCCGGAACCGGATTTTTTCGAACAGTAGACCGCGACAAAGCCAGCCCAAGGACGCGGTAGAGAGGCGGTGGAGGCGGTGTCGAGGGCAAGGAGCTAGGCGCCCGCTGCACTCCTTGTGCGCGGGCGCCGCAGCGCCGCAGCAATCGGCGTCGGATCCTCCGTCTATCGGGCACCGCGTCCCTCAGCCCCAGACCACCGCGCCGTTGGGTAGCCAGTAGACGATGAGCATGCGGCCACCGGTGACCGTGGGGATGTGACGGCTGCCTGGCGCGTTGACCACCCAGCCCTCCACCTGACCATCGAAGCGCGGATCACCCGACTCAGCAATGCACAGATTCACCTCTCCCAAGGTGTGGGTGTGGACCGCTCCTTCGCCTTGCATGTCCACAACGTCGATGGCGAACCCACCGGCGGCGGCAGGCTTGGCCAGGCGTCCGAACGTCAGGGTGTCGGTTGCGCGCTTCGGTGTCAGCCAGCCCGCATCTCGTGCCTCGCGCAGGTCAGCAATGACGTCCTGTAGTGACGCGAGCGGGTGGGCAGCGTTCAGCTGCCCGCCAGCGTCTGGGGCGTCCAGATCCAAGCGTGCGATCGTGCTGGTCAGAGGGGAAAGTCGTTCGATCAAGGCTGCTGCGTCCACGTGGACCTCCGGGTGCGCAAAACTATCTCGCCCCAGAAAAGCAGGTCGCAAGCCGATCCGCGAACGGATCGCATCCCAGTTACATCCAGTGATACTAAAAACCGTCCCGCGGGTCAGAATTGCTGCTACAGTTCTTGAGGGAAGCGACGATGCAGTGGAGACTGCGAGTGGAGGGTGCCTTGGCAACGGTTGACGGAACATTCATGGATGGCTTGTTCGAGGTGCTCTGCACAGCGGACGAAGAGTTGGTTGCTACGATCTTGGAGGCCACCTTCGGCTCCCGATCGGGCACGCTGATTCCACTGGTCTGCGAAGACCTCACCACCGCCGAAGCGCTCGCGTACGCCCGAACATTGTTCGAGCTCGGTCAGAGCGGTCAGGCGCGCGAGCTGCTGACGGAAGTCGTTCGACACGCCGCCGGCGAGCTGCCCCCGGCTCTCATGCCGGCGCAGTCGGTCCGACTCGCCGCGTAGATCACATCTCCGTCAGAATTTGACGGACACAACCCCGCTCGGCCGGGTACCGCTGGCAATCGCCAGAGGTTCCAATGCGTTTCGTTCTCCTATTTGCCCCCCTCCTCGCTCTCACTGCCTGCAACGGAGACGGCGACGGCACTGAAGACGAGCCCGAGATCACCGGCGTCGGCCACTTCGAGTCAGAAGCCGACGGGCCCGACGGTCTGACTCTCCCGCTCTCCATCTGGTACCCAGCCAATCCCACCGAGTCTGACGACCTGGCGAGCTACGCATTCGGCCTCAACGGCACGGCCTACGACGACGCCCCCGCTGCCGAGGGGACCTTCCCCATCATCGTCGTGTCGCACGGAAACGGCGGCGCACGTCATGCAGGTGCCACCATCTACGAGCAGTGGGCCGAGGGCGGCTACGTTGTGGTCTCTATGGACCACATCGGAAACACGTACACCGACAGCCCGTCGCAGTCCGAGTGGGTCGACATCTACATCCGTCGCCCAGGCGACATCGGTGCGTCGTACCAAGCTGCTGTGAGCCTGTCTGACAGCGATGACAGCCCGATCAGCGGTATCGTAGACGCCGAGACCGTCATCCTGGCGGGTCACTCCACCGGCGGCGCTTCGGTTGTCTTGGCTTCGGGTGGCACGCTGGACAAGGCGACCGTCCTGGCGGCGTGCGCTGGTAGCCAGCTTTCGGGAGATGCGTGCACGATTGCCGCCGACACAGAGGGCGACACCATCAGCTTGGCCCCGACCGGCATGCCGACTCCCGTGGCCAACATTGCCATGGCTCCACTCAACAGCCCCTTGTTCTCGTCGAACCTGGACATGGGTGGCGCAACATTGGTCATCGTCGGCACACGGGACAACGTCACGCCGTCACGAACCAACGCGACCCCTATGTACGACACCATGCCATCGCCAAAGGCCTTGGTCACACTGCAAGAGGCCAACCACTACGTCTTCGCGACGGTCTGTCAGATTCCCGGTCTCGGCGCTCTGCTCGCTGACGTCGCCGACCAGTGTGTCGATGATGCCTACATGTCCGAAGACGAAGCAGTCGCCGCGACCGGTCAGATCGGCTTGGAGTTCCTCGACTTGCACGTCAAAGCCAAGACCGAAGCCGATGTTAGCGCGACGGCAAGTGGCTTCGATGTCACGTTTGAATCCGAGTAGCGCTGCTGGACTCGCCCCTTCGGCGCAGTAGGCTAAGGACGCCTCCCGCCGGAGGTCTTCATGGGTACCGCAGTCCAAAACACACGCGTTGAGAGCTTCGAGACGCATCCCGACCGCTACAAGCACTGGAACCTTCGGGTCGACGGTGATGTAGCCACGCTCGGACTGAATATCCCAGAAGACGGCGCCCTTCGGGCTGGCGACTACGAGCTCAAGATGAACAGCTACGACTTGGGCGTAGACATTGAGCTTCAGGACGCCATTGACCGTATTCGCTACGAACACCCCGCCGTTCGCGCGGTGCTCATTACCAGCGACCAGCCGCGTATCTTCTGTGCCGGCGCGAATATCAAGATGCTCGCGAGCAGCACCCACGGCTTCAAGGTGAACTTCTGCCGGTACACCAACGAGACCCGCGGCCACATTGAAGATGCTACCGCAACCGCCGGACAGCACTACATCGCCGCCCTCAACGGAACCGCATCCGGTGGCGGATACGAGCTAGCTTTGGCCTGTGAGACCATTGCGCTCATCGACGACGGTTCCAGCGCAGTGTCCCTGCCAGAAGTGCCGCTGCTCGGTGTTCTTCCCGGCACTGGCGGACTGACCCGACTGGTCGACAAGCGAAAAATTCGCCGGGACATCGCTGATGTCTTCTGCACCAAGGCAGAGGGCTTCCGTGCCCGCGACAGCAAGAAGTTCCGCCTGGTGGACGTCACCTTCCCCCGATCCAAGTGGGAAGCGGGCATCGCCCAACTCGCCAAGGAAAAGGCAGCGCTCAATCCGGCGCGAACAAGCACAGGTATCGAGTGGTCCGCCCTCGACATCACTGTGGGCGAAGACGACTCGCGCACGTACAGTGCGGTCTCCATGACGATGGACGACGCCAAGCGTGTGGCCACCATTACCATCAACGCCCCCAGCAAGCCTGCACCTTCCAGTGCACAAGCACTGCGCACAGAGGGAGCCCAGACGTGGTCCATGCGAGCCTTCCGGGAACTCGAAGACGCGCTGTTCCACCTGCGCTTCAACTACCCGACCGTTGGCGTAGTACTGCTCAAGACTCAGGGCGATATGGACGCCGTCTTGGCCCACGATACCGCTCTCGACAGCTTCAGCGACGATTGGCTAGGGAGCGAAATCATCGCCTTCCAGGCCCGCGTCCTGCGCCGTCTAGACAACACTGCCAAGACGCTGTTCGCCATCATCGACGAAGGCAGCTGCTTCGGCGGTCCCCTGTTCGAGCTGACCATCTCGGCCGACCGCAGCTACATGCTCGAAGACGAAGACGAGACCGTCACCATCCGCGTGACCAACGCGAGCGATGGCCGCCTGCCCATGTCTACGGGCTTGTCGCGCTTGGCTGTGCGCTTCATTGGCGAGCCCGGCCGCACTGAAGAAGTGCTGGCCATGAACACAGCTCTTACCGGACCCGACGCCTTTGATGAAGGCCTAGTCACCATGGCCCCAGACGACATCGACTGGGAAGACGAAGTGCGCATTGCCGTTGAAGAGCGCGTCAGCTTGTCGCCCGATGCCCTGACCGGCATGGAGCAGAACCTGCGCTTCGTAGGTGCGGAGAACTGCGATACCAAGATTTTTGGCCGCCTAACTGCATGGCAGAACTGGATTTTCCAGCGGCCCAACGCCGTTGGAGACGAAGGGGCACTGACCTTGTACGGACACCCGGAGCGTCCAAGCTTCAACTGGGACCGCACCTAGGCTTCAGCGGTCGCGAAACAACAGGGTACTGTCGCCAAACTCATGGTTGCAGTACCCTTCTTGCTCAGCGTGCCGAACCGCACGTCGCAAGCGCTCTAGGTCTACGAACGCCGCCATCATCTGAAAGTGCGATTCGCCCGGTTCGTGCATGCCCGACAGCAGTGCATCAACCACGCTCAGCTTCGTCTGCGGGCCAATCTTGAGGGCCGTCACCCCGGCCAGCGGTCCTCGTGCAGCGCTCTCCAAGGCACGGACGACACTGGTCCCAACCGCGACCACACGCTTCGCGCCAGTGACCGCATCCCACGTCGCCTGCGGAACCTCATACCGCTCGGGCAACGGCAGAGCAGCGTCAAGACCGGCATCTCCCGTAGCCGACAGTCCAGCTCCGTGGGTCACAGAAACCACCCGGACACCGCGCTCGCGAAGCGCATGAACCAGGTGCGGCGTCAGAACCCGGCCGGCACTCGGCATCTCGGTGGCCCAAGGACGCGTCGCATACGGTGTCTGCACCTCATCGAGCTGCAACGAACGGGGCACATAGCTGTACTGAACAGGTCGTCCGTGCACGAGAACCTCATCTAAGGTCAGGGCGAGGCGGACCAGACGCGGCGAGATGTCGGACACTTCCAGCACAGGTACCGGTCGGTTGGCGACCTGAACCACGTCCCCCACCACAACACTGGGCGGAGCCGCTCGGTCCTCGGTGGCCTCTCTCCATGAGCCCGGTCCGAACAACACCACCCAGCCTTCTTCGGGCGCACCGACCAGGCGCAGCTCACCGGACACGCCGTGTACGTGCATGGGCAGCGACGCTGGGAGGGTCGCTGCGTCATTGACCACCAACACGTCGCCCGGTTCAAACCACTGCGGCAGGTCAAGGAACTTCCCATCGAACACGGCATCGTCGCCTGCATGAACAACGAGAAGACGCTGAACGAGGCTCGGACGTGGAAGGACTGCGGCGGTCATGGCGACACCTCCAGCTCGTAGCGAACCCCTGTTTCGGCGTGTCCTAGCAACGTCACCAGGGCCTTCGCGACCTGACTCGGCTTGCGGAGCGTGTGGACATCGGCCTCTGGAATGGCTGCTGCGTGCATTGCGGTGTCCATCTCACCGGGGTCCACGGTAATGAATCGCACTGTCGGATTCTCCGCGGCAAGGACTCGATACAGGTGGTCATTCGACGCCTTAGCGGCGCTGTACGGCCCCCACTCTTCATACGCATTGACCGCGGCATCGCTGCTAATGGCGACAACCGTTCCTTGGCCTCGCAGGGCCATGGCGCCGGCAATGCGTCGCGTCAGAGCGTGCGGTCCCGTGACGTTGACTGCAAAGACCTGGGCAAGCTGCTGGGCGGTGATGTCCAGGGTGGGACGGAGCGGTACCGGCCCCAATGTGGATGCGTTGTGGACCAATAGGTCAACGTGCCCCAATGCAGCGAACGTGCTGGCTGCTGCGCGAACCATCGCGTCGGGGTCTGCGACGTCAGCCGCAATCGCAGTGAAGAGCGGCCCAGCCTCCCCTACGAGACCATCAAGTTCGACCGAGGGCCGGGCGATTCCGACGACACGCACTCCGTGGTTGGTGAGAGTCAGGGCAATCGCCCGTCCGAGTCCGCGACTGACACCTGTGATGACTGCTGTCTGCATGGCTACCTCCTTAGGTGTGACAGCTTCACCTTTCGCTGCTAAACCAACATCAATGTTGTTGTTTCAACAACATAGTGTTGAGGAGAGAACATGCCGCACCCCACTGAAGCCTCTGCGAACGTTGCAGCAAGTGTCCGACAACTGCGAGAACTGCGCGGGTGGACTCAACAACGGCTCGCTACGGTCTCCGGTGTTCCCAGGCCTACACTCGCTGGCCTTGAAGCCGGAGGTGCCAATCCCACACTGTCGGTGATGGTCCGCGTCGCCGCCGCCTTGGGGGTGGGACTGGACGAGCTCACTGCCCCACCACGGCGCAGCGGCAGGCTGTACACCGCCGCAGACCTACCAAGCACCACCAAGAATGGCGTGCACATCCGAGCGCTCATTCCAGACGCGATTCCAGGGGTACACGTGGAGCGAACAGAGTTTCCAGCCAACTCGTCCTACGGTGGCACCCCACACTCTCCGGGGACACGCGAGTTCTTGGCGTGCGAGCGCGGCAGCATCACTCTGACCGCTGCGGGCGAGCGGTGGGACCTTGGGCCGGGAGATGTCGTGTCATTTCGTGGCGACCAACGCCATGGCTACGCTGCAGGAGCCGACGGGGCCGTAGGATACAGCGTCATTCTCGCGGTGTAGCCCCCATGAGGACAGGCGACTGACAGGGTTGTAGCCGAATTCGTGTCAGAGCTGTGACGAACGACCGATACGTTCCCACCTATGACTACGCTTGCACACACTACTGCCCTTCGCCGCGCCCTAAGCGCCGAGAGCAGCATTGCTGTGACCCTAGCGGTAGCCGAAGCAGTCCAGGCCGATGTTGTCCCCATGGACACTGTTCAGACCGCCCTAGATTGGCTAGTCACCCAACCCTCCGGGGACCATGTGGTGGCCCTAGAGCAATCGCTCACAGAACTGGGTCGCGTAGCGCTCGCACTGTCCGGAGGCGCCTCACTGGGCTTCTTCCACATGGGTGTCATCAAGGCGCTTCACGACAACGATGCCCTACCTGACCTGATCAGCGGCTCATCCATCGGGGCCATGGTCGCCGCCGGAATCGGTGTTCGCACCAACAGCGAGCTGGACACTCTGTTCCGCGACATCCACCACATGCGTCGTGACGGCATCGCCTTTGCTGGACTGCGCCAGATGCTGAAGACTGGCGCTGTGTTGTGCCCGGAACAGCTCACACGCGTGCTCACGCACAACATCGGTGACCACACCTTCGCCGAAGCCCATGGACGCACCGGTCGGACCTTGGCCATCACCGTCTCACCAACGACCAACAATCAATCGCCGCTGCTGTTGACCCACGACAACGCCCCCGACACGACCGTGCTGCACTCCGTCTTGGCATCCAGCGCACTGCCGGGCCTGTTCCCGCCAACGCGACTACGGACACGCACGCCGGACGGGCGTCGCACCATCACCGCCGAGCGCTGGGCCGACGGCTCGCTTCGCTATGACGTCCCACGCGACGCCCTTCGGGATGAACACAATGCTGGCCTAGTCATCGCCAGCCAGACCAACATCCACGTGCTGCCCTTTGCTGCCGGCGGACGCGTTCTACGCAGCCTGGGCAAGACCCGAAGCACTGCACGCCAGCTTCTGCGCCTGCCACGCCACCTGTCGCGTCGGACACCGCTTGGGCCGTCGCTGCACCACCTGCACGACTTGGTCGGCCAAAACTACCGCGGGGACATCGACATCGTCCCGCGTCTGCGTCCATCCAGCGTCATGCGCGTGGTGAAGAACCCGAGCTTGGATGAGCTGCGTACCTACATCCAAGAAGGCATGGCCTCGACCCTGCCAGAGCTGCCGCGCATTCAGACAGCCCTTCGCATTCGTCGCAGTCTACGCGCAGCGATCGATGCCATGACCGTGTCTGTGGCTCACGCGGCGAAGTGAGCCCGGTCGGATTCGCCGACGACGTCCTGACGAGTCCGCCAGATGCCGTGAGGACGAGGCTGCTCACCCGAGGACCAGCACAGCTCCCACGACAATGGGCAAGACCGTGTAGGCAACGACGTGCAGAGCCGTCCCCCGCCCCTCACCCCAATAATCCTTCATGGGCTGAAGCTTGCTGAACATCATGTGGCTGTCTGGCGCCATGAATCGCCCGATCAAGGTGACCAAGCCCAAGCCCAGGAACACTCCACCAATGATTCCCTGCGTCGTCACGGCACGCCCTCCTCGTCGTCCTGCACCCTAGCGCGCATCCCGCGTGGCTTCCAAGCGCTCTAGGAACAGGCGCTCTAGGCCGCCCTCAGCCAGCTCAGCGACCACTTCATCCGCCACCACCCGACCATGGGCCAGCATGATGACTCGGTCCGCAACGCGCTCAACCGTATCGATGACATGGGTCGAGAGCAGCACGGTAGCGCCATCGTCGACGCGCTCACGCAACACACCCTTGATGCGCGCTGCACTGGGTGGATCGAGGCCGTTGAGCGCTTCGTCGAGGACGATGACCTTTGGGTCTCCAAGCAGGGCCGCAGCCAGCGCAATCTTGCGACGCATGCCTTGGCTGTACTCGCGCGTCAATCGGTCTGAGTCACCGAGCATGCCGACTTGCTCAAGCGCAGGAATCACGCCCTCACAGCCACGGACCTTGGCCACGAACTCCAAGAACTCCCGCCCGGTCAAATACTCGTAGACAGCAGGTTCTTCGGGGACAGCGCCCATCACTGCGCGAGCATCCCGTGGGTTGTCGCTGACGTCGATACCGCAGACCGTGACGCGACCTTCGGTAGGTAGCAGCGTACCCATGAGCATCTTTAGCGACGTGCTCTTGCCGGCCCCGTTGTGCCCAATGAGCCCAACGAATGCCCCAGCGTCAATGCTGACGTCAACACGGTCGACGGCAACCACCCTGCCGTAGGTCTTGCGAACACCCTCAAACACAATGGCAGCGCTCACAGCGCACCTCCGAGACGGGTTGCGGTGACCACCACCCCTGCAATGCCAGCAACCACCGGCAGATAGACCCACAGCCCCCAACGGGGACGACGGCTGCACAGTGCGACCAGAACCGCCGCTACTATGCTGCACGCAAAGACAATCCCGGTTGACGTCGCCGCCGGGAGAAACCCGTGGCGCAGCCAGATCACAGGAAGGGGCAACCAGACCGCCGCTTGCAGCCAACCGAACACCGCAATGCCGCGTGCAGCCATGGCAGCACTCTTGTCTACCGACAGCCACTCGCGCAAAAACGCAGGCTGGTCCGACTCCATCAACACGCCATTCAGAGCCAAGGCAAAGACGCCGAGTACACCCACAACCATCGACGTCACCGGCGCAGACTCACTGCCTGACCATCCCGCAAGGGCCGACAGCACACCCACGGCCCACGCCAAGGTCACGCCCGTCCGACGCAAACGCCAGCCATGGCGTAAATCCTTCTCGACGTACAGAGCTAAGCGCTCTGGAAGCCAGCGAAGGGTGAACTCAAGGTAGACGCGCAGCCCGTCGTCTTCTTGTTCCAACGCCGAATAGCGGGCGTCAATATCTGCAAGAATTGGAGAGGCACGGAACCAGGAACGTTGGGACACACGGCCCACGTAGTGGCTGGCCAACCCACCAATGAGCACCGGCAAGATCACCAACACCATCCCCAAAGGGGCATTGCTGAGGGAAAACTGTACGCCGAGTGATGCCAGCCAAACCGCGCCAGCGGTCGCTGCCAATACCGCCCCAGGGGCGTAGATGAATGCCGCTTGAGCCCGCGGATTGCTCCCGCGAAGCAGGTCCAAGAACGGCGCAGCCCACTCGCTCTCGGCCAATCCCACCGCACCCAAGTGCATCAGGGCAGACGCACGAAACGACATGGTAGCAACGGCCGCCAACGCAATGACGCTGAACGTATAGCCAACAACACTCGCTTCAATCGCTACCGGCAGCAGAAGAATGGCCACAGCAGCGGGTATCCACCGGCGCTCACGCTCGGTTCGGCCCATCAGATACCGACTGACCTGCTCTGGGTCTACCGGATGCAGGTCCAAAATCGCCCGCTCATCACTGCGAATGAGTGCGGCGTACACGTCGAGCGCCGTCACGGCGACGATGAGAAGGCCGAGTCGCAGCACAATGCCCTGAAGGCCCGGCGCCAGAGCCTGAGACCCTTCGTCCAAGAACCCAAGGAACACCGGGCGAACTACCGGAACCAGGACAGCAGCAACCGCAAGAGGAATCAGGCCGGTGAGCACCGTACGCAACGTCCCATCGTGCTCCCGCCGATGTGCCCGGCGAAGAGTGTAGGCCCACCAATACGGGTTTGGTTCGCTCACGCCTGCGAAACGCGCTCGCCGCGCACGCTGTTGGTGAAGGCACGCGTGACCTGCACCGGAACGGTCTTGCCAACAAGCGACAGGTCACCGGGGAAGTTCACCATGGCGAACTGGCTCGTCCGACCACACACAACACCTGCATCATGCTTGGACCAGCCCTCAACGAGTACGTCGTGCACGCCGCCTTCAAGGCTCTTGGCCCAGGCCGCAGACGACTCTCGTTGCATGGTTTGCCAACGGACCAAACGCTCCTGTGCAACCTCCGGGGCAACACCTTCGCCCCTCTTTCCGGTCATCTTCAAAGCGGGAGTTCCGGGTCGCGGGCTGTACTTAAAGGAGAACGACGACACAAAGCCGACTTCGTCCATGAGCTGCAAGGTCTGCTCGAAGTCCTCGTCCGTTTCACCCGGAAAGCCGCAGATGATGTCGGTGCTCAGTACCAAGTCAGGACGCGCCTTCTTCAGACCGGCGACAATGTCGAGGAAGCGCTCGCGCGTGTAGTAGCGACGCATACGGCGAAGCACTCGGTTGCTGCCCGACTGTACCGGGAGATGCAGCTGCGAGGTCAGCTTCGGCAGGTCCGCGTAGGCCTGGATGAGCTCATCCGTGACGTCACGCGGATGGCTGGTGGTGTAACGAATACGCTCGACACCTTCGATATCGCTGATCTTGTACAGAAGTTCAGCGAACGGAATGTCGCCTGGGTTCTTCAACCCGTAGCTGTTGACGTTCTGACCGATGAGCGTGATTTCTTTGACGCCCGTGTCCACCAGACGGCGTGACTCGTCCACGATTTCGTCCCACGGACGCGACGCTTCTTTTCCGCGTGTGGTCGGTACAATGCAGAAGGTGCAGTTGTTGTCACAGCCCTTCTGAATGGTAACGAAGGCCCCGACTTTGCCCTTGCTAGCGGGGTCTAAGTCGCTGACGAAGGGGTAGTTGTCTAGGTCTAGGTAGTCGGTGTCCAGCACACGGCCCGTGGTACGGGCCGCACGAACCAAGTTGCGTACTTGGGGTATGCCGTCTGGACCAAAGACCAGGTCCAAGTCCTTGTAGCGGTCAAGCAGGGTCTGGCCTTCTTGCTGGGCCACACATCCGGCCACAGCAATCGTGACCGGCTGCCCCTCTTTCTTCATGCGCCGGTACTCGCCGAGCGCGGAGTGCATCTTCTGCTCCGCCTTGTCACGGATAGAGCAGGTATTGACCACGATAACGTCAGCTTCTTCTGGCGAATCAGTGGCGACGTAGCCGTCCGACTCCAGCTGGGCGCGCATCTTGCCCGTGTCGTACTCATTCATTTGGCAACCGAAGGTGCGGAAGAACACCTTCTTGCTTTGTTCGGTCTCAACTTCAGACATGATTCACCCGCGCGGAGGCGGCTGATAACACCGCCTCGGAGTTCTGGTACCCGCAGCGACGGAACGCCACGGGCCGGAGACGATGCCCTAGACCTGCCGGGTCACGGGAACCCACACAATGCCGAAGTCGCGCACCTTGAGGTCGGAGCGCTCCAAGCGAACCTCCACTGTCTCGATGTCGTCGACAGCCCGCAGTTCATCGTTCTCGATGGCGGCAATCTTGTCTTCGGTGTCCACCGTTAGGTCGTAGACCTCGCGCTCATTTTCGGTGATCTGGGTCTCTGTCTGTCCAACCCGTTCCGCCGCTCGCATGGACTGTTGCCGCTTGGTGGCCATTGCCGACACACTCTTGCGACGGCCGCCGAAGAACAGTCCAAACACGGTCTCCGCAGCACTCATCACTTCTGTCGCAGTCTGAGCACGACTCGCGGACTTGAGGCCCGATACGCGCTCTTCAAGCTGCCGACGACGTGAATCCAAGCGCTGTACCTTGCGGTCCACGCTGTCCTTGAGCTTGGCGACCTTGGTGTCGATGCGCTCCTGAATGGCTTCGCGCACACGAATCTCGAACGCGTCGCGTGCTTCCCCGGCACCACTGACCAAGCGCAATGCGCGCTGCTTGTACATCTCGGTGGTCTCCCCGCGGAAGACCTCGTCGACAATGCGCTTCTCGAAGGCCTTGAGCTCCTTGGCTTCGTCGACCATCTCCGGAAGTGCTGCGAACAGGCCCTGAGACGGCTCACCGGGCAAAAAGTCACCCGGCTCAAACGGCGCTTCCACAGGCTCGGGAATGGCGTCGTCACCAAAGGGAAAGAACAGCCGATGCTCTTCGCGGTCACTACGGAAGGTCGTGCCCTCGTCGAAAGTCAGGTCGAGCTGGGCATGGACCGCTGGGCGCCACACGATCTGACGGTCGTCGCGTGGGGGCTCAGCCGAGTCGAGAAAGATGGGCTGTAGGGCCGCACGAAACACGCTGCCGGGGTCTAAGAATCGGTATTGGTAGCCCTCTGGACACGGCGGAAGGTCCGTAGACAGGCCATCTTCTTCCGGTTCAGGATGAGACGGCGCAGCAGCCGTAGCTACGGCAGAAGTCGAAGAGCGGTCAGACGCAAAGGTGGGCTCATCCTGGTCAATCTTCTCAAGCTCGGTCCGGGTCAGTGGGCCTCGCAAGTAGCTAATCGCCCAGCGACTGTGGAGTAGAATCGGAGCATCTTCCTTCACATCGCGCAGCACGAAGGTTCTCGAGGGCATGTTCTGAAGCCAGCCACTCACGGTTGCTCGGTCGAACTCGCCAGAGGCGCCGGCAAGGCCATCCAACACGCGCTCGCGGTCTTGCTCGGTCTGTAGACGACCGATGAACCAGGTACCGGCGTTGGACAGTGCTTTGTAGTCCACGTCGACCGGGTTCTGGGTGACGAGCATGACGCCCACGCCCACCGCACGCGCCTGCTTCATAAGCGTCAGCACGGGCTGTTTGGTCGGAGGATTTTTCGGGTGCGGCGGCAAGAACCCGTAGACCTCGTCAAAGTAAACCATCGCCCTAAGCGCACTGGTTCCTGACTGACGACGCGACCAAGCCACGACCCGGTTGAGCAGAGCCGAGATGAAGAACATGCGCTGGTCGTCGGCCAAGTGCGCCGTGTAGAAGACCCGAATGGGGGTCTTGCCGTTCACAGGAGCCAGCAGCGCATCAATGTCCATGGGCACGCCATCACTCCACGACGCGAACGCCGGTGACGCGATGATGCCGTTGAGCTTCATGGCCAGCTTCATGCGGTCGGAGCGCTTGAAGAAGGTATCGACGGGAAACACGCCGACCTTGGCAAAAGGCGGATCGACAAGACGCACAATGAGCGTCTCCATGTCGGCGTCCTCGCCTGCGAGCCATGCTCCGGTGAGGATGGTGCTGAGCACGATGTGTTCGGGGTCGTTGACGGGGTCCGCTTCTACGCCCACTAGGCCGAGAATGGAGCTCACCGTCCCTGTCACAAGGTCCCGAAGCGTCTCCTCGTCCTCCAGCAAGTCCGCATCGGGAATCGACAGCGCAGATAGCACATCTACCGGAATTCCAGAGTTGCTTCCTGGCGTGAGGATGCTGACGTCACACCCTTCGGTAAACCGCCGAACGCGAGCGTCATCCACTCCCCATTCGGTAAGACCGTTGCGCCACATGCTCGCGGTCTTCTCCGCAAGTTCAGCCTTGGAGATGCCCTGCCGTGAGGCATCCGCTTCATCCATCCACGGCTCAAAAGCGGAGGCCGGGTGCCCAGTGAACGCCAGCGCCAAGTTGGCCATGTCGCCTTTTGGGTCAATGGCAAGAACCGGAACTCCGGCCATGGCCATCTCTTCAAGAAGCGTGACACACAGACCGGTCTTTCCAGACCCAGTCATGCCCAAACACACCGCATGCCGCGTCAGGCGGTCCGGCTTCAGCAGGTGGTCTTGGTCCGTCGGACGCAGGGTTTCTGGGTCAACAACACGACCAACATACAAACGCTCTGACACAAGACACTCCTCGGTGGAGCATCGCTAACGCATGTGGCTGTCGGTCAACGCGGAATCCGCACTACCGACCCACTGCTACTCTTCCCAGGGCGGCTCAACGATGTCCACAACATCTGCGACACCAGCACGCTCGGGCTGTCGCGGTGCGTCAACCTCGTCTGCGTAGGTTGTGGCCAGCTCTTGCAAGTAGGAAACAAGCTCGGGCCGAGCCACGCCGTCTTCCACAACCGCAACGTGCGAAATGCCGGTCCGCGTAGACATGCGGTAGCCGATGAGGGCCGACCCATGTTCAACGATACCGGAGGTACTACGGTCCCCTTCCATCGCATCATCAATGACCTGACAGATAGCAACACTCAACTCATCGTCGAGGTCTGCCAAAGCAGGAACACCGTAGATGGGGTCTTCGAAGTCGTCATCAACAAAAATGTAGACACCAAGCAGCATCTGAAGGGCTCCAGCAGGGGCGTGGCGCGGCATACCACCGCCTGAGTACAGGTCAAAATCGAGGTCAGTTCAACCCGACTCTCATGAACGCATTCACAAGGTTCTATGACCTTACTCTTGCATCTCACAAATTGATTCGCCATCCGCGAAACAAATGTAATCGCCGGGGCGTGCATCGGTCACAACAGCGGTCAATCGGCGGCGGCGGCTGTCCATGGCGGTAACGGTGCAGTCCCCAAGCGCTTCACCCGCGACCAACGCGGTGGTGTCACCTTCACCGTCCCCTTCATCACACCGCACCGTCACCTTGCGCGTACCTGGAAGGGCACTCTCAAACGTGGCGGATGGGCCACTGACCACCTGTGGTGTGGGCGGCTCGGGTGCTTCGGGCGCTACGACCGCAGACGGGACGGGTTCCATCGCAACCGATGTGGTGCCAGAGGACAACAGGCCCGGTCCAAAATAAATGGCACTGCCGATGAGTACGACGAGGGCCGACACGACAGCCACCGTAAAGAACGCGACGACTGTCGCCTTGAAGGCGCGCCCTCCACCCGAAGTGGGGATCGGCTCTTCCTGCTCGACACGACGAGGGGGTGGCGCCATGACCGCAGTGCGAGGTGGAGCACCGCCACCAGTCGACACCATGGGAGCCGGTGAACGCGGACGCTCGACACGGGAAATCTCAGTCGCTGGGGTGGAGCTACGCTGCTGAGTGGGTGCAGGCGGCGCCTGGGGCGTGACAATCGAGCGCCGAGGCGGGGGTGGCGGTACGCCGAAGCCGCCGGGAGAACGGGCTGCTTCGGGTGCCGGGGCCTGACTGCGCGGTGCCGGCGGAGGCGTGCGCAGCGCCAAGCTCTCTTCTTTCAGTTGCTCGAAGGCGATGTCTGCAGCAGACATCACGACCGGCTCGGGCACTGTGCTCTGAGTTGCCGCTTCACTCGCACTGCGGGCGAACCCCTTGGAGTCCTCTTCTACAACGCGGTTGGAGAGGGCGTCGTCTACGGGCTTGGACTCGCTGTCGGCGTGGGCCTGGGCGACCAATGGTGGAACGAACGCCTTGCTCCAGACCGCGAGCGTTGGCTCTCCTTGCAGTTGGCCAGCAAGCTCTCGCATCCGCGTTGCACAGTCGGCAGCCGTGGGACGGTCTGCTTCGTCAAACGAGAGCATCTCCGTGAGCAAGAGGTCGACTTCATCTCGAATCGACTCCACACCTGGAGGATGAGCGGCGAACACAGCGTCCAGCTGCTCATCCACGTGTTGATCGTGTAGAGCAGGCCGCAACTTGGCCTTGCCGAACTTCTGACGTGCCAGCAGTTCATACAGCGTAGCGCCCAACGAATAGATGTCGGAGGCGGGCGACTCGGGCTCAAAGAACAGACGCTCCGGAGGCATGTACTCCACGCTGCCAAACGCCAGCTCTTGCGTCTCGCTCTCGCGGCCTTGGAAGTCGGCTCGAGCAACACCGAAGTCGAGAACCTTGGCGTTGCCTTGGTCATCGACCATCACATTGGACGGCTTGATGTCCCGGTGGATGACGCGAAGCGGCTTCTCCCCTGCGTAGGGGGGCCGGTTGTAGGCAGCGTCCAGCGCAGAGGCGACATCACCGCCAAGCTCAAGTGCCGCACGTACCGGAACCGTCGTCTCTTGTTCCAGGCAGCCTTGGACGATGTCCTTCAGGTCAATCGCCTCGAGGTACTCCATGATCACGGCGACTCGCCCATCAATGCGGGTCAGGTCGCGCACGTCCACAATGTGGCGGTGCCGGATCTGGCCCAACAGGCGTGCCTCATCACGCATGCGCGATGCGATCTCTTCGTTCTCAGACCACTTGGGGTGCAACAGCTTGACCGCAACCACACGGGAAAACCCGTCCGAGTGCAGCTCTTTTGCTAGGTACACTGATCCGAACCCGCCAGAGGCGATGACCCGAATGAAGTGGAACTTTCGGCCCGTCTCCGCGTTCACGCGTTCGATCGACTCCAACAAGACTCGCAGTCTATCACGTGTAGGGCTCAACAGGCGCGCCCCACCCGTGACATACTCTGCAGCGCGGAGGTGATTGTGAACCGTTGGATGCCCCTAGTGGCCCTGATGGCAGGCGGATGTTGGACAACTGAGCTCCCTGAGTTGGAGCCCGGTCTGTTGGACTTTGCGCCACGTGGCGCAGAAGCACCCGAGGGCTGGGTCGTACAGGCATGGCCGCAAGCCGACATGCTGTGCCCAGACGGTGAACAAGCTAGATTTTGGCTGGTTCACCCTACCGAAAGTGATGTCATGCTTCCGGCAGCTGTCGTCTTCCACGACCGAAACCTCGACTACGCAGCGGTTCCCGAGATTCCGGAGGTGTCGGCATTCCGAGCCGAGTCTCAGCTGACCGCAGACTACGCCACCCGAGCAGTCTTCGACCTCCTGGGAATGGGCATCGGTAGCGGATCTGGCGCCCTCGTCGCCGCACTCGCTCAGTCCGGTCATATGGTGGTCTTGCCGTCCAACTGCTGGGGCGACCTCTACGCGAATGGGCTCGAAGACAGACCGAATGATGCCGTCGTAGATGGCTTCACACGCCGCGGATTCGATGCCGCCGAGTTCGGCTTCCGAATGATTTCCGACGAAGCGTGGGCGACCATCAATCGCGTCGCCCTCCCCGTTCCCATTGACTACTCGGCGCCCGTCGCCATAGGTATTGGAGACGGCGGCCGCGCAATCGGTGAGCTGCTGGCCGAAGAATTCGACATTCCGACTGCGGTTTTCGACGCTCCTCTGGATGACCTGAGTGCGTTCTATGAGCGTCCAGGGACCTTCCCGGACGAAGCCGCCACCGTCGAGCTTGTGTTCGCCGATGTAGACGATGCAAACCTCGCATCCGTCGCGAACACTCCCGTCATTCCTGGGCGCACCGCCTACCTGTGGTCGCGTCTCGATCCAAGCATCCCGTCCGGCGCGAACGATGCTGCGCTCGAGCGATTCACTTCGGAAGACAGCGCCTGGATCGTGGAGACAGGGAGCCTCGATCACGCCCCGCTAGCGAACGATGCCCCTCTCGCAGCGGACGTCACCGCCTGGATCGCTTCGGCACCGGCTGAATAGCCATGCGACTCGCAGGTGTCGTCGTCCTCATCGGAAGCCTGATCGCTCCGTTGGTGGCGACAGCCCAGGTTTATGTAGGGCCTCGACGCCCTGGGCAGAGCGGAGTCAGCTACGAACCCCACACCTGGGCACGCGCAGACCTGCTGTCCGACACCACCATCCAGCAGACACAAGCAGGTGGTGTACGGCTGTACTTTTACGAGCAGGAGCGGGACGTCGCCGAGCGCGCTGCGAGTGCGATTGAGACCGCATACGCCGAGCTCTCAGACGACTTTGACTACGTTCCAGAGCACGCCTTCAGCTATGTGCTGTACTCGACCTATCTAGACTTTCTTGGGACCAATCTGTTCCCAGTCCAAGAGGGAACGCTGGGTGTCACCAGCACGCGCGACCTGACCATCGCCCTGCCGTACTTTGGTGATCACCGTCGCTTCATGCACGTCTCCAAGCATGAAATGGCCCACGAGTTCACCATTCAGAAGGTTCGCTCTGCCGCGGTCGAGGCAGGAACCGGGCGCGATCCACTCGGCGTGTACCCGCTGTGGTTCATTGAAGGACTGGCCGAGTACTACGCGAACGATGGTCTGACGCCAGCAGCAGCAATGTTGGCACGCGATCTGGTCACAAACGCTGACACAAGGCGATTTTGGGGGCCGCTAGGTTTCTTTGATGACGCGCCTGGCAGCGTCTTGTGGACCTACCAGCTCGGCCACCTGCGCTGCGTCTTCTTGGCGGAGACCTACGGAGAGCAGGTCATTCAGGACCTCTTGTCGCAAGGGCACGAAGCCATCGGCGTCACCTTTGCCGGACAGACGGCACTGCGCGGGTTCCCATCTCTCATGCAGACCGTGACCGATGTGCCTCCTGCACAGATGGAGCGCGAGTGGCAGGAATGGCTGCGCGAGCGCACGTACCAAGACTGGCTGAATAGCGACAACCGGCCGTCGGATACCGAGGACTTGGGGTCCACAAATGGCTACGTCCTCGGACTCAGCGCAAGTCCATCCGGCCAGACCGTTGCGTACACGGCAATCGACTTTCAGACCTACCGCACGCGCATCATGCTGGCGGACCGGAGAGACCCACGACACACGCAACGCGCCGTTGCCGACAGTCGCCCCGGAGTGGAGTCGCTTCATCCCGTCGAAGACCAGATCTTTGCTCTTGGAGACGATGTCTTGGTGTACGCAGCCCAGCATCGAGGCGCCGACGTACTGACCTGGCAATCCATCACCACCGAAGCCGTTGAGTGGCGCGGTAGGCGACGCCGAAAACGGGAAGAGCGAACGGCCGGAGAGCTGGGTCCAAAGCGCGTCACGCTCCGCTTAGGAAGCAAGCATCGCATCCGGCTTCGCGACCATGGTCTTGTCGGGGCAACAGGTCTGTCTGTCTCCCCGGACGGCAGGGAAGCCGCCTTCGTCGGACTCACTCCCGACGGCCATGTCGACGTCTACCGGGTCGTCCTGACCGAAGGGGCCACTCCGGTTCAGGTCACGAACGACTCCTACGCCGAGCGCCACACGGCATGGGGACCCAACGGAATCGTGTACGCAAGCGACGCCACGGACAATGGCTTTTACGCCTTGTTCGCGGCCGAAAGAAGCGGTGCCACCACCCAGCTGACGTCCGAGGAACGGGACCATCTTCAGCCAGTCTTCTCACAAGGCACACTTCTGTTCACCGCATGGGATGACACGCGACTCGACCTTTACGAATACCGCGCAGCCGAGCGGAGCATCGTGCGTCACACGCGCATGACAACCGGCGTGTCGAGCCCCGCCCCCTCCGACAATGGCGCCTGGGCACTCCTGCAAGAGTCGGGCAGCCGCGTGCCCGTTGAGCTGCCGCGCGACATGTGGCTGGACGCCGCCCCCGTTCCACAAGCCCCCACTGGCGCACCGACGCCCATTCCGATCCGGTCGCTGAGCGACGCCACGCCCTACCGGCCCCTCGCTCCGAAAAACTGGGGACTTGAAAACGGTCTTGGGTTCTTCGGCGCAGGCCCCGGTGGAATCTACGGCCAGCTGTTCTTGTCAGCGAGCGACCAGCTCAAAGAGCGCGGCCTCGTCTTGTCCGCCGCCGCCTTCGGCAACTTTCGTCTGACCGATGGCTACTTGGCCTACACCGACCAGTCCAACCGGGTCACCTGGGCTGGTGGCGTGTTTCAGAACCTGCGCTTCCGCCTAGACAACAGCACCCCGTTGCGTTTTCAGTCGGCCGAGCGAAGCTACGGCGTCTTGGGCAGTGCACGCTACCCCTTCGACCGCTTTGCGTACGCCCAGCTCGATGTGCAGCTTGGCGGTACGCAATACTTTCTCCTTGGCGACTCCGAAGGACTGCTTCGCGGGCAGATCGATCCGGAGACAGGCCGCAATATGTTCACCTTGTGGGAGGAGCAAAACGGCAGAGCACGCCCACAAGCTGAGACCACCCTGCGCCTTGGCTACGACACAGTTCGCTACCATCCAACAACCGGTCCGCATGGTGGTGGAAGTGCACTCGGTGAGGTGTCGGTGGCAAGCCAACCGTTCAATGACGAAGTGTTTGGTAGTGCGCGCCTGGATGCCGAACGGTTCGTACCCATTCGCCTGCAGAGCCTCTCCGGCGCAAACCTGTTCGTCCGTGCCTCCGCTGGGACCTCTTTCGGCGGCACGTATGCCCGCAACTTCTTCCTCTCGAGCTTCGACACACTACGCGGCGTTCGTTTCGCAGACGCCGACTGGCTGCTTGGCCGCCACTTCGCCACCGCCACAGCAGAACTTCAGTTGCCCCTCGACGCCCTGTTGCGCATCGCCATCTTGAGCAGCATCGAAGCCATTGCGGGTGTGGATGCTGGAGCGGTGTCCGCCGACTTGGATGGCCTGTGGGACAAGCGGGTGGTGGACGTCGCCTTGGGTACCAATCTCGTGTTTGGTCCTCTCGTATTTCGCGTTCACCTCGCCCGCCCTGTCGCTGTAGGTACCGCCCTACCCAACACCGGACGCGGTCCGTGGGTGCCCAATCTCTCGGTCAGGTGGCTGTCGCTCTGAACCGTTCGATCAGCGTTCTGGGCGGGTTCATTGACGCGGGCAGACCATGCCGATACCCTCCGCCGTCTCGCGAGGAGATACATGCACACCGGGGATACGGTCACCGACAGTCTGGGAAGATCCTGGCAGGTGGGCCAGCCCTTAGGGCGCGGCCTGTGGGGAGGTTCGTGGGTTTTACTGGGAGACAATGACGCTCAGCGCGTTGTCAAAGTCGCCCACGCCCGAACCGATTTCGCCAGCGACGCACGCTTGCCAGACGGCCTAGAGCGCGCCTGCGCTCAATGTGCAGACGAGCAAGCCAATCTGTTGCGGCGGGCATCTCATCCATTCCTGCCACGGCTCGAAGACCGAGTGCTGATCACGGGGCGTCCAGCCTTGATCATGCCTCGTTACCACAGCACCTTGGCCCGGCGCCTCGGAAACGGTGACAGCCTCGGAGACGTTGCGACCTTGCTCGCGACAGTCTCAGAGAACATCGAAATGCTGGCTGCGAACACCGAAGTTCACGGCAATCTCCGGCCCAGCAACATCCTCATCAAAGAGGACGGACAGCCCGTCCTGTCGGACATGCTCACGCCGACGGCCGCACAGTGGCATCAGCGCCTCGCAGCGCTGTCCCCTGCCCGCGCCAACACCCTGCCTCCCGAAGCCGCCGACATTCCAGGTACACCTTGGGACACCTGGGCTGTCTGCGCCGCTCTGTACAGTGCAGCAACCTGGCAGCCAAGCGTCGGTGACCTTCGCCGCTCTGACGAGTTCACCGTCCCGAACGGTGGCTTGGACAAAGTAGAGCTCGCCAGTCTGCGCGACCGCGCCCTCAAGCGGCTCAAAGCCGAAGGGGCCAACCCACGCTTCGTCAATCGCGTGTGTGAACGCCTGGCAAGCCTGCTCAATCGCGGCCTCTCGGGCCCAATGGAGCCATCGCCCCCCTACCGGTTCAACCGTGCCGAGGACCTGCGCACACGGATCTCCGAGGTCGCATCCCTCATCAATCCGCGCGTAGAAGCCGTGGGCAAGATCTTGCTACCCGGCACCTCTCCAGACGGGGTCTACCTACACACAGAGCCCGTCAGCTTTACCGTGACAGTTGCCGTCACGGACGGCGTCGGAAACCACGAGCATGTCGCTGTCGGACTGCGAATGATCGACCTGGACAGTCCAGATCGGCGCCGCGTTCGCGTTCACGACGCCTCGTTTGACGTCAAGCCACACCCCTCGGGCCGCTTGCGCTTCCACTTCAGCTTGCGCGACATTCCGCCGGGCCGCTACGACCTAGAGGCGGCGTTTTCCATTCTAGACAGTGGAAACACGCCCATTCCTGCACGCGCAGAGGTCAGCGTACGGCCACCTCCCGGCTACGTCCCACCACTCAACGAGCATGCGCACATTCCTGAGCCGTTGACTCTGCCCGCACCCGATGACGGCTTCCAAGACGACCCCGTGCGTCGCGACGCTGCGCGCTTCCCAAGCCCCATCTCGCCAACAGCGTCCATGGACCTCGACGGAACAAGCCCAACAGCGGTTCCATCCACGGGCATCCAAGCACCGCAGTCCATTCCGCTCTCTCAGAGGCCAACAGAGCAACCAGCCTCAAGGCGTCCGAGTCCTAGCCCAGCGCCTACCCGGCCGAGTATCGGCATCTCGCCAAACGCCCCAACGATACCCACAGCACCTACGCGGGCACCGTTGGCTGAGCCGTACACAATCCCCCATGGTCAGCGGTCCTCTACGGCAACAGTCGCGGCTCCCCCAACCGTCCCCGGACAGTTTGCAGACGCACCGTCGTCACAGCCCCCCGCATACGATGGACCCGGGCAGTGGGATGCCCTGCCAGACCCAAGCACACCAGAGTACGTGCCAGAGGCCGATCAAGTAGAAGATCTGCCGTCTTGGTCCCCGGAAGACGTGGAAGGCGCGTCGGCCTTGTCCCGTGTCATCACGGTCATCCGCAACGATACCTTCGTCCAGATACTGCTCGGCGTCGCGGTCATCGGCACGCTCACACTTGGGCTCATCACGCTTTTTAATAGCTGTGGTTAAGACCGATATTTCGTCGACCCATCAACTGCTTTTCGTACCTTCCGTTCCTGCACATCCGAGGCACCCGTGAACATTCAGTCCACCAACTCCGCTCCTGAATCCTTTTCGGCCGATGCCGTCGCTGTTGTCGTCTCCGGCACAGATGACCTCAAGGCACTCAACGAAGCATTCGGCGGCCAGCTCGTCGCCCTGCTCGAAGAGCGCGGCTTCAAAGGCAAGGCAGGCAGCGTCGAGGCCGTTCCCGCCCTTGGACACATTGGTGCTCGGCACCTGCTTGTTGCCGGACTGGGCGACGGCTCACCTGCAGACCTGATGAAGACGGCAGGAGCCATTGGATTCGCCGCTCGCGGCCTCAAGGTCGATCACCTGGCCGTTGACTTCGGTGCCCTCGGTGACGCTGCGGAGGACGTCATTGAGACTCTCGGTGCAGGCAACTACCGGTACAACACATACCGTCGCGAAGACGCACGCAAGCCCGCTATTGCAACGCTCACCCTGCTCAATGCCGGTGACTTGCCCAGCGGATTCGACACCCGCAGCAATGCCCGCATGGACGCACAGAGCCTCGCCCGCGAGCTCGTCAACGGCCCCGCTGCTGACATCTACCCAGCGACCCTCGCTGCCGCAGCACAAGCCCTCGACAGCATCGACCACGTCGAAGTCGAAGTCATCTCGATTGAAGAGTGTGAAAAGCGCGGCTACGTGGGCATCGTGGCTGTTGGCCAGGGCTCGGACAAGCCCGGCTGCTTGGTCCACATCAAGTACCGTCCCCCAGGCGCAACTGGACACATCGCACTCGTCGGAAAGGGTGTCACATACGACGCCGGCGGATTGTCGATCAAGCCGAGCTCCGGCATGCAGACCATGCGCTGTGACATGGGTGGCGCTGGCACCATGCTCGCAGCAACCAAGGCCGTCGCAAGCCTCGGTGTTCCGGTCAATGTCGACACCTTCTTGGGCTGCGTTGAGAACATGATCAACGGCAACAGCTTCAAGCTGGGCGACATCCTCACCTACAACAACGGTGTGACCGTCGAAATCCACAACACGGATGCCGAAGGCCGCCTGGTACTCGCTGACTGTCTGCTGCTCGCCAGCAAGACCGAAGCGACCACCATCGTTGATGCCGCGACCCTGACCGGCGCGTGCGTTGTGGCCCTCGGCCCCGACTACACCGGTCTGTTCACGGGTGACGACGGACTGGCAACCGAGCTGCAGTCGGCAGCTACGAGCACCGGCGAAGGCATGTGGCGATTGCCCTTGCACGCGCCATACAACAGCATGCTCAAGGCAACTTGGGGCCAGATCAAGAACGTGGGTGGCCGCGCCGCCGGCTCCACGACTGCAGCGCTCTTCCTCCAGCACTTCGTCACAGACGAGAAGCGTTGGGCTCACTTGGACATTGCCGGTAGCGCATTCCAAGACAGCAAGAACGGCCACTGGGAACCCGGTGCCACTGGCGAGATGGTTCGCAGCCTGACCCGCTGGATTGCCACGCAAGCCTAGGGGCTTTCCTGCACAACTTGACGGCCGTCTCTTTAGTGAGGCGGCCGTTTGTCGTTGTAAATGTAGGGGTTCTGCGGACTTCCGACTCGTCCTCGGCAATGCAATCGCCGACGCTAGCATGAGTCCTGCGACAAAACCAAACAATATGGTAAAGCGTCTATAACTACGGAGTCCACTTGCTTTTAGCTCTTCTGGCAGCCGCTACATCCGCCTTCGCTGCCCCAACGACTCTGACCTACCAAGGGCGTCTACTCGATGCCGCTGGTGGAGCGATAGTCGGAGAACACAGCCTGACACTCAACCTGTATGACGGCGCCAATACAGGTTCTGCTGGTTGGTCTGAGACCCACACGCTGATATTCGACGAAGGCTACTTTCACGTCGTTTTAGGAACAGCTTCGGTTCTCGATGCCGACCTGCTTGCGACACACGACTACCTGAGTCTGACAGTGGACGACGGCGGCGAACTCTCCCGACAACAAGTCCACTCAGTCCCTTTCGCAATGAACGCAACAGCAGCGGATAGCGCCGAAACCGCCGTCTCTGCTGAAACCGCTATCTAGGCCGAAACCGCTATCTCGGCCGAAACCGCTATCTCGGCCGAAACCGCCGTCTCTGCACAGTCCGCGCAAACTGCCGTCTCGGCACAGTCCGCCCAAACTGCCGTCTCGGCACAGTCCGCCCAAACTGCCGTCTCGGCACAGTCCGCCC